>ERZ1023427.1-NODE-1-length-612958-cov-510.973647_pt1 | contig 612958 bp, 549 predicted proteins | sample MGYA00380515_ERZ1023427 | MGnify/ENA primary metagenome ERZ1023427 (study PRJEB33173, sample SAMEA4830340) | metagenome | study: EMG produced TPA metagenomics assembly of the PRJEB25223 data set... | reverse complement strand
CAAGTGCTGATAACGATCCTAAAGCAGTTCAAGACAAAGCAGGTAATGACGCTGCTACCTTTGTTGATACCCCTGTAACCAATGGTAGTACGGTAGCAAAAGACACCACCTTCACTCCAAAAACTGGTGCTGCTGACATCGTCATCACTGTGGCAGGCGATGATGTGGTCAATAAAGCTGAAGCAGACAAAGCGACTGTTCCTGTTGCTGTGAAAGTTACACCAAAAGATGGTGAAACTGTTACAGGTGTTAAAGTTACCATCAATAACAAAGAATACCCAGCAGAAAAAGCAGCTAACGGTGATTATGTTGCCCAAGTTAAGCCTGCTGACATCAAAGCAGATCAAGACAAACACGCTGATGCCAAAGTTACCCTAAGTAAAGATGGCAAAACAGGTACTGTCACAGACAAAGAAGCCTACACAGTTGATACTGATGCTCCAGCTGTTACCGCCACTCGTCAACCTGACAACTCAGTCACAGGCAAAACAGAGCCTAACACTGCCATCGTTGACAAAGCTGGTAACCCTATCACTGGTGCTAATGGTAAGCCCATCGTCTCTGATGCTGCTGGTAACTTCACCATCCCAGCTAACAAAGTACCAACCGACAACATCATCGGTGCCAAAGACAAAGCAGGTAATGTGGGTACAGGTAATGTCACACCAGCAGACACCACACCACCAAAAGTCAAAGGTACCCCAACCGTTGATGATACAGGTAATACATTAACCGTAACATTTGATGAACCGCTAGATGCTGCCAACCCACCAGCCAAAGAAGACTTCACAGTCAAAGTAGATGGCAAAACAGTACAACCAACAGCGGTAACTGTTGAAGGCGATAAAGTTAAATTAACTCTGCCTGAGCCAGCCAAAAAAGGTGATACTGTCACAGTCAGCTACAAAGATCCAAGTGCTGATAACGATCCTAAAGCAGTTCAAGACAAAGCAGGTAATGACGCTGCCAGCTTTACTGACACTGATGTGACTAATAGTAGTACGGTTCAAGATAAACCTAATAGCATCTCATCAGTCACACTGGTCGATAATTTGACAGATGAAACACGAAATGCTCAAAATTACTATCCAAATAAAAATACAGGTCCGTATGTCGGTAATGTCGGCAATGCCAATACTGCAAATTTTGATACCGCAGTAAGCTTAAAATCTGGCTTGACTAACGACAAAACACCGACCTTGAATTTCACCTTGGATAGAGCGGTAGCGACTGATGAGTCAGTTGAGGTGATTCGTCATACGATGGTCAATGGTCATACCGCAAGATCAGAGAATGTGACGAATAAGGTAAGCCTAAAACAAGGCAGCGATAAGAGCTATTCATTGACCGACAGCTTGACAGATACTTATGGCACTGATTATAAGTATACTGTGCGTGTTAAAAAGGGTAATAAAGTTGTCAATGAAAAATCGCACGCATTCCGCCTAGATACGACCGTTGAGTCGATGGAGATTACCAAAGCTGAGTTTAATGATAAAACAAAATCAGCAAAAATCTCTCTGAAATCTCGTGGTAACTCAGAGGTCGGTGCAACGGTAACCTATAAGTACATGGAAAATGGCCGTGAAGTTACAGGTAAAGTGACCGATAGCGGCAAAGGCGTGTATAATTTGAATTTACAAGGCTTTGACCGTAAAGACACCAGAGGTCTGACGCTAGAGACTGTGGATGCTGCAGGTAATGTCACTACCCAAAAAGTCAACTTCCTGCGTAACTTATTCTCTGAATATAATACCGAAAAAGGGGTTGATGTAACCAAAAACATAGATGATGGTAATCGTATTGGATTTCGCCAAGATACAACAACAGGTGATAAGGCCATCAAAGCCACAAATGGTAACGATACCCTTGTGGTTGGTTTAGAGCAGTTTGGGGGCTTTGGTCTAGGTCTAACAAACGGCTCTGTCTCTGATGAAGGCGGTGTGGCAAGACCTCGCACCCAAGACATTAACTTCGGTGCTGGTGATGACTTCCTGCTGATACGAGGCAGCTTACAGGCATTTGAACGAGATTCCACCATTAAGATGGGTGCAGGTAATGATAAAATCCAAATCAATGATAGCATTAGAGGGACGGTTGGCATTCCTAAATTTAAGCTTGATATGGGCGATGGCGATGACCTATTTGTCATAAAAAATGGTATAGGCTCGACCATCAAAAGCACTTTACTGTTTGGTAACGGTAACGACTCAATGTTTGTGGGTGGTGATTTTAACGGCACTAAAGAAAATGTCGACTTCGGTAATGGTAACAATACCCTAAATATCGGCAAGCATTTGATCAATAATGGTACAGCCGAGCAGTCTAAAATTAACTTTGGTAAAGATAATGACACCTTAGTTATCTCTGGTAACTTTGATAACAAAAGAACCACCATCAACATGGGTGATGGCGATAACTTTGTTCAGGTCGGCGGTCAAATTCGTTCAGGTTCTATCATCAGCGGTAGCGGTAATGACACCTACGAGCTTGGAGGTATCGGCATCGGCAGTGATTTGGGTCAAACAGCCAACACCATCAATGTCAAAACAGGTGCAGGCAATGACAGCGTTACCATTAGAGGTCATGCTTTCCGTGGCGGTATTCATCTAGAAGGTGGTGATGATACCTTGTCTTTGAATACCATTCAAAATATTAGCAATGCGAACACTATGGTCTTTGATGGCGGTGCAGGGCATGATACGCTGAAGCTGACAGGGGGTAACCAAAATTATAGTATGGATCTTATCCGTAACTTTGAGACCATTGACATGGCCTCTACCCAAACCAAGCAGACCTTGGGTATCAAAAGTGCTAGCCTGAAGAAGAGTACCAACAGTAACAAGTTGTACATCAAGGCAGGTGCAGAGGATATAGTGAATTTGGGTGATGGCAATGACAGTAAAGCTAACCTCAAAGACGGCAAGCTGACATGGTCAAAAGTTAACTCAGAACAGCAGACCATTGATGGAACCGTTTATGATGCGTATAATCTTGCCACCACTGATCAGTGGGTATATATCCAGCAAGGTACAACCGTCGTTTAATCATTAGTCGTTTAACAATTATCAGTATTGTCATTCAAAACGCTCCCAAGTTGGGGGCGTTTTTATTTTATTTTTTTTATCTCTTATGCAGAGTGGTGTATTTGTCGTATCATCTATCTAAGACCCATAACCATTTGCTAAAAATGTTTTGATAAATTTACTGAATTTAAGAGAAAAATTTGTTATGATGGCAGTTTTTATAGTGATGTTTGGAAAATAAAACCATGAGTGCATTACGCCAGACCCAATCGCAGTTACAGCTTTATGATACCCTAAGTGCCAGCAAGCGCCCATTTAAACCGATTCATGCAGGGCAGATTGGGATTTATGTTTGTGGTATGACAGTTTATGACTACTGCCATATGGGTCATGCGCGTGTCATGGTGGGCTTTGATGTCATTGTACGCTGGCTTAGAGCCATTGGCTATCAGGTTAATTATGTACGAAATATTACAGATATTGACGATAAAATTATCCAAAGAGCCCACGATAACGGCGAGACTATTACCGAGCTGACCGACCGCTTCATCACAGCCATGCACCAAGATGAAAAATTTTTGGGTTGTCAATCTCCCAACATAGAACCTCGTGCGACCGAACATATTGAGAATATGCAACATCTGATTGATGTTTTGCTGGCAAAAAATTTGGCCTATCAAGGCAGTGGCGGTGATGTGTATTATGCAATCGAAAAATTTCCTAATTATGGCAAGCTCTCCAAGCGTCATGTAGATGATATGCAAGCAGGTGCATCAGAGCGTGTGAGTACTGCAGAAGATAAACGCCATCCTTTTGATTTTGTATTATGGAAAACCGCCAAGCCATCTGAACCACATTGGCAATCGCCATGGGGTTTGGGTCGACCTGGTTGGCATATTGAATGTAGTGCCATGAGTACTTGCTGTTTGGGCGAAACTTTTGACATTCATGGCGGTGGGCATGATTTGCAGTTTCCACATCACGAAAATGAAATTGCCCAATCTGAAGGTGCGACTGGTAAAACCTATGCCAATCATTGGATGCATATGGGGTTTATTAATATTGATGGCGAAAAAATGAGCAAGTCTTTGGGTAATTTTTTCACCATTCGTGAGGTTATGGATAAGTTTCACCCTGAAACGATACGGTTTTTTTTATTATCCAGTCATTATCGCAGTCCTGTTAATTTTTCAGATACCGCACTCAAAGAAAGCCATACCGCATTATCACGCATCTATCAATCGCTAAAATCGGCCGAAAACTTTGGCGTCATATCAACCATACCCAATGCTTGGGAGAGTGAAGCAGGGCAGGCATTTGCCAAAGCGATGAATGATGATTTTAATACCCCCAAAGCCGTGAGCGTGCTTTTTAGCGTTGTTACTGAGATTAATCGAGCCATGAAAGCAGGCGAATACCAAAAAGCCACTCAAGAAGCGTCGACGCTCAAGACGCTGTCTTCGGTGCTTAATATCGCCCAATCATCGCCCCATGAGTTTTTGCAAGCCAATATTGGCAATAAGCCTGATGGCTTAAGTGATGCCGAGATTGCCAATAAAATCGCCCAAAGACAACAAGCCAAAGCTCAAAAAAACTTTGCCAAGGCAGATGCGATCCGTGATGAGCTAAAATCGCAAGGCATTGAGCTTGAAGATGGTCGTATGGGTACGACTTGGCGACGGGTATAAGGCATAAGCTTTTTAAAGATTAATTTGTACCATGAGATTTGATGGACCGTTTACCAAATTACCCTTGTCATTGTGCCAAAAACACCCATAATAAAGGCTGATTTTATGATATGAGAACGCTCTTATGAAAATGATGATGTTGTCGCTGATGGTTTTGGGTTTGGTCGTGGTATCAAATGCGTATGCTGATGTCGAAAAAATATACGCTCAAAGCTGTGCAACTTGTCATGATAGCGGTACTTTTAATGCACCCAAAAAAGGTGATGTTGCCACATGGCATCGCCTAAATCAGCAAAAGGGTCAAGAGGCATTGATTAAATCAATCCGCCAAGGCATGCCGCAGATGCCTGCCATGGGGCTGTGCCAAAATTGCACAGATGAAGACTTTGCTAAGCTGATTGACTATATGAGCAGATAAATTAAATGATAAAAATCGGTCTACTTGGCTGTGATCAAAATGTCATTCATACCATCATTTTATCAATAAAATGACGATTATTTGAAAAAAATGTTACCAAAACCACAATTTTTGTAGGAAAATTTAGCTAACTCTTGCTATAATAATAAAAGTTACTCAGATGAATTGCCATAAGTAGTTTTTTGAATTATAAATGATGGGCTAAATGAACCAAGATTTAGCCACAATATCACCCAAGACTTAGCCAAGTTAGTAGGAAATTATTATGAAACCTGCCAAAAAAGCAACTTTAGCCAAACTCGCTCTAGCCTCAGGAATTGGTCTTGCCAGTTTTTCAGCGTATGCTGCTGTCACTGTTCCGACATATGACATTGAAGCAGGAAAAGCCATCGTTGAAGCCAACTGTGCTGCCTGTCATGGTCTTGATGGCATGAGTCCTGTGCCTACTCAGCCAAACCTTGGTGGTCAAAATATTAAGTATCTTTATAAGCAGTTGGTTGATTTTAAGACCAAAGCACGCCGTAATGGTATTATGGAAGCTCAGCTGGCTGGATTGACTCAGCAGGATTTGGCAAATTTGGCAGGTTATTATGCCAGCAGAACCCCTTGGACACCAGGCTATGGCAATAAAGCAACAGTTGCCGAAGCAACCAAACTATACTTAGGTGGTGATAAAACTCGTGGCGTTATTCCGTGTTCAGGTTGTCATGATCCCAAAGGTGCAGGTAATGCGTACGCAGGCTTTCCTCGCTTAGGTGGTCAGCACGCTGCCTATTTGGCAACACAATTAAAACTGTTCCGTGCCGCAGGTCGTGAAGATGATGTTTCATCAGATACAGAATTGCGTACCAACGATTCTGCCAAGGCAGGTGATAAAGGCATGATGCAGATGGTGGCATCACGGTTATCAGATCGTGATATTAAGATTTTATCTGAATATTTATCAGCACTTCACTGATACACTAAGCGGCGATATACATCAAGTCGCTTAAGTCTTAAGCATGATGCTTAAAATACAAACATAATAATAACGATACGATAGCCATCAACAGTTAGTGTTAGATATATACTTTTAGATTTGATGGTTGGTATAAACAAATGTATCAGAAAATTTATTATTTCATTAAAAAGCTCCCAAAAAGGGAGTTTTTTAATGTATGGCAGCTTTAGGGCTTTATTGGTTTTTGTGTTAAAATATGCCAAATCTTTATCATGGTATCAAATATGCTTCATCGATATACGGTCTTTTTTGTGGCGTGTGCTTTGCCTTTGATGTTCATTGGTCAAGTTGCACCAAATATGGCACGAGAATTGGATTTTTGGCTGCTTTGGGTGGCAGCGATGGTTTTGGTTGGCTTACCTGTCTTATTTGCCGAATTTGCATTGTCGGCTCGTTCAGGTGATATGCCGTGGCAGGGTATGCAAAAACTGACTCGTGAAGCAGATGCAGGCTTAGTTTGGCGAGGTTTTGCACTACTGTCTGTCGTTATCTCAATATTAATCGCAGCCAATCTCTCAGGGCAGATTGCCATGAGAGCTTATGTGCACTTTGGTTCGGTGTTGCAGCAGTCAGGTATTCCCATATTTGGTATGGCGGCAGGCTTGATGGTCATTGCATTGATATTAAGCTTATTAAAAAGTCGCCTACTGATGGTGGGCGTCTTGTTGATTTTATTGGGTTCGCTGTTGTCGTTATATGACAGTGCAGTTAGCGTTCCTGTCATGACCGAGGTTGGACTGCTTGAGTGGTCTCGTGCGGTCATACTTGCACTTTTGTGCGTTGGTATTGGTACAGGTTTATACTGGTTTGGGGGTATGGCGACCGCACCAAGTTTGATGACTGCCAAAAAATCTTTGGCAGGCTATATTTTGCCTGTTTGGCTCACTCAGCTCATCTTTGGTTCAATTGCAATCTTAGCAGGCTCAGCTTTGGTAGGCGTGGCGTCATTTGTCGTTACCAGCCTAGGTATGTTATTGGTTGCGGCATTTTTATTATATTATGCGTACACACAGCTTAGTACACGCTTTGGTATACTGATGGCGGTGGCGATGGTATTATTATTGGCGATTGTGTTTAGTGTTATTCCTGCTAATATTTTATTAATCATCATTATCTGTCTAAGCTTGGTGGCGGTTTTGATGTTGTCTATTTTTTCAGGATTTGTGATGAAAATTAGCCATCTAAGAAAAACGCTGAATATGAGTAGTGAGCTTCGATATAATATTTGGCGTGTTTTTGTACGCATTATTGTGCCTATTGCCATTATTGTAGCAATCATCGGTTTGGTGCTTGAATGGATTGTTTAGAGCAATGTATGACCATCGCCATCAGCCATGTTGCGTCCTCAGGTAGGCAGTATTATAGCGAACTTAGCCTACCGATGGGTACAACCATCTATGAAGCATTGACGCTTGTGCCTTGGGTGCGTAGTGAAGAGTTGGAGGATTTTTGGCATTGGGTACAAAATAATTTGGACAATAGCCCAAATCATAAGTCTTGGTATGTGGGTATTTTTAGCCAAAAAAAACGCCTTGATACCATACTTTTGGCAGGCGATCGCATAGAAATTTACCGACCCTTGACCATTGACCCAATGGCTAAGCGAAAGGCACTTTCAAAAAAATAGCCAACAAAACCATCAGTTTGATGGATATTAATCTTAAAGTTTTACCTTACGGTTCTATATTAACAGTTCTATATTAATAAAATGCAGCCAACAATTTTGGCTGCATTTTATTAATGGTGGTACTTATCTTAGATGAGATTACATCAAAGCAGGTGAGTTGGTACGGCAATTTAGCGTATATTCTTGACCTGTTTCACCAAGGATGACTGATAATAAAGCTTCAGAGCGTTGGGCATGCCAATCATAGACACTGTTTGGATTGGTGTCATTAACAAAACGCATACCTGACCCTCTTGTGTCTGGACGCATCACGATCTCTTGGTTGTGTAGGTGCCAAGTTGGCGCACTGACGGTCAAGACTGCACGGTCATTTTCTGGTTGATAGTTTGCCACAACTTTGGCACCTTCATCACATTGATAAACCGCTGTGATGTCTTGTCCATAAACGCCATGTTGGTGGTGGGTACCATGATGATGAACACCAGCTGTTGGCACAACAACAACGCCTGCTTGATTGGCTGGTACGCTGACGGTTGACGGTGTTGTACAGCCTGTGATTGCCATCATAACAGCAGCAGAACTCAAAAGTAATTTTTTCATAAGTCATCCTTTTATTTAGATAAAAAGCCAGAATTGGTAAATTCATTATAGGTCAAATCATGATGAGCTGAGTGATTTTTGATGGCTAATCTGTGATAGTCATGTGAAAAATGTTGCTTAACCCTTTCTTTTATTGATTGTCAGTTGCTTTGGTGCTTGGTGTGGGTCAAGATTTCGACGCATCACCAAACCAAGCTTAGATATGTGGGCTTGGTTTGGTGATTTGGGTTATTAAAGCGTACCTGATTTTGAATAATTTACGACAGCTTGACTGTTGAAACAGGTATTTTTATCATAACTGCCAAAGATAAACATGCCTGATTATCCAAATGGCTTAAGCCTGAGTGTCGTGTTGTGCGGGAATAAACCCTTCGCCTGCATCTTTGGCAAGAACGGGATGATCAGCATTTGGAATATTGCCTCGTAAAATCACATAACCAATCACGCCTGAGATGATTGAGCCTAAAATAATCCCTAAGCGTGGATCAAAATCCTTAGGAGCATCGCCAAACGCTAGGCCTGAGATGAATAAACTCATTGTAAAACCAATGCCACACAGCAAAGACACCCCATACAGCTGCTTGATGGTTGTGCCTTTTGGTAGGGATGCCAGCCCAAGCTTCAAACATAAAAAGACCGCCGCCATCACACCGATTTGCTTACCAATAAATAATCCTGCAGCGATACCAAGTGGGACTGAATGTAATAAACTGTCAATGCCTGTTCCTGCCAATCCAATGCCTGCATTAGCAAAAGCAAATAAAGGCAACACGCCAAAAGCGACGGTATTGTGTAAATCGTGTTCAAGCTCTTCTAGGGGTGAATGCTCAGGGTCGCTTTTATCACGCAAGGGGATAAAAAATGCCAGCAAAACCCCTGCCAAAGTAGCATGAACGCCTGATTTTAAAAATGCTGCCCACATGACCAAACCAATCAATAAATATGGTGTCAGTCGCACGACATTCATTTTATTTAAGATGAATAAAAATGGAAAACAAACCCCAGCCACCGCCAAAGATGATAAAGATAAATCACTGGTATAAAACAAAGCAATGATGACAATTGCACCAAGGTCATCAAAAATGGCGATAGAGACCAAAAAGACTTTTAAAGCATTTGGGACACGATTGCCCAATAAGCTTAATACCCCCAAGGCAAAAGCAATATCGGTAGCGGCAGGAATCGCCCAGCCTGCCAACTGTTCAGGATTGCTCTGATTAAAAGCAGCATAAATTAACGCTGGCATCACCATACCGCCAACCGCTGCCAAGGCAGGCATTAAAATTTGCTTAACATCAGACAGCTCACCAATTAAGGCTTCTCTTTTTAGCTCAAGTCCAACCAAAAAGAAAAATATTGCCATCAAACCGTCATTAATCCAATGATGGGCATCTTTGGCAATTTGAAATGTGCCTATTTGAACTACAACAGGCGCATGAATAAAGGCATGGTACATCTCGTCAAGCGGTGAATTGGCAATAATCATCGCCAGTAAAGCTGCCGCTGCCAGTACAATACCGCCTGCAGCTTCAAGCTCTAAAAATCGTTTGAATTGTGCAAACATAAACTTCCCAACTTAGGTGCGTTCAGCTAACAGGCGTTACAAAATCAGTTGACCAGTTAGGATAATTTGATTTTTTGTTAGCTGATGGCAAAATTGATAAATTAGATTAATTTGGGATTAACTTTATCATAAAAATATGGTGATGATAAAGGCTTGATTACAAAATTTGAGAAATTTTATTTTGGGGTATGCTCTAAAATAGCCATTGCTCTAAAAGTTGACAGTTTATTTTTTAGTTGTTTGATTAAAATTTGCCTGAAAACTTGTCTCATAGCGTGATTGTGCGTGATGATACAGGCGTTATCGTGTATAATGATGGTTTTTGCCAAATGTCAGATGAAGGTTATGACTCAATTACCAAAAATTTTATTGGCGGTGACAGGGGGCATTGCCGCCTACAAATCTGCCATGCTTGCTCGCCTGCTGATTAAATCAGGCTGTCAGGTGCGTGTTATGATGACAGCAGGGGCGTGTGAATTTATTACACCTTTGACATTTCAAGCCTTGACGGGGCAAGCGGTACATACCAAGCTGCTTGATGAGACTGCCGAGCGTGGTATGGGGCATATTACGCTTGCCAAATGGGCGGATTTGGTGGTTGTCGCACCTGCGTCTGCCAATACCATCGCAAAACTTGCAGGCGGTTTTGCTGATAATTTGGTAACTACGATTTGTCTTGCAACCGATGCACCCATACTCATTGCACCTGCGATGAATCAGCAAATGTGGGCAAATACCATCGTCCAAGATAATCTTAAAAAATTACGCCAATTTGGCTATCACATCATGACCCCAGATAGTGGTGAGCAGGCGTGTGGTGATGTGGGATTGGGGCGCTTGCCCGAACCTGAAGACTTGTGCCAACAGATTTTAGCGTTTGATAAGTGCCGACATATCCAGCCGTCATTATTGGGCAAAACAGTTGTTATTACAGCTGGTGCGACAGTTGAACCGATTGATCCTGTGCGTTTTTTATCCAATCACTCAACAGGCAAGATGGGTTATGCTTTGGCAAATGCGTGTTATCATGCAGGTGCTGATGTTATTTTGGTGTCAGGTAAGCATGTCAGTTTAAAGACACCGTTTGGGGTTCGTCGTCTTGATGTGGGTACAGCAGAGCAAATGCTAAAGGTTTGTTTGAGCGTCTGCCAAAAGGCAGATATATTCATTGCAGCTGCCGCAGTGGCTGATTTTAAGGTGGCATCAGTTGCTGACCATAAAATCAAAAAAACCAAAGACCAGCAGACCATGACACTACAATTAATTAAAAATCCAGATGTGCTTGCCACAATTTGTCATACTTATCCCAATCTTATCTGCGTTGGGTTTGCTGCAGAAACTCAAGATGCTAACAATTATGCTAAAAGCAAGCTGACCGCCAAACAGTTGGATATGATTGCGGTGAATGATGTTTCGGATAAAACCATAGGTTTTGCTAGTGAAAATAATGCAATGACCGTTTTTTTTGCCGAACAATACGACCAAATGCCCCAAAATCTACCCAAAGCACATAAATCAAAAATTGCTGAGCAATTGGTGGCATGTGTGGTAAAAATTATGAACCAAAAACAATGAACCCAAAAATCAAATGAACCCAAAAATCATCTGGTAGTATGATGGGTTAGTTATTTGTGGGCGAATGATTTTGTTATCATTTAGATTAAAGTATCTAAATATGGCGGACTTTAACGCATTTGTCAATAAAAAATAATGAAGTATGATTCACAAAAATAGGTTGTCAAGTATCGGCAAGCTTTGTAGGGTGGTATGATAATACATCGTATTTGGTTTTGTTGATGCTTTTTGTCTTTTTATTACTTTTTATACGATAAATCATCATAAATAGGAGTGTTTATGACTCATTATTCAGACTTTATTACGCCAGCGGACCGTGCTTGGCAAGCAACTTATCAAAAAAATAAGTTAGACATTCAATTGACCATGCCCAAAGAGGTATCGTCATTACTTGATTTTTTTGATGTTCATTTTCGTGCCAATCGAGGACAGCGTGGCATAACATTTATGGGCGTACATATTGGCTATGATGAGCTAGATGGTATTAGTCAAAATATCGCAGGTTATTTGCAGTCTTTGGGCTTAAAAAAAGGCGATAAAGTGGCGGTGATGATGCCAAACACGCCGCAGTATTTGGCTGTTATGATAGGTATTGTACGAGCAGGCTATATATTGGTGAATGTCAATCCGCTGTATACCGCACATGAGCTTGAACATCAGCTCAATGACTCAGAAGCCAAAGTGTTATTTATTGTAGAAAATTTCGCTCATACCTTTGAAAAAGTGGTGAATAAAGGTCAAATTCAACAAGTAATCATCACAGGCATTGGCGATATGATGCGTCTAAAGGGCTTGCTAATTAATGCTGTAGTGCGTCATGTCAAAAAAATGGTGCCTAATTATTGCATCCCTAATAAAATAAAATTTAAAGATATATTAAATAAAAAATATCCATACACTAAACCAAGTGTCGGCTTGGATGATATTGCTGTATTGCAGTACACGGGCGGTACAACGGGTGTGGCAAAGGGTGCGATGCTAACCCACGGTAATTTAATTGCCAATGTCGAGCAATGCACAACTTATGTCAAATCTGGATTTGAAAAATCTCATCAGCATGGCGAATATATGGCGGTAGCGTTACCTTTGTATCATATTTTTTCATTTATGGTAACGATGCTTGGCATGAAAATGGGCTTTGCTCTTTTGTTGATTCCCAATGCACGAGACTTAGATGATCTAACCAAGCAATTTGGCAAATATCGCCCACAGTTTTTCCCTGCGGTGAATACATTATTTAATGCATTGGCACATCATGATGGTTTTAAATCATTAGATCATAGCAATCTTAAGGTATCATTGGGTGGTGGCATGTCGGTATTGCCAAGCACAGCTGATGCTTGGGAAAAAATCACAGGCAACTATATCATCGAAGGCTATGGTTTATCTGAAACCTCGCCTGTTTTGACCTTTAATCCATTGGGCAGTTATACAGGTAAAATCGGTATTCCTTTTCCTTCAACAGACATTCTTTTATTGGATGATGAGGGTAATCAAGTTACTCAAGGCGAAGCAGGTGAGATTGTCGCCAAAGGCCCTCAAGTTATGAAAGGCTATTGGAATCAGCCTGAAGAGACCGCACGAGCGATGACAGAAGATGGTTATTTTCGTACAGGTGATATTGGTGTGATGGACGAAAATGGTTACTTTAAAATCGTTGATCGCAAAAAAGATATGATTTTAGTTTCAGGATTTAATGTCTACCCTAATGAAGTTGAAGAAGTGATTGCAAGCCATTCAGGCGTTTTGGAGTGCGGTGTTATTGGCGTGCCTGATGAGCATAGCGGTGAGGTGGTCAAGGCTTTTATCGTTAAAAAAGATCCTGAATTGACCGAAGCAGATATTAAAACTTGGGCAAAACAAAATCTGACAGGCTACAAACGCCCCAAAAAAATTGCTTTTTTGGATGAATTACCTAAGTCTAATGTCGGTAAAATCTTAAGAAAAGAGTTAAGAAATATTTAAATTAATCATTGGCGTGATTTTAGTCATTGGCATGATTAAAGTGATCAATACTTAATATGATACACGGTCGCACCATCAAAGCGGGGTTTTCTTGCTTTGCTGCGTGACATGCTATCGCAAAGTAAATTGTAATTTTTTGGTCATAATTCTTGTCTAATCAGGTAACTTATGCTAGATTGACAAGCATACCATACGCTATACATCATGCCCCTTTTGTGGCTTTTGATGGATTGATTTGATATAAGGAAATAAATGAATATGAGCAATACGACTGATTTTACCGTTTCAACGGATATACCTTGGTATAAAACCTATCAAGAACATGGTCTTGATTTTAACTTTGATTTGCCTGACAATATTAATTCACTCATGGATATTTTTGATCAGGCATTTGCACGCTTCGGTAACCAAGTTGCATTTACTTGCATGGATAAATCTATCACCTATCGACAACTGGATAACTATAGTCGTCAAATGGCGGCATATTTACAGTCGCTAGGCTTGGTCAAAGGTGATAAAGTAGCGGTGATGATGCCAAATATTTTGCAATATCCGATTGTGATGATTGCTATTATTCGTGCTGGACTGACATTGGTGAATGTCAATCCTTTATATACCTCAAATGAGCTTGAGCATCAGCTCAATGACTCAGAAGCCAAAGCGTTATTTATTGTAGAAAATTTTGCCCATACTTTTGAAAAAGTGGTTAATAAAGGTCAAGTTCGCCATGTGGTTGTTGCATCTTTGGGCGATATGCTTGGCTTAAAAGGCTTTTTAGTCAATGCAGTGGTACGCCATGTCAAAAAAATGGTGCCTGAATGGAACATCCCTGGTCATGTATCATTTAAAGATGCGCTTAATAAAGTGGCGATAGGTAACTACAATCGCCCCAATTTGGCTTTGGATGATATTGCTGTATTGCAGTATACAGGCGGTACAACAGGCGTGGCAAAAGGTGCGATGCTCACTCATCGTAATCTTGCTTCAAATGTTGAGCAGTGTGCTCCATTTCTTAGTTTGGTATTTTCTAAAGATAAGCCATCTGGTCAATATATCGCAGTTGCCTTACCGCTTTACCATATTTTTTCATTCACAGCGTGTGGTTTGTTGGGGATGAAGATGGGTTTTAGCATGTTATTAATTACCAATCCAAGAGATTTTCCAGCACTGTGTAAAGATTATGCCAAATATAAGCCTGCATTTTTTCCTGCAGTGAATACTTTATTTAATGGTTTGGTGCATCATGAAGGATTTCGGTCGCTTGACCACAGTAATTTAAAATTGTCATTAGGCGGTGGCATGTCGGTTTTATCTGATACTGCCAAAGCATGGGAGCGTTTGACGGGTAATTATATCATTGAAGGCTATGGTTTATCTGAAACCTCGCCTGTTTTGACCCTAAATCCGCCAGGTGGATACACAGGTAAGATTGGCATTCCAATTCCTGCCACCGACATTAAAATTTTGGATGATGAGGGCAACGAGTTGGCGATGGGTGAGGCTGGTGAAATTTGTGCCAAAGGTCCACAAATCATGGTCGGCTACTGGAATCGCCCCGATGAAACCGAAAAGGTTATGACCAAAGATGGGTTTTTTCGTACAGGCGATATTGGTGTGATGGATGATCGTGGCTTTATTAAAATTGTTGATCGCAAAAAAGATATGATTTTGGTGTCTGGATTTAATGTCTACCCCAATGAGGTTGAAGATGTCATTACTGCCCATCCAAAAGTCATTGAATGTGGCGTGATTGGTGTGCTTGATGATCACAGTGGTGAAGTGGTTAAGGTCTTTGTGGTCAAAAAAGATCCCTCCTTGACCGCCGACGAGGTGCGTGCTTGGGCAAAAGAAAACCTAACAGGTTACAAACGCCCCAAATATATTGAGTTTATCAGTGAGCTTCCCAAATCTAATGTTGGTAAAATTTTGCGTAAGGAATTAAGAGTACTTGAGCAAAGCAAATAACAATCATCTATTATGAAAATTTTTAAAAACCGCCACAAAAAACCCGCCACAGTTGGTGGGTTTTTGGCATTTACAATAAAACATAAGATTTAGCCATTTTTCATGCAAATTTCATGCAAAATTAATTATTTTATTTTTATAAACTGTTTAAACTATCGATGATGCGATAAAGGCTAAGTACACCCCTAGGTTATCCTGATATTTTGTAATATCATACATAACCTGATAAAATAATGCTTACAATCGTTAACAAAAATGTATAGTGAGAAAAATCATGCGTAGCAACAATCGCCAAAATAACGAGCTTCGTCCCATTCATTTTATCCGCCAATATACCAAACATGCCGAAGGTTCGGTATTGGTGTGTTTTGGGGATACCAAAGTTTTGTGTACTGCCAGTATCGAAGCTGGTGTGCCTCGTTGGCTTAAAGGTCAAGGTAAGGGCTGGCTGACTGCTGAATATGGTATGTTGCCACGCGCGACAGGTACTCGTACACAGCGTGAAGCAGCACGGGGCAAGCAATCAGGACGCACCCAAGAGATTCAGCGTTTGATTGGACGCTCACTGCGTGCCATGCTTGACTTATCAAAACTTGGCGAAAATACCATTTATATCGATTGTGATGTTATACAGGCAGATGGCGGTACACGCACAGCCAGTATCAGTGGTGCTGCGGTGGCACTCATCGATGCTTTAGAACACTTGCAGCGTCGTAAAAAGCTTACCCAAGATCCGCTTTTGGGCTTGGTGGCAGCGGTTTCTGTGGGTATTAATCAAGGCCGTGTATTGCTTGATTTGGATTATGCTGAAGATTCAACTTGTGATACCGATTTAAATGTGGTCATGACGCAGGCAGGTGGGTTTATTGAGATTCAAGGCACAGCAGAAGAAAAGCCATTTACTCGTGCTGAAGCTGATGCGATGCTTGATTTGGCAGAGCTGGGAATTGGGCAGATCATCGAAGCCCAAAAGCAAGTATTAGGCTGGTGATATGCTAATAGTCGAAGATGATGGCGTGATCATCACATTAAATGGAAAAGTAAAAGATTCATTATTTTGGTGGTCGATGATATTGCTACTGCTGGGTGTCTTGGTGGCAATCATTTGTTTGATTGCACCCGTTTTTTATGCAATCGGTGCGTTGGCTGTATTTGCAGTTGTGGTATTTGTGTTTAATATCCAAAGGCAAAAAGCCAAAACTTGCCATATGTTTTCACAAGGTCGCTTGAAGATTACGCCCAAACGCTTTGAGATTCATAACAAATCACTAACCTTATCAGCATCGGCAACAATATCTGCTAAAGATAACGAAATGACAATTGTTGATCGAGGCATTGAATATCATTTTACAGGTTTTGCTGATGACCGTGAAATTAATATAGCCAAACAGGTACTTTTGGGAAAGTCAATCAAAACCAATGCGGTGGCGGTAACATTGGCTAAGTAGTTATTGTGATACAGGCAGGTTGGATGGTCTTAATCATAACTGAATAATCATAACTTAAAGCAATTATAACTTAACGCTTAATCTTGGGAGTTGGGATTATCCTGATTGTGTGGTGTTTGCTCTTCTAGCGTGGCATCGGATTGCTCTGTGATAAGATATGATAATTTTTGTTCATTGAGTTTACGAACTTGGTTGATGGCGATGGAAATTTCAGCATCAATCAAATCCGCTTGTTGGGCAGCTTCATGATTGATATAGTCTTGATAATCAGTAGTTGCTTTGGGTGCATGGTCAAAAAGTGATGGATCAGCCAAAATACCACTATCTTGATTGTTTGGTTGATGTGTATTGGGTATTTGGCGAGACTGTACGGCAGAAGATTGTGGATTATTGGCATCTTCTAAAGATGTTGGTTGGTTTTTGTCATCAGAACTATCAAGATTATCTTGATATTCTTCTGTATTTTCTGTGAGTGTTTGGTTTACGATTTTTTGATCCTCTGTTAAGGCTTCGATGCTTAAATTGGTGGCTATTTTGGGAGTCTGTGGTTTGGGTGGCTTATAGTGAGATAATAAATAAATCACGCTACCAATCAACAGTCCTATCATGATGACTACTGTTAGTAAAATAAAAGCAGGGCGTTTGGTGAATTTTAATTGATGGGCTTTGGGCTTAGTCGGTGATTGCTTGGTTTGGTTCATAAGATACTGCTGGCGTTACGGTATGAATTTGGATTTGGTTTAGTATAGCATATTTTCATCAGCTGATAATTTGGCTGAGCTTACTATGGTTACTTGTAATCATAAATTTAACCATTCACCATAAAAACTGCATCATTTATATCTAGTATTTGTTATAATATTTGGTGATAATTTTTATGGTATTTTATTAATAAATTGAGCCATATATTGATATGAACAGATTGACAAGTATCACCACTTGTTATGAGCAGAACACATGATATATTATTTTTATAAACAATCGGTCAAAGTACTATCAAAAAAACACCGCTTAGCTCAAATAGCAATAGCGATGATGGGGGCTTTGGTTGTGCCTTCGTATGCTAATATCAATCCACTACATATTGATCAGTTGATTGGTATGGCTGTACAGACTCACCCTTTAGTGGGTGCAGCAATTGCAAGCCAGCAAGCAACCGCAGAGGGCGTAACAGCTGCTAAACTTGGCTATTTACCCACGCCAAGCCTATCATCACAGTACAACAGCCATGATGGTAGTGTGATAGGATTTGCTATCAGTCAGCCACTATGGACAGGTGGAAAACTGACAGCAGATGTGAATCGTGCCATTAATGATGATAAAGCCGCTGCTGCTAAAATTATTGAGCAACAAAATGAAGTGGCAAAAAATACCATTGATGTATGGCAAAGTTATATTTATGCTTTATCATTACAAGAGCTTTATATTAATAATATCAAACAGCTAGAAGAGTTCGAAGCAATGATGACACGCCGAGTCTCTCAAGGCGTATCAGCAAAAATTGAGCTTGATTTGGTAACCAATCGTATCTTACAAGATCAAAACGCACTGCAAGGTGCTATAGAGCAACAACGCATCGCTGAAGCACGCCTAGAGCAAATGATAGGTGCTCCTGTCGGTCGACCAAGTGGCATGAATATTGTGGAGATGGCAAAACAAGCCAAAGAGCAATCCCAAGGCTATGGTGATTTGGCTTTTGCCCAAATTAGTGAAAATCATCCCAGTGTCATCCGCCAACGCTTTGAGGTTGATTCAGCACGCTATGAAGTGAAATCACAGCGTGCCAGTCAGCTGCCAACGGTTTATGTTCAGTATAAAAATAACTATCATCACCGCAACAACCGTTTTGATGATGATGTGATGTTGGGTGTTAGCTATAACCCTGGTGCAGGTTTTTCAAACATTGCTTTGGCAAAAGCTTCAGAGGCGCGTGTACAAAGCTTAATTCAATCTCAAGAAGCTGTTCGCCGTACGGTGATGGAAAATATTCAGACACAATATCAGCAGTTTATCAGTGCACGAGATCAAGAGCTATCTTTGACTGCAGCGGTGGCAGGTGCCCAAATTGTTTTAAATTCGTATCGCCGTCAATTTATCGCAGGTCGTAAAAGCTGGCTTGAGGTGCTAAATTCATTGCGTGATCAAGCACAATATGAGCAACAGCTGCGTCATGTACAAACACAAATGGTCGCCAATTTTTATAAACTACAAGTAGACTTTGCTTTAATGCCGTGGCAAAAAGAAAGTATTAGGTTTATCCAAAAACCAGTAGGGGAATTTGCTCCTTTTGGTCATGTCAAAGATGAACTGAATCAATATCTTTCTTCTAAACAATCACCCCAACCATCTGCATCTGTTGTATCAGATCAATATATCATTTCACAGCCACCACCCATAGAACCAATGATTCGTGATGTAACAGATACGACCGATGCTTGGCAATATCACCAAGAAGACCAAGAAAATCAACCTAATATTGATGGCAACAAGGCGGCATTAGACCAAAAAAATACATTAGATGATGAGCCGTCCAAGAATGACCATAGCCTACCGCCGTCACAATAATCATAAGCAAAACCATCAATACTGAAATGATTATTGTAACCGATAATGCCACTGTGTCCGATGCTTGATTTGTTAGATTTTAGCTTGTAGCTTTAAAAAATTAAGGTGTATTGAGGCTTATTGCAATTTTATCAAAATGAATCTCAATCATGATCATATTTAAAAATAACCCAGTTTGATTTGGTTTTATGCCAACAAATGCTTGTTAATCAAGGAAAATTAGTCATGTCTTTGCCTATGCAAGATATTCAAGCCCATCAACATACCAATCCCCAAGAGCTTGCACATGCTGCTAGTATCATTTTAAAAGAACAAGGCTATCCTGTGGATAAAAATCGCATGCAGTCAAGCTTGGCACAGGCAGCTCAAGCGACTACACCCAAGGATAGTCTTGAAATTTTATTACAGTCATTGGGAATTTATAACGGCATACAAACTTTGGAGGCACCAGATGCCGCATTTATGCCACTGCTGGGTCATCATAAAATTTTGGGCTTTGGTCGCATTGTCCAGCTTGAGCAAGATATTTGGGTATTTATACAACAAGACAAAACGCATCGTTGTCGTAGCGAAGATTTTGACTTGGTTGCAAAAATTGACATTCGTGCTGTTGCCGATAGACAACAAAAAATAACCTTTGCTGAGCTTTTAAAAGAAAATATCTTAGAACATAAATCAATTGTTATTGAGGCGGTGATAGCGTCATTCATTATCAGCTTATTAGCGTTGGCTGTTTCGTTATTTTCAATGCAGGTTTATGACCGTGTTATCCCAACCAGAAGCGAATACACACTCATCATCTTAAGCTCGGGCGTGGCATTGGTGATTTTATTTGAGGCATTTATGAAGTTTGCTCGCTCGCATGTCATGGATCGTATGGTTGTGGGCATGGATCAAAACTTATCTCGTTCAGTATTTGAAAGACTGCTTAAGGTGCGTGTGGATCAGATGCCTAATTCTGTTGGTTCTTTGGCAGCACAATTACGAGGTTATGAGCAGGTTCGTAGCTTTTTTACGGCATCAACTTTATTTACTTTGGTTGATTTGCCAATGAGCTTTTTATTTATTGTCATCATTGCCATTATTGGCTCACCGATAATCGCTGTTGTACCTTTGATTGCAGCACTCATCGGCTTGGTACTTGGTTTGCATAGTCGTAATAAAATCAACACAATCGCACAAGAAGGGGCACAAGCATCTTATCAAAAGACAGGGGTTTTGGTTGAGGCTGTTGAGGGCATTGAGACTATCAAAGCAGGTGCTGGTAATTGGAAATTTTTATCCAAATGGCTAGGCATTATGAATATTACTACCCAAAACGATTTAAAAATGCGTCATGCCAATGATAATTTAAATTATGCGGTACAAATGTTGCAACAAATCAGTTATGTCGGTATTGTCATTACAGGTTCTTATATCGTGATGGGTGGCAATATGACCATTGGCGGTTTGATTGCCTCTACGATTTTAGGTGGTCGTATTCTTGCACCGATTATGAATGTGCCAAATATGTTGGTACAATATTCACACGCCAAAGCAGCCCAAATGAATATTGAAAATTTATATAAACTGGAGCAGGATAACCAAGGTGTGGATTATCCACTATCACCCTCAAAAATTTATGGAAATTATCAGTGTAATCAGCTAAAGTTTAATTATACAGGTAATGACCGTCCTGCACTTGATATTCCTAACTTAACGATTCGTGCAGGCGAGCGTGTGGCAATTTTAGGTACGATTGGCTCAGGTAAATCTACTTTATTAAAACTTTTATCAGGGCTTTATGCACCAACAGCGGGTCATATTTTATTAGATGGCTTAGATATGTCGCAACTTAGTCGAGAAAGTTTAAGTGATCAGGTTGGCTATTTACAACAAGATCATCGCCTATTTCAAGGTACTTTAAGAGATAATTTGCTTATTGGCATGCCAACGCCGACAGACGATGTTTTAAGCCGAGCTTTACACAGAACAGGCTTGATTAAGCTTATCGCAGGGCATTCTAGTGGCTTGGATTTAATGATAAGTGAGGGTGGTAAGGGCTTGTCAGGAGGTCAAAAACAACTGGTTGCTTTTACTCGCTTGGTGTTAACTCAACCATCTGTTTGGCTATTAGATGAGCCGACAGCATCGATGGACAACAGTCAAGAACAGCAGTGCATTCAGGTGCTTGCCCAAGAGCTTCAAGATCCTAAAAAAACCTTGATATTATCAACACATAAGACAGCGTTATTGGCACTTGTTGATCGAATTATTATCATGAATGACAGCGAAATTGTCATGGATGGGTCAAAACAGGCTGTGTTGGATCAGCTGCGTAGAAATGATGAGGCGGCACACGCTCAATATCAGGCGAGAATGGCACAAGCTGATACGCCAGAATCTTAGATTTTATCCATTGAATTGGTTTAATGCTTTGATAATGCTTGCTGATTATGGCTTATTATTAGGTTTTTAAAATATCATCCATTATTTATGGAACATTGAAATAATGTCAAACTCATATCGATATCAACCCCACAAACCCAGCTCAAACAGAGCTAGAATCGTCATTTGGACAGCACTTTTTATTGTGCTTATATTGTTAATTTGGGCATATTTTGCTAAGATTGATCAGGTTACACGCGCCACAGCAACAGTCATTGCAAGTGCTCGCACCCAAGAAATCCAAGCATCAGAAGGTGGTGTGCTGTCTTCAATTTTGGTAAAAGAAGGTGAAGATGTTAAGCGAGGTCAGCTGCTTTTGGTGTTGGAAGAGGAGCGCGCACAGGCAGCTTTGGATAATTCGGCGACTAAAGTTGCAGCACTACAAGCCAAAGTGGCACGCTTAGAGGCCGAAATATTAGATCGCCCTTTATCATTTCCTGAAAGTGTACAACGCTACTCTGAGTATATCCAAAACCAAACAGAGCTTTATCACCGTCGACGCCAAGCCATTTCTCAGGATATTGCATCACTTGAGCAGATGTTATCTTTGGCAAATCAAGAATTGGCAATCAACGAACCGTTATTGTCGTATGGCGATGTCAGTCAGGCAGATATTATCCGCTTACGCCGTCAAGTGGCAGATATTAATGCACAGATTAATAATAAGCGAAATAAATACTTTGAAGATGCACAAGCAGAGCTGACACGCGCTCAAGAAGAGCTTCAAGCTGAACAAGAGCAACTCCGTGACCGCAGTCAGGTACTCCAAGAAAAACGCTTGCTTGCCCCAACGGCAGGCAAGATAAATAATATTCGTGTCACAACAATTGGCGGTGTGGTTAGACCAGGTGAGGTGATTATGGAGATTTTACCAACAGACAGTGATTTGGTGGTTGAAGCGAAAGTTCGTCCTGCTGATATTGCTTATGTTAAAGAAGGTCAAACTGCCAGCGTTAAGCTAGATGCTTATGATTATTCTATTTTTGGGGCGATGAAAGGAGAAGTAGTTTATATCAGCCCAGATACGCTAAGTGAACCAAGTCCTCAAGGTGAACGGTCGTATTACCGAGTACAAATCCGTATCTCTGGTGCTGAATTTGATGGCAGAGCAAATGACATCATCATTCGCCCAGGCATGACTGCCAGCGTCGATATCAAAGCAATGGAGCGTAGCGTGCTGTCATATCTGACCAAGCCAATCACTAAAACTTTATCAGAAGGTTTGGGTGAGCGTTAAATCTGCTTAATAAAACTGATGACAAGTTACTAAAACTGCCAATTGGGTGGTATCAAATCCGCCCACCTAACTTTTTCTTTGTTTGGATTTAAGAGTATGTTATGATGGGCAGGATTTTATTTTAAGTCATCATTTAATGCAATCAGTTGTCCAGAGTAGCCGTTCATGAAAGTTTCACTGTCTACATTGACTTTATCTATTTTGCCATGTTTTGCTATCCTAGCCATTCAGCAAGCACAAGCTGTACCAAATCCTGTGGCATTTGTTGACGAAGTACGCAGTGAAAATGATCTTGGGCAAGACAATGAATTACCCATTGATGTCCAAAGTGCGACACAATCGGCGTCTACTGATACGGCTAATCCTTTAGACGAACATGAACCAGAGCTTTACACGACAGCTTTAGAAAATAAAACCATGCTGGTTAACTGCTCAGCACTCAATCAAGATACCATGCGTTTGGCGTGCTATGATACTTTGGTGCATGGTGAGACGCCAGCGGTAATTAAAACTAAGCGTTCCATCCGTCTTGATGAAACAATTTGGCAGACCATCAAAGGCAAACCTCAAGTTGTCTATCAAGAAACGATAGATCCGATTATTTTAATGGGCAATGAACAAGGCATGCTGACCAAAAAAGATGCCAAACAGCTTGAATATGCTGCCAAACAGTTTACACCATTGAGCTTATCATTTGATTTAGACCGAAATAATACACCGCTTTGGTCATCACGACCACACAATCCGATGTATGTATTGCCCATATTTATGCACGGTAAGCCTAATCGAAGCCCAAATACGCCCAGTCATGAAGCAAGACAATTTACCCCAAATGAATTTCGTGCCCCTGAATTAAAATTTCAAGTTTCTGTTAAGGTTAAAGCTGCTGAGGATTTATGGGGGACGGATTCAGATTTATGGTTTGGGTATACACAGCAATCGCACTGGCAGATTTTTAATGGAAAAAACTCTCGTCCTTTTAGAGTACATGACTACCAGCCAGAGATTTTCCTAACCCAACCTGTGTACTCAGACTTACCATGGGATGGCAAAGTCCGCATGATTGGCATGGGTGCGGTACACCATTCCAATGGTGAAAGTGCCAAACTGTCTCGCTCATGGAATCGTGCTTATTTAATGGCAGGTATGGAATGGAAAAACCTGACCGTCATGCCACGCATTTGGGGGCGTATCTTTAAAGAGGGTAGTGACAGACAGCCAGATGATAATCCTGATATCTTGGACTATTATGGTTATGGTGATGTGCGTTTTTTATATCAACTGGAAAATAAAAGCAATATTTCAGGTACGGTACGCTACAATCCACGCTCAGGCAAAGGTGCGTTGCAACTTGACTATGTGTATCCGCTTGGTAAGGGAATCAGTGGCTATGTTCAAATATTTCAAGGCTATGGACAGTCTTTGATTGATTATAATCATGAGGCGACAAGCTTTGGTGTCGGACTTATGCTCAACGACTGGATGGGTCTATAACTCAACGGCAAATTGATGTGGAACACGGCTTGATAAACTTGCTAAAAAACCATAAGCATAAGCGGTCTTTTAATCAAGGCGTCTTAGCTAAGCCTATATTTGACCAGCCGCACTGGGTGCATCATCAGGTCGCAATTTGGCTATTTAGGTTGCATCGCCGCTGTGTTTTATGCCAATTACATCATCTGGGCTATCAGATGAGTCGGATGAATTTTATTTGTTCTGATTGTCAAGCAAACATTGCCACCCAAGTTTCATATTTTAACATTCATCTAAACATTGGCAAAGATTTTCCTACCAATAAAGATAGACCGACCGCCCAACAAACCCCAAAGCGACAACATATCCGTGCTTATCCTATAAGCTATTATCAGTATCCTGTCAATCAACTCATCAAAAAATTTAAAGACCATGAAAATTCACAATCACTGTTAGCATTGTACGCATTGATTGCGCACTTACCAAAGCCTGACCATTGCCATGCAGGTAATACGGTCATTTTGCCCATACCAACGACCCAAGAACGCATGCGTCAGCGTGGATTTGACCCTGTTGCAATCTTAGCCAAATTTTTGGCGAGGCACTGGCAATTACCACTTTGGCAGGGCGTGGCTCGCCATGATGGTAAGCGTCATCAGCGTGGGCTAACTCGTCATGAGCGTTTGGTTAATACTCAGGCAGATTTTTATTTATGTCAACAAATTCCCAATCGTCAAATCATTATCTTTGATGATGTCATCACCACAGGGGCAACAGTAGCAGCGGTGGCGAATTTATTAATGCAGCATCGTCAAGATATTCGACTGATTGTGATTTGTATGGCACATGGTTCTGCCGATGTTGGTTTTGACGCTCATGACAGATAATAATCTATCCGCCGCTTTGATAACGACTAATGAAGGTGGTTTTGGGCTGATTGAAGTATTGATTGCACTTTTATTGTTATCAGTGGTGGCACTTGGATTAATGACAGTGCAGGGACGACTGCTTGTCCAAACTAAGCATGCCGATCTTCGTTTGCAAGCAGTTCAGCTGATGGCAAATGACTACCATGCAGTTCGGTCATTTACGCCAGAGCAAAAGCAGATTTATATCCAAACACTTCAAAGGATCGCACAAACAGCACAAAGCCGCTCAGAATCAGGCATGAATAGTTATCGTATCGCAGCTTATGCTACCACTATCCGTTGTCGCCCAGAGTGTCATTTGAATGAACAAGCCCAATCTTTGGCGATACAATCAGCACAAGCTGCTGCACGGGCAAATATCATACTGTCGGTCACCGATTGTCAGTTGGGTCATTGCTGGGTCGCTGGATGGGGCATGCAAGCCTTTGAATTAATTAAAACTTGTTCTAACGATGAGCTTGAGTTAAATATCAGCTCATTAGACTGTGCCATCATGGATGGTCTATGAAACCAATATTGACAAATCAGCAAGGCATGACTTTGATGGAGCTGATGGTTGCCTTAGGTTTGGGTTCATTCATTGTTTTGATGGCAGTGAATTTTTATGCTTTATCAGCCAAAAATAGTGCCTATACGCACAGTATTGCACAATTTATAGATCGTGAGACTTTGGGCATCACGGCCATGACTGAGCAGCTTAGACTGGCAGGCACTGGCATCATAGATATGCCAGCGGTGCTTGTTCATAAAGAACAGTTACTTGGCATCAGTAGCAGCCAAAGTATTAATCTTAATCATCAGCTATCCCAAACAGGTGGCTTACCAAGCCACTATCCCAAATCCTCCGATCAGCTGACTATACATTATATTGCACCTGCGGATATGTGGGATTGTGAAGGGAGTGTTGTTCTTGGGCCCCGCCCCGCTCGCCTAAAAAATGGTAAGATGGCTATGGTAGATGGTCAAGTTGTTATCGAAAGATATTTTGTACAAACAGAAACAGACGGTTCTTTGTCCTTACGCTGTGATGCAGGGCGATACATCACCGATGACATTATGCGTGATGGCACTCGAAATCGACACGGTATCAGCGCACCTTATATCACTGCAGTGATTGATGCTCAGGTCAATAAGCGATTTGGCACCGATAAACCAAACCATATTCGTGGACTTGGTAAAGGCGATGTGATACTGTCAGATATTGAAGGTTTTTGGGTGAGACTGATCGTGGCTGATGGATCTATCAGGCATCGTATGACTATTGAAAATTATCAAACACATTGGTATGGCTACCCTGTTGTTGGTGTACAGCTTGCCATACTCAGCCGCAGTTCGCCTGCACCAAATGTCAGTCAGACTCACAATTTTTTAATTTTTGATGAAACCATCTCACCGCCGAATGATGGTTTGCCAAGAAGATTACATACGATGAATGTCAATTTTGTCAATGCTTCTTTGAATTATGCAAAAATGAACCAACATAATGCCAAAATCATCCATGAATAAATCTGCCAACCAATTTAATCATTTAAAAGTATTGTCAATAAAAACTTATGATAAATTGCAATCAGGTTTTGTGTTGTTAGTCGTTTTGGTTGTGCTACTTTTCATCAGTGGGCTGACGGCACTCATGATGAGCCAAAATTCTGTGGATGTACGCAGTGTACTTTATCATCAAAATCAATATAAGCTTTTTATCACAGCTGATAAGGCGGTGATGAATCTATGGCAGTTGTCTCCCAAACATCTTATTCACATGGCTCAGACTGATACATGGCTTGCCTCACTATTATCCGATAAGAATGATTTGACAAAAATTTATACAGCTCAAAGCTGTGATGACTGGCAAGCATTTAGTATCAGTACGCTTGACGATCCGCCAATACAATGCCATCACACTGCACCCATTGTCAGTTGGCAAGCTGCTTATATAGAGCCTATTGGTGCCAATCATTATCTAAATACATTACTCCAAAATACACTGTCAATACAATCAGCCCATGATATTCAAAATCCCGATCAAAAAGCAGTGGATGATGACACGGCTCACTATGAAATTTTGCACTTAAGATTATATGCCATCGCTGCTCAAAATTCCCAAGGTATCATTCAATGTCAAGAACCGCTATATCAAACACGCATCACCACCTGCCTAAATGACCATGGGGTTATTCATAAAATCAGCGTTGCTGAATGGTTGATTTGGCGTCAAAAAATTCAAAAGACCGATTCGTCTGTTGAAAAAGCGACCCATGCCATTCATATCATGCCTTTGCGTACCTATGATATACGCTCAATGCGTGAATAGATGAATGGCATAAGAAGAACTGATAGTTCACAAAAAATTACCGCAGCCACTGTAATTTTTATTTGGCTGTGGTAAAATAGTCAAGATTTTTTGTGGATTTGTTGATGTTGCTATAATTGTAAAATATTGTAACAATACTAACGAATTTCTATCACATAATAGATAGCTAATACAATTTTGACCTATTTATTTACATAAACGCATAGAAATACCATAAAAATAGGGGTGGCATTAAGCGATTAATCGTATTAAAATGTAACCATTAATAACTTAGATACGCCTTTAGGTTGTTTGGCGTATCGATTTTAGGAGAAAGTGATGAAAGCTATTAAATTATCTGTAGTTTCTGCTGCGGTTCTACTGTCAACTTCTGCAATGGCAAATGTTGTTACCAATACTGGTGCGACTGTTGTTGATGGCACTCGTACTATCTTTAGCACACTGGTTAAACCTGCAGCTGTGAGTGCTGAGGTTGGTACTTTAGGTTATGGTGCTAACATTGGCTGGGCAGTGAATGACACTGTTGAACTACAAGCTGGTTGGGCTGGTGGCAATATCGCAAAAAGCATCAATGACAACTTTAATGCTAATGGCGTTAACTATCAACTTGAAACTGATTTTTCTAACCCATACTTGGGTGCTCAAGTGCGTCCTGCTGCCAACTGGTTTACCGTTGGGACAGGTATCATCGTACCTAAGAACGATATCAAAGTCCGCTCAAATAACACAACCGATGGCGTTTTCCGTGTTGATGGTAAAGACTACAAACAAAGCGATGTAGGTCAGTTGACTGGTAAGCTTGAGCATCGTAATAAAGTAGCACCTTATTTGACACTGGGTTTCCGCCCAAATCTACACAGTAACTGGGGTGTATTTGGTGAAGTTGGTGCTGCTTATTTGGGCAAAGTAGACGCTACTGTTGAAGCAAAAAATCCAGTTAAGGTAGTAGAGGGTAAGGTAACTGCTACTGATGGTATAACTAAGAAAAATGCAGCTGACATTGCAAAACAAGCAGAGCGTGACATCGAAGATAAAAAATATGCCAACTGGTTCCCAATCGCTAAAGTTGGTGTAACTTACCGCTTCTAATTTAAGCTTAGGCTTGAATCAAAAGGCAATGCTTATGCATTGCCTTTTTATTTGTTAAATTAAAATTTAAAATAAAGCTGTTAAGTTGAGCTTAGGGTGGTTATAAAAGTAATCGTCATTATTTTTTATTAAATTGATTGAATTGGGCCGAATGTCAGTCAGATAACATGACATATCCGCACCCATGCCAGTGTACAGCTGATCTTGAATCAGTTTAATTCGGCACTCTTTTAATCGCCATAAGGTATTAATAAGCTGTTGCCTATCAGTATAGCTAAATTTATTAAGTAGATAAATTTCATTGGCATGAAAATATCGTTCAACCACACTGTATTTAATATCGTTAACTTCTATGTCAATGGCACAAGGTGTTAAGCTGATGATGAGTGCAACTTGATTATCTGAATGGCTAAAGCTGACAAAGTAGCGTATTTTATTTGATTCAATGTAATAAGGGTGTGCATGCTCATGAAATTTACCAACAATATCAAAGCGGTGCATGGTGATTTGTAAAAGTGAACGCACGCACGCAGATTGAGCCTTTTTGTGTTTAAGTCGCTGACTGCGTGTTTGTGCCATTTTGGCAAATGCGATGATGACTTTTGGCGTGGGCTGTAAAAAAATGGCAGAGTGAATCTTAAGCATGATGATTAAAAAATAAAAAGCTCAAAACAGGCTGACCCTGATTTGAGCTTGCTTGACTGGTTATCATTAATAAGACAGTTCGGCACGGCGATTTTGTGACCATGCTTCTTCATTTGAGCCAGATGCGATAGGGCGTTCTTCACCAAAACTGATAATCTCAACGCTGGCTTGATTGATGCCTTTACCAAGCAAATAGTTGCGTACCGCCACCGCACGGCGTTCCCCCAGTGACATATTATACTCACGACTACCACGCTCATCGGTATGGCCTGCAACTAAAACACGAGCTGTTTGATTGGTGGTTAAAAATTGTGCTTGTTCGTCTAAGATGGCAGCAGCTTGCGGTTTAATCTCATCAGAATCAAAGTCAAAATAAACCAAACTGGGTAGCGTGCTTGCCAAAGCTTTGACGGTCTCATCATTATCTACCAAAGGTGCAACACCAGTGTAAATAGTGCCAGTGTAACCTGTGGGCGCATTAGGAGCAACCATAACTTGACTTGTTGATTTATTGGCACAGCCTGTCATAAAAGTTAGTACCGATAAAGCGACGGCAGCGGCGGCAATTTGAATATGTAACATCATAAGGATACCAGATTTTGGCTTGTCAATCGTTGTGTTAATCATTGTAACGGTTTATAGTGATTGTCAATTAATAAGGGCAAAAAAGTACTTATCAAGTAATAATCTTTCTTATATGTGAATATAATGACAAATTTATCACATTTTTACAAGGATTTTTTATCAAGATTAGGATATGTCCCAGCTTAATTATTAGTGATGAGAGCGTGGATTATTTGGTCATTGTTAAATTTATGAGTCCTAAAATTGCCAAATGATTAAAATTTTGCTAACATGATAGCCCCTTTGGTAGGCTTTATTTGGTATTGATGAGCAATAATAATATACCGAGTTAAATGGAATACCGAGTTAAATGGATCAACTTAACAGACGCCAAAAACTTAACAACGAAAAGTAGACGACTATGACAGATACAGTACAAAAAGATACAGCACAGTCCCCCAAAAAAGTTTATCTAAAAGACTACACGCCGCCAGTATATGCAGTTGATAAAGTGGATTTGGATATCCGCTTATTTGATGATTATGCTGTCGTTGGTGCCAAACTCAAAATGACGCAAGCACACGCAGGTGAGCTTCGGCTTCTTGGGCGAGATTTAAAGCTTAAAAGCATTCACCTAAATGGTCAGGAATTAAAGCCGCAGGCGTATCATCTTGATAAGGAAGGCTTAACAATTTTAGATGCACCAGATGTCGCAGTGATTGAGACATTGGTTGAGATTTCACCACAAACCAACACAACACTTGAAGGGCTATATCAAGCAGGAACAGGTGATGATAAGATGTTTGTGACACAATGTGAACCTGAGGGTTTTCGCAAAATTACCTTTTTCCCTGACCGTCCTGATGTGTTGACAGAATACACCACACGCCTAGAAGCACCAAAGTATTTTAAAACCTTGCTTGCCAATGGTAATTTGGTTGAATCAGGAGATGTGGATGACAATCGCCATTATACCATTTGGCATGATCCTACCAAAAAACCCAGCTATTTATTCGCTGCTGTCATTGCTAATTTAGAAGTGCTTCAAGACCACTATACAACCATTGAAGGCCGAGAAGTTTTGCTTGAGGTGTATGCTGATGCTCAAGATATTGATAAATGCCATGTTGGTATGCAAGCACTAAAAGATGCGATGAAGTGGGATGAAGATAATTATGGTCGTGCTTATGATTTAGATCGCTATATGATTGTGGCGACAGGTCAGTTTAATATGGGTGCGATGGAAAATAAGGGTTTAAATATCTTTAACACCAGTTGTGTATTATCAAGCCACGAAACAACAACCGATGAACGCAGTTTTTTGGTTAAATCGGTGATCGCTCATGAGTACTTTCATAACTGGACGGGCAACCGCATCACTTGCCGTGATTGGTTCCAGTTGTGCCTAAAAGAAGGGTTTACTGTATTTCGTGACCAAAGTTTTTCGGGTGATTTTCGCTCAAAAGCGGTTCAGCGTATCGAAGATGTTGCTGTATTACGAGCAGCACAGTTTGCTGAAGATGCAGGCTCGTTAGCACACCCCGTCCGCCCTGAAAGTTTTGTTGAGATTAATAACTTTTATACAATGACCATCTATGAAAAAGGTGCAGAGATTGTCCGTATGATTGCCAATTTCTTGGGTAAAGAGAAGTTTCGCCAAGGCTCGGACGAATATTTTGCTCGCTATGATGGTCAAGCGGTAACCGTTGAAGATTTCTTGTCTGCGATGTCAGTGGCAGATGCTCGAGTGATGGATTTTTTGGCGTGGTATCGTCAGCCAGGTACACCAGTTGTATCAGGTGGCTATCGTGTTCTTGGTGATAAAGTAGTTATTAATTTATCCCAAAAAACCCGCCATGTACCCAATTATGATGCACCCGTTGCACTACCAATCCCCGTAGATACGGCAATTTTTGATAGTCTAACAGGTGAGATGTTGGCAAGCAGAATGTTGCTTTTGACAACAGATAATGCACAATTTGAATTTGATCACATTCAGCTGTCTGATGGTGCTCATCCTGTGGTATCAGTGTTGCGTAATTTTTCAGCACCTGTCAAGATTGACTTTGATTATACAGATGAAGATTTGGCAAGTTTGGTGGCGTTTGAAAGTGAGGGATTCAACCGTTGGCAAGCACTGCAAACACTGATTAATCGATGGTTATCTGGTAGCGTAGAGGACGCCACTTTAATCATTTCAGTTATCCAAAAAGCTGTTGATGAATTGATTGAAGATGATCCTATGCTGGCAGCACGATTATTTGATATTCCAAGCCAAAAAGAGCTTGCGATGGCTTATGATGAAAATTATGACCCTGTCAGTGTTAAAGCTCGCCGAGATGAATTGATTGGCAAAATTGCTGATGGTTTGCTAGAAAACGCCAAGCTTTGGTATCAAAAATTACCATTACAAGCGTATGAAGACACACCGCAGGCACGAGGTCGCCGTTTATTGCGTAATGTTTTATTGGATTTGCGTTTGACGGCAGGTGATGAGACGGCTCATCAAGATGCTTATCATCAATACGATAATGCGTCTTGTATGAGTGAGCGACTGGGTGCTTTGATGGCAATGATTGAGCATAATTTGGATAAAAAAGACAGCTATCTTGATGATTTTTATGCCAAATTTAGCCATGAAGATTTGGTGATTGATGCTTGGTTTGTTGCACAAGCAACGCCAGATAGTACCAGTGTCTCTCAAATAGCCTCACTCATGGAGCGTACCGATTATGATTGGAATACACCAAATCGTGTACGCACGACCTTAAGTGCTTTGGCTGCCAAACCTGTACAACTTTGGACGGCTGAGGGTCTTGATTTGTATTTGTCATCGGTTGTACGCTTAGATGGCAGCAATCCTCAGTTGGCGGCACGCCTGCTTTCTGCGTTGGCTCGTTGGAATACTTTGACAGCTGACAAAAAAGCGATGGCTCAAGAAAAACTGGCTGCAGTTACCTCTCAGGTTTCATCAAAAAATGTGCTTGAATTTTTGCAAAATATGCAAACGGTAGCATAAGTATCAGTCATTTTAATTCGGGCAGGTAATCGCTTGCCCGTTTTATTATTTGATGATTTTTATGATTATCAGGAAGCCATTTTATTTATTTTAACCAAAAATGCTAAAATCTTATTTTAGCCATAAAATCATTTGATTGCCATGTCTGATACCCATGCTGTTCAACCGCCGTTATATTATCGTTTGGCAACTGTGATGCTTGCACCCATTTATCGGCAAATGGTTATCAAAAAATCAAAAAATAAGCCAACGCTTAAGCGGGAGTTAAATGAGCGTTTTGCTAAGCACTATCAGCCGCCACCTGTTGGCAGGCTAGGCGTTATTTGGTGTCATGCCGTTTCTTTGGGTGAGCTAAATACAGCATATCCACTACTGATTAAGCTTTTAAATCACGGTTATGGGCTGTGGGTAACGAGTACCACCCAAACGGGTTTTGAGCGTGCGGCTAAATTATTTGATAATGAAATACGATTGGGGCGTGTGGTACACAGTTTTGTACCTGTGGATACGCCTTCGGTGATTGATATTTTTTTAAAGCATGTCAAGCCCATTGCAGCATTGTTCATTGAAACAGAGCTTTGGGCTAATACTTTATATGCCTGCCGAAAGTATGGCATCAAAACATTAATGATTAACGCACGCTTAACCCAAAAATCTTATCTAGGATATGCCAAAATTGCCAAAGTGAGTCAAACAATGATGGCAAATCTTGATGGTATTATTGCTCAAGATGCCAGCTCTGCAAAGCGATTTGGACAGCTGGGCAGGGTTTATATTGTCCAAAGTGATTCGCTAAAATGGGCAAGTGTCAGTACGCTAAGTGATACTCAGCTGGCAGCCGTCAAAACCTTAACAAAACAGCTTAATCAAGCATGTAAAACATACATTTGGGTGATGGCAAGTTCGCATGATGGCGAGGAGTACATCGCCCTAAAGGCACATCAGCAATTTCTACAAAAATTCCCCAATGCACTACTTATCCTTGTGCCAAGACATCCTGAGCGATTTGACGCTGTCTACCAAATGTGTTTACAAGGTGGTTTTGTGACTGCTCGCCGTTCAATGGGTGAAACCATTACCCCAAAGACGCAAATTTATCTTGCCGATACGATGGGAGAGCTACTTTCTTGGTATCAGGTCGCTCAGATTGCGGTAGTTGGTGGCTCGTTTGTACCAGTTGGAGGGCATAATCCCATTGAGCCTGCCAGCCTTGCTACACCTGTTATTATGGGTGCTTATGATGATAATTGTAAGGATTTGGTTGAAGCACTAAAACAGGTTGGTGCATTGGTACAACTGCCAGATGAACCTAATATTTCAGAGCAATTATTTAAAAGCTTATTGCAGGCATCTTTATCTCAATGGACGGCCAAGTCAGGTGCTGTATTGGTACAACAAAAACAGCGTGCTTTACAAGAGCAGTTTTTATTTGTACTGCGTATGATCTAGCCATATATTATACAAAAATAATCATGTTATTTTTCAAACCATCTAAATGATACATTGTGCGATAAGGGTAGGCATATCCTAAGACCTCTTAAGACTTTACTGAATCAGACGGGTATGATTTGATTATTAAAGCTGTGCTAAACTTGAATTAACATCGACCACCATCTTAATCACATATCATCAATCATGAATATTATTTTATTAGACGATAACGAGTTTATCACCACTGACAGCGCCATTATTCATAATCAGTCAACCATTGTACATCTAAAAACGGTATTAAATGTACACCATGGTGATTTTATAAAGTTGGGAAAGCTGGGGGGTGATATGGGCCGTGGCAGGATTGTCCATATGGATGAAAATCAGGTGGTATTATCAGAGATTACTTTGACCAAGGCACCACCTCATAAACTTAATCTTGTGGTTATTTTGGCACTACCACGCCCAAAAGTCTTAAGAAGGTTGGTGATGGATATGACAGCAGCAGGCGTTCGCCATATGGTCTTTATTAATAGTTATCGTACGGATAAGTCCTATTGGAGTTCACCATTACTGTCACGATTGGATGAATTTGTCATCGAGGGTCTGCAACAAGGCATAGATACAATAGCTCCACAGATAACACTTGCCAAACGATTTAAGCCATTTGTGCAAGATGACTTGCCAAGCCTTATCGGCGATGGCGGTGCAATTGTGGCACACCCTTATGCCGAAGAGCACTTTGGTCAACTCACCCAAAACCAGTTGCCACAAGTTTTGGTTGTGGGAGCAGAGGGCGGGTTTATTCCTTATGAAATTCAGCTTTTGGACAGTGTGGGCGTACAAGCTGCCAGTTTGGGCAAGCGAATTTTACGCACTGAAGCTGCGGTCAATGCGTTACTGGGTAGATGGCTATAATCAATCACTAAAGTATCATTAACGGTGCTATTTTTGATAAAAAGTGCGTGTTGTTGATAAAGATGGTGCGATTGATGAGGGTGTCATCTGTGGCGGTGTTAAGCGTGAAGATGAATTTAATGATAATGAGATAATGTCATCAGCCATTTGCCTGCCCAATTGTTGATAACCCAAATGGGTAAAATGTACCCCATCTTTGGCAGCTTTGCCACTTTTCATCCACTGCTTCATTGAGCAGCTGCCACCCATGGCTGATTGCCAATCCCAAAAAAGCGTGTATTTATTTTGGGCAGTTTGACGCTGTGCTTCTTGAATGGCATGTAAAGTTGGTGGGCGTACCCCGCAGCTGCCTGCTGTATTTTTTAGTACCTCAGGTGACGAGACAATCATAATCGCTGAATGTGGCGATGCGTGGCGAATTTGTTCAATACGCTCATCTAATACGGTAGCGATGCGTTCGGCACTAAGATTGTTATAAGCTTCATTTGTGCCATAGGCAAGTATGATTAGCTCAGGTGCAATGGTTGCCAACTCTTGTTGCCATGCGTTTTGATTCCAGCGGCTCCAATGTGACAGCTCTGCACCATTGATACCAAGCGATGAGACAATGGCACCAAGTTCATGTTTTGACCTACCCCACCAGCCACCAATGGCGGTATTTGTCATACTGCCTTCAGCGGTGAGCGTAAAAGGCAATTTGGCATCAAAAGTTGTGGTTTGCCAAGTATCATTTTTAATCGGTGCTTCAAGTGTCAGATGATTGCCATCTGCATCACTGATGTTAAATAAGCCATCAGTGGCACTTTGGCGAATGCTGACGGTCATTGATTGAATAGGCTCTTGATTTTTTGCTTTAATGGTCAGCGTACTGCCTGAAAAATTTGGCTTAGCGATTAAACCGCCTAATGTATAATCCTCATGTTGATTGCGGCGACTTGAGATGGGCGTCCATTGATAATTGTCATAGCCATAGCGTGCCATACGCTGACCACTAAAATACATCGGCATCGCCCAGCCCATACCACCGTTACCATAGCGACTTTGTAACTGACTACGCAGTGCTTCGGTCATGCTATCGCCTGCAGTATGTGAGTCGCCTAGCTGTACGATGTGAATGTGGTTATTATTGAGAGCTTGAATGAGCCGATCGGTATTTGGATCTTGATAATTGGTTAAATAATTTGCCGATGTACTCATTGACATGGCTAACACAGATAACGCAAAAAATTGTTTCATAAATTTGCCTAATGGATATTATGGTATGATGGTGATTTGATCTTGTACAGCTTGGGCGATTAACTTTTGTCCTTTGACACTAAAATGAATACCATCAGAGGTACGCATTTTAACGCTTTTTCCATCTTGTATCAGATAATCATTATAAATATCATCGCTTGTGCCTAATAGCTTGCGTGAATCAATGACAAGCACATGATGGCGTTTTAGTTCATCTTGCATGATCTGATTTAGATAAATCATTTGCTCGTTGAGCTTTTGTTTTTTCATGTTTGGCGGTGTGATCCAAATGACTTGCGTATTGTGATTTTTGGCACTGTCCAAAATGTCCATCATACGCTGACGGTAGCCCATCTCCCATTCTGGTGTTTGGAATTTTAATTGACCGCCATTGACCAAATCAGGCATATCCCAAGGGTCATTAGGCCCCAAAAATACGACCAAAATTTTGATATTAGCATTGGTAGACAGCGTCTCTTCGATGGTTTTTGGCCAATTAAATAGGCTTGGATAAGCCAAACCTGTACTTTGTTTGGATAAATTAACAGAGTTGATATGATAATTTTTTTGAAGATATTGCTGGATATGTGGTGCGACGCCTTGCATCATTGAGTCGCCAGCAAAAAAAATCTCATCGCCTGAATGTAGTACATAAGGATTGTCAGGTTTGGCCTCTGATACGCCAACATTATCCATCTGTGCATCGGGCGTAGATTCAAGGCTTTTTGCCATCATCGCCTGATACTTGGGGGTATAAGCCAAATTGTCATTAAAATAATCAACAATTTGCTGATTTTTTTGGTTAATATCACTGGTTAAATCACCATGCCAAGCGTACAGTTTATTGCCAATATCGCCACCCATTTTCCAAGCAGGGTAACGATCAAGTAAGCTTAAAGGGCTACTTTTGTGATAAGTTTGTAGATAATATGCATTTATGGAATTTTGCATTATCCATGCGACAAGTGTGGCAAATAAGCACAGCACAATCAGCAGATAGCTGTAACTTTTGCCGTGAAAATAAGGCTTAGGGCGCGGCTTTAGCTGAATGTGCTTAGGCTCAGGATATTGCTTGGTTTGGGTGGTCTTTGAGATTGGTTGATTAGAAGTTTGCATAAATAAATCCTGGAATGCCTGACGGCGCAAAAATAACAACAATCATCAAATAAACAAATAAAAGACTGATTAGGATGGGCTTGGGCAATCGGCCGCCAAGGCGAATAATATTAAGAGTTTGGCGTGTGTAGATAGGGTAGATGAACCAAGCTATCATAAAAAGTGCCAGTATAAATAGCGGGTTGCCGCTCCAAGCGATATTGGTATGGTTGTATACCAATGCCTCAAAAATTTGCATTGCCTCGCTCCAGCTGGTTGCACGAAAAAACACAAAACAAAATGCCACAAAATGAATGGTCACAAAAATCCCAATCACTTTACCTAGCCAACTGTGGCGATATAGCGCATTGCGTGCATGTTTGGCGTCGATGCCATAAATATTTTGGTAGAGTTTATCGGTACAATTTAACCAAATGATAGCAAGCCCATGCAATACACCCCAAAGTAAAAAATTCACGCTAGAGCCATGCCAAATGCCTGATAATGCCATGGCGATTAATAAATTGATTTGAGTTCTAAAAAACCCTTGGCGACTGCCTCCTAAAGGAATATAGATATAATCACGAATCCATGTCGATAAGCTGATGTGCCACCTATCCCAAAAAACACGAATATTATGTGCGATTAATGGTGCTTTAAAGTTGACAGGCAAGCGAAAACCGAGCAATAAACCAAACGCTACCATCATCTCACTATACCCTGAAAAGTCCAAAAATAGCTGCAGTGTATAGCCATAAATTGCGACCAATACCTCTAAGCTATGATATTGCATGGGATTGGCAAAGATGGGATTAACCCAATGGTCAGCCAACCAGCCTGCCAGCCACCATTTTTTAATGAGTGCTAATAAAATCAGGCAAAGTGCGATGGTGGGAAATAAAATACGGCGTGGATTTTGGCTGATGATTTGTTCGCCCATACCACAAGGATTGCCCTCAATATCGGTCAGTCCTGATACCGATTTGGTGCGTGCGATAGGACCTGCACTGATTGTCCCAAAAAAGGATAAGTGGTGCAACAGTGCCATAAAACTTAACTGAGGTACATCATATTCATCATAATAACGACTGACCATATAACTGATGGCTTGGAATGAATAATAAGAAATACCGAGCGGAAAAATGATATTTGCCATCACGCCTGATGAATCCAGCTGCATGGCATCAAGGCTGTACTTAATCCCTTCTCGGAAAAAATCATAATATTTAAAAATGCTCAACTGAATCAGCGTGATCACAATCCCTAAAATCAGCCAAAATTTCTTGATTTTAGAGCCATTCATCATCTTGGTGATGAAAAATACAAATATTGTATAGCCAAATAAAATCCCTGTCGCAAGCGTACCTGCCATTAGATAAATGACCGTATAGCTAAATAGGATAATGAGAAAATTTTGGAATTTTGGTGTTTGGCGAAACAGCCAATAAATTGCCAAAAAACCAATGAACATTAAAGTAAATTCTAAAGACAGAAAAGAAAACATGGCTCAATTCTACAAAAACCAAGAAAATCACTTATTTTAACACATTATGATTTTATGATTCATACATTTAAATATGCTTGCTAAGTCTGATATCAAACAGGATTTTTGAAGGCGATGGTATGCAGATATCGCCCCATGGCACGAAAAGGCAGTTGGCGTGAGTATTCAAGTTCCATCGCAACCACATCGTCAGGGTTATTTAGACCACCACGCTTCAGGGGCGCATAATCTGAAAATACCCGAATACCTGAGCGAATACTGATTTTATAATGATGAGCAATTAGCCATGCTTCGACGGTATCGGATGCAACAGGGTGATTGGGCGTTAAACTTTTATCATCAGCAGGGCGAGGCGTATTAAGCTGATAAAAATTTCCCATGACTAAATTACGATAAATCTTGCTGGCAGGATTATAAAAACACAAAGATAACATACCACCATCTACCAAATACTGATCAAAAAAGTTCATGATTTTTTCAGGCTCGCCCAACCACTCAAGCAGCGCATGACATAAGATAATATCAAACTGCTCACCTGCCAAATGATTTGACAATGCCTGATAAGGGCAAGTGATAAACCGTACTTGATCATATACCCCAAGCGATTTGGCATGATCTTTTGCCATATCTAGCATATTGGTTGAAATGTCATTGACTGTTACATGATGATCTGCTGCCAAAGATAGGCTAATCTGAGCCAGTCCTGCGCCCACATCTAAGATGCGTAAAGGGCGATTGAGCATAAGCTGATCCATCGCTTCGCTTAAATCTTGCTGAAGCACGGCTAAGCGAATGCGTCCTTTAAGACCGCCATATACTTTTTTGGCAAAGTGTTCGCTAACGGCATCAAAATTTCTATCGTTGGTGATGGTCATGGTTAATTGATAAATAAAATAAAGCAACCAAATGTAAAGCTTGGTGTGCGTGATTTGTTGATGAATTGTGTTATAATAAGGGCATTTTCGCCAATCAAGTATTATAGCACAGCGTGCTTTTCTTCGATAAATTTTATAAATTGGCTTTTGAGTGATGAGCATCTTTATGAAAAAATCTACCATCCAATATTTAAGCTTACCAACTGCTGCACTATTAACGCTGGCTGGTTGTAGTCATGACAACCACCGTGATGATGAGATGGCGGTGGCTGAGCCTGTCATTCAGCAGATTGATGATATTTGCCAAGCACCAGCCATGCAAGCAAATCTACAAAATGGTATCAAGCAGTCTATTCTTGATGCCGTGATGAGCCAAATGGCGGGTGTAGACCCCAACCAACGCCTCGCCATACAAAATACCATTGGTCAGCAGCTGAATACTTTACAAATCACCACCCAAAATGCCACGAATTTTGCCGATAGCTGTATGGCGGATGTGCATGTGACGGTAAGTCCCCAAGATTTGGCGAATGCAGAATTTGCTTTTGCTCGTTCAGGGGTAACTTTATTACAGCGTGCTAGCCAAGATCAAGTTGAGTTTTATAATGGCACAATTGTCGCCAAACAAATAACTTATCAAATGGTCAATGGTAATGTGGTGATGTATGGCAACAATCATAATGCCATTCGTCTGATTGCCGATATTTTGGCAGCTTCTACAAGCAGTTTGCCACAAGTATCCATACAGCCTGATGTTACCGCACGACCACAAGCGATTGAGCGACTGCCAGAGACACCAATAGCTATGCCATCACATCCTCAAGAAGATTCTAGTGTAACGACGCACATTGAACAAAAGCCAGCACCTAACGCACAGGTGTCATCTCGCCCACGCAGTGAAAAGCCTTCAAATAATTCAGCACAGACACCCACACAAAACTCGGTAGGGCAATCTTCTGCAGCTGGTAGTACCCCTCGTGTGGATCGTGATAGTCAAGCCAAGGCCAATACCGAGCGTACCACCGAGCGTTCTACAAGTAAGACACCTCAAGATTTGGCACACCCACAGCCACCAACGGCGAATGCCAGTAGTGATGGCAAAACAAGTATCAGTATCGTTGAGTCAAACGAAACCTATTGATTGCCGTTTGACCCTGAAATCAAAAAACCCTTTTGACCGTCAAAAAGGGTTTTTTGATGGCTATAACGGCTTGGATGAGCTGTTGAAATGGATACGCAATCTATAAAATTTATGTTACAATCAATGAGATTTTTAAGTTTTTATTTTATCACAATCAACATATAATGGAGAGATTTATGACCTTGGCTCGAAATAAGTTTGCTCAAGTCATGCCAAAGTTTGCCACTGTAGCCATCGCAGCTTTGGCGGTTGGCTGTAGTCAACCCACCCAAACAACCTCACAAGCACCTGCCGATACCTCAAATACATCCACCGAAAAAACTACCAAAACCATTGCGATTACTGCCATCGTTGAGCATCCGTCATTGGATGATATTCGCTTGGGTGTGGTAGATGGTTTGGCGAGTTTGGGTTATAAAGACGGTGAGAATTTGACCGTTAACTTTCAATCCGCCCAAGGTAATATGGCGACTGTCGGGCAGATTGCCAAGCAGTTTGTGGCTGATACGCCTGATGCCATTGTGGGTATTACCACACCGAGCGCCCAAAGCTTAGCGGCAGCGACCACAAGCATTCCGCTGATTTATACGGCTGTCTCTGATCCTGTGGCTGCCAAATTATTAAATAACAATCATCAAGCCACCCAGCCTAACATTACTGGTTTATCCAGTCAGCTGCCCATTGAGCCACAAGTTGAATTATTTCAAAAAATCAAGCCTGAAGCCAAACGCATTGGCTTTGTTTTTAGCCCTGGTGAAGCCAATTCTGTTGCCGTCAAAAATAAGTTAATTGAAATTTTACCAAAATATGGCATGACTTTGGTGGAAGTACCCGCCAATCGATCAAGCGATGTGGGCGATGCGACGCGTTCATTGGCTGGCAAGGTGGATTTGCTTTATACATCACTAGATAACGGTGTGGCATCAGCGATGGAAGCGATGGTTTTGGCTGCGAATGAGTTACAAATACCTGTGATTACCTCAGATGAATTTTCGGTACACCGTGGTGCGACAGCTGCTTTGGGTGTGAACGATTATGATTTTGGCTTGACAACCGCAAAATTGGTCGCTCAAGTGTTAGATGGTAAAGCCCCAAATGAAATTAAACCTGAAGTGATGAATACTTTGACCTTATTTATCAGCCCAAAACACGCAGCCAATCAAGGCGTAACGGTGGATTTGACAACACTGGGCGAGAGTATTAATGTCGATAACACGCCAGCACGCCAGCCCAACAAATAGCATGTTCTTATCCAAATATGCGGTATTGGGTATGAGGTATGTTGGTCGGTGTATTTTAAAATATGATTTATAAATACTTAAATAAGAAAGTTTTAGATGCTTGATATCGCAAGCAAACGCCGCCATTTTTAAACCCAAGCCGATTAAGCAACTGTCACGCTTGGGTTTGTTTTTTGGTGAATTTAATCCGATAATAACTTGGACTTTGTTATAATAGGCATTTTAACTTTTTGGGCGGATATGGCTGATGAATTTGATTGCTTTTTTTGGAGCGCTGGAGAGCGGTCTGATTTATGCCTTGATGGCACTGGGTGTGCTGATTTCCTTTCGTATTTTAGATTTCCCTGATCTGACCGCTGATGGCAGTTTTCCGTTGGGTGGTGCGGTGGCAGGAATTTGCCTTATCGCAGGCGTTAATCCTTGGCTGGCTTGTGTTTTTGGTATGATGGCAGGTATGATAGCGGGTATGATGACGGCTTGGCTGCATGTTAAGTTGGGTATTTTACACCTACTTGCTGGTATTTTGATGATGACCGCCTTATATTCCATCAATCTGCGAATTATGAATGCCCCAAACCTGCCATTACTTGGACAGCCGACAGTATTTACACCATTGATTGATGGTGGTAATGGATTTTGGGTGCGTGTGGCAGTCGTTGCAGGGGTTGTATTGGTGGTAAAGCTGGCTTTGGATTGGTTTTTTACCACCGAAATGGGCCTGTCAATGCGTGCTACAGGTTCAAATTTGCGTATGGCACAAGCTCAGGGCATTAATACGCCATGGATTATCATTCTTGGCATGGCGATTTCAAACGGTTTGATTGCACTATCGGGTGCTTTGTTTGTGCAGACCCAAGGATTTGCTGATGTTTCTATGGGTATTGGTACGATTGTGATTGGATTGGCTGCGGTCATTATTGGCGAGGCGGTTTTATCTGCCAAGCGAATTTTTTGGATGACTTTGGCGGTGGTGATTGGTGCGATTTTATATCGTTTATTTATCCAAATTGCACTTTCTAGTGAGCTATTGCGTGGCGTTGGCTTTAAATCTCAAGATTTAAATCTAGTGACAGCATTTTTGGTGATTATTGTCTTAATGTTGCCAAAAATTAAAGCCAAGCTATCACCAAAAAAACACTAAGGAGTGTACCATGTTACAAGCTACCGATCTTCGCCTAACCTTTAATCTTGGTACGCCCATCGAAAATCCTGCACTGCGCGGACTGTCGTTATCAATTGCTGATGGCGAGTTTGTGACAGTGATTGGTACCAATGGTGCTGGTAAATCCACTTTCTTAAACGCCATCAGTGGTGCGGTGCGTGTCGATAGCGGCAGCATCAAAATTAATGGTCAGGATGTCACTCGCTTAAAGACGCATCAGCGTGCCAAACAAGTGGCGCGTGTTTTTCAAGATCCCATGGCAGGTACTTGTGAGGCACTCACCATTGAGGAAAATATGGCACTGGCTTATAAGCGTGGCGGTATGCGTGGCTTAGCAGGTGCATTAAATAACAAAAATCGTGAGCTATTTCGTGAAAAGCTATCCATCTTAAAACTTGGATTAGAAAATCGCCTAACCGACCGTATGGGACTTTTGTCAGGCGGTCAGCGTCAGGCGGTCAGCCTATTGATGGCAAGCTTACAGCCTTCAAAAATTTTGCTGCTCGATGAACATACGGCGGCACTCGATCCAAAAACCGCTGCTTTTGTTTTGGATTTGACTGATAAAATTGTCAGCGAAGGGCGTCTGACTACGATGATGGTGACGCATTCCATGCAACAAGCACTCACGCATGGCACTCGTACTGTCATGCTCCACCAAGGTCAAGTGGTGCTGGATGTCTCAGGAGATAAAAGGCAGGGCATGAATGTTCAAGACCTATTAAACATGTTTGAAAAAACTCGTGGTGAAAAGGTGGAAGATGATAGCTTGATTTTGGGCTGAAAGTTGTATAGATTTAGTTTGTATGACATTAATAATCATCATTATGATAACAGGGTAAGCCATTAACCCTGTTTTTTATTGTTAAGAAAATATAGTTTTATTCATCCGATAAATATCATAGAGCGATACTTTTGTCATTTAGACTAGCTGATTAAAAAATTATTATATGAATAAAATCAATAAGTTGTAAAAATAGTTGTGGATAACTTTAGTCCACTATTGAAAAATCTAGCACTATCTACCATATAATAGCCAATAATGCAATGTGTATTTATTAATATTTTATCATTAATAAATCTTAATGAATATATAGTGCTAATGATTGCATTTAAGGATAATTATATGAATTTTGAGAAATATACTCGAACACTGCAAGAGATTATTCGTGGGGCGCAGCAAAGCAGTCTTGGGCATCATCATACTGCAATTGCCCCTGTGCATTTGCTGAGTGCTGTGGCTGATAATCATACTGCACTATCCATCATTGAGGCGAGCGGTGCAAATTTAGCACGGCTACAAGATGAGATTAAGACACTGCTTTCTTATCAAGCGGTGATCAATCAGCCCACAGGACAAGTGAATTTATCACCTGAGACCATCAAGGTCTTACAGGCAACAGAAAATTATGCGACCAAAGCAGGCGATGAGTTTGTACCGATTGAATGGCTGATTTTGGCACTATTTGAGGATAAATCACTCAATAAAGCCTTTGTATCATCAGGTGTGACTGCCCAAAATTTACAAACAATTATGAAAAATATTCGAGGAGATGAGACTGTGACCGATCAAAATAGTGAACAAAACCGACAAGCATTAGATAAATATACCATCAATCTTACTGAGCGTGCGATGGCAGGTAAGCTTGATCCTGTGATTGGGCGTGATGATGAAATTCGCCGTACCGTACAGGTGCTGTCTCGCCGTACCAAAAATAACCCCGTGCTTATCGGTGAAGCAGGTGTTGGTAAAACTGCCATCGTTGAAGGGCTTGCTCAGCGTATCGTTAATGGCGAGGTGCCTGAAAGCCTAAGAAATAAAAGCGTGCTATCGCTGGATATGGGTTCTTTGATTGCTGGTGCGAAATATCATGGTGAATTTGAGGAGCGACTCAAAGCGGTGCTAAATGAGCTTGCCAAACAAGATGGCAATATCATTTTATTTATTGATGAGCTACATACCATGGTGGGTGCTGGTAAAACCAGTGGTGCGATGGATGCTGGCAATATGCTTAAGCCTGCGCTTGCTCGTGGTGAGTTACGCTGTGTGGGTGCAACAACTTTGGATGAGTATCGTCAATATATTGAAAAAGATCCAGCACTTGAGCGTCGTTTCCAAAAAGTCTTGGTGGATGAGCCAACTGTTGAAGACACCATCGCCATTTTGCGTGGTTTAAAAGAGCGTTATGAGCTGCACCATGGTGTCAAGATTATGGATTCGGCGATCATTGCCGCCGCTAAGATGAGCCACCGCTATATCACTGATCGTCAGCTGCCAGATAAGGCAATTGATTTGATTGATGAAGCTGCCAGCCGTATCAAAATGGAGCTTGATAGTAAGCCTGAAAGTTTGGATAAACTAGATCGTCGTATCATTCAGCTAAAAATGCAGCTAGAAGCTGTAAAAAATGAAGAAGATGCTGGTGCAAAATCACAAGTCAAATCACTTGAGCAGCAAATTGATGACGCACAAAAACAGTATAGTGAGCTTGAAGAGGTTTGGAAAGCTGAAAAAGTAGGTGTTGAAAAAAGTAAACAGCTTCAAGCCAAGCTAGATACTGCACGCATAACCTTAGAAAAAGCATTGCGTGAAGGGGATTATGCTCGTGCTTCACAGCTACAATATGGTGAAATCATTGCACTTGAAAAGCAATTGGCAGAAGAGCAGACAGATGAGCCAGAACATGCACCCAAGCTACTTCGTAATAAAGTGACTGATAACGAAATTGCTGAGGTTGTGTCGCACGCCACAGGCATTCCTGTTGCCAAAATGCTTCAAGGTGAGCGTAATAAACTGTTGGCGATGGAAGATATGTTACATCAGCGTGTCATCGGTCAAAATGAGGCAGTGGCGGCGGTCGCAAATGCGGTACGACGCAGCCGTTCGGGCTTGTCAGATCCGAATAAGCCAAGTGGTTCTTTCTTATTTTTGGGTCCTACGGGTGTGGGTAAAACTGAGCTGACTAAGGCATTGGCAAATTTCTTATTTGACTCTGAAGATGCGATGGTTCGTATTGATATGAGTGAGTACATGGAAAAGCACAGTGTTTCACGCTTGGTGGGTGCACCTCCAGGTTATGTCGGTTATGAAGAAGGAGGTGTGTTGACCGAAGCGGTACGCCGTAAGCCATACAGCGTTGTACTCTTTGATGAAGTTGAAAAAGCACACCCAGATGTCTTTAATATCCTACTACAGGTGCTTGATGATGGTCGATTGACTGACAGCCAAGGCCGTGTGGTGAACTTTAAAAATACTGTCATCATTATGACCAGTAACTTAGGCAGTCATGCGATCCATGAGATGACAGACTCACCTTATGAAGACATCAAAACTGCGGTAATGGCTTCGGTCACTGGACACTTTAGACCAGAATTTATCAACCGTATCGATGAGATTGTTGTCTTTCATGGTTTGGGTGCAGATCAAATGACGGGCATTGCTGAAATTCAGCTTGATCGTCTGCGTACACGCCTTAAAGAGCGTGAGCTTGGCCTTAGTGTGAGCGATGAGGCGATGAGTCATTTGGTATCGGTGGGTTACGATCCTGTTTTTGGTGCTCGCCCATTGAAGCGTGCGATTCAGCAAGAGATTGAAAATCCATTAGCGCAACTTTTATTATCTGGCGAGTTTACTACAGGAGATACCATCTTTGTTGAGTGGCTGAATGATCAGTTCACCTTTAATAAGCTGCGTTATAGCTAATTTTCTAATCCAATCATCAAAAACCATCGGCAAACTGTCGATGGTTTTTTATTTGTATTGCACATGACCAGACCAAGAAAAGATTTGACCCATATGCTTACCATGCTGCTGTTTTTCTTGCCAAGTCAGATGATGATTTTGAAGACACAGTAAATTTGAAACCCGTGTACCATAATTTGAGCTTTGAATAAAAATACTGGATAATAACCGCTCCAAATATACATCAACACCTGTATTGGGTAATTGATCATCTTTGGCTTTTTGTGTATCTTCAAGTACTTGCCATACCGCTTGGCTTAATTCTGGTGTGATGATTAAACCATCAAAATTAAGGTTTTGCCTGACCAAAGGTAGAATTTCTTGACAAAAACGCATTCTTAAATGTGTGCATTTAAACCATTCATCACTGATAAGACCATTTGATAAGGTATACACGCCAGATGCCAGCAGGGTTGGTGCTACGCCTTTGTTGCTCATGTAGGCAGCTTGAGTGCGATCACCGACAATGAGATTAAATCCTGCATAATCTGTTTGTGAGGGTTTTAAGTGTGCCAAAAATTGTAATGGCGTCATTTGTGAGTCAAGATAATTTTGTACCAATGCACCACGGGAGGTGGCGTACTGTTTTTTATCCTGTCCATCACGAAAATTGGTCAAAACTGCCCAGCGACCTGACAGACTCACGCCCATCCAAGTGCCACCCGCCTGCTTGTCTCGCCCTGCAACAATACCATCACAGGCGTGCAGTGGTAAGGTTGGACGCACATAAAATTCATCTCGATTTGAGATTAATAATAGCGGTGTATCAGGCAGCGTCTGCCAAGCCAAAGCAACAATGCACATTGGCTAGTCCAATACTCTGAGCGTTGAGCCTTTTGAAGTTGGTCGATCTTCATCGGTTTTGGGTGGCTGATGATTGGCATATTCATCAGGATCAAAAAATGCACCATGCTTGGGGTCTTCTTTGGCATATATTGCCATCAAGGCTGGCATGGGTATCCAAATATCAGAAGAGACACCGCCAAATCTGGCAGTAAAACTAATGGCATCATTATGAATTTGTAGATTATGCGTGGCTTGATAAGAAGCGGCCAGCACCAAGCGACCATCTTGGGCATACTCAAGCGGTGCAACAACATCGTCATGTGTCGCATCAATCATCAGATAGGGGGTGAAATCGTTATCTTCCATCCATTCATGAAAAGCGCGTACGATATAAGGGCGTTTTGGGGTCATAATCATTCCTTAAAAGAAATACTATTAATAAAGCTTGGTCTGGCAAATTGGCGTTCTTGATAGTGTATTAATGGGCGTATGAGATGTGTCGGAAGATGAACACCCATTTTATTTAGTCGCCAAAGTAGTGGTAGTAATAACACATCACACCATCCGAAAGTATCCGACATAAAATACGGTTTATGCCCAAATAGCGGTGCGATTGTTACCAGTGAATCGCTTAATGACTTTCTGGCGGCTGTCGCAGCCTGAATATCAAAGCTGTCAGAATGGGTCAGTAGAGTATAGCCGTGCTTTAGCCAGTCTTTTTGTAGTCGCCAGGCCAGTTGACGCACTTTGGCTCGCTCACTTGGTGCATCAGGCATCAGCCGTGGGACTCGGTGGCGTTCTTCAAGATACTCAAAGATGACATTATGTTCATACAGTGAAATGTCTCGATTGACCAATATGGGCAGAGTATGATAAGGATTTAGCTCAATCAGCTCTTCAGGACGCTCCTCATCAATGAACACAGTTTCATAATTTAAGTGTTTTTCTTCAAGCAATAGCCGTACGATATGGCTATTAATTCCATGATCAGCATAAAGAATAAACTGTGTTAAAGAAAGATGAGGTAAATTTGCCATGTGTAGCGATGATATAAATGAGCCCCTTAGTGTATCAAAATTTTTGCTTTAAGTGTGAAATTATGTGCTTAGACCTAAAATCATTGTTTGCATAAAATAAAAAAGACCGAATATGTTCGGCCTTTTTTGGTAGATTTTATTTGACATCTTTCCAGAATTCTTTATTAAGCAGATAAACTGGAATTAATAAAATTAATAAGAATAAAATAACAAAAGCACCATAAATCTTACGGTCATGGCGAACAGGTTCAGCCATCCACGCCATGAAGTTGACCAAATCGCCAACACGCGCTTCATATTCTTCTTTGCCAAGTTCTTCTTGTAGATTATGAAGAACATGAGGCATGGCTGCATTTGCAAGTACTAGGTTATTAGCCCCCCAAGGACGGCTCGGGTCTTCATAGAATGACAGTAAATAGGTATATACCCAGTCATCACCACGCAGGCGAGTCTCTAAAGACAAATCAGGTGGCGCGGCACCAAACCATTGGCTTTGTAGTTCTGGATCAATCCCTGCATTAATATGGTCGCCAATGGCATCACCTGTGACAAGCAAATATTTTTCAACCAATTCAGGTGGGATGTTTAAATCTTGAGCCAATCTTGAATGACGCACATATTGGGCTGAGTGGCAACCTGCACAATAATTCATAAACATGGCAGCACCGCGTTGCAGTGAGCCTTTGTTGGTTAAATCAATTGGAGCTTTGCTACATTCTAAGGTAACAACCGTACCATCAGCTTCGGTATATTCACCACAACCATGACCACCAGAGGCTAGGGCGTTGGTACTGGCAAAAGCACCAACTGTTGCCAATACCGCACCTGCACCAAATTTGATCAGTGAATTAAGTACTTTCATCAGTGGCCTCCGGTAACGCGTTCTGGTGGTTGTTTGCACTTCTCAATCGATGTATAAAATGGCATCAATAAGAAATATAGGAAGTAGAGTATGGTACAAATACGACCAATAATTGTTGCAGTTGGGGTTGACGCTGTACCACCCAGATAGCCTAGAGTAACAAAGCTGACAACAAAGATTGCTAATGCAATTTTTGATAACATGCCTTTATAACGAATAGAGCGTACTGGTGAGCGATCTAACCATGGTAGAACAAACAATACGGCAATAGCAGCACCCATAGCGATAACGCCACCAAGTTTATGAGGTACTGCACGCAAGATGGCATAAAATGGCATATAGTACCATACAGGTGCAATGTGTGGTGGTGTTTTTAGTGCATTTGCGACCTCAAAGTTTGGCTTTTCTAGGAAGTAGCCACCCCCCTCAGGTACAAAAAATACAACAGCAAAGAAGCAGATAAAGAAGACAACAATACCGACCATGTCATGCACAGTATAGTATGGATGGAATGGAACGCCATCGAGCGGTACACCATTTTTGTCTTTGAGTTTTTTGATGTCAATGCCATCTGGGTTGTTTGATCCAACATGGTGCAATGCCACCAAGTGCATGAATACCAAACCAACCAACACCAAAGGAATGGCGATAACATGCAAGGCAAAGAAGCGGTTTAGAGTGATACCAGAAATAAGATAGTCACCACGAACCCATTCAGCCAAAGCATCACCGATAAACGGAATGGCAGCAGGTAAATTTAAGATAACCTGAGCACCCCAATAAGACATATTACCCCAAGGGAGTAAATAACCAAAAAAGCCTTCAGCCATTAAGCATAGGTAGATGCCCATACCGATCAGCCAAACCAGCTCACGCGGTTTTTTATATGAGCCGTACAATAAACCACGGAACATATGTAAATAAACAACGATAAAGAATGCAGATGCACCTGTTGAATGCATATAGCGAATCAGCCAACCACCTTTAACATCACGCATGATATATTCAAGCGATGCAAATGCACCTTCAGCACTTGGGTTAAACATCATGGTTAGCCAAATACCTGTTACCAATTGGTTCACCAAGACAACCATTGACAAGACACCAAAAAAATACCAAAAGTTGAAATTTTTTGGTGCATAGTATTTGGACATATGGTATTCATAAGTTTCTGTGGCAGGATAGCGTGCATCTACCCAGCTCATAAACTTCTTAGCAATACTCATGATTAAGCCTCCCCAACGGTCAAGATTGAGCCATCGATACTATAAATTGGCACAGGTAGGTTTGTAGGGGCAGGTACGCCATTATAAACACGCCCAGCCAAATCATACAAAGATCCATGGCAAGGACAGAAGAAACCGCCAAACCAATCAGCACCACCCAAATCTGCCGCGCCTACTTCAGGACGGTAAGTCGGTGCGCAGCCAAGATGTGTACACACACCCTCGACCACCAAAAGCTCAGGTTGTAGCGAACGCGTTTCATTTTTACACGCTTCAGGCTGAACTGAAGCCTCAGAATTGGGATCGCTTAATTTTGGGGTTACTTTGCTAAGATTTGCTACCATCTCTTCGGTGCGTTTGACAACAAAGATGGGTTTGCCACGATATTTAACGGTGATCATTTGGCCGTTTTCGATGCCTGAAATGTCTTGAACGACAGCAGCACCTGCAGCTTCCGCTTTGGCACTCGGATACCAAGATCGCACAAATGGGGTGGCAATCGCTCCAACACCAACCGCTCCAATGGCAGCGGTGGTTGCGATCAGGACTCTACGGCGTTTAATATTCACGCCTTCGGCATGGCTCATTAAAACTTCCTCCAGAAAAAGAATGGGAATATTCCCATACTGGGTGTGTGGCTATAATAAAACACTTTTATTAAATTTGCCACATTTGCTGTGCCTATTTTTGCTAAATATGACTATTTTAAGCTATTTTTGTAATAAAATAAATTACTCTTTTGCAAACTTATCAAAAAAGTCAAAAAAAATTGAGTGATTGAACGAAAATGTATTTTTATCACATATTAGCTGATTAAAAGGGTTTGAAAAAACTAATATACTTAAAATTTTCGTAAAAGATTATCTCTACAATGTTACCATATTTTAAAAATTTTTTCTGCATTAAAGCTGATAAAATACGCAAAAATTGTAAATATTCAACTCAAAATTGAGAAATTTAGCACTTGCAATAACTGTAATTAAACCAATGAGAATGATGGGTATTTTTAACTCACCACGATAATTTGATTGATGAACTGATGAAAAATAAGTATAAAAAAACTCTCGATAAATCGAGAGCTTTTTTGAAACGATAAATGTGAATTAGCGTTTTGAAAATTGTGGGCGTTTACGAGCTTTGCGTAGACCCAATTTTTTACGCTCAACTTCACGAGCATCACGAGTCACAAAACCAGCTGCTTTAAGTGCAGGCTTATGGCTTTCATCAGATTCAATCAATGCACGAGTAATGCCGTGACGGATTGCACCTGCCTGACCATTGATACCACCGCCAACAACAGTGATATAAAGATCGACGCTGTCAGTAAGCTCAAGTAGCTCTAGAGGCTGACGCACCACCATGCGTGAAGTTTCACGACCAAAATATTCGTCCAATGATTTGCCATTAACAACGATGTTGCCTGTGCCTTTTGACAAGAAGACACGAGCGGTAGAAGTTTTGCGGCGACCAGTGCCGTAATTGCGTTCCATAATGTCTCCTTAGATGTCTAATGCTTTAGGTTGCTGAGCTGTATGTGGATGTTCGGTACCTGCATACAGTTTTAGCTTTTTAATCATTGCATAGCCCAAAGGACCCTTTGGAAGCATGCCTTTAACAGCTTTAAACAACACATCTTCAGGCTTGTGTGCAAGAAGTTTAGTGAAGTTGGTTTCCTTGATGCCGCCTGGATAACCAGTATGACGATAGTATTTTTTATCCTGAGCTTTTTTGCCAGTAACAGCAATTTTGTCAGCATTGATAACAACGATATAATCGCCTGTATCAACATGTGGAGTGTACGATGGCTTATGCTTGCCACGAAGACGAGAAGCAATCTCAGAAGCTAGGCGACCCAGAGTTTTGCCTTCAGCGTCCACGACATACCAGTCATGTACAACTTCAGCGGGTTTGGCACTGATAGTAGTAGTCATATAAAACCTATTTAGTTAAGTTTGAGAGTGATACAAATAAAAATGTCAAGCCTAAGCTTGATTTACTTGTTTTTAGATTTGGGGAAACGAAGGGCTCTCAAAAACCAGTTGCAATTATATCAAATCATTATGGTATTATGCAAGCGTTATTTTGAGAGTTTTTAGCCGATGATATGGTTATTTTTTCTTATCTTTTTTATCGTTACTATCATTTGGAATGATTGCTTTACCGATGGCGACCGTACCTTTTACAACACCTTTGGTTGTTTTATAGGCAATTTTGGCAGGCACAGTGACAACTTTATGAACACAAGCACTTAGCAGGGTGCAAGTCATAAATATGGTTAAAATAGAAAAAAGTTTCATAGAATCTTGGCTTACATAATTATCTTAAATATTATATTAAATATTTCGGTTGTATTGGTTAGTTTTGGTAAGGGTTATTTGGTTAATTTAAGCAAATTTTGACAGTTAAACAAAATTTAAACGGCTTAAAAATGACTTAGTGTGATTGAATTTTATGAAATTATCGCACAGATTATGTTAAAATAGCAAGTTTTTATAAGATTAAAATTACTGATTTGTTCTATCAAGCAAGTCTATCGGAAATAATCCATGAATGCAATCTCTTATACTTATCCTAAAACATTTGATGTCATCGTCATCGGCGGTGGTCATGCAGGCACAGAAGCATGCCTTGCCGCCGCCCGCATGGGGGCTAATACCCTACTTATCACGCATAACATTGAGACGCTCGGACAGATGAGCTGTAATCCTGCCATTGGCGGTATTGGCAAATCGCATCTGGTGCGTGAGGTGGATGCGCTTGGTGGGGCGATGGCACTTGCAACCGATAAGGCAGGCATTCAGTTTCGGGTGCTAAACAGCCGTAAAGGGGCAGCAGTGCGAGCCACACGCGCCCAAGCTGACCGTATTTTGTACAAGGCAGCCATTCGCCACACGCTTGAAAATCAGCCAAACCTGACAATTTTTCAGCAATCTGTGGATGATATCATTGTTGAAAATACTCGTGCAGTGGCGGTGGTAACAGCCACGGGCATTCGTCTAAATACTCGTACGGTGGTGCTGACATCAGGGACATTTTTGGGTGGGGTGATTCATGTGGGCTTAGACCATCAAAGTGGTGGCAGAGCAGGCGACATGCCCGCCATTCGTCTTGCTGACCGTTTGCGTGAATTAAAACTGCCTGTTGGACGCCTAAAAACAGGCACACCTGCTCGCATTGATGCTCGTACGGTGGATTTCTCCGTGATGACCGTGCAGTCAGGCGATACACCTTTGCCTGTCATGAGTTATATGGGTGATGTTGCCATGCACCCACGCCAAATCAACTGTTATATCACCCACACCAACGCACGCACGCATGAGATTATCCGTGCCAATCTTGACCGCTCCCCCATGTTTAGTGGTAAGATTGAGGGGGTTGGGCCACGCTATTGCCCGAGTATTGAAGATAAGATTCATCGTTTTGCTGACAAAGACAGCCATCAGATTTTTATTGAACCTGAGGGGCTGACAACCCATGAATTATACCCCAATGGCATCTCAACAAGTCTGCCTTTTGATGTTCAGCTTGAATTCATCCATAGCATGAAAGGGCTTGAAAACGCCCACATTACCCGTCCAGGTTATGCCATTGAATACGACTATTTTGACCCACAAAATCTCAAACCTACGCTAGAAACCAAATCCATTGACGGTTTGTATTTTGCAGGGCAAATCAATGGCACAACAGGCTATGAAGAGGCGGCGGCACAGGGGTTATTGGCAGGGCTAAATGCAGGACGCATGGCACTTGGCAAGGCATCGTGGACACCACAAAGACACGAGGCTTATCTGGGTGTGCTTGTTGATGACTTGATTACCCATGGCACCAAAGAGCCGTACCGTATGTTCACAAGCCGTGCCGAGCATCGCCTGATTTTGCGTGAGGACAATGCTGATGCACGCTTGACCGCCATCGGACGAGAGCTTGGGTTGGTGGACGATGAACGCTGGGCGAGATTTAGTCAAAAAATGGAGTCTATCGCCAGTGAAACTGCCCGCCTAAAAGACATTTGGGCGACCCCAAATAATGCCATTGGTCAAGATTTTATGGCAAACACAGGTGAGATTTTGACCAAAGAAAATTCGTTACTGGATTTATTAAAACGCCCAAATATCAGCTTTGCCGACATTGCCAAAGTGTCAGACAGCACAGTGAGTACTAAGGTGGGTGAACAGATTGAGATAAGTGTTAAATATCAAGGTTATATTGAGCGTCAAAATGATGAGATTGAGCAAATGAAGCGTCTTGAAAATACGCTCTTACCGCTTGATTTTGATTATGCCAGTGTGTCTGGTTTATCCAATGAGATTGTCCAAAAATTAAGCCAAATCCGCCCAACAACGCTTGGGCAGGCAAGTCGCATCAGTGGCGTTACCCCTGCGGCGGTCAGTCTTTTGGCGATGACGATAAAGAAACTTAAAAAAACGCAAGCAGTGATGACATGATTGAGCGTGATATGAAGCAAACATCTTTTGAGTTTGGGCAAAATCACCCCCAAATTTACTTAAAAGCCATTGATTTATTTGCAGGGATTTTTTTAACAACTTAAGATTTCTGTTAGCGATGTCAAGTCTATCAGCAAGTTGGTAATAGCTTGCTGTAGCTGTTTTATGCTTTGGTAAAAGAGATTTATAAGCAGTTTGATGAGTGGTATGATGAATTTATCTAAGCAGATTTTAGCATTAAAAAATCATCTTGGAACCCAATCAAATCAACAGTTCATCAAAACAGTTCAAATGACCTCTTGGGTAGATTAAGGAATGTGATGTTACAAGCCATTGGCTTTGCCTTTTCAATTGTCTTGCCAAATCTTTTTTTGATGGCTTTGGGTTATGATATGAAAAGGCGTTCAGCGCTCAATGCTGAATTTATCGAGGTAGCGTCAAGCATTGTGTTTAATTATTGTCTGCCTTGTTTGTTATTTTTTAGTGTTCTAAAAAGTGATGTGCAGATTTTGGCACAATCTAAGCTTTTGCTGGCAGGATTTATCACAACTTTTACATTGTTTTTTTTGGCAGAGATTTACGCTAAGTTTTTTATCAGCGAGCTTAAAGATAAGGGCGTGTTTGTGCAAGGGGTGTTTCGCTCAAACATGGCAATTGTTAGTCTTGCGACCGTTTTTAATGCATATGGTAACGAAGGCTTGGGTGTGGGTGCAATTTATATGGGGATTATCACCATTTTATATAATATTTTGGCGGTCATCACCTTATCACGCACCACCCAAAAAACGGACAGCGTATTTATGCAAGCCAAAAGTATCTTGGTTAAAATCATCAAAAACCCACTGATCATCGCTTTGGTGTCTGCCTTCGTTTATAAAGCACTTGATTTGCCCATGTTGCCAGAATTTATTAATAAAACAGGCAGATTATTAGGGGCAGTCGCATTGCCACTTGCACTGATTTGTGCTGGTGCTACTTTGAATATCAAATCCATGATAAGCTTGTCAGGATTGTCCATGCAGGCAAGCATTGGGCGTATTGTCATTGCACCACTTTTGGCGGTGGGTGTGGGTGTGGCATTTGCCTTAGAACCTTTACAATTTGGTGTGTTATTTTTAATGGTATCAAGCCCAGCCGCCGCCGCAAGCTATGTGATGGCAAAGGCGATGGGTGGTAATGATATACTGGCAGCAAATATTTTGGGGTTTACGACAGTCTTTGGGATGATTGGCATGGCGGTGGGCATGGCATTGTTAAGGGTGCTTGGCTGGGCTTAACCTCTATTATTTTTTTTGTGTATACAAACTGTAGCACAAACACAACAAATGATTAGTAGTAAATTTTGGCTAAATTGTTATTATAAGAATAATCCAATGAAAGATGGTTAAACCATTAAAATTCATTAAAATTTTTTATACACTTAGCTGATGCCGTTTGGTATTAAGCCAAATAATGATAAGGATGCTATGATGAGCCAACAAGATATTTTTCAAGCCCTAACCGAATCACATGATAGACAGCGTAAATTGTGTGATAAGATTGAATCGCTGATGGATTCTGACCTTGATGCTGCCAAAAAAGTCTACCCTGAACTTGAGATTGAGCTACAGGCACATGCTGCCGCCGAAGAGCGTCATCTGTATGCACCTGTCATGGAATATGATGATGGGCTGGATTTATCTCGTCATGCCATTGCTGAACATCATGAAATGGATGAAATGATGCATAAATTAAATGATGGGCGTATCAGTGATGATACTTGGAAAGAAACTTGCCATGCCCTAATCCATGAGCTACGACATCATCTAAAAGAAGAAGAAAAGAAGTTTTTTATCCAAGCTAAAAAATTATTGGATGAAGAACAGCAAGAAAGATTAGGTGCACTTTATGAAGTGGAACACAATCATTTTGAGCGTAATAATGATGAGTAATCATCACACATTAAAATAGTAGAGATTTCATAAGAAAACCTTGTTATGGCTAACAAGGTTTTCTTATTATTAAGATTGATTTGATTTAAGAAAGGTTTTTAACGCCAGCACCATGTAAGGTGCTATATCCGCCTGCGTGTTTTTCAACGATGATTTGGGTATCAATGCGTTCTTTTAGGCTGGTGACATGGCTAATAATACCAATGCTTTTACCGCTTTGTTGTAGTTCAAACAAGGTATTAAGCGCTAAATCTAAAGCAGTTTCATCCAGTGTACCAAAGCCTTCATCCAAAAATAGTGATTCAATTTGTACATTTTGGCTATTAATCTGCGACAAACCGAGTGCCAAAGCCAGTGAGATGATAAAACTTTCACCACCTGATAAATTTTTACTGCTGCGTACCGCATCACCTTGGTGAAGATCTGTCACTAAGATTTCAAGTGTCCTTGAGCTGTCTCCATCAAAGGTCAATAAGTAACGATCGTTCATTTTTGCCAAAATTTGATTGGCATGATGTAGCACCAAATCCAATGTTAAACCTTGCACAAAGTTTCGGTATTTTTTACCATCTGCTGAGCCGATCAGCATATCAAGCTTTGCCCAAATTGAATTTTCTTGTTCTTGGCGTTGGATGTCTTTAAGAATCTGTGTATGCCGCCGACGGTTTTGAAGCTCACTATTTTTGATGGCATTCAGCTCGCCAATAGATTGGTTGATGCCTTCTAGTTGCCGCTGTAGATCTGTTAGCTTTGCTTGCAAGTCGTCAGTATTTAATTGCTTGGCATTGGGATGAGCCATGATAAGCTTGTCAAGTTTTTCTTGGCAGTTATTGAGCGATACTTTGGTTTGATTGAGCTTATCAATGATGGCGTCATGTGCGGTTTTGAGCTCAATCAGCTCATCTTCTGAGATCATCGCTGCTAGAAATTCATCTTGAGTGCCAAACTCCGATGCCATCAGTGCTTGCTCAAAGCTTGTCTTACTTTGGCTGAGTTTATTGACCAGTTCTTTTATGGCTAGATTTAGGCTCTCAATGGTCGCTTTTTGGGCATGCAAGGCAGCAATATCATCATGTACATTTTTGGTGGCATTTTCTAGCTGCTGTCTTATCTGTGTTAGCTTATCTTGATAATTATTTTCAATATTATCAGGATTTTTCTCACCCAACAAAGTGATGCGTTCGTTGGTTTGTGTTTTAATTTCAAGCACTTTATTAGCCATCGTATGCTCAAGCTCGGCAATAACAGGTGTGAGCTCTTGGATTTTTTTGGTATGTGTGTTGATTTGAGCGTCCAGATGAATCAGCTTGGTTTGCTTATTGATATAATCTTCATTGAGTGCGATGGCTTGATTGGATTGATTTTCAAGCATTTGCTTGGTTTGTGATAACACATACTGAACTTTGCCAAACTCTTCTTTATTGAGCGTTAATGGGCTAGGATTGAACGCTTCAGCTTCTGGTAGAGCATCACCTTGGGTGTGATGTGCGATATTATCGTACCAAGTGGTGATTTTAGACAAATGCTGTTTGATGGCGTTAAGCTCATTTGGCAGGCTGATGGCATTTTGGGTTTGGATAAGCTGATAAAATGCAGATAATAGTTGATCGCAAAAATGTACTTTGGCATCACATATCTCACGCATCAGCATCAACGCATCATCACGAAGCTTTAGACCATTGATCTTTAAGTTTTCTTTTTCGATCATTTTTTTGTCTTTTTGAGCAATCAGCTGGTTAAGTTCATGTAATAGCCGACTGCTTGGCTGATAAGCTTCTTCTAGATTTTTAATTTTATCTTGACTTTTTTTAATAAATTTTGCAATAGCATCTTGGCTTGGTAGCGTGTTGATATGTTCTGGGCTACACTCACTGGCGATCGTTTGCCATAGGGCATGAAGATCATGATAAAGAAAGTCGCTTGTATTTTGCGTGGTATTTAGATTTTCTTGATGATCATCTAAAGTCATCTGCAGTTTGTGTAATGTGGTCGTGTGCTGAGTGGCGGTGTGATTGAGTTCGTTAAGCTGATTTTCGCACAACACTAATTTTTCTTTGGCTTGTTTGGCATGTTTATCGTCTAAATGATTGGGCTGCGACTTAAAAGGATGTTCAGTACTTCCACAAAGCGGGCAAGGATCGCCATCTTTGAGCTGATCAAAGTGCGCTTTCATATGCAAAATTTGCTTATGCAGCTCATAATTTTCCAAGATGGTTTGGTGGGTTTGGCTTGTTTGATGGATGTTTTGAGAAACCGTTTCTAAGATATCCTGAATTTTGATTTTTTCTTCTTGTAGATTGATAATCTTACGGTTTGTATCGCTGATTTCAGATTGAATGCGTGCATATTGCTCATAATCTTTAAAGATACGCTCTAGCGTGTATAAATGATGTGTTTGCTGCTTGATTTTTTCGTATTGATCTTCTATATTTTTTTGTAAAATATCTACATTGATATCAGCTTCTTTTGTTAAGTTTAAATTATTAATAAGTTTTATATTTATAGTGCCAATTTGATTATCTATAGACTGTAGATTTAGATTAACAGACTTAAAATGCTCTCGCTTATCTTTGAGTTCATGAAGATGATTGCTAAATACATTGATACGCCAAAGCTGCTGTTGATGGGCGTGTGTTATTGCTTGAATGAGTGTATCGTATTGTGAGATATGATTATCGCATAATTTTAAGTTTTTCTTTAAATTTTCACTGTCAATGCCTGTAATTTTTTGTTGAATGGTATCAATATCTTGCACCAAAGCCGACTTGTTTAACCAAGTTTCTTTGAGTAAATTTTGTGTAGATGTATAGTCCTGCTTTGTTTTTTCAAGGGTTTGGATCATGCTTTGATGCTCTTTATGCAAAGAGGCAATATGTTGGTCAAGCCTACGAACCGCTTGCAAAGTTGGTTTTAAATTTTCATAATCATCAGTTATTTTGTTAAATTTTTCTTTAAGTTCACTGTGTGTTTGGCTGCGCTTTTGATGGCTTAATTGGATTTCACCTAAGCGATGATTTAGTATAATTAATTTATCTTGTTTATTGTTATACTCAAGATGGTACTCATGAAAAGCTGTATAAAGCGGCTGCAGATTCTTAGCATCATGAGCGTGTTTCATGCGCTGTATATTTGGCTCAAAGTTTGTTAAGGCTTCTTGATGCTCGATCAGTTTTTCTTGATAATGAGCCATTTCCCGATTTAAAGTTTGGTATTCATTGGCAATTTTCTGGCGATCGCTCATCAGCTTAATTTGTGTTTCAAGCAAGTTTTTTTGTTGTGTGATTTCGCTAATTTTCTGAATTAATCCATCATATTCTTCTGTAGTTAATAAATGGACTTCTCCTAATTTAATTTGTAGATTTTTTAATAAATTAAGCTGTTCTTTATGCTTTTCAAAGGCCATTTGACCAATTTTGGCATAGATGTGCGTGCCTGTAATCTGCTCAAGAATTTGACCACGCTCAGTGGCATCTGACTGTAAAAAAGCTGCAAATTCACCTTGCACAAGCATGACCGACCGAGTGAATTGGACTTTATTCATGCCCAAAATACGCTCAACTTCCTTATTAACTAAGCTTGCTTTTTCTTCAAGAATTTTTCCATGCGTGTCGTTGGCATGCTGGAGTAAGCTGATTTCTCGGCTGACGGCTTGTAAATTGCCATCGGTTTTTTGTTTGGCTCTACGCTGCGACCAACTGACCTGATAAATTTTTCCATTAGCGCGAAAAATCACGCTACTGGCTGCAAAAGCAGTACCAATACTCATCAGCTCATTTTGTGTGGCAGAAATATTCAGACGGGGCGTCTCGCCATACAACGCCAAACAAATGGCATCTAAAATCGTTGTTTTGCCAGCACCTGTGGGGCCTGTGATGGCAAATAGAGCATGGTGATGAAAAGCGGTATCCTCAAAATCTATTTGCCATTTGCCTTTTAAGGAGTTGATATTTTCAAAGCTGAGTTTTAAGATTTTCATTTTGATTTAACTCTTAAAATTAGACGGCTTTATGGTCAGTTTCTTGGATGGCTTTGATTAACTCTTGATAAGCACCAATGAGATCATTTTTTTCATCTTGATTTAAGTCTTCCTTATCAAGCCGCTGATAAAAAATATCCATTTCATCAAGTGTTTCTAAATTTAGGGTAGGGGTGTGCGATTTTAGGCTACCTTGATGGGTGGCTTTATTTTTGATACTAATTGCAGCCATATTTGAGCCTTCCAGCAGATTGGAAATGTGCTGTTTTAAATTAGCGACTAAGGTGTTGCCAACATATTCAATCTCAAGCCAAATAGGTGCATCATGCGTTTTTAGTGTATCGATGGCGTTGGTAATAAACGCCATATCGCCACAGATTTTAGCAAGGCTATGAAAAATTGGAACAGGTAGGCTATGGATTGATATGGTATCGTTATCTTGATTTTCGCCATGCAAATAATCGTTCTTTGGCAACTTTGATATCGGTACGCGTTTATTGAGTGGTAAATCAACAATCAGCACTTGTTTATGGCGTCCAATCTCTCCAAATCCCATCGCAATTGGCGAGCCGCTGTAGCGAATGTGGTTTTTTTGACCAACTTTTTGGGCAGCGTGAATATGACCAAGTGCCACATAATCAATGGCATCATCAAAAATCTGGCTACTGATCTGACCAAGTGTTCCAATCTGAATATCACGCATGCCATCATCGGTGGATGAGACAGCAGCACCAGCAGCATAAAGATGCCCTGTGGCAATGATGGGGATGGTTTTTTGGTGAGTGTGATAAACCGCTTGCTGCTTATCCTTGGCAAGATTGGCTAAAGATTGATAATATTCGGCCACACCCTCCAGTAAGAGCTGATTTTTTTGGTGGATTGAGTTGGCATCAATCCCACTTCTGACATCACGATCACGAATATAAGGCACCGCCATCACGATAGCACTTGGGATACCTGCATCATCTGTTAGAACGATGAGCTCATCAGATTTGTCTTGGCTGACACTGCCGATCACATGGGTATTTAGCACACCGAGCACTTCTTTGGTTTTTTGTAGGCTGGTGGGAGAATCATGATTGCCTGCGACGATGATGATGTGCTGAATATGATTTTTAAAGGCGGAGGCAAGAAAGTGATGGTAAAGGTGTTCTGCACGGTTGCTTGGTGTCATGGTATCAAAGATATCACCAGCAACAATTAAAATATCCACCTGATGTAATGTCAAAGCCTCAATCAGCCAATCTAAAAATTTAGCAAATTCATCATAGCGTGACTGATTGTATAAAAGCTTACCCAAATGCCAATCAGATGTATGCAATAGACGCAGCGAGTCCTTGGGTTTGGGTAGGGCAGGCACAATGGGGCTTTGATGGGTTAGATGTGTTTTAAATATCGTCATGACAGTTGCCAAATTATCAAAAAAAAGACCGCAAACAGCGGTCTTTGGTCAAACAGCGGTACGCACAGTTGCAGCTTTATCCAAAGCGGTATACAAGCGATTGACTTGATCGGCATCGGTTAAATACAAATTCACGCGTACAGAATGAAAGCGACCTGTGCGAGATGGGCGAACCTGCATGGTCGCTGCATCAAATTCAGGAAAAATCTCTGCTAAAATTAGCTTGACTTCATTGATCAAAGTTTCATGATGTCCTTCGTGTCCGATGATGCTCATGGGATAATCCATAGGAAAATTCCAAAGCTCAGGCGTTTGAATTTCGGTGCGTGTTGGAGTTTTTGGCGTATTAGTCATAAGTTATCCTAAATGATTTTGGTGTAGAGATAAGATGGGGGAATTTTGTCAAAATTAAAGTACCATCATCAAAACCTAGCTGATTAAAAACTCCATCACCGCCTTTGAGCCGACAAAACCGATCGCCAGTAATAAAAATCCATATACCGCAAAATTTGCGGCACGCTTACCCCGCCAGCCGTAGCGATAATGACCAGCAATCAAAAGCCCATATAATAGCCAGCTAAGCAAGCTAAATACCATCTTATGTGCCAAATGTTGATCTAAGATGTCATAAGTTGCGACCAGACCAAACCCAAGTGCGATACTCAAAATCACAAATCCAGTCAGCACCATATCAAACAAAAGACTCTCCATACTCTGTAAAGACGGCAGGCGACTGACCCAAAATCGATGAATGGTTTTGCGTTTAAGCTCACGAATTTGTAAGCGTAATAGCACCCCTTGAACGGCTGCCATCAGTAGCACACAATACGCAGCAAATGATAGCAAAATGTGGATTTGTAGAGTGTTTGATAAATTCGTGAGTGGTTTGTAAGCCACTTGACCAAAATAGCCCAAGCTCACCCCAACCGCTGCCATCGGAACCGCCAAAATCCCTAAGCTTAAAATTGGGCGATACAGACCAAATAATACATAAAATAATACAAAAAATAAGCTGGTTAAGCTTAGCGTGTTAAATAAGTTAAAGTTTAGTCCGTAGAGCGTGATGATTTCAGGTGTCAACACCCAACCATGTAATAAGATGGCAAAAATTAGTATACCAAGCACCGACCGATGAATCGGCGTCTTTTGAAATAAGGCATATGCCAAATAAAGACCTGATCCTATATAAAGTATCAGACACAGTAAAAAAATAACAAGCACGGCTACCCCTTTGTTGATGTCTGATTAATCATTTGGATAATATCGGTAAAAGAATTTTGCTCCAAATCCTAACAATCAGCATAAATCGTGCAATTAAATTGGAATATTTGCCTAATTTAGCATAAAATAGCAGGTATTTGTAGCAATACTTTTATGGATATCCAAATGATGACAGGTAAATCTTAAGTGATGTCCAAACTTTGAAATAACACATTGGAAAAATTATGTTTGATACTTTAACTGAACGACTCTCTGGTAGTTTGCGTCATATCGCAGGCACAGGACAGCTGACCGAAGACAACATCAAAGACACTCTAAGAGAAGTACGCATGGCACTGCTTGAAGCGGATGTTGCATTGCCAGTTGCACGCAACTTTGTCGCACGCGTCAAGGAACAAGCACTTGGTCAAGAAGTACTCAAAGAACTCGCCCCAGGGCAAGCGTTTGTTAAAATCGTTTATGATGAACTCACTGAGATGATGGGCAGTGCCAATCAGACGCTTGAGATGACAGGTAAGCCACCTTTGGTGTATCTGCTGGCAGGTTTGCAGGGTGCAGGTAAGACGACTACTGCAGGCAAGCTGGCTAAGTTTTTGCAAGACAAACAAAATAAAAAGGTCATGCTGGTATCAGCTGATATATATCGTCCAGCAGCCATCAAGCAGCTTGAACAGGTGGCAGCACAAGTCGGTGCAAGCTTTGTACCTTCAACAACCGATGAAAACCCAATTGATATCGCACGCCGAGCTATCGATGAGGCTAAACTTCAGTATCAAGATATTTTGATCATTGATACCGCAGGTCGTCTGCATATTGATGATGAGATGATGAGTGAAATCAAGGAGTTAACCAAGGCAGTCAATCCTGTGGAGACGCTGTTTGTGGTGGATTCGATGACAGGTCAGGATGCGGCCAATACTGCCAAAGCATTTAATGATGCACTGCCTTTGACAGGCGTCATTTTGACCAAAACCGATGGCGATGCGCGTGGCGGTGCAGCACTTTCAGTGCGTGCGATCACAGGTAAGCCGATTAAGTTTTTGGGTCGTGGCGAAAAACTAGAAGCACTTGAGTTGTTCCACCCTGAGCGTATCGCTCAGCGTATTTTAGGTATGGGTGATGTGCTGTCTTTGGTCGAGGAGGTTGAACAAAAAATTGACCGTGAAAAAGCCGAAAAAATGGCGAAAAAAATTCAAAAAGGTGGCGAGTTTGATTTAGAAGACTTACTGACCCAGTTCCAGCAGATGAAAAATTTGGGTGGGATGGCAGGATTTTTGGATAAGATGCCAGGCTTGGGCGGTGCTGATATCCAAAAAGCAATGGAAGAAGCTCGTCCTGAAGAAAAAGTCAAAGAAATGGAAGCACTCATCCACTCAATGACACCGTTTGAACGCCAAAATCCAGATAAAATCACACCAAGCCGCAAACGCCGTATTGCTGCAGGCTCAGGTAGACAGATTCAAGATGTTAATCGCCTACTCAAGCAGCACAAACAAATGGCAAAAATGATGAAAATGATCAGCCGCCCTGATGGGATTGGCAAAATGATGAAAGCGGTGCAAGGTCTGACTCGTGGTATGTCAGGTGGCGGTCCTTTGTTTGGTAATAAAGACGCTAATCAGGCAGGCGCGCCAACGATGCAAGACATGCAAAAATCCATGCAAGATTTGGGTCTAAAGCCAGAAGATATGCCCAGCATGGAAGAGATGCAAAAAAAGATGCAAGAAATGCAAAGCCAGCTTCCACCAAACTTTAAAAAGCGTTTTTGATGGGTGGTGGCTGTTATGTCAAATTTAATGGCATTTGATACGGTATTTGAGCAATGTTCGATTGCACTTTTGACAGATGATACTGTAATTTATGAACAGACTGTGGCAGGCGGTCGTGGTCAAACCGAGATTATCTTATCTTTGGTGGATGAGGCGTTATCTCAGACGAATATTAAGTTATCAAACATAGACTGTTTGGCGTTTAATCGTGGTCCTGGTGCATTTAGTGGCATTCGCATTAATACCGCAGTGGTACAGGCTTTATCGGTGGCGCATGAAACTTTGTGCGTGGGTGTTTCAAGTTTGGCTGCGTTGGCGGACACAGCACATCAGATACACCAATTTGCAGAATCATCGTGTATCACGGCGGTTATGGATGCACGCCAAAATCAAGTCTATGCTGGTAATTTTATGATTAAACATGGCAATATTCAGCCAATCGTAGATGCCAGCAATGCCTATGGTAACGAATTTTTGGTAGATTATGGCAGTGCCGTGCCTGCTGATGTTATCGTCGGTGATGGCGTATCTTTGATTAACACAAATGCCAATATCAAACTAAAAATTCAACCAACAGCAAGCGATATCGCTCGATTGGCTTGGGGCGAATATCAACAAGGTTATGCGGTGCGTGCAGAACACGCTTTACCTGTTTATCTCAGAGATAATACTTGGAAAACTTTGGCTGAGCAAGGTAAATGATGGCTATCAACCGCCTTTATCATGAGTGCATGTTGGATAATAAATAGCAATATTTATATATTTCTAATAGCCAATCAAGCCTCATTAAGCTGCTGGCTATTTAAGTTGGTTGAAGCTGTGGCATTCTATTTTTTTTATTTTTGAGATGATTGATGGATATTTTGCTAATTATCAAGGTGATCATAATGGGTGTGGTGGAAGGCATTGCTGAATTTTTGCCCATTTCAAGCACAGGATATCTGATTTTGTCTGCAGATATCATGAATTTTTTAAGTGGTGAATTTCGCAATTTATTCATTGTATTTATTCAATTGGGTGCAATCTTGGCGGTCATTTATGATTACTGGGGTAGGCTTTGGGGTGCGTTCATGGGATTGGTGACAGGGCATTCATCAGATCTTACCAAGCCAAGACAGCTTGGCTTTTCTTTGATGATTGCAAGTTTGCCTGTGGTTGTGGTTGGTTTTACGATGGCGGATTTTATCACTAATGCACTGTTTCATCCTTTGGTGGTGGCGACCATGCTTATTTTAGGTGCATTGATTATCATTTATGCTGAAAAAAACCCTCGTCAAATCCACGCACCAGAAGCTGAAAATATCAGCTTTAAAACAGCATTTGGTATTGGTCTGTGTCAGTGCTTGGCATTGATTCCAGGGACGAGTCGTTCAGGTTCGACGATTATCGGAGCACTGCTTTTGGGAACATCTCGTAAGGCGGCGACAGAGTTTTCTTTTTTCTTAGGTATTCCTGTAATTATTGGTGCTGCATTGCTTGATTTAATTAAGCATTTTGATGCAATACAGACCTTAGCTGATTGGCTGATCTTGCTGATTGGGACAGGAGTGTCTTTTGTTGTCGCACTTTTGTGCATTCGATTGATGGTGGCTTGGGTGAGCCAAAAAGACTTTATGATTTTTGCTTGGTTGCGAATTGCGACAGGTGTTTTGGTGTTGATTGCATTTTTTGGGTTTAATTATCAAATCCAAGCTTGAATCATCCTTTTAAGTAATAAACTGACATTTTAGAGAGCGATTGTGCGATTATCATTGATTTATGACAAGCCAAATACCGTAGTAGATGAGCTTTTATCTATCTGTCAGGTGTATGATTTGCCACTTGATTGGGCGGTGCATCGGCACAATAAGCTCAATGATAAGCAAATTTTACAGTTGAAACAAACTGGTGGCGATACACCTATTATTGCCATCTTGAAAAACACACCAACATTAATCAAAGTCGAAGATAAAACAATCATTAAATCTACGCTAAATTGGTCAGCACTTCAGCATCGCATTGTGACAGCAGGGCGTAAATCAGAGCTAATTTTGCAGGCGTGTAAACCCCAAGCAGGTATGACGGTACTAGATGGCACAGCAGGTTTTGGTCATGATGCACTAATTTTGGCAAGTAGTGGCGCTCATGTGACTTTGTGCGAGAGTAATCCTGTGATGGCATTACTGCTCTATTATGAATATCAGGCAATGGCTCAAGTGGCAAATTGGCAAGGACTTTTGGGTCGTATGGATATTATTTACAAAGATACCAGTGAGATGACAGGGGAATTTGACTGTGTGTATTTAGATCCGATGTTCCCCAAAGATAGCTATAAAGCCAAGGTAAATAAGCAAATGCAAGCGTTGCATGAATTGGCAGCACCACCAACACAATCAGAAGCACACCAGATTTTTTGTCGGTCGATGAACATGATTAAATCAAATGGTAGACTGATTATCAAAAGACCAATCGGCGCACCATATTTTGCTCAACAACCACCAAATCACAGCATTCAAAACGACGCATTAAGATTTGATCGCTATGATAAAAACAGACATTCAGCCTTGCATCTGGGGTAATGGTCATTTATCAATAGGCTGGTCATGAAAACCTATTTATTTGGGAGAATTTAAAATGGATGGCTGGATCATATGGGCATACCTTGCCTTAAATGTTTTGATATTAATACAAAATTTCACACAAAAAACTCGCATCAGAAAACTTGAAGATGCGTTGTTTGTCTATAAAAAACAAGAATGGCTTGAGTACGCACAATCGCAAGCAAATTTACCACAAGTCAAAGCCATCAAAGCCATTCGTGCCAAATTTCCAGAAATCAGCTTCAGGCAAGCCGTGCAGTTGTATGTCATGGTAAGCCCATCAAAGAATCACTCATGAAAAATCTTAAGACCCACGCACCTATGACGGTTAACGAAAAGTTCATTGCATGGCTGCAACTGACACGCTTTGATAAACCTGTTGGTACTGAGCTGTTATTACATCCGACGCTTTGGGCATTGTTTTTGGCATACGCAGGTCAAAAATCACTGCCAAGCATTCAGCACATTGTGATTTTTGCTTTGGGAGCCATTTTGATGCGTGCGGCTGGCTGTGCGATCAATGACTTTGCCGACCGAAAGGTGGATGGACAAGTCAAACGCACCCATACAAGACCTTTGGCAGATGGTCGACTGTCACCAAAAACGGCAGTACTCACTTTTATTGGCTTATCATTATTAGCGGCATGCTTACTATTTTTTTTACCCAAATCAGTTTTTTATTGGTCTTTGAGTGCGGTATTATTGGCATTTATTTATCCGTTTATGAAGCGATTCACCAATATACCGCAGTTGGTGTTGGCAGCGGCATTTGGCTGGGCAATTCCGATGGCATTTGTCGCTGTACAAGGTGCGCCTGATTTATGGACTTGGGTGCTATTTATTGCCTATATGTGCTGGACGGTTGCTTATGATACTGAGTACGCCATGTGTGACCGAGATGACGATCTTAAAATTGGTGTAAAATCAACCGCCATACTCTTTGGTAGATATGATGTCACAATTATCATAGGTTTGAACCTTATCTTTACGGTGCTGATGAGTGTTTCATTTTGGCATTATTTTGATGATTTGCCCAAATGGCTGTGCATTATGACATTTATGCCTGTGCTTGCGATGTTTTTTCGGCAATATCAGCTTATCGCCAATCGTGAACGCTTAGCGTGCTTTACCGCCTTTAAAGAAAATGTTTGGGTGGGGCGGTATATTTTGACCATGACGGTGATTTTTTGTTTGATTTATTTTAGATAATCTTATCATGTTATAAATTTATAAAAATTGACTGTCTATTATTTTCTGTTATTTTAAAGAAACTTTTTGGCATTTTGCTAAATTGTCATCAAATTGTCATAAACCAAATTTATAATTTGTACAGCTTAAGTAACTAAGCCACTGCATAAAAAACCTTGGAAACTTAGGTTGTTTGAAGTGGTTTTTTCATTTATCTTTGGTGAATTTATGGTAAATTCTACAAAACAAGCCACGCCGATGGCAGTCAACCTATTTTTTGGTTTGCTATTGGCTGGAATGAGTATCTATTTTATCCAATGGGGCTTGGTCTACACAATGCATCAGCAGGTGCTATTGTTTATGATTGCAAGTTTCTTTGGTATTTTTATGGCATTCAACATTGGCGGTAACGATGTTGCCAACTCATTTGGCACATCCGTGGGTGCAGGTACGCTATCAGTCACTCAGGCGTTGGCAGTTGCGGCAATTTTTGAAGTATCAGGTGCCGTTTTGGCGGGTGCAGCGGTCACAGATACGATTCGTAGCGGCATTGTTGATATCGGTCAATTGGGTGTTTCCCCAAATCAGTTTATTTACTTGATGCTTTCAGCACTCGTTGCAGCGGCATTTTGGCTATTGTTTGCAACGAAGCGTGGTCTACCAGTATCAACCACACATGCCATTATTGGTGGTATTGTGGGCAGTTCAATCGTGCTTGGCATTAGTATCGGTGGGGTTGATTTTGCATTTTCAACGGTCAAATGGTCAAAGATTCGTGATATTGCACTTTCTTGGGTGATATCGCCTGTGTTGGGCGGGGTATTATCATATTTATTATACAGTATTATTAAAAAAAATATATTGGCATATAATGATAAAGCGGAATTGGTCGTTAAGACCATTAAAGCCAAAAAAAAGGCACTTAAGCGTGAACAAAAAGAGTATTTTGAGACACTTGATGATAAAGAAAAGTTGCCATATACCAATGCGTTGCTGCGTGACCAAGAGGCTTTTAAAGACGGTGATTGTCAGCGTGATGATTTAGAAACCCAATATTACCGTGCCATTTTTGACCTTGAACGCCGCCGTGATAATCTTGATACACTAAAGGCTTTAAAGACATGGGTGCCACTCATTGCCGCTTTGGGTGCGGTGATTATGACAGCGATGGTTGTATTTAAGGGTTTGGCAAATACAGGTTTACAATTATCCATTCTCCAAGCTGGTTTGGTGATGGGTATGTTGGGTGCTTTGGTATGGTTGACCGCTTTTATTTATACCAAAACCATTCGTGGTAAGCATAAAGAAGCCTTAGGTAAAGCGACTTTTGTTATGTTCAGCTGGATGCAGGTGTTTACAGCATGTGCCTTTGCTTTTAGCCATGGCTCCAACGATATTGCCAATGCAGTCGGTCCTTTTGTTGCCATTATGGATGTGATTAAAAATAACGCAGTTGAGGCTCAGGCAACGGTGCCAGCACCTGTCATGCTAACCTTCGGCGTTTCACTGATTGTAGGTTTATGGTTTATTGGTAAAGAGGTTATTCAAACAGTTGGCACAAACCTTACCGAAATGCATCCAGCTTCAGGTTTTTCAGCAGAGCTTGCAGCGGCTGCAGTTGTCATGGGTGCTTCTAGCTTAGGCATTCCTGTTTCAAGTACGCACATTTTGGTGGGTGCTGTGCTTGGTATTGGTTTGGTGAATAAAAATACCAATTGGCGTTTGATGAAACCTATTGGTTTGGCTTGGGTCATTACCTTGCCAGCAGCAGCAACCATCAGTGCTATTTCGTTCTTATTGCTCACCTATTTTCTTTGATTGATAGCATAAAACGGTTATTTTGTAGGTTTGTGTTAATCTTAAGTCGTTAAATCCCTTTGGATCTGATATTCAAAGGGATAATTTTTTTAATTTTTATGATTTAATTTTTATGATAAATTCAAATGTACATATATAAAATAATAGTATACTTTAATAAAAATTAAATAAATTAACTATAAAAATAGATAAATACAATCGCTAAAAGGGTTGATATTGACAATATTTGCCCTTAAATTGTTGCTTGGTTTTTCTTAATTGTTTAATTTCTAGATTTGTCATTTTTGTCATTAAGTCTTACAAATGATTGTTTATCGTATCAATGAATTGCATTATAATTCAATTAATTATCAATAGCTTTGGAGAAAATGATGGAAACCGTCTTTCATGCCGCTGATTCTCGTGGCGATGCCGAACATGGTTGGCTAAAAAGCCGTCATACCTTTAGCTTTGCAGAGTATTATGATCCACAGCGTATGGGCTTTGGTGTGCTTCGTGTCATTAATGATGATTGTGTTCAAGGCGGAATGGGCTTTGGCAGACATCCGCATCAAGATATGGAAATTATTTCACTGCCTTTGAGTGGTGATTTGGCACACAAAGACAGCATGGGTAATGGCAGTATCATTAAAAATGGTGATATCCAAGTTATGTCTGCTGGTACGGGCATTACTCACAGCGAAATGAATGCTAATGCTGATAAGCCAGTGAAGTTTTTACAAATTTGGGTCTTAACTCGTAAAAATGGCATAAAACCACGCTATCAACAAGTCACTATTGCCGATCAAGCCAAGCCAAATGATTTTCAACAAATTTTATCGCCAAATGCAGATGATGATGGGGTATGGATTCATCAAGATGCTTGGTTTTCATTAGCCAACTTTGATAAAGACACCAGTCGCCACTATCAAATCAAAAAGTCAGGCAATGGGGTTTATGTATTTGTGATCAAAGGCAGTGCAAACATTGATGGTCAGCAACTCGGCGAGCGTGATGGTTTGGGTATTTGGGATACGGATGGTTTTGAATTGACTGCGACCAGCGATGCCCAAATCTTATTGATGGATGTGCCAATGGATATTGCAACCAATACTAATCAGCCTTAATTTATTTATTCATTAAGGTAAGGTTTTATTGATGCCGTTGGTATGATTATGATGTTGTCAAATAAAAATTAAGCATAAAAAAACACGCCCAGTAATTTACTGAGCGTGTTAAAATATTGGCATCCCATAGGGGATTCGAACCCCTGTTACCGCCGTGAAAGGGCGGTGTCCTAGGCCTCTAGACGAATGGGACACAGTTTGCAAAGCCTAACCTTTGCTGAATTTCGGTGCTTTCACCATTGATCCGAAATTGGTTGCCATTATATCATGATATTTTTAATCGTCAATCATTTTATATGAAAATTTTGATAAAAATTAATAAGTAATTGATTTTCAATAAAATAATTTGGTCTGCTAGTCTTTAAAGTTATTAAATTGTAAAGGCACACCAAATGTCTTTTCTTTTAAAAAAGCCATAGCAAGTTGCAGATTATCTTTTTTCTTATCACTGATTCTAATTTTATCGCCTTGGATGCTGGCAGATACTTTTAAATCAGATTCTTTGAGTGTTTTTGAGATTTTTTTGGCGGTATCGCTGTCTAAGCCATCTTTTAGATGGATGATTTGCTTAGTTTGTTTCCCTGATTGGCTTTTGTCTTGTGGGTCAAGTGATTGTAAATCAACACCTCGTTTAATCAATTGTTTTTCAAAAATCGCATACACATTATCTGATTGTAATTCATTATCAGTGGTAATGGTAACTGTTTTGGCTTTTTCATTCAGTTGAATACTGATATCGCTGCCTTTAAAATCAAAGCGGTTGGCAACCTCTTTTTCAGTATTTTGAACTGCGTGCTTAACCTCAAAAACTTGTAATTCTGAAACCACATCAAAAGATGGCATGATAATTCTCCTTATAATTGGTTTTAAGTAATTTTTTAAATTTATCCATCAAGCCAGTGATGGCGTCTGATGAGAGCTGGTTGGCGTGTCATCTTGGGTTAAATTGGCATGATTGGTTGATAAAAGCGTATTTTGATTGACAATATGGCAAAACAGTTCAGCGGTTTTTTGGGCATCGTATAGTGCTGAATGTGCATGTTGATTATCAAATTCAAGCCCAGCAATCATACAAGTTTTTGCCAAAACGGTATGACCATAAGCCAATGCAGCAAAACTCACCGTATCTAATACGCTAAAAGCATGAAAGGGCGAATGGTTTTTGCTATTGGTTCGTGCAATGGCAGCATTTAAAAATCCCAAATCAAAATGTGCATTATGCCCAACCAAAATACACTGACGGCAACCATGTTCTTTTTTTAGGGCTTTTAATGCTTTAAAAATACGACGCAAGGCGGTTTTTTCATCTTCGCTGATGGCTTTTCTAAAGGGGCTATCAGGATTAATGCCAGTGAATTTTAGAGCAGCTGGCTCAAGATTAGCACCCTCAAATGGCTCAATATGTGCATTTAATGGTTTATCTTGATAAAGATTCCCATCATTATCCATCAAAATCGGCACGCAAGCAATTTCAAGCAATGCATCGGTGGCAGCATTAAATCCAGCAGTCTCCACATCAATCACGACTGGCAAAAATCCACGAAATCTTTCAGCGATGAGAGTTTTTGTTGGTTTGATTGTCTTGCTCATATGCCAACCACTTGCCAAGGTAAAACCTCACCTGCCAACAACGGTGTCAGCGTCTTATCACCCAAATAATGAAAACTCTCAGGTATGGTCTGTGGTTGTTTTATTAGGGTGATTTGAGTGGTGTTGATTGCTAAGCCATAAAATTGTGCGCCATATCGGCTGGCAAAGTTTTCAAGTTTATCAAGTGCATTGACACTTTCAAATGCCATGGCATAGAGCGGTAGAGCGTGCAAGGCACTATAACAACCTGCACAACCACACGATGATTCTTTTGTGTGTGTGGCATGAGGGGCGGAATCTGTCCCTAAGAAAAACTTAGGATTGCCACTGGTTGCCACTTCAAGCAAACGCTTTTGGTGTGCAGCACGCTTTAAAATGGGCAAACAATAATAGTGTGGCTTAATACCGCCAACCAACAGATGATTGCGATTAAATAAAAGATGCTGTGGGGTAATTGTCGCTGCGATGTGATTGCCTTGAGCAAGACAAAAATCCGCTGCATCGGCGGTAGTGATATGCTCCATGACAATTTTTAAATGAGGGAATTGTGTGATAATTTTACTCAGCACATCATCCAAAAATCGTTTTTCACGATCAAAGATATCAATCTTGCTATCGGTAATTTCACCATGAACCAGTAACGGTATGCCATGTTTTTGCATGGCCTCAAATACCAAGCTGCGTGCCAAAATATTGGTTACACCATCAGCTGAATTGGTGGTTGCTCCAGCAGGATACAGCTTAACTGCCGATACAATGCCTGTTTGTGCGGCATCGTCAATATCTTTGGCGGTGGTTTGATCGGTCAAATAAAGCACCATGCGTGGATCGAAACTATCTTTACGAGTGGCTGGTAGATCACTGTCTTTTAATGCCTTTAAGATGCGTTCACGATAAGCGATGGCTTGATTGGCAGTTTTAACAGGTGGCACTAAATTAGGCATACAAATCACACGGTTAAAACTGGTTGCCGCATGCCGAACAGTGGTTGCCAGAGCCTCACCATCACGCAGATGGATATGCCAATCGTCAGGCTGAATGAGAGTTAATGTCTTTGTCATCATCTACTTTGGTCTAAAAGTATACAAAAAATTCATTATTGTAGGGATTGGTATTTTTGTCAAGGCTTAAGAGCAAATTTGACAAAAATGACAGCTGATATCCAAATTTAGGTGACTTATATCGCTAAGTTGAGATATCAAAAACTCCCAATTGCTTGATTGGGAGTTTTTTTAAGATTAGTGTTTATCTTGATGGTCAAGCTGTGGCACAGCATTGCCACCACCGAAGCCTAATAAGCCTGATTGGACATACAGTCCCAATTTTTGGCGTGTATCTGCAATATCTAGATTACGCATGGTGAGTTGACCGATACGATCAAGCGGTGTGAAGGCAGCATCTTCAACTTTTTCCATGGATAAGCGATCAGCTTCATAGGTTAGATTTGGTGATTTGGTATTTAAGATACTATAATCATTGCCACGGCGTAGCTCAAGCGTAACTTCCCCTGTGATGGCTTTGGCAACCCAGCGTTGAGCGGTTTCACGAAGCATAAGTGCTTGTGAATCAAACCAACGCCCTTGATAAAGCAGACGGCCCAAACGCAAGCCATTAATACGGTACTGCTCAATGGTGTCTTCATTGTGAATGCCTGTCAGCAGTCGTTCATAAGCGATGTGCAACAGTGCCATACCGGGAGCTTCATAAATACCACGAGATTTGGCTTCAATGATGCGGTTTTCGATTTGGTCAGTCATGCCAAGCCCATGACGACCACCAATCTCATTCGCCTTTAACATCAAATCAACCAAGCTACCAAAATGCTCACCATTTAACGCTGTTGGCACACCTTCTTTAAAACTGACTGTAACCGTCTCGGTAGCAACGCTTACACTGTCATCCCAAAAACGCACCCCCATGATTGGCTCAACGATGTGCATGCTGGCATCTAAAAACTCCAAATCTTTGGCTTCATGCGTTGCACCAAGCATGTTAGAATCCGTTGAATAGGCTTTTTCTTTACTCATTTTATAATCAAAGCCATTATCAATCAAAAACTGACTCATCTCAGTCCGACCACCCAGCTCATCAATGAATGTTTGGTCAAGCCAAGGCTTGTAGATTTTTAGTTCAGGATTGGCAAGCAAGCCATAGCGATAAAATCGCTCAATGTCATTGCCTTTGTAGGTTGAACCATCGCCCCAAATATGAACATCATCTTCTTTCATGGCAGTAACCAACATCGTCCCTGTCACTGCACGACCCAATGGCGTGGTGTTAAAATAAGGCATGCCACCTGTGGCTACATGAAATGCCCCACACTGAATGGCAGCGATGCCTTCTTGAACAAGCTGTAAACGGCAATCTACCAACCGTGCCTTAACTGCGCCATATTGTGTGGCCTTGGTAGGAATAGCATTGTAGTCATCTTCGTCTGGCTGACCCAAATTGGCGGTATAGGCATAAGGTTCTGCGCCTTTTTGCTTCATCCAAAGCAGAGCAGCTGAGGTATCCAAACCACCCGAAAAAGCGATACCAACTTTTTTACCGATAGGCAGATGCTGCAAAATAGTTGCATTGCTCATATGAATATCCTTGATATATGGCTAAATAAAATTATCAATAAATTATAACATTTTTTATGCTGAATGGATACGAAACCTAAGATAATTTGCTTTTTGCGATAAAAATATGGGTTTTATAACACTTTATTATGCCAAATATGCGATGCTTTTGTTATACTATCATTTTAAAAAATGATAGCTATTATTTAGGAATTAATTATGGTTTAGGAGTTAATCATGACTATAGATCGGCGTATCGTGATTGATACCCAATCTCAGCGCTTAACTTTGTATCAAGGTAATATTTTATTGCGTCAATTTGCCATTTCAACCGCAAAAAACGGCACAGGTCAGTTAGAGGGTACAGGTTGCACACCACTTGGTGAGCATGTCATCGGTCAAAAGATTGGCGGTGGCTTGCCTCCCAATGCCGTGTTTGTTGCAAGGCAATTTACTGGCGAGCTTTATGATGCGAAGTTGGGCCAAAATTTCCCTAATCGAGATTGGATACTTGGGCGGATATTGTGGCTTGAAGGTCAAATCAATGGCTATAATCATGGCGTGGATAAGACAGGGGTATTGGTGGATACTAAGTCACGGTATATTTATATTCACGGAACGCCTGACACAGAGCCTATGGGTTGGCCGATGTCGCACGGCTGTATCAGAATGCGTATTGATGAGATTGTTTGGTTATTTGATAAGGTTGAGGTTGGAGATTTGGTACTGATTCAATAACATGTCATCTTGATACGATGGCTTGATACCACAAAGATGGCATTTGCCAAAGTAATTTACGGTTGTCAGATGTCGCAATTGAACGCAAAATAATATCTTGTTAATCACATCAATTGATTAAAGCACCACCTAAAGGTAGTTGTATGAATTTACAAAAAGTTGACCTAAATTTATTATTTTATTTGGATGTCTTATTACGAGAAAAAAATGTCACTCGTGCAGCTGAACAGCTTGGCATCACGCAGCCTGCAATGAGCAATATTCTACGCCGACTACGCTCATTATTTAATGACCCGCTTTTGGTGCGTTCATCTGAGGGCATGACACCAACTGAACGAGCTTTTGAGTTACAGCCACGCATTCGTGAGGTATTGTTAGACATCACAACATTACTTGAGCCACGCACCGAGTTTCGTCCATATAGTACTTCTCGAGTATTTCGCATTATGACCAGTGATTATGCAGAAGCAACACTGGTACCTCGTTTGGTGAAAGCGTTGCGTAGCGAAGCACCTAATGTTATCTTGGATTTTTTGACGCCATCAGATGTCTCTTATCGAGACATGGAGCAAGGGCGGGTGGATTTAGCGATTAATCGCTTTAATGAAATACCACAAAGCTTTCATCAAGTTTTGGTTTGGAGAGATACATTCAGCTGCCTTTTATCGGCAGACAGTTCCTACGCCAATCGTTTTAATTTAAAAAATTACCTAAAAGCACACCATATTTGGGTATCAAAGACAGGTATGGGTGTGGGATTTGGTGTCAATCCTGAAAAGTCAGGCGGTCTTGGCTCCATTGACCAAGCACTCCAAAGGCTTGGTCAAAAGCGGCAAATCAGTGTATTTACTAGGCATTATCAGATGCCTGCAATGCTTGTTGCGAATAAAGATTTAATTGCAACACTGCCCACACGAGTCGCTCGCTTACAAGCAGATAATCATCCTAATATCATCATCAAAGAACCGCCATTTTTTATTCCCGAGTTTGAGCTGACCATGGCATGGTCACCGCTTCTTCAGCATCATCCTGCTCATCGCTGGTTACGCCAGTTAATTTTGCATGTCGCACGACAAGTCATTGCTGAAGAAAATCAAGTTATCAAAGTATAGCAGCCATCTAAGGTGTCTTTAAGCTATGTTTTATGGTTTGGCAGAAGGGCGTTTATTGCGTTGGTCGGGCAATATGCGACGCTCTTCATCAAAACTTGACAGCGGTAAGAAGACAATATTACTTTTTGGTAAATTTTCGTGCTGAATTAATCGCCAGTTTTGTGGTTTGGGGCTACTGATTTGCAAGTAATATTTGGCAGGGGTGTCATCAAGTTGCACTTTGCCAACATAGACATTATCTTTTTGATGGACAATGGTAAAATCACGATCTTTTGTATCGTCAGTGGCATGCGAGATATGCACCGATAACTCATCTGGGTAGGTTAATGGTGTATCATTATGAAAGTTTTGGGTTGAAAGATTTTGGGTGGGATAATTTAATTCAAAGCGTATATCAGTTATGTTGGCATGCCAAGATAGTCGCATGACACCAAAAACGCCCAAATCATGTGCCAATTGATCACGAGATGAGTCTTGGTATAAGGTTTTACCATCCATATACCAATCATCACGGACGGTTGAGTCTTGAATTTTTATGGAATAAAAAATAAAAAATAAGCAAATCACCACAACTAACACAGGCAATCCAATGACAAAAATTAAAACCATATAGTTTTTGTACCAAATATTTGCCTGTTTATTGGGTTTGGGTGTCAGTTTCATGATATTTGCCAATGATTGTCATCAAAGTAGGTTAAACTAAAAATGGGTCTTATTGTAGCACAATTAGACCCATTTAGGTGAAAAACCAAGCTTGGTTGTTAAGGTTAGTTATTTGGGCTGCTTGGATTTTTTTGGTTCATAAATAAAGACATCTTGAGCTGATGCACTGTATTGACCATCTTTACTATATACAGTGATGGTTACAGGTGTGCTGCCAGGCTTGATGATATTTGGGTCGCCGATGATGCTGACAGGCAAATCGTACGGTTCACTGGCTTGCAATGGTAATTCTTTAAAGCGTGAGCGTAAAGTCATACCAGCTGTATTCTCTGCATCTAAACGAACTTGATAAACTTGGCGTTCATTGGTTTTGTTGACGATTTTTAAGACATAGCTATTTTCAACCATGCCATCACGCCCAATGGTTGAGAGTTGTTTACGGTCATGGCGGATTTCCATCTCAAGGGGTGCACGACCAACCAATACCATCGTTGCCGCAATGATACAAGCCAAAAGTACACCAGTATAAGCAAAAATACGCCATCCGATAATTTTGGTCTTTTGTTTTTCAACCAATTGGCGTTCGGTTGTATAACGAATCAAACCCCGTGGGTAACCAACTTTATCCATGATTTCGTTGCATGCATCAATACAAGCGGCACATTGGATACATTCAACCTGAAGCCCATTTCGGATATCAATGCCTGTGGGGCATACCTGAACACACATGGTGCAATCAACACAATCACCATAACCTGCAGGCGTGGTATCTTTCTTACGCGCACCACGAGGCTCACCACGCTCATAATCATATGAAACAATCAATGTGTCTTTGTCAAACATGACAGATTGGAAGCGACCATAGGGACAAATGTACACACACATATGCTCTCGCATATAGCCTGCGTTGGTTTGGGTAACAAAGACAATCAGAATAAAAAATATCCATGTCATCTTACCCCAGCCCATAAAAAATAAAGGGTGTCCATTAAAAAATAAATAGTCTGTACCAACAATAAATGCAATAAAAGTTACCGCAGTAATCGCAGAAAAAACACCCCAAATGGTATGAATAAGGGCAGTTTTGAGAATTTTTTCGGCATTCCAAGGCATTTTATCAAATTTGATACGCTTGTTACGCTCACCAAGAATCCATTTTTCTACATGTTGATACAGATGCACATAAATGGTTTGTGGGCAAGCGTAACCACACCAAACCCGCCCAGCATAAACAGTTACCATAAATAGCATTAAAGCGGCAATGATAAAAACAAATGCAAAGAAGTAAAAATCTTGAGGCATAAAAGTTGCCCCAAAAATATAAAACTTAGGTTCGATAACATCAAATAAAAGTGCTTGTCTACCATCCCAACGAAGCCAAGGTGCGATTAAAAATCCCAGTAAAATCAAATACATGCTAATTAGGCGAATGTTGGTATATTTGCCCTTAGCAAAGCGTGGATGAACACGGTGCTTAGTTGCATCCATATCTTTGGAGGTGGGAATGATTTTTTCAGGGGCAGGGCGGGGTTTTTTCTTTGGTTTTTGTTCTTCTGACATAACAGATACCTTGGCTTATGGCCCAAATGAATTAAAAATCGCTTTACTTGCTAGAAGTATTTTTGTTAAGGCATGGCTTGGTAAATAAAAAACACCAAAACGGGTAGTTGGTAACTTATCTTATATTACCATTTTTTGTAGGGTTTTTGTATGATATTTTGACATTTTATAAAAATATGCAAGTTATATTTTTGAATAAAGATATTCTTAAATGATAAAAACAAGTATTTATGACATACTTACCTAAATCAAAACAAAACCCCATCAGGCTAATTTTGATGGGGGCGTTTGAAGTGTTTTTACAGTCTTTTACTTAAAATTCTTTGACTTAAAATTCGGTTATTTGCAGAATTTTTTTAAATAGCTCTTTTTGTTCTTGGCTTGGTTTGGCAGATTGTAGCGTCATGATTTGAGTCATATCACCGTCAATACGAATTTTGCCAAGCATAAACGCTTCAATGGCTTGATTGGCATCACCTGTTGAGATGAGCTGTGATAATGTTTCGCTATCAACAGTGACAGTACTGATGGCATTTTCTGTTAAACCTTGAAAAATTTTACCTTCTTTAAGATGCAGTTCGCCACTGTCATCGCCAGTAACTTTGGCATTTAATAAGACATTGGCTAAATTTGGTGGTAGATTTAAATTGCCTGCAGCTTGATTGAGTTCATTGACTTGATTAAACCATGCTTGGCTTAAAAATTTTGCCATAATAATTATCCTTGACTGTTTGATAATATCGGTTAAGGTTAAAAAAGACACTATGCTTTAATTTGATTTGTATATTTGAGATATTATAAAGCAAAAGCACTGATTTGTCACAATCGTCTTTAGACCAGTTTAATCTCATACAGTTAATATAAAATGAGTTTTGGTTAATGATTAAATATTAAAATAAATGAATATTAAAATAAATTAAATAATCATAAGAAACTTAGCTTATTACCAAAAAATCTCAATATTTTTACAAAATATACCCAAAAATTACATTTGTGTTGTATAATAAAAGATGAATAACTTTTGGCAATACCACATTGCCAGTATGGGTATATTTGGTGATGGCAGACTGCCACGCCACCAACGCAAGCCAAGCAGTTTTGCAATCCAAGCTAGCAAGGAATTTCAAGTTTAAACCTAAAATTTTTCCATATTCCACAGAAAAATTAAGGATTTTTTCGTTTTTGCTGGCTGATTTGATGATATTTGCCTAACTTTGCGTTACAATAGACACACAAGATCAAAGCAAGAGTAGTTTTTTCACTCGATTTGATAAAACTGCGACGCTAAATAAATCGGGCTGCACAGGAAAATATCCAATGAGTCTATATAAATCAGCAGTAGCCCCCTTATCCGTTGATCATGAATATGAAATCACGATCGTACGATTTTTTACAATCATGGCGGTATTTTGGGGTATCGTTGGCATGGCTGTCGGTGTATTCATTGCATCACAGTTGGCATGGCCAGTATTGAATTTTGACACATCATGGCTGTCTTTTGGACGACTAAGACCGCTGCATACTAATGCGGTAATTTTTGCGTTTGGGGGTTCAGCACTTTTTGCAACATCTTACTATATCGTTCAACGCACTTGTAAGACCAGATTATTTGCACCTTATTTGGCATGGTTTACTTTTTGGGGCTGGCAGGCTGTTATCGTCTCTGCGGTCATCACACTGCCATTAGGTATTACCTCTGCCAAAGAGTATGCAGAATTAGAATGGCCAATTGATATCGCCATTGCATTGGTATGGGTCGCTTATGCCATTGTTTTTTTTGGAACGCTTATCAAACGCCAAACCTCTCACATTTATGTTGCAAACTGGTTTTTTGCAGCATTCATCATCACGATTGCGTTGCTGCATATTGTCAATAGCTTGGTCGTACCAGTTGGCTTATTTAAGTCATACTCACTTTTTGGTGGTGCAACCGATGCCATGGTTCAATGGTGGTATGGACATAATGCTGTTGGTTTTTATTTAACAGCGGCGTTTCTTGGCATGATGTATTACTTTATTCCTGTACAGATTGGTCGCCCCGTTTATTCATATCGCTTATCAATTGTGCATTTTTGGGCATTAATTGCATCATATATGTGGGCAGGTGGTCACCATCTACATTACTCAGCCTTGCCTGACTGGACACAATCTTTGGGTATGGTGTTCTCATTGATTTTATTTGCACCATCTTGGGGCGGTATGATTAATGGTGTACTGACACTTTCAGGCAGCTGGGATAAATTGCGTACAGACCCAATTATCCGTTTCTTGATTGTGGCACTATCATTTTATGCCATGAGTACTTTTGAAGGTCCAATGCTTTCAATTAAAGCAGTTAATGCCATTAGCCATAATACTGACTGGACTGTCGGTCATGTGCATTCGGGTGCATTAGGCTGGGTGGGTATGATTACCATCGGTTCAATTTATGTGCTATTGCCTCGTATCTTTAATAAGGCAAAAATGTATTCAACCAGCTTAATCACGCTGCATTTTTGGCTTGCAACAACAGGTACAGTATTATATATCGTTGCACTTTGGATTTCAGGTATTACCCAAGGGATGATGTGGCGTGCCACCAACCCAGATGGTACTTTGGCGTATGACTTTATTCAAACTGTTGTAGTCTCACATTGGCCGTATGTTGTGCGTGCATTGGGTGGTGCTTTATATGTTGGTGGTATGTTTGTTATGGCTTATAATTGCTATCGCACCATCAAAATGCCAAGTGTGCCTGAACATATCGCAGAGCCAGAAGAGGTAAATACTGGCAGTGAACAAGCAACGGCACAAGCTTAAGGGGTAAACAATGTCTAATATCACTCATGAATTAGTAGAGAAAAATACAGGTTTACTCGTCATCTTTATCGTCATTGCTGTCAGCTTTGCAACCTTGGTTGAAATTGTACCTTTGATTTATGATGAAACCGTTGCCGAAGAAGGCGGTGTAAACAAACCCATGCCAAATATGCGTCCTTGGACAGCACTTGAGCTTGAAGGTCGTGATATTTATATCCGTGAAGGTTGTCATGTTTGCCATACACAGATGATTCGCCCATTGCGTGCAGAAGTTGAGCGTTATGGTCCGTATAGTCGTGCTGCAGAATCAACATGGGATCACCCATTTTTATGGGGTTCTAAGCGTACTGGTCCAGACCTTGCCCGTGTGGGCGGTCGTTATTCAGACCAGTGGCATGTTGACCATCTGACCGACCCTCGTTCTGTTGTTCCAGAATCTGTGATGCCGTCTTATCCTTGGCTTGCGACCAATGAAGTTAATGGGACAAAAGTACAAGAAAAAATGCGTCTGTTTAAAGATCGTTTTGGGTTACCTTATACAGAAGCAGATATTGAAGCTGCACCTGACCAAGTTCAAGGTGCAACCGAGCTGGATGCCCTAGTTGCTTATTTGCAGCAGTTGGGTATTGCGATGCAAGGTCAACGCTAATGAATTGGGGCGTTTTGCATAGTATTGCAACCGTTGCGGCTTTTATCGCCTTTATCGGTATCGCATGGTGGGCTTATTCCCCAAAAAATAAAAAACGCTTTGAAGAAGATGCACAACTTGCGCTGGATGATCAGGACATACAACGACTATCATCAGATAAGCGCACTAAGGATATACAATGAGCTTTTTTTGGAGTTCTTGGATTACCATCTTATCATTGGGCTGCTGGCTATTCATCTTTGGTGTTCTGGTATGGACCTTACGATCTAGACCAGTTCTTGAAGAAGATGAGACCACAGGTCACTCATATGATGGCATTCAAGAATATGATAAACCACTGCCAAAATGGTGGTTGGTGATTTTCTTTGGTACGATGATTTGGGGCTTGGGTTATTTTATCCTTTTTCCATCAATTCAGCCAAATACATGGAAAGGCGTGACAACCGTTGAGGTGGATGGTGAGTCCGTACCTTGGACTTCTGCCAATGAACTAAACAGCCAGCTTCAAGCTAACAACCGTGTATTTACTGAAAATTTTGAGCAAAATATTTTGGAAAATGCAGGTGCAAGTGAGGCAACCGTTGTTCTTGCTAAACTAAACGATCTTCAATCACAGCGTAAAGCTGGCGAAGAAAATGCCGAACTACAAACACAGATTGATGAACAAGTCAAACTGCTGGCGCCTTATGTTGATAAGCTGGCATCAGATCCAGAAGCACAAAAAATCGGTAACCGTTTATTTTTACAAAACTGTGCTTTATGCCATGGATCTAATGCAAGAGGTGCACTGGGCTACCCTGATTTGACAGATAATGATTGGTTGTATGGTGGCAACGCTGACCAAATCCTACTGACAATTCATAATGGTCGTGTTGGTTCAATGGCGGCATGGCAACAACAACTAGGCGAGTCTGGTGTCCGTGCTGCAGCTGAATATGTGCTTCAGCTTTCTGGTAATCAAAACGACTATGAGCTTGATGCTGCTAAAGTTGCACAAGGTAAAGTATTGTTTGAGGCAAATTGTGTGGTCTGCCATGGTCCAGATGCCAAAGGTAGTACTGCCATTGGTGCACCAAATCTAACTGATGATATTTGGCTATTTGGCGGTGATCGTGATGCTGTCCAAACTTCCATTCGTCATGGTCGTGCTGGTGTGATGCCAGAATGGCAAACCAAATTGGGTAATGAACGCATTATGCTGCTGGCAGCTTATGTACGCTCACTATCACACACTGCTGCTGAATAAGTTTAGCTAATGTTTTAAGAGTCGCTTTTGCGGCTCTTTTTATTGATAATGAAATGATTAATGATTTTAATGCTATGATTTATTTGCAGAGAAAAATATTCCCCAAACCCCTATATTTTTTTGATGATTTTTAGTAAAATTCTATTTTACCAGCAACAGATATATTACTATGAGTACGAAATTTATCTTTGTAACCGGCGGTGTCGTGTCATCACTTGGCAAGGGCATTGCTGCAGCTTCCATTGCGGCTGTTCTAGAAGCTCGTGGTCTTAAAGTTACCATGACCAAGATGGATCCTTATATTAATGTGGATCCTGGCACGATGAGTCCATTTCAACATGGTGAAGTCTTCGTTACCGAAGATGGTGCAGAAACAGATTTGGATTTGGGTTATTATGAACGCTTTTTACGCCGTTCAAAAATGAGTAAAGCCAACAATTTTACCAGTGGTCGCATTTATCAAACTGTACTTGCCAAAGAACGCCGTGGCGATTATTTGGGTGGTACTGTTCAGGTGATCCCTCATATTACTGATGAAATCAAGCATAAAATCCGCACCAGTGGCGAGGGCTATGACATCGCCATTATTGAGATTGGCGGAACCGTCGGAGATATTGAAAGTTTGCCTTTTATGGAAGCGGTTCGCCAAATGCAAGTTGAGCTTGGTCGCACACATTCTTTACTGATGCATTTGACTTTGGTACCTTATATTGCTTCGGCGGGCGAATCTAAAACCAAGCCAACTCAGCATTCGGTCAAAGAGCTTCGTTCGATTGGTCTGCAGCCAGATGTATTAATTTGTCGATCAGAACAACCCATTTCTGAAGATAACCGTCAAAAAATTGCACTATTTACGAATGTCGAGCCACGCGGTGTCATCTTGTGTGAAGATGCCCAGTCTATTTATCAAATTCCACGCCGCTTATATGAGCAAGATTTGGATGATTTGATTTGTGAGCGTTTTGGTATCACAGCACCAGAGGCGGATTTGTCAGATTGGGATAAAGTTGTCGATGATTTGTTCAACTCCCAAGGCGAGATCGTGGTTGCTATGGTGGGCAAATATGTCGAACTTCCTGATGCTTATAAATCTGTTAACGAAGCCCTACTTCATGCAGGCATTCATAATAAAACAAAAGTTAGCATTCGATATGTCAGTGCCGAGGCCCTAGAAACAGATCCAGAGGCAATGAATCAGATTACCGATGTGGATGCGATTTTGGTTCCAGGCGGCTTTGGTGAGCGTGGTACTTTGGGTAAGATGAAAGCCATTCAATTTGCGCGTGAAAATAACAAGCCATTTTTAGGCATTTGCTTGGGCATGCAACTTGCAGTGATTGAGTACGCGCGTAATGTCTTGGGTATCGAGGCTAATTCTACCGAGTTTGATCGAAAAACAGCCAATCCGATTATCGGCTTGATTACCGAATGGTTTGATGAAAAAGGTGAACTTCAGATTCGCTCTGATGACAGTGATTTGGGCGGCACCATGCGTTTGGGTGCTCAAGAAGCAGAATTGGTTTCAGACTCTAAGCTTGCTAAGATTTATGGCTCACATAATATCACCGAACGCCATCGCCATCGTTATGAGATGAATAATCGCTATATTGAGCCTTTGGAAAATGCTGGTATGAAAATTTCAGGCTATTCTGCCAAACAGCATTTGGTTGAGTCGGTTGAAATTGACAATCATCCTTGGTTTGTGGCGGTGCAATATCACCCAGAGTTTACCAGCTCTCCTCGAGGTGGGCATCCACTATTTAATAGCTTCATCAAAGCTGCCATAGATGTGAAACAAGCCTAATCATTAAGCACATCAAATGCTTTGGCTTTGATGTGCTTTTTACTATTTGTCGTGTTTTTAAATGTACTTGGTAGTATAATGACAAAACCAAACTTGTAACTTATGCAGGATAAATAAAACTGTAAGGATTTGAGATGACACAGCCAATGACAGCCGCTCAATCAACCATTACCGTATCAGGGATTGAGATTGGTAATGATAAGCCTTTTGTTCTATTTGGCGGTATGAATGTGCTTGAAAGCCGTGAATTGGCTTTTGAGATTGCTGAGCAATATATTGATATTTGCCAAAGGCTTAATATCGGTTATGTGTTCAAGGCAAGTTTTGATAAAGCAAATCGCTCAAGCTTGCACTCTTTTCGTGGTCCAAGTCTTGAGAATGGCTTGACTTGGCTAAATGACATTAAAGAAACTTACAATGTCCCCATTATTACCGATGTGCATGAACCTTATCAAGCTGCACCTGTTGCCAAAGTTGCCGATATCCTACAATTACCTGCTTTTTTGTCCCGCCAGACGGATTTGGTGAGTGCCATTGCACGCACTGGTAAGGTAATTAATGTCAAAAAAGCACAGTTTTTGGCACCACATGAAATGCGTCATATCATTAATAAATGCTTGGAAGCTGGTAATGATCAAGTGATTCTTTGTGAGCGTGGTTCGGCATTTGGTTATAATAATTTGGTTGTCGATATGCTTGGCTTTGATACCATGAAGTCAATGAATGTACCAGTATTTTTTGATGTTACGCACGCACTTCAAGAGCCTGGTGCTCGTGGTGACAGTGCAGGTGGTAGACGCCATCAGATTACCACACTTGCTCGTGCAGGTATGGCGACAGGCTTGGCGGGTCTATTTTTGGAAGCTCATCCTGATCCTGATAAGGCGAAATGTGATGGCCCAAGTGCATTACGCCTAAATCAACTTGAGCCATTTTTGATACAAATTAAGCAGCTTGATGATTTGGTCAAAGGCTTTGAAACTTTAGATACACAATAATAGATACACAAAATTAAAGAATTTTATCATTAATAAGCGATTGCGATAGGAGCTACTATGTACGCTGAAGATACAAAAAATGTTGTAGAAATTAAAGACATTATTGCTCGAGAAATTTTAGATTCTCGTGGCAACCCAACCATTGAAGCAGATGTTATCCTTGCAAATGGTATTCGTGGTCGTGCAGCTGCACCCAGTGGGGCATCAACAGGCTCTCGTGAAGCGTTAGAATTGCGTGATGGCGACACTTCTCGTTATTTGGGCAAAGGTGTCAAAAAAGCAGTGGCGAACGCCAATAGCCAAATCCGCACTGCACTGCTTGATAAAGATGTCACGCAACAAACTACGATTGATAATATCTTAATTGAGCTTGACGGTACGGAAAATAAAGGCAATATGGGTGCAAATGCTATGTTGGCGGTATCGTTGGCGGTAGCCAAAGCAGCGGCCATTGCTCAATCATTGCCCCTGCATCAATACATTGCCAATCTGCGTGGACAAACCAGCTTAACCATGCCTGTGCCGATGATGAATATTTTAAATGGCGGTGCACATGCTGATAATACCGTTGATATCCAAGAATTCATGATTGAGCCTGTGGGATTTGCTTCATTTTCAGAGGCGCTGCGTGCAGGTACCGAAATTTTCCATGCGTTAAAATCAGTTCTAAAAGTACAAGGTTTAAATACGGCTGTTGGTGATGAAGGGGGATTTGCACCCAACTTACGCTCAAACGAAGAGGCAATTACTGTCATCATGCAAGCGATTGATAAAGCTGGCTACAAGGCAGGTGAGAATATCTTTTTAGCCTTAGATTGTGCAGCATCTGAATTTTATAAAAATGGTCAATACATCTTGGCAGGTGAGGGCAATAAAGCCTTTGATAGCCAAGGTTTTAGCGATTATTTAACCAGCTTATGCAACCAATATCCGATCATCTCTATCGAAGATGGCTTAGATGAAAGTGATTGGGAAGGCTGGGCATATTTAACCAAACAGCTGGGCAAAAAGATTCAATTGGTGGGTGATGATTTGTTTGTCACCAATCCAAAGATCTTACAAGAAGGTATTGATAAAGACATTGCTAATGCCATTTTGATCAAATTTAACCAAATTGGCACTTTAAGCGAAACTTTAGATGCGATCTATTTGGCCAAACAAAATGGCTATGCCACTGTCATCAGCCATCGCTCGGGTGAAACTGAAGATTCAACCATTGCTGATTTGGCAGTTGGTACGGCGGCAGGTCAGATTAAGACAGGTTCACTGTGCCGTTCAGACCGTGTTGCCAAGTACAATCAGCTTTTACGCATCGAGCAGCAAGTGCGTGCCGCTTACCGTGGTCGTGAAGAATTTATCGGTCTGCGTGGCTGATCTGCGATTTTATCAATGATTTGGGAAAAACACTGTGGCAAATGTGAATAAGATGCTTAAGTATATGGTGAGTAATCAGCTTAGACTGATTATTAGCATTATTATTGCGGCAGTGGTTTTGGTGCTGATGCAAATACAGTATTGGTACGGCGATTATGGTCATGCCAATTTAATTGTTGTAAAAAATCAGCTGCATGAACAAAATCGCTTGAATCAAGAGCAGATCAATAAAAACAATATCTTATTGGCTGATGTCAAAGATCTAAAATTGGGTCTTTCGGCAATTGAGGAGCATGCACGGTTGGACCTTGGTTTAATTAAGCCTGGCGAAACATTTATTCAACTGTCAAATGCACCAATCACTTATTCACGCCAGCCCTTACTTGAAATTGATGAGAGTATCGAGGCTGTTGATTCTGTACCAGAACCCATACCCAATCACTGATATACAAAAGTTTTTGATCGCCAAACTGTTTGATCTGATTTGGCGATTTTTATTATTTGATGACTTATGAAAACAACGATTTATCCGCTCATTGTCGCTGCTGGCACAGGATCAAGATTTGGTACCAATAGACCCAAGCAATATCTTAAAATTGGTACTAAAAGCATCTTGGCACACAGTATTTCTCGATTAAATCACCCTGATCTTGATGCTTTGACCGTGGTGATTGCTCATGATGATGCCTATATCCAAAACGAAATGTTGGACATTCAATCCTCTTTTGATCAGACGGTTTACTACACAACTGGCGGTGATGAGCGATGGCAGTCGGTGATGAATGGACTTAACAAAATCTGTGCCGAGGGGGGTCAAGATAATGATTGGGTGCTTATCCACGATGCAGCAAGACCATGTTTGCCTTATGCTGATTTGGATCGATTGATTCATAAAATCAAAAGCAATCAATGCAATGCAGCAATATTGGCGACAGCTGTCGTGGATACATTGAAGTTTGCCAAAGATAACCATATTAGCCATACGGTCAGCCGAGATTATTTATGGCAAGCGTTGACGCCTCAGGCATTTAAGATAGGGGTTTTAAAGTCGGCTTTTGAATTTGTCATCACCAACCGCCTACAGATTACTGATGAGGCATCAGCGTGTGAAGCGATGGGGGAGTCTGTCGCCATTGTGCCAGCATCTCGGATGAATATTAAGCTGACTTACCCTGATGATTTGCCGCTTATGGAGAAGATTTTAAGTGGTTTGTTTGATGAATTGGTCTAATTAAGTTAAGCTTATGGCGGTTTGGTTATTTGTTTTTGTTGTCTTGGCTGTGCTTGCCATCTTGGGCAGTATTGAGCAATTTTGGTTTGATGAGACATGGCTTCGTATTTTAGCTTCAGATCAATTCATCTTATTAATAACCGCAGGTTTATTGTTGTGTTTACTTGGATGGTCGCTGGTACCTACATCTAAATTAGCCAAAATCAATCGCTTGCTCAAAGCGTGTCTACTTGCAAGTATTGTTTTGTTATTTGTGGTGCGTACATTGGTCGCATATGTTACTTATGAGATGCATACGCCAAACGCTCGCTACATGGTCAGTGCTGACGCTCATATTCATACTCTGAGTGATGGGATTTATGATGATATCTTGGGTACTTCATTTCGCCAAGTAGCGACTTTACATAATATTAAACCCATTATTCCTTCTGCTTATCACCCCTCAACTTTAAAGATTTACAATCCCTTTGGGGAATTTAATCCCAACCCTTCAATAATGCCAACTCAAGAGGATTTAGACAAATTAAAATCCATGGAGGGTATGACGGTACTTTTGTCAGCCAATCCAAATGTTACTCAAGCCGATTTGAGCAAACTTGCTAAGGTTCAGCCTGCCATGCGTTTGGCTGCCGAGATTTTGATTACGCCGATTGATAAAACGCCATCGGCAAGTGGTTTTGATACCAATCAATGGCTACGCACTCGCCATATTCATGCTCAAGCAAAAATTTTGTCTGTTGGTGAGATTGCACCGCTTGAGGCAGAATCTTTGGCTCAGCGGTTTTATTTTCGTCTTGAGCAATTTCGTCATCGGCTCAGAACGAATTTTTATCAAGATTGGCATAAGCTTAGTGCATCGCAATCACAGGCAAAAGCGGTTTCTTTGAGCTTGATGACAGGTGATCGTGCTTTGATTGATAAACACACCAAAGAACTGTATCAATTGGCAGGTATTTCTCATCTGCTTGCCATCTCAGGGACGCATGTGCTATTTTTAGCGGTGATTTTATCAGCACTTGTAACTTTTATGACGGATAAATTTGCACAACACATTTATGCACATTTGCCAAGATGGCAAATTCGTATGATGGTCATGGTGTTGGCAAGTTTGGTTTATGCGTTGTTTACAGGGTTTGATGTGCCTGCGGTGCGAACTGTTTATTTATTAATTGCAGCTTGGCTGGTTCGCTACTTAATACTGCCCACTGGCATGATTTCTGTGCTGGCGTGGGTAGCCTTGTTGATGATTTGGCTTGACCCTTATGTGTTATGGCAAGCAGGATTTTGGTTGTCATTTATTGCCGTGTTGTTATTGATGCGTTATGAGTCCAAAATCGATATGATAAATGATACCAATCAAAATCAGGGACAACTTATACGGCGATGGCTTCAATTCAAACAGGCAGTGCGTTTGCAATTTTGGCTATTTTTTAGCATGCTGCCTGTGTCTATCTTATTATTTGGCAAGGTATCAATCTGGGGTTTGGTGGTGAATTTATTTGCCATCGGATTGTTTGGTTTTGTTGTTGTACCCATTAACTTAATCGCTGGTGCAGTTTTTGGGATTTTACCAGAGCTGTCGCAGCTACTTTGGGGCGTATCTTCTGCTGTACTTTATTGGCTGCATGATTTTTTGTATTTTGGACTAAGCAGCCAAATTGGTAGTTTGGGTGCTTGGCTATATGCGCCTTTTGGGATGGCAGGATTTTTACTCAGTTTTATGGTGGTGGGCTTATGGATATTGCCAAATGTCTTACCTAGGGTACTGATTATACTACCTTTGGTGGCGATGATATTTTTGGGATTGCCCAAGCAGATACCGCATTTTAAGCTGATTATTTTGCCAAGTGATACGCCTAATATCAGTCAGATGCTGCTCAGTTATCACAATGCCAATCAGCAAAAACACTGGCTTATCTTAAATGATTTGGGTGCCAAGAGCTTAAGAGCAAATCATACCCAAACATTGACAGATCAGCTGTATCGACTGGGAGCGGCACAACATGGCATAGATGGTATCGTTGTCCAAAGCCCAAGTGCCATATTTTTGCCTGTGGTGGGTCAGCTTGCTAAAGCATTACCTGTGTATCGATTTTGGCAGGCGGGTAATCATGAGCCTTTGGCAAATATTCACCACACGCCATGTCGTGCAGGTTTACATTGGCAATCTGAAGGCATTGGTATAAAAGCTTTAACGGGTTGGCATGAGATTGGTGATGAGCGTGTACAGCACTGCGAAATTGAAGTTTTGGCAGATTTGCCACTAAATACCCAAAATCTGATAGAAGATAAGTTTAAGCCTAATTTTGAAAAGACTGATACCGACACTTCAAATCAAACACAGCTGATCATCAGTACAAATCGTGAGCCAATACTTTGGCAGCTATGGGACATGCTGTGTCTTTTTGATGAAGAACAAAAGCTGGTAACGCCTGCAGGCTATCATTCGGTTTGGCTTAGCACCACACACGCCGCTGATGCCAGCCATGTTAAAGCCAATTTAGATGCCCCGCAATTAATTTACTTAGATAAATAGTGAATAATCAGGTAGGTACACTATCGTTTATATGGTTTTTGGGTTACAATAAGTGCATTTTCACATTTTAAGTATTTTTGTATAAGGTATCAATTATGGCATGGCCACCAAATCCTGACAAATCGCCCCAAAAAATATCGCCTGACACACCCATGAGTGCACCCAGACAAGGTGAAGAATGGCGTCTACTCGAAAAAACACTACTTGCCAGCATTGAAGAGCAAAGGGCTAACCGTCTTTGGTCGGTATTTTTGAAATTACTGACCTTTGCTTTTTTGGTATTTTTTATCATTGTACTTGGTTTTGGATGCAGCGGTTCTGGATCGTCATTTGAGCGTATTGGTATTAATGAACCACACATTGCCGTTATTGATGTTAATGGGGCAATCACGACAAATGGCGATGTCAATGCACAAAATATCAATGATTCTTTGATGGAGGCATTTGAGAATGACCAAGCCAAAGCTGTGGTTTTAAATATCAACTCACCAGGTGGTTCGCCAGTGCAGTCAGATGAGATTTGGCAAATGGCGATGATGCTTCGTCAAGAATATCCTGATAAAAAATTGTATGCCATCATTGGTGATCTTGGTGCATCAGGCGCATATTATATTGCATCGGCTGCTGATGAAATTTGGGTCAACCCTTCAAGTTTGGTTGGTTCTATCGGTGTGATTATGTCTGGGTACAATCTAGAAGAGCTGATGAAAAAAGTGGGCGTAAAAGATCGTACGATGACGGCAGGCGAATATAAAGATATTTTAAGTAGTAGCCGTGAGATGACCGAAACAGAACGGCAGCACATACAAGCCTTATTAAATAAGACTCACCAAAATTTTATTAAGGCAGTGAAGCAAGGTCGAGGTAGTAAACTGAAAAATCCTGAACAAAATCAGCTTTTTAGTGGTCTGATTTGGACAGGTACAGATGCTGTTGAGCTGGGTTTGGCAGATAAAACAGGCGGCATTAGCCAGCTTAAAAAGACGCTTGATTTACAAACAGTCGATTATACTTACATTAATCCGATGAATAAGCTGTTTGACCGTTTTGGCGTGCAGGTTGGTAAGGGTTTGGGCGAGGGTTTAAAATTAAGCCTAAACCAAGAAGAGGCTACCATTCAATAATCAATCAAACCAAGAAAAACCACCTACTGATTATCAGTAGGTGGTTTTTTTGCTGTTAGTTGGCGTCTTTATACATTCAATACTGATGACACATTCATATTTAATTCATCCATATTTGATTAATCCAAATCGCATGTTTGATTTACATCTGTTAAGGCTTCATCGATGATGGATTGGCTAACCCCTTTTTTACGCAATTTTTCAATGAATAGCATGTCATTGGCAAGCGTGTAATTACAATTATCACGGTCCAAACCTTGGCGAATGTACAAGCGAATCAGCCCTTGAATACGGCTAAACCCATGTACTTTGGCGGTATCTTCAAGATGCTGGATAATCTCTTCAGATAGGCGTAAATGAACAGGACGCATGATGGTTTGAGGATGGTCTGAATAACGATTTTTGATGTGTGGAGGTAGCATAAATTTCCTAATGAGTTTATTTTTATGGTATAAAGTTTGATACTATGGTCGCCATCGCTATTTTTATATTGGCATAAAATAAGCATGTCAAGATGATTGTATAAAGCAATGCTTAACAATTACCTTAAAAATGGCATTTAAAGGATTATAGCACGATGGTTTTTGATGTCAATTTTGGTAGAGTGGATAAGCTTGGTTTGGTTGGGATAATTTTTTTGTAATCACTTGTCTAAATTGTATCTCAACTGATTGTAATTTTTCATATATGTTATATAATGCTTCAACAAATGTTATAGTGTATCATATATGAGAGTTACCATGATAAAAAAACCGCTTGCCTGTGCCATATTGGCAACTTTTTCAATGCCAATGCTGGCAGAGGCGAATTTAAAGGATAAGCCAACCGTCATTTTAGATGGCGTTTTGATCACCTCTTTAGCTGACCAAAATACAGCGTTTGGCGTTAATCATTCAAACACAGTCAGCAGCATCACAGTTTCAAAAGAGCAACTACAACAACGAGCAACCACTCTAGGCGATGCTTTGGCAGGCGAGCTTGGTGTTCATTCTAACCATTTTGGGGGCGGTGCATCAGCCCCCATCATTCGTGGACAAGAAGGAAAACGCCTGAAAATCCTACAAAACGGTTCAGAGGTTGTGGACATGTCTGGGTTATCGCCAGACCATGCCATAGCGGTGGATACCACACTGGCAAAACAGGTGGAGATTGTGCGAGGCTCTGGTGCATTGTTGTACACCTCTGGCAACTCAGCAGGCGTGGTCAATGTCGTTGATGACAAAATACCCAGCAAATTGCCCAGCAAATTACAAGGTGATTTGGCGGTGCGTCTTAGCAGTGCCAACCGTGAAAAATTAATCACCGCCAGTGCCGAAGCCCCACTGGGAGAACATGTGGCAGTGCGTGTTGCAGGGCTGTCCAAACAAGCAGCAGACTATAAAACGCCACGCTTTGACCGCCATGTCTTTAACGAAGAATCTGAATACGATGACACTCAGCCAGAATTCATCTATAAAGACACCTTAAAACATCTGCCAGACAGCCATGCCAAATCACAAGCAGGAACGCTTGGCGTGTCATGGGTTGGCAATCAAGGCTTTTTGGGGGCATCGGTGAGCTTACGCCGAGACAAATATGGCTTGCCCAACCATTCACATGAATATGAAGAATGTAGCGTACATGGTATTTCTCAGTCTGCCTTACAATACAAGCCATATTTGCGTTTGTATCCTTTTTTGATGGAAAATGATGACTTAGAGTTTGACAATGCAGGACTTGAATGCCATACACATGATGACCATGCTCACGACCACGACCACGACCACGAGCATGGCAAACCGTGGATTGATTTGAAAATGAAGCGTTATGATGTGCAAGGGCAAATCAATGCACCGTTTGCTGGCATTGATAAAATCCGAGCCAGCATGGGCAAAGCGGATTATCATCATGATGAGATAGATGGGGGTGAGAAGACCAGCTTTTTTGATAATCAAGCCAATGTGTGGCGTCTGGAAGCCTCACATACCCCCATTCATACGCCGATGGGCAAGTTTAGCGGGGTGTTTGGGATAGGTTATCTCACCTCAAAAAACAGCGGACTTGTGCCACCTCGTTATGAAGATGGCAATAAACAAGACACCCAAAACATCTTGCACAATAATAAAACCAAGACAGGCAGTGTGTTTTGGTTTGAAGAATACAAGCCCAATGACAAGCTGACAGTTGACGCCGCCGCTCGCATTGAAAAACAAACCATCACCATGGATTATGACAAAGACGCCATTTATCAGAGCTTAAACTTAGGTTTGGCAACCGCTCATGAACCAGACATACGCTTTAAACAATTGCTTGACAGCGGTACTTTAAATCCCAAAAAACAAACCGCACGCTCGTATGCTGTTGGGACGCATTTACAATTAACGCCCAAACATAAATTATCGCTGAATCTGTCGCATCAAGAACGCCTGCCAAATGCTCAGGAATTGTATGCTCACGGCATGCACCTTGCCACCAACTCTTTTGAAATTGGTAACCGCTTTTTAAACAAAGAAAAATCCAACAATATTGATTTGGGGCTGACATTTCAAGGTGATAAATGGGATTACCGTCTTGGCGGTTATCATTATGATTTTGATAACTATGTGTTTTTACAAACATTATCGCAGTATAAGCAAGGTTTGCGTGGCATGCGTCATGATAAAGACTTAAAAACCGCACGCTATGAACAAGCAGCGGCGAAATTTTATGGATTTGATGCCAACATCGGTTATCAGATTAATGATGTGTATCATGTGGCGTTATTTGGTGATTATATTCGTGGCAAACTCACCAATTTGCCTGACAAACAAGGCAGAACCGATGCGTATGGCAACCGTCCTCTCATCAAACAGCCAGACAGCCATACGCCAAGACTGCCACCAAAACGCCTTGGCATGAAATTAACCGCCAATGTTAATGCAAATTGGTCAGGATCTTTGGAATATCGCCATACCTTTAAACAAGATAAATTGGCGAATTTTGAACGCCCAACCCCAGCTCATAACTTGGTGAATTTGGGGCTTAACTATCAGCACAAGCCAAGTGATAAGCCAGGCTCGGTTCAGGTATTTTTTAATGCCAACAATCTATTAAATGATAAAGTCTTTGCTCACGAGACATTTTTCCCAGACATGCCACAAATGGGGCGAAACTTTATGCTGGGGGCAAATTTCAAATTTTGACAAATCATTTAACTAAAAGCAATCAATATATGCTTGTATTAAACTGTTATATTGATTAAATGTGATATTCATTAAAAATCTGCATTCACAATTAAGGAATTTGGGTGCAGATTTTTATATGGATGGTTACAGGTGGATAAATATTAAAATCATAAGGCCAATTCGTATTATGTTTAAAAAATATACCCAATAAAGCAGTAATTTTTGTTAAGATGATACAAACGACCCTGATAGATAGTGCATCATAGCGGTCGTGTCAACTTTATATATTTAGACTATAGGTACTATCATGTCCGACTTTCATACTTCCCATCAGCATCATGACATACTTGGCAGACTCATTGAAATGCAAAAGCTGAATGATGATATTCAAGCGTTGACGCAACAACTTAAAAATACACTCAAGCAAATACAAAAGTTGCAAGATAAACATGCCAAACTTGATGAATTTTATCAAAAAGAATGCCAAAGTCTTTGTACCGCTTACCAAAATGGTAGTATCAGTGAGCAAGATTTGGATTATGTGAACAAAAAAGCACAGACCAAAGGTTATTCTATTTTAAGTGAAGATGGTATTTGGAATGTATTGATTGATGCTGAACAAACTCAAGTGGCATTAATTAAGCAATTGGTTCGGTCGTTATAAAGATAGTTGTCTTATTAAAAAAGCGGATAAATCTCCGCTTTTGTCATTCTTCGTCATCACCATAATACTTAACCCCAATCTTAATGGGTTCTCGTCCTTGGCTACGGCGAAAATTATTGGTATCACGCAGTGAATAAGCACAGCCACAATATTCTTGTTGATAAAAATGCTCTCGTTTGCTGATCTCAATCATGCGATTACTGCCACCGCCTTTACGCCAGTTAAAATCCCAATATTCAAGGTCATCATAAGGGGCAGCGGCACGATGACCACAGTCATTGATTTGTGCCATGTTCTTCCAGCGTGAAATTCCCAAAGAGCTGGTTATCACAGGAAAGCCATTTTCATGGGCATACAAGGCAGTGCGTTCAAACCGCATGTCAAAGCACATGGTACAGCGTCTGCCACGCTCAGGGTCTTGCTCCATGCCTTTGGCACGGGCAAACCAGTTGTCCATGTCATAATCAGCATCAATGAATGGTATGCCATGCTTTTGGGCAAAGGCGATGTTTTCGTTTTTGCGAATTTCGTATTCTTTTTTGGGGTGAATGTTGGGGTTATAAAAATAAATGGTAAATTCAATGCCGCTGGCAAGCATTGCCTCCATGACCTCGCCCGAGCAGGGGGCACAGCATGAATGTAGCAGCACTTTTTTATGTCCGTTGGGCGGGGTTAAAATAGGGCGGTCAATGGGGGTGAGTGTTGGATAATCACAGGCTTTGGCAATTGCCACAGGTGTGTCTGTTTTCATGTCAATAGTACTCATTGATGTGTGTGATTGGCTTTGTTTGGTTTTTTAGAGATTGTAAATTTGGCTTATTTAGCATCATTGATCTATTATGCTGGTTTTTTACCGATTAAGCAAGATTTTATCATCTTGTCTTGTTTTGTGTGTTGATTTACAAGACATTTTATGAAATATTTGTAAGACAGTTACTTGAGCTAAAAAAATATCAACAATATTTTACAATTGCTAATGTTGTGTTATACTAGCGTTCTTTATTTTATTGGGTAAATAATTTATCCATAAAATTGCTTTATCCGTAAACTTGAGGCAAAACGCATAGCAAACTGCTAAGTTGATGTCAAGGAAGAATATGAGAAAGTATATTTTAAGCCGTATTTTCAGATCGTTACTCTCTGTGGTTGTCGTGACGGCTTTGGTTTATGTCATTGTTTATACCTTAGTACCAACGAGTCTTATTTTTAAACAAGACCCCAACTACAATAAGATGACCAAAACTTTGGATAAAAAAGTTGATTATGAAAATACAACTTTTGATTCCATGGGATATATTGATTATTTATCTGCTGGAGAGCTACAAAAGCGTGTTAGTAGCCAAGGCGGCGATATTAATAGTGAAGCTGCCTACCAAAATTATCTGTCAACCTTAAATGGTCAGTGGCAGTTAAAAACCTATCCGCTGAGCGAACAGTTTTATGCTACGCGTGATATCCCTATCTATGAGCGGGTGTGGTCTTTTTTCTCTAATCTGATTGAAATTGATCATCCTTGGAAGATACAAGATCCAGACAATCCTAATTTACCAAGATATATGCGGTTTGAAAAAGATGCTGCAGCAGGTTGGGCGTTGGTTGGTTCTGGTACTCACCATAAATATTTGCTATATACCAATCGTGAATTTCCTTACCTACACCAAAATTTCATTAATCTGAATTTGGGAACTTCTTACCCAACTTACAGCAATGTCCCTGTATGGCAGGTGATTACACAAGGACAAGGTCGTATCGATTTACAGGAAGTTACTTTCCCAACAGGTGTGACCAAAAAGTCATCTGTAGATATTTATAGCAGAACCTATAAAAATCCTAATACCATGGATGATATTGCCCGTGCTAATTATGGCGAAAATGACAACTATTCCAAAACTAAAACCAATTATAAAGATCCATCTATGATTTATAATTCATTTGTTATTGGGTTGTTTGGCGTATTATTCTCTTATGGAATAGGCTTGCCCATTGGTATGTTTATGGCACGCTTTAAAGATGGATTGTTTGATAAAGTTTCCACGGCAACCATGACTTTTATGCTGGCATTACCAAGTATTGCGTTAATTTATGTCATCCGTTTTGCTGGTAGTCAACTGACAGGTTTGCCTGACTCTTTCCCAATCTTAGGTGCTTCGGATATTCGGTCTTATATTTTGCCAGCACTAATTTTGGGGATATTTAGCTTACCATATACTGTGATTTGGTTTCGTCGTTATTTGGTTGATATTCAAGCCAGTGATTGGGTGCGTTTTGCTCGTGCCAAGGGATTATCTGAATCAGAAATTTACAAAAAGCACTTATTTAAAAATGCCATGGTACCTGTGGTTGTTGGTATTCCTGCCAGCATTATTTTAGCCATTGGTGGTGCAACACTAACCGAGACCATTTTTGCTTTTCCTGGCATGGGTAAAATGCTCATTGACTCGATTAAGGCAGCCAATAATGCCATGATTGTTGGACTGACATTTATTTTTACTGTTTTATCAATTATCTCGCTACTATTGGGAGATATCGCCATGGCATTGGTGGACCCACGCATCAAACTATCTGAAGACAAAAAAGGTGAGTAAATGGAAGTTGTTGATAAATCTAAGTTTAAATTTGTTGGTCGTGATAGCCGTGCTTCTGAGGTTATCGATACACCGACCTATTCTTATTGGAAATCGGTTGCTCGCCAGTTTTTTTCCAAAAAATCAACCTATGTGATGCTCGCCATTTTGTCAGTAATTTTATTGATGAGCTTTATTTATCCCATGGTTGTGCCTTATGATTTTAGCGATGTCAGTAATATTAATGACTTTTCTAAACGCTATATTTGGCCAAATAGTGAGTATTGGTTTGGCACAGATAAAAATGGTCATTCATTATTTGATGGCGTATGGTATGGGGCACGAAATTCCATCCTAATTTCAGTGATTGCAACCTTTATTAATATCACCATTGGCGTTGTTGTAGGTGCGCTGTGGGGCGTGTCAAAGTCTATTGATAAAATCATGCTGGAGATTTACAATATCATCTCCAATGTACCCTCAATGCTGATTATCATCGTGTTGACCTATGCGTTAGGGGCGGGATTTTGGAAGCTAATTTTGGCATTTTGTATCACAGGGTGGATTGGTGTTGCTTTTACCATTCGGGTTCAAATCATGCGTTTTCGTGATTTGGAATATAATTTGGCAAGCCGAACATTGGGTACACCTAAATATAAAATTGCTGTCAAAAATTTATTGCCACAAATATTATCAATTATCATGACATTGTTGTCACAAATGTTGCCAGTTTATATCTCCTACGAAGCATTTTTATCCTTCTTTGGTATTGGTCTGCCAACTACCACGCCAAGTTTGGGGCGTTTGATTGCCAATTATTCTAGCAACTTAACCACCAATGCTTATCTATTTTGGATACCGCTGACGGTATTGGTGTTGGTATCGTTGCCATTGTATCTTGTGGGGCAAAATTTGGCAGATGCCACCGATCCACGCTCACATAAATAGATTAACTGATGAGATATCAGACAAGTAAGGACTGTCATGACTACAAATAATGTTATATTGGAAGTAAATGATTTGGTGGTTGAGTTTACGGTGCGTAAACGCATTTTAACTGCCATTCGCAATATTTCTTTGAAGTTACATGAAGGTGAAATTTTGGCTTTAGTGGGTGAGTCAGGATCTGGCAAATCCGTCTTAACCAAGACTTTTACAGGCATGTTGGAAAATAATGGTCGCATTGCCTCAGGTGATATTTTATACCGTGGACAAGATTTAAGCAAACTTACCAATAATGAAGATTGGCTTAAAATTCGTGGTTCAAAAATTGCGACCATCTTTCAAGACCCCATGACCAGTTTAAGCCCAATTAAAACGATTGGTGCACAGATTGTAGAGGTAATTACCAAACATCAAAAAGTTAGTCGTAAAGAAGCCAAAATTCAAGCGATTGACTATATGCGTAAGGTTGGTATTTCCAATCCTGAAAAACGCTTTAATGATTATCCGTTTGAATATTCAGGCGGTATGCGTCAACGCATCGTTATTGCGATTGCTTTGGCGTGTCGTCCTGATATTTTGGTATGTGATGAGCCAACCACCGCTCTTGATGTTACCATTCAAGCACAAATCATTGACCTACTAAAAAGCCTGCAGCAGGAATATCGCTTTACCATCATCTTTATTACGCATGATTTGGGTGTGGTTGCTAGTATTGCTGATAAGGTTGCGGTTATGTATGCAGGTGAGATTGTTGAATTTGCATCAGTCAATGAGATATTTTACAATCCACAACATCCTTATACATGGAGCTTATTATCAAGTCTGCCACAGCTTGTTAATGATTCAGGAGAGCTGTACGCCATTCCTGGTACGCCGCCATCCTTATACTCACCCATTGTGGGCGATGCCTTTGCTTTGCGTTCAGAATATGCCATGGAAATTGACTTTGAACAACGACCGCCCATCATCAATGTCTCTGATACCCATTGGGCAAAAACATGGCTTTTGCATCCCGATGCACCCAAGGCCAATAAGCCTGAAGCGATCTGTGATTTGCATGAAAAAATATTGCAAAAACTATCTTAATAAGTTAGGATTTTTAAGTTAATTGATGATAACTTTAAGTAATAATAAGAGGGAATAATGTCACAGACAGTACATACCGCCACACAACAAACCACACCAAAAAAATTGGTGGAAGTTAAAGATTTGGAAATCTCTTTTGGTGAAGGTAAAAAACGCTTCGTTGCTGTTAAAAATGCAAACTTCTTCATCAATAAAGGTGAAACTTTTTCTTTGGTTGGTGAATCAGGCAGTGGTAAAACTACCATTGGGCGTGCCATTATCGGACTTAATAACATCACAGGTGGTCAGATTATCTATGATGGTAAAGTCATTAGTAATCAACCTAAAGATGCAGAGCTGATTTGTAAGATTCAGATGATTTTCCAAGACCCTGCCGCCAGCTTAAATGAGCGTGCGACGGTTAATTATATCATCTCAGAAGGGTTATATAATTTTAAATTATATAAAGATGATGCTGACCGCTTAGCAAAAATTAAACAAATGATGGCGGAAGTTGGTTTATTGCCTGAACATCTGACACGCTATCCTCACGAATTTTCAGGTGGTCAACGCCAGCGTATTGGTATTGCCAGAGCATTGGTTATGGATCCTGAATTTGTTATCGCTGATGAACCAATTTCTGCATTGGATGTCTCTGTGCGTGCCCAAGTGTTGAACTTGCTAAAAAAAATGCAGCGAGAAAAACATTTGACTTATTTGTTTATTGCACATGATTTGTCTGTGGTGCGTTTTATTTCTGATAGGATTGCTGTTATTTATAAAGGCGTGATTGTTGAAATCGCTGAAACTGAAGAGCTGTTTAAAAATCCTATTCATCCGTATACCAAATCATTGTTGTCTGCTGTTCCCATTCCAGATCCGATACTTGAGCGTAAAAAACAACTGATTGTATATGATCCGACGCAGCATGACTATTCTAGCGATGAGCCGAGCATGGTGGAGATTAAGCCTAATCATTTTGTTTGGGCGAACAAACAAGAGCTTGAACGCTATCAACAACACATTTCAAACCAAACAGTCGTATAACCCATACCAACTAAGATAAGGAGAAGTAGCAAGGAGGGATTACTTAAGATAATTTTATTAAATACCGTATTTGTTTGATAGACATCATGATGGTATTGATTGAAATATGATTTTTTAAGTTTTAGATGGTTAGCATAACCTTAAGGGTGTTTAAGTTTTATTCTTAAAAACGCCATTTCACATAACAAACAAAGGACCCATGTTATGAAAAAAACGAAGTTATTTGCCACAGTAGGGGCAGCAGTATTATCAGCATCTATTTTAGCTGCATGCAGTAATAATACCACGACATCATCACAAGGTGGCGGTGATTTAACCACCTATAAATATGTGTTTTCAGGTGACCCAAAATCTTTAGACTATATCTTAGCCAACCAAGCTGTTACCTCAGATGTTACCACTCAGATGGTTGATGGTTTGCTAGAAAATGATGAATATGGCAACCTTGTCCCTTCTTTGGCGACTGATTGGAGCGTTTCAGAAGATGGGTTAACTTATACCTACACCTTGCGTGATGGGGTATTTTGGTATACCTCAGATGGCGAAGAATATGCGCCCGTTACTGCCCATGACTTTGTGACAGGTCTAAAACATGCCGTTGACGGTAAATCTGATGCACTTTATGTGGTTGAAGATTCTGTAAAAAACCTAAAAGCCTATAAAGAAGGCAAAGTAAATTGGGAAGAGGTTGGCGTTAAGGCTTTAGATGATAAAACTGTACAATACACGCTAAACCAACCAGAATCATATTGGAATTCTAAAGTGACCTATAGCGTCCTATTCCCTGTGAATGCTAAGTTTTTACAATCTAAAGGCAAAGATTTTGGTGCTTTAGATCCTTCATCTATTTTGGTCAATGGTGCTTACTTTTTAAGTGCTTATGCATCAAAATCTTTGATGGAATTTACTAAAAATGATAATTATTGGGATGCTGACAATGTTCATGTACAGTCTGTCAAGCTAACCTATACTGATGGCTCAGATCCTGGTTCGTATTATCGTAACTTTGATAAAGGCGAGTTTAGTATTGCGCGTTTATATCCAAATGACCCAACTTACCAAGCTGCCAGTGAAAAATATCAAGATAACATCGTTTATGGCTTGATAGATGGTACAACTTATTATTTCACCTTTAACCTAAATCGCTCTGCTTTTGCCAATAGCACAAAAACGCCAGAGCAGCAAGAATCTGCCAAAAAGGCAATGCTGAACAAAGATTTCCGTCAAGCGGTTATGTTTGCGCTTGATCGTGCAGCTTATCAAGCACAAACTGTCGGCGAGGAAGCCGAAGCCAAAACCAAGGCCTTGCGTAATATGCTGGTACCGCCAACTTTTGTGTCTGCCGATGGTGAAGACTTTGGGCAAATGGTGAAAAAAGACTTGGTAGGCTATGGTGCAGAATGGCAAGATGTCGATTTGTCAGATAGCCAAGATGGTCTATACAATCCACAAAAAGCCAAAGAAGAGTTTGCTAAAGCCAGAAAGACTTTAGAAGCTCAAGGCGTGACTTTCCCTATTTATTTAGATTTCCCAATGGATCAGGCAGATCCGAACAGAGTTCAGCAAGCTCAATCATTCAAACAATCGGTTGAGTCCTCATTGGGTCAAGAAAATATCATCATCAATGTCATTGAAACTGAGACCTCAACTTATGAATCTCAAGGCTACTATGCTGAATCGCCAGAGCAGCAAGATTATGATATTATGATGGCAGGTTGGTCTCCAGATTATCAAGATCCACGCACCTATTTGGATATCATGAGTCCTGTTGATGGTGCCATGCTACAAAAAACAGGTATCCACAGAGGTGGTGATGAAGCCTTAGTTAAACAAGTTGGTTTGGATACTTATCAAACACTGCTTAATCAGGCATCGGTCATCTCTAATGATAACACTGCGCGTTATAATACCTATGCCAAAGCACAGGCATTACTGATTGACAGTGCTTTACAAATCCCAATGGTTGCCATTGGTGGTGTACCAAGAGTTTCTAAAGGCGTACCATTTAGCGGATCATTTTCTTGGGCGGGCAATAAAGGCGGTAGCTGGTATAAGAGATTAAAACTACAAGCACAGCCTGTTACGACTGAGCAATATGAGAAAGCCTATCAAGCATGGCAAAGTGAAAAATCAGCTTCTAATGCCAAATATGCTGACAGCCTTGTTAATCGTGTCAAAAAATCAGACACAGCAGCAAGCGATGCTGCAGCGACTGATGTTGCAACCACGGATACGACCACAGCGAATTGATTTAATCAATCAGCAATCAATAAAAAAGCATGGTTATCCATGCTTTTTTATTTGGGTAGTAAAAAAATTATCTTGGGTTGCAGTTTTTGAACAAAGTTTTGTTCTTTGGGTCGGTGATGGTTGCAATACCGACTTGATTGTAGTTCTTGGCATCGATATAGTCTGCAGTCATGTTATAACCACCAAAGCCAAAAATTGAGCTTGTCATATCTGATGCGTTAAGATTGATGGGCATGCCGACAGTTTTGCCAGAGAAGCTAGCAACAGCTTTAGATGGTAAATCTGCGTCGTTAAAGATGTATTTAACATTGACGCTTTTACCGCCTTGGCAGGTGTATTGTACGGTTTTTGGGCTCATGGCATTGGCAGAAATAGCCATCATGCCAGCAGTAGCCACAATAAGACTAAAGGCAAGTTTTTTCATAATATTTTCCTTATGTATCAGTCATAATGACCTATAATTGGGTATGATTGAATGTCTTAGGATGATGATTTTGACCATCAAGTGTGAGAGCAAAGATTGTTTCGGGGTTGTTGATAGGACATTTGATTGGCTCTAGATTGACCGCTTATTTTACCAACCTAGAGCCTATCTTTAGCCATTAAATCAAATACCCAAGTTAAAATCAAGTGATATTTATGATTAAAACTTGGGATTAAAGCTTACCTTATTAATATTAGTTTTATTAATATGTTAAGCATTAAAGTTTTGTAACATATCTGACATTACAGCCTTTATGAGAAAAATCACCAGAAGGATTTGTGATGTTAATGCCTAGTTTGTGATAGTTGTACAATGTCATGGCATCGGTCATCAAGCTATAGTTGTTTTCATCACCAAAAACGCTATCAACAGTGTCAGAGCGATTTAAGTTTAGTGGCATAAAACGGGTTTTGCCATCAACATAAGCACTGGCATAAGTTGGCAATTTTTGTTGGTTAAAGCCATAAGTTACGGTCGCTTGTCCACCTGATTGGCAAGCATAAGTAACTTGACGCTTTAATACGGTAGATTCATGAGCTTGTTGAGCATGGTCAACTTGAGCATGAGCTGTACCAATGAATCCAACAAGTGCCAAGGCGGTCGCAGGGGCTAAAGCTAAGATTTTCATAGAATACCTCCAAATGTTGTTATTTAAAAGCTCAAATTTAAACGGTTTTGTGTATAAATTTGGCTCAGCTTCCACTTTTATCAATAATCAATTTTCTAAAGCGATCGGCATAATAACTTTAGGCTTTTGATAATAATAATATAATCCTATATAAAAATAAATACTATAGTATTATGGTAAATAACTTATAATTAAGGTAAAAATACGGTAAAAGATTGTTACCAATGCGTGGTTGATATGAGTATTGATACCAGTTTTGGTATGTATCTTGAAATAGTTATCTTAAACATTTAAATACGCTCAATTAAGTGCTGCATATTTGATGATTTTATTGTAGTATCGTTACTCTACTGTGATATAACAAAACATAACATCAATATTTTAACATAATTGTTACATTGAGTATGAATGTTAAATCATGACTACCATCGCAGGCAATCATAATCAATGCCTGATAGCATAGATGAAACTTGGGCTAAAAGTTCAGCGATAAGCCAAACTTGATGACTGAAAATCTATGATAACCAACCTAGGAAACTTCACTCAAGGAGAGATGTATGAAAGCACAATTTACAACCCTAAAAGTTATCGGCGGACTATTTGTCGGTGGCATGATGTTAAATGCACATGCAGCACCTGAATTATATGGTTACGCATCTCTTGGCGTTGCTGCTAATCATACAAAAACAACCAATAAGACAACCAATGTCAGTACATCAACAACAGACCGTCCCTATCTGTATAGCAGTGGATCACGCATTGGTCTTAGAGGGTCTGAAAAGTTAAATGATGATTATGAGGTTTTGTACAAGTTGGAGTACCGTCTGGAAAATGATGGTGATTTACGCAATGAAAAAATCAAGCAGCCAGATGGTACTGAAAAGACTGTTGCTAAAACACGCAATTTTGAGGCTCGTGATTCATGGATTGGCGTGAAGCATAAAAAGTATGGTACCATCAAGGCAGGTCGTATGTTGTCTTTGGATCCATATGTGCGTTATACTGCCTATCTGGCGTCAGGCGTAGATGGGGTGCGTACCAATAATACCATTGCATACGAATCACCAAAAATCAAAGATGTTAGTTTTCAGGCGATGTACATCTTAGATGAAAATAAAGAGACAGATACCATTGGTCGAGATGGTTATTCATTGCTTGTCAAGAAAAACACTGACACATATAATGTTGGTGCAGCTTATGCCTATTTTGGTAAAGCAAAAACCTCTTATGGTAAGCTTAACTATGCGGCGCGTGTGACAGGTAATTATAAAATTAATGAGGATTATAAAGTAGGCGGTATCTATCAGCAAATCAGTTATGCCAATGACGACAGTGCCAAAAATAACACAGAACAAGCTGTTGGCGTGACTTTGCAGCACTTTAAAGACAAATGGACTCATACCGCACACATAAATGTTGTGAATAATCCTAGTGGCAAAAAGGGCGATGGGTTTGAGCTGATCGGAGCAATTGACCGTGATATTTCTAAAAATGTCTCTGCAGGCGTGGATGTTACCTATGGTAACTTTAGCTATGAAACAGAAAAAAAATCTTACATCAGCCCATCTATCTATACGACTGTATATTTCTAACCAGTTCATTTTGGTTAATTAAGTAAGATTTGATAAAGCCGATTTACGACAAGATGATAGATTGCCAATCTACTCAATAAAAGTACCACAATGAAAAACACCCTAAAGTCTCATCTTTGGGGTGTTTTTATTGATTTTTAGGATATTGATAATGGATAAAAATTTTTTATGATATAAAAAAATTCCTTAGCTATTAAAATGGCTAAGGAATTTTTAAATTTGGCTCCCCAACCTGGGCTCGAACCAGGGACACACGGATTAACAGTCCGATGCTCTACCGACTGAGCTATTGGGGAATAATGGTGGGTCGTGCAGGATTCGAACCTGCGACCAATTGATTAAAAGTCAACTGCTCTACCAACTGAGCTAACGACCCTTAGCGAGTACTAGAATTAATGGTGGGTCGTGCAGGATTCGAACCTGCGACCAATTGATTAAAAGTCAACTGCTCTACCAACTGAGCTAACGACCCATATTTCTAGTCGGATACGGTATTCCATATCGCTAATGTGGTGCATATTATACCCAAAATTTTTTTTATTGCAAGCATTTATTTTAAAAAATTTCAAAAAAATTCAAATTAATTAGATTTTTTACCACTCATCATGTGAGTGCAGACCTTACATATTAATCCCACAAATAGATAAAACCAATTGTCTGATTAATCGCCAAGAATTCTCTTGGCTTAAGCCCTTGATGGCTTTGTCAATTTCATAAACCTGAGTAAGCCAATGCGATATCATGCCATCAGAGATGTTATTTGCAAGATTTTGGTAATTCAAAACTTTATTACGCCAAATGCCAAGTTTTTGGGGATCTTGGCCATTTCTTAGGGCGGCAATCAGATGAATATCTTTTGAGATTGCCCATAAAATAATGCTGGTTGCGGTATTTGTCTGATAAAGATAGTTAATGATTTTTAGGCATTGATTGGGCTGTCTTTGGATGAGTGCATCGGATAGATCAAAAACGCTGAACACGCCACCTTCGGATAAGAGTGTGCTAAGATCAGGCACATCAATTACCGCAAGCTGTGACTGACTAGGCAGAGTGTGAGCATAGGACAGACGCCATAGCGTCTGATAAGCGGTTAATAAATCATGCTGGGTATGGCTCATCAGCATCTGCCACGCATCAGGGGTGAGCGAAAGCTTAAAATCTTGAGCTTTAGTCATTAAAAGGGTACGCCGCTCAGATTCATTTTGGATAGTGCCATGGATAATCAGCCCATGCTGATCAAACAGCTTAAACACTTTGGTATTTTGAGATTTTTTATCTTGTTTGGGCAACAGCCAAATCAGATGATGTGTGCTAGTACCTGCTTTGGCATCATTGGCAAAATCTATCAATTGGCTTAAGGTGGCATCATCAGGCTTATACTTACCGCTTAGAATGATGGCGGTAGATTCCTCAAACAGCGATAGCGATACAAGCTCTTGGGTAACCTCGTGCCAGCTTTTGGGGGAGGTAAGATCAATGCGTTTCATCACTTGATGATTGGCTTGCCAAATTGGACGGCATGCATCAATGAGCCATTGAATCATCAATGGCTCATCAGAATGCAAAAGCCATAAGCCGCTTAGCGTCATTATGGGATTTTTGAGGGATTCGGCAACTGCCAAAAATCGTTTTTGCATGGCTAAGGCGTATGTATCTGACTGCCAAGCGCATAGTACTGTTCAGCGATGCGATGTGCTAGGCTGTCTTGTAGCCATACTTTGACAATTTCGCCTTGCGGATCTTTGGTTGATACACCAGCTTCATTGTACTGATAGCTACGCTCAGCTTGCACCACTCTGTGAATGGTTTGACCGTTCATCTGATAGATAACATCAGCAGTTAGCACTAAGCGAATTTCGGATAACACGCCGAGTAGTTTATATTCACGATAGCGTAAATTATTGACTTGGATCTGATGGGCGGCATTGGTGTCGCTCACCACACCAAGCTGAGCCATCTGTGTTTCGAGTTTGTGTTTGAGTGCATAGCTCACAGCATTATTTTCGGTGATGATATTTACATGACTATAAGTCGGTACTAACTGAATGCCTGTCTCACTGATACCTCGTAGACCAAATCCGCAGGCGGTCAATGATAGTGTTAATACCATTGCACCTGCTTGAATCATAGATTTTATTTGCATTAAGCACCCGCCACAACAAAGCTGATGAGTTTATTGGGTACGACAATCTCTTTTTTAATGTCACCAGCCAAATACTTCGCCACACCTTCAATATTCTTGGCTTCACGGATAAGCTCGGTCTGATCTGTACCAGCGGCAACCTCCATCTTACCACGCACTTTACCATTGACTTGCACCACCATGGTGATGGTATCGTTGATTAAGGCTGATTTATCCAAGACTGGGAAAGCTTGGGTGCGTGCATCAATTTTTAGTGCCTCTAACAAATATTCGCCAACATGTGGAGCATACAAAGATAGCAATGTCAATAACGCAACGATGGCTTCATGGCGTGCAGCGATGTCATTATTATCAGTTGGTTTAAAGCTTGCAATTTCATTACAAAGCTCCATGAGGCTAGACACAGGCGTATTAAGCGCCAAATGCTCGCCTAAGCTGACATCTATTTTAGCGATGGTTTCATGAGTTTTTCGGCGTAGATTTTTGGCATCTTTTGAAAGCGTGTCTTTATGAATTGTCAAATCAGTTGATTGACTATTTTGAATAGCTGACAAATGCTCGCCAACGGTACGCCATACTTTTTTGATAAAATTATGTGGACCTTTTAAGGCACTGTCTGACCATTCAAGTGTTTGGTCGGCTGGTGCGGTAAATAGTGTATAAAGACGCACAGTATCTGCACCATATTGCTCAATAATCTCTTGAGGGTCGACACCATTATTTTTGGACTTACTCATTTTTTCAATTTTGCCAATGGTGACAGGCTTGCCATCGGCTTTTAAGGTAGCGCCTTCGATTTCGGTACCATTCATGACAAAATCAATTTCATGTGGGAAATAGTAAGTTGTACTACCATCACTGTTTGAGCGATAATAAGTACCTGCCAAAACCATCCCTTGAGCCAACAGATTGGCAAAAGGCTCATCTTTACTTACCAAGCCTTCATCACGCATCACTTTGTGGAAAAATCTTGCATAAAGTAAATGTAGTACCGCATGTTCAACACCACCGACATATTGGTCGACAGGCAGCCATTTATCGGCAGCAGTACGCTCAATCATTTGGCTGTCATCGTGTGGTGATACAAAACGCTGAGCGTACCAGCTTGATTCTACAAATGTATCAAAAGTATCGGTTTCACGCTCGGCTGGCTGACCGCACTTTGGGCAAGTGGTTTGTAGAAATTCGGGCATATTTTTGAGTGGGTTGCCACGCCCATCAGGGATAACATCGGTGGGTAGCACCACAGGCAAATCAGCTTCATCGACAGGCACTGTACCACAGTATTCGCAGTTTACCATCGGAATTGGGCAGCCCCAATAACGCTGACGACTCACGCCCCAGTCACGCAGGCGATATTGAGTGGTGGTTTGACCTAGGCCTTTTTCGGTGATGATTTCATTGACTTTGGTGACTGCGTCATGATAAGACAAGCCGTCCAAAATGCCTGAATTGATACAAAACCCTGTCTTATCACTGTACCAGTCTTGCCATTGGTTGGTGCTATAGTTACTTGGTTTGTCCTTAAAATCAATGACTTGTGGAATTGGCAGATTGTACTTATTGGCAAATTCAAAATCACGCTCATCATGTGCAGGTACTGCCATGACAGCACCAGAGCCATAGCTCATCAGTACATAGTTTGCTACCCATACTGGCACATCGGCACCTGTGATGGGGTGCTTTGCAGTCAAGCCTGTATTGATACCGACTTTTTCGGCTTTGGCAATGTCGGCTTCAGCGACCGAGCCTTGTTTACATTCTGCACAGAATTCAGCGATGGCTGGGTTTTGTTTAGCGGCATGCTGAGCAAGCGGATGTTCGGCTGCGACCGCTAAGTAACTGACACCCATGATGGTATCAGGGCGTGTGGTAAAGACACGCAAAACAGCATCATGCTCATCGATTGAATAAGTAAAATCCAGCTCCATGCCTTGGCTGCGACCGATCCAATTTTGCTGCATAGAGAGTACTTGCTTTGGCCAATGACCCTCCAAGGTTTTTAGGTCATCTAACAGCTCATCGGCATAATCAGTGATCTTAAAGTAGTACATCGGGATATCACGCTTTTCAACAATCGCACCTGAACGCCAGCCACGACCATCGACCACTTGCTCATTGGCAAGAACGGTATTATCCACAGGGTCCCAATTGACGGTGGCAAGTTTTTTATATACCAAGCCTTTTTTATACAGTTGTAGAAATAGCCACTGTTCCCAGCGGTAATATTCAGGTGTGCATGTTGCAAATTCACGAGACCAATCAATCGAAAGCCCCAATGCCTTGAGCTGTTCACGCATATTAGCAATATTGTCAAAGGTCCATTTGGCAGGTGCAACCGCATTAGCGATGGCAGCATTTTCGGCAGGTAGACCAAAAGCATCCCACCCCATTGGCTGCATAACTTCGTAGCCTTTTTGGCGATAATAGCGACTAAGCACATCGGTGATGGCATAGTTGCGTACATGTCCCATGTGTAGCTTGCCACTTGGGTAAGGGAACATTGAGAGCATGTAGCGAGTGGGCTTATCCGTTGTTTCGTTATTGGTGTGGTAGCGTTTGTCGCTTTCCCATTGGGTTTGTAGTTGTTTTTCGATGGCAGAAAAATTGTAATCTTCTAAAGAAATTTGGCTCATATTGCTATCCAAAAAAAGTGGAAAGTTAAGAAATAAACTTAGCTATTATACCCAAATTTACTGATACTTTGCTATACTTTGATTACTTTAAATGAAAAACTTCATCAAGGAGACAAACCGATGGCAATCACCATTTATGGCATCAAAAATTGTAATACAATGAAAAAGGCTTTTGATAAACTAAACGAGCTTGGCAAAACATATGAATTTTTTGATTATAAAAATGAGCAACTGACTTTGGATGAGTTTGGCAAATTTGTGACAATTTTTGGTGACAAAGTCATTAACAAACAAGGTATGACCTATCGAAAGCTTGATGATGATGCTAAAGCCATATTAAATGGCGATGATATAGAAGCGATGTATGAAATTGTCAAAACAAATCAAAGTATGATTAAGCGTCCGATTATTTTGGGCGGTATGAAGTCAGTGATTGGCTTTGATGACGCAGAATATGAGCAAATATTTGGATAGCTCTAGAACGGTAAACTGATTCATCTTAGAGACTTGACTAAAAATCAATGTCATGCTTTTTGGCAAAAAACACCGCTGACAAACCGCTTGCCACAAACCAAGCCAATGCCATCGATACCAAAGTATGGCTAAAAAAATGATCGCCTATCATCATTTTATAAAGCCCCATTATCCAGCCGATGGCACTGACCAAAATCACATAACGCCAGCGTTTGTGTTGTAACGCAGGCACAAACGCCAAACCATATAAACCAAAGCCAGAGCTGGCATGAGCCGCAGGGAAGCATTTGGCACGCTGTTGGCTTAGTATGTCTTGCCATAAAGACAAATAAGGCTTATCACCAGCAAAAATAAGCAGTTCATGGGGGCAAGGCACATGCGTCAGCGATTTTAATGTTGCCACCAACAGCGGTGTTAATGCCAAAACAGCAAACACATATAAAATATCAGATTGCCCAAAGTTAGCCAAAGGCGCATAAATGGGGGCATCTCTCCGCCCAAACAGCGATTTTGCTGAGTTGTCTGTTTTATCAGCCATGGTATTGGTAGCAGCAATGAATTTTGTATCAGCAATGAATTGACGCCATGCCAAAGTAGCAAGCAGATACACCCCAAACACAATCAACAACCATTTGGGTAATTTATAAAACAGCATGGAAAAGATAAATTGGTCTTTGCTTAATAACCAGCGGCCTTGCTCCACATAAAACCATGAACTGATGGTAACATCGACCGAACCATGCTCAATAAACACAGCAGTCATCACGATGACTGCCAATGCAAGCAGGGATTGGCTGATGGGGCTGATGGGAGACACAGGGCGTAAAATTGACATTTGATGATTCTACCTAGCTATTGGAAAGCTCCATTGGAAAGCTTATCAATCCAAAGCATTAACAAACGCTGTTTTATCTGCCGTGGCTTGCGTACTGACATCAAATAAGTTGAGCAATGTCGGGGTGATGGCATCGTGGCTAAAGCCAGCCGTTGGTGAATTTGCCACAGCAAATGGACTGTCTGCTCCCAACCAAAGTAACGCAGGAATGCTCAATTGTTCTTTTGGGGCAAACGCCTTAGGCATGCCATGTAAATAAACGCCTTTTTCTCCCAAGCTTTCACCATGGTCGCTTAAATATAACATGGCGGTGTCAGCGTGTGTTTGTGCTGCCAACCAATCGATGGTTTGTTTTAAAAAGTCATCAGTCGCCAATAACGCATTGTCATAAGCATTAATGACCGTTTGTCGCTCACATTGCGCCAATTCGCTACTTGTACAAACAGGCAAAAACTGAGCAAATTCATCATCATAGCGTTTATAATAAGCAGGGCCATGGTTGCCCATTTGATGCAACACTATTAATATGTCTTGATTGGCATGAGCCTTGACATGGTCATCTAAACCCACCAACATGCCCACATCACGGCATTCATCATAAGGGTTGGTGTGGCAAATGGTGTTGTTGCCACCTTGAAGGGGGCTGTTTTTGTAGTCTTGATACTGTTTGGCAGGCAGGCGATTCATCACGCCTTTTGAATCAGAGTTATTATCTCGCCACAATATCGCCACGCCCAAGCGGTCTAATGTGTCAATGACATTTTCATGATAATCGGCGGTATCAACATCGTATTTTTCTGCTCCCAAATAACTGAACATACATGGGACAGAATATGCCGTTGATGTGCCACAAGAAGTGGCATTACCAAAATTATGCACTTGCCCTAAGCCAATGAGTTTGTCCATATGGGGGAAAGTGGCTCGCTGATAACCATTAAAAGACGCATGGTCAGCACGGGCTGTCTCACCCACCACCATCACCACCAATCTGGGTTTGCGAGTGGAAGCGGTGGTTTTTTGTATGGCATCATTGGCGTGCATGATGGTTTCGGTGGGTTTGGTGGCGTTTTTATAACTCATGTTGGCAAGCTTGCCCGCTGAATACATCACCGTTACAGGATTGGTAAAAAATCGCAACGGTTTATGCTCCCTAAAAAAACTGGCGTATTGACTGCTCAATGCCAAAATGGGCAACCCAACCAATGCCAAAGCCACAAGATAGGTAACCAGCCGCTTCATTAAACTGACTTTGAGTGTGCCAAATGACAATGGCTGCCCAATAATCCAACAGATGGGCAAACCAGCCAACAACACAACACGGATTAAAAGCTTCATGCTTAATAAATCTTTGGTTTCTGCCGTGTCAGTTTGTAAGGCATTTTGTAGCATGGTGGTGTCGTAGACAGTACCATAGGTGTCGGTGAAATGACCAGCAAAAGCAGCGATTAAAATAAAACAAATTGCCACCGTTTTTAAGGTATGCCGATAGCCAAGCAACACCAATAAGAGCAACAAAATGCCTGTTAAGACCACCGCCAATGAAGCGATAAAAAGCGCGTGATTTGCCAATGGGTATACTGACATGACTTGTTGAAAAAATGTCACATTGGCAGTTGTGGTCAAAAATATCGCCACAATTGCCATAAACAGATAAGCATCTAACCCTTTTAAATCTGTGGTGCGGTGATGGCGGTTAGACCAAAAGCCCTTAGACCAAAAGCTGTTGGACTTTAAAAATTTGGTAAAAGTGGTGTTGTGGGTTTGGTTGTGTTTAAGGGACATGGTGTGGTGTCTTAAAGTTAATCTTGAAACTTAAATGATAAAAAGATGCTAAGCGATATTTTAACTCATCATGAAATAATTATGAGTTAAATGGTGGCACTGCCATACCCCAGCGAGCGTAAAATTGCACCACAAATTCATCAAAGGCATGGTGTTCGATCGCTTGGCGAATATCCGCCATCAAGCGTTGATAATAGCGTAAATTATGAATGGTCGCCAACTGAGCTGATAACATTTCTTTACATTTATGCAGATGATAAAGATAGGCACGGCTGAAGTTTTGGCAAGTATAACAGTCGCAATGCTCATCAAGTGGTGTGTCATCGGTACGGTATTGGCTATTTTTAATGCGAATCACACCTTTATTGTCATGATTACCCGTCACAAAATAATGACCATTTCTGGCATTGCGTGTTGGCATGACACAATCAAACATATCAACACCACGGCGTACTGCCTCAACAATATCAGCAGGCTTGCCCACGCCCATCAGATAGCGAGGCTTATCATTTGGCATGGCACATGGTAGATAATCAAGTACTTTTATCATCTCTTCTTTGGGTTCACCAACAGACAGACCACCAATGGCATAACCATCAAAAGGCATCTTTAGCAAACCTTGTAAAGATTGCATACGCAAATCTTCATACATACTGCCTTGAATGATACCAAATAATGCATTTTTATTTCCCAAGCGATGATGCTCATCAAGACAACGCTGCCCCCAGCGTAGAGACAGCTCAAGTGATTTTTTGGCTTCATCATGTGTGGCGGGGTAAGGCGTGCATTCATCAAATTGCATGACAATATCAGAGTTTAGGTCATTTTGAATTTGCATGGAGGTTTCAGGCGATAAAAAGACTTTGGCACCATCAACAGGTGAGCGAAAAGCCACACCTTCTTCGCTGATTTTACGCATTGCACCAAGGCTGAACACCTGAAAACCGCCTGAATCAGTTAAGATGGGCTTATCCCAGCCAATAAAATGATGCAGACCACCAAATTGGCGGATCACTTCCATGCCAGGGCGTAGCCAAAGATGAAAGGTATTTCCAAGGATAATATCTGCACCGATACCATGGATATCACGGGGCAACATGCCTTTGACTGTACCATAAGTGCCTACAGGCATAAATGCAGGTGTTTGGACATTGCCATGTGCTAAGCTGACAGTGCCACGGCGAGCATGGTTGTTGCCGCCATCGGTATGATGTAAGGTAAATTTCATAAATTTCTCTAAAGTTTTCAGATAGTAAATGTTTAAATAGTCAATGTTTAATAAGTCATCAATCAGGCATGATATTTTTATCAACCAAGATGAGCCAAATTGGTTGTAAGTTCATTTTACTGGGCTTTTTCCAAAAACATCGCATCGCCATAGCTAAAGAAACGGTATTTGTTTTTGATGGCATGATTGTAAGCGTCTTTAATGGTTTGAGTGCCAGCAAATGCTGAGACTAACATTAAAAGCGTTGATTTTGGTAAGTGAAAATTCGTAATCAAGCAATCCACCACGCCAAATTCATAAGGTGGATAAATAAAAATTTGGGTATCTCCCAAAAATTCAACCAATTCATCATTAATACGATGACGGTGTGCCGTTTCAAGCGTACGAGTAACGGTCGTGCCAACGGCAATGATGCGGCCGCCTGCAGATTTGGTGTTATTGATAAGAGTAGCAGTAGACGCAGGAAGATGAGCATATTCAGCATGCATGACATGGTCGGCTAGATTGTCGACTTTGACTGGGGCAAATGTACCAGAGCCAACATGTAGCGTGACAAAAGCAATTTGAACGCCTTTTTCTCTAAGCTGTGTTAATAATGCTTCATCAAAGTGCAGGCTGGCTGTTGGTGCAGCAACACTGGCGGATTTGGTGGGATTGTGAAAGACGGTTTGATATCGTTCATCATCTTTTTCATCAGCCTTTCGCTCAAAATAGGGCGGAATGGGCATTTGACCATAGTTATCCAAATCAGCCAAAATAGGCGACCTAAAGCCTAGAATAAATAAATTGTCTTGGCGACCGATAACGGTAGCTTGCATCTGATTGTTGGCTAGATTTAGAGTTTGACCGACTTTTGGTGAGCGGCTTGAGCGTACATGGCACAAGGCTTTATAAAGGTTTTCGTTGATTTCATCGGGCAATATTCGTTCAATCAAAACCTCAACCGCTCCCCCTGTTTGTTTTTGACCATGCAGGCGAGCTTTGATGACTTTGGTGTCATTGAGTACCAATAAATCCCCACTTTTTAATAAGTTTGGTAAATCGGTAAATTGTAAATCCTGACGGCTGTTTTTTGAGACATGCAATAGGCGTGAACTGGTACGCTCATTTAAAGGATACCGAGCGATTAGGTCGTCAGGCAAATGGTAGTCATAGTCGCTAAGTAAGACAGGCTGGGTTTGTTGTGTCATGGCTGATGAGATTGTCAATAATAAATTGCGTATTTTAGCAAATTTTGAGCATATTCTCTAGCGACTGATTGACTTTATGACGCACCGTAACTGTGCTAAAATATCTAATGATTATAGTGATATCTATCAAAGTGTGAGTTAATCAATCAAAGTCATCTGGTGGTGAGATATGTTTGAATTATTTAAAAAGAAAAAGCCAACAACTGACCCCGTGCAAGCAGTCATTGATGAGATGATGCTCTATGGACAGCCGTTTAGGCAATATATTGAGAAAATGGATATTGTCGATGATGAAATATTGCAACTACAAATGCGAATTTTTGAGTCTGATGATACCGCTGAGCTTGAAAAACAGTATCATAAATTACAACAAAAGCTGTATCCTATTGGTATTAAAGAGGTTAATATCAATGTTACGGTTAGCTCAAAGGATAATGGCTTGGGTAAGACTTACGACCACACAACACAGCCCAATCTTGTCAAAACCCATCATCCCACCAAAAAAACCGATGCCATCTCCGCTCAGCATGATGAGCCACCCGCCAAGGCAGCAACTAAGCAGTCACAGCTGTCCGCCCATCCACGCATTACCCATATCATCGCTGTGGCTTCAGGTAAAGGCGGTGTTGGCAAATCCACAACAACGGTAAATCTGGCGTTGGCACTTCAAAAGATGGGTAAGCGTGTCGGTATTTTGGATGCGGATATTTATGGGCCTTCCATTCCAACCATGTTGGGCGTGGCAACCAAAAAACCGATCGTAGAAAATGACCAGTTTATCCCAATTGATGCAAATGGGATGGCAGTGCTTTCAATTGGTAATTTGATTGAAGCTGAAAATACACCAATTGCATGGCGTGGCATCAAAGCAACAGGTGCATTAATGCAGCTTTATAATCAAACCAACTGGCCACAGCTGGATTATTTGCTGATTGATATGCCGCCAGGTACAGGGGATATTCAGCTAACTTTGGCACAGCGTATTCCTTTAACAGGGGCAATTATCGTGACAACGCCACAGCATATCGCACTGCTTGATGCCAAAAAAGGCGTAGAGATGTTTCATAAAACTGATATTAGGGTACTTGGCATTATTGAAAATATGGCACTACATACCTGTACGCATTGTGGTCATACCGAAGCGATTTTTGGGACAGGTGGTGGTGATGAAATGGCAAAAGCTTATGGCGTCCCTTTACTTGGTCAATTACCACTGGACGCCAACATTCGTGCAGCAATGGATAATGGCAAGGCGGATGAGTTAATTGATGCTGACTTAGCTTGGCGTTATGAGCATATTGCCAAGCTTGTCAATGAGCGTGCTACACAGTTTACCAAAAAATCCAGTGAGCGGTTTTTTTAATGTAGAATTTTAATGTAGGTATTGATTTGGTGAGCTGATATTGATATCAAAAAGATGCTTGTGATAAGCATCTTTTTGATTGGGTGAAACTATGGACAAAGGGCGTTGATAATATTTTGATTGGTGGTGTCATCAAATGCCAAATTAGGATGAGTGCAATCAACAGAAATGCCAAGCGGATGCACTGCTGCACGGCGTTCAAAAAAATACAGCGTACTGTGTTTGATAGCTGGATTATTGAAATCTGTCCGAGTGTTGCCCTTATCTAATACCGTAAATTGAAAAACCTGTGGTTTGACATACGACCAAGGGCGAAACCAAGTGCTTTTTTCTACTTTGGCAACAACGACGCTTTGGTCAGGAAGCTTGGCAATGGCATCATTTGCCCAAGCATATTCGGTATATACCTGAAAGCCAATCATTCCCAATCCTGCTGCAACAGGTACGATCCATTTTGGTGTACGCTTATAAAATAAGCGAATGGGCATGACAAGACCTGCCAATAAAAAACCGCTAAAGATGGTCGCCAAGATTTCCCAAAACATCATGATTGGTTTATCCTTTATATATGTATAAAAAATGTAATTTTGTGTAGTAAAATATTATGAATAAACATTATAGATAACTACAGCATAAAATGCCATAAAAATTATCACAATCTTATGGGTGTCACCAAAAAAAACTATTTAAACTTATTAAAAAATCGCCCAGAATTCTGAGCGATTTTTTATAAGAGGGTAGGTTAGTGGTTGATTGCACCGCCTGCACCTTTTGGATAACGAACACTTTCAACCAAATCTTGTACTTCTTTTGGCGGTGGATTGCCCATGGCAGATACAGCGATCGCAACAATGAAGTTAATCACAGCGCCAATGGCTCCAAATGATAGTGGCGAGACACCTAAGATCCAGTTGGCTTCCACATTTTCAAAACTGTTGGTGCTTGGAATGAAGAACCAGCCCATGTATAAAAATACATAGATACATGTTGCACTCAAGCGTGCAATCATGCCAGCGGTTGCACCTGTTGAATTAATGCGTTTTGAGAAGTAGATTGGCAATTTCAGGATTGGCAAGTACCAAGATATCATTATTGACAGTCAGCTCATTACCTTGCTAACCTTTTTCGGCAGTAACGGTTGTTGCATATTCTTCATTTTGTCATTGTAGTATTGAATCAGACCGTCACTATTTTTGTCCTCATATTTCAAAAGACCAGTCGTTTCCCAGTTCTTCATCCATTCTGGGCGTGCTTCGTATGCCAATGCTGGCTGACAAGTCCTTGTGGGTAAACAGTATTGATAATATTTAGACGCACCACAGTGCTGAGCAACTTGGGTATAAGTGATGCCTTTCATGCCCCCAAAAACTGCATAAAACAAAACAACAATGATAAGACCTGTGTTGCTATCAACTTCTAGGAAGCGAGAAAAAGCAACGCCTGCACCTGTCATTTGACCGATAACATATGTCGTACATGCTAAAATAAAGAGCAAATGACAAACCAACAAAAACGATATTAATCCAAAATTGACTCATGGGTTAGTCCTCCTTGACCCCAAAGCGTTCTTCAAGCTTGTTCATTTGCCTTTATCTTTGCTAAATCTTTAAATTTTTTATGCAATATATAAGTACTCTGTCAATTAATAAATTAATAAAAATAGTTATCAAAAAATAATAAATCTTATTTACATAAAAAAGATAATGGATTATAATTTTTTAATTGTTACAGTTTTATCACTTTTATTTACAAATTATTTACTCATACTTTCATCTTGAGGTTTAACAATGAGCCAGCCTTTGGTAATGTACAAAAAAACTAACTCAAAAAAATATCTGTTATCGATACTTGTACCACTTTTAATGATTCAAAATGCCCAAACTCATGCCAACGATGATGCCAAACACAAGCTTCCAGAGATTCAATTAGAAGCCGAAACAGTCATTACAACTGCCACACCCAAAATCATCGGTCAAACGGTTGTTGATGATGAGACGCTTTCACGAAATATGGTCTCTGATGGTCGTGATTTGGTTAGGCACGAAACAGGCATTACGGTTGTGGAAGCAGGGCGATTTGGCACCAGTGGTTATGCAATCCGTGGTGTTGATGAGAACCGTGTTGCGGTGATGATTGATGGGCTGCGTCAGGCAGAAACTTTGGCATCTCAAGGATTTAAAGAGCTTTTTGAGGGGTATGGTAATTTTAATAATACCAGAAACAGTGTTGAGTTTGAAAATGTCAAAAAAGCCACCATCAAAAAAGGTGCTGATTCTGTCACAGCAGGCAGCGGTGCTTTAGGTGGTGCGGTGATATTTGAAACCAAAGAAGCCAAGGATTATTTGACCGAAAAAAATTGGCATGTGGGTTTAAAAACAGGTTATTCTGATGTGGATAACCAAAAACTTGGTAGTGCCACTTTAGCGGGGCGATTGGGTGGATTTGATGCCTTGCTGATTGCCACACGCCGAGACAAAAACGAAACTAAGAACCATGGTTATCGCCATTATGATGCCACCACTCAGGGTAGAACCCGTGAAAAACCTGACCCTTATGATATCAACCAAAAAAGTACACTCCTAAAATTGGGCTATACTGCTCATGATAACCACCGTTTTGAGATTGGTTTGGATGATACCAAACGACTGACCCGAGGTCATGATTTTTCTTATACTTTAAAATATTCTCCCATAACCGAGTATGATGAGGTGGAATTGCGTCATACTGGCGATGAAACCAATCGCAGGGCTTTTGTTGCATCTTACACCAATACCACGCCTAACCCATTATGGGATGAAGCCTCTATAAAACTGACCAAACAAGACATTAACATAAAAGCACGCACAGATGATTATTGTGATGGTGAGCATTGTCAAGCACTGAGCAACCCATTAGGATTACAGCTTAAAGATGGTAAAGTTGTGGATAAAAATGGCAATCCTTTAACGGTTGCTGCAGGTGAAAACGGTAAAGCCGAGCTTCATGCGAATGGTAAAGTGTATTCAGATTTTGATAGCAGGCGTGTTGATCAGTATTGGTTTGATTGTGATGTCTTTGATTGTGATAGCCCAGTTGATGCTTATGAAGCAAACTATGGCAGATTTGTTCGTACCACTAAGGTAAACTTAGATCGCAAAAAAACTGATCCTAATACCAATAAAACTTACGCAACGACTTCTCAGTATTCTCATAAGATACTGATGCCATTTCCGTCAAGCCAAGGGTATTTAGAAAATTTATATTCTGATCGTGATTTAAATACCAATACCAAGCAGATTAATATTGACTTTAAAAAGTGGCTGGATAAAGGCAGTGCATCTTATCACATAACTTATGGTGCAAACTATGAAACAACCGAAAAATCCATGGTCAATAAATCTGGATACAATGCTTGGTCATCGACTTGGTGGAGTGATAAAACCTTAGGCTGGGATTTTAGTGAAAAACTTCGTACCTGTGATAACTCATCAACATTTAATGGTCTGTTATGCCCAAGGCACAATACTTTTTCATTTTTAATTCCTGTAAAAACTAAAGATGGCTCGGTTTACCTAAATGACTCTGTCTTAATTGGTGATCGGGTTCGTTTGGGATTGGGATATCGCTATAACCGCATCAAATATCAGCCAAATTATATATCTGGACAAACTGCCAAAATCCCAGATGATTTGGTCAAAGGCTTATTCATTCCACTACCAAACAATGATGTTGGCGAAGAACCAAAATGGTGGAGCTCAAAATACAGTGGTAGAAACGACCCAAAATTTAAAACTGATTTGGCGGATTATAATACCAAAAAAGAGGCGTATGAGACCAAACTTGCCCAAAACCCTGCAGAAAATATTGCTTATATTGGGAAACCCAAAACCCATTCACAGCATTCATACAGTATCTCACCTGCGTTTGATGTGACCAAAAATATCAATTTACAGGTCAAGTATTCTAAAGGCTTTAGAATGCCAACAATTGATGAGATTTATTTTACCTTTCAGCATCCTGATATTACCATTAAACCTAATGTGGATTTAAAGCCTGAAATTGCCAAAACCAAAGAGCTGGCAGTGACAGTGCATGGTCAATATGGCTTTATCTCTGGCAGTGTTTTTGAGACCAAATATACCGATTTTATTGATTTTGTTTTCCGTGGTTTGGAGGATATTGAAAGAAAAAGTTCCAGAAAGTGGCCAGTTTATCAAAGCATGAATCGGCAAAGTGCCAAAGCAGAGGGTATTGAGATTAATTCTGTACTAAAATTAGGTGAGCTGGTACCTGCCATAAATGGAACACAGCTCAGCTATAAGATGACACGCCAAAAAGGTCGTGCTGATGGTAATATTCCGATGAATGCCATTCAGCCTGACACCTCGGTTTTTGGCATTGGTTATGATGCTAAGAATGAAAAATTTGGTGGAAATTTGTACATTACCCGTGTCAGTGCCAAAAAGGCTGAAGATACCTACAATCTATTTTGGAAAGAGGAGCAAGCAAAAGATAGTACGCTTGGATGGAGAAGTGGTGGTTATACGACGGTTGATTTAACAGGTTATTATAAACCTACCAAAAACCTAACGCTGCAACTGGGTGCGTATAATCTTACCAATAAAAAATATATGACTTGGGATTCTGCGCGTTCAATTCGACCATTTGGTACCAGCAATATGATTGATAAGAAAAATGACAAGGGGATTAATCGTTTCTTAGCACCTGGTCGTAACTTTAAGGTAAGCTTGGAGTATGTCTTTTAATGAGCCAAAGCGTTGATTACATGGATAAATTCACCAAAACCACCCAAGATAGTAATTTTGGGCGGTTTTATGATGGATGAAAATTGATATAGTTGATCATTTAAAATCAGCTTTTGCTAAAAAACCTTTGGGCAACCAAAGGTTTTTTAATATAAATCCATTAAGACTGACTGCCAGCCTAAACTTTGGGTTCAAACACCAAAGCATCTGGGTCACCAGCCACACGCTCACGCTTAACAAATAAGAAAAATGCGGCTGTTGTTAAGATGGTTAAGCCAAAACCGATATATACCGATAGTTGGTAATCTAGCCCAAAGCCGATCTTATTATAAGCCAAGAAGGTATAACATGCAGCACTCATAAAGATGGCAGGAATGGTACAAACCCAGTGCAGTTTGCGATAGCGGTATAAATAACCTGCCGCTGTCCACAACATGACCACAGCAACAGACTGATTTGCCCAACTAAAATAACGCCATAAAATTTGGAAATCAACTTTTGAGACAATAAAACCAATCACAAATAGCGGTATGGCAATCCCAAGTCGTTTTAAGAGTGTGCGTTGCTCAACATTTAAAAATTCAGCAATGATTAAGCGAGCGGCACGAAAAGAGGTGTCGCCTGAGGTGATGGGTAAAATCACCACACCAAGCACAGCGAACACGCCACCGATAGCACCAAGATAAGCAATTGAGCTGTCATAAACAACTTTTGATGGTGAACCGACACTAATGGCTTCTTGTAAACTGACCAAATCAGGGTAAAAAGATAAACCAACCGTACACCAAATCAATGCGATAATACCTTCGGCAATCATCGCACCATAAAAAATAAATCGGCCTTCAGATTCATTCATCGCACAGCGAGCCATCAATGGCGTTTGTGTGGCATGAAATCCTGATAATGCACCACAGGTAATGGTCAAAAATAGCAGCGGCCAAATGGGTAAATCACCCTTGGGTTGTAAGTTTTGAAAAAAAGCATCAAATGACAAACCGCCCATGCTGCTATAAAAGTAGCTTTGAGTACTACCAAGCTCATTGGCAACCAAGCCATAAGTCATGCCAAGCGACATGAATAATAACAGTCCACCAAAAATAGGATAGACGCGCCCGATGATTTTATCAATGGGTAATAAGGTAGCAATAATATAATAAATAAAAATAATTGCTGTCCAAAGAGCGATGATGGTTTCTTTGGTCATACCAAAGACGGTATTGCTTGATGTGCCAGTAACGGCAGCCATACTTTCAGCATTATCCACAGAAATTGTACCTGTGGCGGCAGTGCCAAATATATCTATTGTGATAGAGCTAAGTAGTTGTGCTGGGCTTGCAACAAATACCACACCAACCAAAACAAGCAACACAACAGCAAGCAGATTGATAAAATGTTTGGGAATTAGACCTAAATATTTGCCAGTTAAGTAGGGCATACTTGCACCACTATTACGCACCGATAGCATGCCGCACATATAATCATGTACCGCACCTGCAAAAATGCAACCAATGACAATCCAAAGCATGGCAACAGGTCCATACAATGCCCCTAAAATAGGGCCAAAAATAGGACCTGTGCCAGCGATATTTAAAAGCTGAATGAGCCAAATCTTGCCCTTAGACATGGGTACATAGTCCACACCATCTGCCATCGTATAGGCTGGTGTGTTTTTATTAGGATTGATGACGAAAATTTTTTCGATGACTTTGCCGTAAATAAAGTAGCCAACCAATAAAATGGTTACACAAAAAAAGAACCATAACATAACAAATTATCCGACAGATGGAGTTTGAGCCGCCCAGAAAAATTTTTGGGCAGGCGGTGTTTGCAACAATTAGGTATAAAATAACGAAAAATTACTAGAATGTAAAGAAAATTGTATGATTCTATCTTGCTAAAATCATATTTATTATTAAGTTTTAAATTAAGCGAATGTTCATCATCAGCTTGATTGATAAGAAGATAAAAATTGATTGGATAAACAAAATCCGCCCAATTTTATTGAGCGGATTTTTTTAGTGCTTAAAGTATTATTTGGGCATTAAAGTATCATTCGTAATTTTCAATGCTCGGGCAAGCACAAATCAGATGTTTATCGCCATAAACATCATCCACCCGACCCACCGAAGGCCAGAACTTATGTGCCTTGATATAAGGTAATGGGAAGGCAGCTTCTTCACGGCTATACGGATGCGTCCATTCGCCTGTTATAACAAAGGCAGTGTGTGGGGCATTGACAAGTGGATTGCCATCTGGTGTCCAACCATCTTCGCCTGTTTGCACCTTTAAGGCCTCTTGTTTGATTTGCTTTAAGGCACTGATGAGGCGGTCAATCTCTGCTTTGCTTTCAGATTCTGTTGGTTCAATCATGAGCGTTCCTGCCACAGGAAATGACATGGTTGGTGCATGAAAGCCATAATCCATCAAACGCTTGGCAATGTCAGTTTCAGAGATGCCTGTTTGTGCTTTTAATGGGCGAATGTCAATGATACATTCATGAGCCACACGCCCATTTTTACCAGTATATAAAACAGGATAATCTTCGCTTAGCTTAGTTGCGATATAATTGGCGTTAAGCAGTGCTTGTTTGGTGGCTGATAAAAGACCATCACGACCCATCATGGTGATATACATCCATGAAATTGGCAGGATATTTGCCGAACCATAAGGAGCGGCTGAAACTGCCGAACAGTCAGACTGGGCATTAAACACAGGTGCAACACGATGGTTTGAGATAAAAGGTGCTAAGTGTGATTTTAGACCAATTGGCCCCATGCCAGGCCCACCACCACCATGTGGGATACAAAAAGTTTTATGTAAATTCATGTGTAGCACATCTGCCCCGACATCAGCGGGCTGCATGATGCCAACTTGTGCATTCATGTTAGCACCGTCCATATACACCTGTCCACCGTGAGCGTGAATCATATCACAAATATCACGAATGCCCTCTTCAAAAACCCCATGCGTTGATGGATAAGTAATCATCAAAGCACCAAGCTTATCGCTGTGTTCATCACATTTGGCTTTTAGGTCATCAATGTCCACATTGCCATTATCATCGGTTGCAACGACCACAACTTTCATGCCCATCATCTGGGCAGTTGCTGGATTGGTGCCGTGTGCTGAGCGGGGGATTAGGCAGACATTACGCTCATCTTGACCCATACTTTCATGATAGCGACGAATGGCGAGCAAGCCTGCATATTCACCAGATGCCCCTGAATTGGGCTGCATGCTGATTTCATCAAAGCCTGTGATGGCTTTTAGCTGGGCTTGTAGGCTCTCAATCATCTGAATGTAGCCTTTGGTGTCTCCGCTGGGTGCAAATGGGTGCACATTTGCAAACTCATCCCAGGTGATGGGCAACATCTCACTGGTGGCGTTTAATTTCATGGTACAAGAACCCAATGAAATCATTGAACGGTTCATCGCCAAATCCTTATCCTCTAAGGATTTTAGGTAGCGTAGCATTTGGTGTTCGGTGTGATGACTGTTAAACACAGGATGGGTTAAAATGTCATCTTGTCTTAATAAATCGCCCAATTGAATTTGGATGGCATCAAGGCTGCCTTTGACCCCAAAGATTTGACACAGTTCATCAAATTCTGCTTCATCGGTGAGTTCATGAAATGATACAGAAATACCGCCATTGTCATGCTGCCATAAGTTGTAGCCTTTGTCTTTGGCGGTCTTAAAAATCGTTTGTGCCTGCTCTCCACATTCAACCAGTACGGTATCAAAAAACACATCATGACGCACTGCCAGCTCTGATGATTTGACCGCTTTGGCAAAGGCGACCGCTAGGGCGTGAATGCGTGTGGCAATGCGTTTTAGCCCTACCGCCCCATGATAGACGGCGTACATGCCTGCCAGATTGGCAAGGAGTACTTGACTTGTGCAAATGTTTGAATTGGCCTTTTCACGGCGGATATGTTGTTCACGGGTTTGTAGTGCCATGCGTAGGGCGGTATTACCTTGGGCGTCTTTTGATACGCCAATGATGCGACCAGGTGCCGAGCGTTTGTCTTTATCTTTAAAGGCAAAATAGGCAGCATGTGGCCCACCAAAACCCATCGGAATGCCAAAACGCTGTGTGCTGCCCAAAGCAATATCAGCACCCATGTCAGCAGGGGATTTTAAAAGCACAAGGCTCATGATATCGCTGGCAACGATGGCATAAGCTCCGTTGTCTTTGACAGCGGTGATGACATCGGTCAAATCCACCACATCGCCATCTTTACCGACATACTGGAAAAATGCCCCAAAAAACTCACCATTTTTGGCAACATCAAAATCACCCATCACAATTTCAAAGCCAAAATATTTGGCACGAGTATGAATGACATCAAGGGTCTGTGGGTAGGTACGCTCATCCACAAAAAAGGCGTTGGATTTTGATTTACTCACACGCCTAGCCATCGCCATCGCCTCAGCGGCGGCGGTTGCTTCATCCAGCAGGCTTGCCCCTGCCAAATCCATGCCAGTTAGGTCAACGCACACCTGTTGAAAATTAAGTAAAGCTTCAAGCCGACCTTGGGCAATCTCAGCTTGATAGGGCGTATAGGCGGTATACCAACCGGGGTTTTCTAGCACATTTCGTTGGATGACCGCAGGCAGGCGAGTGGGGGAGTAGCCTTGACCGATATAGCTTTTGGCGACGGTAATATTATCTGCCATGGTACGCAGTTTTGCCAAGGCATTATGCTCACTCATGGCTTTTGGTAAATCCAAATCTTTATTCAGACGAACGGCTTTGGGAACGACAGCATCAATAAAACTGTCCAAATCATCAAAACCAACGGTTTGTAATAAGGCTTGTTGTTCATTGGCATCTTTACCAAGATGACGATGAACAAAAGCATTTTCATAGAATAATTCTGAAAAATTGTTAAATGACATAAAGTTTTCCTTGTGCTGGGCTTTAAAAGTTAGTCAATGGGTGTTTAAATTGATTAACCATTGATGGATGATTGATATTTCATCAATTATTTGCCCATTTAATTGCCAATAAGGCATGATGCAAATATTTCAATGGGGCATGTGGTAAAATCAAATTTGCCAATGGCTAATCAATTTAAACAAGGGCAAATTTTTACCCTTGCTTGATGATTTGAACAGTTTAATGATTTAAACAGCTTACAAAGCACTCTGGTACTCTTCGGCACTAAGTAGGTCATCATAATCGGTCACATTGGCAGGCTTGATTTTAAAGAACCATGCTTTGCCATAAGGGTCTTCGTTGGCAAGCTCTGGACTATCTACCAACTCATCATTAATCTCAACAATCTCACCTGCAATCGGTGCATAGACATCGCTTGCCGCTTTGACTGACTCAACAACGGCAATCTCTTCATCAGCGGATACTTCACGCCCAACTTCTGGCAACTCAACAAATACCACATCGCCCAGCAAATCTTGGGCGTGGTCTGTGATACCAACGGTGATGATACCGTCATCTTCAAGTTTTAGCCATTCGTGGCTGGCAACATATTTTAAATCAGCGGGGATATTACTCATGGGTCTCTCCTGTGAGTTTGGTGAATAAATGGGGGTTAATGGGTTAAAAGGGTGTACTTAAAAGCGGTGTACAAGGATTGTCAAGCTATTGATAGACGCATTGTTTGCTTGCTTCATCATAACGACCGCCATCATCTAAACATCTGTCTTTGGCATCACAGCCTACCAATAATAAAATAACCAAACCTGCACATAGGTATTTCATATTATTTCAATTCCTAAATCAATTTCTAAACATAATAAAACGAACATAAAGACCCAAAAGCACGCTTGATGCTTTTGGTCAGTTTTTCGGTATACAATCAATCAAATTGCTTTTTGCCATGTCTGACAAATGGTAATTTGAGTACACGCACATCCATCTCTTTGCCACGCATGACAACTTTGGCATGCTCACCTGTAAAGCTGGCAGGCACACGAGCGATGGCGATGGATTGGTTTAGAGTTGGGGAGAATACCCCGCTGGTGGTGATGCCAGACCCATCTTCGGTAATCACTTCCATGGCAGCACGAAGTACACCGCCTTTGGCAAGTAGTAACCCAACTTGACGCATTTTGACGCCGTCATTTTTTAGGGCGATAAGGGCGGATTTACCAACAAAATCACGGTTTTCATTTTTTAAATCAACCGTCCACGCCATGCCTGCTTCTAGGGGGCTGACATCGTCTGTCATGTCGTTGCCGTATAGATTCATGCCAGCTTCCATACGCAAAGTATCTCTGGCACCAAGTCCACATGGGGCGACACCTGCTTTGACAAGCTCATCAAAAAACAAGACCGCCTCATGTGCTGGCATGACCACCTCAACGCCATCTTCGCCTGTGTAGCCTGTATAAGCGACAAACCAATCATCACCCAAATCCACACCAACAAAGGGTTTTAGGGCATTGACTTTGTCTGTCCATTCAGGCTTGACGGCAAGGAGTTTGGCGATGGCATTTGGCCCTTGTATGGCAAGCATGGCAACATCATGGCGTGGGGTCAAAGTTACACCAAATGCCCCACCAACTTTGGCAAAGTGTGCAGAGTCTTTTTCACGGGTTGCACCGTTTGAGATGATACGATAAGCACTCTCATCTTCGTTCATGCGATAGACGATGAGGTCATCGATGACACCGCCATCATCGTTTAGCATGGCAGAATATAAAGCCTTACCGACAAAGCCTAATTTGGCAACATCGTTAGCAAGTAGCTTTTGTAAAAAGGCTTTGGCGTTATCACCGCTAATGTCGGTAACCAGCATGTGCGAGACATCAAACATGCCTGCATCTGTCCGCACGGCATGGTGTTCATCAATTTGTGAGCCATAATTGACAGGTAACTCCCAACCGCCAAAATCAACAAGTTTGCCATTGTGTTCGGTGTGAGCATCAAATAAAGGGGTGCGTTGTGGAGCGGTCATGGTTCATTCCTTAGAGTGATGGGTGCAAAATTAGGGTGTTATTTTTAAGATATTATAAAACTTATCTTAGGAAATAACAGTAAAAATAATACCAAAATTAGCACCCCATCTGTCCTTTGACCTGAGATTTTCAATGATGATGCTAAATTTGATTTTATCATCATTTTCTTCCCTTCGGTAGGTAATTTACCATTCTCCAGATTGTGTTGGTAAGTTTCCCTACCGAGAATTTTCAGTCCATTTACCTGAGCGATTATGGGGAATGCAGTGCCAAGAGCAATGCCGTTTACGCCTTCGGTGGTATTTTGAGACCATCAAAAAATACACTCTCCTGAAAATCAGACCTTCTTATTATGAAAAATAATGCTACAATTTACAAGTGAAATTTTAAGCTTTTTAAAAATAATTGGCAAAATCAACCCAAATCGCTCAAAATAAGTACCACTCATCGATATTTTTAAGAAAGATTATTTAAACAATTTTATTAATATTTTATTAAGGAGTTTTGAATGCATTGTGATGTTTATAAATTTCCAAAAAATGAAGGTTGGTATGTGTACATCGCCCGACCTGATTATCCAAATGACACAGAAAATCTTAAGGATTGGCTGGGTGTTTTGCCTGCAGCAATGCGTACCAAACTTGGTTTTGGGCAGTTTGTTATGCATTTGGATTTGTCATCAAGGCAAAAATTGGCTCAGGCAGACATTCATCAAGTTAAAGCCAAACTTAACGAACAAGGCTATTATGTGCAAGCACCGCCATCGGAGATGTTGGCAGCTCAAGCGGCTATTAAAGCCAAAGATGCTCAGGATAAACAATTTGATTAATTTTAATCATTTAATTTTTATCAAATTTTAAATATAACTAATTTTAATCACATTTTTATGCTTGAATGATTAAAAAAGTGTTAAAATAACCCAATTTTATTTTTGGTCAAAATCAATGAATTGGTTAAAAAATTTACCGCTTGAGAAAATCGGTGAAGCACTGGCAGGCTTTTTTGGCTTTTGGGGGCGGTTGACGGAGGGTGTGCCTGCAAGTCAGTTACCGTTCATCGTTTATATCGTCTGCTGTGGATTGGTGCTACTGTTGTGGCTTGTTGTCATGCGCCTGATACCCCGACCTTTTAAGGGAATTAGCTTGGCAGTGCTTGCAGCTGTTATGTTTACACCTGGTCAAGCGGCAGGGAATAGCGGTGAGATTGCCCCTGCGATGATTGGTGTATTTCATGCCATTTTGATGAAAGATTTTAGTGCTGCACTTGGGGCAGCAGTACCGATTTTTGCGATACTTGCTGCGTTGCTTGTGGTGGGTGCAGCTTGGCAGATGGTTCGAGGTGTGCTTGTGGCTAATGCTGAAAAGCAGGCTTGGGTAAGACAAGTTCAAAAGCAAAAACAACAATTGCCACAACCTGAGAACAAAAACTAAGCATTTGACCAACTGATGAAAAATATTGATTTGATTGGGTTTAAACTAAGCCGTCATACCAATTTTGTTAAAGCAAACAAGCAATGATGATTAAAAGATAAATCACACCTAGGTATTTTTATCTTGAATGTTTTAAAATTTGGTGTATAATATACGCCTTGTGACTTTTATCTAATATCTAAGTTCACATCTCCTTGCCATCATCACAAGGTGGTGGCTGTTTTAATCCGTAGGGAGTCCTTATGAGACATTATGAAGTGGTGCTACTGGTACATCCAGACCAAAGCAACCAAGTTGCCGACATGGTAACTAAGTACCGTTCTATCGTAGAAGATAATGGCGGTAATAACCATCGCCTAGAAGATTGGGGTCGCCGTCAATTGGCTTATCCAATCAATAAAATCCACAAAGCACACTATGTTTTACTAAACATTGAGTGTAACGATGAGACATTGGCACAGTTAGAAGAGCTGTTCAAATACAACGATGCCATCATTCGCAGTCTTATCATTCGCCGTGATGAAGCCATTACCGAACAATCTCCTTTGGCAAAAGAAGCCGAAGACAAACGCACTCGTAAAGCCAACCGCCGTAACGATGTTCGCACTCAGGAAGCTGAGAGTGATAACACCGCAAGCGAATAATTAAGGAGATTACTCATGGCTCGTTTCTATCGTCGTCGTAAATTCTGCCGTTTCACCGCAGAAGGCATTACCCACATTGATTATAAAGATGTTGAACTTTTAAAACAATACATCAGCGAAAATGGTAAAATTACTCCAAGCCGTATCACGGGTACTTCTACTAAGTATCAACGCCAGCTTGCAGTTGCCATTAAACAAGCTCGTTATTTGGCTCTATTGCCATATACCGACAACCACAAGTAATTAACGGAGATAAATCATGCAAGTTATTCTATTACAGCGTGTCGTTAATCTTGGTAAGCTTGGCGAGACTGTTGATGTAAAAGCAGGTTACGGTCGTAACTATCTCATCCCACAAGGCAAAGCACTGCCTGCAACTGAAGCCAATTTGGCTAAGTTTGAAGCTCGTCGTGCTGAACTTGAAGCTTTGGAAGCCGAAGAGTTATCAGCTGCTAATGCACGCGCCGAAGCCTTAGCTGATGTGAATGTCATCATGCGTGCCAAGTCTGGTGATGAAGGTAAACTATTTGGCTCTATCGGTGCTCGTGATATCGCCGATGCATTAACCAAATCTGGCTTAGAAGTTGACCGTTCTGAGGTTAAAATGCCAGAAGGTGCTTTCCGTCAAATTGGTGAATATAAAGTTACGATCCAGTTGCACCATGATATTAGCACCGATATTTTGGTGACCATTTTGTCAGAAGATGCACCAACTGCCGATGAAGATGATAGCGAATAATTTTTATTAATTAATAATTTTTATTAATTATAGTTATCTAAAAACCCCTAAAGCATCATCTTTGGGGGTTTTTTGTATCATCATCTTTAGATGACTAAATTGGTTGGCTGTCTTTTGGTATATAAATTCATAAAAAATATTCAATTATTTTTATTGATGGGCTAAAATTTTTTATCAAACCTTTTATCAAAACCTACTACCACAAAAGTTAATTGTTGTATACCTTATTTACATAAAAAGTACAACTTTCACCAGATATCATTACAAAAATAATGGAATTGATTTTTCTATGGATGATAAAATACAGTGATAATATAAAAGTTGCATCAAAAATTTATGTAATTTTATATTAAATTTAAACACTTAAACTTAGTGAGACTGATATATTCTAATTTGCTGTGTCATTGATTCTAAATTTTTAATTTCAGTAATCTAAGGTCGCCATACGCCAAACCCAATGTGATTATGATGAAAGTACCAAACCCCAAACTATCTGTAACAACTTTATTGCTTGTGTTAACTTCAGCCGTAGCAGTCTTTTCTTTTTCTGCTTGCTATCAGATTGGGGATGTAGTAAATGAGGCGGCAACTGAGGCAACACAGCAGCACCCAATCAGAACTCCTAAGCAAACTGCTAAATTAAACGCCTACGAAAATTCAACCTATCAAACAGCAACTGATGAGCTACTTAAAGCTTATAACTGGACATTGATATCTGCCGAAGTGCAAGGAGCACCAATTCACAGCTACGAAAATATTATTAAAAATCGTGCAGGCAGCTTAAGTTTTTCAAATCGTGGGCTTTACTTTAATGTGGGCTGTAACCATCACTCTCAACATTATCAATTATCTGAAGGTGTTTTATCAGTTCATCAAAGAACATCAACTTTAATGGCTTGTCATCATTCTGACAGTAACTCACCCGATTTAGCTCAAGTTGAATCAAAACTTGCACAGGATTTAAATGGCTCAACCCTACAAATTAAAACCAATCCTGACGAATACACAGCCACCTTGTTACTCCAAAAAGGTGCGCAGGTACTCACTTGGCAAGGTAATATGAAACCTGAAGTTCGTTTTGGGGAGCCAGTATTACTATTTTGGGAAATTGAACCAAATAAAATTAACTGTATTGATGAAATTGGTCAAGAGCAACAATGCTTAAAAGTGCGTAATGTCACTTATAATGAGCAAGGCATTAAGACTGGCTCTGGTGCATGGCGTACCTTTTATGGTCAAATTCATGGGTATGAGCATCAGCCTAATTTGCGTCAAATTATTCGACTAAATGCCTACAATAATCCTGATAGTAAAGAAAACCCATATTATGTCTATGATAGACCTGTTGAAATTTACTATTTGGATGTTCCTGTATCTCAATAATCATTGAGATCACGAATTTAGAGTGAATTTATCGCACGATCTGAAATAGAAAATCATGTGTGATAAATCACCTTGTTTTGGAGCGATTATATCAGCATAATATGCTTCGAACAACAATCAATGTCATGATGATGACAATCAGTCCATTTTATCTCATCTTATGAGAGTAAACATTTAAGGAAATAAAATTATGGTAAAGCAAGTTGCAGTATTAATCGGTAGTGCAAGCAAAACTTCTGTTAATCAGTTGGCGTTTAACTATCTTAAATCTGTTGCACCATCATCACTACAATTTAAAGTCGTTGAAATCGCAGACTTGCCACTGTATGATCGTGATTTAGACGAGCAAGATGTGCCTGCTTACAACCGATTTCGTGAAGAAATCAAAGCAGCCGATGCAGTACTATGGATTAGCCCAGAGCATAACGGTGGTTGTTCGGCCATGATCAAAAATGCTATTGATATTGCATCACGCCCAATTGGTCAAAGCGTTTGGACTAATAAGCCATTGGGTTTAATCAGTGTCAATGCCAATGGCAGCTCACGCGTAACCGATCAGCTGCGTACCATTGCAACAAATCCAGCACTCAATATGCCAACACTACCATTTGGTGCATACTTTGGTGGTATTTTTACTGGGGCATTTAATGAACAAGGTGAGCTGGTATCTGAGCATGGTCAAGCAACTTTAAAGAACTTTATCAAGGCGTATGCTGAATTTATTGAAAAGTTTTAGTATAAACCGCTATCAGCTACACACTGATATATGAGTGATTTATAACCGCCCAATTCTGGGTGGTTATTTTTATTTACAAAGCTAAGCTACCTATTGATTTAAAATTCAGCTACAATAGACTAATCTTTGTATCATGGCTTTGTGTATGCCAGCAAAAAATTCCTTAAAAAGTTCAATAAATCACAGCTTAATAAAAAATAAGATCCATATCATTATCGAAGGGACGGATACCCCTGCCGGTAAGTTATTTGATGTGCTAATCTTAGTGGCGATTATTACCAGTGTTTTGGTGGTTATGCTTGATAGCGTATTATTTTTACGCTTGCAATATGGGCGTTTATTTTTCGTTGCTGAATGGTTTTTTACGATTTTATTTACCATAGAATATGCATTACGTCTTTATTCTGCGCCAAATCGTCGCCGATATGCGACCAGTTTTTATGGGGCGGTTGATTTATTGGCACTATTGCCAACATATTTGAGCTTATTTTTTGCAGGTACGCATTATTTGCTGGTTGTTCGAATTCTTAGAATTCTTAGAATCTTTCGTGTCTTTCGACTCAAATCTTATATGCAGCAAGCTGGATTTTTGGCGGCTGCTTTTAAGACCAGCCAGCATAAAATTACGGTATTTTTTTTATCGTTACTTCTGCTTGTAACCATTTTTGGCTCGGTTTTGTATGTTGTCGAAGGCCCTGAAAATGGCTTTACAAGTATTCCTTTATCAATCTACTGGGCGGTTGTGACATTGACAACGGTAGGTTATGGCGATATTTCCCCAAAAACACCACTGGGGCAGGCGATCGCAAGCATGGTGATGATTACAGGTTATGCCATCATCGCCGTACCGACAGGGATTTTTACTGCTGAGCTAACTCGGACCATGCGTCCACAACTTCAGCCAATTTCTTGCCCAAATTGTGGTAAATTTGGGCATGCAACCAATGCTAAATTTTGTGACCGCTGTGGTCATGACTTACATGTGTAACAGATGAATTTTTCAACATTTTGGCAAACTGCACCTTTATCTTTGTTATTGATACTCAGCTTTATTGGCTTAGCAATCGTACAGTTATTGATGGGTGTTGATATAGATGCCCCAAGCACGCACGACTTACTACGATTTGGTGCTAACTTTATGCCGTTGTCGATGACTGGTGAGCCTTGGCGACTGCTTAGCAGTGGATTTTTACATATTGGTATATTGCATCTGTTATTCAACAGCTTTGCGATGTATTATTTTGGACAAGTTACCGAGATTATCATCAGCTCCGTTCATGTTGGTTTGTTATTTATTTTATCTGTGGTAGGTGGCAACTTACTTGGAAATTATTTGGCATGGCAGACTGTGTTTTTGGGTACACCTTTATCTATCAGTGCTGGAGCATCTGGCGGTATTATGGGATTGGGTGCATTTTTATTTTCATTGGCATTGCTACAGGCACCCATTGCACTTAAGCTAAATACCAAAACTTTGGGTTTTGTGATGGCGATTAATTTACTGATGGGTTTTGCTGTCAAAGAAGTTGATCATGCAGGGCATATCGGCGGCACACTTGTTGGATTTACTCTTGGTGTGGTTTATCGCTATGCTTTGTCTTATCGTCAGTATGCCAACCTAATATTGACTGGTACAATGATGAGCATGGCGATGTTATTTGGGGTAATTTGGTATTGGCTACATTGGCAAATCATGGCGGTGATTGGCTAAATCAAACCTTAAATAATATCCCATCATGGTGAATGACGGGATGATTATTGCATGGGATTTGACGGATTTGTCGCATAAAATCTGCGTACCAACACCTTCTTTGGTGAGTATCTCAAGCAAACATGCGTGCGGCACACGACCATCAACGATAGGCACACTATGCAAACCTGATTTGATGGCCTCAAGTTGTGCCTTTAATCTTGGGAATCATACCACCTAAAATAGTTCTGTCAGCAATTAAATGATCAATTTCTTTGGCTAATAAATGGGTGAGTACATGACCTTGTTTATCCAGCACGCCTTTAATGTTGGTCAGTAAAAGTAAGCGTTCAGCCCCAAGAAATTTGGCGACACGACTGGCAACCAAATCTGCATTGATATTATAGGTATCGCTATTGACATCCACCCCAAGCGGTGCAATCACTGGGATAAAATTACTGGCAATCAGTATATCAACCACTTCTTCATTTACCGAATCAACTTCAAAGACATAACAGATTCCTAGTGACTAAGTTGATAAAGGAAAGTAATGATTAATTAATGGCGACCAGAGGACCCAAAACCACCTGATCCACGAGTGCTGGTATCACTAAAAGTATCAACAATCTCAAAGTCAGGGCGTGCTATTGGTACGACGATATATTGTGCCATTCTTTCGGCGGGCTTAAGCTCAAAGTCGGTATCGCTGCGATTCCATATCGAGACCATCAGCTCACCTTGATAGTCAGAATCAATCAAGCCAACCAAATTACCAAGTACAATGCCGTGCTTATGACCAAGTCCAGACCTAGGGAGAATTAGCCCAGCAAAATTAGGGTCGCTGATATAAATGGATAATCCAGTGCCAATAAGCTTAGTTTCTCCTGCGGCAATAATCATTGACTCATCAATACAGGCTCGCAAGTCAATCCCTGCTGAGCCTGCGGTAGCATGCGTTGGTAGGGGAAAGTCTGGATGAGAGCCAATTTTGGGATTAAGGATTTTGACTTGTACGCTTTTCATAGGGACTGCTTATTTGATGGTTTTTAAGGCTATCATGATTGAATTTTTATGCAATATTTGCAAAAATCTTTACTTTTTTGGTGAAATGACAAGAATAAAGCCCGATTATGATCGAGCTTTAAAGTATCAATCTGTCACTTAGGCATTGCCTTCGTCATTTTGGGTTTCTAGCTGACTTTGTAAGAAAGCTTGTTCAAAATTCACAGGTGCAAGTAGTAACTGCGGGAAGCTACCACGAGTCACGATATCGCTGATGGCTTCTCGAGCATAAGGGAATAAAATATTTGGGCAATACGCTTGTAGCAAATGTGGTATGTCTGCTTCAGGGATATTACGCATCAAAAAAATACCTGCTTGCTGAACTTCAGCGATGAACGCAACCGACTCACCAAGCTTGGCAGTTACGCTGACAGTGAGTACCACTTCTTTATAGTCTTCATCTAAATCGTTATCGCTTGTGCTGATGCTGACATCAGTTTCAGGTTGCCATTGTTTGGTAAATACTTCGGTATTTGGCACTTCAAATGAAATATCTTTTGTGTAGATACGCTCTAAACCGAGCTGTGGCTGAAGTTCTTCAGACATGATAATTCCTTAAATGTGTGTTATTTATAGATTAATTTGTGTATTAAAAATGGCTAAATGATTATGCCAAAAGCTCATCAAGTTTGCCATCGGCATTTAATTTATTAAGCTGATCAAAACCGCCAATGAAATTATCACCAATAAAGATTTGTGGAACGGTACGATAGCCATTGGTTTTAGCTGAGAGTGCTTCACGATCCTCAGCATTGATATCATACATGCTAATCTCATCATAAGCAACAGATTTATTATTCAAAAGCTGCTTGGCAGCCAAGCAATAAGGGCAAGTCGGTGTGGTATAGATGGTTACTTTTTGCATTGCCATTTCCATTAAAATAGGTTCGTATCTTATATAAGGCTTGTCATTAATATTTCAAGGCTTATTGATAAGACTAAGCCATGATTTTTGGCTAAAATGATTTAAACTACTTTTTATTAGTACCAACCAAAGGCAAGCCCGCTGATTGATAGCCTTGAATACCACCTTCAAGACGCATAAAATTGGGTCGATTGATCAGCTGTACAGCAGCACCTGCTTGCATGCCAATATCACAAACCAAAATCACAGGCACTTCAATGGCTTGTAATTCGGCTAGGCGATTTTTAAGGTCGTTAAACGGTATGTTTTGGCTGCCCGTGATATGACCATTGGCAAACTTGTTAGCTGGGCGAATGTCAATAATGCGAGCATGTTGATTATTGACCAATAAGCCCAATTCGCTTGGCGGAACTTTACGACCACTGCGTTTGCCTTCGATGGCAAAAAATGCAATGATTAATACAATCAGCAATCCAACTAAGACTGGATGATTACCGATAAATTCAAACCAACGTTCCAAAGTATACTCCAATGTCTAATCATAAAACTCGTATTATAACGCCAAATGTATCTAATTGCACCGTTTTTCATACCCATGATGAATAATGAGCCGATTGCTATTATTTGGCAGAAGGCTTAACTGCACTCTGACCCGCCTTAGCTTCATTAATCAAGGATATCAGGCTTTCGATACGCCTTGGCAATACCTCGCCTTGCATCGCTGCTGCCCATAAGGCACATCCTTTGGCATTGGGCGTATGATGACAATCACGAAATTGGCAACTGCCAGACAGCTCATGTAATTCTTCAAAACCAAGCAAAATATCATCTTCCGACAGATGCCAAATCCCATATTCACGAATTCCTGGTGTATCTATGATACCACCTTTGTCCACATGATGGGCATCATAAGGCATAAGTCGGCTGGTCGTTGTGGTATGCTGACCAAGCTGTGAGTTTTGGGAGATGATGTTGGTGGATTGATTGGCATTAGGTAAAAGCTCATTAATTAGGCTTGATTTGCCCACACCTGATTGCCCAGCAAAGATAGACAGCTTGCCATTAATGTGCCTAAAAAGTGTCTGCAAACCTGATTTGGTGTGCGTTGAGGTCTGGATTACGCTAAAGCCATATTGATCGCCTAATGCTCGATACTCATCGATCATTTGCATGATGGCATCTTGGTCATTTGAATTTTGCTCATTTAATAAGTCGGCTTTATTTAATACCAATAACGGTGTGATATGATTAAGCTTGGCGATTAATAGATATCGATCGATAAGATTAACAGCAGGCTTGGGCAGTGGTGCAAATACGATGACAAGCATATCTACATTGGCAGCCACTGGCTTGACTTTATGGTAGCGATCAGGGCGGGTGATGAGTTTATGCCGATCAAGTAAATGCTCAATGCGTCCCAATCCTGCGATAGTATCAAGGCTAAATTTGACACGATCGCCTGTAGCAAGCATGGGTAAGTTGGTGCGAGCATGACAACGCCAAATCGTGCCAATCTGTACCAAAGGTTTATTAGCATCTGTATCAGGCAAGCTTGGCATAACTGTGGGCAGATTTGTTATCTGAACATCAAGCTGCTTACCAAAGTGTGACACGATCACACCTTCGGCAAATGTCGCATCATCGGCTTGGACGGTTTGATTTTGTTCAATTTGGCGAGTTTGGCGTTTGGTTAATTTGCGGCGGCGAATCAGCGACATAAATGATGACTTTAAAATAAATTAAATGATGACTTTAAAATAAATAAGATTGACTAAAAATTGGTATGATAATCCTTGCAAGATGTATCTTAAGATGAATATTTTGATAAAGCTTGGTGCTTGCCACTGTAGCATAAAAAATTTACTTGGGCAAATTGTGTTTGTGGTTTTTTGAAGAATTCACCAAATCAAATTGACTTGTGTATTAATTGGCCGAATTTATTTGGGAAACTGCCAAAAATCTTTTATAATACGGGTTTATTTTTATCATTAACTCACAGCAATTAAGTGCTGATTGTCGCCAATCGCTTAATTGTCAAATATAAGGCAACCATGAGTAAGCTAAATCCTCGCCAATTAGAAGCATTAAATCACACCCAAGGTCCGCTACTTGTACTGGCTGGTGCTGGCTCAGGCAAAACTTCGGTCATCACCCAAAAGATTGCCCATTTGATTGAAAATTGCCGCATTCCTGCTGATCGTATCACGGCAGTAACTTTTACGAATAAAGCGGCGCGTGAGATGAAATCACGCGTCCAAAAGCTGCTATCCAGCGAAAAATCTCGTGGATTGACTGTTTCAACATTTCACCAGTTTGGGCTACAGTTTTTACGCTACGAATTAAAACACACATCATTAAAACCCAATTTTTCAATTTTGGATGCAGATGACTGTCAGCGTCTGCTTGCAGAGCTGATGGTGCGTGATAATTTAAGCGGTGCTGAGCGCCGTGAGCTGGTGCATGAAGCCATCAAGAAAATCTCTGATTGGAAAAATGATCTCATTGCACCCAAAGATGCCGCTGAAACGCTAGACGACCCCGAAGATCTTGGTTTTGTGCATTTGTATGAATTATACGAGCGTAATTTGCGAGCGTATAATGCGGTAGATTTTGATGATTTGATTGCCATGCCTGTGCGTATCTTAAGGGAAAATCATGAGGTCAAAGATAAATGGCAAAATCGTATCCGCTATCTGTTGGTGGATGAATATCAAGACACCAATACCGCACAGTATGAGTTAATTAAACTATTGGTTGGGAGTATTGGGCGATTTACAGTCGTGGGTGATGATGACCAGTCAATTTATACATGGCGAGGTGCTAAGCCTGAAAATATGGCACTTTTAAAGCAAGATTTCCCCAATCTTGAGGTGGTGAAGCTTGAGCAAAACTATCGCTCAACCAATCACATCTTGGGTGCTGCTAATGCGGTCATCGCCAACAACGAGCATATGTTTGAAAAATCGCTTTGGTCTGATAAAGGTGATGGTGAAAAAATCCGTGTTATCACTTGTAATAATGATTTTGATGAAGCTGAACGAGTTGCCAAAGAAATTTTGACGCATCGACTACGCAATAACCAGACTTGGGATAAATATGCGGTGCTGTATCGCAGCAACTTTCAGGCTAGGGCATTGGAAGCTCAGCTAAGACAGCTTGAGATTCCGTATAAATTATCTGGTGGTACTTCATTTTTTGCGCGTACCGAAATCAAGGACTTAATGGGTTATCTTCGTATTATTATTAATCCTGATGATGATGCGGCATTTTTGCGAGTCATCAATACACCTAAGCGTGGTATCGGTTCGGTGACACTTGAAAAGCTTGGACTGTTTGCACAGCACTGCGGCACATCGCTGCTTGGTGCATGTACTCGTGCAGGTGTTAAGGACGCATTGGGTGCTAAGGCAGGTGCGACCATTGAATCTTTTGGGGAGTTTATTAATTATTATACGCATCAGCTACATGATAATAGCGATCCTATGCCTTTGGTGCGTCAGATGATTGCTGAGACAGGTTATATTGACTATGTCAAAGAAAGCTCCAAAAATCCCCAACAAGAAAAGGGACGCTTAGATAACATTGAAGCCTTATACTTAAGTATCGCTGCACTGATTAATCGAGCCGAAGATGAAGATGATAAGACGATTGATGCGGTGATTCGCAAGATGGTTTTGTTGGATATGCTTGAACAGCAACAAGAAGAAGAAAATACCAACAAAGTTAATCTGATGACGCTACATGCCGCCAAAGGTCTTGAATTTGATTATGTCTACATCATTGGCTGTGAAGAAAAACTGTTACCGCATGTCAATTCAATCATGAGTGCTAATATCGAAGAAGAGCGTCGCTTAATGTATGTTGGTATCACCAGAGCCAAAAGTGAGCTGACTTTATTGCTATGTAAACAGCGACGATCTGGAGCGGATTTTAAGGCGGTGACACCCTCAAGATTTCTTGATGAGTTACCAGCAGAGTATCTATCTGGCGCTGTCACCAAAAAAGAAGATCCCAAAAAAGTCGCTGAAAACTATCTGGCAAATATTCAAGCGATGCTTGCCGCCAAGAAAAAATAAAATAACGGCGATTAAAAAAGTTGTCTTGCATTTTTGGAATGAATGGCTTGGTATCACATATCATCATGACTTCATGATTAAAAACTAAGCTGCATGTAAGGTTGATTTAAAAATTAGCTAAGCGTGCTTACGCATAAATAAGGTCACAACGCCCAAAGCAATCAGTTGAACCACCAAGATTAGCCCAACTGTCCAAAGCCATTTGCCTTGGGCATAAGCTAAGGCACATGCCCATGCGCCAATGAAGCCACCGCCATAATAACCCATATAATACAGCCCTGACGCCAAAGACCGACCCTCGCTGACATGGCTGGTCAAATAGCTGATGGTTGCAGACTGAGTGATGAACACACCAGAGGACATTAAAGTTAGTCCCATAATAACTATACCCAAAGGCATAAACAATGTCATTAATAGGCCTGTGATAGAAACAAGGATAGCCAACAGTATCGTTGAGGTCATGCCAAAGCGTATCACCACGCGTGTGGATAATGGTGTGATGACCATACCAATCAAATAAATGGCAAAAATATTGGCAAGATCGGCAGGCGTGAGCAGATACGGGCTTTCTGATAAATGAAGATTGATGAATGTAAAACAGCCCACCAAACTAAACAAAACGCACGCTCCCAAAAACCCACTACAGATGACATGAAGATTTTTGGTGTGTGAGAATAATGTGGCAAATGCAGTACGAAAATTCTCAGAAATGATAAAATTTTGTGAACGAGGTAGGGATTTATATGCCCAAATCGCACCGATTAATGTGAATATTGCCATCACCACATAGCCATAACGCCAACCAATAAAATGCTCCAAATGCCCTGCAAAAAACCGCCCACTAAAACCACCAAGCACCGTCCCTGATACATAAAGCGACATCATGGTTGCAAGTTTAGAGCTGTATTCTTCACTGATATAAGCAATCAAAACTACCGTAATGCCAGGCACGCTTACCCCTTGCAAAAACCGCCAAAAAATTACTTCATGGATACTACTTGCCATGCCAATCAGTGCTGTTGGTAAGGCGAGCATAAGTAATGAGCTTACGATGAATGGCTTTCTACCAACAGCATCAGACATCATGCCCATAAATGGCGATATCAGTGCAATGGCAAGCACAGTCGCACCTACCGCCATTCCTGCTTGAACTTCAGTTGCCTTAAGATCTATCATCAGTACAGGTAAAATCGCCTGAACTGAATACACTTGCAAAAATGCAAAAAACCCAATCATGGCAATGGTGAATTTTTCACTCAAGGTTGGTAGACGGGAACGAAGGGTGGTCATGGTCTGATTTTGGCTGAAATTTTTGTCTATTGTAGCACAGATGAGGTAAATGAGGCTTGAGCTTTGACTTTAGATCATTTTTATAATACATGTTATGTCATTCATCAATGGCTTATTTTTGGGTTTTTGATGACTTAAATGACCTAAGAACTTAAATGATCTAAGATAAGCTACCTAAGAGTTATCCTGATTAAATAATCAGCCAATTTTGCCAAATTATTCTATAAAAATGCTAAAATATTCACTTTTAATCTCCAAGACAAGCAGGAAAAATGATATGGCACAAATTCAAAAGATGGTATTGATTGTTGGTGGTGGTCATGTCGGCTTATCATTTGCTTTATTGTTGGCACATCATGGCATTAAAAGCACACTTGTTGAGCATCATCGTTATCCGACCATTGAGCCTGATGAAGATAACGCACGCACGCAGTACTTAGACAGCCGCAATACAGCTCTGTCACGCCGTACTGTACAAATTTATCAAGAAATTGGACTTTGGACGCATCTTCAAAGTCATGCATGCCATATTGACCAAGTTAGCATCAGTGAGCTTGGCAGCTTTGGGCATGCCACCTTAAATAAAGATGAAGAAGGTGTGGAAAGCTTTGGGCAAGTGATGGAAAACGCACATTTGGGCAGGCAATTATTACTGGCGGTCAAGGACAGTCCTTTGATTGACTTGTACGATGGCGCAAGTGTGATTGATATAGCTCAAGATGAAGCCCATGCAAGCATTACAGTAAAATTTGATACAGGTCAAATCAAAACCTTAACAGCGCCACTTGTGGTGGCTTGTGATGGACAACATTCGGCAGTGCGTCAGCGATTAAATATCGGTGTTGATACCCATGACTATGAGCAGGTTGGTATCGTCGGCGTGGTACAAACTGATAAAGCACATAAACATACAGCAATTGAACGCTTTAGTGAGGCTGGACCTTTGGCGGTGCTGCCTTTGACAGATGGTATGGGCGATGGTGGCACAGGGCAGACGGCAGGCTATCGCCGCTCGGTGGTGTTTATTTGTCCAAAAGGCGAAGAAGGGCAGTATTTGAGTGATGATGAGTATTACCTTCAGACGCTCCAAACAGTCTTTGGGGCGGCGGCGGGGCGATTTGTGGCGACAGGTAAGCGTGGGGCATATCCACTGACCAAAGTACTGGCGCATCGTCAGGTTTCGGGTCGTTTTGTCATTATGGGTAATGCTGCTCATACCCTGCATCCTGTGGCAGGTCAAGGATTTAATTTGTGTCTAAGAGATGCGTATACACTGGCAAATATGCTGGCAAAAGCGGTTGCCAAAGAGGACAGTCAGGTGGATTTGGGGCAATATGATCGCTTGATCCGTTATGAAAATGCTCGCCAAAAAGACCAAAAACGCGTTATCAAATTCTGTGATACCGTCGTTGGTAGCTTTTGCCATCCCAATCCTGTGATGAGATTTGTGCGTAATGTGGGCTTGATTTGTTTTGATAAAGTTCCAGGCATTAAGCCTTTGGTGGCAACTTATGCCATGGGACTTAAGTCTTGATTTTCATTGGTCATTGGCGATACAGTATAAGGATATGTCATGATCTTAAAGGCGATAATGATTGTATTTGGGTGCTTATTTCTGGGTCAAGTCATCGTGGGCTTATTTGATTTGCCGCTGCCGCCGAGTGTGATTGGGCTGATTTTGCTATTTTTGGCATTGCAGGTAGGCTTGGTTAAGCTTGCCACCATCGAAAAACTTGCCAAAGTATTAATGGATTATTTGGTGCTACTTGTCGTACCTGCTTGTATTTCTATCATGCAATATCTAGACATCATTCGAGATGATTTTTGGGTGCTAATCATCGGTGTGAGTGTCAGCACGATTTTGGTGCTATTATCCTCGGCAGGCTCATACACTTGGCTAAGAAAGCTTCAAAAATCTCATGCTCAAACCACCAAAAACCAAGGCAGATAAGTCAGATGGATAAATTTGTAACACTGTACCAGACACTGTCTACCAGTCCATTTTTACTGCTGATGCTTTTGATGGGTGTATTTGAGCTGACAATATGGGCAAGAACACGCTTCAACCAGCCGTTGATTAACCCAACTTTGGTAACAACCATTGTTGTTATCTTGATTTTAAAATTTGCCAATATCAAATGGCAGGCGTTTGAACAAGCCAGTAGCTATATCACCTTTTGGCTTCAGCCTGTGGTGGTCTGTTTGGCGGTGCCTTTGTATATTCAATGGCAAAAAATTCGTGTGCAGTGGTTGCCGATTTTGGTATCTCAATTTGTGGCAAGTCTTGTTGGTATCGTCTCTGGTGTGTGGATTGTACGGGCGTTGGGCGGTAGTTATGATAGCATGATCGCAACGGCAGCGAAGTCTGTGACGATGCCGATTGCCATCGAGGTTACTCAAGCTTTGGGTGGGATTGTTGGCATTACGGCGGCAACGGTGCTGATTGCAGGCGTGGTAGGTCAGATTTTTGGTGTCTGGATACTTTATAAATCAGGCATGAGATTGCCAATGGGTATGGGTTTATCACTTGGTTCGGCATCTCATGCACTTGGCACGGTACGCTCAATGCAGCTGGGCGGGCGTTATGTGGCTTATGCGACATTGGGTCTGATTTTAAATGGCATTATGACAGCATTTTTAGCACCAGTACTGGTGCCTTGGCTGGTATCATGATGACAGCGACTTTGGTCACACTGGTAGGCGGACGATAAGACGGTGATTTTATTATGCTTACAAGTTGGCTATACTTTTCGATGCTTTAAGACAAGGCGCATCATCGCCACATTGATGGCATCGTTCAAAGCATCATACCTTGGTAGGGCAGGTATCCCCAAGGGTTTAATCATACCTGCCATGATCAAATCAACATAGCTGTCATAGTATTTGTTTTTGGTTTCTTGGGCATAAAAACAGCCGAGACACTTCAATTTTTGGCTGTGGCAGTTTGATACCCAGCATGGGTTTTAAAAACTTATTCATCATCGCCACATCATATTCCAAAAAATACCCCACAAGCGGTCGTCCGCCCACAAACTGTAAAAATTGCTCAATGACAAAATCTACCTTGACACCGCCGCTCAAGCCCTTGGGTCTTAGCCCGTGGATGATGATATTGGTTGCTTGTATCATGCCCTCAAGCTTGATTAAAATTTCAAAGGTTTCACTGGTTAAGATGCGATTGCCACGGATTTTGACAGCACCGATAGAGATGATTTGGGCTTCAGAGACGGTAAGACTGGTTGTCTCACAATCAAAGCTGACCAACTCATCAGGATGCGTGTCATACAAAAATTCATAGCGTTTATCTTTGAGCTGGCGGCGATAATAGTGATGTATTAATTTATCAAACATAATACACCTTAAGCATGGTGTAGATTAAACTGGCTACTGACATGGTGCTTAAATCGCTTTACAACTTGTAATGCATCTTTTAATAAATCTCGATCAAGTGTGGATAAATTTTCGGTATCAATGTGGTTTGGGGCAAGCTCTTGGTTGTGCTTGAGTGCCAAAAGTCCATTTTTTAGGCGTGTGTTCATCAGATAAGCCAATGCCTCTTGAGACATCTTGGCTAAGCTGTTGTTCGATTAAACCCATCTGAGATAGCCGTGCGATGCGTTCAAAAGTGTTGGTCTTACTAATTTTTGCTTTGAGTGCCAATGCACGAGTGCCATGCACCACAGGGAATATTCCCATTTTTTAATATCCATTTTGTGCTTTTGTGACCCAAAATTTGTGCAAAAAATCCACGCCCATCTTCATCAAACCGATTAACCGCCCGTGCAAAACTCATCAGCATCCCCACATCGCTGTCCAAATAGCCACTTAGGTGCGTGCGTACTTCTTTAAGTAGTGCCTCATCACCGCTGACGGATTTGGCATCCATAAAAATTGCCAAATTCATCATATGATCAGGCGTGGGGTTTTTGTACCAGCTGCCTACGGTTTGCTTAAATTCACTGACCGATTGGCACCATGATGGATTATTGACCATAATTTTACCTAAGCAAGGTGGATATCCAAACTCCGCCAAAATGCCAGAAAAACGCTCAGCATAAGGCTGCATCATTTGCATATCAATGCCATCACGGACAATATCAACGCATTATCTTGATCGGTTTTTAAAACTTGTTTACCCCGACCTTCAGAACCCATCATAACCAAACAAGTATTGGCGACAAGATTGGCAGGTGCAATCATTTGCCATGCTTTTTCAAACAGACGGCTATTAAGTACCTGCATGAGCTGGGCTAATTGTTTGGCTTGCATGCCATTGGCGTAGAGTGCTGAGATGGTGTGGTTCATTTGTGATGCCACTTGGGTTAGGTCATCCAAATTGGTTGCAACTTCCAATTTTTCGGCAATCAAATGACTGTGATTGGATAAAAATGCCAAAATATCAATTTGTTCAAGTACACCAATGGGATCACCATTGGCGGTAACGACCACCCTCTGAATGCGATGATTCATCATTTTTAATAAAGCACTGAACATAAAATCATCGGCATTGGCACAAACCAAATCAAAAATGTGCCCACAGATGTGTGGCATCATTGGGGTTAAGCGTGCCTGATGAGTGAATGAAGGCATCACGAAATGCCGACTCAGTTACTAGGCCGATTTTACCATTGTGGTGGATGAGTAAGGATTTGATTTATTTATCTGCATGATTTTGGTGGTGTCAATCAAACCAATTGAGCCATCATATAGCTCATCATATGAGCGATAAGCATCACGCACTTTGGCAGTGAATAGTCCAGCCAGCTCATTTTCACGGCGATTATCTGATTGATTTTTGAGCTTATCAGCAATATTGGCAAAAAAGTAAGCACCAAATTCGCTGTTTTCTTCAATGAGCGTACGGATGATGGTTTTGGGCATAGCGTATAATAAACTTTGCTCAACGGCAATAAAACTATGCCGATAAGACTGTTCAAACAGCACCCATGTATCAAAGCTATCTGAAGGGTGATACAGTGCTAATATTTCGCCACTGGCATCAATTTCTTTGACCATACCTTTGATGATGATATACAAAGTATCAATACTATCTTGTGCTTCAATGATGGTGGCATTATCATCAAAAAAGACAATATCTGTTGCTTTTTCAAGTACTTGCCTTTGATGATTGGTCAGTGTATTATAAGGTACGGTACTAAAGTCAAAGCAATTCATGCAAGTCGTCCTGTATGCTTATTTTATCCATAAATCCATACTTAATATATTAGCAGATGCCAAGAATTTCACAAGCATCAGACCATAAATTCTCCAGAAACATGGTGGGTGGGTTGGTGGTTTTTAGAGCAGATTTGTTTAAATAAGCACTACAAAAGCTGGGGTAAATACTCTATAATAAAAACAAATCTAAAAACATAAGAGTAAATAATGTCTATTAAATCAGATCGCTGGATTCGTCAAATGGCCGAAAGTTATGGTATGATTGAGCCGTTTGAGCCTGAGCAGGTACGCTACAATGCACAAGGTCAAAAGTTGGTCAGCTACGGCACCTCAAGCTATGGATATGATGTACGCTGTGCTAATGAATTTAAGGTATTTACCAATGTGCATTCAGCCATCGTAGATCCCAAAAACTTTGATGATCGCAGTTTTATTGATATCATTGGTGATGAATGTATCATTCCACCGAATTCATTTGCTTTGGCGCGTACTGTTGAGTATTTTCGCATCCCAAGAGATGTACTGACGATCTGTTTGGGCAAATCCACTTATGCACGCTGCGGAATCATTGTCAATGTCACGCCACTTGAGCCTGAATGGGAGGGGCATGTGACCTTAGAATTTAGCAATACCACCAATTTGCCAGCACGCATCTATGCTGGTGAGGGTGTGGCACAGATGCTATTTTTCCAATCAGATGCTGATGATGTGTGCCAAGTTTCTTATAAAGATCGTGGTGGTAAATATCAAGGTCAAACAGGTGTCACCTTACCAAAAACCTAAATTCATTGATGATACAATAAGTGACAAAATAGCACCTAAACTGAAGATAAAATACGCTACAATAGTCAATCAATTGAGTTTCATTAACTAAGGTAAAAAGGTTTTTTATGAGTGATATTTATTTTGAGCGTCAGCATGGTTTAGATTTTGAAAGTGCCAGAGCGAAAGCACAAGCATGGCTACAAGAGGCCGAAAATCAGTTTGGGCTAAATATCAACTACATCAAAGGTAACAACCAAGACAATGCAAGCATTCATAAGGCAGGTGTCGATGCTCAAGCAACTTTGACTGCTGATAAAATTATCTTTCAAGCTAAGCTTGGACTGTTTGCCAAACCTCTAAAAGGTGTGATTAGTTCAGGCATCAAAGAAGGCTTGGATAACTATTTTCCTCAAAGCTGAGCGAGATGACGATTTTCCTTGATGGATAAGAAGATTGGGTTAAGCATCTCTTAGGCGTTGGTTTTTTGGTAAGCACTTGAACCAAATTTATCCTTGCGGTGGTTTGGGTGCTTGCCAAATACTGCCAACCAATGATGATTAAGCAGTGTATTATTCATTATTTTTAATCCCACTCTCAACTTGAAATAAGCAACTCAAACTGAAGTGGGGGATTGCCTAACTGTTTATTAATCACAAAGCAGAAGTTATAAGCCAATATTTTACGCATAAATCTGTGAGACAAATGCCATAAATCTCTGGCTCTAATAAAGTGGATATTGTCTTGCCCATGCTGTTTAACAATATGCTGTTATATGAAAGTTTTTACCTGTAACAAATTGACGCACTGCTTGGCGAAGTTTGGGTATGAGCCTAGATTGGGAAACCATGCTTGCCAATGCTGTTTAAAATACTGATGGATTTGTGAGTCGGTGTCCATTTGTAAAAACTCACTCACTCACTCCATGGTGATGATGTCACTGTCAGTGAGTTTGGGTGCATATCCGCCTTGTCTTAGGTGGTTTGTTTCAATCTCTCTTAAAGGTGTTGAGAGTGGGGTTAATTTTATTCCAAGATAACTTACTGACATCAAAGTAATTTTTAATAACGATAGGCTTTTTATCGTGGCAATTGTTGAGAAAATCTAACTTATTGAAACTTTTACTCATATCTGTATTATTTAGAAAATAACATAAACCAATGCCAACCATTTTCATAAAGGTAAAATGAAGCCACAATACACCCCATACATACTAAACACATATAAGCTCTAAAATTGTGGTTTTCAAAATTAAACATTTTTTCTATGGATGTGCAGGTGGTATAAAAAATCAAGCCAAATACAACAGCTGAAATTAAAATGAAAACCGTTTGATTCATTATATTTTTATCTGATTTGAATTGGATTTATTGGTAGTTTGTGCCAGCTTTGTCTTGAGATATTTTTACAGCCAATTGGGTAAAACCATTAATACTACCTGCTACAGCACCAGCACCCATTGCTGCTCTCACAGAATTTGTGGAGAAGTCAGACATGATTTTTTTTTGCTCCTATTACGGCAATATTTGCCCCCCTAGCAACTACACCAACACCTGTACCCATTACTGCACCTTCAACAACAGCTCCTGCTCCACCACTTACCATACCAATTTCACTTAAAGATAATTCGCGCATCAATCTTCCTTTCCTTGAATTAAATAAATAATTATACGAGAGAAATTTAAGGCAGTCAAGCCTACTACACCCCCATAACTTGCCTAAAATAATGTTTTACCATCGGATTTTTGTAGGCGGTGTTACCTACCATATCATTATCAAAAATTGACTGCATAACAGGGTTGATCAGCTTTTGAACTTCGCTAACAATGCAATTTTGTTCATCTTGGGGGTAAGCTCTCAAAATATTCAATAAACGCCCTGTTCTCGGCTTCCTGACACTCTTTTTTGGCTCTCTCTGCTAGTTTGGCTCTTTCCCTATCCTGCTCCGCTTTGCGTGCTAGGCGTTCATTTTCGGCTTTCTGTAACTGCTCATAATATTCATCAAGCCCCCAACGGTCGGCAATGGCTTTTTGCTCAATGTTTTTTCTATGAAAATCGTTCACTAATTCGCCCTTACTCTCCAAATGGACGATATAGTCAGCGACTTTTTGGTGGACGATAGCAAGTTCTTTGTCGGTCAAACCATGTAAAATGCTTGGGATGTTGGGGTCTTTATCTTTGCTTTCAATTTGTGCTTTATTGGGCCTTTTATCTTTGATTTTTACGATTAAGTGTGTGATTGTTTTACCTAGTTTTTGTTGTTCAAGGGTTAATTCAAAATCCCTTTGTTTATTTACCCCCTTAATCGCAGGTTCAATAACCCATCTTTTGAATTCAGCAATTTTGCCATATTTATCAGATAATCCAAAGAAGTGTCGCCAATCGTCCACGCTTTTTTTGCAATAACCAATTTTTATCCACTTACAAGCCATTTCATACATTCGCTTCATGGGTGTAATATTCATGTCTATGGTTTTATCGTAAGGATAAGCTGTGTAATCAATCTCACTATTATCAATCAAATACATCACATCATCGCTAAATCGAAAATAGACAAATGACCCCTCTTCGCTGTAGCCCACTCTATCCACTAGTTTGATATGGAGTTTCATTTTGGCATAATTGCCGTGCTTGGCTTAGTACCAATAATCACATTTGAATGGTATCTGTCAGAATTTAGGGCTATATCTGTTCGTTACTCCTGCGTTAGCCGTGAAGTAGCATTGAAGTCATAGGAAGCATCACACCGTATGGACGCATTTTCAAGCTCCAAAACAGCCTTTAGATAGATTTTAATGATAAATTCGTCAATGGGCATGGCTTATCCTTTAATCTTTTTGGTCTTTGATTAAAGTTTAAGTTCATGCCTTCTTTGTTTCAATCTCTCTTAAAGGTGTTGAGAGTGGGGTTTATTTTAATCATCTTAACTATCCTTTGACTGATACTCTTGGACAATCATAGAAATCACAACGGTAGCAAACGCACCTTTGGGCAGTCTAAATTCAAGATATAACTCATCGCCTGACCGATTCCAAATCAGATCATACACCATCAGCCGAAGTGGGCGGTATGCCAATTTGGCACCGATTTTTATCAATCCTTGGTAGAGTGTTTGGTTGTGATGATGATTAAGCAGTGTATCATAAAGTACCCGAACACTGCCGCAGTCACGCCGATCACCGATGCCAATGAGTGGTGCAGTTGGATGAATATCACACTGTTTGACTCGGGTTTTTACATCATCTGTTGGCATATTTTGAAAAATTGAACCCGTACCCTCTAAATTAAAAACATCACCCAAAAGTGCCTGATTCCATGTACCATCAGCCACACGCCTGCCCAGCATGGCATTAAACAGAGTACTTCTGGCGGCTGATATCAGCAGTCCATCTTTCTCGGCAAATTTTTTGTGGGGACGATAGGGCTGATCACTCATCAGCTGGCTTTCAAAAAAACTGTAAGCCTTATCAAGATTTTTACCATCGATTCCAAACCTTTGTTCACCAAAATAATTTGGCACACCGCCAGATTTGATACGCTCAAGCGTCTCATCGATGGCATCGATATCACCGTTAAGATGACGCAGGCGAATGGCAAAATGATTGTATTTGTGCGTACCTCGGTTGAGTTTGCGACTATGCCAAATAAGATGGTTGAGTATGAAAGATTCGTCATCATTCAGATATGCTTTGGCAAAAGTTTCTAAAGAAGTCTTTGGTATCGCCTTAGTGGGTAGGCGAATGCTAAACCATTGATGCGTTATTGCGTGCCGATCTTTGAGCCCAGAGTAGCCGACATCACGCATAGGTACGCCCGCCCAATTGGCAAGTAGCCTTACGACATAGGTGGTATTTAGATTTATCTTGGTGATATGTAGCCACAGATGCTCGCCGTTGCCTGAGTGTTCGATGTCCAAAATCTCAGTAACGATAAAGTCATTAGGCGTACTTTTAAAATCGGCGTGTAAAACGGGCGGCTGCCAAGGCAGTGGTAAAGTTGTTGGGTTCATAAATCACTTTTTGGTTGTTTTAATGATATCAAATCGATCAAATCCCAATTTATCATCAATCAAAATCTTGGCCAAACCGTTGATTTGAATCAGGTTTTGACTATCTTCTTTGGTGTTACCATACTAATTATCAGATAATACGGCATTGGTTTTGAGCAGTTTGGCGGCAATATTACCCATCTTATTGACATCAACACTGATACTCTCTTGGCTTAGTATATCACCGCTTTTGGCATGTAAAGCGATAATTTGAGCACAGGGCAAGTTAGCATCTTGGGCGAGTAGACCTGCCAGCATGCCAGATAATACATCGCCCATGCCAGCGGTTGCCATGCCAGCATTACCCAAGGTGCAGATACTGATATTACCTAAAGTATCAATACTCAAAGAATTTGCTCCTTTTAAAATCCACCGTCCGCCATAGCGATTTTGTAGCTGAACAATGGCAGCCATACGATCGGCTTCAACTTGTGTTGCACTGATACCCAAAAGTCGCCCAGCTTCGGCGTGATGTGGTGTACCGATACAGTGATCAGGCAGGCGAATTGGTGGCTGATTTGCCAAATGCCATAGTGCATCGGCATCGAGTATGATTGGCATATGGTGCGTCATTAGTATTGCCAGCCACTTTTTAAAAATGCTCTTAGCCCAGTCATCACGCCCAAGCCCCATACCAAAGCATATTGCAGTCATCTCAGTAAGCTGTGTTTGGTCAATCTTATCGATATGCCCAAGCATCAGATTGGGGCTTTTGCTGATGATGGCGGTATGGTGATTGGGATGTGTCATGACCGTGACTCGACCTGCACCGACTTGAATGGCAGCTTCAGCACTCATCAAGGCAGCACCGCCCATGAGTGCAGAGCCACCAATGACCATGACCGAACCAAAGCCGCCTTTATGCAGATGACTGCTGTGTCTGGTTCTGTTGGGTAGGCTGGGCAAGCGGTTATTTATGATAGCGATTGGCTCAAGCAATACATCAGTGGGAATTAACGGATGATTGATGATACGCCCAACATAGTTTTTGGCATGACCCATGAATAACCCAGCTTTATACGCCATCAGGCACAGCGTCATATCTACCTGTGTCGCACAGGGCAGAGGCATACCAGTATCAGGATGTAGCCCTGAGGGTATATCAATAGCGATTTTGATGCCTTTCATGGCATGATACTGCTTAATGATGGTACACCAAATATCATCCAATGGGCGTGTCAAACCATCGCCAAATAATGCATCAATATGTATATTAGCTTCGATGGGCGACTGTAAAATAGGTAAATCAGCAGCAACTACATCTTGATAAGCCCAAACAGCATCATCACTCTTAGCAGGCAGGGCAGGGTAGATGGACACATGATAATGCTCCGACAAGTATACCCCAAGTAAATAACCATCACCGCCATTGTTGCCAACGCCGCACCAAATACAAATAGAACTATCAGGCTTTAGATGGGCTTTTAGTGTATTAGACATCATCAGTGCTGCTTGCTGCATCAGCCCAAAGCTGCTATTACCAAGCCCAACCCAACGATTCTGCCAGTCTTTGACTGCATTTACTGTATAGATGGGCGTTGGGAAATGATGCATGATGAGTACCTTTTAATCAGGTTGCAACTTGTTGGGTGATGATTGGTGGCACACCATTTGCCATTAAAGTATCGCTTGGTGTGCCACTATGAAAGCGTAGCTCATCATCAGACGACTGTATCAGCTCACATTCAATGTCACGAAAAAAAGCCACTCGTTCATCAATGCTGTCATCTGTGATGGAGCGAGCCAGCATTAAGTAATCTTCATAATGACGGCTTTCTGATTTGAGTAAATACTTATAATAGCGTGCCAGTTTTTCATCATCAATCACCTCTGACAACACCCCAAATCGCTCACACGATCGAGCTTCAATGAATGCACCAATAATCAGCACATCTACCATCGCAGCAGGTTCATAGGTGCGTTTATGCTTCAAAAGTCCCTTAGCATAGCGACCTGCAGGCAGATAATGCCAATCAATGTTACGCTCTTGCATTAATGATAAAACTTGCTCATAGTGCAGCATCTCTTCACGCACCAATTGAGCCAAACGCTCTTGCAAAGTGCGATGAAATTCATAACGAAAAATCAGATTCATCGCTGTGCCTGCCGCTTTTTTCTCACAATTGGCATGATCTTGAAGTAGTAGTGGTAGATGTTCACATGCCAAGTTTAGCCAACGCTCCGAGGTGCGACAGCCCAAAAACTCATGGATATGGCTAATATCTGTCTTGGCACGCGCGTGGGTCGTGATGACTGTTAAGTCATCTTCAGGGGCGGTGATTGCTTCACTCATATATCATCCAAAATGTCATAAATAAATTTATTATACCATAGCTTAATTACCCAAATGACAGACAAATACCTAAGTTTTATACTCAAACTTATCAATGTAAAAGTTTTGGGCAATTCATTGAACAATGTATTTATAATCGTTACAGTTATGCAATATTTTTATGTTCATATTACGCTCACTATCTAAAATTAAGTTTACAAATGTTTTATTTGTCAAGATTTTTAGGTTGGTAATAGCAATTAAATTGTAACAAATATTTAAATTTTATCGAATTAAGTGAGCTAATTTATATAAAAATATGATTTTTTGGCTAATTTTATCATCATTAAATCGTAATAATTCAAAATAATACAAATTTAATATATAAAAAATATTATAAATATCAATATATTATAGAAATAATTATTCATATTACAAAACTTTTAATTATTAAGGTATTGCAAAATATTTCAAAGTTGGTATCCTATAGCCATAGTATAAATTTTAGTATTCCATATTGATACAATATGTAATTTTATGTTACTCTGTGTCATGATGAATTATCATCATCGTTAGCGATACATCAGCATTTTGCCAGTGTATCTTATTGATAGGTACGATTGTACTGGGGAATACACCCCTTCAAGTGGAGAAAACCATGAAAAAACTTGCTCTAGCAACCGCTGTTGCTGCTTTATCTGTATCTGCTGCACAAGCAGCACCAACCATTTACGGTAAAGTGTTTTTGACTGTTGATGCCAACAATACCGATACAACTTATAATTCAGGTCTTGTACAATTATCTGAAGATACCAATGAAAGCGGGCTTAACTCAAATACCTCACGCATTGGTTTTAAAGGTTCTGAAGCGTTAAATGCTAATACTGATGTTGTGTATCAACTTGAATATCATATTGATATTGACGCTGATCGTGGTGATAACTTCAAATCTCGTGATACTTACCTAGGTCTTGCTCATAAACAATACGGCACATTGTTGGCTGGTCGCTTAACGACCATTGATGAAAGTGTTGATTTTGCCAGTGCACTTGTGGGTAATAATGTCGCTGACATCGGTCCTACTTTTAACGCCCCTCGTGCCAACAATGCCTTTGCTTATGTATCACCTGAGTATAATGGTGCTCAGTTCTTAGGCATGTATGCGTTTGACTCAGACACTGACAAGGGTGGTCTTGCCAAAGATGACCAGTTTGGTGTGGGTGCAACTTATAGCACAGGCCCTATCAATGCAGGTGCGACTTATATTCACTACGGTGATGACAGTCACATTCGTGTGTCTGGTAACTATGCGGTTTCTCCAGCATTGACTGTGGGTGCTTTATATCAAATCTCAGAATTTGGTGTCGCTGCCAAAAATCAAAAAGCCAGTCCTTTGTCTGAGGGCAAGGTAGGTGATAAAAAAGAAAGTACGCTTATCGTGAGTGGTGAGATGAAAACTGCTACGCCATGGACAGCCTATGGTCAGGCAACTTTAATTAAAAATGTTGCTGGTCATGATGGTGATGAGTCGGTAGGTGTTGGTATTGGTGGTAAATATGCCTTTAATCAAGCGGCGACAGGTCATGTCTATACAGGCTATGTCAATAGCGAGCGTAAAAATGTTAAGTATGAGGGCAGTAATGAAGCACATCAAAATACACACAAAGATACAAAGTTTGATGGTTATAAGAACAGTGGCTTTGGTATCGGCGCAGGTTTAGAATATAAATTCTAATCTATATCCAAAGCAAAAAAGCTCATCTTAATGATGGGCTTTTTATTGCGATAATCAATTTGGTGGTTAAATGTTAGCTATGGCTTAGGTAGTGTTTTGGTATCAATTAATGATTGGGCTGGTGTTGAAATTTACCATGATTTAAAAAATATGCGGTTTGATGGGCAACAGTCAAATCTGTGAGTAGCCCTGTATGACTGACTGGCAGTAATAAATAATCCTTGGCATTTTGAAGTGTTGTTTCAGAAACAAAGACAGTACCATCATGTTGAGCATCAAGCTTATTTAGGCGATGTAATCGCTTGTGTAGCATTAATAAAGGCAAACCAAGCCCAAAAGGTCGATTGCCTGCAATGATGCCAAGCTCAATACCATTGGGCAGTTGTGGACAAGTACCATCAAGTGCACCCAAATAAGACTGATTGACGAATGGTTTTAGGTATGTGTTGGCATAGTGTGCAACTTGACTGCCGCAGTGCGGCGTTCCCAAGGTAACACAGCGATGTATCCGCCAGACAGGATAATTTGCCAAAAAATGCCGAATGACCAAACCGCCCAAACTATGCCCAACTAAATTTATTGGACGATTGACATCATGGGTTTGGCTGAGATATTGATGCAGGTTTTCACTGTGTACGGCGATGGGCTGCATCAAACTGCGGTAACCGTAGCGATGGGTTGATAATCCCAAATTGATTAATTTTTTCTCCAAAGGTTTCATATACCAAGGGCTTAAGTGTAAGCCATGGATGAGAATGGTTAATGGTGTATCCATCATATAAAGTACTTATTTAATTAATCACATCTTCTCAAATTGATCAGCCATCAAAAATAACTAACACAAAATACACATATTTCAAATACCAAAAAACCCAACCAATTGATTGGGTTTGTCGTATCTGTCAGATTATTTGCCACGGTATGTGATACGACCTTTGGTTAAGTCATAAGGTGTCATTTCAACTTTGACTTTATCGCCTGTTAGGATACGGATATAGTGCTTTCTCATTTTACCTGAAATGTGGGCGATGATTTCGTGTCCATTATCTAGGCGGACTTTGAATAAAGTATTCGGCAAAGTATCAATAACCTCGCCTTCAAATTCGATAATATCGTCTTTTTTTGCCATAATCTTAAGTAATCAATAATAAATTTGGTCTATTATACTCTTTTTTTGATGAAAAATACAGCATCAAATGATGATTTTGTACGATTTATCATGACCGTGTACCTGATGTCATAATTGAGTATCAATCAGGTAAGTTGAGCCATAATGGCGTTAGTGGCATCTGTGGTAGTAGTGATTCAAAGCGTTTATGATAATAGGCATTGATAAAATATAGCCCATCAGCAGATGCGGTTGGTGGTGCCAAAGTGCGATTTTTTGCAAGCATCAGCTCATAAAATGCCTCTGGGGATATTTCTCCTCGTCCAACAGCAAATAATGCCCCCATGATATTACGAACCATATGATGTAAAAATCCGTCGGCTTGGATATCTAGTATTAAGTAGCTGCCATGCTGAAACAAGTTGGCATGTGTGACTGTACGCACTGGCTGATTTGATTGGCAGGCAGCTGCCCGAAAACTGCTAAAATCATGTGTGCCTACGATAGATTGGCTGGCTACTATCATAGCATCTATATCAAGCTTGGTGTATTCATGCGTGACTTGATGGCGTAAAATGGCAGGGCGATAGGGCTGATTGAGTGTGATATAGCGATAGCGACGAGCGATGGCACTAAAGCGAGCATGAAAATCATCAGGCATGGGCTGAATCCACCTTAAGGCAATGTCATCAGGCAGTAGGCTATTTGTACCACGCAACCAGTTATGGGCTGAACGCTCAGCGTGCGTTACAAAATGTGCAATCATATTACCTGCGTGCACGCCTGCATCGGTACGCCCAGCAGCGATAAGCTCAATGGACTCATTGGCAATGGTGGATAGAGCTTTTTCGATGACGGCTTGTACGCCGATGACTTCTTCTTGTCGCTGCCAACCACGATAGCGTGTGCCGATGAATTCGATACCGACAGCCAAAGTATGTGTTTTCATGAGGATTTCCAGTGCCAAGCGGTGAGCTTTTGGGTGATGGATAGCCAAAGTATTTGACCATAAATGGCAGGAATGGTTAATGAACCTGATGCCCAAACACCATGTTCATATTGCCAAGCCCCTGCTGCATAGTCCATATTTGTACCACCATGGGTACACATGGTGGTACAAATGATGGCAACGCCACGATCTGTTAACTTTGCCAAAGCATCAATCATGGCTTGTGATTTGGGTAGATTGCCTGCACCATAGCCAATCAAAATCACCGCACAAACATCAGCCGCTGCCAACAATTCATCAGCCAGTGTATTAGGATCGTTAGGCAGTACATACACTGACCGAATCTTGACAGATTTGGCACGCTTAATTAATGAGGGTAATTGATTTAAGTAAATGGCGGTATTGATCGATGGTGGCGATGATTTTTGAAATATCGCATCTGCTCCCACAAAAGCATTAGGTGCTTGGCTATTGATTTTTTGGGTATGCTTGGCATTGAATGATTGATGATGAAAATGGACAAATGTGCCACACTGTGCCGCTGCCAAATCCAAAGACTGCGATAAATTATTCCAAGCGTCGCTATCATAATTGATGGATAAATCAGCACATTGTGGCAATAATAAAGGCTGCATACTGCCAGTAATCACGAGACTTAAATCGGTAAATTCATCAAATGCATGTGCCAAAAAAGCCGCCAAAAAACTGAGCGTATCAGTGCCTGTGATGAGTACAAATCTTCGATAACCATCATGATAAGCGGTCAAAATCAGCTTATAAAAGCCCACAAAATCAGATGGCGTCATAAGGCTTGAGTCTTTGATGATCTGATTGTTCAAGATTTTTACATGACGATCGGTTGTGCCATATAGGTTGCTGAGTATTGGCAAAAAAATCTCAGCAGGCAAAGCAGATAGTGGTGTGCCATGGCTGCCAAAAGTGCCGCCAGCATAGATGAGGCAAATGGGTGATTGGTTAGGTGTCATAATAATTAAGATTTGTTAAAGGCTATGTCAACTCAGATGTGCTGTGCTTTTATAGAATAAATTTGCTCAATATTATAAATAAAACTGCCCAATAAAGCCATCAAAAAAAGGTGCGTCAGTCACGACACACCTTAATTTGGTGATTTTATAAAATCAGATACGACCTTGCAGGATGGCAAGCATACGACGCAAAGGCTCAGCAGCACCCCAAAGTAGCTGATCACCGACTGTAAATGCGGTCAAGTATTCGCCGCCCATATTCAGTTTACGCAGACGACCCACAGCAACATTTAGCGTACCTGTAACAGCCACAGGGGTCAGACGCTCCATGCTGGCGGCTTTATCATTTTCAACAACATCAAGCCATGGATTGTTGCTTTCACGCAGTACAGTTGTAATCTCTGCCAAGGGAATGTCTTTGGTTAGCTTGATGGTAAGTGCTTGGCTGTGGCATCGCATGGCGCCGATACGCACACAAATACCATCGATATTGATGGTTTCATCAGCTGATTTACCCAAGATTTTATTGGTTTCAGCTTGAGCTTTCCATTCTTCACGAGATTGACCATTATCTAGCTGGCTGTCAATGTAAGGAATTAAACTACCTGCCAGTACAGCACCAAAATGCTGCTTGGGAAAATCGTCGCTACGCTGTGTATCAGCAATATTTCTATCAATCTCAAGGATGGCTGAGGCGGGGTCATCAAGCTGATCTGACACCGAATCACGCAGAACACCCATGCCTTTGATGAGTTCACGCATGTTATTCGCACCAGCACCTGAAGCGGCTTGATAGGTCATGGCAGATACCCACTCAACCCAACCACGACGGAATAGCTCACCAATTGCCATCAGCATGAGGCTGACTGTACAGTTGCCGCCAATAAAGTCTTTTTTACCATCAGCAAGTGCCTTATCAATGACATCACGATTGATGGGGTCTAGAATGATGATGGCATCTTCTTGCATACGCAGGCTACTGGCTGCATCAATCCAATAGCCATGCCACCCACTATCTCGCAATGCACTGTGTACTTGCTTTGTATAATCACCGCCTTGGCAGGTGATGATGGCATCGCATCGAGATAGCTCTAGGATATCGGTTGCATCTTTGAGCGTACCGCCGTCCACACCATCAAAACTTGGTGCTTGACCACCAGCATTGCTGGTTGAAAAAAATACAGGCGTAATGTGCTGAAAATCGCCTTCTTCAACCATGCGACTCATCAAAACTGAGCCAACCATGCCACGCCAGCCAACCAAACCAACAACCATTTTTTCTGCCATTTTAGATACCTTTTATTGGTGAAAACGCTCAATCAAACCCAGATGACTGAACTAAAAAAGAATTGATAACTATGCCCTTTTATGACTAAAAAATCAAGTCATTTTATGGTCTTTGGGCGTTTATTTTTAGTTAAGAAAAATTGTATTTGATTTGATGCTAAAATAAAAATAGTGTGTTTGTTCAATGATATTAGGATGAATACGCCATGATTTGACAGAGTTAATTGGGTGCTGGTGTTAATAAATATGCCATGGCCTGACCTACTTTGGTTGATTTGATGAGCGTAAACTTGGCAGATGTGTCATCATCTAGTATGCTGTGTAAGGGTTTGTCAGCCTCAAGGTAGATTTTACTGTCGGTATGGATTAAGGCATTGTCAAGCAGATTTTTTAAAATAGGCTGCCATAAATTGAGAGCATAGGGTGGATCGATAAAAATAATATCAAAGGTATCGTGCATGGTGTTTAAAGCACTGATGGCATCGGTGCTAACAATGGTTAGCTTGTCTGATAATCTCAAAAGCTTGGCATTTTGTTTAAGCATTTGGGCTTGAGCAAGATTTGGCTCAATCAATATTGCTGTTTTTGCCCCACGAGATACAGCCTCAAAGCCAAGCGCACCACTGCCTGCACAAGCATCCAAAACTTTGGCATCGGTTAAATATCCCGTCAGCCAATTAAAGAGTGTCTCTTTGAGCCTATCTGGAGTGGGGCGTAGACCTTGTGCATCTACAAAGGTTAATAATCTGCGTTTATGCTGACCGCCGATAATGCGTACTTGGTTGACAGATTTGGTGGATTTTTGAGTGGGTTTTTTCATGATAATGATCGTTTAAACAGTTATTGGGTGAGAGTAATATTTGGTTTTGGATTGATTAGCATGATTGATGGTCGTTAGCCTAAGGCTATTTTTGTCGCAAAAAGTGCAAAAGTGCATTGCCTTTGATTTTGTATTCTTTAATTTTGTATAATGCTACCTTTGATAAAATCACCGCAAATACCATGAAAACATGCTACAATACGATGTGTTATCATATCATGATTTTAATCAATAAACCCCATTTAACTTTCTTAATCCCAAGATTGACACTATGTTTTTATCCCTTTGGCAAGCTTTAAGTGAGCATCCTGAATTCATCGCCATGCTGACCATTCCACCTGTCACAGCATTTGTGACTTGGGCGCATGTGTGGATGGCACTTGAGATGTTGTTTTATCCGATTAAATTTTGGGGCATACGCATTTTTGGGCTGCCGTTTGGTTTAAAGGGTTTGGGGTGGCAAGGTATTGTGCCTGCCAAGGCTGGCAAAATCTCTGGTATTATTGTTGACCAAACACTCTCAAAACTTGGGTCTTTAGATGAGTTTTTTCAGGCGATGGAACCTGAAGAGATGGCGGAGTTTATCACTGCCACCGTTGATAAAAATCTAGAAAGCTTAATTGATGAAATTATGCTTGAGCGTTCGTACACGCTGTGGACGCATACGCCATATGCCATACGCCGCCGTATTTATGCCCATGTTCGCTCACATTTGGCAGCAATCATGAAATCTTTAGTCATGGATTTGACTTATAATGTTGAGTCGCTCGTAGATATGCGTGAGATGATTGTCGCCAAAATGGAAAATGACCGTAAGCTTATGGTGGATATGTTTTTACGGGTTGGTAAAAAAGAAATTAATTTTATTTGGAAAATTAGTGCTTTGATTGGTTTTGGCTTTGGTGTGATCCAAATGGCCATTTTTTATTTTGTACCGCAGCATTGGACAGTGCCTTTTTTTGCGATGATTTGGGGGGCTTTGACCAATTGGATTGCTATTTGGATGGTATTTAACCCAATTGAGCCTAAAACTGTCCCATTTATTCGCCTATTTCGTTATGAGATGGTTAATCATCAAAAACGAATCGTATGGATGCGTCCGCATTGGCACAACTATTCTTGGCAAGGTGGTTTTATGAAGCGTCAGGATGAGGTTTCAACGGTTTTTGCCGAAATTGTCGTCAATGAGCTTGTTACACTTGAAAATATCATGAATGAGATGATGTATGGCAGGCGAGCGGATAAAACCCGAGAGTTGGTGAAATCTCACCTTTATGAGATGCTTGAAGATCCAATTGTGGCAACAAGCTTAAAAGTGGGTATGGATAAGCGTAGTCTTGACACCTTTAAAGATACGATTATTGATAAATCCATCGATGCAACGATGGTGCCTATTCGTGATCCCAAGCTCAATGTTTCTCGAGCAAATAAAATTTTTGGATTATTTGAAAGTCGTATTCGTGCCCTAACTCCTAAAGAGTTTCAAAATTTATTAAGACCAGCTTTTCAAGAAGATGAGATTACCTTAATTATCTTAGGTGGTATCACAGGATTTTTGGCAGGTTGGTTACATTTGGTGGTTGTCTTTTTTTAGTCAAATATCGTTGATTTGGTACATATTACAAGAATATCGCCATATGAGTTATCTTGGAGTTGGTTGGTTTGTTTAACCGATAATAAGCTAACCAAGCTAACCGATAATAAGTTAACAGATAACAATTTAACATCAAAAAGCCCCGCAAAATTTTGCCAGCAAATGAGTGTTTTACTATGCTAATAACAGAACTTGGATACTTTTCGCTATTGCTTGCGTTGGTACTTGCAATGCTACAAGCCATTTTACCCGCCATCGGTGTTATCAAACATCAAGTACAGTGGCAAAGACTGGCACCAAGTCTAGCGATGGCACAGTTTTTAGCGATGGCCGTATCATTTTTGGCATTGATTGCAGGTTTTTTATATAATGATTTTAGCTTAGTTTATGTCGCCAAGCATTCAAATAGCTTGATGCCTTGGTATTATAAGCTTTCTGCGACTTGGGGCGGACATGAAGGCTCGTTGCTGCTTTGGATGACAATTTTGGCAACTTGGTGTATGTTGGTTGCGGTATTTAGCCGTGGTTTACCATTACAGATGCGTGCTCGGGTTTTATCTATATTGGGTGGTGTGCAGGTGATGATGCTTGCAATGATGATTTTTACCTCATCACCGTTTGACCGTGTTTTGCCAAGTTTGCCTGTTGATGGTGCTGATTTAAATCCATTATTACAAGATCCTGGTCTGATTTTTCATCCACCGATGCTTTATATGGGTTATGTGGGGCTTGCAGTACCATTTGCGTTTTGTATGGCGGCATTATGGGCGGGCCGCTTAGATGCGGTTTGGACACGCTGGAGCCGCCCCTGGACATTGGTTGCGTGGATATTTTTAACCTTAGGCATTGCTTTGGGTTCGTGGTGGGCGTACTATGAATTGGGCTGGGGTGGCTGGTGGTTCTGGGATCCTGTCGAAAATGCATCACTCATGCCATGGCTTGCCGCTACGGCACTCATGCACTCTTTGGCTGTTACCGAAAAACGAGGTGTATTTAAAGCTTGGACGATGATGCTGGCGATTTTTGCATTTGCATTATCTTTACTTGGAACATTTCTGGTTCGCTCAGGGGTCATTACCTCCGTGCATTCATTTGCAGCTGACCCAACCCGTGGTTTGGCTGTACTGGCGATTTTAACAATCGTTATTGGGTTTGGCTTATTAATGTTTGCATTGCGTGGTTGGAGATTGACTGTTGAAAGCAGCTACCGTCTCAAATCAAGAGAAACTATGTTGGTGGTTAATAACTTAGTTTTGTTGGTTGCAACATTGGTCGTCTTATTGGGTACTTTATACCCCATCATTGCCGATTTTTTCAAATTAGGTCAAGTATCTGTCGGTCCTCCGTATTTTAATGCATTGTTTGTGCCGCTCACTTGGCTTTTGCTTGGATTTATGGGCGTTGGCGTTGTCATGCGTTATAAACACGATAGCCGCCCATTTTTAGCAACCTTAATGGCTTGTGCCATCGGTGCATTTGTACTTGGATCTGTGCTGGCTTATATGGTGTCTCAATTGGCAGAAGAGCCATTATTTGATTATGGTATTTATATCTCTGGGATTTTATCGTTGTGGGTGCTTATCTTTATTATCTTAGATATTAAAGATAAACTAAAGCATCATAAAGGCGGTATTTTTTCAGGCTTAGCTAAGCTTAGCCCAAGCTACTGGGGCATGCAGATTGCACATATTGGCGTGATTGTCTGTATGATGGGTGTGGCAGCGACCAGCAGTATGAGTATTGAAAAAGATGTTGCCATGACGGTGGGTGATAGCGTACATGTTCAAGGCTATGATTTTTATTTACAAGAATTTGAGATGATTCAAGGGGTCAATTATGATGCCACTCAAGCGACCATCATTGTCAGACAACATGGTCAGCAAATTGCGGTATTATATCCCCAAAAGCGTGATTATGTGGTCAGTATGATGCCAATGACTGAAGTTGGTATTCGACCAAGTTTATTCAATGAAATGTATGTGGCATTAGGTGAGCCAATCAGCACTCAAACAGGTCAAGTGGATATGAATACTTGGGCGGTGCGTGTATATGTCAAACCTATGGTACGCTGGATTTGGCTGGGTGCAATTATTATGGCTGTCGGTGCATTCATCGCTATTTTGGATAAACGATATCGCATTTACCAAACCAAGTCTGGTAAATATTCATCAAAGTTCAACAAAACCATGACAAACCAATAAAACCATCAAAGGAGTATTATCATGGCAAAACCCAATAAACGCTTGATGTTGTTTATTATCCCACTGATTATCTTTATGATACTGGTGGTGATGTTCTTTATGCGACTTGGCAAGCCGACAGAGATTAATACCAGTCGTTTGGTGGGCAATCCCTTGCCAAGCTTAAGCTTACCCTTATTATCCGATACCACACGCACAATCACCAAGGCAGACTTTCCAGATACGCCATTTATTTTAAATGTTTGGGGTTCGTGGTGTTTAACTTGCCATGCTGAGCATCCATTTTTGCTTAAGTTGCATGAGCAAGGCGTTCCCATTATTGGTGTTAATTATAAAGATGAGCTGTCTGAAGCGTTGGCATATTTAAATAAAAATCAAGATCCGTTTGTTTATTCTGTACAGGATTTTACGGGTGATTTTGCCCTTGATTTGGGGCTGATGGGTGCACCTGAAAGCTATGTTGTGGGGACAGATGGCATTGTTTATAAACATATTATTGGTGAGATTGGTGAAAAAAATTGGGCTGGCATTCAACGCTGTTTGACAGCGGTTGCCGATAATGGTTTATCTGATGCCAAAAAAATTAAAGCCTGCCATAAGGATGATTTATGAACTTGCGTGCTTTGATGATGGTATTGGTGATTGGCGTATCAACTGCTGCTGCCGCAAGCTTTGAGCTGTATGAATTTGATTCGCCCCAGCAAGAGGCTCAGTATCGAGTACTCATCGAAGAGTTGCGTTGCCCAAAATGCCAAAATCAAAATTTGGCAGGATCTGATGCACCCATCGCCCAAGACTTAAAACAAAAAACCTATGAAATGGTCAAAGATGGTCGTAGTGATGCTGAGATTCATAATTATATGTTTGAGCGTTATGGAGATTTTATCAGCTATAAGCCGCCTGTGCGTCCATCTACATGGATTTTATGGTTTTTTCCACCCGTGCTTTTATTGCTTTTGCTGTTGGGCTGGATTTATAAAGTCAAAAAAGGTCGTTCTTGGTCTAAGCAAATCCCCGCAAGTCATGCACCTTTATCTGCTGGTGAAGAAGCAAAACTTAAAAAAATCTTGGCACATCATCAAAATAAATCGTTGGATGGTAGTGATTCAAAACCAACAAAATAAGGCATCAATATGACACCAAGTTTAATTTTATTTTTTTCATTGTGTGCTGTTTTGACGGTATTGTTATCTTTGGTAGTCATTCTACCTTGGCGAAAAGTTGGTGTATCATCTGATAATCAACTGATGGCGATTAATGTGCAGATTTTTGGTGAACGCATTGCTGAGCTTGATGCTGATAAAGCGGCAGGGGTTATTGATGAGGCATCTTATCAAACCCAAATCACTGAACTAAAACGCCAGCTGATAGATGCCCAAACGACGACAGAAGCACAAACGCCCGTTGGTATCAAAGGGCGTGCAATTATCATAATTTGGATTCCGATATTGGTTGTTATTGCTTATGTGATGACCGCCGATCGCACGGCAGTTTTTACACTTTGGCAAGCTCAAGATAAAGTCGGTCAAGTGGCGGACGATTTATTAACTGGTAAAATTGATGTACCGCCTGAATGGGCAGCTAAAGAGTCAACAGCACTGATTGGTGCCATGCAAACCAATGTGCATCGCCATGCCGATGATGCCAATCGCTGGATGCGTTTATCTGAGCTATTTATGATGCTCGAAGCACAGCCACAAGCATTAGAAGCATTGGCACGAGCCAATCGTTTACAGCCTGATAATGAAGAAATTGCATTGACTTATGCACAGACCAATTTTTTTATCAATGAAGGCAGAATGGATGCAACAACGCATAAGATTTTAACCAAAATCTTAACCCAAACACCCAATCATGAAGGTGCCATGATGATGATGGCAATGGGTGAGGTGCGTGCAGGTAATTATCCTAATGCCAAAGCATGGATTGCCAGATTACGCTCAAGTCTGATGGCACGCTCAGGTGACCACAGTGAGGCTTTGGCAAGTTTGGATAAGTTGGTTGAAAATATTGATAATCAGCAGGCTGCCGCCGCCCAAGGTGTGGCGATTACCATCAATCTGGCACCCGCCTTGGCAGATAAGCTAAGACCTGATGATGTTTTATTTGTTTCTATTAGTGGGCAATCAGGCGGCGCACCTTATGCTGTCAAAAAACTGCCAGCCAGTGAGCTTATGAGCCAACAAGCAGTTAGTGTGACACTGAGTGATATGGATGCCATGATGCCAACACGAATACTGTCATCAGCACGCCAAGCGGGCGAGGCATTGGTGGTGAATGCACGCATCAGCCATTTGGGTGATGCCATACCGAAAGCGGGTGATTTGGCAGCCAATCCGATTATTTTGGATAAGCAAACCGAAGTATCTTTGATGATTTCTCAAATCGTGCCATAAAATCGTGATAAGCCTAGTATTGATTAATATTGGGCTTATTGATAACTGATAAAATATATTGACAAAATGTATTTTGGTAGGATTAATCAGGTCTGTTTACTTAAAGCACTCAAAGACCCATGATGACAATTGGTTGAATGGGTAAATATAAATATTCATAAAAACTTGTGATTTCATTGGGTTTTGTGATAAAAAACTTGAACAATTCCTCAATGTGCTTTATAGTACAATCTGTTACTAACAGCCGTTTGCCATCAGGCAGTTTTATTTGGAGAATACATCATGATGCGTATCATTTTACTCGGTCCACCAGGTGCAGGCAAAGGCACGCAAGCCCAGTTGATATCCAAGGAATTTGGCATTCCTCAAATCTCAACTGGTGATATGTTGCGTGCATCAATTAAGGCAGGCACTGAGCTTGGTAAGCAAGCAAAAAGTGTCATGGATGCAGGTCAATTGGTTTCTGATGAGCTGATCATTAATTTGGTTAAAGAACGCTTAAAACAGCCAGATTGTGCCAATGGTTGTATTTTTGATGGATTCCCACGCACAATCCCACAAGCCAAAGCACTGGCAGATGCTGGCGTTGCTATTGACTATGTGATTGAAATCAGCGTCCCTGATGATGAAATCGTAAGCCGTATGTCGGGTCGCCGTGCACATTTGGCATCAGGTCGCACTTATCATGTGATCTACAATCCCCCAAAAACTGACGGTATCGATGATATCACAGGTGAGGCACTGGTGCAGCGTGATGATGATAAAGAAGAAGTGGTGCGTGATCGCTTATCGGTATATCACGCCCAAACCGCTACACTGATTGGTCATTATCAAGAAGTTGCCAAATCAGGCGAAAATGCCCCTGAATATCATGACTTTGATGGAACAAAATCCATCGATACGGTTCGTGATGAGATTTTTGCTGTTTTAAAATCTGAATAATACTTGGTATCTGAATAATACCCAGTATCTGAATAGCACTCGGTCATTTTACAACAAAGCCCATCATTCACTATTTTGATGATGGGCTTTGTTGTGTCTTAATTTAATGATTGTTATATCAAATTATTGATCCAAATGCTCATGTAAAATCTTACGCAGTTGCACAATGGTTTTTGGGTTCTCGTGTGTGTTGTGTTTACCTTCAACGATAATTTCAGATGCCGCTCCCTCAAGATGTGAGCTTGTATAAGGTACAATACCATCAGAAATTGCTTTACCGACAGCGTCACCTTGTTGATTGGTATTGGTATGGTTGCCGATAATGCTATGATAACGCACAGATGGGCTAATTTGAATATCTTTGGTCAGTGCCATAAAAGAAGAATGATCTGACAGCTGGCTTGCACCATTTTGAAGGTATAAAGTGCCTAAGAAGCTTTGGGATTGAACATCATTGGTAAATATTGTACCAAGCGACCTAGTCAGTTCGATAGGCAGTTTGATGATACGCCGAGCAGCGCGAGTAAACCAGCGATCTGCATAATCTGTACCACGATGAGGTGCTGATAAAAAAATCGCTTCATCAACTTGTGGTAATGATGATAATACTAACCGATTTGAGAGGGTTTGGCGTTGGTCGGCGGACAGATGACTAATTAGCTTATATTGCTCCTTATGACCGAGCGTATGAAGCTTTTGGGTCAAATCAGTATCAGAAACCAACAATCTTGAGATGACACCGCCCATGCTATGCCCAATTAAAACCGCATTATGACTGGCTTTGTCTTGTCCATTGGGGTCAAGCTTGGCAAAAGTATGACGGATTAATTCATGAATTTGATAGCGGTTTTCTAAAATGGGCAGGTTAGTTGCATAGGCAACTTGCCATACTTGATAGTTTTCATTAAGCTTAGAATCGGTCAGTAGAGTATTGGTAAGATTCACCCAAGTGGCAGGGCTTGATGCCAAACCATGCAGCATAATGATGACTTTTTGGTCAGGATTATACGGTTTGAGCATAAATAGTTCAGGTAAAGCGATGGCATCAGAACGAGAAATCATATTCATCAGCGAGACTTGTCTGAGCTGATTTTCAGCCAACCACAACGCATAGCCCGCTGAAAAATTCGCTGTCAAAGGATATGATGTATCGCCGATTTTGACATGAGTGTTATTGCTTGGATTAAAAAAATAGGCATAAAACTCATGTGATGACAGTACCTCATCAATGGTATTGCCCGTAGGTTTAATGATGGCGGTAAGCTGAATATGCCCGACATGATGAATGCGATCATCCAAGGCTTTATTGAGTGCAAGCTTTTTGAGATTATCAATACTGGTAGTGTGCCGATCATTGATAGCACCAACGAAACTGACACCAAGCCCTGAGCGTCGTGCATTGACATCCAAATCCAGCAATCTAGAATCATAAGCAGAAATCATCTCAGAAAATAGCTCGCTGCTGTGTTCGTGTTGTTTGAGCTGACTTGTCAAAAAATCATGAGCACCAACAGAGATATGCAGTATATTTTGACCGTGGTCATTGCTGAGAACACGACCAATTCTTAGCTGATTGTAGATAGGTTCTAATTGCTCAGACGATACCACATCCTGAAATTTGGCGTTATAAAACGCACCATGATCCTTGCGATAAATTTGAGTGATTAAATCATTGATGGCAAGGTGATAAAGATCAAGCGTTCGAACATCAGACTCTTGGGGAAGAGATGAGGGGGTACCATGACCGCCTAAGCTGTAATAAAATAAATAAGCATAGCTATATTTGACAGTTTGATAAAGTGCATCTCGATACTTGGCATGACACTCAGTGCGAGCTTTTTGCTGATTTTCAGCGATATCTTTACTAATGGGTGCATTGGTATAATAAGGATCAATGGGCGCTCTGGCAAGCTCTATGCGACACGCCTCTTGGGCGATGAGATTTTCAGCATATGTATAATACAACTCGCTAAATACAGACAGTTGTAAACGATTGGGCATTTCGATGAAAAAAATTGATCTAACATCATCAACACACGCCTCAAAATCTGCCATGCAACTTTCTTGGGTATAACCTGACGAAACCAAAATAGATTGTGTCGCCGCACTGACACGACCGTTTGTAATGATACTGCTTCTTGTTTTTTCAAGTAATTTGGCAGGTGTCTGTTTGGGCGGTATAAGTGTATGACAAGCGCTCAAAATCATCATTAAGCTGGCAGGCAACAAAAGCTTACCTAAGCGTAATTTACTTGGTTTTATTGGTAAAGTTTGCATGAGTTTCTCTGGTGAAGCGTATGGCGGTTTGTCAGGTTTTAAATCAGCTAAAATCAGCTAAAATTTTATCATAATAAAAAAATCCGTACAATCAAGAGAGTGTACGGAAAATGGCATGACTTACCAACGCATCATTTGATGGGTTTGACATGAATGTCATCATCTTTGATGTTCCAAATGTAATAACCACCGTTGTCAACAATACGAATTTGTTCGGCAATTTGGGCGTGATTTGGGTGTTTGTTAGCCAAAGTACGCAAGCGTTTGAGTGCTGCTGTGCGATTGTCATTCAACAAATCTGCTTGAGCGATACTTTGTTCGGCCTCAACATTGCCCATTGAAACCGCCTTATCTAAATATTTACGACCTTCTTTAAAGCCACCTGATTCGGACAGCATAATCCCAAATAGCAGATTGGCTTCAAGGTCATCTGGTTTTAATTGTAAGGCTTTTTGCATGTATGTGCCTGCACGAACTGTATAGGTTGTGCCAAGATTAAGATTTCTTGCTATGCCGTTTAATTTAGCGGCACGAATGACAACATCAAATGACGCATCAGGCGCGCTGGCATAAGGTTCAATCCAATCTGACAGATGTTTGACATTTTCCGTCGTGATATATTCAGCGGTACGATTTGGGAAATTGGTTGGATAATGGCGAGCATTTGGGGCAACATCATCCAAAAACTCATCAATCAAAGTAACATCTAAAATAACGGTGCCTGTGGTATTGGCAGCAATGGTAACAGTTGGGATATTTTTGATTTCTGTGATTAAAATATTGGGAGCGGGCAGACCTTGTACGATGGTTTGTAGTAAATCAGCAGTGCCACCATGAGCCGTGATGGTTTCGGTGATTTCACCACGCATAGTTGGGCTTTGATAGGTGGTGTTAGCGATGGCGGTAGAGCCAAAAATGGCGATAAAAACTGATAATGTCAGTGCTAATTTTTTCATAAAAAATCCATGATAATGATGACTGAATGAATAATTGATTAGGGTGCAGCAACCCTTGATAAAATTTTATTGAAAATTGATAAAAATTGACAATTTTAGTTCATTTTGTATGAAAAATGGCTAAATTTTATGATTTATAATTTGATGGCAATCGCCTAAAAATTACCAGTAAATACAATCTAAAATCCTAAAATTTATCAAATCATATCAAATTTTATGCTACTTTAAGGTAACGATTTACAAAAATTTGCATAAAATCTTACCCTTTTGTTGCAAATTGAAAATCAAGGCAAAATCGCCGTTTCATCCGTATGGATTGGTAAAGTGCGATCATATTTTTTTAATTTTAAACATAAAAACAGACCGAATATGGCATTTAATATTGCTGTGATGGCAAACAACTGAGCCAAACTTAGTTTGATGACTGCCAAGATTATAATTGAGAAAATTGCAGAACCAACCATAAAAATGGCATTTAAAATATTATTCGCCCCAACAATGCGTGAACGGTAGTCAATGGGTGCATATGCTTGCATGGCAGTGTATAGCGGTACAATATACACGCCGCCACTAAATCCCAATAAAAACAGTGCGATAAATACCGGCCAAACCTGTGATTGATGTATGATATCCATCACAGTATACGGCCAAATAGGTAATGCCAAAGACAGCTGATTTAAAGAAAAATATAACGCCATCGCAAAGACTGATAAGCCTAACAATCCATAAGGCAGTAAGCGAAAGCTGATTTGATTTTTGGTGAGCGTTTTACACAGTAGTGAGCCTATGGCAATACCAACAGAAAATAAGGTCAGCAAAAAGATGGCCACAGATTCATCTGCGTGCAACAAAACCTTGGTAACTTCAGGTGTTTGCGTCAAAAAAGTTGCACCATAAAACCAAAACCAACTATTACCCAAAGTGATAAAAAACAATAAGGGCAGATGATATAGGTACTTGAGTAGTTCAAAGCTCGTACCAGCAATATTCCAATTGATGGATAAATCAGAGGCATGAACTTTAGTTTTTGGGATTTGGCGTGCTGATAAATAACCAAGTATTGCCACAACGACAGTTACCGTAGCCAGCCAATATTCAGAGAAATATAGCTGCGTTAAGACGCCTGCTGTCATCATGCCTGTTAAAATGGCAAGGCTGGTGCTGGTTTGAAATAATCCATTGGCTGCAACCAGCTCATCATGACGCATGGTTTCGGGTAAATAAGCATATTTAATAGGACCAAAAAAAGTCGATTGAGTACCCATCATAAATAAGCAAAAAAACAGTAGGCTGTATATTTCATAAATAAAACCCACAGCAGCGACCGCCATGATGATGATTTCAAGTAATTTGATATACCCAGTTAAGGCAGATTTTTCGTATTTATCGGCAATCTGACCTGCCAATGCTGAGAATAAAAAATAAGGCAAGATAAATAATAACGCTGCCAAATTATTTAATAAGCTCACCTCGGTTTCAAGTTTTGCTGCCGCTGAATAGGTGAGTACTAATATCAATGCTTGCTTAAAAATGTTATCGTTAAATGCCCCAAAAAATTGAGTAAAAAACATTGATGTAAATACTTGACGGCGAAATAAGTTTAATTGGCTTGCCATAATCGATCGGTATTTTAAGCTAAAGTTGGGGTAAATTTTGGGCTTTCATCATATACAAACTCTGCTATAATAGCAGGAATTTGATTTTTTATCTTGAGTTTTTTTGTATGTCAAAGCCAGTTTTGTTTGCAAATCGCAGTTTTATGCCTGTCGCATTGGCGGCTTATTTGCCTTTGATGACATCGCAAGCATTGGCACAACAAAATAACCCTGCAAACATCATCAATCATGTACCCGCTCATGACACCGCCATCAATCAAGCAAAGGCAGGCAATCCGCCTGTTTTGCTAACACCTGAGCAGATACAAGCACGCCTTAATGCTGCTGGGCTGAATACCCAAGCCAAATCACAAGCTTTGGATGTTGTCAATTTTGATTATCAATCGCCGATATCTCGTATTAGTGAGCAAGCACCCCCTTTGGGTTTGGATATGATGGTCATCGAAGAAACCACACCGCTAAGCTCAGAGGAATTATTTGCTCAAGAATCTACTGAGATGGGAATCAATCCAAATGATTATATTCCAGAATATCAAGGCGAGCAACCTAATAGTGAGGTGGTTGTACCACCGACATTAGAACCTGAAAAACCAGGTTTGATCAAGCGTCTTTATGCACGCCTATTTAATGATGGTGTCAATAAGGTGCCTAGGCTTAAGGCAAAATTTTATCAATCATCGCAATCAGGCGAAACCAGTGCGATTGGGTCATCGCATCAAAAAACAGAGCCTTATGCAAATATCAAAGCGGCACTTGAAGACATCACCCAAGAGTCAGCGATGGATTTACATGGCTCTATCCCACGCCTAAGACAAACTGCTTTGGCGGCTGCGCGTGCTGTTGGTTATTATGATATTGATTTATCAATCATAAGAAATAGCGTCGGAGAGGTGGATGTCATCATCCATGATTTAGGCAAGCCTGTTTATATTGATTATCGAGCGGTTGAGGTACGAGGTGAGGGTGCTGATGATAAAGCATTTACTACCGTAGCGGATGAAGTGCCATTGCTGATCGGCGATGTCTTTCATCATGGCAAGTACGAAACCAAAAAAAATCTCATCGAAAATGCCAGTGCTGAACATGGATATTTTGATGGGCGTTGGCTAGATCGTTCAGTTGATGTGATTTTGCCAGATAATATCGCTGATGTCAGCTTAATTTATGATACAGGTACGCAGTATCGCTTTGATGAGGTGGTATTTTTTACCATTGATCCCAAAACCAATCAATTGACAACCGATCCAGATAAGCTGCCAGTTAAACGAGAATTACTTGAGCAGCTGCTGACCTTTAACATGGGAGAGGCTTACAATTTACAGGCGGTGCGTGCACTTTCCAATGATTTGATTGCCACACGGTATTTTAATATGGTGAATACCGAGATTGTCTTTCCAGAGCGTGAACAGATCCAAAACGACCAAGTGAGCTTTGAGCAGTCTTCAAGTAGCCGTACTGAACCAGCACAAGTTGATGAAAGCACACTTGAACCTGTCATTGAAACCGTTGAGCTAACGGATGGGACATTAATGGATATTTCGCCCATCGAATTTAGTGCATCTAATCTGATTCAAGATAAGCTAAATTTGGTGGCTGCCAAGGCTCGCCATCTGTATGACATGCCTGATGATAGGGTGCTTGCCATCAATCATGATGATGGCGTAAATCGCTCTATTTTGGGCAGAATCAGTGATGCCATATCTGCCGTTGCACGCGCTATTTTACCTGATGAATCTGAAAATGAGGTAATAGATTTACCTGAGCGTACCGCATTGGCTAATCGCAAAACCCCTGCTGATGTCTATCAAAGTAAAAAAGTGCCGCTATATGTCTTTGTGGCAAGTGATAAACCACGAGATGGTCAAATTGGTTTGGGCTGGGGATCGGACACAGGTACCCGCCTAGTCACGAAATTTGAGCATAATTTGATTAATCGTGATGGCTATCAAGCAGGTGCTGAGCTAAGGCTGTCTGAGGATAAAAAAGGGGTCAAGTTATATGCCACCAAACCGCTTAGCCACCCTCTAAATGATCAGCTAAGAGCAACTTTGGGTTATCAACAAGAAGTTTTTGGTCGCTCTACCAATGGTTTTGATTTATCCACACGCACTCTAGAGCATGAGATTAGCCGCAGTATTATCCAAAATGGTGGCTGGAATCGTACTTATTCATTGCGTTATCGTCTTGATAAGCTTGAAACCCAAGCACCCCCTGAAACATGGCAGGATTTACCAGTGGATTTTGTTAATGGTAAGCCAAGCCAAGAGGCATTATTGGCAGGTGTTGCTGTGCATAAAACGGTTGCAGATAATTTGGTTAATCCGATGCGTGGCTATCGTCAGCGATATTCTTTAGAGGTTGGCTCAAGCGGTTTGGTATCGGATGCTAATATGGCTATTGCTCGAGCTGGTATTAGTGGCGTGTATAGTTTTGGGGATAATGCTTATGGCAGCAATCGTGCCCATCAGATTACTGGAGGCATACAAGCAGGATACATTTGGTCGGATAATTTTAATCATGTACCATATCGTTTGCGTTTTTTTGCTGGTGGCGACCAAAGTATTCGTGGATATGCACATGACAGTTTATCACCTGTATCAGATAAGGGTTATCTGACAGGTGGTCAAGTTTTGGCGGTTGGTACAGCTGAATATAATTATGAATTTATGAAAGATTTGCGTTTGGCGGTTTTTGGTGATATTGGTAATGCCTATGACAAAGGCTTTACGAATGATACCAAAATTGGTGCAGGTGTCGGTGTTCGCTGGGCATCGCCTGTCGGTCAAGTTCGTGTTGATGTGGCAACTGGTGTCAAAGAAGAGGGCAATCCCATTAAGCTGCATTTTTTTATTGGCACACCATTTTAATTCAGCTTAGTTTATTATTTTATTTATTTTACGATTTTATATCGCCGACAGATTGGCGTGAATTGATAATTTTAACCATTTATGATTAAATGGTGCATTGGTAATCAGATGTCTAAAGGCGGCACATGACTCATCAGGATAATTCAAAAAACTCGTCATCGGCAGAAAATAGGGTTTCTGCTGGCGTTGCCGCACCGACCAAAACTCAGCCCAAACCACCAAACCCATCCAAACCACAATGGCTAATCTATTTGATTCGCTTAATTGTCGGAGCAATTATTGCCGCTTTATTGTTGTTGGCGGTGTTATTTGCCATGACCAACAGCGAGTCAGGTTCAAAGTTTTTAATCGAAAAAATTGCGTTAGAAACTGGCACTAAGCTTAAGTACAGCGAAGGCTCAATTCGCCGTGGAGTTTGGGTACAAGATGTCAAAATCGCTCAAAGTGAAGATATTACCATCACCATTAATCGTGCCTATGTACAGCTTGGGTGGCGAGCCTTGTTTGCTCGCCAAGTGCATTTGGTCAATCCTGAGATTGATAAAGTTTATGTGACAAACACCAAGCCATCAACGGGCGAACCCTTTGATTATGCGACCATCAGCCTACCAGTGACGCTTAAGCTTGAAAATGCCAAAGTCAATGAAATTATCTATGACCAAGTGGATTCTGAGCCTGTCGTACTGCATCATATCGCATTTGATCACGCATCATGGGCAGATTCAACAGTTAAAATTGATAATGCCATGCTAAGCTATGGTGATGATATTAATATCAGCCATGCCACTGGTGGAATTGATTTAACAGGTAATTATCCGCTGTCGTTGTCGGCAGATGTGCATATTTTGGCACTTGATGATGCGTATTTTGATACTTTGTCGGTGAAAGCAGGCGGTAGCCTTAAGCGTACAGTTGGTACACTCACTGGCAAATATAATCAGCATCATGTGACAGGCAGCTTTATCGCTCAAGGGTTGGATAAAAACTCACCTTTTAGTGCACGCCTTGATTTTGATGAAGTGCGATTGCCTTATGCTGACAGTCAAAATATTTTACTAAAAAATGGCTCTATCGTTGCTGATGGCGTCATCTCAAATATCGAGCTACGCATTAATACTGAGTTATCCGCCAAAGATATTCCTGATGGGCATTATCACGGTCGTGGAATTATTCGTGGCAGTACCATGCAAATCCCATATTTGCAGGCTGATACTGCAAATGGTACTTTGGTGGCAACGGGTGATATGACTTGGGAAGATGGTTATGAGCTTGATGCCACCATTACAGCAGAAGGCTATCGTATCCGTGAAGAGATGCCAAGTGATTATCATGAATATAAAGCCTATCTACCTAAAGTTTTGACAGGCTCACTTGGGGTTAAGTATACGCTATTAGACAAAGCCAGTCATGATACTCGGTTTGAGTTTGATCTGAATCAAAAAGATGGTGAACGCATTCAAGCGACGCTGGCTCAAAATCAACAGAGTGATCATGAGCCTTGGCGTATTGATGCAACTTGGGCAAATCTCATCCGCCATGACATTCCACAAATTGGCGAGATTCACAGTCGCTCAGGTCAGGCATCAGTTCGTTTGGAGAACGGGCATACCTATATTAACGCTTCTGCTGACATTGTTAAACTTAATGCCGCCCCAAGCGGATCGTATCATGTGCAGGCAAATATTGAGCAAAATCAACGCTTGCACTTGACGGATTTTAACTATCAAGGCGTGATGGGCGAGTTGACAGGCACTGGCAGGGTTGATTTTGCGACTGCCCAAAGACCACTTGAGTGGCAGCTTGATGTCACTGCCAATCCAGTCAAACCCAATGCGTATTTTCAAGCACCCAATCAAACACCGTTTGAGCAAATTTCAGGCAGAATGATTGCTTCAGGGCGTCTGCGTGAGATGGATGGTGTGTCAATTCATGATATTAAAGTTGATGACAGCGATTTAACCGCTTTATTAAATGACGGCAAGCAAGTACATCTGATGGGTCAAGGTACTAGCAATATTAGGCTACAAGATGGACAAATTAGCCATCTTAAGGCAAATTTTGATGGTCAGCTTGCTCAAGACATCTTACCGCAGGTAGCTGGCTCAAGCATTGGACTGGATATTGAAGGTGATTTGAATGATTTGACCATCACACGGGCAGTCATGATGAATGACTCAGGTAAAGTATCGCTTGCAGGTCGCCTTGGATTAGATGATGGTATTCGCTGGGATATCAAGGGGCGATTAGATGAGGTAGATACCGCCGCTTTTGTTGATGATGACAATTTAGTTGCGATCATCACAGGCGATCTTGCCACATCAGGCAGATATCGTGATGGCGTGATGGATGATATCGCACTTACCTTTGATGGTCAAGTGATCAACAACTCAATCCCAAATGGTCATCTAAGTATTGATGCGGCAGGTTCTGGCAATCGCTTTATGGTCAATCATCTAAGACATGATGGCACAGCAGGCACGCTGAATGCGACAGGCTGGGTAGATATCAGCCAAGGCGCTGCATGGCAGCTAGAGGCTGATATGAATTCATTGAATTTGGGTGCATTTATCCAGTCGCTAGATACCGACTTAAACGGTACAATTGAGCTTGCAGGCAACTGGCAAGAGTCTCATCAAGTCATTGATATCAGTAATCTGGATATTACAGGTAGCTACAATAATCAGCCACTTATCGCCACAGGCAGTCTGTATGCCGAGCTTTCTCTACCTAAAGATTTGGCTGGGTATATCGAAAGTATCAAGCAAGCAAGCCGTCCGCCGACTTCGTCTGATGATTTATTGGCACTAAAAAATCGCATTGATGACAACGCACGCCAAACCCAAAATATCATTCATAAGCTCAATGCTGATAATCTACAAGTCCGCATTGGCAATAATCATTTGGCCATATCAGGCGATGAAAGACAGTTAACCGCCAGTGTGAATGTGATTGACCTTGGGCAGCTTATCAATACCGCAAGTGGTGCGATTCAAGGCGGTGTGATTGTTGTCAATGATCATCACGCTTTGCCAACTTTATATATTGATGCCAATGTCTCAGCGCTTAGGCTTGCCAATATCACCATCCAAAATGCACAAGCTATCGGTAAGATTATCAATCTGGGTAATAGCGAAAGCCAGCTGTTGGTTCAAGGTGATGGTATTATCGTGATGGGACGCACCATTAAATCTGCTCGGATTGATTTTAGTGGCACGGAAGCCGATCACATCTTATCAATTTCAACCAAAAGCGGTGATATCGAAGCATCTATGCATATTGACGGGGCATTTAATCGTAACAATATGCGCTATCATGGCGTGTTGTCTGATGGTTTTATCAATAGTAGATTTGGCAAAATGTCGCAGCGTCAGCCGACTGAGTTTGGTTATGGATTGGATGATAATAGCCTACAAATCGCAGCACATTGTTGGCAATCGGCACATACCCAAGGCAATGGCGTGGGTGCGATTTGTCTGCAAGATACATTAAGCTATACACCAGAATCGGGGAATGTCAATCTTGTTATCCAAAATCTTGATACCCAAGTATTATCAGCGGCTCTGCCAAGTGATATTCGCTGGCAATCGATGCTCAATGGTCGCATTAAGGCAATGTGGCAGGCAGGTCAATCGCCTTTGGTTGATGCTGTACTGTATTCTGATGATGGCACAATTGGCCTAACTCAAGAAGAGACAGGCTATGTTGAGATGCCATATCAACGCGCGTCTGTGATTGCCAAAAGTGTTGATAATGGCTTAAAGGTAAGAACCGATATCTTGGGTGCGGCAGGTCGTGGTTATGCCGATATCATCATCAACCCCAATCAAACAGATAAGCCCATTTCTGGTGCGCTTGTTATGAATGATCTTAATTTGGCGGTATTGCGACCATTTTTCCCAAGCATTCAAACATTGAGCGGTAAAGTCAGCTTGGCAGGTGGCTTAGGTGGCACATTATCCAAACCACTGTTTTATGGTAATGCCAATTTAAAAAATGGTGCGTTGGCTATTGTTGGCGTGCCAATGCCCATTTCTGATGTTGATGCCACGGTGAACATACGGGGTACTCAAGCACGCTTAGACGGTAGATTTATGGGCGGTGAGGGCCATGGTGTGCTTTATGGTAAAATGGATTGGGCAGAAGAGCTGTATGCTCACCTTGGTGTATTTGGTGAAAATCTGACTGTCAGCCAGCCACCGCTTGTGACTGCACAAATCAGCCCTGAGCTGGAAGTGACTATCAGACCTTTCCAAAAATTTGTAGATGTTCAAGGCGTCGTTAGTATCCCATCAGCAACCATTCGTCCGCCAGAGGCAACCGCAGATATCGTAACCGAATCCCCAGATGTATCAGTCATTGACCGCCGTATTACAGGTAATATTGACCAGATTTTAAGTAGAGCTAAACCTTGGGATATTAATGCAAATATCGGTGTTGATTTGGGTAATAAGATTGAATTTCGTGGATTTGGGGCGGTATTACCTTTGGCAGGAGCGATACATTTGACCCAGTCAGGACAAGGCGCAATGCAAGCTCTTGGCGTGGTTCAGGTTTCTAAACGCACAAAAATCGATGTCATTGGTCAAAATTTGGATTTAAATTATGCCCAAATTCGTTTTGATGGCGACATGCTCAATCCACGCTTATCTATTGAGGGTGAAAAACAAATTGAAGGGCAAACGGTGGGCGTTCGCATTCGTGGAACGGCATCAAATCCAAACATTACCGTATTTAATGATGCAGGTTTGGATGAATACCAAGCAATGAATGCACTGGTGACAGGACACATTAGCGAATCAAGTGATTTGGGTATCACAGAGCAGGGTTTTCGCTCACAAGTAACCAATCACCTTGCCGCTGCTGGCTTAAGCTTAGGTTTGTCAGGGACCAGAGATTTAACCAACCAAATTGGTCATGCATTTGGTTTTCAGAGTTTGACCATTGATGCCTCGGGCAGCTCGGATGATACCAATGTTAATGTTACAGGCTATATTACGCCAGATTTGTATTTGCGTTATGGCGTGGGTGTGTTTAATGCTGAATCAACCTTATCCATGCGTTATCAATTGACACGCCGTGTTTATATTGAGGCAACCAGTGCCGCCGAAAATATGGTAGATGTGATTTATCGTTGGAAGTTTTAGCCAAAAAACCATTCATAAATGCGTTTGAATGTGTATCAGATGATGAATAAAAAGGCATTGACAGAAGATTTATCAATGCCAAATGTTTGATGAAATTGATTTTAATCCGTATGTCATTTTAACAAAGTAATTGTCAGCATTTTTAGACCGATTGATGCCTTAAAAACCCAACAAGCATCATCTGTAAGTACAAATGATGCCTGTTGGGTTGGAGAAAAACGGTTTTTATTAAAGTGATTTAAGATATTAAACTGATATAAAATCAATATGATATATTATGTTAATATCTTGATAATACCTAATGTCGCCAATGGATCATTAGATAATTATGAGATAATTACTTGGTCAAAATTAATCGATTATTTCGAGTTAAACGCAGGCGGTACTCTTCCCCTTGGTGTTCAATACGCACTTCCTTGGTCATGGCAAAAAGATTTTGTGAGTATAATGTTGGTAAGCGAATGTGATCACGGTTACTAAAATAACGAGCGATACTCATAGTCATGGCGATTTTCCTTGTGTTGACGGGTGATGGGTGGTTATCCCAAGCCGTATGCTAAACTACTATCTTACTAAAGTGCACTCTGATTCAAATATATTTTGAGTGCTGGCATGATTGCCATTAAAATGATTTATTGCCGTTTTATCATTGGGTTAATTTTCGAATGATATTAGTTTTTAAACAGCAATAATTATCATTTGTAGTTATAATAGCAGGTTTTTAGTAAATTGCAAATATAAATATTAAAATTTGATAAAATTCATTAAAAAAATCCATAACTGATTGAAAAATAAAAACTTATGCAAGTAAATTGTATCCATAATCATCATAAAATTGTGTCTGTTGCAGTGGCTGTACTGAGATATACAGATAAATTTTTGGTAGCAAAGCGTCATATGCATCAACACCAAGGGGGCAAATGGGAATTTATTGGAGGTAAGATTGACTCAAATGAATCTGCCAAACAAGCGTTGATGCGTGAGGTTAATGAAGAAATTGGTCTGTCATTAAATACCGACCAGTTGGTTTTTATAGGAAAAGTATATCATGATTATCAAGATAAAAAGGTATGTTTATATACTTATGAAGTATATCTAACCAAAAAACAATATCATGATTTTTTGTATTGCCAAAAAGGGCTTGAAAATCAAGATTTAAGATGGCTTGATATGGATGAAATGATTGCTAAGGTTAATCAATTTCCTGTCGCCAATACACGGATTATAGATTGGATTGGATTACCAAATCTGCTGTACATCAGCCATGCGGTGGATTACTTTGGTGATTTTGATGGTTTTGTGAATTATTATAGTAACCAGTTGCCCAAATCAGCCTATTTTTATTATCGCCCTTGCGTGGGTACTGATGATGCCATTAGGCTGCTAACTTTGCTAAAATCTAAGCGCCCAGACATTAATCTTGTGGTCAGTTGGTCGGTTTATCAAGCTGCCTATCATCAAGATATGATGAAAGTACTCGGTGGCGTTATGGTGAAATTAACTTGTGATGAACTTGAATATTTTTCTGTCAATGTTGACAAACTGCCAACTGATTTACCGCTTTGGGTTGGCGTGCATGATAAAAAAGAGGCAATGATGGCCAATCAGCTTGCCAAAAGCCATCGCATCGTAGCGGCACTTATCTCACCTGTACACAAAACAAAAACCCATCCTAAAGCTCATGTACTTGGTTGGCAGGGGTTTGAATCTTTGGCCAAGCTGTGTGATATGCCAAGTATGGCATTGGGTGGGCTGACATGCTTTGATATGAACCATGCCAAACATCATGGTGCAAAAGGTATTGCAGGAATTAGGGGGCTGATTTTGCCTCATAACAGCCAGCATTATTGAACGACAAGATAAACCATGCAAGCACTTGGCATGGCACGCTTTATGCTTGTGTCAATGTGTTCACACAAGAATTAACATTGCCAAGCTTTAAATATTGATTTATAATTTGGGCATATCACTTGTTTTAGACCTAAAAATTTTGACGAAAAGACCGTAAGGAAAATATCATGTCAAACCTTTATTCTACCCATTTATCTTCTCGAAAAACCCAAGAAATTCAAGCAGTTGAGTTACTTGTTGCCCTAAATACTTTGGCAAGCAGACAGGTTTTGGTGACATTTTTGGGCGAGCGTACGACATTGGATGTGGTGGCATTGATAGCACTGCATGATAAATATGGTGTGGCATTGGCTGATACTTTGGCGTTTGCCAAGGCTTTGATTGATCATGGTTTAGAAAATACATCGCTTGATATTGTACAAGCAATCAAAGCACAAAAGTCAGCCAATGAGTTTGATAGCGGTAGCCAAATTAAAGCGACTGATGTGGTATTGTATGGATTTGGTCGCATTGGTCGCATTTTGGCACGCTTATTGATGAGTCGCCCTGCATCAGAGTCAGGCTTACAGCTTAAGGCCATTGTCGTGCGTCCAGCGGGCGAGGGTGATTTGGCTAAGCGTGCATCGCTATTAGAACGAGATTCGGTACATGGTTGGTTTAATGGCTCTGTACAAGTTGATACCACAAATAATGGTATTATTGTCAATGGTCGCTTTATCAAGGTGATTTATGCGTCTGACCCATCAGAGGTGGATTATACGGCACATGATATCAATGATGCGATTGTCATCGATAATACAGGCAAATGGAAAGATGAAGCGGGGTTGGGTAAACATTTGACATCAAAAGGTGTCAAAAAAGTGTTACTAACAGCACCCGCCAAAGGCGAAATTAAGAACATTGTCTATGGCGTCAATCACGATACCATCGGTGGCGATACCATTGTATCAGCTGCTAGCTGTACAACCAATGCCATCACGCCAACCCTGAAAGTTTTGCATGATGAATATGGCATTGTTCATGGTCATATGGAGACCATTCACGCATTCACCAATGACCAAAATTTGGTGGACAATCACCATAAAGCTGACCGTCGTGGTCGTGCTGCACCACTGAATATGGTCATGACCAGTACAGGCGCAGCGTCTGCAGTATCCAAAGCCATTCCTGAGCTTAAAGGCAAACTGTCAGGTAACGCCATTCGTGTACCTACCCCAAATGTTTCATTGGCAATTTTAAACTTAAACTTTGAAAAATCAGTGGGTGATGCTAAGGCAATCAACGCCTTTATCCAATCAAAGGCACAAAGTGAGCAGTGGCAGGCACAGATTGACTATTCAGACTCACCTGAGGCGGTATCAACTGATTTTGTGGGTTCTGAAAAAGTGGCAATTTTTGATGCCAAAGCAACCATTGCTACTGATAACCGTGCCACCTTATATGTTTGGTATGATAATGAGATGGGCTATAGCACTCAAGTTATCCGAGTTGCTGAAGAGATGGCAAAATAAAGCCTTGTCTGACTTTTGAGTTACTTGTGCTATTTTTGACCAAAAGCCTATCAGTTAATGCTGATGGGCTTTTTGGCTAAACATACATTCTTAGCTCACCAAAGAGCAAGTTAGAGCGATTTAGTTTATAGTCATATTATAAAATTTTACTTAAATATCAATCCAATATCGGCGAATAGTTTTACCATTGGTATTTAACTTGTTTTCTAAAATACCACCGTGATTCTCAATCACCTTAGCAGATGCCAAATTGCTATCATCACAGGTAATGAGTACTTGATTTAAGCCGTTTTGTTGACAGTGTGTCAGTGCAAGCTTGAGCATTTGGCTGGCGATGCCTTGCCCCCAGTAGTTTGGATGAGTACTGTAGCCAATATGTCCGCCTTGAACTTTTAAAAATTCATTCAATTGATAACGCACATTAATCACCCCAAGAACAAAACCCAACTCATCTACACCAAAAAAAGTATCATCCGCTACTTTAACAAAGGTATGATTTGGTGCAGGTGTGCCTGCAGGTGCACGACTAAAATTAAGCCAGTCTTCATAACTGTCAAATAAAGAAAGTGACATACCGTGTAATACCAGCCCATTATCTTCAAAGGCTTTGGCAAGTGATAAAATCTGCGACTGATGGGCGAGTGTCGGTGCAATGAGTGAAATCTTAGGCATGATCATTCCTTAAATCGTGTTATGATGGTTTTATTGTACCGCATAAATGATTTTGTGTTTTGTTATTTTTCAATCATTGGGCAATTTATGCTACAATAGTCACCAATTAACTAAAATTTGAGCAAAATTATGCGTTTTATTGATGAAGCTGTAATCAGCGTCAAAGCAGGTGATGGCGGTAATGGGATTGTCAGCTTTCGCCGTGAAAAATTTGTTCCCAAAGGCGGACCAGATGGTGGCGATGGTGGCAAAGGCGGTGATGTTTATGCCATTGCCGATGATAATACCAACACCTTGGTGGATTATCGCTATACTCGTAAATTTGAAGCACACCGTGGCGAAAATGGCGGCAGTAAAAACCGTTCGGGTAAGGGTGCTGACGATATCTATTTGGCAGTACCGATAGGAACAACGATTATTGATACTGATTTGGATGTGGTAATTGGAGATTTAACCGAAAAAGGTCAAAAAATCTTGATTGCCAAAGGTGGTGATGGTGGTTTTGGTAATACACGCTTTAAATCTTCTACCAATCAAGCACCTCGTAAAGCAACGCCTGGATTTGCTGGTGAGATGAGAAATATCAAGCTTGAGCTTAAAGTTGTGGCAGATGTCGGTTTGATTGGTTTACCAAATGCAGGTAAATCAACCTTCATTCGTCAGGTCTCAGCTGCCAGACCTAAAGTGGCAGATTACCCTTTCACAACACTTGTACCAAATCTAGGCGTGGTAGATGTTGGCTCACATCAATCTTTTGTCATGGCAGATATCCCAGGTTTGATTGAGGGTGCGTCTGATGGTGCGGGGCTTGGCATTCGATTTTTAAAGCATGTGGCACGCACGCGTCGTTTGTTACATATTGTTGATGTCAAGCCGATTGATGAATCAGATCCCGTTGCCAATGCGCAGATTATCTTGAATGAATTGAATAAGTTTTCTCAAGAGTTATCACAGCTGCCACAAATTTTGGTATTAAATAAAATTGACCAAATTCCCAACGAGCAGCGTGATGCCGTTTGTCAAGATATCATCACACGATTGGGCTGGACAGGCGAAGTATTTTACACCTCAACGCTGACTGGCGAAGGGGTTGAAGCGGTCAAACATCATTTGATGCAGGTCATTGAAGATGAGCGTGAGCGTGAGCTTGAAGATCCGATGTTTGCTGAAGCACAGGCGGCTCGCTTTGCACGCCTTGAAGAAGAAGTGCGTCATAATACCGAAATCCAAAAAGAAGCTTATCGTGCGATGCGTAAAGCACAGCGTGAGGGCGGTGATGGTGATGACGATGATGATTGGAATGATGACGATTATGATGTTGCAGTTGAATATGCACCTTATTAAAGTGAGCTGATATCATCATTTTAAGGTTTTATCAGCGTTTTTCAGCATATTGATTTACATACAATCGCCTTTTAATTTGGCAAATTGTTTGTGCTATTTAAATTATAAACTTAAATATTGTATAAACCATCGTTTGGCTACCAGATTGGAGGGATTGTCTGCAATCACTATCAACCAAAAAGTTTGCTATTTATTGGTATGGTTGAGATTTATGGTATCCGTGATGATATGGCCTATTTTATAACTTGATAAACATCAACATAGATTTTTTACTTATATGATTTAAATAATTAAGTTATTAATACTAAAAAATAAATTGATAGAGAGATTTATGACAGCACAGTTTGCCCCCCTAAAAAATGACCGCTTATTGCGTGCATTAAAGTTCTTGCCTGTGGATACCACACCAGTTTGGATGATGCGTCAAGCAGGGCGATATTTACCAGAGTATAAGCAAGTGCGTGCACAAGCAGGCGATTTTTTGAGTCTATGTAAAGATATTGATAAAGCAACAGAAGTAACTTTGCAACCACTGCGTCGGTTTGAGCTGGATGCTGCAATTTTATTTAGTGATATTCTAACCATTCCTGATGCGTTTGATTTAGGTCTATACTTTGCTGAAGGTGAAGGTCCTAAGCTGACCAAGACAGTGCGGACAGAGTCACAGATTATGGCACTGCCAAAGATTGAAATGACCTCATCACTTGATTATGTAATGAAGGCTGTAACAAGCATTCGCAAAGCATTAAATGGTCAGGTGCCATTGTTTGGTTTTAGTGGCAGTCCTTGGACTTTGGCAACTTATATGGTTGAGGGCGGTTCTAGCCGTGAATTCCGCCATACCAAACACATGATGTATGCCACGCCTGAGCTTTTACATGCATTGCTTGCGAAAATTACCGATGCAGTGGTTGATTATTTAGATGCACAGATTGTGGCAGGTGCACAGATTGTGCAGATTTTTGACAGTTGGGGCGGTGCGCTCGGTCATCGCCAGTTTACCGAATTTAGCCATGCTTATAATCGTAAGATTGTTGCCCGCCTAAAAGCCATCCATCCTGATGTGCCTGTGATATTATTCACCAAAGGCGGTGGATTATGGCTAGATGTTCAAGCAGATAGCCAAGCCGATGCACTGGGTTTGGATTGGACAATGCCATTAGATAAGGCACGCCACTTACTACATACCCTAAATGCCAAAAAAGCAATACAGGGAAACTTGGATCCTGCAACCATTTTTGGTTCACCGAAGATGATACAAATGGAGGTTCATCGTATGTTAGATGATGCGTATGTCCTTGATAAATCAGGTTATGTTGCCAACTTCGGCCATGGCATTACACAGTGGTCAAATCCTGACCATGCTAAGGCATTCATTGATGCAGTGCATGATTATCAGATTTCATAATAAGTTAGACCACCCCCTAAGTGATATACTCAGGGGGTTTATCAATAGCGATATTTGTTCTAAATTGGTAACCCAATCATCAATCAAGTGTATTGCCATAAAATCATCTGATACCAAAAGATAATAGTGCTGAAGCTTTGTCATTTGGATACTTATTTAATAAAGTTATTTAAGATAATATTCATTATCTATGATATTTTAAAGATAAAATAATCACTAAAGGCTTGAGCTTTGGCATAATATTATGAATGATATTCATCAAAAATATCAAATTTATTATTCACTATTAATTTAAAATTATTAATCAATATTTTGTGAGTTATTTGCAATATAACCACATTTTAGCTAGGGTAATTATTTGATTTTTAACATGTTAAGGGATGAGATTGATGAGTATCACTGAGCAAAAAAATTAATATCGGTATCGTTGGGGGTTATTCCTGATACCCGTTCGGTTCGAGTATCTAATAAACTGCGTATCGGCATTCATCACGATATCGATGTTTTGACAATCATTGTGGTACAAGACACTTGTCAAGGGTGCAGCAGGGCAAGCGGTACAAAATATGAACATCATGTTTGGTTTTAATGAGATAACAGGACTGGATTTAGTGCCAGTGATGCCTTGATTGGGTATGTTATTGATGAGTGGCTTGTGCTGACATAGTTACTCTATAAGTTACTTGTAAACTGTGGTGAATTTTATTAGCATTATTCAACAGTGCCCAAATAAATGGGCAATATTGATATGCTAAAATATTGCCATAATCCTATCCAAGACCCTAAAAAGCATAATTTTAAGGTATGTATGCAAACAAATATCCGTTTTCATCATCAGTCTGGAATCAGTGTTCTACTGATTGTTTCATGGCTTTTGCTGGCTGTATTTGCACTTATTATTGGCTATTTGGTGATGAACCCAAGTATCGTAACCAAAGAACAATCAGCATACCCATTTGCCATAAGTGTATCAAATGAAGATGAGTGGCAACCCATCATCGCCGATGATAGTACAAAAATACATCCTGATACACCTGCACCAATTGCGTCATATTATGAAGCAGTAAACCGAGCTGCTCAGTCGGTAGTGAATATTTATACCACCCAAAATGCACACCGTCAACTATATTCAAACGATCCTGTATTGCAGCAGTTTTTGGAGCGTTATTATGGTGGAGCACCACATCAAGGCGTAAATCTAGGCTCAGGTGTGGTGGTGTCTAGCGAAGGCTATATCGTAACTAATGCCCATGTGATTAATGGTGCTGATGAGATTACAGTGGCACTAAATGATGGTCGTAAAGCACGCGCTACCGTTATCGGTAGTGATGCAGACAGTGATTTGGCGGTGATTAAGGTTGAGCTGGATAATCTTGTGCCAATGGCATTTCGTGCTGAGCCAATTCGTGTTGGTGATGTATCACTGGCAATCGGTAACCCGTTTGGTGTTGGTCAAACAGTTACCCAAGGCATCATTTCTGCGACAGGACGCACTGGTATCGGTGTCAGTAGTTTTGAGGATTTTATCCAAACAGATGCAGCAATCAATCCAGGGAACTCTGGCGGTGCTTTGGTTGATGCTAATGGTGCTTTGATTGGGATTAATACGGCAATTTATTCACGCTCTGGCGGTTCGATGGGTATTGGTTTTGCCATTCCCAATCAAATTGTCCAGCAAGTCATGACATCACTCATCACCACAGGTAAAGTTAGCCGTGGCTGGATGGGGATTGAAATGGTGCGTATGACAGATGATCCTACAAATATCGAGAGCCGTTCAAATGTTATCATTCGTCAAGTTTGGCAGAATAGTCCAGCAGAGCATGCAGGCTTAAAATCTGGTGATAAAATTGTGCGTATTGATGGTGTACAAATTACCAGTATCAATGAGCTTGTCGGTGTCGTTGCTCATAAAGCACCTGGCAGTCAGCTGACTGTTGATATTATGCGTGATCAGAGACCCATGACTGTACAGGTGGTATTAGCCGAGCGACCCAGCTCCAAAACATTAAGCCAACCTATACAAAACTTGCCCAGTCAGTCAAGACCAAGTACGCAGCTTGAACAACTATTGCAAGAACTGGAGTCTCTGCATGGCACACCGCAATGATGCAATTTAATATTTAAACCTTGGTAAATCTAGACAAATCTAGCTTACCAAGGTTTTCATTGAAACAACCAAGCATGACGCATTAAGTTTTTATTTGCACGGTTGGGCGGGTATGCTAAAATAGCCCATTATCTGACTTTTATAGCTGATTTATGCACCATTTGATCACATTGATTCGCCAATACAGCTTAGTGCTGATTATTTTGGTCATTTGGCAATTTGTGGTGGCAGTAGGTATGCTGCCAGATTATCTTTTGCCAAGTCCTTGGCAAATTTTACAAGCACTCATCGATGATGCCAAACTTTTGGCACATCATGCCAAATACACTTTAGCCACCGCCTTTATTGGCACTGTTATTGGTCTAGCGTTGAGTTTTGTGTTGTCAATTTTGATGGATCTATCACGCAGTTTCCGCCAAAGTGTGTACCCGCTGATACTACTAAATCAGACCATTCCAACCATCGCTATCGCACCACTTTTGGTCATTTGGCTTGGCTATGGTATTTTACCGAAAGTGGTTTTGGTGGTGTTATCTGTGTTTTTTCCGATGACTATTGCACTGCTTGATGGCTATCGTTCTGTTAGTACGGATGAGTTAAATTTATTTTACTCCATGAAAGCCAACATTTATCAGACTTATCGGCATCTTAAGATTCCCTCGGCGATGGGATATTTTTTTACAGGCCTTAAAGTTGCACTCAGCTATGCCCTGATTTCGGCGGTGGTGGCAGAATGGCTTGGGGGCTATCATGGGTTGGGTGTGTATATGACCCGAGTGCGTAAGTCGTATGAGCTTGACAATATGTTTGCGGTCATTTTTTTGATCAGTTTTTTGACACTGGCGTTAATCGCATTGGTGAAATGGCTGGAGCGTCATGTGCTTGATTATCAATATAAGGAATAATGATGAAAATATTTTGTTTTCGACCACTGGTTGGCGTTGCCTTGGTAGCCGTATTAGCCTCATTAATGACTGCTTGCTCAAATGGGCAATCAGGCAATGAGCCAAAACTTCAAGAGTTGATTATTGCACTAGACTGGGTGCCAAACACGAATCACACAGGGCTATATGTTGCGCTTGATCAAGGTTATTTTAAAGAAGCTGGATTTGATGCTAAGATTGTGCAACCAAGTGAGGACAGTACTTCAACTTTGGTTGCAAATAAGCGTGCAGATTTTGGTGTTTATTTTCAGCCGAATATGGTTAAGCGTCTGAATAAAGGTGAGCCAATCACTGCCGTGGCGGCGATTACACAGCACAGCAGTACAGGACTGTTATCGTTAGCCAAGCTTGGTGCAGATAAGCCCCAAGACTTGCAGGGTAAGCGTTACTCAACATGGGAAGATCCTGTTGATGATGCCGTGGTTGAACAGATTGTTGGCGCACCCCTTAAGAAAATCCCTGGTGAGTCTACTGATGCAACGACTGCACTACGCATGAATCAGTTTGATTATATTATGGCGTACTACAGCTGGGATGGTATTCATGCAAATATTAAAGGCGTGGATACCAACTTTTTTTATTTAAAAGATGCTGATCCAATTTTTGATTATTATGCCCCTTTATTGATTGCAAATAATGATGAGCTAAAAAACTACCCTGAAAAATATAAAAAGGCACTGGCGGCAATCAAACAAGGCTACCTATACGCCGCTCACCATCCAAATGAAAGTGCCGAAATCTTAGTTAAGTATGCACCAGAGATTAATGTAGAGCTTGCCAAACAAAGTCAAGCGTATATCTCACCGCAGTACCTTGATGAACAAGGTGATTGGGGACAATTTGATTATGATCGTTGGGATCGGTTCTTTAATTGGGTTTATCATAAGGGTTTGATGAATGAATTTACACCAAAATCAGGTGTGACCAATGATTATCTAACCCAATAATCTATCGCTTATGCACCCAAAGCTTGAATTTAAAAATATCAGTCATGCATTCACCACGAATGCCAAGACACCATTATTTGATGACCTAACTCTTAAGGTTGCTCAAGGTAGCGTGGCTAGTATCGTTGGTGCAAGTGGTGTCGGTAAAAGTACACTATTTAATATCGCTGCTGGTCTGATTTATCCCAGCCATGGGCAAGTGATGATCGATGGTAAGAATGTTACAGGCACAACTGGGCATGTGGGCTATATGCTCCAAAAAGACTTATTGTTGCCCTATAAAACGGTATATGACAATATCGCTTTGCCATTGATGTTATCGCATAAAACCAAGCAAGAGATTGCAGCACACATTCAGCCTAATTTGGCAATTTTTGGGCTAGATGGGCTGACCAAAAAATATCCCAATCAGCTATCTGGTGGTCAGCGTCAACGAGCCGCATTACTTCGCACCTATTTATCTAATCGTGAACTGATGCTACTTGATGAGCCATTTTCTGCTTTGGATTTTGTGACTAAGGCGGATATGCATGAGTGGTTTGGGCAGTTTCGTCAAGCCAATCAGCTGACTTGTTTGATTATCACGCATGATATTGATGAAGCCATTTATTTATCTGATGAGATTTATGTATTAAAAGGCATGCCAGCGATGTTTACGCATCATTTTTGGGTACCTAAACAGCAAGACTTTTATCAATCTACTGAATATTTAACCCTAAAACAGCAAATTTTAACCGCCATTCGATATTAAGCATGCGTTTGGGCAAAATTTAACTTCAGGTTTTTCTAAAATTGTTTTTCTAAAATTAATACACAAAACCAGCTTCAGCAGCTGGTTTTAGATATCTTGATAAATAATCAAGATGATTAATCAATACGCTCAATGGTTACATTACCAACATTACCAGTCATACCAATGGCTTGAGCAGCACCATAAGACAAATCAAGCACACGATTGGTCTTGGGTCGATCGTTGATTTTGACGACCACAGATTTGCCATTATCACGATTGGTCACTCTGACATGGCAATTCATTGGCAGGCTATTGTGTGCTGCCGTTAAGGCATTCATATCAAAGGTTTCACCACTGGCAGTTTTACGACCATGAAACTGACGACCATACCAAGAAGCGATGCCATTTTGTTTGAACTTATTGACAGTGCTTGAAGCGACAGCTGTCAGACGATCAAGCACAGGAATGTCTTCATCGGTTTTTTTGGATTTGGTAGATTGAGCAATCATTGGACTGTTAAGCGCCAAAGAGGCAGGTTGACGCGCTGATTTGACCAAGCTTGACGCATTATTATGCTGCGTGGTGAGCTGCTGTAGTACATTGTCAATATTAGCAGGGCTATTGCCAGCTTGTGCATTCATGCTTAAACTTGCGGTTAAAGTAATGCTCGCTAATCCAAGTAAAGATTTGCTCACTGTTTTCATGGTTACACCTTTAGTATTGCATACTCTGACAATGATTGAGAAAATCTCAACATACTGACCAAAATATGTACACAAAAATGTACAGATAGGCACAAATCAGAGTCAAAACATTATGTAAAATACCACTTTAAAAGATCAATGCAGTATCAATAAAAGTTAATAAAATAAAATGCTCATTGATGTTGTGTGCATCAAATACCTTATCTTAGCACTATTTTTTGAAATTACAAGGCTAATTATTCACCGTTTTGGCTGATATTGCTCAAATTTTGTACAAAATATGGGCAAATGTTTTAAAAATAACTGCTTGGAAAAAACAAAATCTGATTTCGTTTAATACAAAATCCAAATACCAAAACAGGTATTTATGATTGATATTATTAATAATATCTTTATAATATGGGGCTGATTGACCAAATTTCAAGTAAAATCAAGTAAAATTAGGCATTGTTTCGGTGATAAATCAAATAATTTGGTGATAAATTGATGAAAAATTTTAATCAATATTTTGTAACTACTCTTATCAGCAGTATGCTGGTTGCGTGCAGTGCACCCATACCAACCAATCCACAAGTATCCCCAATAAAAACGCCATCGGTACTGATTACTAAAGATAAAATCGGTGATCATCATACACATGAGCAAGATGATGTAAGTAATGTCGGTTTGCAGGCCCATTTTGAGGCTTGGCTACAGACGCACCATGCCACCAAACAAGAGGTAGTTAGGTATCAGGCGTATTTACAATCAAGACTTGGTAATTATCTGCCACCAATGAGTCAGCTACTAACGACTGCACGGTCATGGCAGGCATGTGGTCACGAACCTTATCAGCTGCCACCAGAACATCTTTGGGGTCAGATTGTACCAACATTACAAGTGTATCAAGATCTCAAAAGCAGGGGCATATTGCCAGCAAATACCCAAATTCGCTCAGTTTATCGCAATCCTGCACTCAACCAATGTGCTGGCGGTGCAGCTATGAGTAAGCATTTGACCAATAGTGCCATTGATATTTGGGTGCCTGACCTTGAAATAAAAAGCCAAGCACTGTATGAGCTTCAAAACCGCCTATGCCAATATTGGCTAGAGCATGGCGAAAACCAAAATTTTGGACTGGGTTTATACGCCACAGGTGCGATTCATTTGGATACCCAAGGCTTTAGAAAATGGGGTGCTCAATTTTCTGAAATAAACTCTATTTGTCGTCATGCCTTGCCGAAAAATAAGCTATAATCATTGGCTAATTTTGAGCGGTATATCGTATGTTACCAACACGCCTTATTCAAAATCGTCATATCTTAACCAAGCTTGGTATCACCATATGGGCATCAAAATATGCTGATGTGACGACGCTACCATCTGCCTATCAGCCATTACCGCAGAAACTGGAGATATCGACAGCACTGCCCCAACAAAGCCTAAATGCCCAAACGCAGTTAGAATCAACGCCCGTCACACATCGCCCAAAGCAGGTAATTGATACACTGCCAAAAACTCAGCAAACCAAAACATCTCATCTAAAATCACCACCACAGCATGAAGTTTTGGATATCCATCAGTCGTCTTTTGCAGCCAAGTCAATTGAATATCATTTGAAAGTGATGATATACCAAAACTGGATAATGATGGCTGATGTCGATGCTTTGGACGCAGCAGGGCATAAGCTTTGGCTATCGTTACATCGGTCGCTGACTCAGCAGGCAAAACAGCAAAAGCTGACATTGGTCAGTAGACAATTTGACTATCCATTATTTGAAGATGACCTGACAGGTGATTCTGTTTTTTTGGCAAATATCAGCCTAAAAGGGTTTATATTTGGGTGCATGCGTGAATCTGGTCAGATAAAATACCTTGCACCATTGACAGCTTTGCCTGATTATCTGAATTTGCAAAGTATTCAAAATTTAACACTCATTAGCGATTATCGCATTAACCAAATGTTGCAAGATGGCACGACAAAAAAAGCATTTTGGCAAGCATTGCACCGCTGAATGATGATTTTAATGGATGAAATTTTAAATACAATCAAATGCCATAAAGTTTCATGATATACTATGATAAAAATTTAGGCATTTTTTAAGGATAATAATATGACTCGTTTTGCCAATTTTTGTGCCGGCCCCGCCAGTATGCCGACCGCCGTCCTTGAGCGTGCTCAAGCCGAAATGCTTGACTGGCAAGGTCTTGGCACATCGGTGATGGAGATTAGCCATCGCAGTACAGATTATATTGAAATGGCTCAAAAAGCCGAGGTGAATTTACGCAAGCTCATGGGTATCAGCGATGAGTACGCTGTGCTGTTTTTACAAGGTGGTGCAACGCTACAATTTTCAGCAATTCCGCTAAATCTGATGAATGGCGGCGTGGCGGATTATCTTGAGACAGGTACATGGTCAAATAAAGCCTATAAAGAAGCCAAGCGTTATGAAGCGTTGGGTCTTGGTCAAGTCAATTTGGTGGCGGCGGGCAGCCAGACACAGTTTAGCGACATACCAGATCCAAGCACTTGGCAGCTCACCAAGGGAGCAAGTTATTTTCATTATTGCCCAAATGAGACCATTCATGGCGTTCAGATGTTCGATGTGCCGAAGGTTGATACGCCCATCGTGGCAGATATGTCATCGTGTATTTTATCTGAGCCGATTTCGGTGGATAAATTTGGTCTCATCTATGCAGGTGCTCAAAAAAATATCGGTCCAGCAGGATTGACTTTGGTCATCATTCGTAAAGATTTGTTGGAACAAGCCAGCGAATGGTGTCCGATGGTGATGAATTATAACAATCAGCATACCAATGATTCTATGCTCAATACGCCATCAACTTATGCGTGGTACTTATCAGGCCTTGTGTTTGAATGGCTGCTTGAGCAAGGTGGTGTTGAGGCGATTGCAAAAGTCAATCACGCTAAGGCAAAAACGCTGTATGCCGCCATTGATGGCAGTGATTTTTATCATAATACAGTCAATCCAAACCATCGTTCAATCATGAATGTACCGTTTCATTTGGCAGATGACAGTTTGGATAAGCGATTTTTGGAAGAATCCAAAAAAGCAGGCTTGCTAAACTTAAAAGGTCATCGTGCGGTAGGCGGTATGCGTGCCAGCATTTATAATGCCATCACACTTGAGCAAGTTCAGGCACTGGCGGCATTTATGGCAGAATTTGAACGCAGATACGGCTAAGTATACCCAAATTTTTATGGTGATTTGGTTATTAAGCCCAATGATGCTATCAATGTTTAGCATGCCCTAATATTATCCAAATTTTCAAATTTTAAGGTAAGAGATGAGTGATTGTCGCATTCAAGCAATTTTAGCATTTGAAGATAATTATATTTGGCTCATTGAAAATCAAATGACCACAATTATCATTGACCCAGGCAGTAGCCAAGAGGTGCTGGCGTACTTACAAAAAAATCAGCTGACGCCCAGTGCAATTTTGGTGACGCATCATCATGACGACCACACAGGCGGTGTCAGAGACTTACTTAGTCAATATAAAAACTGTGCTTTATACGCACATGCCAATCATGGTTTTGATGATATACCCAAAGTCAATTTGGTCGATGAAGGCGATCATTTTGTGGTTGAAGATATCTGCTTTCAAGTATGGCGTACCGCAGGTCATACCGATAGCCACTTAAGCTATGTGACGGATATTGACCAAAAAACGCGCGTATTTTGTGGCGATACGCTGTTTAGTGCAGGCTGTGGGCGAGTGTTTACAGGCACGATCTCTCAGTTATTTGCCAGTATGAAGCGTTTTAATGATATGGATGAGCAGACCATGTTTTATCCTGCCCATGAATATACCGTATCAAATTTAAAATTTGCCAAAAGTGTGGCTTTGGACGAACATCAAGATGCCATCAAGCACGCCACCAACATCGCAATCACACAGCGACAAAATAATCAAATGACACTACCCGTTAGCTTAGCACACGAACGCCAAATTAATGTCTTTTTACATGCTTGTGATGATAGTAAAGCCAAAAAGCTTGCCAATCAGCATGGATTGAATGATAATTCGGCGTTGGCGGTATTTAGATGGTTGCGTGAACAAAAAAATCATTTTTAAACTTAAAGCGTGCTTGTCTTTGGTTTTTTGTATAAAAAGCGTTGACCAATTTTTATACAAATTTTATGCAATATGGACAAAAATCTAGGCTCTGGGTATGCCTTAACAATTTTATGAATCCATCATTAAGAATTAAGAATAGATATGCCCAAACTCTTAAGCGTCAAATGGCAGAACGATGAAACACCTCCCTTAAAACAAAACTGGTATGTAGCTGACTTACACCCTCAATTTTACTGAGCCGATGTAATAAAAACTCTTCATAATGACGCATATCTTTGACCAATACTTTCAGTAAATAATCTTCACTGCGTCCTGTTACGACGCTACAACTGACCACCTCGTCAAAATTTTGGATTTGGCTTTCAAATTCATAAAATCGCTCAGCGGTATGCTTATCCATACTCACCGCAACATAGACCGATAAAGCGTAGCCAAGTGCCGTAGGATTGGTAGCAGCGTGATAGCCTGTGATGACACCAGTATCCTCAAGGCGTCTGATTCGGCGGATGGTGGGCGTGGGCGATAGATTAATCTGTTCGCTAATCTCTGCGATGGATAATCGGGCGTCATCGGTCAGTATACGCAGTATTTTTTGATCGGTTGTATCTAAGGCGGTCTGTTTGGTGATATGGCTCATATGGATTATCCAAAGAATAGCGATAAAATTAGTTATTTTTACTATATATTAGCATATTTTTAGCAAAATTATCTAAAATATCTGATAATAAATATCAAAATAAGTAAAAATTGCTATACGATATTTGATACAATTGAACCATCAACATAGTTAATATTAGTTAAAAGTCAATGAACTTTTTGGAGCTTTTATGCCACAGATTACCCCAAAAAATCCTGCGTTTGATTTTAATAAATACCAGCCGTTTGCGTTTACGCCTAAGCTTAAAAACCGTACTTGGCCTGATAAGACCATCACCAAAGCCCCAATTTGGGCAAGTGTTGATTTGCGTGATGGCAACCAAGCCTTGATTGATCCGATGAGCATCGAACAAAAATTAAAATTTTTTAAACTGCTTGTAGAGATTGGCTTTAAAGAAATTGAAATCGGTTTTCCATCAGCGGCACAAGTTGAGTTTGATTTTACACGCCGCTTGATTGAAGAGGGTCTTGTACCTGATGATGTTACCTTACAAGTCTTGGTGCAGGCGCGTGAGCATTTGATTGATCGAACTTTTGAGGCACTTAAAGGGGCACGCCGTGCGATTGTGCATGTGTATAACTCCACCTCAAAAGTGCAGCGAGATAAAGTTTATCAAATGGATAAAGCCCAAATTAAACAAATCGCCATCGATGGTGCGACCATGTTGCGTGATAAGGCAAAACACTATCCAGAGACGCAGTGGGTGTTTGAATATTCGCCAGAAAGCTTTAGCCAAACTGAAACCGATTATGCCGTTGAGGTGTGTGACGCTGTCTGTGATATTTGGCAGCCTGACACTGGGCAAGAGGTGATTTTAAACTTACCTGCCACTGTCGAGGCATCGACGCCAAATATCTATGCTGACCAAGTGGAATATTTTTGCCGACATCTAAAAGCACGCCCGCATGTTACCATCAGTCTACATACGCACAATGACCGTGGCTGTGCCGTGGCGGCCTCTGAGCTAGGATTGATGGCAGGGGCTGACCGCATCGAGGGCACGCTTTTGGGTAATGGCGAGCGTACGGGCAATATGGATATTTTGGTTATGGCGATGAATCTGTACACCCAAGGCATTGACCCAGAGCTTGATTTGAGTCAGGTGAGCGACATTGTACAAATTGTCAGCGAATGTAACAATCTGCCAGTACATCCACGCCATCCTTATGTTGGTGAACTTGTCTTTACGGCATTTAGTGGCTCACATCAAGATGCCATCAAAAAATCTTTAGATTATAATGAAAAACACCCTGAGACCCAGCAGCATTGGGATGTGGCATATCTGCCCATCGACCCAATACACATCGGTCGAGGCTATCAAGATGTGGTACGAATTAATAGCCAGTCAGGTAAGGGCGGTGCTGCGTATATCTTGCAGCGGCATTTTGGTTTTAATTTACCACGCTGGACACAGATTGACTTTGCCCGTGTGGTGCAGGCTCATGCAGAAAGTATGGCGCGTGAACTAAAAACTGATGAGCTGCTTGAAATTTTTACCCAAGCGTATCTTAAGCAAGATAAATTCCGCCTAAGCGACTATACCATCAGCAATAAAGGCGGTGCTGTCAGCTTCCAAGGTCAGGTGGCTGCACCTGAAGAGGTGTTTGAGGTGATTGGTCAAGGCAATGGTGCGTTATCTGCGTTCATTGATGGCTTGGTGAAATCCACAGGCAGACAAATTCATGTCACCAATTACGCCGAACACGCCATTGATAACAAAGCCCATCAAAAAACCGATACGGATAACCAAACGGATGCCGCCGCCGCCGCTTATATCCAGCTGTCGGTAGAGGGGCAGATTTATTCAGGTATCGCCACCTGTCATAGCACCGTATCCGCCATGCTAAAAGGTGCGTTATCCGCTTTGGCACAGGCGTGGTAATATGACCTAATAAAAATCCTGCATGATGGCAGGATTTTTATTAAGTGGCCTGCCTAATAATGATGATTATCAGCATGTGAGCAAATGACTGGCGTAAATGACTGATGAGTGTATATTTAATGAAAGATATCAATATATAAAAGTTGACTATAGCGATACAATACAGTAAGATGTTTGCTACGGCTAAACATAATGACAGTCTGAGATAACCAGTTAGCGATAACAATCAAGTTCCGTTGTCGTCGTGTGTCGTGTGTCGTCATATAAACGGTAAGTTTGCTTTGGTGGATGCCCCATCTGATGTACCACGCCCCTAATAAATGAGGGGGGGGGGAGACCCCAGTCATTAAATTAGGAGACTAAGATGAATAAAATTTATAAAGTGAAAAAAAATGCCGCAGGTCACTCGGTGGCGTGTTCTGAATTTGCCAAAGGCCATGTGCGTCAAGCGGTTTTGGGCAGTTTATTAATTGCTGGGGCATTGGGCATATCAAATACAGCATCTGCATACATCATTAGTGGTGTTGATAACCGAGACGAGGGTTATCGTGCAGTGATTGGCGGTGGTGCTGAAAACTATGTCTCAGATCTTTACCCAACCATCTCAGGTGGTCTTGGCAACCAAGCCACAGGCGGTGCCTCAGTCATTGGTGGCGGTGAGGAAAACCAAGCTACAAAAGATTATTCTACCGTCGGCGGCGGTTCTAAAAACCAAGCCACAGCTCGTTACTCTACCATCGCAGGCGGTAATAAAAACCAAGCTACAGGCGAGAAATCAACCGTCTCAGGTGGTTATGAAAACCAAGCTACAGGCGAGAAATCAACCGTCTCAGGCGGTGCTTACAACCAAGCTACAGGCCAGAAATCAACCGTCTCAGGTGGTTATGAAAACCAAGCTACAAATTATGGTGCAACCGTCTCAGGCGGTATTAGAAGCGAAGCCAGAGCTTATGGTGCAACCGTCTCAGGTGGTCATGAAAACCAAGCTACAGCTCATACTGCAACCATCTCAGGCGGTTCTAACAACCAAGCTACAGGTGATAGCTCAACCGTCTCAGGTGGTGCTGTCAACCGTGCAACAGGGCATTACTCTGCTATTAATGGCGGTCTTCTTAACCAAGCTACAGGCAGAATCTCAACTGTCTCAGGCGGTCAGGAAAATATCGCCAGTGCTGATAATGCAACCATTGGTGGTGGTAAACGAAACCAAGCCACAGGCGAAAGCTCAACCATCGCAGGTGGTGAGCTAAACCGAGCCACAGGCAAGCATGCTACCATCGCAGGCGGTGAGCTGAACCGTGCTACAGGTACTAGTGCAACCGTCTCAGGCGGTGAGCTGAACCGTGCTACAGGTACTAGTGCAACCGTCTCAGGCGGTACTAATAACCAAGCTATAGGCAATAATGCAACCATCTCAGGTGGGGGCTATAACCAAGCGACAGGTCTTTATTCTGCTGTTGGCGGTGGTGCTGTCAACCGTGCAACAGGTATCCAATCTACTGTTTCAGGTGGTGCTGTCAACCACGCAGCAGGTAAACAATCCACTGTCTCAGGTGGTAATGACAACCAAGCCATGGGTGATTATTCAGTGATTGGCGGTGGCGATACTAACCAAGCCACAGGTGAAAGCTCAGCCATCTCAGGTGGTAACCAAAACCAAGCCACAGGTGAAGGCTCAGCCATCGGCGGTGGTAAGCAAAACTACGCCACAGGTGAAGGCTCAGCCATCGGCGGTGGTCGTGATAACCGTGCGATAGCTGATAGCACAACCATCGCAGGCGGTGAGCGAAACTACGCCACAGGTGATCATTCTGCCATCAGCGGTGGTAAATTTAACCTTGCAATGGGTCATGGATCTGCCATCGGCGGTGGTGAGCTAAACCAAGCCACAGGCAAGCATGCTACCATCGCAGGCGGTAACCAAAACCAAGCCACAGCTGACGCCTCAACCATCTCAGGCGGTGAGTACAATGAAGCGACAGGTATACGCTCAACTGTGGGTGGTGGTAGTAGTAACCAAGCCACAGGCATCAACGCTACCGTTAGCGGTGGCTCAGTTAACCGAGCAAACGGTACTTATTCTACTGTCGGTGGTGGCTCGATGAACCAAGCCACAGGCCATTACTCTGCTATTAATGGCGGTCTTTTTAACCAAGCTACAGGTGATAACTCAACGGTTGCAGGGGGTGGGCTAAACGAAGCCACAGGCGAACAGTCCACCATCTCAGGCGGTTTGAACAACCATGCAACGGCTAAAAATACCACCATCTCAGGCGGTGAAGAAAATCGGGCCACAAAAAATCATGCTACTGTATCGGGAGGCACTTTTAACCAAGCCACAGGCGAGTATTCTACCGTCGGCGGGGGTCATCAAAACCAAGCCACAAACGAGAGATCAACCGTCAGTGGTGGTATTCATAACCAAGCTACAGGCAACGGCTCAACGGTTGCAGGCGGTCAAAGTAACCACGCCGAAAATATGTACTCAACCGTTAGTGGTGGTCTTAATAACCACGCCCAAGGCATTCAGTCAACTGTTGCAGGGGGTGCTAACAACCAAGCTAAAGGCATTCAGTCAACTGTTGCAGGTGGTGGCGAAAACAAAGCAGAAGGTACTTGGTCTACCATCGCAGGCGGTAGTAAGAACCAAGCTACAGGTACAGGTTCATTTGCAGCAGGTGTAGAGAACAAAGCTAACGGCAACCAATCCACCGTCGCAGGTGGCTACCAAAACCAAGCCAAGAACAACCAGTCTACCGTCGGCGGTGGCTATAACAACAAAGCCGAAGGCAACCAATCCACCGTCGCAGGTGGCCATAGCAATATCGCCAAAGGTGGGACTGCGACCGTCGCAGGTGGCTATAACAACCAAGCCAACGGCAACCAATCCACCGTCGGTGGTGGTTCTGGCAACCGAGCCACAGGCGAGAAATCAACTGTCAGTGGTGGGGATTCTAACCAAGCTACAAACGAGTATTCTACTGTTGGCGGTGGTTCTGGCAACCAAGCTACAGCTCTTTACTCAACCATATCAGGAGGCAGTGCTAACAAAGCAAAAGGTACTTATTCTAGCGTTGGTGGCGGCAGGCTTAACCAAGCTACAGGTCGTAACTCAACGGTTGCAGGGGGTTATGATAACCGAGCTACAGGTAATGGTTCATTTGCAGCAGGTGTAGAAAACCAAGCCAATACTGACAATGCTGTCGCTGTCGGTAAAAAGAACATCATCAATGGCGATAACTCAGCGGCCATCGGCTCTAATAATACCGTTGCAGAAGATCAAAAAGATGTCTTTATTCTTGGCTCTAACACATCAGGTGTACAGAGTAACTCAGTACTGCTAGGTAATAAGACCACTGGCAAACAGGCGACCACTGTTAACAATGCCACAGTGAACGGCTTAACCCTAGAAAATTTTGCAGGTGCATCAAAAGCTGCAAACGGCGTAGTTTCTGTGGGTAGTGAGAATAATGAGCGTCAAATCGTTAATGTTGGTGCAGGTGAGATCAGTGCCACCTCAACAGATGCCGTCAACGGCTCACAGCTACATGCTTTGGCCACCGCCGTCAATAAAAAGCTAAGCGTAAGCACAAAGACAGTAGAGAGTATTGCTAAAAACCAAGCAGAGACACTCGCCAACCGTGTAAATATCAAAGAGCTTGAACGCAAGCAAGAAAACGACATCAAAGAAGTTGTTAGCATGCAAAATGCAATCGCTGAACAAGCTGATAAAAACAAAAATAACATCCAAGACCTAGCAAAAGCTCAGCTTGCTGGCGTAACGGTCATGGAAGAGCTCAACAAAAATGTTGAAGCAAACAAAGCTGACATTGCTAATAACACCGATAGTATTGCTAAAAACAAAGCTGATATTGATAATAACATTAACAATATCTATGAGCTAGCACAACAGCAAGATCAGCATGGCTCTGATATCAAAACCTTGGCAAAAGCAAGCTCTGAGAATACGCAAAACATCGAAGATCTAGCCGCTTACAACGAGCTACAAGACGCCTATGCTAAACAGCAAACTGACGCCATTGATGCTCTAAATAAAGCAAGTTCTGCAAATACCAAGCGTATTACTACCGCTGAACTGGGCATCGCTGAGAACAAAAAAGATGCTCAGATTGCCAAAGCACAAGCCAATGAAAATAAAGCTGACATCGCTGCCAATAAAGCCGATGCTGATGCTAAGTTTAAAGGTGTACAAACAGACATTGCAAATAACAAAATCACACTTGCTCAGCACACCAAAAAAATCGATGACATTCAACAAGCCATCGAAGCAAAATTGGGTGGCAAGGCAGATTTGCAAAAATTAGCAGAGTTAAAAACAAGCGTTGATAAAAACCAAGCAGATATTGCCAAAAATACTGATAATATCCAAAATCTAAAAGCAGAGACACTTGGCAACCGTGCAGATGTTCAAGAGCTTAAACGCAAGCAAGAAAACGACATCAAAGAAGTTGTTAGCATGCAAAATACAATCGCTGAACAAACTGATAAAAACCAAGCTGACATCGCCGCCAATAAAGCCGATGCTGATGCAAACTTTGAAACGCTCACCAAAAATCAAAATACTTTGATTGAGCAAGGTGAAGCACAAGACGCATTAATCGCTCAAAACCAAACTGACATCACTGCCAATAAAACCGCTATTGAGCAAAATGTTAATAGAACTGTTGTCAATGGGTTTGAGATTGAGAAAAATAAAGCTGGTATTGCTAAAAACCAAGCTGACATCGCCGCCAATAAAGCCGATGCTGATGCAAGCTTTGAAACGCTCACCAAAAATCAAAATACTTTGATTGAGCAAAGTGAAGCACAAGACGCATTAATCGCTCAAAACCAAACTGACATTACCGCCAATAAGACTGCTATTGAACAAAATGTTAATAGAACTGTTGTCAATGGGTTTGAGATTGAGAAAAATAAAGCTGGTATTGCTACCAACAAGCAAGAGCTTATTATTCAAAATAATCGATTAAATCGAATTGATGAGACAAATAATCGTCAGGATCAGAAGATTGATCAATTAGGTTATGCACTAAAAGAGCAAGGTCAGTATTTTAATAGCCGTATTAGTGCTGTTGAGCGTCAAACGGCTGGAGGTATTGCGAATGCTATTGCAATTGCAACTTTACCATCTCCCAATAGAGCAGGTGAGCATCATGTCTTATTTGGTTCAGGTTATCATAATGGCCAAGCTGCAGTATCATTGGGTGCAGCTGGATCAAGTGATACAGGAAAATCAACTTATAAGATTGGTCTAAGCTGGTCAGATGCAGGTGGATTATCTGGTGGTGTTGGTGGCAGTTACCGCTGGAAATAGAGCCTAAATTTAACTGCTGTATCAAAAATATGGTCTGTTTATACAGACCATATTTTTATCTAAAAAAATTATCTAAAAAAATTATGAAGTATCATAAGTCAAAGCTGAGTAATAATAAGAGATATTAAAATAAGAGATGTTAAAATAAGAGATGTTAAAACTGCTAAACAATCGGCTTACGACGATAAAATAAAATACCTGGAATTGATAGCCCCAAAACTAATGCTGAGATGATAAAAATCGCCTCAAAAAAATGACGCATCATCACAATGAATAAATCCATATCAAATCCAAAATAACCAATTTGCACCATGCTGACCATGGCTTTATAGGCAGCGATTCCTGGCATCATACAAATCAAGCTAGGTACAATCAAAGCTTTGGGTGGCAGACCATGACGCTGAGCAAAATGTACACCCAAAAAGCTACCCGCCATTGCTCCAAAGAATGTTGCCACAACCAAATGCACACCAAAAATTACCATCACTTGTTTTAAACCAAAACCAAGTGCTGTTACCATCATACAATGTATAATGTATTGCTTTGGCAATGTAAACATTAAACACCAGCCCACAGTAATGATACATGACAATACAATTGTTTGGATAATCTCGATAATGCCCATCATAGTCCCCAATGTGGAATTCTAAGAAAAATCAAGGTCATCACAATCCCAACACAGGCTGATAGGGTCAGCATGGTTGCAAACATCCATCGACCCACGCCCATATTCATATAGCCTTTTAAGATATCAGATAACGCATTAATAATAGGAAAGCTTGGCACAAGTAATAGTACACTGGCAGCGACAGCAATGTCAGCATTAGCACCTAAATTTAAAAAATATGCCAAAGCTGCCAATAAAGTTGCGGTAAATGCCGTTATCATAGCGACGACAAAAGGATTAAAATGTTGCTTTAAAAGATACATACGCAATCGCATTGCAACAAAACTGGCAATTAAAGTAATCAGGGCAATCAGCAATGTTGCACCGTTTAAGTAGGCAAAACTGGCACATGATACGCCCACAAAAAATGATACCAAATGATTAGAATAGACAGTTTGGTAGATGGTATCAAACCCTTGTTCTACGCTACTGATACATGCGTCATGGCTTTGGGTGTTTAAACAATGAGATTGATTGGCTTGATGATTTTCGGCACTTAAGATAATTTGTTGAATTTGGACTAAAATGCTGACATTAATGCCTTGATGAACTGTATTTCTCACCGTTGTGATACAGCGACCTTGATATAAAGTGGTTAAGGTGACTGCATTCAATGATAAACCGCACTCAACACCATCAATCCCAAGTGCTGCCCCAAGCCGCTTTGTTAAATCGACAACCACCACAGACTCTGCACCATATTGCATGAGTAGTAAAGCACAGCGGATACATAAACGAGTGATTCGTTGTTGCTGAGCATAGTTTAGGCGGCTGGTATGCGTATCAAATAAAATGCTGGGCATCTCGTCGGTCAAATTAATCATTGGGTGACTTTTGGTGGCTTGAATGGTTGGCATAAAATCACTTAAATTCTAAATTCAATGAAGCCGATGAAATAGCCAATTTTAGGACGCATTCATTGGCTTTAGCACCCGAATTGGCAAAAAAATGCTTGCACCATGCCAACGGCTTGACACAGCACAGTCGCTGCCTTTTCCTGCTAATCAATGCCAAATAAGCCGTACCATCTTTGGTGTACAGATATGAGCCTTCACCACGCACAAAAATTAGGAGTTGGCGGACATAAGTGGGCATGATGCAACTGTTCATGGCGTGTCCTTATGTTGACTTTGATGATGAATTAATAATCTGCAACTTCATGATGTTCAGACGATGGCAGTTCATCGCCTGCAATCAAATACTCATCAGACGCCCACGCACCCAGATCAATGAGCTTGCAGCGTTTTGAGCAAAATGGACGGTTTGGGTTGTCAGACCATGTGGTTACTGCTTGACATAGTGGGCAAGGGTGGGTTATTTGGTTCATTTAATATGTATGAGATAAAAATAAATTGTATTTTATCATAATTTGGCAAAACTAAGCAGCCAAATACTCAAGTAACTGATATGATTAGATAAAATGTGTACAAAAGTGTCGCCAAATACCAGTGGTAACCAGACTTGATGCCACTTTTACAATGGATTGTTCTTTTTATATGATAAAGTTCGTAAATAAGACATGACAGAAGTATTAAAGCAAGCTATAATCCCATGCAATTATTTTAAAATAAGACTTAAAATAAGACTAAAAACTGCAACAGCAGGTGAATTATCAATAGCAATAATAAGGAGGATATTGTGAGTGATTCAAATCTGGTCACCGATGATAATCATAGTTTGAACAAATCATACCGTGAATTGCATCGCCCTAGCTCAAGTTTTGAAAAACGAGAGGATTATTTAAAGCACGAACTACAAATTATGCAGCCTCGTCGCTGGCGTGTCAATTTACCGTTTCGTGATTACCGTTTTGAATTAGAAGATACTATCCCTGCAATGGCAGGGACGATTGGCAAAATTGTCATGGTCGGAGCGATGGCAGCTGCTTTTGCTGCACCGCTAGGGCTTGGCGAGGCATTTGTTTTAGAAAATGTCCGCTATGAGATGATTATTGCTGCATTTTTTGTACTTATTTTCTCATCATTTATCCTACCGACATCTAATTTACCAGGCACGCATGGCCCTCTTCTTCCACTCATTCCCATCGTGGTAGCGGCAGGAGGGCATCCACTTGCCTTTGGTGTGCTCATTGGCGTGTTTGGGCTGATTTTGGCATTGGTAAAGGGTGGCAGTCTCATGACTCGGCTTACCAGTAATGGGGTGGCAGGAGGATTGTTGCTCTATCTGGGTTTTGTTGGGCTAATAGGTCAGGTCAAAAAGATGATAACATGGGCAGATGCCATTGGTCTGCCACACATCGCCTTTATCATTATTTTATCTACCATCATCATGTATGCCCTATTGGAGCATTGGCAAAAACGTTGGCTTGCTGTGCCTATTGGCTGTATGTTGGCGGGTTTTTTGGCATTTATCCTAGGAGCACCGTTTGAGTTTAAGACCGAACCAGGATTGCCCCCTCTTAGTCCAATGTACTGGTGGGGGGAGAATACAGGTTGGACGCTTGGTCTGCCAGATTTGAAGGCGTTTATCGTGGTATTCCCTTTTGCAGTATTGGCGGTTGCCATGTGGACACCTGACTTTTTGGGACATCAGGTTTTCCAAAAAATCAGTTACCCCAAACACTCAGAGCGTACGCACATGAGTATTGATGATACGACCATAACCTGTTCATTGCGTCAGATGGTAGGCTCTGTCCTTGGAGGGGCGAACTTTACATCATCGTGGGGAACATATATCGTACCTGCATCTATTGCCAAGCGTCCGATTCCCGCTGGTGCTGCCTTGACTGCGATTTTTTGTATTGTGGTGGCGGTTTGGGGTTATCCCATGGATTTGGCGGTGTGGCAACCTGTGTTATCAATAGCACTTATCGTGGCGGTATATGTACCACTGCTCGAAGCAGGCATGGAGATGACTCGTAAGGGTAAGACCGCACAGTCTGCCAGTATTGTGGTATTCTCATCAGCACTGGTAAATCCTGTATTTGGTTGGTCGCTGACCATGATGCTTGATAACTTAGGTTTAATTGGAGATAAAGAACGCAGCCGTCAGTTGGGGCTGTCAGGCAGAGTAATCATTCCTGTCATTGGATTTGTGGTACTTTGCCTTGCTATGGCTTCGGTAGGTATGTTCCCTGGTGTGCCAGCGTTGATACCACAGTTTAGAGTCTAATTTAAATTGGTTTAATCAATCGCTCCACTGGTTTGGGGCGATTGTCATGACTAATAAAAGATAATGTATCGCCATAGTCATTGCAAAATATAGACAGTTATGCTAAATTGTGCAATTTAAACTACTGATAATTAATCTATTGATAATCAAAGCCTTGGAGATTGTTATGAAACAAAGTGAGCAGACGACTTTTAATATGCGTGTAGATAAGCATTTGGTGGAGCAATTTAAGCAAGCAGCACGAGATAATAACCGTACTGCCAGTCAATTATTGCGTGATTGTATGATTGATTATGTGAAAAAAAACCGCCAAGCAGATATGTTTAAGCGTTAATTTCGTCTGAATGTAAGACGGTGTTTGATGATTGTGGTTTAACAGTTATAAAGTTTTAGGAGAAATTGATGGAATTTAAACAGGCTGTTGAGTATCGCCGTGCGGTGCGTGATTATGACCCAAATCGGCCGTTAGATCCAGCATTAGTGATCGATTGCCTAAAGCTTGCACAGCTGTCACCCAGCAGCTCAAATATGCAGTTGTATGAATTTTATCATATCACAAACCCCGATATGCTCAAAAAGCTTGCCAAAGCTTGCCTGTCGCAACAAGCGGCTACCAGTGCATCACAAATGGTTGTTTTTGTGACACGCCAAGATTTATATCGTCAAAGAGCCAAATCAGCATTATTATTTGAGCGTGATAATATCAAAACCTACAGCCCACCCAAGCGGCAAGTAGCCAGAATTCAGCGTATGGAAAAATATTATGGCGTGCTGATGCCAACAATTTATCGTACAACTTTTGGCGTACCAAGTTTACGCAGTGCAGCATTTTTAGCAATCCAAAAATTCAAACCAACCTATGATCGTGTATCTGTGACCGATGTGCGTATTATGGTGCATAAAAGCTGTGCGTTAGCTGCTCAAACTTTTATGCTGGCAATGAGTGCATCAGGTGCTGATACCTGTCCGATGGAAGGTTTTGATAGCAAAGTGGTTAAAAATCTGCTCAATTTACCCAAAGAGGCTGAAGTTAATATGATTATTTCATGTGGCTATCGCACCAAAAAAGGGGTTTGGGGTGAGCGATTTCGTGTGCCTTTTGATGAGGTTTATCGGCAGATTTAATCAACCAAATCAAAACCTTTTGTTTGGTAGAGGGTTTTTAATTGAATACTTTTATCAATTGTATTGGCTGATTTATTTGCTTTGTGTTTTGCAAAGGATGATGTCAAAATCTGATTGCCATGACTGTATTATAAGACAAAATGATTAATATATCATAATAGCTGTGTGGTATGATGTCATCATTGCCATGCATCCTTAATCCATTTGCTTGGCAATACATGACGATACCATTTGCCACCACCGCCAGAAATGGCGTCAGGCGGATTAATCTCACCATGAAAGATGACAATTTTGGCATTGATGGGCTTTTTAGGTGGTACAAAATACGCCATAGGAATCTTTTGTAGACAGTGGTATTTAAAGCTTACGCACCAAGATGAATCCCAATATTCTAAATGGTGATGTTCTCTGAGATAATTTGACAAAAAGGCTTGTTCATGGCGAACCTCTTTACGGATTTTCTCAAAATTTTGCTCAAAATATTCCAATAAATGCGGATAAGTATGATACCCTACCTTGAAGCGATACACTGAACTGTTGCCCACCATTCGCCATGGTTTCTTCCAATCACGAATAATCATCACACTGTCATCATGTTGGGCTTTATGAGTAAAAAAAGCATCAATATTATCAATGATAACAATATCAATGTCCAAAAACAGTGCCGTACCTTTTAGCCCATATAAGTCAGGCTTAAAAGTGGTGAGTTTTTTCCAGCCACGCTCTGGAATATCGCTTGGTAAATTTAGCTCTGGGATGGGATAGCAGGTGATTTCATCACGAATACCTGTGCTGTTATCGGTTAGACACACCATCGTAAATGGTAAAGTCAGATTACGCTTGACCATATTATATAAGCGATTGACATATTCGGCACCGTATTTGGTACCCCATTTCATACAGATGATATAGTTGGTATCACTCATAACTATCCTTTGACATGGCTTGAAGCTCGATGGCTATTTTTTTTAGATCATTTTCATTAAGTAAATAAGGATTATTTAATAGTGGTGTATGCTTGAACCGACGATAGCTCCACATATAATGCAAAAAATGTGGATAAATCATTTGTTCCATCGCGCTATTTAAAGCAGTGGTTGCAGTTTTGGTATTTTTGGAATAAAGTTGTTCATCATTTAATTCATAACAAAAAACTTCAAAACCATCACCATCTTCACGCCTAATACAGCTTAAGCCAACGAGGGCACAGCCAGTTTTTGCAGCAAGCTTTGGTGCCAGCGTACTGGTTAGGGTTTTAATACCAAAAAAAGGTGCAATCTCACCACCTGATGGATCAGGTACATGGTCGGGCAGTATGATACTAAATCCACCTGCTTTGAGTGTTTTAAAAATTGCCTTAACACCACTAGCATCTGTGGGTACAAGGCTGGCATTTAGTCTTTCACGCCCCTGTAAAACAAAGCGATCTACCGCCGCATTTTTGATGGGCTTATACATGATAGTAGGGGAGCCAAAGGTATTGAGCCAAGCATTCATCATCTCCCAAGTACCGATATGAGGTACAATGGCAAGCATGCCGCTTGGGTTGGCAAGTGCTTTGATTAGGATGTCTTCATGATGAACCGTTTTAATTTGTGCGATAGACCATTTTGGTGGCATTGCCCAAGTTTTAAGACTGTCGACTGCACTGATGAGCTGATTTTTTAGGATTTGTTTGGCGAGTTTTTGCCGCTGTGCGTCTGGCATCTTGGGATGAACCAAGATTAAATTGGCTTGGATGCTGCGATAAACACTAAGCCGACAATGATAGGAAATATAAGATGCACACGCCGCCAATCCATGCAGGACTGACAGCGGTACATATCTTAAAAAACCAAGCACTGACTATTCTGCTTGTTGTTTTTCACGAATACGAATACCCAACTCACGCAACTGGCGATTATCAACTTCAGCAGGTGCTTCGGTCAATGGGCAATCTGCCGTCTTGGTTTTTGGGAAGGCGATCACATCACGGATTGAGCTGGCACCAACCATCAGCATAATCAGGCGATCTAGACCAAATGCCAAACCACCGTGCGGCGGTGCACCAAAACGCAATGCATCCATCAAAAACTTAAACTTAAGCTCCGCTTCTTCTTTAGAAATACCCAAGGCATCAAATACCGCCTCTTGCATGTCAACGGTATTAATACGCAGCGAACCGCCACCAATTTCTGTACCATTTAGTACCATGTCATAGGCGATGGATAGGGCAGTTTCGGGGCTTTGTTTGAGTTCCTCAACCGAGCCTTTTGGGCGTGTAAAAGGATGATGAACTGATGTCCACTTACCATCATCAGTTTCCTCAAACATTGGAAAATCAACGACCCAAAGCGGTGCCCATTCACAGGTAAATAAATTTAAATCAGTACCGATTTTAACACGCAATGCACCCATAGCATCATTGACGATTTTGGCTTTATCGGCACCAAAGAAAATGATATCGCCAGTTTGGGCATCGGTACGCTCAATCAGCTCAATCAAAACCTCATCGGTCATATTTTTGATGATGGGTGATTGTAATCCTGATTCTTTTTCAACGCCATTATTGATATTGTTTGCGTCATTGACCTTAATATATGCCAATCCACGAGCGCCATAAATACCAACAAATTTGGTGTACTCATCAATCTGCTTACGGCTCATCTCGCCGCCATTTGGAATGCGTAAGGCAACAACACGACCTTTAGGATCTTGAGCAGGCCCTGAAAATACTTTAAATTCAACATGTTGCATGATGTCAGCAACATCAACAAGTTTTAAGGGAATGCGTAAATCAGGCTTATCTGAGGCATAATCACGCATGGCATCTGCGTAAGTCATGCGGGGAAAAGTATCAAACTCAACATCCAGCATGGTTTTAAATAAATTTTTGGTTAAGCCCTCGGTGATGTCCATAATCTCTTCATCTGATAAAAATGAAGTTTCGATATCAACTTGGGTAAATTCTGGCTGGCGGTCAGCACGCAAATCTTCATCACGGAAGCATTTGGCGATTTGGTAATAACGGTCAAAACCTGCCACCATCAAAAGCTGTTTAAATAGCTGTGGTGACTGTGGCAATGCAAAAAAGTTGCCTTGGCGTGTGCGTGATGGTACCAAATAATCACGGGCACCCTCAGGTGTGGCACGGGTTAAAACGGGTGTTTCAACATCCAAAAAGCCATGGTCGTCCAAATAGCGGCGAATGGTTGAGGTTGCTTTGGCACGAAATTTCATCCGTTCCTGCATTTCTGGGCGACGCATATCTAAGAAGCGATACTTTAATCGCAGCTCTTCTGAGACTGTGATGTTGTCATCATTCAAAGGAAATGGTGGCGTGTCTGATTTGGCAAGTAGTTCAATCTCTTTACCCAAAAGCTCAACTTGACCGCTGACCATATTTGGATTTTCGGTACCTTCATAGCGACGACGCACACGCCCCGTAATCTTAAGCAAATATTCTGAGCGAGCAGCATCGGCGGTCGCAAATGCTTCGGGCGTATCAGGGTCAATCACAACCTGTAACAAACCTTCACGATCACGCATATCCAAAAAGATCACACCGCCATGGTCACGGCGACGATGTACCCAGCCTGCGATGGTAATGGTTTGGTCAATTAGCTCTTCGGTCACTTGACCGCAATAGGTGCTACGCATCATAATTTTGCCCCAAAAATTGCAACCAAATAAAAACAGTTGCAAGAATGATTACATAAAAAAATGTTAAATTAAAAGGTTTTAAACGCTACATTATGCCTTTTAATTGAATTTCGTGCAAGTATTGCCGTGATAAATTTATGATTTTTAGCAATGATTAGCTTTGCTATACTTGATTGATGAAATTGACAAAAATTAGCAAGAAAGTTTTTCTCCATCTATAAAAATAAAGTTACAATTGAATACGGATAAAATTTTTAATGCTTAATCATGGATAAATTGCATAAAAATGGTGATTTTTCAAGATTTTTGATGGTATCTAAAAGGTAGCTATGATAGGATTTGATTAATTTGATGGTGTGAGTTTGAATGGATTTAACATTTAAGTCAATCACTGATACTTAACTTTGTTGTATTTGCGGTAAAATAAATCGCCTTATTTAGGATTGTAAATTATCGATGGTCACCTTAAATATTTTATATGTCGTTGCTTCATTATTGATATTTGCCAGTATCATGACAAGCACGCTTTCAGCACGCTTAGGCGTACCTTTGCTGTTGTTTTTTTTGGGCGTGGGCATGCTGGCGGGTGAAGAGGGTATTTTGGGCATCGAATTTGCTGAATATAATTTGGCAAACTTTATCGGTCAGGCGGCACTTGCGTGTATCTTATTAGATGGCGGTCTTCGTACCTCAATGCGTTCGTTCCGTGTGGGGCTTAAGCCTGCGGTAACTTTGGCAAGCTTAGGTGTCTTGGTAACGGTATTAGTGGCAGGTATTTTTGCCACTTGGCTTTTGGATGTTGATTGGCGGCTGGGCGTCTTGATGGCGGCTATTGTGGGTTCAACCGATGCAGCGGCGGTATTTAGTCTGCTAAGAAATGGTGGTGTCAAGCTAAACGACCGTGTACAAGCCACGCTTGAGATTGAGTCAGGTGCAAACGACCCATTGGCAATTTTATTGGTTACGGCGATGATTGCCTTGAATCTTGATCCGACAAGCCAAGGGATTGGTGACATTATTTTTATGCTCATCAGCCAAATCGGTATTGGTTTGGTACTTGGGTTATTGTCAGGTTGGGCATTATCTAAGATGTTGCCAAAAGTTTACTTGGCAGATGGTATGTATGCCATTTTAATTTTATCTGCTGGCTTGATTGTTTTTGGTATCACAAACCTTTTGGGTGGATCTGGATTTTTGGCGGTATATTTGGCAGGCGTGGTGATTGGCAATACCAAAGTGCGTGCCACAGAGCATGTACTGCGTGTGATGGATAGCTTTGCTTGGTTATCTCAAGCGGTGTTATTTGTGGTGCTTGGGTTATTGGTGCAGCCATCAGGCATCTTAGAGGTGATTCATTACTCATTACTGATTTTTATCTTTTTATTATTCGTCGCACGCCCAATTGCGGTATTTAGTTCATTGTTGCCGTTTCGTTTTGGCATTCGTGAGATCGGTTTTATTTCTTGGGTTGGTTTGCGGGGGGCGGTGCCGATCACGCTTGCCATTATCCCAGTGACGATGGCGGTACCTGGTGCTGACTTGGCATTTAACATTACTTTTGGCGTGGTAATTTTATCCTTATTGGTACAAGGTGCAACCATTCCACTGATGTCTCGTTTATTTCGGGTGTGGGTACCAACCAATAATGAACCAAAAGCTGAGCATGAAATTTGGGTGGCAGATCAGGCGAATATTACTTTATATGAATTTGAAGTCAGGCAGGGTGCATTTGCCATCGGTCGCCATCCTCAATCCATCTCGAGTAAATTTGACGCCCAAGCCTTATCCTTATTTGCATTGGTGCGTCATAATAAGCTTGTTAATGTGAATGAAGATACCATCTTAAAGATGGGCGATGTGGTTTGGTATGCCATGCGTGGCGATGATGCACCAAGTATTGCCAAAATTTTTAATAACTCCGCCACCCAATACCAAAAAAATAGTGAGTTTTATGGCGATTGGCTGTTGTCTCCTCATGCACGCATTGCAGATTTACCATTTTATAATTTGGCGGCACGCTCACTTGCCACCAACTCATCTAGTCGCCTGCCAAAGCCTGTTGCCAGTGCACTTGATATCTTCACCGTTCCGCCACAGGTTGGGGCATTAGTTGGGGTTGATGAAGATTTGGTGAATAAATTGACCGAAGCTGAAAATCAAACTGTCGAAGAGTTTATGATGCAGTATTTGAAGACCGAACCTGTCAAAGGAGATGAGGTATATCTGAATGAAACTTGGTCGCTCATCGTGCGTGATGTGGACGGACGAGGTCGCTTGCGTGGCGTGGGTCTAAAAAATAAAATTAAAAAAGAGGTTTAATTGAGTAATGATAAACTTTCGTTTTTGATTTGTACGATTTTTGTAATCAAGTTATGTTGGGTATTTAAATCATGTATTTTTCCCCCATTTACCACCAAATACGCTTTTATTGATTGATATTTTAAGGCAAAATTATGTTACACACTTCAAAAAAACCCATTGAGCTACACATTACCCATCTAAATAACGCTCAAAAAGATACCAAAAACAAAATCAAAACCATCCAATCTGAGCATCATGGTGCATCACACAAATTCAAAGATAAATTGTGTCAATTATTCAAAGATATTAAAACATTAGACAAAAAATGCCAGCAGTCTACCGATACTCACACACAAAAAGCAGCAATTTATGTCCTTGATTTTGATGGAGATATTAAGGCAAGTGCGGTCGCTCATTTGCGTGAAGAGATCAGTGCCATCATCAGTGTGGCAAATCGTGGTGATGAAGTGGTGCTTCGCCTCGAAAGTGGCGGTGGTCAAGTGCATGCCTATGGGCTGGCTGCCGCACAGCTTGTGCGTATCAAAGAAGCAGGGTTAAAGCTGACCATCTGTGTTGATAAGATTGCTGCCAGTGGTGGCTATATGATGGCATGTACTGCCGATAAAATTATTGCCAGTGATTTTGCGGTCATTGGTTCGATTGGTGTTGTCAGTCAGCTGCCTAACTTTCACGAGTTTTTGAAAAAGCATGATGTGCAATTTGAGCAGTTTACAGCAGGTGAGTATAAGCGTACTGTCACGATTTTTGGAGAAAATGACGATGAAGATCGTGCCAAGCACCAAGCTGATATTGAGCGTATTCATGAGTTATTTAAAGGTTTTATTCATAAATATCGCCCCCAAATGAATCTTGAGCGTGTCTCTACAGGTGAAGTGTGGTTTGGTGAAGATGCTCTAGAGCTTGGGTTGATTGATGAGATTGGTACTTCAGATGCGTATTTGCTCGATCAGCTAAAAACTTATGAAGCGTATTTATTGCATTCTCGTAGCAAGCCCACTTTGGCAGAGAAAATTGGCTTGGCTGAGCAGCTTGGTCGTAGCGTCACAGATGTGATTGGACAAACAGGCAATTTACTTGGGCAAGCTTTGGCTAAATTTAGCAGACCTTAAGTGATGACCAAAGCGTCTTTAGAAAATTTAAGCTAAATATAATTAATACTGTGATTTTTGGCTTGGCTGCGTTAAAATATGCAATTTAGTCACTTGATAATGCAGATTAGCTTGGTTGTAATTTCTATGAAAAAACTTGAAGAATTGTTTAGTAAAGCCGATAAATTTGGACGCATTGTCGCCAACCGTTTTAATAAAATTAAAGACTTGAATGACATTCGTGGCATTGGGGCGGGTAAGACAGTGCTGATTACAGGGGCAAGCTCGGGTCTGGGTGCGATGATGGCGCGTAAGTTTGCTTTTTTGGGTTATGATTTGGCGATTTGTGCACGCCGCCTAGAGAGACTTGAGGCGATCAAAGCTGAGCTTGAGGGCGATTATGGCATTACGGTACATATCAAACGCTTGGATGTGACGGATTACGAGCAGATTTTTGAAGTCTTTGGTGAATTTACCAAGCAAATTGGTCAAATTGATAAAATTATCGTCAATGCAGGCGTAGGCGACAGTCGTGTGATTGGGCATGGTCGATTTAATATTAACCGTGCGACCGCCGAAATAAACTTTATTGCCGCCATTGCTCAGTGCGAAGCGGCAATGCAGATTTTTCGCCGTCAAAATAGCGGTCAATTGGTCGTTATCTCAAGTATGTCAGCGGTGCGAGGGTTACCGCGTCATTTGACAACTTACGCCGCCGCTAAGGCTGGTCTTGCTAGACTTGCTGAGGGCATTCGTGCCGATATGATCAAAGAAAAGTTACCGATTACAGTATCGACCATTTACCCAGGTTATGTACGCACAGATTTAAATATCGGTGCCAAATATCTGCCTTTTGAAGTTGAAGAAGATGAAGGTGCTGATGTCATTATCAAGGCCATTGAAGCCAAAGTTGATGAAGCTTATGTGCCACTATGGCCGTGGTTACCTATCGGACTTGGTATGAAATATTTACCATTAAGACTAATTACTAAGTTTATATAATAAATTGATATAATAAATAATAAAATGATTTGTTAGGTTTTTGCCATAAGTAAGATAAGTATCAAGACTTGGCAAATAGACTTAAAGGTTATAAAAATAGAATTGATGGAAAAGTCATGAGTCAAAGCAATAAAGCAGCCAGCGGCGAGCCTAATACCGTTGTTCGTACGGTCGCTGATACCGCTGAAACAGCCAAAGAGGTTGCGACAGGCGCAGCAAGGCTGACAAAAGATACCCTTGAGCATGGTGCCAATGATACTTTACAATTTTTGGGCGTACCAATTGATATCAATACGCTAACCCAGCTGGCAATTGACTTTTCGGGTCGTTTGGTGTTGGCATTGCTGATTTTCTTTGTAGGTCAATGGATTGGTAAACGCATCGTTGGCGTTGCCAAACACATTATGGTAAAAAGCCGACTGGATCGCACGGCTGCCAACTTTTTGGGTAATTTGTTATATGGTTTGATGTTGGTCACGGTGATTTTGGCATCCTTGAACAAATTGGGCGTCAATACCAACTCATTTGTTGCTGTCTTGGGTGCGGCAGGTGTTGCAATTGGTGTATCGCTCAAAGACCAGTTATCAAACTTAGCGGCAGGTGTTTTGATTGTGATTTTTAGACCATTTGGGCGTGGTGATTTGGTTGAGATTGGCGGTAAACTTGGCACAGTACTTGATATTAGCTTGGTCAATACCCGTATTCGTACCGCCCATAATCACGAGATTATTATCCCAAATGGTGATATTATGACCTCTGCTAGTATCAATTATTCCTCCTTGCCAAATCGCCGTGTAGATGTTGAGGTGGGTATCGGTTATAATGCAGATATTCGAGCGGCACGCAAGGTAATGATTGGTCTTGCCGAAGCCCATCCAAATGTTTTGGATGACCCAAAACCAACTGTCATTGTCACAGCATTGGCGGATAGCTCTGTGGATTTGGCACTAAGAGTATGGACTAATAATGACGATTGGTTTATGACTCAAGCAGATTTGCTTGAGCAGGTGAAATATGCGTTTGATGAAGCGGGCATTGATATTCCCTTTCCTAATCGTACAGTACAGATTGAGGGGCTGCAGATGGATAAAGTTAAAACAATTTTTGAATCAAATACCAAGCATTCTGAGCCTAATTCATCCAACCCATAAACAGCCTAAGCAAATTTAATCAATCCATTGATTTAAGCCCTTTGTATCTATGATGATACAAGGGCTTTTTTAGCGAAAATCACAATCAACCAAATGATCATTGACCATACCAACTGCTTGCATAAAGGCATAGCAGGTCGTTGAACCAATAAACTTAAATCCTTGCTGTTTTAGGGCTTTTGCCAATCTTGCCGAAACTTCATTTTGGGTGGGTATGTCGGCAAGTGTTTTGGGGTGGTTGATGATGGGTTTGCCATCTGGTGTTGTCATCCCCCACAGATAGTCACTAAAACTTTGATGCTCTGTGATGGCAAGGTAGGCTTTGGCGTTATTGATGATGGCGTTGATTTTACCAAGGTGGCGGATAATACCCGTATTTTGCATTAATGCTTCAATCTTAGCTTGATCGTACTGGGCAATTTTTATGGCATCGAACTCATCAAAGGCACGATAATAATTATCACGCTTTTTTAAAATCGTAATCCAGCTTAAGCCTGATTGCATCGACTCTAGGCAAAGTTGAGCAAATAGCCTCTGATCATCATAAATGGGCTTGCCCCACTCATGATCGTGGTAGCTAATGTAAAGCGGATCGGACAAGCACCAACTGCAGCGATTGGCTGTTTTTGTGATTGGATTGTTCATATCAAATATGATAATCAAGCTCTAAGCCTTCGCCATCAAAGACATCCAAATCATCTTTGCACAGTGATTTTATGCCTTGGGGGTTGAAATTTGGATCTATTTTTTTGACTGCGGCGGTGAGTTCACAGATTTGCTTATCACGCTCTTGGATATGTGCCAATAAAGCTGCAATACTTGATGCAACAGGGTCTTTGGAATCAGGTTTTAAGCCATAAGCGTTAAACAGCTCCTCGGACTGGGCTTGATGTTTGGTGGATATTTGTTCTTGTTTGTGCTTGACCACCATGCGGGCGGCACTACCGACCATCGTGGCACCAGCTGGCACTGCCTTTACGACAACAGCATTTGAGCCAATCTTGGCATCATCACCAACACGAAAGCCACCCAAAATCTTAGCACCTGCACCAACAACCACATTGTTGCCAAGGGTCGGATGGCGTTTGGCACCTTTTTCCCAAGAGACACCACCTAAAGTGACACCATGATACAAAGTAACATCATCTCCAATTTCGGCAGTCTCGCCAATAACGACGCCCATACCGTGATCAATAAAAAAACGCTTACCGATCTTAGCAGCAGGGTGAATTTCAATGCCTGTTGTGCAGCGACTAAAATGAGAAAGTGCTCTGGCCATAAACTTATGGTCCAAATTCCACAAGTAGTGTGCCCCTCGGTGCATGATACGCGCATGAATACCAGGGTAGGTTAACAGTACTTCCATTTGGCTGCGTGCAGCAGGGTCTCGTTCAAGCACAGCTTTCACATCATCTGTGATGGTATTTTTTAATTTCAACAGTTTTTTTAGCATGTATTTTTCCTAAAATTTCTCTCATCATATCGCTGAATGTGAGATTTATCAAATCAAGCCTAGTATACCGATACGATTGAATGAATGGCAATGCCACCCAAGCTAAGGCAAATTTTTATTAATCTTAGCAATCAAAGCACGGACTAAGGCGTATTCTTTTTGGTCGAGCTGTAAGCGACGATTCAAGCGAGATAAGCGATTTGGTAGGTGCTTAAGATCATCGTCGTGTGCAAGATTGAGCCGTTGCATCAATGCGATGATGGCACGCTCAAGATTGGCTGACTGTGCTTGAGTGATTGCAGGCTCATCCCAGTCGCTGCGTATGTGTATGGGCAGCGAGTATTCCTCTTGCTGCACGCCTTGCATTTGCTTGGTACTGACAAGAGAAGATGGTGTAAGCGTACTGGCAAATTGATCAAAAAAGGTAGCTGTGATGACTTGTATGGCACTGGCAACATTGAGTACAGGATAGTCTGGATTGGCAGGAATCTGAATGTGATAATCAGCCAATGACAGCTCTTCATTGGTCAAACCTCGGTCTTCACGCCCAAATAAAATGGCAATCTTGGGCAAGGTATCAACCAAATCATCAGCTGATTGATTCATATGATCCAAAGATGTCGCCAAATTATTTTGTAAGACAGTCTGTGATAATTGCTTAAGTGCAACTTGTGCCGCCATACTTGGGGTGAGTACAGGCCTAGGCATTTGGCGTGATCGGGCACTGGCTGCAAAAATGAGTGTACAATCACCAATGGCATGTTTTATATCTTTTGTGATGCAAGCTTTGTCCAGTAATATGCCTGCACCTGCGGCATTGGCATAACTATTGTCATCAATCGGTAGGCGTGGATTGACGACCACCAAATCATCTAAGCCCATGGTATGCAGTGCACGCGCCGCCGAGCCGATATTGGCAGGTAGGGTAGTACCAACCATCACGATGCGAATGCGTGATAGCCAAGATTTGAGTAAATCATTCATCATTATCGAAACACCAAATGATCATCAGTGATATGATTTTTTAATTGAGCAATATTGTGGTCGCTGGGGTATAGCCGTAATCGGTCATTGGTTTGAATGCGTGCAACACTGCATTCATCATATAAATATAAGGATAAAGGTACACATAAATCGCCTGCTTGACCAATGTCCATATCATCATGCTCTGAAGTTGGGTGAGAGCCTCGTTTGATTAGCTCAGGTGGTGGGCTGTTTTCTTTTATCACACTTAAAATCCCCTCAAGTGCTTGAGTGTCATCACAGGCAAGCTTTAGATGAATTTCCTTCAGTCGGCGAATCCGAGCATTTTCGATAGACTCAATGTGATGTAGGCGAGTAAAAATCCGACCATCATCACTTTCTCGGACGCTGATTTTGGCGATGACGATATTTGCAATGGTCATATTTGCACGCTCACCTTTGGTGTATAAAGGTTTGTATTCTTCATCAATACCAAGCACACGCTTACCTGCGGTTAAAACTTCTTTAAATTGATTAAAAGTCTCACCATAGCAGCTCATTTCAATGCGACCTTTGCCATCGTCAAGCTTGACGACAATACGCTCCCCAAAAAATGCCACATCATAAATCAAGCCTGCAATCCATGCAAAGCCTTTGGCGGTATCTTTTAAATCAACGACACTCTTAACAGTGGTATATAAGGGTAGCTCACTGCGATATTCATCCAAAGGATGGCCGGTTAAATACAGCCCAAGCGTCGCTTGTTCATAGCGTAAGCGATCTTGCGGCTGCCAGTAGACATCTTCAAGTGGCGGTGCGACAAATAGTGAATCATCGACATCTGCAAATAAATCCATCGTCCCAATTAATTGGTTTTGGCGGTTTTGGTCGGCAGCTGCCATTGCTTCGGGGAGCTGTCGCCACAAGCCTCGGCGAATTTGGTAACTGTAATCTGAGTGATCGGTGATATAATGTGGTTTTAAGGTTTCGGCTAAAATATCAAAACAGCCTGCTTTAATGAGTGCTTCTAGTGAGCGTTTACCCACTTTTTTGATGTCAACACGATTACAAAAATCGTATAAATCCTTAAAAGCACCGTCCTTGCGTGCAGCGACAATGCTATTAACCGCCTCTTCACCGACGCCCTTGACAGCACCAAGCCCATAAACAATTGTTTTGGCATCTCTGACCACAAATTTCCACTGGCTATGATTGACACTGGGTGGGATGATAGTTAACCCAAAATTATCACGGCAATCAGATAGTAAAAAAACCACCTGGTCGGTATCATCCATTTCAGATGTTAAGACCGCTGCCATAAATTCAGCTGGATAATAATGTTTTAGGTAAGCGGTCTGATAAGCAAGCACACCATAGGCTGCTGAATGTGATTTATTAAAACCGTAGCCTGCAAATTTTTCAACCAAATCAAAAATCTGTGCCGCCAAACCGCCATCGATATTTTGTTCAATCGCACCATCCACAAAAGTACTACGCTGCTTGGCCATCTCTTCGGGTTTTTTCTTACCCATAGCACGCCTTAGCATATCTGCACCACCCAAGGTATAACCTGCTAAGACCTGTGCAATCTGCATGACTTGCTCTTGATAGACGATGACCCCATAGGTTGATTCAAGGGGTGGTTGCAGCAGTTCGTGCTGAAATTGAGGATGGGGATAAGCCACTTCTTGAATACCATGCTTTCTGTCGATAAAATCAGACACCATGCCAGACTCAAGCGGGCCGGGTCGATATAAAGCACACATCGCAATGACATCTTCGATATTTGAGGGCTTAAGCTGTGCTAAGTATTTTTTCATGCCGCTACTTTCTAGCTGAAATACCGCACTGGTTTTGGCTTCTTGAAGTACTGAAGTGTATACATCGGCGTCATCGAGTGGCAAGGTTTCTAAATCAATTGAGGATTGACCTTGAGCTTGGCGAGTTTGGTTAATGTTATCAACAGCGGCTTGAAGTACGGTCAAATTTCGAAGCCCTAAGAAATCAAATTTTACCAAGCCGACAGCTTCAACATCGTCCTTATCATATTGGCTGACAGGATGACCTTCACCATCACAATAGATGGCTGAAAAGTCACTGATGCGATTGGGTGCGATGAGTACGCCACCTGCATGTTTACCGACATTACGGGTGAGACCTTCAAGTTTTTTGGCCATCTCCCATATCTCAAGAGCCAATTCATGGTCTGGTGCATCTGGATTGGTCAGCAGCTCTTTGAGTTGCGGCTCTTGATCAAAGGCATCTTCAAGCTTAATACCAGGTGTTTTTGGAATCATCTTTGAGATGCGATCACCCAGACCAAAAGGCTTGCCCTGAACACGCGTGACATCACGAACCACCGCACGCGCCGCCATCGTACCAAAGGTGATGATTTGGCTGACTGCTTGGCGACCATATGCCTGTGCCACATAGTCAATCACACGGTCACGCCCTTCGATACAAAAATCGATATCAAAGTCAGGCATTGAGACACGCTCAGGATTTAAGAATCGCTCAAATAACAAATCATAGCTCAAAGGGTCAAGATCCGTAATATTAAGCGAATAAGCAACCAAAGAGCCTGCACCTGAGCCACGACCAGGACCGACAGGTACGCCATTGGCTTTTGCCCAGCGGATAAAGTCCATGACAATTAAAAAATAGCCAGGAAAACCCATCTTAAGAATGATATCAAGCTCATACTCAAGCCGTTCATCATAAGGTTTGCGTACCTGATCCCAATCGTCATCTCGTTGATCAACAGGATAAAGTTTCTCAAGCCGTCTGTTTAAGCCATCGGCGGACACTTTCTTAAAAAAAGTCTCAATGGTCTCACCTTTTGGAATAGGAAAATCGGGCAGAACATTGATCCCAAGCGTGATGGTTACATTACATCGGCTGGCGAGTAGGCGTGTATTTTCAATGGCTTGGGGCAAATCAGCAAACAGCTCGGCCATCTGCTTTTGGCTTTTGAAATATTGAAGTTCGGTGTATTCTCTTGGGCGTCTGTCATCTGCTAAGGTATAGCCATTTGCGATACACACACGAGCTTCATGTGCATCAAAGTCTGTACTGACGGTATTATTTTTGTCATTTGTCTCAGTTGGGCTTGCGTGAATAAAGCGTACATCATTATGTGCAATGATAGCAATGCCAAGTTTGACCGCTTGAATGATGGCACTTTCATTAAACTTATCATCGCTGGCTTTGACGCGGCGAATGCCAATATAGAGCCGATCACCAAAGATACCTTGCCAGTTTTGTAACATGGGCAGGGCATTGTCAGGGTTGTGGCTAAGTAAAGGCTGAGCGATCTCTGAGCGATGTGTCAAGATGGCGATCAATCCATCAGAGCGTTCCGCCAAAGCCGCTTTGGTGATGACGGGTGCTTCAAACTCTACCGAACCATGATTATTCATTGGGCGGTTGGTATAAGCATCTGAAATCAAACGCATCAGATTTTGGTAGCCATCATTATTCATCGCATACAAGATGACGCTGTGGCGCGCATCGGCAGCATCTTTATCACTATGCTCACCAACCACCACCTCAGCCCCAATGATTGGCTTAATGCCAGCGCCGATACACGCTTTATAAAATTTCACCGTCGCAAACATATTATTCCAGTCAGCCAAAGCAAGCGTATCTTGACCATCAGCGACGGCGGCTTTGACCAAATCTTTGATACGGACGATTGAGTCTATAATGGCGTATTCGCTACGAATACCTAAATGTACAAAGGACATAATCTTCTAATTTTGAGTTAAGTTGACTGTGCCTAAAACACAGAAAACCACAGGAATGGGATTGACATTGTCTGAATGATGATTTTGGAATTGACCAAACACATATGCACCAATCAACAAAAGAATCATAAATAGCATCAGCATACGAATGACGCTTAACATAATATTAAACCAAAATCATATTAAACCAAAATCAGCCAATTATCATTAAGCCACTGGCTAAGCCAAGGCAGATTTTGTAAATTGGCGTCTTCGGCAGTAATGGCATCACCGTGAATCAAATGCTTAAGATATGCTCGTTCATCATCTGACAAGTCAACTTTTTCGCCATTGATATACCACACATCACGCACATGGACAAAGCGGCAGGCAGGATTTAATACTAAGCACTCACCATCTTCAAGGCGAGTTTTGAGTGTATCAGCGTCAAGCTCATCTTCAAACGCAAGTAATTCGTACTGGCGTTGACTGACCAGCTCGCCGATGGCATCTGTCAATAACGCATCGCCTTGCTTGGAATTTAGCAGGGTAATTAGCTGATCTTTGAGTGCTTGAATGCTATCTTGGCTAAGCTCATAGGCATCTGGTTGGTCAGCTTGCGGTAAGGTTAGGACATGAAACAGATTGGCGTGATTGGTGGCGACATCTGCCAGCTCGTCCATAATTTGCACAAGATTGGGTCTGCGAAAACCAAATGAAAATGTCAAGCAATCATTCATCGCAATCCCATGATGGCTAAGCCTTGGCGGCACATAAAGCACATCACCTGCTTGCAAGACTTCATCAAAAATAATCTCACCCATGTCATCTAAAAGGCGTATTGGCTGATTAGGCACAAAAGGGGTATCGGCAGTACACATTTTGCCCAACTGCCATCGACGCGCACCATAACCTTGGGCAAGAAATACATCATATTCATCATAATGTGCACCCACCGAACCGCCTTTTGGAGCAACAGATACCATGATATCATCTTGTTGCCATTTGGGAATAAAATCAAAATGCGACCAAAGCTCACCAAGCTCAGGCGACCATTGCTCAAGATTTTGTACCAAGATTGTCCAAAGCTTGGGGGCTTGATGGATATCGTCCTCATCAAGTGGTGCAGATTTTAGCGACCATTGATTGATATTTTTATCACTTTGGCTGATCAATCGAGCAGACACGCCTTCTTCAAGTGCCAAACCAAGTATATCTTCAGGCTCAAACATCCCTATCAAGTCAGGCAAACCTCCCTTAATTAGCAGCGGCTTTTTTTGCCAATATTCTGCCAAAAAAGTCTTATGGCTCGTGCCTTTGGGTAGGCAAAATCTTATAGTATCGGTCATGATGGTCTCAAAATTAATCAAAAAATGCGATAAAATTTGGCATACTTTATGCTTAATATAAACCTTTAGTTTAACAATTTTTTGGTTTAAAACCAATCACATTCACCAAATTTTAGTATTTTTGTGGTTTTCATTGAATAAGATTGTACCAAGATTTTGGTTGGTATGATGAAAACAGTGGCAAATTTGTGCTAAGTTGATTATAATAAAAAGTATTTAAATAGCACTGTGACAGGGCATGACGAAAAGGCAGCTTGATGACAACTGATACCCACTTTGACGCTGACGATTTGGCGGAATATGACTTTGATTATACGATGAATGAAAATGGTCAGCTCACCCAAGCGGAGATTGCTACATTATATACCGAGCTTGGTGAAGCTGAGCAGGCATTGGTAACCATTCGTGATTTTATCCGCTTTGTGGTGACCAAGCTTCGCCAGTATGATGTCGTTGTGGCACAAGGGACGACAGATGAGTTTGCTGAAGCGGCGGCGATTGTTTTGCATTCTTTATCGCTTGAATGGTCGGCAGATGAGCAGATTTTGGAGTGTAAGCTGACTCCCAGCGAAAAGCAAGAAGTCTTGACCTTATTATCCGAGCGTATCATTCAGCGTAAGCCTTTGTCTTATTTGATTAATTTGGCGTATTTTTGTGGGCTGCCTTTTTATGTTGATGAGCGTGTTTTGATTCCACGCTCTCCGATTGCCGAGCTGATTAATCAGCAGTTTTATCCATATTTTGATGTCGATGATGTACGCAAAAACTCATTTTTTAGCCACGGTTTAGAAGAGTCGCAGTTGGCAGCACCTGAGCGTATTTTGGATTTATGCACAGGTTCTGGTTGTATTGCCATTGCACTTGCTAAGGCATTTCCTGATGCCAATATTGATGCCACAGATATTGATAAAGATGCCCTAGAAGTGGCATGGACAAATGTTGAGCATCATGAGCTTGCTCATCAAGTCAACCTACTTGAATCAAATTTATTTGCCAAACTGCCCGCTGAAAATCAGTACGAGCTTATTGTGACTAATCCGCCTTATGTGGATGCAGCGGTGATGGCAGATCTGCCACCTGAGTTTTTGCATGAGCCTGAACATGCACTTGCAGCAGGTCAAGATGGCTTAGATTTGGTACATCAAATTTTATACCACGCACCTGATTATTTGACCAAAGATGGCTTGTTGGTCTGTGAAGTTGGTGATAGCGAGTGGGCATTACGCCAAGCTTATCCTGAAATTCAGTTTGATTGGCTGACCTTTGAAAAAGGCGGTAGCGGTGTTTTTGCCATCACATGTGAAGAGCTTTTGGAGTACCGAGAAGATTTTGCCAAACAAGTTGAGCGTGTGCAAGGTTTGACCCACTGATACCGTTTTATGGTGTGTTGAATAAAAAGCAAATGGAACATCCGTTTGCTTTTTATTATCTGTATCTGAGTGCATTAGCATGACTTTGATGCAAAATTTTAGTATAATAATGGGTTTAATTAAATACTTGTATAGAGTGTACCGTGAATAAAATTCCTGTCATCACCTCCGCTGAGCAGTCCGACCAAGCAGCCAAGAAAGCTAATCTTTTAGGTATGTCAAAAGATGAATTATCGGCGTTTTTTGTGTCTTTGGGCGAAAAGCCGTTTCGTGCAACGCAGGTGATGAAGTGGATTTATCAATTTGGTGTGACAGATTTTTTTGAGATGACAAATATTTCAAAAAAACTTCAGCATAAGCTACATGAGGTAGCTTGTGTAGTGCCACCGACTGTGAAATATAAAGAGTTTAGCCAAGATGGCACACGCAAATGGGTCTTTGAGGTGGCGGGCGGTTCGTTGGTTGAGACAGTCTTGATTCCTGCTGATGATGGTAAGCAATTTGGGCGTAAGACTTTATGCATTTCATCACAAGTGGGTTGTGCGTTGGATTGTTCGTTTTGCAGTACAGGCAAGCAGGGTTTTGAGCGAGATTTGACGCCAAGCGAAATCATCGGACAGCTTTGGGTCGCCAATCAGTCTTATATGGAAAATGTGCCGCCAACTGAGCGAGAAAACCGTGTGACCAATGTCGTCATGATGGGCATGGGTGAACCGTTATTAAACTATAATCCTGTGGTGGCAGCCATGTCACTCATGCTTGATGATCATGCATTTGGCTTATCCAAACGCCGTGTCACACTTTCAACCTCAGGCGTTGTCCCAAAAATGTATGATTTGGCCAAAGATATTGATGTGGCACTTGCCATCAGCTTACATGCACCCAATGATGAGCTTCGTAATGAACTTGTGCCAATTAATAAAAAATATCCTTTAAAAGATCTTATTAAGGCTGCCAAATCTTATGTGTACGATGAAAATCCTCGCCACAAAAAACACATTACCATCGAATATGTTATGCTAGCAGGTGTTAACGATTCTGATGAACACGCACATCAGCTGGTTGATTTATTAAAAGATTTGCCGAGCAAAATTAATTTAATTCCGTTCAATCCATTTCCGCACGCACCTTATGGGCGTTCAAGCAATAATCGGATACATGCTTTTAGCAATATCTTAAATCAAGCGGGATTTGTTTGTACAATTCGCCAGACTCGTGGTGATGATATTGATGCTGCTTGTGGACAGCTGGTCGGTCAGGTCGCTGATCGTACACGCCGTGCCAAAAAATGGCAAGAAAGTATCCAAAAACGCCAAAGCCATCATGAATGAATTGATATATCTATTTACTAATAATGTCAAAGCCTGATAGAATGGACGCTGCATGAAAATCCGAGTAAAGTGGCCTATGGTGATAGTGATGGGGCTGGTTTTAAGTGCCTGTCAAAGTACACCGCCGCCGCCCAAAAATAATCCGCAATTGGCACAAATCCGAACCCAAATTGCAATCTCGCTACTGGACATGGGTCAGCTTGATCAAGCCAAACAGCAGTTGGATGCTGCTTTATCGGCTGATCGGCAGTTTTCACCTGCCTATCGCACCTTGGCAAAGGTTTATCAAGCTTCGGAGGATGCCACACACCAAACCAAAGCTCAACGCTTGTTTGAAAAAGCGATTGAACTAAATCCCAAAGATATGCAAAGTTATATGGATTATGGGCTTTATTTGGTGCAGATGGGGGATTTATCAGGTGCATTGACTTATTTTGATAAACCCAGCCGAGCCATCGGCTATGAAGGGCGTGTGATCGCCATCGAAAATATGGCGTATATTTATTATCATCAATATGAAGCCGCCAAACTGCCAACGGAAGATATGTATCATAACGCCAAATCAGCACTTGAGCGTGCGTTAACTTCAGGCACTCAACATGATGAAATCAAAAAGTCTTATGACAAATTATTAAGTGATTATAAATTATTAAGTGATTATAAATAGTTTATGATGATTATCACGCCATGTATTTGGTCAATTGAACAAGAATAACGGTAATACCATGTCAATACACAATCCGATTAAACACCGACCCACCAAAAAAATCTATGTTGGCAATGTCGCCATCGGCGGTGATGCACCCATCAGCGTGCAAAGTATGACAAATACAAATACCTGTGATGTTGATGCAACAGTTGCACAAATTCAGCGATGCGTGGACGCAGGTGCGGACTTGATGCGTGTATCGACACCAACGATGGAAAGCGTTGCTGCCTTTGCTGAGATAAAAAAACGCGTATCCATTCCACTCATTGCCGATATTCATTTTGATCACAAAATCGCCATTGCGGTGGCAGATGTGGGTGCAGACTGCCTGCGTATCAATCCAGGTAATATTGGCAATGATCAAAAAGTCAAAGAAGTGGTTGCGGCGGCACGCCATCATAATGTGCCGATTCGTATCGGTGTGAATGCAGGCTCACTTGAAAAGGATTTACAAAAAAAATATCGAGAACCGACAGGTGAGGCGATGCTAGAATCGGCAATACGCCACATTGATATTTTAGAAAATCTTAATTTTCAAAATTATAAAATCTCAGTCAAAGCCTCCAATGTATTTTTAACCCTTGATGCGTATCGGCTGATTTCAGCACAAATTGATAATCCATTGCATCTTGGCGTTACCGAAGCGGGTGTATATCGTACAGGTACGGTCAAATCTGCCATTGCTTTGGGCGGTTTGCTACTTGATGGTATTGGCGATACCATGCGTATCTCTTTGGCGGCAGCACCAGAAGAAGAGATTAAAATCGGTTTTGACATTCTAAAATCACTGGGCATTCGTAGCAATGGCGTCAATTTTATTGCTTGCCCAAGTTGTAGCCGTCAAGAGTTTGATGTTATCAAGGTGATGAATGAGCTTGAAGCTCGCTTAGAGGATATCCGTGAGCCGCTGGATCTGTCAGTTATTGGCTGTAAAGTCAATGGGCCAGGTGAAGCCAAAGAAGCGACGATCGGCGTCGTGGGAGCAAGCCCCAATAGTTTGGTTTATAAACATGGTGCAAAAAGCCATCTGATTGATACCAAAAAATTGGTAGATGAGATTGAGGCGATGGTGCGCGCTCAAGTCAAAGACATTCAAGATAAGCGAGCAAATGAGATCATTCGCATAGGCTAAATGTATGAGCGATCAGGATAAATTGGGCTTTTTAGATTTGGCAGTGCATGCGATGATGATGGTCAATCGACCAATGACAACGACGCAGCTGTGGGAGTTTGTTCTTAAAAATAAATTGCATCGTCGGTTAAGATCTTATGATGTTTCCACCGAATCTTTCATTGGCAAATCACCAGAAAGAACATTTGGTAGTTTAATTATTCGCAATAAACATATCTTTGAGGAAGTTCCAGATACCAAGCCAAAACAATATATTTTAAACTCTCAACAATCACTACAAGCACAGTCAGAAGTGACGGATAATTCTAGCCAAATTGCTCATCACTTAGCAAAATATCATGAGCGAGAGCTACACCCTATCTTGACTTATTTTTTGAAATCTGATAAATATTTTCAAGCTTATTCAAAAACCATCTTTCATGAAGTCAGTCCAAAAGGAGCAAAAGGCGAGGATAAATGGCTGTATCCAGATATGGTGGCGGTGTATTTTGAATACGCCAATTACCAAAAAAACCATGTACTTGATTTTATTACGAAATTTAATAAGCCGCCAATAAAAATCTACTCATTTGAGATTAAAAAAGAGCTAAATTTTAGTAATTATAAAGAAAGCTTTTTTCAGGCAGTCAGTAACTCAAGTTGGGCAAATGAAGGTTATTTGGTGGCGGCACAAATCCTGCCTGACGGTCAATTTATCGAGGCGCTCAAAAAACTTAGCCAAAGCTTTGGGATTGGTATTATTGAGCTTAATAGACACAATGTGAAACAAAGTAAGATTTTATCGCCTGCCAAATTTAAAGAGATGATGGATTATTCGGTGGTTAATGAATTGGCGAATAAAAATGCCAATTTTTCACAATTTTTAAAAACCATTATCGACTTTGATGTCAATCACCCCCACCGATTTAAAGGTGAGTTTGATAAAATTTTGAACTTACATGAACCCAATGACAGCAATCATTGATTGTATATAATTAAGGAATATTTATGAATAAAATTACCGCCATCCGTGGCTTTAATGATGTGCTGCCCGAGCAAACACCAGCATGGCGTGCAATGGAACGAACATTAATTGAGGTGATGGATAGCTATGGTTACAGCCAAATCCGTTTGCCTTTGGTTGAAGAAACTCAGCTATTTGCACGAGGTGTCGGTGAAGCGACAGATATTGTTGAAAAAGAAATGTTTGGCGTTGTACATGGCGGAAATAAGGGCGATGAAGGATCTTCTTTTACTTTACGCCCCGAAGGTACTGCAGGATGTGTACGGGCAATTGTTGAGCATAACTTAACTCGTGGCGATACACCAAAATTATGGTACTTAGGTCCGATGTTTCGTTATGAACGCCCCCAAAAAGGTCGCTATCGCCAATTTCATCAATTGGGCGTAGAGTATTTTGGCGCTGAGTTGCCTGATGCTGATGCTGAGTTGATTGCTATGACTTATCATATGTGGCAAAAACTGGGCATCAGTGAGCATGTGACACTCCAGCTAAATACTTTGGGCGAGACCGATGAGCGTGTTGCATACAAATCAGCACTGGTTGAATATTTGACAACACACCAAGAGGCTTTGGATGATGATTCAAAACGCCGTTTAAATACCAATCCACTGCGTATTTTGGATTCCAAAGATGAAAACACTCAACAAATCCTAAAAAACGCCCCTAGGCTTGGTGAGTTTTTGGGTGAGGCATCGTTGGCTCATTTTGAAAAAGTACAAAACTATTTGTCCGCATTGGGTATTTCGTTTGAGATAAACGATAAATTGGTGCGTGGCTTGGATTATTACAACAAAACCGTTTTTGAATGGGTAACTGACAAATTAGGTTCACAAGCGACCGTCTGTGGTGGTGGTCGTTATGATGGCTTGGTGGGTATTATCAAAGGCAAAGCTGAGCAGTCAGAACCTGCGGTTGGGTTTGCTATGGGGCTTGAACGCTTAATGCTATTGATTGATGCCGTTAATCCTTATCAGGTCACATCTTGGTGTGATGTTTTTGTAATTGCACACCCTGATTATTATATTGATGGCTTAAAGTACGCCGAATCACTTCGCTTGCGTCAGGATAATTTACGCGTCAAAATGGCAAGTGCGACAGGCTTAAAATCACAAATGAAAAAAGCCGATAAATCAGGTGCAGCTTATACGGTCATCATCGCAGAAGATGAGGTAAATGCTAACCAAATCACCATTAAGACAATGGCAACGGGTGAACAACGCCGTGCACCCATTGATTATCAATTTATACGATAAAATATGCATGATTTATGCGATAAAATGTATATGGATAAAAACCGCATGAAAATGGTTGTGTGTGATATAATGCATGCAATTTTCAATTAGAGTTTGATTATGATTGATACTCCGAAGAATGACAATAATTTTACTGATCAAAAATCTTTAAATGCCTTAAAATTGCATGGCGAAAAGATTATTTATGCCGTACTTTTGGTATTGGCTGTCTTTTTTGGTTGGCAGTATTATCAAAAAAATTATGCCAAGATAGATACGGTCGCTGCAGATGCTTATACTTCAATTTCGGTGCGTGATGAGCGACTGGTGCAAGCGTATTTAAATCCACAATTAGATGAAGTGGCTAAGCAGGCATTGGCTGAAGAAGAAAAGCAGTTATTTGGCGATATTGATGCACTTGTCGCAGCACATGATAACACTGTTTACGCTTGGCAAGCACTGATGATCAAGGCACGCCACCAGACCAATAATAACGATCTTGACGGTGCGGTCGCAACGCTCAGCCAAGCCACTTCAATCAATCTTGATGACGACGGTTTGACAGCAATAGCCAAAATACGCCATGCACGAGCCATGTTGGCAAATGGTGATACAAACGGTGCGTTATCGATTGCCAATGAAGCCATGCCAACAGCTTTTGAAGCATCACGCCAAGAGCTTTTGGGTGATATTTATCATGCCAAAAATGAAATTGATAATGCCAAATCTGCTTATACTAATGCATGGGAGGCGCTGCGTGAGCGTCAAGAAAACCGTGCGGTATTGGCTTTAAAATTACAGTCACTTGGGGTGAATGTTGAACCAATCGAACCTACGCCATCAGTGGTATCGATACCAAATACTCAGCCAGTCATTGAAGGTGGCGAGATGTTTGAGATGATTGAGCATGATTCAGCAGTGGCAGACATACAAAACCCACACACTGGCAATTAGTGCTTACAAAAGACCCGTTAATTATGGTCAAATAAACTTAATTAAAAATAGCAAAGTAAGGATATTTTTATGTATCAGCGCTTTATCAATACCGCATTGGTTGCAGCTTTGGCGGTAACTATGGTAGGTTGTGGTACCAAAGCCATCAAGCCAACCGAACGCAAACCTGCCAAATTGGTTAATATTCAGACGCCAGTTGCTGTATTGACACAGGTATCAAGTACCCGTTTGGATCAAGGTAGATCTGGCTTTAGTCGCCGTAATGCCAACTTAAGAAAGGATGTTATTGATTTACAAATCGCACCGTTGGCAGATGGTATGATTGCAGCAAGTCGCAGCGGTATCGTCAGTGGTTACATGGGTGAATCGATTGCTTGGCAATATAATGCTGAAGATGTGATTACTGGTGGCATTGGTATTGATGATCAAGGCAGCGTGGCGGTCATTGGCACGCGTTCAGGGAAATTAATTGCATTAGATGCCCGCACAGGTGCACCACGCTGGGCGGTAGAATTGGCTTCTTCTAGTTTGACACCAGCATTGATTAGTGGTGATAAAGTGATTGTCATCACGAACAGTGGCACGATTTTTGGATTGGATATTAATAGTGGTGCGACAGTTTGGCAGTATGCCACTCAGGTACCAAATACCAGTGTGCGTGGTATGGCAAAGCCTTTGGCGCTTGATGCTCGCACGGTATTGATTGGTGGTGCTGATGGGCGTATTCATGCACTAGATACTATGACGGGCGCACCAGTGTGGAATCGCCGTGTGGGATTGGCGATGGGTTCTGGAGAAATTGATCAGCTGCGTGATGTTGATGGTACACCGACCGTCGTAGATCATTATCTGTACGCTGCCAGCTACAGCGGGCAATTAACTGGGTTTGATATGACAACAGGGCGTACCATGTTTGTCAGTGAGCTATCTAGTACCAAAAAGCTGGCCACTTTGGCTGATGCTGTCATCGGTAGCAGCACCGATGGTGATGTGGTTGCCTTTAACCGACTGACTGGCGAGAAGCTTTGGGAAAATCATGATCTAAAATATCGTGGATTGACCAATCCTGTCACCATCGGCACTTATATTGCTGTTGGGGATGCTGATGGCGTGGTACATATTTTAAATAATCAAGGTCAAATTGTCAGCCGAGTCAATACCAAAGGTGCTTTGACCAACTTAACTGTGATCAATCATCGCTTATATGCCCAATCCGCAGATGGCGTTGTGACTGTTTGGCAATTTTAAATAATCAATAAAATCAATATCCTTTGTCATGATATCAGTGGCAAAGGCTTTGCTGTTTTGGTTTAATGATGATTGATGCATGATCACCCAAATCCTCATTGCTACAGATTCAATTTTAACGATATTAAGAGTAAAACATGAGTATAAAACCTGTGGTCGCCTTGATTGGTCGCCCTAATGTCGGTAAATCGACTTTATTTAATCAGTTAACTAAGAGTCGTCAAGCATTGGTGGCGGATTTGGCGGGTCTGACCCGTGATCGTCAGTATGGTGATGCACATTTTGAAAACAAGTCATTCATTGTCGTTGACACTGGAGGTATCGGTGAGATGGATGATGGTTCGGGCAATATTGATGATTACATGGCGACTCAGTCATATACGGCGATTCATGAAGCGGATATTGTTGTTTTTGTCGTAGATGCTCGTGCAGGATTGATTGGTGCAGATAGTGAGATTGCACATTTTTTACATACCTTGGGTAAGCCTGTATTTTTAGTGGCAAATAAGATGGATGGCGTTCATGAAGCGGCATATGCAGAGTTTTTTGCTTTAGGTTTTGGTGAACCGTACGCTACTGCAGCCAGTCATGGTAGAGGCGTTACCAATTTGCTTGAGTCTTTGACGGCAGATATGCCCGAAGATATGCCCGAAGATGAGCTTGATGGCAAAGCCTTAAAGCTTGCCATCATTGGTCGCCCCAATGTCGGTAAATCAACCTTAGTCAATCGCTTGCTGGGCGAAGATCGTGTGGTGGTCTTTGATATGCCAGGCACAACGCGTGACAGTATTTATATTCCTTTTGAGCGAGAAGGGCGTAGCTATGTTCTGATTGATACAGCAGGTGTGCGTCGCCGTGGTCGCATTGATGAGAAAGTAGAAAAATTTTCTGTCGTCAAGACGCTACAAGCCATCAAAGATGCCAATGTCGTGGTGGTGGTCATTGATGCCAAAGAAGGTATTGTTGATCAAGATTTACATATGCTTGGATATGCACTAGACGCAGGGCGTGCCATTGTTGTGGCAATCAATAAATGGGACGGCTTAAGCCAAGACCAAAAAGACTCTGTCAAAATTGAAATTGACCGCCGTTTTAATTTTGTGCCTTGGGTAAAAATTCATTTAATTTCTGCTTTATATGGCAATGGCGTGGGTAAACTTTATCCTTCTATCCACAAAGCCTATGAAGCATCAATGTTTAAGGTTTCAACCAATCAGCTGACACGAATTTTAGAAGATGCTGTTGCCAGCCATCCGCCGCCGATGGTGGGCGGTCGCAGAATTAAGCTAAGATATGCACATTTGGGTGGGCATAATCCTCCTGTCATCGTCATTCATGGTAATCAAACGAGCAGCCTGCCAAAAAGCTATCAGCGTTATCTTGAAAATGTTTTTCGCAATGTCTATAAACTCGAAGGGACGCCACTGCAGGTAGAATTTAAGCAAAATACCAACCCATACGAAGGCAAGAAAAATCCTGTCGTTAAAAACAAAGCCAAGCTGATGCGTGAGAAAAAACGCATTCAGCGGTTTAAGCGTGCTGAGAAAAAACGATAAAAAGCAGGTAATATTTGTCTTATTTAATGGGCAGTCACTGAGCTGTTATATGCTTGACTGCCTTTATGACTGTGAATGCCAATAATTTGGATGAATAAATCCTTGACTGTATAACTCACGAATCGGTGAAAAGCTACGCCGATGCTCAGGTAAAATACCATATTCTAAGATGGCGGCTTTATGTTTGGCGGTCAGATAGCCTTTATGTTTATCAAGCAGATATTCAGGATAAGATTTGGCATACTGAATCATCAAACGATCACGATGCACTTTAGCCAGTATGCTGGCACAAGCAATACTGCTATGAGTAGCATCTCCTTTGATCATGGCATAAATCTGATGAAAGTGTTCGCCCAAGCCGCCATTCATTGAGGGCAGCTGATTGCCATCTACCAAAATAGTTGTATTTTTGCCATTTAAATTATTCTTAATAATAATTGTCTCAATGGCAATTTTCATCCCAAGCATCGTTGCTTGATGAATATTAATCTGATCAATAATCGCCCTTGGTACATCAACAATCGCATAATCAAGTGCCAAATCTGTGATGATGTCAAACAGTTGTTCTCGCCGTTTTTCGCTCAGCTTTTTACTGTCATTTAATAAAGAAATTTTTGTATTGGTTAAATCTATCTCATCAAAGCGACCGCTGAGTTCATTGGGCAAGACAACCGCACCGACAGTCATATTGCCAAATAAAGCGCCCCGTCCAACCTCATCGATACCGATGATCGGGGCATGGCTTGATAAAACCGCATTGGGCTTAGTGAAGATGGTACAATCATGCATAAGCTTTGGTGATATGGTGTGTATCATATTATGTTTTAGTACTCATGAAATAATGATCCAACACGGCTTTGGCGGAGTTTTGGCGTATTTGGCTGCGTAGCCACGCTGAAATTTCGCTAAGCTGTTTGGTTTGTTTGTTTGGGTGGTGAATAATCTCTAGTGCTTTGGTGCTGACTTTTTCGGCGGTGGCGTCAGATTGTAGTAGTTCAGGTACGATTGGATGACCAAGATACTGCTTGGCTAAGATATTGGGCAATGACACATAAGGAATTTTAACCAAACGCTTGGCAATCATAAAAGTAAGTGGATTGACTTGATAGACGACAACCATAGGACGCTCAAGTAATAAGCATTCTAGCGTTGCTGTACCTGATGCCAAAAGCACCACATCACTGATGGTCATACAAGCATGACTGATCGCAGGCTGGTTTTGTTGTTGAGATTGATTGTGATTATCCAAAATATGTACGCAGTTGACCAAATTGGCATGATGAGCGTGCAAAATTTCATGCACCAATCGTGCATGTTCGGCACTCACGACTGGCAGCACAAACTGCACGGTTGGTATTTGCTGATGAATGTTTTGTGCACTTGTTAATAATAGCGGTAATATGGCTCGGATTTCAGAGGTGCGTGAACCTGCCATCAGACAAATAATATGACTTGCTTTTATGAGTGTTGTTACACCATGATGGTGATTATGATATTGGTGAATAAAATTTTCCAAACGCACCTTTGGGCTATCCTGATGGGCGTGAAGTTTATTTAAAAGTGGATGTCCAACGCAGATGGCAGGATGGGCATATTTTTGATAAACACCCAGTTCAAACGGAAACAAGCACAGCACCAAGTCTGTCGCTGCTTTGATGTGATGAATGCGACCTTCTCGCCATGCCCAAATCGAGGGGCTGACATATTGGACACAAAAAACACCTTGGGGCTTTAATATTTTACCAACTCGAAGGTTAAAATCGGGTGCATCAATACCAACAAACAGATCAATCTGATGAGTTTTAAACGCTGTGATGATTTGCCTTTTGGCTTTTAACAAATCAGGTAAATGCATCATCACCTCTGCCAAACCCATCACCGATAAGCGTCCCATATCAATCACTGAGCTTAGCCCCTGTGCTGCCATTGACCGCCCACCGACGCCGACCCATCGAATATTTGGGTGCAGGGCGTTCATTTTCTGCATAAAATCACCGCCAAGCGCATCTCCTGAGACTTCACCTGCCACGATGCCGATCGTAAGTGACGATGTATTTGTCATAATTTTCTCAATACTAATCAGTAAATTTATTAAAAGATTGGCTGTATTGTCATGCCATATTCAAATGCTTGGGGTGAAAGTTATAAAAATAGGTCAAAAAATTGACCTTTTAAAGATGCGATTGATGTTAATTAATTCGGGGTAAGATCATAAACATATATTTTGTAATAACACTATTTTATTTTTAAGTGATCACAATCGCATATACAACCATCACGATTGGGCGACTTTTTTGAGTAATACCAATACCGAACCATTGCCCCCGTCTTTTGCAGGTGCAGAAACAAAAGCCATAACCTCTGGCATTTGGCGTAACCAGCCATTAACGCAGGTTTTAAGAATGGCATCTTTACCTTTGCCGTGTACAATTTTGACCACAGTTTCACCGTGATTGATGGCTTGGCTGATGAGTAATAAGACAGCATTGCGTGCGTCATCAATGCTTGAGCCGTGTAAATCTACCGCATCATACCACCGTAGTTTGCCTTGTTTTAACTGCTCAAAGACTTTGTTTTGTAAGGTGGGATTTTTGTAAGATAAAAAAGCCTCACTCGCCACAGGATTTAATAACGCTTGCATATCAGACAAAATGCCTTTAATTTGCTCATCGCCTTCGGCTGATGCACGGCGACGCAACATATTTTCATCGGTTTGGGTGGGCTTGGTATGGCTGACGACAGCATCGGTTTTTAACGGTGTGACCCCACTCATCGCTTGCATAAATAGCACGGTATCATCATTGATGGCATCATGATTAAAACGCTTCACTTCATGTAAAACCGCCTTTGAGCTGGGCAAATTGACCGTCTCGTTAGGTTTATCACTTGCTATTTCAGGTTTGGTAGAAGCCTTGGTCATTTGCTTTAAATCTTCTTGTAGGGATTTTGATAACAAATCTTTAAAACTTGGATTGCTCATAATAGTACTGCTCTTATATATATTGTTATCTTTGATTGCTGTCTTTGATGCTTGTGGGTTAACGCTTGTTGGTTTTGTGCCATCATATATCCAAACTTGAAAAACAGATGGCATAAAAACCAACCAAAAGCGGTCTGTTGCCCTAAAAACCATCAGCGGTTTTGTAGATGTGCTTTCACTGTTTTAGCGAAGGTGCGTAAGGTTTCAACTGTTGCCTCCCAGTCCAGACAGCCATCAGTAACGGATTTACCATATTCTAAATCATCTAAATTGACAGGAATATTTTGGCGACCACCTTTCAGATGGCTTTCAATCATGAGTCCCATGATGGATGAATTGCCATTTTGGATTTGGCTTGCAACATTTTGGATAACCATGGGCTGAAGATAGGGGTCTTTGCCACTGTTGGCATGACTGGCATCAATCATGATTTTGCCGTTTGTTTTACCTTTGGCAAGCTCATTTTCAGCGGCAGCAACAGCGGTTTCATCGTAGTTTGGCTTATCATTACCACCCCGTAGGACAACATGAGCGTAGCGGTTGCCTTTGGATTTGATGATAGATACTTGACCATCGCCAGACAATCCCAAAAAGCTATGACCTGACTGTACTGCTTGCATGGCATTGACGGCAACAGCCATACTGCCATCGGTACCATTTTTAAAGCCGACGGGGCAAGATAAACCAGAACTCATTTCACGATGTGTTTGACTTTCGGTTGTGCGTGCACCAATGGCAGACCAGCTGATTAAATCTTGCATGTATTGAGGCGTATTGGGATCAAGTGCTTCGGTGGCACAAGGCAGACCCTTTTCGTTTAATTCAAGCAAAAGCTTTCTTGCGATATGTAAGCCTTTTTCGATATCAAAGCTGTCATTCATATCAGGGTCATTGATTAAGCCTTTCCAACCTGTTGTGGTGCGAGGTTTTTCAAAGTAAACACGCATCACAATAAAAAGCTCATTTTTAAGCTCTTCTGACAGTACTTTAAGTTTGTCAGCGTATTCATGTGCTGCCACAGGATCATGGATAGAGCATGGTCCAACAACAATCAAGATTCGCTTATCAATACCATCTAAAATATTCTGAATGGTTTTTCGTCCATTTAAAACGGTATGATAAGCCAACTCCGACAGTGGCAGCTCGCTTTTTAGGCAATTTGGGGTAATTAGCGGAATGAATTTTTCGATATTCACGTCATCAATTTCTTTATGTTGCGTAATGGGATTGTGCGTCATTGGGTGGCTCATAATTGCTCCCTGTTTTATTTTAGATGTGCCAATAAGCTTATCAAGATAAGCACAAATCAGAATCCACATTATGCCTATAGTTGGTTTGATTTACAAGCGTAAAAAGTCATTTATCCGCCAAATTTGTCTTTATAATGATGAAAATTTGTTTTAACCAAAGTAACCGATTGAAGGGTAAAAAATTCATATTAAGTGGTTAAAAAAGCCAAACGCTGTTTTAAGTTGCTTTGATTTTATGCTATGATAGCGTTTTTGATTTTAAGACAGATTTATCAATCATGAATACCTCTCAGCTGACTTATGCCGACATCCAAGCCATTGTTTCTGAAGATTTTGCTATTATGGATAAGCAAGTTTTTGGCAGTTTAAATTCCAAAGTGCAATTGGTGATGAGTGTGTCTAAGCATGTCATTGATGCAGGTGGCAAAAGAATGCGTCCTTTAATCACGCTACTGACCGCACGCATGTTAAATGATGAACAAAGCCAGCAAGCCATGCAACTGGCAGCCATTACAGAGATGCTTCATACCGCAACTTTGGTGCATGATGATGTGATTGATGCATCTGGTTTAAGACGAGGCAGGCCAACTGCGAACGCCACTTGGGATAATCCGACAGCAGTTTTGGTGGGGGATTATTTGATTGCTCGTTCATTTAATTTGTTGGTGGGATTTAATCATTTGCCCTTATTAAAGCTATTTAGTGATGGCACTTGTGATATTGCCGAAGGGGAGGTATTACAGCTACAGCATCAGCACAACCCAAAAACTTTAGAATCTGATTATTTGCAGATTATTGATGGCAAAACCTCCAGATTATTTATGATGGCAACAAAAGGCGCTGCACTGCTACAAGGGCGTGAGGAGTTTTTGGATGAGTTGGGTGCATTTGCGTATCATTTTGGTAATGCATTTCAAATGATTGATGATGTGCTTGATTTTAGTGGCGATGCTGCCATCATGGGCAAGAACTTAGGCGATGATTTGGCGGAAGGTAAACCGACTTTACCCATTATCAAGACTTTGGAGTTTTTAGAACATAGCAATCCAGCCATGTATGACAAATTGCGTATTGCGGTACAAACGGGCAAAGTAGATGATGTACAAATGCTTATCAAGCTTGTTCAGTCTTCAGGTTCACTTGATTATTGTAAGGCACGCGCACTTGAAGAAACTAAAAACGCTCAACAAGCCCTTAATAATCTGCCCAACAACCGTTATCGTGAGGGGCTATATCTACTTACCGAGCTTGCCAGTTCTCGCCTTTTATAGATTTTATCTGACTAGGATGTCATCATGCCCTTATGGTATATTCAATAAAGCCTAGAAAAAGCCCTAGATTGCCTGCATGTCAGTGCATGATTTAGGTTGCCAAGCCTTTGGTGCGGATAAAAGCCCGTATGTGCTTGGCTTAAAAAATCAGACAATCAATGGTTTAATGACTGATTATTTCAGTAAATTCATTACATCCATCAGCCCAAACGGGTACAGCATCATTTGATCTTGGGTAAGTAAGATGGGAATGTATGTACCCAGTGCATCAATCAATGCTTCATCTTGACTATCCGCCAAATCCAAAACACGAAAAACAATCGGTGCAGCAGTCATTGCCAAAGCATGCTCAATGATAGCTTGAGTGTTGTGGCATAAATGGCAGCCTTCTGTACCAAGCAAATACCAACCCTTATTTGTTACACCCAAAGCCGCCAAAATTTGGGCGTAAATGTGCTGATAAGTTTCTTTGGGTAATCTTGATAGAGCATGGCGATCATCCAAAAGCTGACCGAGTGCTTTAAGTGTCTGTAAGCTAAGGTAATTTGACATAAATTTGCAAGGCTATACAACAGAGTGCCGATAAGGTATGATAAGCGTATTAATTAACAAATGAGTATTTTAGCGTGTTTCGCACATTTTTTAAATGGATTCTGACACCTTTATTGGTACTATTTTTTAGTTTCCATATGATGGTGATGGGGCTGTTGGTGGTGTGGGGGAATTTGCCTGTTCAAAATTCTGCTTTTATGCTTTGGCACAGGTTATCAGGCGGTCATGTTACCCAAATTTGGGTAGATTATGAGCACATTGCTAAGTCTGCCAAGCAAGCCGCCGTTGCCAGTGAAGATGGTAAATTTGTTGCCCATTATGGATTTGATTTTGACAGTATGCAAAAAGCCATGCACCGTAACGAGAGTCAGGGTGCAGTATCGGTAGGCGGCTCAACCATCAGTCAACAGCTGGCAAAAAACTTATTTTTGACATCGCATCGCTCTTATGTCAGAAAAGCAGAAGAAGCCATCATCGTTGTGATGATGGAAACCTTATGGTCAAAGCAGCGTATTTTGGAGGTATATCTTAATGTGGCTGAATTTGGTGAAGGGATTTATGGTATTGAAGCTGCGTCACGGCATTATTTTGGGCGTTCGGCAGCAAATTTGAGCCGTGATCAGGCGGCTTTATTAATCAGTTTGTTACCAAATCCTAAATATTATGGTAAAAGACCCAATGCCAAGCGTCTTAAAAATAAGCAAAGGATTATCATGCGGCGGATGAACGGTGCACAGATTCCTTGAGGCTGTTTGGCGTATCACAGGGCGTTATTTGCTGTATTTGTCATGAAACTGTCATTCATTTTTGGTATTTTGATAAAGATACTTAGCACTCATAGGCAGTAGGGCAGCCAGTTATTAGTTAATTAAGATAAATAATAACTTAATTTTTAATCATTAAAATTCAACATGAATCATCAATTTCGCCTTCAGGCATTATACACATCCATCCGCCAAATTTTAGCAACTTTTAGGGAATATGCCATGATTAACACTATGAATGATGTCAATCAAACCAATCATGCTGATCATACCAACCCAATGACGCAGATTGATCATTTATTTGACGAAAAAGGTGCTTTTACGCCTAAATGCTATATTAACCGTGATTTATCAGCGTTAAGATTTCAGCTTAGAGTATTGGCACAAGCTGCCAACCCAAATCATCCTTTGCTGGAGCGTATGTTCTTTTTGACCATTTTTTCCTCAAATTTAGATGAGTTTTTTGAGATTCGCGTTGCAGGCTTATTACAAAAAATGAAACAAGGCGATCAGGTGAGCAGCCTAGATGGTCGTAAGCCCAGCGAAATTTTACAAATCATCAGCGATATCGCTCATGGTGCTGTTACGCAGCAATATCAGATTTTGAATGATGAAATCTTACCGCAGCTTGCCAAGCATGAAATCCGCTATTTGCGTCGTGATGAGTTGAATGCCAAGCAGCGTGCATGGCTAAAAGACTATTTTGTCAGCCAAGTCAAGCCAGTATTGACACCCATCAGTATTGACCCTGCACACCCATTTCCAAGACTGGTGAACAAATCTTTGAACTTTATCATCAGCTTAGAAGGCAAAGATGCCTTTGGGCGAGATATCAATCGTGCGATTGTGCCAGCACCTCGTTCATTACCTCGTGTTATTCGCTTGCCTGATGAGATTACTGATGGCAAGGAGCATCATGTGATGCTCTCAGCGGTCATTCATGAACATATCAATGAGTTATTTTTGGGCATGAAAGTAACGGGTTGCTATCAGTTTCGCCTGACACGCAACGCAGATTTGGCACTGGCTGACGATGTTGATGATATCGCCAAAGCGTTAGAAGGTGAACTTGATAATCGCCGCTTTGGTCATGAAGTGCGATTAGAGGTTACCACAAATTGCCCTCAAGATATTTGTGATTTTTTATTGGATGAATTTGAGCTTGATAAATCTCAGCTGTATCGTGTCAATGGTCCTGTGAATTTAACACGGCTTTTGACCAGCTTTGATAGACCTGAATTAAAATTCAAGCCCTTTACGCCCGCCATGCCAAAGGCATTTCGTGATATGGATATGAGTAGTGCAGGCTCTATGTTTGCCGCAATATCACGCCAAGATGTGCTTGTTCATCATCCATTTCATACCTTCAATCCAGTGATTAACTTACTGTGGCAGGCAGCAAGCGATCCCAATGTTCTTGCCATTAAGCAGACCATTTATCGCTCAGGGGTAAACTCTGAGATTGTACAAGCACTTGCCGCCGCCGCTCGAAGCGGTAAAGAGGTGACTGCGGTCATTGAGCTGCGTGCTCGGTTTGATGAAGCGTCAAACATCGCTGTCGCCAATATGCTCCAAGAAGCAGGTGCCGTGGTTGTTTATGGTATCGTAGGCTACAAGACACATGCCAAGATGATGCTGATTGTCCGCCGTGAAAATGGCAAAATTCGCCGCTATGCGCATTTGGGTACGGGTAACTATCATGCAGGCAATGCCAAGGCGTATACAGATTATGGGCTGTTTACCGCTAATGATGAGGTTACCGAAGATGTGGCAGGCGTGTTCCAACAGCTGACAGGTATGGGCAGACCACTGCCATCAAAACAAATTTTACATGCACCATTTACGCTCCATGATACTTTGATGCGTCTGATTGATCATGAGATTGCCCATGTCAAAGCTGGCAAAAAAGGGCGTATTATCATGAAATTTAATGCACTAACCGAACGCAAAATCATCAATAAATTATATGAAGCAAGTATCGCAGGCGTTCAAATTGATTTGATCGTGCGTTCTATTTGCTGTCTTCGTCCGCAAGTGGTTGGTCTTTCTGAGAATATCCGTGTTCGCTCAATTGTCGGGCGTTTTCTTGAACACACCCGAGTATATTATTTTGCCAATGGCGGAAAAGAGCGTCTGTACTGTAGCTCAGCGGACTTAATGGATCGAAATTTATTGCATCGTGTTGAAGTGGCATTTCCTATACTTGATAAAAAAATATTTAAGAAAATCTATGAAGATGGTTTGATGAATTATCTAAAAGATGATGTACAGGCTTGGGAGCTGTTAGGTAATGGGCAGTGGCAACCGCTTTTAGTATCAGGTGGCACACACGATGCCCAAAAAACCTTACTTGAGAAAATCGCCTTGTGAAAGTAGATGATAACTGCCCGTGCGGCTCACTAAAATGCTATGCTCACTGCTGCCATCGGTATCATGGCGGTGATGAGTTTGCACCCACTGCCGAATGCTTAATGCGATCTCGCTACAGTGCGTTTGTCATTCAAAATATTGATTACATCGTACAAACTACTCTACCAGCTTTGCAACCACTTTTAGATGTCGCTGCACTAAAGGCATGGGCAGAGCAAACTTGTTGGACTGATCTTAAGATCATATCTACTACGCCTAAAATTGGCAAGCGTCATGCCCAAGTGCATTTTTGTGCATATTTTGAAGAGTTGGGCGTTCAAAGGTGTCATAATGAGCGTTCGGCATTTGTTAAAATCAATGAAAATGGACAAAATCGGTGGTATTTTCTTGATCCGACATTGCCAATCACTTTAAGTGGCAAGCAGCCCTGTTTATGCGGTTCTGGCGAAAAATTCAAAGCATGTTGCGGTAAATTTTTATAAACCATGGTTTATTAATCATGTTTATTAATCATGGTTTATCAATCATCACGATATTAATAAGCGGAGTATCAAATATCTTGCTTTTTAATGATCCAAAATATGCTAAAATAACGCCTTTATATTAATGATAAAGGTCGCATCATGGCAGGTAATACCATTGGGCAACTATTTACTGTAACAACCTGTGGAGAATCGCACGGCACAGGTTTGATGGCGATTGTGGACGGCGTGCCACCAGGGCTTAAGCTTGATGCTAAAGATTTACAATATGAGCTTGATCGCCGAAAGCCTGGCACATCCAAATTTGCCACCCAGCGCAAAGAAGAAGATAAGGTTGAGATTATCTCTGGTGTCTTTGAGGGATATACGACAGGTACACCGATTGGACTTTTGATTTATAATACCGATCAAAAATCCAAAGATTATGGCAATATTGCCAATACATTTCGCCCAAATCATGCCGATTATACTTATACCATGAAATATGGTTTTCGAGATTATCGTGGTGGTGGTCGTTCATCAGCTCGTGAAACAGCCATGCGTGTGGCAGCAGGGGCGATTGCCAAAAAGTACCTAAAAGAGCGTTTGGGCATCGTGATACGAGGGCATGTTACCCAAATTGGTACACAAAAAGCTCATGCACTTGATTGGGACTTGGTGAATACCAATCCGTTTTTTTGTGGTGATAAAGATGCCATTCCCAGATTTGAAGCACTGGTGACATCGCTGCGTGAACAAGGCACCAGCTGCGGTGCTAAGCTTGAGATATTTGCCGAAAATGTCCCTGTCGGGCTTGGCGAACCTGTTTTTGATCGTCTAGATGCTGATATTGCTCATGCCATGATGTCAATCAATGCTGTTAAGGCGGTAGAAATTGGCGATGGTTTTGATGTGGCTGCTCAATTTGGGCATGAAAGCCGAGATGAGCTAACGCCTGATGGATTTACTGGCAATCATGCTGGCGGTATTTTGGGCGGTATCTCAAGTGGTCAACGCATTCGTGTTGCCATTGCTCTAAAGCCGACCGCCAGTATTACCACGCCTGGTAAAACAATCAATTTGGCTGGTGAAGCGGTTGATGTGATTACTAAAGGTCGCCATGATCCTTGTGTGGGTGTGCGTGCCACACCAATCGCTGAGGCGATGCTTGCAATGGTGATTTTGGATCATTATTTGCGTCATCGTGCTCAAAATGCTGACGTTGTGCCACCACTAAAGCCCATTGAAAATTAATACCTCTTATTAAACTGACTAATGGACTGTCATGACACCTGCTATCAAATTGTTACAAAAACAAAAAATTGCACATCAGGTGCTTGAGTATGAGCATGATCCAAATGCGTCTAGCTTTGGGCTTGAAGCTGCCCAAAAACTTAATTTGCCCGCTGATCAAGTATTTAAGACATTATTGGCGACAGACGGCAAAGCCTACTTTGTGGCAATTTTACCTGTGGATTGTCGATTGAGTCTCAAAAAACTGGCAATGGTCGTGGGCACTAAAAAATTACAAATGGCGAACGCTGAAGATGCCGAGAGAATCACCGGTTACCTGGTGGGTGGCATCAGTCCCTTGGCTCAAAAAAAGCGTCTCAAAACCGTGATACAAACCCAAGCAAGACACCTTGAGTGTATGTATGTCAGCGGCGGTAAGCGTGGCTGTGATGTTGGTATCCATCCAAATGATTTGGCAAAATTGTTGAATGCGATGTTTGCTGATGTCATTGAGTTGGCATGATGTGTGTGAATGGATATGAGCGAGATGATGACTGATCAATTATCTGACATTTTTGATGATGCAGCCATAAAGTGTGTTGATGGTGAAGATACCGCTACCAATTAAGCAAACGCTTAAAAATTATAACAGCTATCCTGCTGCAATGATATTATCGCTGATGGGATTAACTGCTTGTCAAGAGGATCAGGCAAGCCAAAAATAGTACAGTGAATCCACCCAATCTGCTCAAAAAAGCCAAAGCCCAAAACAGCTGCCCAAGATTAGTACAAAAAAAGGTTGATCGCACTCAAATATTAAGACACGACACCTTGGCGACCGATTCTTGTGATTATTTCATTTATCCTAATATTGGCGACACTGTTGAGGTGAGCGTCTCGGATCGACGGATTGAGCTTAAATTAACACGGTCAGATTGGCATGATTTTGACAATGGTGGATTTATGGTGACCAAAAATGGTCGTCATGTGATCCGTTTACAATACGATGCATTTGGTAGTAGACCGCCAATCATGGATTATGTCATCAAATTGATATCATTCCACCTAAAGATGAGTATTAAAAAATGGTCGAAAACTGATTTTCGACCATTTTTATCGATATGCCCAAATTATTGCTCAGTCCAGCGTTTTTGGCTTTCTTTGATGACCTCTTTGGCAGTGTTGGCATCAAAAAAACCTTCAACAACGGTTGAGCCTGGTTTTTTTAGATCTTTGTAATGACTAAAATGGAATTGAAGCTGTTTGATCAGCTGCTTAGGCAAATCTTCTAAGCTGTTATAAGCGTTGCCATTATTGCGATCATCGGCAGGAACAACGATGACTTTATCATCAACCTCGCCATCATCTACAAATTTCATCACCCCAATGACTTTGGCTTTAAGAAAAATACCCGTCGTCAAAGGCTGTTCTGTGATGATTAAGGCATCTAATTCATCACCATCTTCGTCTAAGGTTTGGGGGATAAAGCCATAGTTGCATGGCTTGGCAAAGGCAATTGGCTCAACACGATCAAGCTCAAAGCATGCCAAATGACGATTCCACTCAATTTTATGATTTGAGCCAGTCGGAATTTCAACAACCACATTGATGATACCATCATCAACATCGCCTGCATCTAGAATTTTATTAAAGTCAGCCATGATTTGCTCCATAAAGTAAATAAGATAATAAAAACCAAGCTCATTTTAGCGTATCTTGGGGTCGTAATTCAACCAAACCAGCGTGCCGACGAGCAATATTTTTAATCAACTGGGTGATAAATACCCCCATGTCATCTGCTGTAAATTGCCCAAAACTTGATAATTTCGCCATTGGCATCCCTGCATAACCACAAGGATTGATGGCATGAAAGGCACTTAAATCATTGATAAGATTAATGGCGATACCATGATAGCTAAAACCTTGCTTAATCTTAAATCCTAAACTTGCAATCTTGCCAAGCATATCGCCTGTATGATTATAAATATATACACCGGGTGCATCACGGCGTGCTTTGACGGTGAGTGTTTTGGGTAAATAGTGTGCCACAATATCAATGATGGCTTGTTCGGCATGGCTAACTAAGTCTCTTACGCCAAAATTTAAACGATGCAAATCAAATAGCCAATACACGACCAATTGACCATCTCCATGCCAAGTGACCTGACCGCCTCGATCTGTTTGAATGATGGGCGTGTCTGTACGATATAAGATATGTTCAGGCTTACTTGCTTGCCCAAGTGTATAGACATTTTGATGCTCAACAATCCACAGCTCATCGGCATGATGCTGATTAATTTTCTTATTCTCAATGCGTTTTAATGTGTGGTTTAGCATGGATTCATGCACGGTCTGATAATCGGCATTATCCAAAAGACGCACTGTCAGCGTATCAGTGGACAAAGCAAGTAAATCAAGGTATGAAGATGGAGTGATTTTATTCATAATAAAGCGATTTGGTTTGTCAGATGGTTGATGTTATATTGCTTTTATTGATGATATTAGGTTGGTGTCAAAGTTTGTGATAATATGCTAAAAACGAATGTAATTATGATAAGGTGTTTGGGGTAAGAATGCAAGATGATTGATAAACTGATGCACAATCAACAGTTTTTGTGTATGATAGACTGACATTTACCTAAACTTGGATAAAACTTATGAGCGTGATTTTAAATGATAATCAGCCCATCATCACCTCGCTGCTTGATAATGATTTGTATAAATTTACCATGCTGCAAGCCATGTTACACCAATTCCCACAAACGCATGGCGTATATCGATTTCGTTGTCGTAATAATCATGAAACCGCCTTTGCTTTGGGTGAGATTAAAGCAGATCTTGAGCAGCAGCTGGATTATTTGTGTCAGCTAAAATTTACTCAAGACGAGCTTGATTATTTGCGCAGCTTAAGATTTATCAAATCAGATTTTGTGGATTATTTAGAATTATTTTCACTCAAACGCCGCTTTATCACCGTTTCAACTGATGAAAATCATTTTTTAAACATTGACATTGAAGGTCCGATGATCCAAGCGATGTTTTTTGAGATTTTTGTACTTTGTATTGTCAGTGAGCTGTATTATCGCCGCTTGGCAACTGATGATATCATGGCAGAAGGTCAAAAACGACTGGATGCTAAGATTGCCTTATTGCATGAGTATCACGCCAAACAAATCACGCAGCCAATGCCTGCCGATAACACCTTTACGGTGGCTGATTTTGGGACACGCCGCCGATTTAGCAAAGCTTGGCAATATCATGTGGTCAAATCACTTCATGAGGCTTGCCCCTTTATTGTTCGTGGGACTTCTAATGTTTATTTGGCAAAACAGCTTGGTATTACCCCAATTGGCACCATGGCACATGAATTTTTACAGGCATTTCAGGCATTGGATGTCCGCCTAAGAAATTCTCAAAAGGCCGCTCTTGAAAGTTGGGTGAGAGAATATCGAGGCGACTTGGGCATTGCATTGACCGATGTGGTTGGTATGGATGCGTTTTTGCGTGATTTTGATTTGTATTTTGCTAAGTTATTTGATGGTCTTCGCCATGATAGTGGCGACCCATACGAATGGGGTGATAAGGCGATTGCCCATTATCACCAACTAAAAATTGACCCAAAAACCAAAATCTTGACTTTTAGCGATGGTCTAACCCTACAAAAAGCATGGGATTTACATCAGTATTTTAAAGATAAAATCAAAACAGGATTTGGAATTGGTACAAATTTAACGAATGATTTGGGTGAAGTACAGCTGAACATTGTTCTAAAACTGGTTGCTTGTAATGGTCAGCCTGTTGCCAAGTTGTCAGATAGCCCTGGTAAGACAATGATTGATGACGATACTTATTTGGCATATCTTAAGCAGGTCTTTGAAATCAAAGCATAAATATCAAATATAAATATTAACATAAACATTAAACAGCCGAATGATGATAAAGTTCGCCATTTTGCTGTTTAAATTTTCATGTATTGTTTATGTCAATCCATAATATATGTATGAAAAATCATTCAGATGATTTATCTTGTGTGGCAACTTCTGCTTGCTCAAACGCTGATTGCAGTGCCTGCTCTACCGCTTCAATACGAGATTGACAAACACGGTATGCCGCCAAAGATTCCTCAACCAGTGTTACTAAGTTATCAATATCCAAATTATCATAGTGTTCAAGCTTATCAGCATTAGATTGTAAGATTTGGTAAGCGTCTTTAAAGTTTTTGGGGGTCGTGTGGCTCATAGTTTTTATCATTTGGTCAAAGTATTTTGGTTATTGTAACGAATTTTTGGGTTGATGTTAAGTTGTTTGTTCATTTAAACCAAAAAGATAAGGTTTATCAAAAAGATGGATAAACCTTATCTATTATTATCACAAAATCATTGCAAATTATAGTATTTTTGTTATTATATTTTTATTGGTAATTATTGAATTTTAAATTGATAAAAAATTATGGTCAAGGACTTTGTATGGCACAATCAGATCAATCAAAACAAACAGACTTTACGCTAAGAACGGATTTTCAGCATGATGATGATGGCGTACCACCATCAGGTGAGGTACGATCCGATGCCATCAAAGGCATCGTGATTACCGTTATTGCAGCCATCATCGCTTATGTGCTGTATGCTTTTTTACCATTTGAGCCTTTGGCAAATAAAGGCTTGGCACTACTTTCATTTATTGGTATTTTGTGGCTTACCGAAGCAATTCATGTGACCGCAACAGCGATTTTGGTGCCACTGCTTGCCTTGTTTATTGGTATTCCTGATTTTAATACCAAAGCGGCATTAACCAGTTTTGCCAATCCCATCATCTTTGTCTTTTTCGGGGGATTTGCATTAGCAGCTACCTTACATGTCCAAAAGCTGGATAAAAAAATTGCCTATGGCTTGATTGGGCTGGCTGGTGGTCATTTAGGGCGTGCTGTGATGATGATGTTTGGCGTTACAGCAGCGTTGTCCATGTGGATTAGTAACACGGCGACGGCTGCCATGATGTTGCCTTTGGCAATTGGTTTGCTAGCCCAAGTAGATGCCGTCAAAGATCGTAATACCTTTTTATTTGTGCTTTTGGGTATTGCTTATTCTGCCTCTATCGGTGGTTTGGGTACATTGGTTGGCTCGCCACCTAATACAATTGCCGCCAAAGAGCTTGGTATTGATTTTCGTGAATGGATGAGTTTTGGCTTACCGATGGCAATTGTGCTGATGCCGTTTTTAATTGGTGCGATGTATGTCATCTTACGCCCAAATTTAGGTCAGCGTGTTGAGCTGGGTACTAAAGAAGCCATTCCGATGACTTTGCCACGCATTTTAACAACTATTATCTTTATTGCCACAGCAGCTTGCTGGATTTTTGGTAAGCAGTTGGGTGCTGTTTTAGGCTTTAGTAATCCTGATACGGTCATCGCTTTATTTGCTGCAGTGGCGGTATTGCTGCTTGGTTTGGTCAGCTGGAAGCAAATCTCGGATAATACTGACTGGGGCGTATTAATGCTCTTTGGTGGTGGTATTGCTTTATCAGATGTGATGAAAGATACGGGTGCATCTGCTGTCTTGGGTGAAAGTATTGCAACATTCTTGGGCAATTCATCAACTTTATTGGTTATTTTTGTGATTGCAGCATTCATCATCTTTTTGACAGAATTTACCAGCAATACCGCATCTGCCGCCTTACTTGTGCCACTGTTTGCACCAATTGGCGTTCAGCTTGGGCTGCCGCCTGAAGTTTTGATTATGGTTATCGGCATTGGTGCATCTTGTGCATTTATGATGCCAGTTGCCACACCACCGAATGCCATCATTATGGGTTCAGGTTATGTCAAACAAAAAGATATGATGAAAGTTGGCTTTTGGCTAAACTTAGTTGCCATCGTAATTGTAACCGCATGGGCGTATCTATTCTTGGCTTAATGTGATTGTAACAACAAATCCCCAAATGATATTTTGGGGATTTTAATCTTTTTGATTTTTGTAAATGCTCATTAATCCTTAAAATCAAACAACCATCACTCGGCGGTGGTTTAAAAAAGGTTTTTTGGGGCTTGGGTTAGTTTTGGTCAAACTGTGCTTGGCATAATTTGATAAACTCATGACCAAATTTACGAATTTCGCTGTCATCACGCACCGCAATCCAGCTGGTAAATCGCCCAAAATGGTTCACAGGAATGGCAACCAAATCAGGATAGTGTTTGGGCTGATATGCCATCTCAGCAATGATGCCAATGCCAAGCTCTGATGATACATAAGTACTGATGACATCTGAATCAAGTGCCGCCAAAACAATGTCAGGAGAAAATCCTGCTTTTTCAAAGACCTTATCAATCGTACCACGACCTGTAAATCCGCCATGATAAGTGACAATCGGATAACTGGCTAAGGTCGGTAAATCAATACCATCAGGTACATCGGCAAATTCTGCCAGCTCATGTGTTTTTGGAACAATCACCACATGCGACCAATCATAATAGCGATGACAACGAAGCACGGCATTATTAAGTAGCGACTCGGTGGCAATACCAATATCGGCTTGACCACGAATCACCATTTGAGCAATCGTTTCAGGGTCAGCCTGCTGTAATACTAAGTTGACTTTATCAAATTTTTCACGAAATTCTTTGACGATTTTGGGTAGGACATAGCGGGCTTGGGTGTGTGTGGTGGCAACAGTCAAAGTGCCTGCTTGAGCATTATTAAAATCAAGGCTTAAATTCTCAATGGTACGAATTTCAGCAAAAATCGCTTCAATGTGTGGCAAAAGTGCCCGACCGATAGGGGTTAGGCCTGTTAAACGCTTACCTTGACGCGTAAATACATCTGCTTTTAGCTGATTTTCAAGTGCGGCGATTTGCTTAGATAGGCTGGATTGACTGGTATGCAAAAGCTCAGCTGCTTGGCTAAGATTATAGCCATTCACCACAGTATGCCAAACAGTCTCAAGCTGTTTGAGCTGAATTTGTAGATGACGCTGGTTGATGACAATGTCGATAGCCATAAAATTCCTTGAGTAAATAAGTTGTCAAGATAAATTGGCTTATCATACCGAATTTTTACCCCAAAAGGTAAAAAAATTTACTAAACAAACAAGAAAAGTATACAAAATTCAGGTAATTCAGGTAAAATGCAAAAAAAGATATCTCTTATTTTTTACGCCATTTTGGCATTATTATTTGATACCATTAAAATTGGATGACATGATTATGAGTAGGATAACTCAATCGCACACAAAACCAAGTGCATGGCAAGCATTTTATCACGCATATTTTAATAAACAGTCAGTTGCACTGTTATTTTTAGGATTTGCAGCAGGTATACCCATTTTGTTAATCTTCTCAAGTTTGGGGCTTTGGCTTCGTGAAGCAGGCATTGACCGTGCGACAGTGACGATGTTTAGCTGGGCGGCGCTGGGTTATTCCTTTAAATTCATTTGGGCGCCACTGGTAGATACGCTACCGCTGCCGATATTAACTCGGCTGCTTGGTAGACGCCGTAGCTGGTTGCTGTTAACCCAAATTTTGGTGATTACTGCTTTGGTTTTGATGGCGATGACCAACCCTCAAAGTGGTGAGGCTGTGTTAAGCATCATGGCAGCAGGTGCCGTTTTGCTTGGATTTTCTTCAGCCTCCCAAGATATCGTGATTGATGCGTATCGCATTGAGAGTGCGCCTGCTGATATGCAGCCTGCTTTATCGGCAACCTATGTTATGGGTTATCGCATTGGAATGATTGTATCGGGTGCAGGTGCGTTGTATTTGGCAGATCTGTTTGGTTCGACGATGGAGGCGTATTCTTATGTAGCATGGCAAAAAACCTATTTGATTATGGCAGCTGTCATGGGCATTGGTATTTTGACCACGCTGGTGATTTCAGAACCAAAAACAGTAGTCAGACCCATCACCCAAACCTCAAAAAACTACCTGAGACTTGTTATTGTCTTTATATTATCTGTATTGGCATTCATCTTGGTATTTCGTGGTATGGGTAGTATCCTACCTGAGACTGATGATGTTTTATTACAGTTTATCTATGGGACAGTGAGATTTATGCTCAGTATCATCGCTTTTGGTTTGGTAGGTTTTGGATTGGTTCAAGCCAAAATCGCCCCCAAAGAGATGGTTGTAAAAACTTGGGTTGATCCCATGGTGGATTTTTTTCATCGTTATGGTAAAAAGGCAGTGCTTTTATTGGTATTGATTGGCTTGTATCGCATCAGTGATATTATTGCTGGTAATATCTCAAACATTTTTTATCAAGATTTGGGCTTTAGTAAAACTCAAATTGCCGAGGCTGTCAAAGTTGTGGGTGTGGTTGCTTCGATTGCTGGCGGATTTATTGGTGGCTGGCTTGCCCAAAAGATAAGTATCATCAAAGCGATGAGTCTTGGTGCTATTTTGGCTTGTACAACCAATCTGTTATTTATTTTGTTATTTTATACGCCAACTGTGCCGATGATGTACTTTGCTGTCATTACAGATAATTTGGCAGCAGGTCTGGCCAGTACTGTATTCATTGCGTTTTTATCGGCATTAACCTCTATTCGGTTTACTGCGGTGCAATATGCATTATTTTCATCATTAATGACTTTGGTACCCAAATTAATTGGTGGCTATTCAGGTAGTATCGTTGATGCAACAAACTACGCATTTTTCTTTGGATTTACCTTTGTGGTCGGTATTCCTGTGTTATTATTGATTTATTTGGTTAATAAGCATATTGATATCAACCAACCACAAATTGATGAATGAGCCATGCAAGTATCCAATCAGTTAGACCTAACAGGTCTAACCATTAAACAAATTCGTGCAATATTTAAGCAGCTTCAGTCTGATATATTACCGCTGCATTGGCTTGATGGTTGGTTGATGCATGTGCTTGATAAACCCTTTATGTTTTTGATTACCGATGAAGATTATCAGCCAACTTTGGATGAGTCATCAAAAATTGCCGCAGGTATTATGCAGCTGTCGGCAGGTAAACCTTTGGCATATCTGATTGGGCAACAAAGCTTTTGGGGGCGTCATTTTTTGGTGAATGGTCATACGCTGATACCCAGAGCTGATACTGAAATTTTGGTTGAGACAATCTTAAATTATGCCAAAGCTCAACAAAAAATCCGCCAAGCAGATAATAACAATTTGGTTGATATTTTGGATTTGGGTACAGGTACAGGTTGCATTGGTATTACGCTGGCACTGGAGTTAAAATTTGCTCAGGTGGTTTTGGTGGATATCTCTTCTGAAGCGCTTAAGATTGCTGAGCAAAATAACCATCGCCTTAATGCACGGTGCCAACTTTTGCAATCGCATTGGTTTCAGAAAGTCAGTAGTCAATTTGATATTATCGTCAGCAATCCCCCTTATATCAAAGAAAATGACGAGCATTTGGCACATCTTAAGCATGAGCCAATCACGGCACTTGTGGCAGCTGAGAATGGTTTGACAGATATTCGCCATATTATTGAAACAGGTAGGGCATATCTCAAAGATGGCGGATTGATGGCAATTGAGCATGGTTTTGACCAAGCGGAGGCGGTGCGTAACTTATATTTGTCATCTGGTTATCTTGATGTATATACTATCCAAGATTATGGGGGTAATGACAGAGTAACGCTTGGGAGATATAAAAACTGTGGATAAACTATGGATAAATAAGGTGTGTTATGGCTAGTCATGCAGTTGATGGTCATCTCACTGATGATGAAATGATGCGATATGCTCGTCAAATCTTGCTGGATGATTGGGATATCACATCACAAATTCGCCTAAAAAATAGCCATGCGATTATTGTGGGTATGGGCGGCTTAGGCTGTCCTATCGCACAAATCTTGGTACGAGCAGGGGTTGGCTCAATAGATATCATTGATCATGATGTGGTTGATGTCAGTAATTTGCAGCGACAGATTTTATACACTGCGTTGGATGTCGGCAAATCTAAAGCGGTGGCTGCCAAAGATGCACTACAAAAGCAAAACGAATGGGTGAGCATCACCGCCATCACTGATAAAATTACCCAAAGCAATGCCGATCAATTCATCAAACATGCCGATCTTGTGATTGATTGTACGGATAATTTTTTGATTCGTGATATATTAAATCGCACCTGTCATCAACACAAGCTTGCGTTGTTATCAACATCTGCCATCGCTCAGACAGGACAAATTGCACTTTATACGACTGATACGGCGTGTTATCAATGCGTCTTTGGTGAGGAGGTGGGCGATGAGATAAACTGTAGCACCTCTGGCGTGTTGGCAAGTACCGTATCTGTGATTGGTGCTTTGGCATCGCAGGTTGCACTTAGTTTTTTGGGCAAGTGTATCAATCCAATTGCCAATGAATTGCTGATTTGGCAAGGTGAGCAATTTCAATTAAAAAAACTAAACATTTGTCGTGATGAGCATTGTTCGGTTTGTGGCTCATGACCGCCGAAGCAGTTTAAGTATTTTTGTGGTACTCTTGAATTTACGGTCTTTGATGACCATTACAATTTCAATTACAATTTCAATTATTTCATAAAAAACGATGATTATGCCAACATTTTTACCAAAAAATCCAGTATCTACCGCCAAAAAAGCACTGAACCAAAGTGTGCATATCTTAGGTCGTATTCAAAAAACTGCCAGTGTTGCAGGCTTGTCAGCACTTAGAATGGCTAAGGGTGATAAAATGGATGCGTACCTTTTGCGTGAAGCGTTTGAGCAGATGGGTGTAACTTATATCAAACTTGGGCAGTTTATCGCAAGTACACCTTCTATTTTCCCCAAAGAATATGTTTTGGCTTTTCAAGGGTGTTTAGACCAGACAACGCCAGTACGATTTGAGCAAATCCGCCAAGTGTTGATTGATGAACTTGAAACGCCTGAGCGTGGATTGGGCGATATTTTTTCTTATATTGATCCTAAGCCTCTGGCATCTGCCAGTATCGCCCAAGTGCATAAAGCAGTACTTGCTGACGGCAGACAAGTGGCACTAAAAATCCAAAAACCAGGCGTAGATACGATCATGCAAACCGATTTAGGGGTACTGCATAGTGTATTTTGGGTGCTAGAAAAAGCAGTACCGAGCCTAAAAGCGGCAAATCTTGCACCAATTATTGATGAAATGCGTGCCAGAATGTTGGCAGAAACTGACTTTTTGGCGGAGAGTCATCATATTGATAAATTCTTAGCACATCTACATCAAGTGGGCAATACCCAAGTGACCGCACCCAAGGTACATCATCGATTATCTACCAAAAAAGTACTGGTAATGGACTTATTAATTGGCAAGTCATTGGTGGATGAGTCGCTTGTTTGGGATGGCACAGCAGGCAAAGACAGTAAAAAAATCATGAATGATGTTTTGGATACATGGTTTTTATCCTTGATGATGACGGGTGAGTTTCATGCTGACTTACACGCAGGCAATCTGATGCTACTTGATGATGGACGGATTGCTTTTTTGGACTTTGGCTTAATGGGGCAAATTCAACCAAGTAGCCTGCAGGCATGTTTTAATCTGGTGCAAAGCCTACAAATGAACGATTATCATGGTATGGCACAAGCGATGGTCAATATTGGCATGACACACGCACCTGATAAAATGAACATTGATCATCTGGCAAATGACTTACGGCGGATGCTTGGCAAAATCACACCTGAGTCCACGCCTGCACCAGCCAATAACGACAGCCTAAATGCCATGATGCTAGAAATGGTCGATATTGGTAAGCGTCATGGCATCCATTTCCCTAGAGATTTTGCATTATTAACTAAGCAGCTTTTATATTTTGACCGCTTTATGGTAACTTTGGCACCAGATATGGAGCTGTTTGAAGGCAATCGCTTGGACTTGGTTAAATTAAATTGAATTAATCTGTCTGCGTGCGTGTGATTGGGTCAGATTTTAAATTTAATACATTGACTTAAAAATTTGGACATTGATCAAACTTTTTTAGTGATTGATGGGCAGTCTTTGTAAGTGCATTACTAAAATTTCTGCCAAATGTTGTGCCAAGTCTGATCTAAGAGCTGTCTTATCGTCATCATTGCCAGTTAAGCTTGAGTAACTGGGATGGTTGCGTGCTTTTTTGATCGGGCTTGGTAATTTATCGCTCTGCCAAGGCAAATTTTTATCGCTGGCGGTGATATCTAAGAGACTGGCATGTCCACGATGTCTTAGGTGGTGGTGCAGATTTTGGGCACGAGCGGCAAGTAAAGTCATCGTCGGTGCATCAATCATGAGTGTTTGTACGCCCATGGCTTTATCTTTGAGTGTGGTGGAATTGGGCAGCAGTCCGCCAATTACACCGCCAATGGCTGTGCCAAGCCCAAGGCTTGCACCTAAAGTCGCCACATCAATGCCTGCACCGATAATCATTCCCGTAACGCTACCGCCTGCTGTGCGTATGCCATACTGAGCCAATAGCTCGCCATCAAATACATCTTGGGTATGGCCTGTAATGTCTGGGTGATCAGAGATGATATTTTGATGATAAAATTGATATAGATTTAATAAGTTATCATGTAAGATAGATTCAGCTTGACGCACTGCATTTTGCATATGTCTTAATATCGGTGCCGTATCAGCACCGCTTGCAATTTTTTGGCGATAAGCGGCGACATTGATTAAAAAATCAGCAATCATCTCAGAGCCAATTTCCATCAGCTCATGCCATGTATCGCTGCGTTCTTGCTTGAGCTTTTCGATATTTTGATCGTGGTTGGACAGCAGGCTAAGATTTGACCATAACGCCATTTCATTTTCAAAGTCAAAAGCAACCGTATCAAAGGCATTGACCACATGTAACGCACGCCGTGACAGCATTTCTCGCCACGCCTGCATATGATGATTGGGGTCATTGATGAAGTTAAAGACTGGCAAAATTGGCGTCCCTGAACCAGCCAAGATGGCAAGCTCATCTTTATATTTACCAAGTACGGGTTCTTTGGCATCAATAACATAAAGTGCAATATCTGCCTCAAGCAAGCTTTTGATGACTTTGGCTTCTTGGCTAAAATCACCCTCTAATCGTGCATCATTATGATGAATTGCTTGTAAAAACACAGATAGGCGTTCCATACCATCTGCACGGCCATCGGTATGATTCTGCAAAAAATCCATCACACCTGTAGCGTCTTCTAATCCTGGTGTGTCATGTAAAGTGATTAGTGGTACATTGTCTTTGCTTAGTATATCAACAGCGACGACATGCCGTGTAGTCGCTGAGGCGTTTTTTACTTCACCAAAATCGCTGTCTCGTAATAAGGTTCTTAGTAGCGATGTTTTGCCGACATTGGTGTGTCCAATGATAGAGATGGTGGTCAGATGAGATGGCGTGGGCATCATAGGTTTTACCAGTCGTGTTGCTGAAGCTTTATGCGTAACTCTTTACGCTTTTTCGCCATTTCGTAGCGTTGTTTGGCAAGAGAATCATCCACAACCAAAGGCGGTACAGGCACAGGCTTACCCGCTTGGTCGACAGCCACCATGCTAAAATAACAACTGTTGGTATGACGCGCTGTGCGAGTTTGGATATTTTCTGCTTCTACGCGTATGCCCACTTCCATCGAAGTGGTGCCGACATGGTTAATACGCGCCAAAAAAGTTACCAATTCACCAACATAAATCGGCTCTTTAAAAATCACTTGGTCAACCGATAGCGTCACTACATAGCCACCAGCATAACGACTGGCACATGCATAAGCGACTTGGTCAAGCAGCTTTAAGATAGTACCGCCATGCACATTGCCTGAAAAATTCGCCATATCGGGTGTCATTAATACTGTCATGGTCAAATCAGTAGAGGCGATATTTAGGGTACAAAATCCACTCATAGTAAATCCTAATATTAAGTAATTATAAACAATTTGGTGGCTTGGGTAAGCCTGCAATACGGTTGACATGCCGAGCGACCAAGCCTGTCTTAAACAGCTGTTGTAGCTTTTGATTGCTAATATCAAGGTTTGGCAAGCGTGCCATCAGATGCTTGATTAATGGGCGTGTTGATGGACTGTGGTGATAAGTTTCAAAAAAAGTACGCACCTCGCCAATGATTTGATAATGCTCGCTTTCAAGTGTTACCCCAATCGTATCAGCAAGTCTTTGTGCGATTTTGGGTGTCCAATCGTTATGATTTTTTAGGTGACCATCGTCATCTAGGCTGGGTAAATGGTTCATAGTGATGATAATTATCTACTGAAAATAAAGTTTTGAGTCATAGTCATCCAATGCCAAACTGCCTGATTGTAATGATAATTGAATGACCTTATCTAAGGCGTCAACTGCTTGAAAATTATGGTATGCTTTGGGAAGATCATACAGTGCCAAAGACTGTATCATACCATATATTCGGCTTTTGGGATTATTTAGTAAAACTAAAACTTTTTCACCCAGCTCAATCTGAATATCATGATCAAATGTCGCCAAAGTCAGTGCCAAAGCAATCGCTTCATAGCTGATTAATTCGCTGTCGGTATTGATATGAATTAAAAATTTCATCCATTATCCTTAAAATTGTACCACTGATGTTGTATCATCAATCATCATAGCAAGCTCAGACAGTCCAGCCAAAGAAAACGGTGGCAATAGATTATCGCCGATTAGCCCATGGCGAGCGGCATTTTGGGCATCACAGACACCTCGAGCCAAAGCGGTACTAACGCAGACGGGTAGGGCGATGCCATGATTATCTGATAACGCTTGCCATTGCTTAGCAACGCTTGGCACATCGGCAGTTTGCCACATCAGTCGATTGGCGGTATAAGCCCCATCGCCATAAAAAAACACCGAAATCTGATTACCCAAATGTAATTGCTCGGTTGCGTATTCGACCGCAAGTTTGCCTGCATGGCTGTGCGGTGATGAGGTAACAAGTAGTAAAATCATAAATTAAAAGTCGCTTTTTAATCAACAAATCATGATAATCGTTTATTATAGCCCAAAAATTGGTGTAAAATAAGCCCAAGTCATTTTTTATTGATATATAAATTTTAAGGCGGCTGCATGGCTTCTTTGTATTTTATGCCCAATCAAGCTCAGCTTGACTGCCTATCATTGGCAAGCCCATTTGCATCTCAAATTTATCAAAAACACAGCGACGACGCCCAAGCATTTTTGGGAGAATATGGTTTTGAGCGAAGTTTGTCAAGCTTGGATTTTGACGCATTAGTCCGCCGTTTTGTTGGGCTTGGCAAGACCAATTACCTTGATTTTACCAATGAAGAGATGGTCATGTCAGGGCTTCGTAAGCTACGCCAAATGCTGATGCTTAAGTGGATTTGGCAAGATGCTTTGTCGGCGATTTCTTTGGAGGAGCTGACGCATGAGCTGTCTGATTTTGCCGACAGTTGTATCCAGTTTTCAAAGGATTTTGTGTATCACAAGCTGACCAAACGCTATGGCGAGCCTATGATTCACCAAAAAAATAAAACGCTCAAAGATGAGCTTGCCATCATCGCCATGGGGAAATTGGGCGCACAAGAGTTGAATTTATCCAGTGATATTGATTTAATTTTTGTGCATATCAATAATGGCGAAACGAACGGCAAAAAAGTCATTGATAATTATAAATTCATGCGTGATCTTGGGCGTGGCATTATTAAGCTTTTGGATGAAAATACCGAACATGGCTTTGTCTTTCGAGTGGATATGCGTCTGCGTCCTTGGGGGGATGGCTCACCATTGGTGATGCACATGGCGGCATTGGATAAATATTTTAGCCAACATGGGCGGACTTGGGAGCGTTTTGCTTGGCTAAAGGCGCGCGTGGTCAATGACATTAGCGATGAATTTGAACAAACGCTTAACCAATTATCAAGAAATTTTGTGCATCGCTATTATATTGATTATAGTGCGTTTAGTGCATTGCGTGAAATGAAAGCCATGATTATCAATCAGCAAATCCAAAGACAGGACTTGGATAATGTCAAGCTTGGCGTAGGCGGTATTCGTGATATTGAATTTATTGTTCAAGCGTTTGCCCTGATTTATGGCGGTCACCATATTCGCATTGCTGAAAATCCTGCATGTCTTGACTGTTTGACGGTATTAACTGAGCTTGATTATATTGATAACGATGAAAGCAAACAACTGGCAGCGGCGTACCGATTTTTACGCCGTTTAGAGCACGCCATCCAAGCACGCTATGACCAACAAACCCAGTGCTTGCCAAGTGATTCTGATGAGATGCTTGCCATAGCAAAGACCTTAGGTTATGAGTCGGTTAAGGCATTTCGCTCGGTACTGGATGCCCATCGTCATAATGTCAGCAGACCGTTTGGACGCATGGTAACAGATAGGCAATCCCCCAAGCAAGAAAGCTTGGATATTGCTCAGATTCGGTCGTCATTGGATGATGTGTTGGGGGATAATTCAGCAGTCGTGCTCGATGAGTTTATGAGTTCTCGGCTGGTGATGGGGCTTGATGATGTCGCAAAAGACCGGCTTAATCAAGCCTACCCCATTATTTTGCATGCTTTATTGGCACATGCCCAAAAAGATGGTGCAGAGTCGGCAAAAATCGCCTTGCCCAGATTGATTGCGTTATTAGAGGCCATTTGTCGTAGATCAATTTATTTGGTGATGTTGAGCGAAAATCCAGATGCAACGGTGCGTTTAATTCCAACACTATCGGCAAGCTTATGGATCGCCCGAGAGCTTGCACATTATCCTGTACTGCTTGATACATTCCTTCAAAAGCGTTATTTGCATTTGCCTGATAAAGCTGAGCTTACCGACATTCTAAGACAAAGCTTGCTTAGAGTAGAGCCTTTTGATGATGAGGGCTATTTGACCACCATACGATTATTCAAAAAAACTCAAGTTTTGGCAGTCGCCACCGCAGATGTATTGGGTTTGCGGCATACCATGAAAGTATCTGACAGTTTGACCTATATCGCTGAGGTGGTGCTTGAATCGGCGCTGTATCGAGTATTTCATGAGTTGTCTGTCAAGCACGGCTTTCCTTTGTTAAATACTCATGAGCGTACCAGCATCGCTGATTGCGGCTTTGCAATCATTGGTTATGGAAAATTAGGAGGTCTTGAGATGGGTTATGCATCGGATTTGGATTTGGTGTTTTTGCATCGCATTGACGAAAAAAGCGAAACCGATGGCGAAAAGCCAATCAGTGGCATGAAATTTGCTGCTCGCTTGATCCAAAAACTGATGAACTATCTGGCAACCCAAACCCGTGATGGTCGTGCTTATGAGATTGATACACGCTTACGCCCCTCGGGCAATGCTGGCGTGCCAGTGATTTCTGCCCATGCTTTTAAGATGTATCAAACAGACAAAGCTTGGGCTTGGGAGCATCAAGCTTTGGTTCGGGCAAGGGGGCTGACGGGCGATGTGTTAGTACTGCAAGCGTTTGACCATATTCGCAAGCAGGTCTTAACCACGCCCAGACAAGAGACACAGGTACGCCAAAATGTCATTGAAATGCGTCAAAAAATGCAACATCATTTGGGCACAAAAACGATGCGGCGTGCGTATGGCGAGACTGAGCCGTTTAATCTAAAACAAGATTTTGGTGGCCTGATAGATATTGAATTTTTGGCTCAATTTATGGTACTTGCCCATGCACATAAGCACCCAAATTTGGCAATTTGGCCAGATAATGTACGCATTTTTGAGGAGGTTGAAAAAACGGGTATTTGGACTGCTAATCGCTGTCAAAAGCTGACGCAAGCTTATTTGGACTTGCGTAAAAAAACCCACGAACTGGCCTTGTCTGAACAAAAAAATATCGTCGAAGATAAAGAGTGGCATGAGCTGCGTCAATTTGTACGAGAGGTTTGGGAAGATGTCTTAGGCTAATTAATAAAATAGTGGTTAATCCACAAAATTTATGATGAAAAGTGTGTTTTGACATAATAAAAAGCAATCAATTTGGCTAAGAAAACCATTTTATTATTTTTATGGCATCTGTTATAATCGCTTGAGATATGAAATGGTAATAATTTTAACAACCGATATGGAGTAATTTATGAGCATGGCAACCCAAGAAGGCAAAATGTGGCTAGATGGTGCCTTGGTAGAGCAGCCAGATGCTAAGGTACATGTGCTGACTCACAGCTTGCATTATGGCTTGGCGGTGTTTGAAGGGGTGCGTGCGTATCAGACGCCAGATGGGCGTACAGCTATTTTCCGTTTACAAGAGCATACAGAGCGTCTATTAAACTCTGCCAAAATTTTTCAATTAGATTGTACTTATGGCTTTGATGAGCTTGTCCAAGCTCAAAAAGATGTTGTGCGTCTGAATAATTTGGCATCAGCATACATTCGCCCATTGATTTGGGTGGGTTCTGAAAAGCTTGGTATCGCCGCCAAAGATAATACCATTCATGCTGCGATTGCTGCATGGCATTGGGGGGCTTATTTGGGCGAAGAAGGTATTAAAAAAGGTATCCGTGTTAAAACCTCAAGCTATACCCATCATCACCCAAATGTCACCATGTGTAAGGCAAAAGCTGCCAGTAATTATCCTGTCTCAATCCTAGCCAACCAAGAGGTGACTCGTAATGGCTACGATGAAGCCATCTTAATGGATCCACAAGGTTTTGTCTGTCAAGGCTCTGGCGAGAACCTATTTTTGGTCAAAAATGGCGAGTTGCATACCCCTGACTTGTCAGGCGGTGCACTTGATGGCATTACACGCCGCACGATTATTGAATTTGCCAAAGATTTGGGCATTAAGGTCATCGAGCGTCGTATTACTCGTGATGAGTTTTATTTGGCAGATGAGGTATTTATGACTGGTACAGCAGCTGAAGTGACACCGATTCGTGAATATGATGATCGCATGATAGGCAATGGCGGTCGTGGTGAATTGACCGAACAACTACAGACTTTGTATTTTGATGTTGTTCAAGGTCGCAGTGATAAGTATCAGCATTGGTTAAGCTATATCGATGAATAATCAGCCATTGAAATCATATCAATCATCTTGAGATTGGTCTTGACAGATTTCTTAACAGTTAAAAGGTGCTTTGGGTAACTTAAGTGCTTTTTAACTTTAATCAAAGTTAAAATATAAACAGGTTGATGATGAGTCAAAGTGATTTTAATGAAATGTTGCTACCTAAGCCTGAATATCCTGAAGTATGGGAATGCTGTGGCAGCGAGTGCGGAGAGTACTGTGTTTATGAGATTTATCAGCGTGATAAGATAGACTATGATGCACAGCAAAAACGCCTTAAGGAATTTTTAGACCAAAAAAACAGCTGAATGATTCACTGTTTTTATTCAATCAATGGTGGGGACGGAGAGACTCGAACTCTCACACCTTGCGGCGCTGGAACCTAAATCCAGTGCGTCTACCAATTCCGCCACGTCCCCAAATTTGGTTATAAATTTTACTAGTTTGTGTGCTATTATAGCGGATTTTTATCATTTGACAAGCATTTTATGCAAATTTATTTTTTCAGGGATTTGACATATTGTTATGATTGATTTTGACAAGTCATCGCTGGTATTTATTGATGATGGATCTGACATATTCGTCGATTGATTGGTACGGAATTTAGCGGTATAATTAGTCTTAAGTCAATTGCAAATCCTGTCGCTCGGTAGTGATGTTCTCTGGGCGATTTTTTTGATAATTATTTTTAATACAATCTAAATAATTATTTTTAATATATATAAAGGCAGTTATGCGACATTTTTTATTTGATATCATTTTCACTTTTGTCTGTTTGGTGATTGCAGCATGGTGGGGGTATAGCCATGGTGGCATCTCTGAGATGTTTTTGGCACTGGGTATTACAGCAATTTTGGCAATCATGGAGATTTCATTATCATTTGATAATGCCGTGGTAAATGCCTCTATTTTAAAGGGTTGGAATGATTTTTGGAAAAAGATTTTTTTGACTGTAGGTATTTTGATCGCAGTTTTTGGGATGCGATTGATATTTCCAATCGCCATCGTCGCAGTAACTGCCAATTTGGGTATGGGCGAGGTGATTCATCTGGCGTTGAATAATCCAGTCCAGTATGCCGAGCATCTTAATGCACATCATGCTGAAATCTCAGCATTTGGGGGGATGTTTTTATTGCTGGTGTTCTTAAATTTCATGTTTGGCGATAAGGATGTGCATTGGTTTAAGTGGCTAGAGTCTCACTTGGTCAAGTTTAGTAAAGTGGACGCCATGAGTGTGTTTGTTGCACTGGCTGTTTTGATGATCTCTATGAGCTGGGTAGAAGAAGCAAAGCAAGGCGTTGTCATGGTTGCAGGCATTTGGGGGATTTTGGTCTATTTGGGCGTGAGTGTACTATCGGCTCTCCTAGAGGGTGATAGTGACGATGAGGAAACCGTATATGACGCAAACGGTCATAAGATAACAAATACCGCTGGCGTGTCGTCCACAATCCTAAAGGGCGGCATTGCAGGCTTTTTATATCTTGAAGTGCTTGATGCATCTTTTAGTTTTGATGGCGTCATTGGTGCTTTTGCCATCACAAATGATGTGATTGTCATTATGATTGGCTTGGCTATCGGTGCAATGTTTGTTCGTTCTATGACGATTTATTTGGTAGACAAAGGGACTTTAAGCGATTTTATTTATTTGGAACATGGTGCACATTATGCCATTGGGGCACTCGCCATCATCATGTTGCTATCAACACGATTTCATGTGCCTGAGATTATCACCGGATTGATTGGCGTTGCGTTTATTGTGTTGTCAGTATTTAATTCGATTCAATACAATAAAAGACATGCCAACAGTTAAGCCATAAAAAGCCAGTGTTTTACTGGCTTTTTTAATTAGATTTTTAATTAACCAATCATTAAACGGCATCTTCTTGGTTTTTTGGCATAGCAGCAATAAAGGCAGGCTGAGTATTGGCATACTCATAAATTCGGCAAAGTGTTGGATAGGCACTTAAATCCACATTAAAACGAATGGCGTTATATATTTGAGGAATTAAAAAACAATCAGCAAAGGTTGGTGTATCACCAAAGCAATATCGACCTGCCGTTTGGCTTAATATTGTCTCTAAGGCATCAAAGCCCAACTGTATCCAATGTGCGTACCAATCATTAACACCAGCTGCATCCAAGTGTAGCGTATTTTTTAGATAATTTAATACTCTTAAATTATTGAGCGGATGGATATCACAAGCGATGTGTTGCACCACACTTAAAATCTCAGCTTTTTTGGCAGGGTCGCTGGGCAGTAGGGCGGGCGTGGGGTGCTTATCCTCAAGAAGCATCATGATGGCAAATGACTGACCATAGCGACCAGAATCATCCTCCCATGCAGGTACAAGACCTTGAGGGTTGGTTTGGTGATATGCTTTGGTTGTTTGCTGTGATTGCTTTAGATTGATGAAATTTTTTTGGTACGACAAACCTTTTAATGCCAAAAAAATTCGGACACGATAAGCAGCCGAGCTGCGAAAATAAGTGTGTAAAGTTGCCAAATTAAAAGTCCTTTTATCAGTGATTAAGCAGTTTTGATAAATTCATAATATCCAATCGGGTTTTTATTATTACTTATCTTGATAAATTTTTCAATCAAAATCAACCAATCAAAATCAACTCAGTTTTTATGAGTTACTCAACTTGGGCAAACTTGGATGAGTGCGACTGATACAAATCGACCACATGACCGACAATAATAATGGCAGGTGCGATGAGATTGGATTGATGCTTTTTATCAATAATATCTGCCAGTGTACCTGTTAGCACCTGCTGGGTGGGTAGGCTGGCATTTGAGATGATGGCGATGGGCAAATCACTTGGCAGGCCAGCACTGATTAAAGAATCAACAATCTTCGTCAGTGCGTGCAGACCCATATAAAACACCAAAGTCTCATCAGTTTGGTAAGTGCTATTTAGACCGTTAAACGGCTCATTTGTTTGATAACAACCCGTCAAAAATCGTACAGAAGTTGCGATACCACGGTGTGTGAGCGGTATGCCTGCATAACTGCTTGCCGCCAGTGCAGCTGTAATCCCACTAACCACCTGATAGGGTATATGGGCAGCTTGGCAGGCGAGCATCTCTTCACCGCCTCGCCCAAAGACAAATGGGTCACCGCCTTTTAGGCGTAGTACCCGATGCCCCTGTTTGGCATAATCAACTAATAGTTGGTTGATCTCATCTTGAGTTTTGGTGTGATCTTTTCTTTTTTTTCCCACAAAAATCTTTTGGCTATCACGGCGACAAAGCTCTAAGATGTCATTTGATACCAGTGCGTCATAAAGTACGATATCTGCTTGTTGCATGAGCCTAAGCGCCTTAAAAGTCAATAAATCTGGATCGCCTGCCCCTGCACCCACAATATAGACCTCGCCCAAGCGAGTATCATGATTTTTAAATTGATTAAGTTCATCGCTGAGTGTGCCAATTGTTTCATCTTTTAAGGCACGATTAAAAATTGACTCCCAAAAATATCGGCGTTCAGTGATGGTGGGCAGAGAGTTTTTGACGGTATTTCGAAATTGACCCGCCTTGTGTGCAAGCTCTCCTAAGCGACTGGGTAATGATGATTCAATTTTGGCTCTAATCAAGCGTGCAAGTACAGGCGCTTTGCCATTACTCGATACGCCAATAACGATTGGGTTTCTATCGACAATCGCAGGAAAAATATAATCACACAAATCTGGCGTATCAACAATATTAACTGGCACACCGTACGCTTTTGATGCACGATGAATGGTCAAATTAACTTCATAGTCATCGGTTGCGCCGATAACTAAAGCGGGTGCATGCCCATTAAGATCAGCTGGTTCAAAGGATTTTTGAACAAATACATGATCATAAGACTGTAAAAAATCCAAAAATTCAGCCTTAAAATGTTTCGCAATCACCACAAGCTTCGCTTTAGCCTTTGCCATTAATTGTGCTTTTCGGTAGGCGATATCGCCCCCACCGATGATTAGCACGGTTTTGTTATTTAGGTTAAAAAATAATGGCAAAGTATTCATAATTCTCACTTTAGTATTTTAATATTAGCTAAATAATGGTAAGTGATTAACAGACTCACCATCATAACCAGTTGCCAAATCTTGCAAAGTTTTTGTCAGCGTCTCAACATTTGTTTCATCGACCAAAAACGCCGTCGCACCAGATTTGACAAAGTAATTGGCCTGATCAAGGGCAAATTCACCGCCTACAATAATCTCACCTTGAAAACCTAGGTGCCTAGTATGGCGAATTAGGCTAAAAATACGACCGTCCATAAAGTTAGCAACCAAAAAAATCAGGCAATCTTGGTGAGCGATGGCAGATTCGATATCATTGGGCGTGGTGTCAGCTGTCAGTGCTTGGCTTAGGTCAAGCGTAGCAGGTTCTAAATTAGCATGGCGATCAACTTTGATTGTACTCATGATTTGTCCTTAATATAAACAATTTATATATTTTATATTATCTTAAATATTTATGAGATAATTAGTGATAGACAGCTGTTTTAAAGGGTGCTATGCCAAGTCTTTCAATGGCTTGAGCGAAGCTTTCGATATGCCCATGGCTTTCGATACGCTCATTTTTATAGACATTCACAATGGTGGCGATGGTTTTGGCAACTTCATCGGCAGCGACAGCACGCCCAAGGATTTGACCCAATTTGGCATGCTCGCCTGAATTGCCGCCCAAGCTAATTTGATACCAATGCTCGCCTTTTTTATCAACACCCAAGATACCAATATCGCCCACATGATGATGTGCACATGCATTCATACAGCCTGACATATTTAAGCGAATGTTGCCTAAGTCATACAGATAGTCTAAGTCATTGAATTGTTTTTCGATGGATTCTGCGATGTTGTGGGTGGTGGCATTGGCAAGCGCACAATAATCAAAGCCAGGGCAGACGATCATATCGGTTAAAGTGCCGATATTGGCACGAGCAAGGTTAAGCGTACTTAATTTTTGCCAAAGTGTGTATAAATCAGTTATTTTAACATCGCTAAGTACCAAATTTTGCTGATGCGTGGCACGAATCTCGCCCAAGCTGTACTCATCTGCCAAATCTGCCAGTGCAAACATTTGTGTATCGGTAATGTCGCCTGCAGGCACATAGTTACCATCAACAACACCAGCCTTTAATGAGATGATAGCGGCTTTATAGCCATTGATTTTGTGGGCGACGGTATTGTGCTCATACCAATCACGAAAAGCCTTGTCAGCTAAGAACTCATCTAGCTTTGCTTGCGCTGCCAAGCGATCAATCTGCTCATAAGCTGGGGTAGTAAAATAGCTTTCGGCTTTGGCAAAATGTGCCTCACTTAAGGTTAAATCACCATCTTTTAAAGTTTGCCACTCATCATTGACTTTTTGGGTAAAGATATCTTTGCCTAAGCTTTCTACCAGAATTTTGATGCGTGCCTTATATTTATTATCTCGGCGGCCTTCTAAATTATAAACACGCAAAATGGCATCAAGATAACTCAGCAAATGCCTGCGTGGTAAAAATTCATGAATAAGCTTCCCGATAATCGGTGTGCGACCCAAGCCGCCGCCAACAATGACCTCAAAACCGATTTCGCCGTCACGCTCCACCAAATGTAGACCGATATCATGCACCTGTGTGGCGGCACGGTCAGCTTTTGTGCCGATGACGGCAATTTTAAATTTGCGTGGCAAAAAGGCAAATTCAGGATGAAAAGTACTCCACTGGCGGATAATTTCGCAATAAGGGCGTGGGTCAGCAATCTCCTCGGCATGAATGCCAGCATAAGGATCGGTGGTGGTGTTGCGAATACAGTTACCTGAAGTTTGAATGGTATGCATTTGATTGGTAGCTAATTTTGCCAAAATATCAGGCACTTCTTCAAGTTTTACCCAGTTTAATTGTAAATTGGTGCGTGTGGTAAAATGCCCATAACCTTTATCATAATCACGCGCAATCTCTGCCAAAGTACGCAACTGATGACTGCTCATTAAGCCATAAGGAATCGCAATACGCAGCATTGGCGCATGACGCTGAATATAAAGACCATTTTGCAGACGCAAAGGTAAAAATTGCTCTTCAGGCAGCTCACCTAATAAAAAGCGTTCAGTTTGGCTGCGAAATTGTGACACCCGCTCATCGACGAGCTTTTGGTCGGCATAGCTGTATTGGTACATTCACATATCCTATTTGGCTTAGCTGATTTGTTTTGCATTATGTTAAGTGTTTGATGCCAAAAATTTAAATTCAAAAATGGAATATGGGTAGTGATTTTGGGGATATTATCACCATGACCAATCATAAAAAAACGCCCCATATAAAGCAGAGGCGTTTTTATCATGACTGATGGGTTAATTTGTTCCAAATTCTCGACGCTTTTTGGCAAAAAAACGGTCCAATCTGTCCATGGCATCTTCTAAATCAATGAGATTTGGTAAAAATACGACTCGGAAATGATCGGGCTGATCCCAGTTAAATCCTGTACCTTGGATTATCAATACTTTCTCTTCAATGAGTAGATCCATCATAAATTTCATATCATTATCGATAGGGTAGATATCACGGTCAATCTTAGCAAAGCAATAAAATGCACCTTGGGGCATGGTGCAGCTGATGCCTTTGATGGCATTCAGACGCTCAACCGCTAAATTACGCTGCTTATATAAGCGTCCTGTCGGTGCGGTCAAAGCTTGCATTGATTGATAGCCGCCCATGGCTGTTTGGATGGCGTATTGGGCGGGAACATTGGCACACAGGCGCATACTTGCCAGCATGGTCAGCCCTTCAATAAAATCGGTGGCATGGTGTTTTTTGCCCGAAACCATCAGCCAGCCTGCACGATAGCCTGCAATGCGATGTGACTTGGATAGCCCATTATAGGTTAAAACCAAACAATCATTTGTGATCGTACACATGGGGGTATGTGTGACGCCATCATATAAAATGCGGTCATAAATTTCATCCGCCATAATCACCAAATCATATTTTTTGGCAAGTGCAGCAATGATTTTTAGGATTTCATCAGTATAGACCGCACCTGTTGGATTATTGGGGTTGATGATGACAATGCCCTTGGTGCGTGATGTGATTTTGTTTTCAATATCTTTTAGGTCTGGTTGCCAATTATCATCTTCAAGACAGCGATAATGTACCGCTTTACCGCCTGCTAAATTTGCCGCTGCCGTCCACAAAGGATAATCAGGCATCGGAATTAAAATCTCATCGTCGTCATCAAGTAGCGCTTGCATGGTCATGACGATCAATTCACTGACACCATTACCGATATAAACATCATTGACATCTATCGCAGATAACAGCCCCTTACCTTGATAATATTGTAATATCGCTTTTCTGGCGGCAAAAATGCCTTGAGAATCAGAATACCCAGATGCTTCAGGCAAATTAAGCGCCACATCACGAACAATTTCTTCAGGAGCTAATAGCCCAAAAGGGGCAGGATTGCCGATGTTGAGCTTAATGATTCGCTGGCCTTCAGCTTCCATACGGTTGGCGGTTTGTAATAACTCACCACGAATATCGTAGCAAACATTGGCAAGTTTATTGGATTTTTTTAAGGGCTTGGTTTGGGGCATGATGGCGTATTCCGATGATAAAGTAATGGGCGTCTGATTAACAGATGATTTGATAAGGGTTGATTTTGGCCAAATTTCATTAACGGTTTTTTGTTTGGTTGTCTGTAAGGTCAAATGATCACCACTTATAAGATAACTTTCACTGACACCCAAAGCTGCCGCTAATATGGGTAATTTACTCATGACAATGCCATTTTTACCGCATTCCCAATTGGCGATTGCACCACGGCTGACAGGTACGCCAAGCTCACTCATCTTAGATGCCAAGGCTTCGGCTGATAGCCCCAAAGCTTTTCGCCGTAATTTTAGTCGCAAACCTTGTTCTATGATGGTATTTTGTGGGTCATTCATGGTAATATATCCTGTATTGCAAGAGTGATTTTATGCCATAAAATCATCAATTGCAAGTTATACTTTACAAATTTGATTGATGAATTAAGATTTTGATATGCAAGTAAATCTTGCATACTGATGAAATTTGAAGGAGTGAGTGATGAATCCGCTTGACAAAGCAGTGATAAATACGATGAGTGAGGCAGATTGGCAAAATCGCTTGGACGATTTGTCATATTATGTCCTAAGACAAAAAGGCACCGAGCAAGCTTTCACAGGGCTTTATACCGATACCGAAGTGGAGGGTATTTATCGCTGTAAGGGTTGTCATACGCCACTATTTGATAGCAGTGCCAAATTTCATTCAGGTTGCGGCTGGCCAAGTTTTGATAAGGTTATCGGCGATAATGTCGTTGATGAAACGCTGGATTTATCGCATGGGATGCGTCGCATCGAAGTCACTTGCCATCATTGTGGTGGGCATTTGGGTCATGTTTTTCCAGATAATCATGTCACCGATACGGGGCTTAGATATTGCATTAATTCAGCAGCTGTTGTACTTGATAAAGCCTAAAGCGACCTTAATGCGGTAATATTCTGACTAAAAATTTTTGCTCAGAATATAGATTTTTTGTATTTTTTTATATATAATAAGCAAAATCTATGATGAGCGAGTGATTATGAATCCACATAACTTTATCTTGGCAGAGACGCAGGGTGAGTTATTTGTTTTAATCATTCGCTTTTTTGTGGAAAAAATCAGACAGTAATAATATTTTTTAGCGATTAATCGCTAAAAAATTTTATCTAAAATTTGTTAAATTACAATTTTATTTATAATTAATTTATAAGATTTTATCATATAAAAGTTTAATACTAATAAAAAATTCGGGTGAAATTCATGACAGCTCAAATAGCAAAAAAAGCCATTTTAGCCCTCGCTGACGGTACAATTTTTCACGGCATCAGCATTGGTGCAATGGGCAGTAGCGTCGGCGAAGTGGTATTTAACACCGCCATGACAGGCTATCAAGAAATCCTAACCGACCCAAGTTACGCCAAACAGCTGGTTACCTTAACCTACCCACACATTGGCAACACAGGCACTAACAGCGAAGATGGCGAGTCTGGCAGTGAACATCGCATTTGGGCATCAGGGCTGATTATCCGTGATGCCACCATCATCAGTTCAAGTTTTCGCAACGATGAATCACTCACCGATTTTTTACAACGCCATGACACCGTTGCCATCGCCGAAATTGACACCCGAAAGCTGACCCGAATTTTGCGTGATAAAGGGGCTCAGCATGGTTGTATTTATACCATAGACAGCGACACGGACATCACAGCTGACGATGAAAACAAAGCGGTGCAACTTGCCAAAGAGTTTGCAGGCTTGACGGGGCTTGATTTGGCAAAAGAATGCTGCCACCCGCAAGGATTTGAATGGGTAGAAGGCACTTGGGAACTTGCTGACAACCCTGCCACCACCGCCAAATATGGCAAAACAGACAGCCCAACAGGCGGGTATTTTAAACAGCTTGGCAAACACATTGATAAAAAATTTCATGTGGTAGCCTATGATTTTGGCACAAAAACCAACATTCTACGCATGCTGGTGGATAGGGGCTGTCATGTGACGGTTGTCCCTGCCCAAACACCAATTAGCGAGGTTTTGGCAAAAAATCCTGATGGCATTTTTCTCTCCAACGGCCCTGCTGACCCTGCCGCCTGCACCTATGCCATTGACAATATCAGACACATCATTGAGCAAACGGACATTCCAACTTTTGGTATCTGCTTGGGGCATCAATTATTGGGTCTGGCCAGTGGGGCAAAAACCATCAAAATGAAATCAGGGCATCATGGGGCAAACCACCCTGTGCAAAATTTGGCAGATGGCACGGTGATGATTACTTCTCAAAATCATGGCTTTGCCATTGATGAGACAACCTTACCTGCCAATGTTAAAGCCACGCATCGCTCACTGTTTGATGGCACAAATCAAGGCATTGAGTTGACCGATAAACCTGCATTTGGCTTTCAAGGACACCCAGAAGCCAGCCCCGGCCCGCATGATTGTTCAGCTTTGTTTGACAGATTTATTATGGAGATTGAGAAGTTTAAATCTTAATTTGCAATTTAAATGGAATATTTCTACGGCAAAAATAGGCAAATTCATGCCCATCAAATATCATCAGAATTGATAAAATATAAACCTTAAAAAAATCCTTTTTAAAGAAGAAAAATATGAGCCAATTGGTTGTTAATATTCCAGACAAAGTCATTAGTCAAATGTTTGCTTATACCGCCAAACATGATGTTTCTTTTGATGAAATGACTGAAAAGTTATGGGTGGAATTTTTGCAAAAAAATGCCAAAGAAAATAGTGATGATAATGAGTTATTTCAACTATTAGAAAAAACCAAAGGCACTTGGCAACATGGTGATGGCTTGGTGTTTCAAGATAAATTACGGACAGAATGGGAATAAATATGAAAAAATATTTATTAGATTCTGTTATCTTAATTGACCATTTTAATAATATCAGTCAAGCAACCAACTTTATTAAGAAAAATCACAAATTATGTTATATTTCTGCCATTACCAGAGCTGAAGTTTTGACAGGTTTTCAAAATGAGTAATCATTATTTTGATAGAAATGATTTGGTTTTATGTCCTTATCAATTAACATCATGATGATATTTTATGTTAACTGACAAATTCAACCTAAGCCTTGAACAAAATCGGTTTTTGGCGAAAAAAACATCGTTGAAGTCATTTTATGAAAGCAATGATGATAACAAGGATAACAAGATTGTGGCGTGGACTTATGAGAATTGTTTATATGGCATGACAATCTAATTATATTTCGGAAAAAACATCAATGACAATGATTTTAAGCATTTTAATCCTATTTTTTATCATCAGACTGTTATTTTTAGCCGTCTCCATTAAACATGAAAAAGCCTTAATTGCCAAAGGGGCGACACAATACGGAAAAACCAATTCCACGGTGCTTGCGGTGGTTCATACGCTTTATTATTTGGCGTGTTTTATCTCGGTATGGCTTTTTGACACTGCTTTTAATGGCATATCCTTGGTTGGTACGCTGATGGTAGGTGCTTCATTTGTGATATTGGCGTTGATTATCAAGCAGTTGGGGGAGATTTGGACGGTTAAAATCTATATTTTACCAGAACATCAAATTAATCGTTCGTGGTTATTTAAAACATTTCGCCACCCCAATTATTTTTTAAACATCATACCTGAATTAATTGGCGTCGCCTTATTATGTCAAGCGTGGTATGTGTTATTGATTGGCTTGCCCATTTATTTGCTGGTCTTATTTAAGCGTATCCGCCAAGAAGAACAAGCGATGGCAACACTTTTTTAACCCATTTTATCAATCAAAAAAATTTATCAATAATTTATCAACAAAGAGAGCCACCATGCCAAAGCGTACCGACATTAAATCCATTCTTATCATCGGGGCAGGTCCCATTGTCATCGGGCAAGCCTGTGAATTTGACTATTCAGGCGCCCAAGCCTGTAAAGCCTTAAAAGAAGAAGGCTATCGGGTGATTTTGGTAAACTCAAATCCTGCCACCATCATGACCGACCCGTCCATGGCTGATGCCACTTATATTGAACCGATTACCTGGCAGACGGTAGAGCAAATCATTGCCAAAGAGCGTCCTGATGCCATTTTGCCAACCATGGGCGGACAGACGGCTCTTAACTGTGCGCTTGACCTTGACAAACATGGCGTGCTTGCCAAATATGGCTGTGAGCTGATTGGGGCGACCAAAGAAGCCATTGAAAAAGCCGAAGACCGTGAACTGTTTGATAAAGCCATGAAAAAAATTGGTCTGGAATGCCCCAAAGCAGAAATTGCACAGAGCATGGACGATGCTTTTGCCATTCAAGCTAAGGTTGGTTTTCCGTGCATTATCCGCCCATCATTCACTATGGGGGGTTCTGGGGGTGGCATTGCTTATAACCGTGAGGAGTTTATTGAGATTTGTGAGCGTGGTTTTGACTTATCACCCACCCATCAGCTGCTCATTGATGAGAGTTTAATCGGTTGGAAAGAGTATGAGATGGAGGTGGTGCGTGATAAAAACGACAACTGCATCATCGTCTGTTCCATTGAAAACTTTGACCCCATGGGCGTACATACAGGCGATTCCATCACCGTCGCCCCTGCCCAAACCTTAACCGACAAAGAATACCAAATCATGCGTAATGCGTCCATCGCTGTGTTGCGTGAGATTGGTGTGGAGACAGGTGGCTCAAATGTCCAATTTGGCATCAATCCAAAAACAGGGCGTATGGTGGTGATTGAGATGAACCCACGAGTGAGCCGTTCATCAGCATTGGCATCTAAGGCGACAGGCTTTCCCATTGCCAAAATCGCTGCCAAACTTGCCGTCGGCTATACCCTAGATGAGCTAAAAAATGACATCACAGGGGGCAAAACCCCAGCGAGTTTTGAGCCTGCCATTGACTATGTGGTTACCAAAATGCCACGCTTTAACTTTGAAAAATTCCCCCAAGCTGAGAGCGTGCTAACCACTCAAATGAAATCAGTTGGCGAGGTGATGGCAATTGGTCGTAATTTTCAAGAATCCATGCAAAAGGCACTGCGTGGTCTGGAAATAGGGGCGACAGGCTTTGATGAACAATTAGACTTTGAACAAAATGATGACAGCATCATCAGTACCTTAAAACTCAAACTCAAAACCCCCACCCCAGAACGCATTTTTTATATCGCTGATGCACTGCGTTTTGGCTTATCGGTTGATGATGTTTTTGCTGACACCAACATTGACCTATGGTTTTTGGTGCAAATTGAGGACATTGTTCATACAGAAAATCAGCTAAAAACCCTTGGCATGGGCGACTTAACCCCCAATTTGCTACGCCGTCTTAAACGAAAAGGTCTCTCCGATGCACGCATTGCCAAATTGATGGGCGTGTCTGAAAAACAATTTCGCAAAACCCGTTGGAACATGGGCATTTATCCTGTATACAAACGGGTGGATACTTGTGCCGCTGAGTTTGAAACATCAACCGCTTATATGTACTCAACATATGATGAAGAGTGCGAGGCCAACCCATCAAATAAAGACAAAATCATGGTCATCGGTGGCGGCCCTAACCGTATCGGACAAGGCATTGAGTTTGATTACTGCTGTGTCCACGCCGCCCTTGCCATGCGTGAAGATGGCTATGAGACCATCATGGTGAACTGTAACCCTGAGACCGTTTCAACCGACTATGACACATCAGACCGTTTGTATTTTGAGCCAATCACCCTAGAAGATGTGCTTGAAATCGTACGCACCGAAAATCCTAAGGGCGTGATTGTGCAATATGGCGGACAAACGCCACTAAAACTTGCCCGTAGCCTTGAACAAGCAGGCGTTCCCATCATTGGCACAAGTCCTGATGCCATTGACCGAGCCGAAGACCGTGAACGCTTTTTGCAGATGATTAACAAGCTAAACCTAAGACAGCCCAATAACAGCATTGTCAAATCATCAGAAGAAGGCATTCGTGAGGCGGCGAAAGTGGGCTACCCCTTAGTTGTACGCCCATCATATGTTTTGGGTGGCCGTGCTATGGAAATTGTCTATAACGAAGATGAACTTAAACGCTACTTGCGTGATGCGGTGCAAGCGTCTCATGAAGCGCCTGTCCTACTTGACCATTTCTTAGATGATGCCATTGAGGTGGATGTGGATTGCGTATCGGACGGCAAAGAGGTGGTGATTGGTGGCATCATGCAACACATTGAACAAGCAGGCGTGCACTCGGGCGATTCTGCTTGCTCCATTCCGCCTTACTCATTAAGCGATGACATTCAAGATGACATGCGTCGCCAAACCGTCGCCATGGCAAAAGAGCTTGGCGTGGTCGGCTTGATGAATGTGCAATTTGCCATCAAAGGTGAAACAGTCTATGTCTTAGAGGTTAACCCACGAGCCAGCCGTACCGTGCCATTTGTCTCCAAATGTATCGGCGTGTCTTTGGCAAAAGTCGCCGCTCGCTGCATGGCAGGACAGACTTTGGCAGAACAAAACTTCACCCAAGAGATTGTGCCAAGTCATTATTCAGTCAAAGAAGCGGTGTTTCCTTTTGCCAAATTTCCAGGCGTTGACCCCATTCTTGGCCCCGAGATGAAATCCACAGGCGAGGTGATGGGTGTGGGGCAGACCTTTGGCGAGGCGTATTATAAGGCAACACTGGGCAGTGGCGATAGATTGACAGGGCTGCCACAAGAGGGGGAGACCAAAACGGTCTTTATCTCGGTGCGTGATAGCGACAAGGCGGGCGTGGTAGATGTGGCAAAACGCTTGGCAGGCTTTGGTTTTAACATCGTTGCCACAGGCGGTACACATGATATGCTGGTAGGTGCTGGCGTAGCGTGTAAGCGTGTTAATAAAGTCAGTGAAGGTCGCCCTCACATCGTGGATATGATGAAAAATGGCCAAATTCACCTTGCCATTAATACCACAGAGGGCAAGCAGGCATTAAAAGACTCGTTCCCAATTCGCCGTGAAGCCTTGCAAAATAAAATACTGGTTGCAAATACACTCAACGCAGGGCGTGCGGTGTGTGAAGCCTATGAGACGACTTTACCGTTTAATGTTTATAAGCTGCAAGATTTGCATGCAAAATAGAAGCGCTGGGGTAAATTTGCTCACGCATTTGTGTTGAGCAAATTTATGTGACTTGATGCAACTTAATATTTTTACTTTGGAGTATTTACCAAATTGAGCTTGCATTTTTTCTAAAACTCAGTACAATATATTAATAAATCTGATTTAACAAAATCTTGCCAGATATCGTATTTGGCAAGTTTTTTTACATTTTTAATATTTTTATTTAAATGATTTTTTGGGTTAATGTTTGATGAATTAACTTAAATTGATTTAAATCATAAACATTGAAAGGAAAATTATGCAACGCTATCCAATGACGCCAGAAGGGCATAAAGCACTTGAAGATGAGCTAAAACAGCTAAAAACCGTTGAGCGTCCACGCATTACTACCGCAATCGCCGAAGCTCGTGAACACGGTGATTTAAAAGAAAATGCCGAATATCACGCCGCCCGTGAGCAACAAGGGTTTTGTGAAGCTCGCATTCGTGACATCGAAGCCAAACTTGGCGGGGCTCAAATTATCGACCCTGCCAAACTGCCCAAAGAGGGACGAGTGGTGTTTGGGGTGACTGTTGTGCTTGAAAACATGGATGATGGTGCTAAGCGTCGCTATAAAATTGTCGGTGATGATGAAGCGGACTTTAAGGTCGGTAAAATTTCAGTCAATTCACCGATTGCCCGTGGTCTTATCGGTAAATCTGAAGGGGATGAAGCCAAAATCCAAACGCCCAGCGGACTGGCTGAGTTTGAGATTTTGGAAGTGATTTATGCATAATCATTAGAGATTTTTATGAAACATTTACACATGCTTTTGGCGATTATTGTGCTGTTTATTTTTATATTACAAGCATTACCAATGTTTATGGGCAAAACACCAAAAGCATCCAATACCCTCAAAATCTTAAATCATGTATTTTATACAGCGGTTATTTTGACTGGATTGGGATTGGTTTGGCAGATTTATCAGGTTGCAGGCACTCAGCATTGGGCGCTTGCCAAGTTGATTTTACTGATTGTTGCTGCGTCCGCCACCATTAAGGCACAGCGTCATTATACCAATACCCCATCTCAAGCCAAAGCAGGGCTAATGATCGCTTCGGTGGCTTATGTGGGTATTATTGTGTTGGCGATTACTAAGCCAACGCTATTTTGATAAGTCATCTGAATTTATCTGACTTTACAGTTAAAACGGCTAAAGTTTTTTAGTCGTTTTTATTTGATAATCATTGAGTTGTCATATTTACTTTAAAATCTTATAAAGTATATTCGGCTGATTATTTATATTTTGGCAAAAAACTTTGACAAAAAAATACAAAAGCTCAATTATTGTGGGTATTGTGTTAAGTGCTCCCATGTTACAATAGGGTATTTGTCATTCAAATTTGGACAAAATCATTTGCCAAATCTGCTTAATAAATTATTCGGTACTGGAGTATGACTGTGACGATAGCAATCAATTCACAAAATCAAAACCCCATCAAGCGATTGGGCTTGATTTTTGGTATGACCACCACTTGCATTTTGGCAGGATGTGCCAGTAAGCCAACCTATAATAGCACCTCAGGCTCGGGCAGTCATAGTACTTCAGGTTCGGGCAGTTTGGCAATAGGTTCGCAGGTTATCACGGACAGTCAGGGCGTACCAAATCGCTATCAGGTGAAGCAGGGCGATACTGTCAGTAAAATTGCTCAGCGTTATGGATTAAATTGGCGTGAGATTGGACACATTAATCATCTAAATAGCAGTTATACTATTTATACAGGTCAGTGGCTGACTTTATGGTCAGGTGATCTTAAAGTGCGTGAGCGTAGTATTAGCTCTGGTGTGAATACTGCTCACAAACCTACACCTGTGGTGATTCAGTCAAGCAGGCCGCCAGTGCAGCAGAATCCTGTCGTACAAAAACCCACGCCGCCTGTTGTTGTCGTACAGAAAACCACGCCAACTCCGCCCGTGGTTCAGCAGTCAGCACCAGTTGTCCCACCAGTGACAGAAACACCATTTGCCACTGGCAGCTCAGGGGTGATGCAGTTTCGCTATCCTGTTGGTGCGACCAATCCAGTGGTTCGACGCTTTGGTACAGCGACAGTGGCAGGCTCAACTGTTACCAGTAATGGCATGTGGTTTTCTGGACGAGATGGCGATTTGATTAATGCCAGTAATGCAGGCACAGTCATTCAAGCTGATCGCAACATGGATGGAGCGAGTATCGTGATTCAGCATACCAATGGATTTGTTTCAAGCTATATCCATATTAAGGACGCTCAAGTTAAAACAGGCGATACGGTGCGTACCGGTCAGCGTATTGCAAGCATGAAAAATCAGCCAAGCGGTGCGGCACTATTTGAATTTAGAATTTCTAGAAATGGCGTGTATGTTGATCCATTGACAGTACTTAAATAGCCTTATATATAAGCTAACCAGATTTTATATCTTGGTTAGCTTTGCTTAAATTCCCAAGATGATTTTATTTGCCCTAATAACCTGAATAAAAAATACCGAAGCGTAAATCTTCGGTATTGTGTATTTATTCATAAATTTTAATATAAGCACTTGAGCGTAATTCTTGCAACCAATCTTCTTGAGCCTGCGGTGCGCTGCGTAAGAACAGATATTCGTGTGCAGCGTTGCGTCGATATTGCTCGGTGATATCATGTTGTCTGACATCGTTGACTTTTAGGATATGCCAACCAAATTGAGAGCGAAAGGGTGTTGAAAAATCGCCTTTCGCTGTATTTTTCATCATGGTTTCAAATTCTGGCACCATGTCGCCTTCATTAACCCAGCCCAAACTGCCATGTTGTGGCGCTGAACCTGTATCGTCTGAATAAGTTGCCGCCAAAGTCCCAAAATCGGCACCTTGTTGTAATTGTTGATAAATGGCATTAATTTTTTGTTCAGCGATATCACTGCTTTGATTGCTATCAATGCGAGCCAAAATATGGCTGGTTTGCCATTTAGGTACGATGACTTGATTTTGTTGTTGCTTATTAACCACTTTGACGATATCAATACCGTTTGCGGTAACGATCGGCGTTGATGTTTGCCCAATAGTGAGCTTATCTACTTTGGCAGCAATGGCTGGCGGTAGAGCGGCTGCATTAATCAGCCCAGTATCAGCACCTTGAAGATCGGGTGTATAATCACCACGAGCATTTTGCATGGCTTGATCCAAATTCATGCCAGCATCTAAAGAAGATTTAACACGCTCAGCAACCAAAGCGGCTTGCTGGCGGTTTTGCTCACTGGCAGTATTATCAAGATAAGGCACACGAATATGTAAAAGGCGGTACTGAACTTGATTTAAGCGTGCTGATTCAGGACTGTTTAAAAAAGCATCAATCTGATCGTCGGTAATGTGTACACGGCTTTGAATCTGATTTTGCCATAATGCTTGTATGGCGGCATCTTGAATTAAATTTGCACGCAACGCAGCATAACTGCCTGCACGCTCGGCATCAAGTTTGGATTGAAACTCTGATAAACTGTTCACGCCTTGGGATTGGGCAATTTGTAATAACTGCTGATTAATCACCTCATCATTTGGAACGACGCCAGCACGATTAATGATGGCAAGCTGAAGTTTTTCATTAATCAGCTCATCTAAAGCCAGCGTTTGTGCTTGATCTTGGGTGACATTGCCACCGTTTTTTTGAATTTCAGCTGCGACCAACTCAGTGGCTTGATTGAGCTCACTTTTTAAAATAATTTCATCATTGACAACAGCGACAATGCCGTCATGACTGTTTCCGCTGATTGATGCTTGTGACACAAGGCTTGTGCAGCTGATGACAGCAGCGGTTAAAGCTTTGATGATAAATTTACCTTGCATTGGATAATCCTTAATTGTGAATAATAAAATATTAACTTAAATGCGTAGAGTTTAGCACTTGTCTGCTTGAGCGTCAAACCACACGGCACAGTATTTGCTGATATATTGGTATGAATTTTAGGCTCTATTTGAGGCTACGGCTGGCATACATTTAGTAATCATGTCTCCAAGCATTTTGAACCTGATCATAGCCCAGTACCTTTTCGCTCAAAAGTCGATTCAAACGACCACCGCCACCGATACCGTTTAGGCGAACTTCTGCCATGACCGCAGTATCAGGTGATAAATGTGGATTAAAAGCATCACGATAGCGTCTTGCATAGATTGACAAACCATAACAGCAATCTTCATAATTTAGCCCCATCAAAGAATCCATGACATAATCTAAGTTGTAGTCGTATTGTAGTTGACCCATCATACGCCAGCGATTATTGATTGGAAAAATGGCGGAGGCAGTATATGCTGATAATGCTGATTGATTAAAAGCACGATTTTCTTTTCTTTTGACAATACCTAGGTTAAATAACTTACGATCACTTGGACGATAGCGAATTTGTGCCACAATACTGCTCAAATCATAATTGGTTCTAAATGAACCTGATGCATCAAACCATAAATTGTCTTTTGGCTGTAGGCTGGCTTGCCATGCCAAACCAGAGCTTCTGCTGCTATAGCTTTCGCTGTCATTGATACCAACACGGGTATGACTCAATAAAATCTGTTCTGCAATCCCGCCTTCAAAGCGTGTCCTGCCCATTTTATCTATATAACGGTAGCTGACTGCAGGCGTGACGGCATGTAAATCTTGAATGCGATCATGACCCAAAAACCAGTTATTGTTCAAAAGCTGCTCATAGCTAAGCTGTGCAATTTTTGTCTCAAAATTTGGCACATTGTGTTGATCTTTAAAAGGCGTATAGGTATAGTGTAATCTTGGTGTCAGTACTTGATAGCCACCTGTATCCTGACGCATGCCAAATGGCGCACCCGCTTTTTCAAAAAATAGCCCAGCATCCAAGCTGACTGTCGGTGCAAATACCGAATGGCGACCATTTTTCTTAGTGATATTTTGGTCGGCTAAGCTGTCTTCGTCATAGCTGGTATATAGATGTGTCAGGCTAAGTTTTGGCGTCAAATAACCCCAAGAGCGAAGCAGTGGATAACTGGCTGTGAATTGGTTAAATATTCTACCACCGCTTTTTTCTGGTTCAGAATTATCTTTAATGGATTTTTTGAAATAGGCAGAATTATGAATACCACCTAATTCAAGACCGCTGGGTGTACCCATCCATATACGAGGCAAGCGATAGTTGACTGATAGCTGTGGTAGGCGAGCGTATGGCCTATCTTTGTCTGTAATTGGCCGGCCATCTAAGCCAAAACCGTCTAAACGCTGAAAATCTTCAAATCTTAAATCAGCTGAGACATTTTCATCCAAGAAACTTGCGCCGATGCGTCTTGGTAGATTTAGCTTAGCACTCTCAACACCCAAGGCATTAAAGTCTGATAAATAATTGGCATCAGAAACAGATTGATATTGTGCGTAAGTGGTAATTTTATCAAACTGCTTGGGTTGCCATGTATGATCAAATTGTATTCGGCTACGGTCTTTATCATGATATTGCTGATCTTTTGGAAGATATGAAGCAGTCAACACCCCTGATCCATAATCTTGGGTCAGATAACGAAATTCGCCAGTCAGCATAGGATTGCGGTTAGTAAATACAGTTGGCGTAATGGTTGCATCATAATTCGGTGCCAAATTCAAATAATAAGGTGTACTAATTTCAAAACTGTCCGATGCACCAAATCCCATTGATGGTAATAAAAATCCAGAAGAGCGACGAGCATCGATCGGAAAGTTAAAATAGGGCAGATAAAAGACAGGCACTTTTTTGATACGCAGGGTGGTATTTTTGGCGATCGCACGACCTGTATCGGTATTGATATCAATGCTGTCAGCATCTAAGTACCATTTGCGTTCTGTGGGTGGACAGGTGGTGAACATGACATTTTCAAGCCGATATTCGCTACTGCTTATTTTATCCATTTGACTGGCATAACCGTGAGCATTGATGGCAGTGCTTGCAAAAGCAACATCTTGTGCGGTCGCTGTCTGACCATCTGTATGGTATACTAAGTTTTCAGCCACGCCAATAATGCCAGCACTGTGATCACTGGCATCGCCATCACTAAATTGTACTTGACCTGATGCGGTGGCTTGTCCTGTTTGGGTGTCTAAAGTAAGCGTATCAGCAGTTACACGCTGACCGTTTTGTTCGACAATGACATTACCAGACAGTTCGGCATAAGCTTGAGCGTCATAATATCCATAATCAGCTTGAGCAAAAATACCATCTTCTGTAATCGGATTGCCATTTTCATCCAGTCTTGGGGTGGTGGGGCGGTTTGTGTGTGTTGCTTGGTGGATTGGCTGCATCCACATACCCTGACAACGGTGGGCGTCTGGATCAGACTTAATATGGTAGTTTTCGGCTAATTTGGCTAAGCTTTTACTGGCAGAGGGTGTATCATGCTTATCCGTCAGCTTGGCAGTGTTTAAACTTGGATTGTCTGACTTACTAGCAAAAGCGTCAAGCTGACTCATCTGATGATTGCCTTGATTTGCTTGACTGCTTGTCTGCTCGGCTGCCTGCTGTGTGATAACTTCAAAATCAAAGCCATCAAAGGCATTGGCAGTATCATCATGACTTTGTAGATGGGCGTCTAAGGCTAAGACAGTATTGGGTTTGGTATTTGGTGTATCAGGCAAATTTTTTGAGCTGCCACTGTCAGCACCAACGACTGTCAGTGAACGGCTGGTATTGAGTTCTGCATAAGTTGGCATGACAAATGGCAAACTGGCGATACCAAATAGTGCGTAACGAATAGCGGTAGTCAAATATGTCTTTGAGCGATGGTGATGAGCGGTGTGCATTAAACTTGCACAAAGAATACGAGAGCGAATCACAGCCAAACCTTACGAATAAAGATAAAATTTTTGCTATTTTACACCATTCTGAGCGTTTGGTGCGATTATTTTATCGGTTTTATGGATGAAATTTTAATCCCAGTGTGATGAGATACTTGATAGAGCAATCAATGTTTGACTACGCTTTTTAGACAAAAGTTTGTCAAATGCTTGATTATTTTGTATAACGATACTGGTTTAAACCACCAAAATCCGCTAAACTGTCACTTTGATATCACCAACCGTTGAGAAAATTTATGAGCGATGTACGCCACACTCAGATGATGGAATTTTTAAATGCAAATTTGGCGACCAACTTTCGTGTAGAGAGCCTATCGGGAGATGCCAGTTTTCGTCGTTACCATCGCATTTACTTACCCATGCATGGTGAGGTAGGTGGTCGTGAGATGACATATCTTTTGATGGATGCACCGCCTGATAAAGAAAGTATCCAAGAATTTATTCATGTGGCAGGCATCATGAGCGAAACGGTGAATGTGCCTGATATTATGGCGTGTGATGAAGCGATGGGATTTTTGCTTTTACAGGATTTTGGGATGGTGGAGTTTGCCCATGCCATTGCCAAAGATACGGATAAAAAAGATGGCTATTACACCAAGGCATTACAGACATTGGCTCAGCTACAGACGATTAAAGGAGCTGATTTTCCTAAGTACAGTGATGAAAAATTAGCCCAAGAAATGGACTTATTTAGCGAGTGGTTTTTACCTTATTTAGGCATTAGGCTAACTCATGAGGATGCCCAAACATGGGAAAGTTTAAAACAAACACTCATCATGCAGATTAATAAGCAGCCTCAAGTAATTGTACATCGTGATTACCACAGTCGTAATTTGATGATGGACAAAGGCAGTGATCATCTTGGTGTGATTGATTTTCAAGATGCGGTGATTGGTGCTTATACTTATGATTTGGTTAGTCTTTTGCGAGATGCGTATATTGATTATGATGAGGCGTGGGTCCAAAAGCGTATCCATGAATTTTATCAATTGATTAAACCCAGCGTTGATTTGGGCACATTTATTTCACAAACAAACATCATGGGCATACAGCGTCATTTGAAAGTTTTGGGGATTTTTATTCGCTTGTCAGAGCGTGATGGCAAGCACCGCTATCTTAAAAACATCCCCAAGGTAATGAGCGACTTGGTGGCTGAGTTGTCTTGGCTGTCTGAGCGTAGTCATGATGCAATTTATGGTGAATTTATGGCATGGCTTAAAAATAGCGTACTACCTGCTTATAGCACCAAATTTGGGCACTTATTGGAGAGGTTATGATTCAGCAAGCGATGATTTTGGCAGCAGGTAAAGGGACGCGTATGCGTCCATTGACGCTCACAAAGCCTAAACCTCTGATTCCAATTGCTGGCAAGCCGCTGATTATATGGCATATCGAGCGTTTGGCGGCGGCAGGCGTACACCGCATTGTCATCAATACCAGCTATCTATCTGAGGTGTTACTTACAGAACTTAAGACACTCAATTTATCTAAAAAATTTGGCATTGAGATTTTGTTTTCTATTGAGCAAGGTGAGCCACTTGAAACTGCAGGCGGTATTAGATTTGCTTTGGATCAAGGCTTGTTACACGATTTGCCATTTATTTTGATTAATGGCGATGTTTGGACAGAATTTGAGTTTGATCGGCTGGTTCATCATCAGCTTAATAAGCATTTGGCACATCTGATCTTGGTGGACAATCCCAAGCATCATCCTGAGGGTGATTTTGGGCTAATCAAAGAAAAAGTATGCTTAAAAAGTGATGGTCATACCGCATTAACCTTTGCAGGAATGAGCGTCATGTCGCCTAAAATTGTGGCATTGCTGGATCAAGGGCAAATTGCACCACTGGCACCCTATTTAAAATCTGCCATCAATCAGCAGTTGGTGAGTGGCGAGCATATGACAGATCACTGGATGGATGTTGGCACGCTTGATAGGCTTGCTAAGACCGAAGCCTATGTCCAAAATAAATATGCCAATGCTAAAAAATAACCCATTAAATATCAATAGCTTATAAAATTTATCCAAAATATCAAATAATTTTATCCAAAAAGTATTTGACACTGTGATAAATTTCTATATAATACGCACCACAACGAACAAACAAACATTTGTTCAAGAACTTAAAATGAAGATATATTGACACCATATCTACTTTGTTTGATACAGTTACTTTGATAAAATTACTGTTATCAACAAAAACATTTTAGGGTGGTTAGCTCAGTTGGTAGAGCATCTGCCTTACAAGCAGAGGGTCAGCGGTTCGATCCCGTTACCACCCACCATATGCAGCGGTAGTTCAGTTGGTTAGAATACCGGCCTGTCACGCCGGGGGTCGCGGGTTCGAGCCCCGTCCGCTGCGCCATTTTTTATAACCCCAAGTCAACCATGGCTTGGGGTTTTTTATTTAAAACTTTTTAAATCCATGTCAGATGTCTATTCATGTTTGCTTGGTTTTAACTAATATCTTGCCTTATTTTAACTTGATTGCCATCTTGTACTTTGGGGTATTTTATGATTGTCCGAGATAAATCAAACAGTTTCAAACTACTATTTGCATGGCGTGGCACGGTGCTACCCAAAGTGTTGCCAACGATATTAGGTATCATGGTACTGTCTTTCATCGCTGGTTTTGTGGCACAGTTTCAGTGGTACTATGTCACCACCGTGCCTGCGGTTGGCTTTACGATGTTTGGTGTTGTCATCTCTATTTTTTTGGGATTTCGTAATAATGCTTGCTATGATCGATGGTGGGAGGGTCGTAAGCTGTGGGGTGCTTTGGTTGCTAATACGCGTCATCTAAGCCGTGATAGCCATTTTTTAGCACCAAATGAGCGTGAATCACTACTGTATCAGATGCTACTGTTTGTGGCGATACTTCGTGATCGGTTGCGTGGGCAAAATATTCAGCGATCACAGTTTAGCTACACGAAGATTGATGATCATTATCTGGACTGGCTTGATCAACAGATCAATGCACCGCAACGAGTTTTGGAGGCGATGCAAAAGCAATTAATCAAATCAGTTCAGCAAGGTCAAATGAGTGATGTCATTTATATGACCATTCAAAAACATGTGATTGAAATGGGGGGCATCCAAGCGGGCTGCGATCGTATTCACAGCACGCCATTGCCATTTCCCTACTCAGCACTACTGTATCGGGCGGTATATTGTTTTTGTTGGGCTTTGCCGTTTGGTTTGCAAGCCGTCATGGGTTTTTGGACACCGTTATTGGTTGGGTTTATTTCTTATTTATTGCTTGGGCTAGACGAGCTGGCACGGCAACTAGAAGAGCCTTTTGGCTTTGACCATCATGATTTGGCACTTGATATGATGGTGAGAATGATTGAGCGTGAAACCTTGATGCTGATGGATAAGCCACTACCTAAGCCGTGGGAGATTGATAAGAATTTTAATATGAGCTAATTTTTTGCTTATTATTTGGGTTCTGAAAGATTATCCTCGGTGTTTGGTGCAATCTTATGACCCTCATGAGAGATATAGGGCTTAGATCCTAAGGGTGGCTTGGTTAGTACTGGCGGATTTGGATCTGAGTGTTGCTCTGACTGATTGGTATCATTTGGCGGAAGATCTTGAGGAGTTTGTATATTTTGCTGTTGATTTTGTGGATATGTGACTTGGCAAGCGTTAATACTGGCCACATAATTTATTAAATCCCCTGACTGGCGAACTGCTTCAGAACCCTTGACGCCTTGGTTTAATACAACCTCTAAAACCGTAGGATTACTGATTTGAGCAAGATACCTATCAGCGACTGGCATATATGACCAATGCCAAGGTTCAGAATTATATCCATGTTGTCTACCATCGTCATAAGTTTGGCAAAACCCAAATTTGGGTGCATTATTTTGTAGCCAATTATAAACCTTTTTACCTTCTTTTGATTTCCAATAGGCCGTTTCCACACTATTAAAATCGATATCAGTCCCCCAATGATGGCGACTGGTTCCTGGAAATGAAGACCATTTTAGGATATTTTTGGCATGATTAATATCATCATTTGGGCGATTTCCCCATTTATTCTCCCAAATTTGCTTTTGTCTTTGATAAGAACGAAATGCTGATACGACACTAAGTTTAATATTATCCTTTTGTGCCTTATCAATCATATCGATCAAAGAGTTATAAACTTCAGGATGAATTTTTTCGGGCTTTAGGGTGTATTTTTTTGGAATGGACTTCAGTTTGGTTGAACTTTGATCAAAGACTCCATGAACTTCTTGCAGGCGAGCTGGCTTGGATGTCTTGAGATCCAAAGGCTTGGTTAATTTATTTGCCTCAATTGGTTGATTGATATAAATCACTGGCTGGACTTGATCGGAGTTGTCCATATGCGGTTGTTGCATTTGCATTTGAGGCTGTAACGCACTCATTAAAGTGTGATTTTTGTCTTCAGCTGGTTGATTTTGCTGATAAAACTGATAACCAAAAACGGTCATACCCAATGAGCCAAAGATAATCAAAGCCCAGCCCATTTTATTTAGACAGTTGGATTTCTTTGGTTTTTTTGGGGTATAACTTCTTTTAGGGCACATAAGGATTTAAATATCTAAAACCCAAGCAATGTTGGGTTTGGGTTTAAATTAATACTGTAAATAAGCATCAAAGCTATAGCCAGTTAATCCAGCAGCATCCACAACTTTTACCCAGCAGCCATACAGATTATTAATGGTTTGGCAGTTGGTTGTTTCACCAACGACCCAAATATCTTCGCCGTCATACAAATAGCCAACTTTGTGCGCGTTGCGATTTGGTGCACTACGAACCATGACATTACTGCCATGCTGTGTCAGTACATAGGCTCGTTTACGGACAACTTGTTCTCTGGCTTTTGGGGCTGGTTCAGGCGATGGCAAGGGTGCAGCTTGTGCCATCGCAGTTGGATTTTGAATTTGAGGCATCTGTTGCTGATTGGTGATTGGTTGCCCGTACTGATTATATTGTTGCACAGGCTGCTGACTATTAGGAATGACAGGCTGTAGATCTTGCACTTGTGGCTGCACAGGCATCTGTTGCTGATTGGTGATTGGCTGCCCATACTGATTGTATTGCTGCATAGGCTGTAGATCTTGCACTTGTGGCTCTTGCACTGTTTGTGCAGGAGCTACCTCATCTTTTAATATTTCGCGGGCGACGCCTTTGGCAATATTATCACAAGCGACCAGTAAAGTTGTCCCTGCCAGCAGGGCTACTACTAGGATTTTTCGTGCCATGGTATGACCTTTAAGTAATCTGTTTAGATTGTTAAAATTTGTTATTTTTATTTTACAATAAATCAACAACCATTTCCATTAAAATGTATTTTTATATTAATGTATCAAACACAAAACAACCGATATAGTCATCGGCTGTTTTGTGTTTATTGATAGGCTAAAAAATTCGGTTCATCCCATTTAAGGCAGCAACACGATAGGCCTCTGCCATGGTTGGATAATTAAATGTGGTATTGATAAAATATTCAAGCGTATGACCACATTTCATGACTGCCTGCCCAATATGAATAATTTCAGAAGCATGGTTGCCATAGCAATGGATACCAAGCAGCTCAAGTGTTTCACGGTGAAATAGGATTTTTAAGACACCTGAACGCTCGCCAATAATCTGTGAGCGTGCCAAGTGCTTAAAAAAAGCCTGCCCAACTTCATAAGGTGTTTTTTCGGCGGTCAGCTCAGCTTCAGTTTTACCAATGCTTGAGATTTCAGGAATGGTATAAATACCAGTTGGGACACTATTGACAAACTCAGCATCTTCATCACCTACCATAAACCCTGCTGCATTACGCCCTTGGTCGTAGGCTGCTGAAGCCAATGATGGCCAGCCGATGACATCACCCACAGCATAAATATGTGGTATGCTGGTACGGTAGGTTTTGTCCACTTCAAGCTGACCACGGCTATTTGCGGTAAGTCCAACCGCTTCTAGGTTTAGACTATCGGTATTACCCGAGCGGCCATTACACCATAAGATCGCATCGGATTTGATTTTTTTACCGCTTTTTAGATGTAATACCACGCAGTCATCATGCGTTTCAAGGTGATCGATTTCTTCGTGGTTACGAATGCGTACGCCAAATTGACGGAAGTCATGGCTTAGTGCATCAGAAATTTCTTTATCTAAGTAGCTCAAAAGCTGATCTTTATTATTAATTAAATCAACCACATAGCCTAAACCTGTAAAAATAGAGGCATACTCACAGCCAATGACACCAGCACCATAGATGATGATTTTGCGGGCAATATAATCCATTTGTAGGATTTTATCAGAGTCAAAGACGCGTGGGTGGTCAAAATCCAAAATCTCAGGGCGATAAGGACGAGAACCAACCGCAATGATTGCCTGATTAAAGGTAATGGTTTTGGTAGGCTCCTGATCATTGATGTACACCTCTAGCGTATGTGCATCAATAAAACTGCCCCAACCATGAATGACTTGAATTTGGTTACGCTCATAAAAAAGCTTATGCGTATTGACCTGATGACGGATAACTTCACGCGCACGACTTAAGACTTTACTTAGTGGAACTTGATAGCTATCTTTATTTTGTTTAAACAAAGGATCTCGGCGAAAGTTAATAATATTAAAAACAGACTGACGCAGTGCCTTACTTGGAATAGTACCAACATGTGCACAATTACCACCGACTTGGTCACGCGGATCGATGACGGCAACACGATGCCCAGACTTAGCAAGTTTCATTGCAGCCGCTTCACCAGCAGGACCTGCACCAATGACGATGGCATCATATTCATAATTGTGCTTTATTTTGCTTTTATTGGAGCGATCCAAACCCACACGCTGACCATCTAAAGGACTAATGAGACTAGGATGGGTTTGATCGTTCTCTACATGCTCAAAAGTTTGAGATTTTTTTGTTTGTGGAGCGGTTTCAATCAAGGCGACTGGGTCGGTATCTTGGGTAGTTTTGGGTTTTTTTGACATAAATAATCCTTAATCATAGTTTTGTTGGTTGTAACGATCCTAAATGTCTGGCGAGTGCGTTTTGGTGGTAAGTCCATTAAGCGATCAAGCTCAATGAGACAATAAGTCAAATAATCAGAAGCTTTTGATACAGTTGGCTTAAATGATGAACCATCAATTTATGCCAATGCTTAAACACCAATCCGCCGCTTTAGGCCTGTAATTTGTAAAATACGGGTGGCAATCTCCTCAACAGACATTTCAGAGACATTCAAATTGGGGATTTTTTGGTGACTATAAATGGCTTGAATGGCCCTTTGTTCTTCTTGACATTGTGCCAAACTTGCATAGCGACTACCAGCTTTGCGTTCTTGGCGGATGCGTACTAGGCGTTCTGTATCAATGGTCAAACCAAAAAGTTTATGGTGATATGGTTTTAGCACTCTTGGCAATTGACTGGTGTCTAAGTCTTCTTCGGTTAAAGGGTAGTTGGCGGCACGGATACCATATTGTAGTGCTAAGTATAAAGAAGTTGGTGTTTTGCCTGAGCGTGATAAACCAATTAAAATAATATCAGCACCGTCATAGTGGTTGGTACGAGCCCCATCATCATTATCAAGTGCAAAATGCACCGCATCAATGCGTGCCTTATAATCATCTGAATCAACTCTGCTATGTGCCATGCCAGTATGAGGGTTGGGTTTGTGGTTGATTTCGGTGGCGATACGATTGATTAAACCTTCATAGATGTCTAAATTGTGTGCATCGGCAGCATTGATAATTTCACGAATATCATCCGAGACAATGGTATCAAATACCAAAGGGCGTAGATTGCTGGATTGATAAGCGTTATTAATGCGTTGAACGGCTTCACGCGCTAAAAGTGGCGTATCAACATAAGGAATGACCTGAATATCAAATTCCACATCGCTAAACTGACTTAGCAATGATTTGCCTAAGGTTTCAGCGGTGATCGCTGTCCCATCAGAAATAAAAAAAGCACTTCGGATATTTGACTGTTTTTCTTGTTGAGCAGGTGTGGGTGTGTGGACATACATGTCAGTACTTCATCATTAAACCAAAATAAGTGTTTGATTATAACATAAAAAAGCAATTTTGCACGCCATGGGCAGATGAACTTTAAAGAGTGTGGCTGTCATTAAGAGATATTATTTTTATCATTGATGGGTATATTTTTATTATGAATAAATAGATAAATTGATTGAGAAATAGAACATTTATCGCTATAATCGCTAAAAAATATCCCAAAAATCTTTGGTATCATTTCTTTGACAAAGGCGTGGGTAACATCATGCCAAAGTTTTTGTTCACTAATCGGAGCTAACTATGAACAAGCAAGTCCAAGTCATTGCCTTTAATCAACTTGGTAAAAATGATGTTGACATTGTCGGCGGTAAAAATGCCTCATTGGGCGAGATGATTAGCCATTTGGGCGGCTTGGGCGTTAATGTGCCTAATGGTTTTGCAACCACGGCAGATGCGTTTAACCGCTTTTTGAATGAAACAGGCTTGCTTGATAAAATCAATACCGAACTTAAGGGTTTGGATGTCGATGATGTGGATTTATTAACCCAAATAGGTGCCAAAATCCGTGGCTGGATTATCAAACAAGAGCTACCAAAAGATTTAGAAAATGAAATTCGTACCGCTTTTGCAGAATTATCCAAAGGTGAGGATATCGCCGTTGCTGTACGCTCATCAGCCACGGCTGAAGATTTGCCAGATGCGTCATTTGCAGGTCAGCAAGAAACCTTTTTGAACATTCGTGGTATTGATAATGTGCTTATCGCCATCAAAGAGGTCTTTGCCAGCCTTTATAATGATCGTGCGATTGCCTATCGTGTGCATAAAGGCTTTGAGCATGCAGGTGTGGCGTTGTCCGCAGGCATTCAGCGTATGGTGCGTTCAGAAACGGGTACTTCTGGCGTCATGTTTACGCTTGACACCGAGTCAGGCTTTAATGAAGTGGTGTTTATCACGGCAAGCTATGGCTTAGGCGAGATGGTCGTCCAAGGGGCGGTCAATCCTGATGAATTTTATTTATCAAAAGTATTGCTTGAACAAAATCGCCCTGCAGTTATACGCCGTAATTTAGGCTCTAAACAAAAGAAAATGATTTATGGTGATGAAGGCAGTACCACCAAATCGACCAAAATTGTCGATGTTGATAAACCTGAACGCAATCAATTTGCTTTAAGCAGCGAAGAGCTAACCCGCTTGGCAAAGCAAGCCATGATTATTGAAAAGCACTACGGTTGTCCGATGGATATTGAATGGGCAAAAGATGGTGATAGTGGTGAAATCTTTATCGTACAAGCTCGCCCTGAGACAGTTAAATCTCGCCAAGACAAAAACCACATGGAACGCTATGTCATCAACTCAAGAGGTGCTAAAGTCTTGACAGAAGGGCGTTCAATTGGTCAGCGTGTCGGCAGTGGCAAAGTACGCATCGTGACCAACTTAACTGAAATGAGCAAAGTGCAAGATGGCGATGTATTGGTCTCTGATATGACCGATCCTGATTGGGAACCTGTGATGAAGCGTGCCAGTGCGATTATCACAAACCGTGGTGGTCGTACCTGCCATGCTGCCATTATCGCACGAGAATTGGGCGTGCCTGCGATTGTTGGTTCAGGCAATGCAACCGAAGTTTTGGTTGATGGTCATGAGGTGACAGTTTCTTGTGCAGAGGGTGATACGGGCTTTATTTATGAAGGCATTTTGGATTATGAAGTTCAGCGTAATTCAATCAGCACCATGCCCGAACTTGCCTTTAAGATTATGATGAATGTGGGTAACCCCGACCGTGCCTTTGACTTTGCGCAGATTCCTAACCAAGGCGTGGGTTTGGCTCGACTTGAATTCATCATCAATCACATGATTGGCGTACACCCAAAAGCTTTATTAAACATTGATACGCTACCACAAGAAACCGTGCAAGCCGTTCAAGAACGCATGGCAGGCTATAATTCTCCTGTGGAATTTTATATCAATAAATTGATTGAAGGTATCTCAACCTTGGCGGTAGCATTCCGTGATAAGCCTGTGATTGTGCGTATGAGTGACTTTAAGTCAAATGAGTATGCCAATTTAATTGGTGGTAAGCTGTATGAACCTTCAGAAGAAAACCCAATGCTTGGTTTTCGTGGGGCAAGTCGTTATGTATCAGACAATTTCCGTGACTGCTTTGAACTTGAATGCCGTGCGTTAAAATATGTGCGTGATGACATGGGCTTGACCAATGTTAAAATCATGATTCCATTTGTACGCACGACAAACGAAGCCAAGCAAGTGATTGAATTGCTTGAAAAAAATGGCTTAAAGCGTGGCGATAATGAGCTTGAAATTATCATGATGTGTGAGTTACCAACCAACGCTGTACTGGCCGATGAATTTTTAAAATATTTTGACGGCTTTTCAATTGGATCAAATGATTTAACTCAGCTGACATTAGGCCTTGATCGTGATTCTGGCATTGTGTCGCATTTATTTGATGAGCGTGATCCTGCTGTCAAAAAAATGCTAAGCCTAGCGATTGAGGCCTGCAATAAGGCTGGTAAATATGTGGGTATCTGTGGTCAAGGCCCCTCAGACCATGCCGATTTGGCCTATTGGCTGATGGAACAAGGCATTGATTCGGTTTCTTTAAATCCAGATTCAGTGCTTGATACTTGGTTCTTTTTGGCAGATGAAAATAACCAACCAGCAGACGATTACTCATAAATTCATCTAATTTCACACCCTTGAGGTATTGTGCCTTGAGGGTTTTGTGCTTATTTTCCCTGCTTTATTTGATTTAACTTTATTCATAAGCCGTACGATATTCGTCATGATGACACCAAAAATCGCTGAATTTTTTGAAAGAATTTTAAAAGAGCTATACCAAAATATCTACCAACTGTTTGGCGGATCGTTGGATGATCAAAAGCTAACCTTAGCACACATCGGCTTATCGATATTAAGTAGCGGCATTAAAATCATTATTTTACTTCTGTTGGTAGGCTTTATCTATTGGTTTTTGGTTTATACCGTCAAAACTGTACGAAAATTATTTGGTCTGCCTTATCGCTATGCGCGTATCGCTCGTGCGACTTTGCGATATTTATGGTTTATGACCAGCTTGCTTGCGGTCATGTCGCAAATTGGCATCACTGATCATACTGTAACAGCCACAGCCAAAGCAGCAACATGGGCGGGTTTTTATTATGTGCTTTGGGCGTTGAGTGGTCAAATGGTCAGCAGTGTACTAAAGCATTATGATTTGAATGCTTCCATTGAGCAGCTCTTAAAAAACCTATTACTGGTTATGATACTGGCACTTGCTTTTGCCACAGTTATGGCAAAATTTGGCTTTGATATATTTTCTATCGTCGCAGGTCTAGGTATTGCGGGTCTTGCTGTTGGCTGGGCGTCTCAAAGCACCCTTGCTAATTTTATCGCTGGTATTGTGATTTTGGTTGAACAGTCGTTTCAGGTTGGTGATTGGATTCGCTTGGGTGAAAAAGAAGGGCGTGTGGTTAAAATCTCCTTGCGAGCTACTCAAATCCTTGACCGTGATAATATCATTATTATCATTCCAAACTCGACGGTTGCCTCATCTGAGGTCGTTAATTTAACTTCCAAAAAAATGATTCGCTTTGATGTTAAAACCCGCATTGGCTTGCATGCAGATATCACAGCAGCCAGAAGTGTGATTATGAAAACATTGCAAAAAGATGAAGTGGTCTTAAAGCATCCTGCACCACTTGCGACAGTATCAGAGGTTGGTGAGTCTGGTATTTATCTGATTGTGCGTTTTTGGGTAGCACCACTTTCGGTCGCTAGAATTCCAATCATTAAAGAAAATATCAATGAAAAAATCAAGCGAGCGCTTGATGAATCAGGTATTGAAGTGCCATTTCCTTATATGAAGCTGATCATGACCGAAGACGGTGATCAAGCACAGCGGTTCAAATTTGAAGATGATGAACAAAAAATTTGAACATCTAAAAAACATCTAAAAATATAAATCCCCTAAGAACATGGGCGGTTCATATTTTTTAAATTCCTATCATGGTTTATGCTATAATACTCTGTTATTTCAAACCAAAATTTGGACTTTTATGACTCAGCACAGACCTTCTTATTTTGCCGATCTCAAAAACTTTGATGTCAATGAGTTTACAGTCATTGTGACTTGTGCCGATGGTCTTGAGGCTGCCTTGCAAATTGAACTGGACAGTTTTGGCTTATCAAGCGATGTGCTGCGTGCAGGGCGTGTGGCAGTCATTGTGGATTTGGCAAAATTTTATCACATTTGCCTATATAGCCGAGTGGCCAGCCGTGTTTTATTGCCGCTTGGTGAATATCATTTTAAACAAAAATTATCACAATCTATGCCAAGCCAGCCTGTCGAAACGGTGGATGAGGATGTGCCTGAGGCGTTATATCAATTTGCCAGTCGTATTGATTGGACAGATTTATTTGGGCTTGAACATCGTTTTGCGATTCGTCTTTCGACTGACAAACGCTTGTCGGTTAATCAGCAATTTGCCACTTTACGCATTAAAGACGCCATTGCAGATACCTTTAATCGTGCTTTTGGTGCACGGCCTGATGTTGATGCCAAGCAGCCTGATTTTCAGATTTTTGCGACAGCCAACCATAAATTTGCTGAAATTTTTTTGGATTTATCGGGTGTCAGTTTACATCGCAGAGGCTACCGTGTTGCTAATACTGCAGCACCACTCAAAGAAAATTTGGCAGCAGCACTGTTGTATGAATGTGGTTGGCATCAAGGCATTCATGATGCAATCATCGATCCGATGTGTGGCTCAGGCACATTCATCACCGAAGCATTACTGATGCGTGCGGATTATCCTGTTGGGCTTGAAAAGGCAGCTGATGAATTTGGATTTTATTGCTGGCAGCATCATGATGATAAACTGTGGGATGAGATGGTGTCCGATGCCACACAGCGATTTCATGCGTGTTTATCACATCTGCAAAACAATCCTTTGACAGTGATTGCCTGCGATGCCGATGCTTATGCGGTACAGGCTTGCCATAAGAATTTGATCGCAGCAGGGCTTAGCCCCATATTAGATCAAGTCACCTTGGCCCAGCGTGCTTTATATCAGCTGCCTAAGCTTTTATCCATTTTGACCTGCTCAAAGCCTTTAATCATCACCAATCCACCCTATGGAGAGCGATTGGGGGATACTGACTTTATTAAGCCTTTATATCATGGGCTTGGATTGCATATTACCGCTGCCATGCGATCAGTTTCTGCCAATACAGGACAAGCGATTGATGCCACGATGGCGGTTTTGGCAAGTCATGTTGAGCATGCAGACACTTTACCAATCATAGAGCCTCAGACTTTGCGTTGCCATAATGGTGCTTTGACGGTGTATTTTCGTCATGGTGAGCTAAATTTGTCTGAGCCATCTGATCTAATTTTTGCGTGGCAAAAACAAGAAATTACCCATCCAGATGCTCAAGATTTTATTAATCGCTTACAAAAAAATTTATCTAATCTTAAAAGAAAAGCGACCAAAACAGGCGTGACCAACCTGCGTGTCTACGACGCTGACCTACCAAATTTTAATGTTGCGATTGATGTCTATGGCGATAAAATTCATGTACAAGAATATGCACCGCCCAAACAAATTCCCGCCGATGTCGCCAAAACTCGCTTTAATCTTGTTCTGCAAGCTACTCGAGAGGTGTTTGGTGTATCTCGTGAAGCCATTTTTATCAAGACTCGTGCCAAGCAGTCGGGTAATGAGCAATATACCAAAAACGACAACGCCACCAAACGCAGAAAAATGTGGGTGGTGCGTGAACTTGGTGCTTATTTTTATGTTAATTTCACTGATTATTTGGACACAGGACTATTTATTGACCATCGTCATATGCGTGCCAAAATCGGCAATGCTAGCCGTGCCAAGCGGGTATTAAATTTATTTTCATACACCTGCACAGCTTCTGTTCATGCGGCTTTGGCGGGTGCAAAATCGGTAACCAGTGTGGATTTGTCTGCCAATTATTTGGATTGGGGAAAACAAAATTTTGCCTTAAATGGTCTGGTGCTTGATGCTTTTTATGATGATGGTGAGAAGTATCAATTCATCGCACACGATGTTTTTGAATGGATTAAACACCATACCGAACAATATGAAGTCATCTTTATTGATCCGCCAACTTTTTCTAATTCCAAAAAATTTAAAGGGACATTTGATGTCCAAAGAGATCATGTGGCATTGATCAATCGTGCGATGAATCGCTTGACTGCAGACGGTGTTTTATACTTTAGCAATAATTACACCCGTTTTGAGTTTGACGAAAGTTTGATGGCACGATACGATGTCAAAGATATCACGCATGAAACCATTGGTTTTGATTTTGATCTAAAAAAACCCATCCATCGCAGTTATGAGATTCGCCATAAAAATGCCGTCAAATCTATGACCGTTGTCACCAATAAGACCATGGATCAAAATTTACAGCATCAAATGCCTAAAAACTATGATCAGCCCAAGCGTTTTACTAAAAATTTTAATCAAACCACTGATAAAAAACCTCATCAAAAGTTTGCTAAAGATGGCAAAAAATCGCACACTGACCGCTTTGGTCATTTTGATAAATCCGCAAAACGAGCGACGCCTAACGCTCGCCGTTCAAATCATAGCGAACATACGCCAAATCAACCAAGCATAAAACGAGTTTATGTCAATCCAAAATCGGCAGATGAAAATTTAGCCAAGCGTTTGACTGATAAACTTGCCGAAGCCAATCTGCAAGGCGAAAAACGATATACAATTAAGAAAAAAAGCTAAAACAGAGTAGATTATGACAAATTCACACATTGAGCATTCTCAAGCACAAACCACCGACGAGCAACATATTGCCGATGTTCTTTTGGGTAAATCCGTTCATATGACAGAAGATGACGATGATGATGGATTACCGCCAGATGATGAGCCTCATGAATTTGATGATGGCATAAAATCTAGCCGATTTAAAAAATTACAAAAAAAGCTAAGAAAAGAGGTTTCTTGGGCGATTCGTGATTTTAATATGATTGAAGATGGCGATGTTGTCATGGTGTGTATTTCTGGCGGTAAAGACAGCTTTACTTTGCTGGATATCTTATTATTCTTAAAACGCATTGCACCGATTCATTTTGAGGTGGTGGCGGTTAATCTTGACCAAAAACAACCCGGATTCCCCGAAGAAGTGTTACCACGCTACTTGTCAGAGCAAGGCATTCCTTATTATATCCTAGAAAAAGATACTTACAGTATCGTCAAATCTGTTGTACCAGAGGGTAAAACTTATTGTTCGGCTTGCTCACGCCTACGCCGTGGTTCACTGTATGGGTTTGCCAAGCAAATTGGTGCAACCAAAGTGGCACTTGGGCATCATCGTGATGATATTTTGGCAACTTTTTTCTTAAACTTATTTCATGGGGGCAGTTTAAAGACCATGCCGCCCAAACTGCTATCAGATGATAAGCAAAATATACTCATTCGCCCATTGGCGTATGTTGCCGAAAAAGATATTATTAGATATGCCAATTACAAAAAATTCCCCATCATTCCTTGTAATTTGTGTGGCTCGCAAGAAAATCTACAGCGTGCCATGATTAATGATATGTTGCGTGAGTGGGATAATGCTCACCCTAAGCGTTTGGCAAGCATGTTTAAAGCCTTGCAAAATGTTGCACCAAGCCAGCTTGCTGACCGAAATTTATTTGATTTTGAGCATTTAACGCTTGATCGTAATGATGATGAGCGTTTATTTGAGGGCGATAATATCCAATCGGGTGTGACTGATGAACTTGATAAAATGGGCTTACCAATTAATCCTTTGGTTCAAAGCTTTAACCCAAAATTTCAGCAAAAAAGCGATAATTCTGATGATGCACAGAAGGCAGATCAAAAAGATAAGCCGTATAAAATCCCTATAATCAACCCATTGGTATAATCATTAACAGCCTGATTTTTACATTAGGCTGTTAATTTATCAGTACCCTGAACATAAATTTCGCCAAATGGCTAGTTAAGATGCTTGATAAACCAGTCCATTGCCATCGTATAACCCATGTCACCTAAACCGCAGATAACGCCAGCTGCTTTATCAGACAAATAAGAGTGACTGCGAAAAGGTTCACGCGCGTGAATATTTGATAAATGTACCTCAATAAATGGCTTATCCATGGCTGATAAAGCGTCACGAATCGCCACAGAAGTATGCGTATAAGCCCCAGGGTTAATAATCACACCATCAACAGGATCGGATGATAACAGCCCATGCTCACCGATGAAATCGACAATCGCACCTTCGTGATTTGATTGATAAGCAATCAGCTCAATGCCATGCGATATCGCTTGAGATGTTAAGCGATTGGTGATATCTGTCAGAGTAACTGAGCCATAAATTTCAGGCTCTCGGATACCCAAAAGATGTAAATTAGGTCCATTAATCAAAGCGACTTTTTTGGTGATTTGAATGGTCATAAAGTTAACTGTATTTGCCAAAAAATTATTGTAGCCAATTTCAGCAATTTTGGCAAATGGTTTAAATACAAGATTTTGGGTTAACTCAATTAATCATTTTAAAAATAAATGTTCACTATTTATAAAATTTTATTGTATTAAGCCTTTGTTCTTGATGAAAATAATGTTAAGATGAAATTTCAGAATCAATCATGATTTTTGGTAGGCTGATGATACGATTAAACCATCAGCCTCTTTGGTAATGAAAGTAGCTCAGTTTGTTGAGCATTTAAGGAAAATTGTTATGTCTAAAGAACAAGGTGTTGTAAAGTGGTTTAATGACGCCAAAGGGTTTGGGTTTATTCAGCGTGAGACTGGCGAAGATGTTTTTGTGCATTTTCGTGCAATTCAAGGGGAGGGCTATCGCTCACTAAAAGAAGGTCAAGCGGTAGAATTTGTCGTAACAACTGGCGATAAAGGTCTACAGGCTGAAGAAGTTACCAAATTATAAGTTATAATAGCATGAAGTATCATCCTGTGATGATACCAACCATACTATTAAAAAAGCACATGGCAAGCTTGTAAGTTTGCCATGTGCTTTTTATCCAACTGCTTGACTAACTACTAATATTTCTTTTGAGCAGGATAATTAATCAAGGATAATCATACAACAAGCATGCGTCAAATCAATTAACCACTAATCGCATTTGAGGTATTGTGCAACATGGCATAATACCCACCTTTTGCCAAAAGCTCCGTATGTGAGCCTTCTTCGATTATTTTTCCACCGTCCATGACGATGATACGGTCAGCTTGTTCGATGGTGCTTAAGCGGTGTGCTACAATAATGCTGGTGCGTCCTGTCATTAGACGCTCAAGTGCTTGCTGTACAAGACGCTCAGACTCATTATCAAGAGCGCTGGTTGCCTCATCTAGTAGCAAAATTGGCGCATCCTTTAAGATGGCGCGTGCAATAGATACCCGCTGACGCTGACCTCCTGATAAAAGACTGCCATTAGTACCGATCGGTTGATGTATGCCTTTGGGGTGTTTATGAACCAGTTCGCTGAGATTGGCGGCCTGCAAAGCTGTCATCACTTCCATTTCGGTCGCAGCTGGGCGTGAATAACGCACATTTTCAAATAAAGTATCATCAAATAAAAAAATCTCTTGAGAGACTAAGGCAAACTGACTTCTTAGATTGGCAAGATCAACTTCTTGAATATTAATATTATCCAACAAAATCTCACCAGCAACAGGATTGATAAAGCGTGGTAGCAGATTGATGGCAGTTGTCTTACCAGAGCCTGATCGCCCAACAAAAGCGATTTTTTCGCCAGGGCGGATATCAAGATTAAAATCATCCAAAGCTTTGGTTGTTTCATTACCATACTGTACGCTGATATGATTAAAATGAATATAACCTTGGGCATTGCCAAGCTTGGTTGTGCCTTGATCGGTCTCGGATTTGGTATCCAAAAAAGCACACACCGAATCGGCTGCCAAAAACATCGTCTGCATCGGTATGCTAATATTAGCAAGATTTTTAATAGGACCAAACATTTGCATCATTGCCACAATAAACGCCATGAATTCGCCAATGGTTGTCATGCCTTGCTGGCTTTGCCACAAGGCAAAAAATATCACCACCGCCAAAGCGGTTGAGCCAACAACTTCACTGATGGGAGAGCGTGCAGCATCTGCTTGACTGATTTTTTTGCCAAGTCGAACGATGAGCGTATTGACTTGATTAAATTTATTGGCTGAGTGTTTTTGCCCGCCAAACAGCTTAATGACTCGATGACCTTGATGGGTTTCGTTAATCACGGTATTTAAAGAACCAATACTTTTTTGGGCATTATTAATGACACCTTTTAGGCGATTACGGTAATAGCGTGATAACCCCGATAAAATTGGAAACATGACCATGATCAGTAAGGCAAGTTGCCAATTTAAATAAAATAGTACACAAACCAGCCCAATGACAATTAAGGTATCTCGTGTTAAAACAATAAAAACACCGCTGGCATGATTGATAGAATTTTCTACCATTTGTACCATGTTCATCAACATTTCGCCCGATGACATACTTTGGTACTGCTCTGATGGCAATAACAACATTTTATCAAACATATCTTGTCGCAGATGACCAATCGCAGTCGTGGCTACCCATGCCATCAGATAAGCACTGATAAAACGACATATACCACGAAAAATGACCAAACCCATAAAAAATAGCGGAACAACCCAAATTTTATGCTTGGTACCCCAAATGGCATGCTGAAAACTATCTACATAATACTTAAGCTTTTCTAATATACCATCGCCAATCAGCATGGGCATATCTGTACCGTCAGGTAAAACAAAACCTTGGTTGACAAGTGGTGCAATGAATGCCGCTAAATAGCTTTCTGTGAATGCCACTCCAATAATAGCAAGTAAAGCAAACATGATACGCATTTTATAAGGTTTAACATAAACCATCAGTTGCATAAAACTTGCGGTGTCTTTTTTAGAAAACAGACCAAAGGTAAGGTTGTGTAGCATTGACTTTCCAAATTGGATTTATAAGATAAATTAATGATTATACATTGAAACAATCATGTCAATGGGTAAAATTGACCAAGCTTATGGCTAATTTTTACCCATTAAAATCTACCAAATATTGGTTAAATTTATTGACCGTTTTAACTTTGCTTTTTATGATCGGTACGATATTGATTGGGGTATTTTATCACAAGTGGATATTTTTAGGTATGAGGGCTAATTTTATCTGCAAATTGATTGATGGATATGATTGGGCGACTGTACCTAATTGTACAAATTGGACGATTATACTTAAATCATGAATGATTATTTAAGCATATTTCTAAGATTAACTCTTTGCCTAAGGTCTTCATGGTGATTTGGCTTGTTTTAATGTGAATTGATCATCTTATCTAAAATGCAATTTTGGGGCAGGCAAGATAAATCAAGGTGCCTTAGTCTTTCTTGATACAGATGAATACACAGTGTATCAGGTGTGATAATATCTTTGATGGATAAACGAGAATTTAATAGGTGTCCAATACAGTGATGATGGATGGGATAAAAAACATCAATACTTTGGGCAAAATGAGTTATTTGATAGTGCTGGGCATAGTATGTGATGGCATCAGGCCCAATCACACCCCATGGCATGTTTGCAACATGTCTTGAAAATCCAAATTGTTTGCGTATTTTAAGTATTTTTTGTTTTCTGGATTTATACCATGGTGGTACAAAATAGGGGTCATAAGCTGATTTTAATAAGGCATGTAATAACTCACTGTCTTTAGGCAGGGCCAATATTGCTCCGTTGATTTTGGTATCATCTTCATATCCTAAAAGATAACCATGATTGGGCATGGTTATGGGTTTTAAGCAATACACATCACAATCAACATAGATGCCATTATCTGTCTTATTTAATAGTTCATAACGAAAAATATCAGAAAATAACGCATAACTGCCTGTGGCTTTATGCTTGATGATTTTTTCTTTGGGGATAATTAAGTTAGCATCGCATATATTAATGCCAGATGGCACATCACTGATGGGTGTGTAGGCATGTAAACATACCCGATGCCCTTGTTGAACAAAAGAAGACAAACAAGCAGCGGAGAGTTTTCCGAGTGTATCGCCAATCCATAACGCATGAATTATCGGTAAATTTTGGTTGGGATCAGACATAATAGACCTGCTTGTATATTGAAGGTTGGTATATGTATGATTAAAGCCAACCGATGATGTTTTGCAAGATGATTGAATTGTTTTTTAAAAAATTTCTGTTAATATATGATGAAAATTCTGATTTGTCAATCTTAGGCTTATTGCACTGCTCATTTATGAAAATATTACATGTTTTACTCACTCGCATGCCCATTCCACCGACCAAATATGGCGGTACAGAAAGAGTATTATGGGCATTGTATCAAGGGCAAACTGCCTTGGGGCATGAAGTTAAATTTTTAACCAAGCATGATAATAAGCACCCTGATGCTTTGGTGTTTAATCCTAATATCAGCCTTGAAAAACAGGTAGAAGGTTGGGCGGACATCATTCATTTTCATTTTTTATATCGTGGTGAGATTACGACACCCTTTGTCTGCACCACACACAATCAACAAATCACACCTGCCAGCTTTCCTAAAAATACCATTTTTTTGGGAAAATTACACGCCCAGAGAAGTGGTGGGCAAGCGTATGTTCATAATGGGCTATATTGGGCAGATTATGGTCAGCCGAATTTAAATACGCCAAAAAATTATGTACATTTTTTGGCAAATGCAAAGTATAAAGATAAAAATCTCAAAGATAGCGTTACCATCGCCCGTCAAGCAGGCAGACCGTTACATGTTATCGGCAGTAAACGCTACTCTTTAAAATATAAAGCAGGCAAGTATCAACCTTATTATTACCAAGGGGCTGATTTGACATTTTATGGTATGCTTGGTGGGGATAAAAAAAATGAGGTCATTAAAAATTCAAGTGCATTGCTTTTTCCAGTGCTTAATTATGAAGCATTTGGGCTTGCGATGATTGAAAGCTTGTATTTGGGCTGTCCTGTCATTGGCAGTCGGTGTGGTTCATTGCCAGAGCTGATTATCCCAGAGGTGGGCATCAGCACCCAAAGCAAATCAGAGATGGTAGAGGCAATCAAAAACATCGCTATATTTAATCGTAAGCATTGCCATGAATACGCTCAAGATAACTTTAATCATTTGGTCATGAGTCAAAATTATCTTCACTATTATGATAAAGTACTCAATGGTGAGTCGTTGCATGACCAAGAACCAAGCGTAACACAGAATCTACCCACCCAATTTCATTTGGTGGCTTGACCATGAAAATTTTACATGTATTATTAACTTCATTACCGATACCACCGAATGATTATGGCGGTACAGAAAGAGTATTATGGGCATTGTATCAAGGGCAAACTGCCTTGGGGCATCAGGTGCGTTTTTTACTCAAAGCCAATGCCAATCATGCACCTTATGTGCAGGTTTTTGATGAGTCAAAGCCATTACATGAGCAAATTGATGACTGGGCGGATATGGTGCATTTTCACTTTCCTTATGAAGGTGAGTTACACAAACCTTTTGTCTGCACAGAACACAGTAACAGTGAAGTTGAAAAAGAGTTTCCAATCAACACCATTTATCTGTCTTCTAAACATGCCGAAAATAATCACGCAACTTGTTATGTGCATAATGGGTTATACTGGCCTGATTATGGCGAGCCAAATTTTAAGCCAAAAGATTACTGCCATTTTTTAGCCAAAGCATCTTGGCGTATTAAGAACTTACAAGGTGCGGTACGCATTGCAAAAAAAGCAAGCAAACCATTGCATATTTTGGGGGGTGGTCGCTTTAATATCCGTCGCAATCCCTATTGTTATTTATCTTCACGATTGCATTTTCATGGAATGGTTGGCGGAGTAAAGAAAAATGAGCTAATTGCCAACTCACAAGCGTTAATCTTTCCTGTGTTGTGGCATGAGCCTTTTGGGCTTGCAGTCATTGAAAGCCTATATTTGGGCTGCCCTGTATTTGCCACACCTTTTGGGGCAATGCCTGATATTGTTACCCAAGAAGTGGGGCTTTTGTCAGACAGTTATGCGGTTTTAAGTGAAGCCCTTAAAGATGTGGCACAATTTGACCGCCTTGCGTGCCATGAACATGCTAAGAGACATTTTAGTCATTTGTCTATGTCAAACGCTTATTTAGACTGTTATGAAAAAGTTTTGGCAGGTGAGACTTTAAATGCAGTCAAACCAAAAGCAAAGCCTGATATTAAAGCAAGACAGATGATGCAAGATGGTTGATTTAAAGAAAACCTGGTTACTGATAGTAAGCTTGGTTACTGAAAAGCGATTCTTTGAAAAAAAGTACGCTTACCAATGCTTCGATAGTATTTTTTGCCATAATCAGCTAAAGTGCGTCTTCGATGCTGATTAACATTTTGCTTTCTTTGAGTTTCTATCAAACTTTTAAATGTGTCATCTTCTGATACTAAATGGGCTTGAATGACCATGGCAGGATTGACTTGTAAGACGCTCATCTTACTAATGATGGCATCAAAAATCACATGGTCAATTGGAAAAAATTCAAACTCATCTAGTGTTGATAAATAATCAAGTATTATTTTTGCACCTTGTTGAGAAATGACATAACCTGCAGTGCCTGTATGAAAAGTTTTTAATGGGCAAAGCTGTCGATGATTAAGAACAGTAACGGCTTTTTTTATGTGTATTTTTTCTTCCCAAGTTTCAAGTTTAATGACATCAACGGCATTTTGTTGTAGCCAAATTGTCAGTTCTTGTAAGAATTGTTGAGAGTCATTGCCCAAATAGACATCATCTTCAAAAATTGCCATATAATCCAAGTTTTCATCAATCATCTGTTGCCATAGTGCTACATGGCTTAAAAAGCAGGCTTTTTCGCCATCGGTAAGTCTTTGGTTGTTGATAATTGGGATTGAAAGCTTTTGGGCATACTTGGTAATATCAGTGGGTGTTACTGCATCAAAAAACTCAAAGGCAATGCCTTGTTTGCCAAATTCACACATGATATGTTCTCTTCTTTTTGTGGCCGTTTTTACGCTGATGACAAAATTTTGTATCATGGTTTCTCCTTATTATTTAACCACCATAGCATGATATATTTATCTAGGGTATAGCCCATCGATGCCATGGCAAGAATATAGCCATAAGCACCACCCAATAAGTCGCCACGAATGACATACTCTCGGATAAAAGAAAATACCGCCCGAAAAAAACCAGCGATGAGTGATGTATTTTTGTTGTGGGTGAATTTGTCTTTTGCCCAATCGTAACTATATCGGATATTTTTTAATAAAAAATGATGCAAATTATCATTGGTCAAATGCTTAAGATAACCATCTAATACCATGCTTGGCTTGCCATATTGATTGAGTGATTCGTGGACTTTTAAATCAGAATATTGGAAATATTGGCGTGCATAAAGTCGTGATAGTTTGTCGGCATACCACCAGCGTGGTTGTATCTCAATGCCACAAAAGGTATTAACTCGTGCTACACTAAATACTTTATCGGTTTGCACAGGATTTTTGAGTACATCGGTAATGGCTTGTCGCAAGGGTTGGTCAAGGCGTTCATCAGCATCAAGCACAAGCACATAATCGCCAGTGGCATAAGCTTGGGCAAGCTGTCGCTGTTTGCCAAAGCCTTGCCAATCGGTATTGACATGCCATTTTGCCCCATAACTTTCGGCGATTTGGCGAGTGTTATCAGTACTGCCACTGTCTAACACAATGATTTCATCAACGATATCATGCACCGTCTCTAGACATGCTTTTAGGTGTTTACTTTCATTTTTACAAATCATCACCAATGACAGCGTGGATTTTTTTTGTGAGACATTAATGGGTTTTAAGTTTTGTGCCATCGCCACAGAATGTAAAAAAGCGTGTTCGGCTTGGTTATGGGTTAAATCATACAGACAAGCATATTTATTAAATGTATATTGGGTAAAAAATAATGAATAAATTAGCCCATAACGACCTTGTAAGAATCGACCGTCAAGTAGGTATTGTTTAATAAATGCCCATAAAGGATTAAACACAACTTTATAAAATTTACCCTTTTTGCCTTGAGCGTGCCTGTCATCTGCCCATGCTTTGGCATAATCTAAGCGTTTATTTAGCCAAAACATCGGCGTGGGGGCGGTGTGGTGGTGTAAAAAACCGCTTAACTTTTTGGTTGTTGCGTCATTTAATATCACAGATTCATGCACTAGGTTGTTGTCATATTGAAACTTTTTGGGATACAGTCGCCAATGGGCCTTAACCCCCCATAAGGCATTATCAATTTGATGCCCAAAGACAAAATCAAGCCGTTTGATGCCATAAACCGTATCGGTAGGGGGATTTTTGATGACCTTTAAAATGCTGTTTTTGAGCTGTGGCGTTACCACTTCATCAGCGTCTAATGCCAAAATCCAGTCGCCTGTGGCATAAGCTTGGGCAAGCTGCCGCTGTTTGCCAAAGCCTTGCCAATCGGTATTGACATGCCATTTTGCCCCATGACTTTGGGCAATTTTTTGACCATCATCGGTACTGCCACTGTCTAAAATGATGATTTCATCTACCCAATCGGCAATGGCAGGTAAAGAAACCTTAAGATTGTCAGCTTCGTTTTTGACAATCATCACGACAGATAATCGGTACCGCTTGGCTGTATTCATGATAATAAGCTTAAAAAAATGGGTTGAAGATAAAAAATTGAACAATGGGAATTTATTTTACTTAACTTTAAGTTGCTTTTCTAGTTATTTTAAACCTAGCCAAAAATATAATTTCTAGGTACAATAGCGACAAGCAATCATGGCGACATGAATGATCATTTAATCACGGTATTAAAATTTAATGAAACTCATCTTTTTTACAAATATTGTCTTTATCATGGCAATGTTGGTGGCTTGTGGTGATGAACCTGTTGTATCAACATCAGACAAGACAGCAACAACAGAGCCTAAACAAGACTTTTATGTCGGCTGCTATACCATTGACAAAAATACACCTGCCAGTATTAAAGTCAGTCAAGCACAAGGCGGCTACAAGATGCAAATGAAAGAACCAAACGATGCCGCCAAAGCTTGGGATACACCAGAGCCACTGCTTGTACTCACCAAACAAGATGGTTGGAAGTATTTTTCTACCAATGCCATCAATTTATCCGTCAATGATATCACCGATCAGGTTATCGCAAGACCTGACGGTCTATTGGTCATCGCAAAGTTACATGATGCCAGTACGAACACCAATCCCATGCTTGATAGTCGCTATGCTGTTGCCTTAATGGGTGCGGTAAATACCATCTACCAAGTCGCTTGTGATGATAAACGCATTAATTTAATACAAGATTTTCAAAATAACTAATCACTGATTTGGGCTTAGGTGCTAAAGGTTAAGGAAAAACGATATGGGATTTTTAGGTTATTTGTTGATGGGTGGCATTGTTTATACCATTGGTTTTTTTATTAATCTTAAACTATTACACCCCAAGCGTCAGGCGGGTGCGGTCATTTGTGCCAAACATCCAATCATGATTGGTTATTTGCTGGGATGTTTTATCATTATGCTCGGTGTGTCGGTACTGCTTGGGCGGTTTGTGTTACATCATGATGGACCAGATTGGGCGTTTATTGGTGTGAATAGTTTGGTGGCAACAGTCGTATTTCATTTTGGTCTAAATCCTGATACGACCAAGATGAATCTGCCTGATTGACTGCGTAAAAATTTTGATACTTTTTGACGCTTATCGCACTCGTGAGTGCGATTTTTTTATGACAATCACAGTGATAATGTGTGCTAATATATAATAATAAAAACTAATTATATTATCATATATTATTATTAATAAAAAAATAATAAAAATAGTTATTTAATTTAGTTAATATTACATAAATTCAATAAATTTATAATTAATATATAAAATAAATATAATCAAATACTTATAAATAAAAAAATTAAAATATCCGTCTATATATTTTTATTAATTATAAATATATAGTTATTTATTCTTTATATAAATAATAAGGATTTGGCTGGGTTTTTACCTTTACCTTTACCCAAAAAAAGCGTATGATAATTGTCAGATCAATTGCTGATACCTGATCAGGTCAGCAAGCGTAATTGAAAATTGAATAAAAAATTAGGAGTGTACGATGTCAAACAAATTATTTGACCTGATTGAATCATCAGGGGCGAAATGGGTGGATTTTCGCTTTACAGATACGCACGGCAAAGAGCTACATTTGACTTTTCCAGCATCGACCGTGGACGAAGATACGCTAGAAGATGGTAAAATGTTTGATGGCTCGTCAGTAGCAGGCTGGAAAGGGATTGAATCTTCGGATATGATTTTGCTTCCTGATGTCAAAACGGCATATTTGGATCCTTTTTATGAATCGCCGACTGTCGTGGTCAGCTGTGATGTGATTGAGCCTGCGACAATGCAAGGTTATGAAAAAGACCCCCGCTCAATTGCACGCCGTGCTGAAACTTATCTGAAATCAACAGGGATTGGCGATACGGCTTATTTTGGTCCTGAGCCTGAATTTTTTGTGTTTGATGATGTGAAGTGGCAAATTGATGAATCAGGGGCACAGCACAGCATAAGCTCTGAGGCGGCGTCTTGGTCGTCAAATAAAGAGTATGCTTGGGGTAATAATGGTCAACGCCCAGCTTTAAAAGGTGGCTATGCGGTGACTGCACCCATGGATCATTATCAAGACATGCGTGCGGTTATGTGTGATCGTATTGAAGATATCATGGGCGAGGGTCGTGTCGAGGTGCATCATCATGAGGTGGCATCGGGTCAACTTGAGATTGGTGTGTCTTTTAATACTTTGGTTAAAAAGGCCGATGAGGTTCAGCAATTTAAGTATGTGGTGCAAAATGTCGCCAATCAATTTGGTAAAACAGCAACCTTTATGCCAAAACCGATTGTTGGTGATAATGGTTCTGGCATGCATGTACATATTTCCATCTCAAAAGAGGGTGTGAATACTTTTTCTGGAGATGAATACGCTGGCTTGTCAATGACGGCATTATATTTTATTGGTGGTATTATTAAACACGCTCGTGCGTTAAATGCCATCACCAACCCAACCGTCAATAGCTATAAGCGTTTGGTACCACATTTTGAGGCACCGATTAAATTGGCGTATTCAGCATCAAACCGCTCGGCGTCCATTCGTATTCCACATGTCTCTAGCCCAAAAGCGGTGCGTATTGAAGCCCGTTTCCCAGATCCAGCGGCAAATCCTTATTTGTGCTTTGCGGCATTATTGATGGCAGGCATTGATGGTATTGAAAATAAGGTTGACCCAGGCGAGGCAGCTGATAAAAACTTGTATGATTTGCCACCAGAAGAAGAAGCATTGATTCCGACTGTGGCCGAAAATCTAGAAGCTGCCTTAAAAGCTTTAAAACAAGATCATGCTTTTTTATTAAAAGGCGATGTATTTAGCAAAGATATGATTGATGCTTATATTGATCTAAAAATGCAAGAAGTTCATAAATTAAATGAAGCGGTGCATCCGCTTGAATTTGATTTATATTATCGTTGCTAATCGCCCGCTTATCAGTTGATAGATGCTTATCGTCTAAAAAACCCCAAGTAGGTAGAAACTTTGGGGTTTACTGCTTGGGATAAATGTTGAATTGAATAGCCCAAGCTTATCAGCGTCAAATTTTCTCTGAAAAATAAAAGCAGATGCGGTAAAATAAACCATATTTTACCGCATCTGATTATTATGACCATTCAAAATCATCCAGCAGACAATCCACCAAGCTCATGGGCTTATCCAAAATCCCAAATAAAACAATATGATATTGCCATTATCGGTGCTGGTGTTGTCGGTATGGTCTGTGCCATTTTACTTGCCAAAAGAGGCAAGCAGGTCATCATTTTGGATAATAAGCCCGCTCCCAGCAAGGCATCGTTTGATCAGCGATTGACTCAGCGAGATGCCAGAGTCTATGCACTAAATCATAGCAGTATCGATTTATTAAAAAGTGCTGATGTATGGGACGGCATCACCAGACACGCCGATTATGACCAAATGCATGTATGGGCGAGAGATGATTTTGGTGAATTGATTTTTCAAGGTGAACAAACCTTTGAAAATATCATGCTTGGGTCTATGGTTGAGCCATCAGTATTGGATGAAGCACTTTGGCATCGTGCAAAAGCTTGTAAAAATTTAACTTTAAAATATGAGATCAGCTTGGCAGCTCATGGTATGGCTTTTGATGAGATGCCTGACGGTGTGTGCATACGCTATCAAGCTGACAATCAAGCCAAGATGGTGAAGGCTAAGCTATTGATTGGTGCCGATGGTCGTGCGTCTTTGGTACGCCGTGAGATGGGGGTGGGGGTAAATACCTTAAATTATCATCAAAAAGCCATCTGCTGTGCCATACAAACCGATCAGCCACATGGTAACACAGCACGCCAAGTGATGTTGCCAACAGGCACTTTGGCAATATTACCCATTGCCAATCTCAATCAAGATGATCAATGCCGATGGCAGTCGATTGTTTGGACATTGCCCAAGCAGATTGCAGAGACATATTTGAGCGACTACCACCAAAATCCTGATAGCCTAATCAATAGGCTGGCTTTGGCAAGCGGTTATGTACTTGGGGATATTCATAAGATACAGTCGGTCGCAAGTTTTCCACTGTCTGCACAAGCTGCCAATCGCTATCATAAGGGTCTAATCGCACTGATGGGTGATGCTGCACATGGGGTACATCCGTTGGCAGGACAGGGGCTTAACTTGGGCTTATCTGATGTGAAGGCATTGCTGGCATTGGTAGATGTGTATCATGCCAAAAATATGCCCTTAAGCACGCGCTTATTAAGCGATTATGAACGCACGGTTAAAGGGCATAATTCGCTGATGATGCATAGCTTTTCTATGATTAATTTTGCTTATACATCAGCACTGAGTAATATTTCTATGATACGCCATGCACGCAGTGAGATTGTCAAGGCGATTTCTAAGTCACCATCCGTCATGCGTCTGCTGATTGAGCGGGCCAATCGCTAAAGTAACTTGCTTTAATGCTTTGAATGTATCTGATGAATTATCCAAATGAGCTAAACAGCACCATTAGCACAGGCGATACGATATTAACGATAAACCCAAAGCTGATGGCGATGGGCATAATCTGTGTACCGCCTGCCTGTAAGATGGTTGGTAGGGTAAAGTCAAGACTGGTTACACCACCCAAACTCACAGCGACAGATGTCGAATAACGCATGACCCATGGGATAAAGATTAAGGCAATTACTTCACGAGCCAAGTCATTGAGCAGGGCGACACTGCCCCAAACCGCACCATAAGCATCTGTCATAATCGTACCTGATAGTGAATACCAGCCATAACCTGATGCCAAAGCCAAACCCTGCATCAGTGTAACTTCATGGAAAATGCTTGCAAAAACTACGCCTGATAAGGTGGTACAAAAAATAAATATGACACTGATCTGCAGACCTGTTTTATTAACCAAGGCTTGCTTTAATCCGATCCCCGATCCTTTTAGGCTGACACCCACCAAAAATAATAGTACCATTAGCAGAATCGTGGTCGTTTTTTCAGGCGGTATAAACCCAGCTGGTAAAAATTTGGCAGCCATAAATCCTATTGCCAAACAAATGAGCTGTGCCAAGCTGCCCCTTAGGCTGATTTTAGGCTTTTGGTTGGGTAGCGTGTGTTTAGATAACTTATTTTTTTGAGTGAGTTTATCAAAAAAAATCAAGCTAATCGCCCCAAAGCCAATGGTCAGTGCGATTAACACAACCAAATATTTGATAATGTCCCCAACCTTTTGCACCAAATCATCCACCAAACCAAGCTCGATACCAATGACAATCAAAATAAGATAAATCAGATAAGTCAGAGCCTGTCCACTAAATGCGGCCAACTTTTGTGATGTTGGCAGTGCAAAACCAACAAACATTGGGCTTAAAATAAGTAATAATGTGATGATTCCCTGCATCCAATTCCCCAAATTCATCAAAGTAAAAATAAATCGGCATTGTAACATTTTTACAAAAAATTTTCGTGATTATCCACCGTATTTTGGATATTAGCCATGTTAATTTTAGATTTGATATAAAATGAGCCGCTTAAAGTGAGTGAAAATCAGCAAATTGATAAAAAATGGTTTAGTTTTTGGTCACTTTGGCGTAAAATTAGCTAAATTTTTATTGGAAACAGTCATGACCGCAACCGATCCAAAACTTGCTCAAAAACAATCTGCCGCCAAAGCTGCTTTAAGCCATATTGAAGATGGCATGATTTTAGGTGTTGGTACAGGCAGTACAGTCAATTGCCTGATTGAGCTTTTGCCAAAAGTGCATCTTAAAGGTGCAGTTGCCAGCTCACAGGTTACCGAGGATAAATTAAAGGCCTTGGGTATTGAGATTTATGATTTAAATCAAGTGGGTGTGCTGGATTTATATATAGATGGTGCTGACGAGATTGACGCTAAGGGCAATATGATTAAAGGTGGTGGCGGTGCATTGACACGAGAAAAAATTGTTGCCGCCGCCTCAAAGCAGTTTATTTGTATGGTAGATGACTCAAAAATCGTCGATATACTGGGCAAATTTCCTGTTGCAATTGAAGTTTTGCCTCAAGCGCGTTCTTATGTGGCACGAGAATTGGTGGCGATGGGCGGCGACCCTGTATATCGTGAAGGGTTTGTGACAGATTATGGCAATGTCATTTTGGATACCTATGACCTTGATATTACCGATGCTGCCAAGATGGAGAACATCTTAAATAATATCGTGGGCGTGGTTTGCCATGGTGTATTTGCATCGCAGTCAGCGGATCTGATGCTAAAAGCTGGTAGTGCAGGCGTGGAAACTGTTAAGTTTTAATAAAATAATTAAATATAACACATCAATATAAAACACCGCATGATTAGGTTCATGCGGTGTTTTTTAGCGACTCATATCAAGGTCAGTACGAGGAATGTAGTAAATATAAAAGCTTATAAACATTGTTAAAAGCGATAATGAAACGATGAAAATCATAGGTGCAAAAGCGATATGGGCTGAGGCTGAATGTAGAACAAACGGCAACAAACCACCGATCAGTACGATGACGATATTATAAATGATACTGACGCTTGTTAAACGAATCTTAACAGGAAATAATCGCATAACAATCGAAGGAATTGCACCAATAATACCTGAAGCAAATCCAAATAGGGCAAAAAATATCAACCCATATTCACCACCATTACGCAAATGATTAAAAAACAAAGCCACTTGCATCGCCAAAAATAGGCTACCAAAAGTTAGTACAATGCCAGGATTAAGCCTATCCACCAAAATGCCAAATATCAAGCAGCCAATTGCCATAAATAAAATCGCAAGCACATTACCAAACCATAAAACCGTTTCAGAGATTCGAAAGCTACCATCAATCAAATCTACCAATAAAATTGGCGTAAATATCAATAAACTGACCATAATACTGATTAAAATTATGGCAGGAATAATACTGATGAGCATATTTTTATTGAAAATGATTTGAAAAAATGAAATTGACGACCTAGCAAAGCTGGTTAGTTTTGAGACCAGTCGCATGGCTGTTGTGATTGTGCGTTGATCTATCCCATTGATTTTGGGTGGTAATGCCATTGAGCTTGGGCTTATGCTGTGATCGGGCATTTTTGTCTCTTCAGAAAGCTGAAACTCAATTACTGGCAGATGATCAAGCTGCTTGATTTGTGAGCTGGTCAAAGCAGATAAGCTCATGGTACTAAGCATTGACTCAGTTTCAGGACGAAATGACCGCTCAGAGTGTGCCTCTAAAAAAATGGGCGTTTCTTGCAAGTGTTTGTATGATATTAAGATTAAAATAAAGCTTAATAAGCCGCCACAAATAAACGGAATACGCCAACCAAAACTCATCATCTGTGCCCAAGTTAGCGTACCGTCTAGCCAGTTCATTAATAAAATTAAAAAAATCAAAGACAGTACACAGCCAGATAAGACCGTGCCACAACCTATGCCAATATGGCGTGTTGGTAGATGTTCGGTGACATACGCCCAAACGCTTGGCATGATACCACCAATGGCAAGACTTTGGATAACTCGAGCAATGATAAAGACAATGGGGGCGATGAAGCCAATTTGGCTATACTGTGGTAATAACCCGATGGATAAAGTGAATATTGTCACGCCCAGTATGCTGATGAACAACGCAGGCTTACGGCCTTTGGTATCACCATAGTAACCAATCATCAAGCCGCCCAAGGGTCTGGCAATATAGCCTGCTAAAAATAGTCCAAACAACTGCAGGCGAGAAAGCCAAGTATACTCCGCACCACCAAAAAAGATATGTTGTAATAAATCAGACAGATATAAAAAAATCGCAAAGTCAAAAAAAGCCACGCTGGCGATGAGACTTGCAATGACAATGGCACTAAAATAGCGCTGGCTGGGTAATTGGTTGGCTGGCATGATAATCTTCTCATAAAATACCAATCAAACATTCGGTTTGATGGTGCGAAGTATCGATAATATCTTGCAAATCTGATGCTTCATAGGATTTTGGTCAAAAGTAGATACACAAAATACCCATAACGCATTGATTGCTTATGGATATTTTACAAATAAAACATACAAAACACTAGTATTATTTATACAATTTGGTTCAAGTATTCATTGAGGTTGTATATATTTGATGATTAATATTAAAGTAGCCAATCTATGGGCATCAGTCCAGCCAGCCAAATGATCATACGATCTTTATGATTCATATGTGGTTCGTGATACAAAATGACTGGTTGACCATTTTCGATGGTATGCCAATTAATATTACCTTTGGAGTCAAGTTTTAGTTCATAGGCTTGATGGGTGATGGCTTGGCTATTACTCAAAGCTTTGTGTAGCTGTCCTGCTAATTTACTATCTTTGATAAGAACACCAAGCTCGGTATTGATATTGGCTGAGCGTGGGTCGACATTATATGAACCAATAAATATTTGATCATCATCTACCGCAAAGGCTTTGGCGTGTAGACTTGTGGTACTGTGTTGGCGTGTACGCCAAAAACGATTTTCGTTATCTTGGATACTCTGAGCGCTAGACTTGATCTCAAAAAGATGCACGCCTGCCGCCAGTAGTTGCTTTCGCCAGTGTGCGTAGCCTGCATGTACGATACCAACATCTGTGGCATCAAATGAATTGGTCAAAATACGCACCTCAACACCCATTTTAGCAAGTGTGATCAGTGTGTCTACACCTTCTTTGGTAGGAACAAAATAAGATGAAATGATACTAAGTTTTTTGCTTGGTTGACCCAATTGTGTTTGTAGCTGTGAAACCAAAAATTCATTAGGGTCTGAGTGACCGTTTAATTTGATAACATTATCTGCTATCAAATCAATCTGCGTCCAAAAAAATGGTACTTGCTGGGTGAGTAAATCTTGCCCAATGGTTGAGTTTTGCATGGCTTGGCGATAAGTACGTAGCTCACGATCAGCATCCGAGCTGTCTTTGATTTTCTCAAGTTCATCAAATACTACAGGTTTGATGCCACTGATATCATCTTTATTGTCATGTTTGACCAGTGTTTCAATATCAAAGGATAAGGGTGATGCCCAATAAATCTCAAAGCTTTGGGTAATTTTGCCAACGACATGACCGACCAACATAACATCCAAATCAGCAAAATGATTAACAGGTGCATTATTTAAATATTCATTACCAATATTACGGCCACCTATGACACTGATTTTATTATCAAATGTCATGCTTTTATTATGCATACGCCGATTGGTGCGTATGGGATGTAACATATAATTTAGACTACGGAAGCCACGATAAGGCATGGGATTGATTAATCTGACAGCAATATTTTTATGCTTTGAGATGCGTAGTAGGAGCTGATCAAGTTCAGGTGAGCTATTAAAATCATCAAGCAGCAATCGAACAATCACACCACGATCGGCCGCTTCCCACAGGTCTTTTAGCATCAGTTGACCAGCTTCATCATTGTGCCAAATGTAGTATTGAATATCAATGGATTGGTTTGCCACATCAGTCAGCGTACTGCGTGCAGCAAACGCATTGGCACCTGTTGTAATCGGATAATATCCAGATTGATTGGGGTGATGATGGCTTTGAGCGTTGATGGCTGAGATGAGTCCGTCTGAACTGCCGCCATGTTTGACCATTTGGTGACGCGCTTGAACCTGTTTGGTCAATGCCAGACTCTTTGGCAAGTGAGGCGTATCGGGAAGATTTTTGCAGCCAACAAGTAATACCAGCATGACAGTATGTATACTGATGACAAACAAAGAGCGAAAATGATGAATCATGACTCAAAAAGTCTAAAAATTTGATTTATCATAGCAAATTTATCCCAAAAAAGAAGTGCTTTACCAAAATTTTACCAAACAAAATCGCTTCTTTTTTAATCATTTTGGCGATGATTGTATCAAATGGCGAGCTGTTGCCAAATCATTTAACCACAAGTAAACCAATTAACCAAAAGCGGGCATTCGGCGAGGTACAGCATCCAAAAATTCACGGCGTGCGTCATGATTGGTGGTAAACTCACCCAACATGCTGGTGGTGCGTGTGGTGGATTGTTGCTTGCCAACACCACGCATCATCATGCACATATGGCAGGCATCCATAATAACCGCAACACCACGGCAACCCGTCAGCTCTTCGATGGCACTGGCTACTTGCTTGGTTAAGTTTTCTTGGATTTGTAGACGGCGTGCATACATATCAATGATGCGTGCCACTTTAGATAATCCTAATACTTTGCCATCTGGCAGATAGCCAACATGGGCAACCCCATAAAAAGGCAGTAGATGATGCTCACATAGCGAATAAAATTCAATATTTTGTACCAAAACCAGCTCAGGATTATCAGAATCAAAGACGGCATTATTAGCCACAGTTGCCAAATCCTGATGATAGCCACGAGTAAGATAACCAAACGCCTTGGCAGCCCGCATTGGTGTATCAATCAATCCATCACGGGTCAAATCTTCTCCTGCTGAGGAGATGATTTGGGCATAATGCTTAGACAGGATTTCGTAATCGTGGATAAAGTTTACGGTATCAGAATTTGACATATTTGAAGCATCTAGTAAAAAAATGCATAGCTTATCATAAAATAGCGATTGATTTAACAAAAAACTGATTTTTTCATCACTTTTTGAGCATTTATCAAACACTTTGGATGAGTTGATGTGTAAAATTAAGTTTACATTTGTACTAATTGTATCCCACATTTTAAAATTCCATGCTATAATGGCAAAAATTTCTATCAAAAGGATAAAATCATGTTACTAAAAGGTCGGCGTTTTGTGGTGACTGGGATTGCCAGTAAATTATCAATTGCTTGGGCAATCGCTGAAAGCTTGCATCGTGAGGGGGCACAGCTGATTTTAACCTATCCGAATGATAAAATTAAAAAGCGTGTGGATATGGCTGCCGAAGCATTTGATGCGGTGGCGGTGATTGAGTGTGATGTTGGCTCAGATGAGTCGATTCAAGTGTGTTTTGATGAAATCACCAAACATTGGGGCGTAGGTGACGATAAAGGCATCGATGGCATTGTGCATGCCATCGGTTTTGCCCCTGCCGATCAGCTTGATGGTGATTTTACCCAAGCAACCACTCGTGAGGGCAGTCAAATTGCCCATGATATCTCAAGCTACAGTTTTGTCGCACTTGCCAAAGCAGGGCGTGAATTACTTGCTGCACGCCAAGGCTCACTGTTGACTTTAACTTATGAAGGCAGTATTTCTGTATTGCCAAACTATAATGTCATGGGCATGGCAAAAGCAAGCCTAGAAGCTTCGGTACGCTATTTGGCATCATCATTGGGTGGTGAGGGTATTCGTGTCAATGCCATCAGTGCTGGCCCTATTCGTACATTGGCTGCCAGTGGTATTAAATCATTTCGCCGTATGCTTGATGTCAGCGAAAAAATCGCACCGCTTGGGCGTAATGTTAGCCAAGAAGAAGTGGGTAATGCTGCACTGTTTTTGTTATCACCTTGGGCAAGCGGTATTACTGGCGAGATTTTATTTGTGGATGCAGGCTTTAATACCGTTGCCATCAGTGAAAAAATCATGATGATGGCAGGCGACGGCGAGCAATAATAACGCTTTAAAACTTTCATAAAAAGTTAAGTTGGTAGTGAGCAAAATTGTGCCAATGACATCAAACATTGGCACAAATATCCAATTTTTGGTATGATACGCCATACCATTTAATTGTTGAGAGTGATTATGACCCAGCCTTTTTTGATTGCCCCATCGATTTTGTCTGCTGATTTTGCACGGCTTGGAGCAGATATTGAAAGCGTTCTTGAAGCTGGTGCAGATGTTGTGCATTTTGATGTGATGGACAACCATTATGTACCAAATCTAACTTTTGGTTCGATGATTTGTCAAGCGTTAAAAGACTATGGCATCACTGCACCCATTGATGTACATTTGATGGTTAAGCCAGTTGATGGCATGATTGAGCAGTTTTTAAAGGCGGGGGCTGACATCATCACTTTTCATCCCGAAGCCAGTGAGCATATAGACAGAAGCCTTCAGCTGATTAAAGATGGTGGTGCCAAATGCGGTTTGGTCTTTAATCCTGCAACACCTTTATATTATTTGGATCATACTTTGGATAAGGTTGATCAAATTTTGCTGATGAGTGTCAATCCAGGTTTTGGTGGTCAAAAGTTTATTGATACAACATTGGATAAATTAGCAACTGTGCGTCAAATGATTGACGATAGTGGTCGAGACATTCGCTTGGAAGTTGATGGCGGTGTCAATGTGGCAAATATTCGCACCATCGCTGAGGCGGGTGCTGATATGTTTGTGGCAGGGTCGGCGATTTTTAATCAGCCTAATTACAAGGCTGTGATTGATGCTATGCGTGATGAGTTATCAAAGGTAAACCGATCATGACTATGCCGCACCATCAAGCCCAAACCACGCATCACAATCCCCCAAAACCCAACAAACCCGCCAGCGTCGTACCGATGGGCTTTACCATAGGGCTATGTTTGGCAAGTTTGCTATTAAGCTTAGCAGGCTATGGATTTCGATTGATGTTTGGTGATGAGATGTCTGAGGTATTGCGTCATGCTGCTGTCGTTGTGCCTGTATTTGTGATTGGCATTCCGCTGATGACTTGGCTTGGTGCGACTGGACTAAATAAACTGGGTAAAACCAATATCCACCCTAGAAATGCTTGGACTTTTGGTTGGTTATTATCGACAGTGGCGATGTTATCCATTATGGGAGTGTATAGCTGATGCTCTCCAAGCTAATTCCTGATATCATCACACCAAAAGATATCCCTAAAGGCTTGATTTTATTGCTTATTGTGGCGTGTTTGCTGGTGGGTTTATCTGGGCTTAGATATGGTGGTCTGGAAGGATGGCTTCATGTCCTTGAAAATTGGCTCGTCGCTTTGGTGGTGATTCCTGCCTTAACTGCATTGATCTCATTGCCTTTAAAGTGGCGTGATAGCACCTTTGATGTGCGTATGGTCTATTATTTGGGTATGTTTGTTGCACTTTTATTTATGTTGGCAAAGCTACGCTACTGGCGATGACTTGAAAAGTACCAAAATGATGCCATATACCAAGATAGACTAAAATAATGATGAGATGGCAATCATAATGACAAATCAAATTTCACAAACCATTGAAAATTGGCAAACGATGAGTATTGCAGAATGCCTATCATTTGTTGATGATTTGGTATATCATGCGTCTGATTCTGATGAAGAGGACACACTATCAATTTTACATGAGCTGTTTTTTCAGGAAGTCAATGGGCGTGGTGATGAGACGCTGATTGATGCACTCGCTTCAGCCATTGCTCAGTTTATGGATCCTGCGACAGTTGAGGAGCTTGCACAGCAAGTAGAGCGGACATTAGGCGTCGATTTAGCCAGATTATCAAAACTGGCACGCAGTCAGCGATCAAATGCACAGGTGCAAGTATCTGACGGTGAGCATCGCCCCAAGCGTCGTCAGCGTAAGCAACAAGATCAAGAGGAGTTGGGTACCAAAGAGCGTGTATCACGGTTGCAACATGCCAGCAAATCAAAAAAGCCCAAAGATGGTTTTGTCCAAGAAACTTTGCTTGAGTTTATTGAAGAGTCATCAGGGGTGATGATTTTACGAGAAGTGGGTCATGATCATGATGAGCCTTTGGTGAGTATTACTTTTTCAGAGCAAGTCCAAGACATGCTTGGTGCTGATGCCAGAGTGGTTGGGCAAGCGATGATCCATGCTGCCATCGCAAGCGTTGTACAACGCCAAAGCAACTTTTGGCATGCACATGTATATGATGAAGAACCAGCACATTATAGCTGATGTATTTGAAAACTGATTCAATTAAGAGATTAAATCGTGCCATATTTAATCTCTTTTTATTTTGGCTATTTGGTTAACAGATGACGAATTAGCATCATTTTAATCTAATTAGCCTTTGATCGGTAATGATGATGTCCACCGACATATCCCAAGGCTGTTTGGGTAGCCGATCTGTCACTTGAAAATCATAACACCAAGCGATTTTTAGGCAGTTTTTGGCTTTTGCAAATGTACGATCATAGTAGCCGCCCCCCATACCAAGGCGTACACCGTCAAGATCAACCATCACCAAAGGGCAAATGATGGCATCCATATGATTGGCAGATAATATCAGTTTTGAGCGGGGTTCATGCATACCTAGGCGATGCTTTTTAAGAGGTGTTTTATTAAGTGGTTGAATGATAGGGGCAAATGTCAAGGGTTTGTTTGGCGTGGTGATGGGTAAATACGCTTGATAGTCAAGTTTTTGGCAAAATTGGGCAATGGTGGCAGTTGGTAGTTCGCCAAATCCGTCCAAATAAAAACCAATATTGGCTTTTTTGGGAAATAGTGGTATTAATTTATATAAAAATCTGCTCGCCAAGTAAGCGGATCTTTGACGCTCACAGTGACTAAGTGATCGTCTTTGCATACGCATGTGTTTACGCAAATGGACAGCAGATAAATTGGTTTGGTGGTTGGTCTTGGTCATTGTGTTTATATTTGGTAATGATTATTATTTGCTATTGAATCCTAGATAAACTGATGGTATGCTAAATCATCTCATTATTTAGATAAAGTGGTACAATTCAGTTAGGTGCATTGCTAGTAGAATTGCATCGCTGATTGTATCACGCATCTTAAGCGACTTTTATCAAAAAATCAATGGAGTAAAATATGACAACACGCATCGAAAAAGACACTATGGGCGAGATTGCTGTACCTGCTGAGGCTTATTGGGGGGCGCAAACTGAACGCAGTCGCCAAAATTTCCGTATTGGCGGCGAAAGACTGCCAGAGCCTTTAATCCATGCGATGGCAACTGTTAAAAAAGCCGCCGCCATGACCAATGCGGCACTTGGTCGCATCACCGATGAACAATCACAGCTAATCGTTCAAGCCTGTGATGAGATTTTGGCAGGTAAGCTTAATGATCAATTCCCGCTTGTGGTGTGGCAAACAGGCTCAGGCACTCAGTCTAATATGAATATGAATGAGGTTATCGCTAATCGTGCCAATGAAATTGCTGGTCAACCAAAAGGAAGTTATCAGCCGATTCACCCCAATGATCATGTCAATCATGCCCAATCAACTAATGACAGCTTTCCGACAGCGATTCGAGTGGCGGCTGCTCAAGAGATGAGTAATAAACTGTTGCCAGCCATTAATAATTTACGCCAAACATTGGCACAAAAATCAGCTGATTTTGATGAGATTATTAAAATCGGACGCACACATTTACAAGATGCCACGCCGCTGACTTTGGGTCAAGAGTTTAGCGGTTATGTCATGCAGCTTGATTATGCTTTGGAGCGTATTGAGGCGGCATTGAGCGGTCTTTATCAGTTGCCATTAGGTGGTACAGCAGTTGGCACAGGGCTTAATAGCCATCCTGATTATGCTGTCAAAGTCGCTAAAGTTTTGGCAGAATTAACCAAGCTGAATTTTATCACAGCACCCAATAAATTTGAGGCTTTGGCTGCACGAGATGCTGAAGTATTTGCTTCAGGGGCGCTAAAAACACTGGCAGCAAGCCTGAATAAAATCGCCAATGATGTTCGTTGGCTGGCTTCAGGCCCACGCTGTGGTCTGGGTGAGCTTAGTATTCCTGAAAATGAGCCTGGTTCATCCATCATGCCCGGTAAAGTCAATCCAACTCAGTGCGAGGCGATGACCATGGTGGTCACCCAAGTCTTTGGTAATGATACGACCATTTCTATGGCAGGGGCTTCTGGTAATTTTGAATTAAATGTTTATATGCCTGTGATCGGATATAACCTATTACAGTCGATTCGTCTGCTAACGGATGCTATCAATAGCTTTAATGAGCATTGTGCAGTAGGTATTGAGCCAATTTACGAAAAAATTGATTACTATTTACATCATTCTTTGATGTTGGTCACTGCACTCAATCGCCATATTGGCTATGAAAATGCCGCCAAAGTTGCCAAAACTGCTTTTAAAAATAATCAATCTTTAAAACAAACTGCCATTCAGCTTAACTTATTGACTGAAGCTGAATTTGATGAAATTGTGCGTCCAGAACAAATGGTTGCCCCAAAATAAGCTTTTGATGCTCAAACACCGCCAGCGATTTGGCGGTGTTTTTGGTTGAAAAAAAGCCATAATTTAGCGATAATAGCTTATTTATCCATTATCATACACCATTCATCATGACCACCACGCAAGCCCGTCTTAAAAAGCCTAAAAAACCTCGGCGTTCACAAGCTGATATCGTGGCTAATAATTTTTTAAAGTCTGTTTTTCGCCCTGCAAAAAAGCAGCTGACTTTAGCATGGCTGTGCGATGTCATAAGCCTACTATTATTAATGGCACAAGCTTGGATTTTGGTGATGATTTTTGATGGCTGGCTTTTGCCATTTATTCCTGAATTATCTCAGCATCAAGCGATGGCGATCGAGGCTTTGGGTGTTTATGTGATGGCTTTATTTGGCGTGATGTTATTACGCGCATTGATTGGTTATGCCAAAGATGCACTACTTACACGCATCGGTGTGCAAGCAGCCAGTGATGTGCGTCAGCGGCTATTAATCAAACTGGGTGACATGGGTCCTGCCAGACGCTTTTTTGGCTCTGATGGTGCATTGGCAAGCAAAATCATTGATGAACCTGAGCATCTCATCGGTTATGCTCGCTTTGAAATTCAGAAAAAAACGGCCATTAGCACACCAATTTTATTGGCAGTTTGTATTGGTTTTTTTAATAAAACTGCTGCAGTGATATTACTGGTGACTGCACCACTGGTACCGATTTTTATGGCAATGATTGGTGTGGCAACTGCACGCAAAAGCCGTGAGCAGATGGATGCGATGGCACAGCTTGGCGGTCGATTTTTTGATTGGATACGCGGGGTGAATACGCTATCTCGTCTGGGCGTGGTTGATATCGCTGTCAAAGATATTGATGTCAGTAGCGATAATTACCGTAAAAAAACCATGGCAGTGCTACGCATTGCTTTTTTAAATAGTGCGGTGCTTGAATTTTTATCGGCATTATCCATTGCACTTGTGGCGGTTTATTTGGGTTTTGGGTTGATTGGGATTTTGCCTTGGCAATCTGGTGTTGTCATAACAACTTATAGCTCAGCTTTGATGATTTTATTACTGGTGCCTGAATTTTATGCACCACTACGCCGCTTGGGTGCTGAGTATCATGTCAAAGGCCAAGCAGTCGGTGCTGCCAAGGAGATGGTGGGTATACTTGATTTTAAACACAACAAAACCGAGCTACATCAGGTGGATTTGATGGGGCAAGTGGGGTTTCATTTAAGGCAAGTGGCTGCCTTTGGTGATGATGGGCGAGTCAGGTTAACGCCGACGACGCTGCATTTTGTGGCAGGTAAATCAACATTATTAAAAGGGGAAAGTGGCACAGGCAAATCGACGCTTTTGCAGATTTTATTGGGATTTGGGCAATATACTGGCGTGGTTGAGGTGTATGATGATCAAGGACACTATCGCTACGATACGCTGGATATGGCGTATCTTAGACATCAGTTTGGCTATTTGGCACAAACGCCAGCACTGTTGCCCATCAGTATTCGTGATAATCTGACATTGGCAAAATCTGATGCGACCGATGATGAGCTGATTCATGTACTAGATGCTGTTGGGCTGTGGTCTTTGATCCGTGATTTGCCCAAGCAGATGGATACCATGCTTGGTGAGCGGGGCGGTGGGTTGTCAGGTGGGCAGGCACATCGCCTTGCCATTGCTCAGCTTTTGCTTCAAGATGCTAAGGTGTGGCTACTTGATGAACCCACAGAGCATCTAGACAGTGAGACCGCCTTGATGATAAAAGATTTATTAAAACGCTTATCAGTGCATCGGACGGTCATTTGGATTACCCATGATCAAAGTGTTGATATTGCCTTTGACGATACCCATCATTTGGGGGTTTATGATGAAATCAAATAAACCATTTAAGCTTCGTGAACTCATCAGTACCCAAGTTTGGGTATGGATCTTGGCTTGGCTTCTGGGGCTTGTGACTGTTTGGTCAGTCTTAGGATTGTCGATGGTATCAGGGTGGTTTGTGACTATGTCAGCAGTGGCAGGCCTAGTTGCGGTAGGTACTCATACATTTAATTATATGATGCCAGCGGCCATTATACGCACCTTTGCTATTGCACGCACGCTATCTCGCTATGGTGACTTGATGGTATCACATCATGCTGTCTTTGGACTGTTGAAAGATTTGCGTGTACGATTTTTTGCCAATTGGGCAAGTTTGGATTTTAATGCCCGAAACCTGCAAAGACAATCTAGCAGCCAAAAAATGCACCGCCTTGTCAAAGACATTGATGTTTTAGATGAATTTGTTTTACGCTTGATATCACCTTGGATTATGGCAATCGGTGCGGTGATTTTGGTGGCTGGCGTTACGCTGTTGCTACTGCCCAAAGCATGGTTTGGGCTAGTGCCGATCGGCTTGGCGATTTTGATTGCTGTTTTTGTGGTATATCGTGGCATTCATTTGGCGTATGACGAGAGTGTCATACTTGAAACTCGCAAATCAAAACTGCTGGATACCTTGCCAGCACTGACATCCTTGCTGATTTGGCATCGCTGGGATGCGTACATACATCAGCTGAGTGATTTGGATGCTCAGCAAGCCAAAATAACACTGTCATCACATCGTCTACGCAGAATGGGCATGTTGGGGGTGCAAGTGGCACTGACCCTTGCGGTGGCACTTATGCTTTGGGGTGTAGGGAGATTTTTTAGACAGACAGATCATATTGCTTTTACCATTGAGACATTAAATGATTATCCGATGATGAGTTCGGCGGTCGCACTGGCGGTATTTTTAGGATTGATGGGCTTGGGCGAATTTATCCAAAACTTGATTGCCGAGCCATTGGCCTTGGGGCGTAGTCAGGTAGCCAAGCAGCGTCTCAACGAGATGCTTATCAGCCAAAACGCTGCTCCCAAAATCAATTTTAATCAGATTACCAATCAGCAGGATACTTTGACTTTATGGCTTAATAATGCCATTGTTAGGGCACCAAATGCCATCATCAGTGCTCATATTCACCATGCCAAGATTAGCTCTGATATGCCTTGCTTGATTGTAGGCCCTTCAGGTGCTGGTAAATCCACTTTACTGCATACACTTGCCCAAGAGCATGATTTGACCTCGGGTGAAATTTGGTTATGTACTGACACCGAAAAATATCCGTGGCAGTCAGTTGATTTTGACCAATCACTGGGATTTTTGGGGCAAACAGTTGATATTTTTGATCAAACGCTGGCAGATAATCTGCGTTTGGGTAAACCAAACGCAACCGATGATGAGCTTATCACAGCGCTTAAAAAAGTAAATTTATTAACTTGGCTAAATAATCAACCAAAAGGTCTGGCAACTCGGCTCGGAGAATATGGTATGGCTGTGTCTGGTGGGCAAGCACGGCGTATCGCCTTGGCTCGACTGTTGCTATCCCCAAAAGCGGTCATGATGCTAGATGAGCCTTTTGCAGGCTTGGATCCAGATACACGCCACAATGTATGGTCAAGTCTAATTGATGCCCAAAAATCTGGTGATATTGGCTTATTATTAATTTGTACCCACCAGCTGTGGCAACAGATGGGTGAAGTTCAGGTCATCAAAATCGAGGGTGAGGGTCAAATTTAATTTATCACTCTGTGCTTTGCTTGACTAAGTCTTGATAAACTTGAATTGTATTATCAACCATATCATCAATCTCATAAGCATGCGTCATGGCAGGCGGAATGGGGTTTGATAATAAAAACTTAACACTTTTACACAGCATGATCGCAGTCTGTTCTTTGACCAATCCTTGGGGGTATAAGTCTCCTAGGATATCTGCAAAGGCACCTTTTGCCCAACCAATCACTGGTGTTCCTAAATGAATGGCTTGAAGTGCTGTCATGCCAATACTTTCGGGGTGATTGGCAAGCGATAATACGATATTGGCCGATGACAGCCATTCACGCATATCAGGCGGATTTTTGCCGATAAAAGAGACCCGATCTTGTAAGCCCAAAGTATGCAGGCGTTGGACAAAATCTTCATAAAAAACACACTGATGAACGCGTGCTGTGGGGTCATCATCCATGATAATTGCGTGAATTTTTGGAAATTTTTCTTGTAGGTTTCCTAAAATATCAATGAGCCATTCTTGACCATATTCAGGGCCGATCGGTGTTGGAAAAACCAACCATTTTTTGTGTTCAAGCTCGGGAAATTGGGCAAAGGTTTGATGTAGCCAATGTACAGATGAGTGGTGGCGATAGGGGTATTTTCGAACATCCACCCCACGAGGCACACAAATGATATCAGGAAACTTGGTGGATTTATCAATTTTTTCTGGTTTTATTTTTTCAAAAATTTTATTAAAATGTTTATCAATACTTTTAGATGCACTGATCAGCAAATCAGCATGAAACAGTGCTTTTGAATAAGAATTGACAGGATAAAATCCATATAAACTTGAAATAATTTTGGGACGCTTGTCATTTGGAAAGGAACGCATAGCCCAATATAACACCCAAGCAGGTGTACGAGAATGTATGTGAATGATATCGGGCTGATGCTGTTCAATGATTTGACGAAGCTTAAGTATGTGTATCAATGCCCACCAGCTTTTTTTGGGCATAGGTAGACGGTAATATATCGCTCCATCACGCACAAGACGCACAACAAGCTTGCTGTCGCTTGGTGCACTGCCGATGATGATAGACTCATGACCAGCTTTGATGAGCGCATGCGAAATGGGATAAATACCACGCTCAGACTCATCATGCCTAAGCGAAGATGACAGTTGAAGAACTTTCATAACTTATCATCTGATATTCAACTGGTTTTATTTTCAAGAAAATCTAAAATTTTCGTAACATGCTCTTTGGCTTTAACATCCCGAAAACTACCAATCATCTCGCCATTTTTATTGTACACAAATGTAGAGCGTACCACGCCAAGATGGGTTTTGCCATACATCTTTTTTTCTTTGATGACATCGTAATATTGGCAAAGTTTTTCATCGGTATCACTAATTAAATCAATCGATAAAGCTTTTTTATTGATAAAATTTTGATGAGATTTGATACCATCTCGAGAGACGCCAAGGATATCAAATCCCAATGATTCAAGCTTGGCTTTATGATGACTAAAATCCACCGCCTGAATGGAACAGCCTTGCGTGTTGTCTTTGGGATAAAAGTACAAAATCAAGCCCTGATGACTTTGATTAAGCAGTTGATTTAGCTGCACAGAAGTGGCTTCTTGGGTATCAGCTGCCACCATGGTTAACTCAAAACTTGGTAGCACGATGGTTTCGTTAGAATTTTGTAGCATTGGTATCTCGTTGTCATTTTAATCATAACAGTTAAACGATGTATATTTTAGCAAAATTTACCCATGAAAGAACATTTTTATTCATCATAATTGCTTAGTAATCATCAATTCTTTCTAAAATACATCAATTTGCAAATTTTTGTTTGGCATCAAAATGACTTTGCGGTAAAATTACAATTTTTTATTTTAATTACAGGCAATTACTTTGCTATTTCGTTCGCTGACCGCTTTTGAATTAAGACTTTAGCGATTATTATCTGGATAGAATATGTCTTTATCATCATATTTAAAAATTAATGAGCGTGGCTCATCCGTGCGTCAAGAAATTATTGCTGGCTTGACGACTTTTTTGGCGATGGTGTATTCGGTCATCGTTGTGCCAAATATGTTATCAGCAGCTGGATTTCCTGCTGAATCGGTTTTTATTGCAACCTGCTTGGTGGCGGGTCTTGGTTCAATATTAATCGGACTTTGGGCAAATGTACCGATGGCGATTGGCTGTGCGATTTCTTTGACAGCGTTCACCGCTTTTAGCTTGGTGCTTGGGCAAGGTGTGAGTATTCCTGTGGCACTGGGTGCAATTTTTTTAATGGGTGTGGTTTTTACCTTAATCTCGGTGACAGGCGTTCGTGCGTGGATTTTACGCAATTTGCCTGCATCGATTGCACACGGTGCAGGTATCGGCATTGGACTGTTTTTACTGCTGATTGCTGCCAATGGTGTGGGTTTAGTTATCAAAAATGATACAGGTTTACCTGTGATGATGGGCGAGTTTATGTCGTTGCCTGTGATTTTATCCTTGGTGGGGCTGGCGGCGATTATTGGTCTTGAGCGATTACGCATTAAGGGCAGTATCTTATGGGTGATTATTACCATTACGATAATTGGGCTACTTTTTGATCCTACCGTGAAGTCAGATGGTGCTATTTTAAAAGTACCAAGCTTTGGTTCAGACTCTTTATTTATGCAAATGGATGTCATGGGCACACTCAATGCAGCAATTTTGCCAGTGGTGTTTGCCTTAGTCATGACGGCAATTTTTGATGCAACAGGTACCATTCGTGCCGTGGCAGGTCAGGCAAATTTACTGGACAAAGATGGTCAAATCATCAATGGTGGTCGTGCTTTGACATCAGATTCAGTCAGTAGCGTATTTTCGGGTATTTTTGGGACAGCACCTGCTGCGGTGTATATCGAATCTGCTGCTGGGACGGCAGTGGGTGGTAAGACAGGCTTGACAGCGATTGTAGTTGGTGTGCTGTTTTTATTGATGCTATTTTTTCAGCCATTGGCATTTTTGGTGCCAAGCTATGCCACCGCGCCTGCACTTATGTATGTCGGTCTTTTGATGCTAAGCAATGTCTCAAAACTTGATTTTGAAGATTTTGTCGGAGCAATGAGCGGTTTAATTTGTGCTGTATTTATTGTTTTGACTGCCAATATTGTCACAGGAATTATGCTTGGCTTTGGTGCGTTGGTACTTGGGCGGGTGATTTCTGGTGAATTTAATAAGCTTAATATTGGCACTGTGATTATCGCTGTCGTTCTTGTCGCATTTTATGCGCTCGGCTATGCCATTTGATGGTAAGCCACCAAAAAACTCTGCCAAAAATAAAATACACCCCAAAGTTAGATCGCTAATTTTGGGGCGGGTTTTATGGCTAAATCAGACTGGCTAAGGTCTCATAAATCTCATGTTGTTTGGCTTGGTTGGATTTAAGTTTGGTGTCAAGCTGAGCACCTTCGATGGCGTAGCGTACCACTTGATACTGTGGATGACTATCGGTAGCAGCGAACTGCTTTTGTTTTTGAGCCATCCAGTTTTGCCACACCTCAAACATATTAGCATCAGCATGAATGGCTGTTAGTAGTCCAGACCAATTGCTGTTCATGCCAATCTTAGAATCTTGAAAAATCACTTGCAAATATGCTTTGGTAAACCGACCTTGAACAGCACCCAATTCATCAGCGATGGATAAAATTGCGGTATTGAGCTGAGCGATATAAAGACCCACCACGGCATTTAACAGCTCTTCTTTATTTTTAAAATGATGAAATAGCCCGCCTTTACTGGTGCCTGCAGCGTCTGCAACTTTTTGCATGGATAAATTTGCCACACCATCACTGACCATCAAGTGCTTGGCTGCCATGATTAACTCATGTTTAAGCTGCTCTGGTTTATTTTTTCGCTTTGTGCCTGATATGCCAGTGTGTAGATTGTTTTCACTAATAAATAAATTGTCATCCATATGATAAACCATTTAAAATTAAAAAATATTTAATAAAACTTATCGTTAATTGGGATCAATAACGGTAAAACTCAATAAAACCAACTGGTCGGTATTTTATAAAACTCTATGAGAATTTGCAAGAAAAGATGCAGCGCTAGGATGAATTTTATTTCTCAGCGGGTAAGCATGATTTGCCAAAAATTATGCTACAATAAGGGGTATTTTATCAGTTTATTTGGAGCGTGCGATGTCAAATCAGAAAAAAATTCCCCATGTGTTGATGATTTTAGATGGTATTGGCCATCGTGAAGAGACCAAAGATAATGCCGTCGCGGCAGCCAATACACCAAACTTAGATGCTTTGCTTGCCAGCTGTCCCAATGGACTGATTTCTGGTTCTGGCATGGATGTGGGATTGCCAGATGGTCAGTTTGGTAACTCTGAAGTGGGGCATATGAATCTGGGGGCGGGTCGTATTTTGTTCCAAGATTCAACTCGAATTATGAATGAGATTGAGTCAGGGGAATTTTTTAATAATTCGGCATTGACGAATGCTGTTCAAGCCATGCTTAACAATGAAGGCGCAGTGCATATTTTAGGGCTTTTGTCTGATGGCGGTGTGCACGCGCACATTGATCATATCAAGGCAGCGGCTAAGCTTGCTTTATCTCAAGGCGCTATGCAAGTGTTTGTGCATGCGTTTTTAGATGGTCGTGATACACCGCCACAGTCTGCCAAAGGCTATGTTACTGATATTGAAGATTATTTTACTCAGCTTAATCAAGAATTTGAAGGTAATGTTAAAATTGCCAGTGTGATCGGTCGATTTTATGCCATGGATCGTGATAAGCGTTGGGATCGTGTGGAATCTTGCTACCAGCTATTAACCGAAGGCAAATCGGTCAGAACCGCAGATAATGCACTAGATGCAATCGAGCAAGCATATGCTGCAGGGGAGACGGATGAATTTGTTGCTGCAACTTTCATTGAAGATGATGGCGTGATTGGTGATAATGATGGCGTGATTTTTATGAATTTCCGTGCTGACCGTGCACGAGAAATCAGCTTGGCTTTTTTGGATGCTAATTTTGATGGCTTTCATCGCCATGTGATTCCTGAATTATCGGCATTTGTTATGCTGACCAAATATTCAGATGAGCTTGAAAATAATCCAAAAACCGACATCGCCTATCATCCAACAAGTCTGGCGAATACCTTGGGTGAATATTTGCAAAATTTGGGCAAAACTCAACTTAGAATTGCCGAAACCGAAAAATACGCACATGTAACCTTTTTCTTTAGCGGTGGTCGTGAAGATCTGTACAACGGCGAAGATCGCATTTTGATTAATAGTCCTGATGTGAAAACATACGACCTAAAGCCTGAAATGAGTGCCTTTGAGGTTACCGAAAAATTAAATGATGCCATCGACTCAGGTAAATATGATGTATTGATTGTCAATTATGCCAATGGTGATATGGTGGGGCATTCAGGGGTATTTGATGCGGCAGTTAAGGCGGTGGAATCGGTGGATCAGTGCATAGGCGAGGTGGTCAAGCATGTTCGTGCCGCTGACGGTCATTTATTAATCACCGCTGATCATGGTAACTGTGAGCAGATGCAAGACTACCAAAGTGGTCAGGTACACACGCAGCATACCACAGAACTTGTACCTTTTATCTATATTGGTGATAAAAAAGCGACTGTGCGTCGTGGCGGCAAGCTGTGCGATGTGTCACCAACACTGTTGGATCTGATGGGGTTAGATAAGCCAAGTCAGATGACTGGAGAGAGTTTATTGGTTTTTTGAGTGATTAAATAAAGAAGGTTTGGTATGCGATTTTCGGCAGTAATAACGGCTTTATTAATTGGTGTGATGGGCTATGTGAGTGCATTTGCCAATCAACAGGCTTTTGATGCTCAAGCAGATGTAGACGATCTGATGATGGATACGCCTACCTTGGATGCTTTGGATGTAGCACCAAATCATTTGTATGGTATTGACGGTTTGCACTCTGGGCGAGTGCCTTTGAATACCATCAGTCCCACCACGCTCAAAACTTTTGTGCAGGTAGTTGATTTGATGCGTCGTGAATACATTGAGCCTGTAGATGATGAGATGTTATTTTATCATGCCATTCATGGGATGCTAAATCGTGTGGATCGCAATGCTGAGTTTCTTGATGCGACTGCCTTTGCCAATCTTAGCTCATTTACCACAGGTAATGTGGCAGGCGTGGGTCTAAAGGCAGTTTGGAAAAGCCAAGATGCACATTGGGTGGTGACTGAAGTGACTGCCGATAGCCCTGCCAAAAGTGCAGGTATTAATGTTGGCGATTATTTACACCAGATTGGTGATATTAAACTGAACCAATCCCAAACTGAAAATGACATCATTCAGCTTTTAAGTGGTATCGCAGGCTCAAGCGTTGATATCACTTATTCAAGAGCAGGTCGATCCAAGCAATCTGCCAATGTTATTCGTAACCAAGTTCAAAAAAGCAGCATTGAAGTTTTTGTTCAAAATGACATTGCTGTCATCAAGCTTCCCGTCTTTCAAAATAACACCAGACAAGATATTATTGATCGTCTTGCCTTGATAGAAGGGCAGGTTCGGGGTGTGGTGATTGATTTACGAAACAATCCTGGTGGTGTGCTTGATTCAGCCGCTGAGGTGGCCTCTTTATTTATGCGAAAGCAAATCGTTACCCAAGTCCAAAACCGAAGTGGCATAGAAAGGGTGATAGAGACGCATGGTTCACCCGTACTAGAATCCATGCCAGTGATTATTTTACAAAACCGCTATTCGGCATCAGCAGCTGAAGTACTGGCAAGTGCATTGCAAACCCATGGACGGGCAATGATCGTGGGTGAGACCAGCTATGGTAAGGGTTCGGTGCAATCGGTGATTCCTTTGGGGAATAATCAAGGCATCAAGATGACCACCGCACATTATCTCACGCCCAATGGCAAAAAGATCGATAAAATCGGTGTAGTGCCTGATGTGAGTTTTAAACCACCTTCTAATGACTCACAAGACGATGAATGGTTGCGTTTGAGCCTAGATTTGATGGAGCGAGTAAAAACAAACCAAAGTTGATTTAAGGCGACCAAAATCGCCATCATAAGATTATCAAGTGACGCTTTTGATGGCTAATTTTATCAGTGAGTCTGTACCAGCCCATGCCTGATGGCAAGGTGTGTGAGTTTGACATCGCTATCAATGCCCAGTTTATCAAAAATCCGATAGCGATAAGTATTGACTGTTTTGGCGCTCACAAATAGCTGATCGGCAATTTGCTGTGTACTTTGACAGTTAACGACCATCATGGCAACCTGTTTTTCACGCTCAGATAAGGCATCAAATGGCGACTCTTTTTGTTCACCAAGTACCGTTTCGGCAAGCTGCTCGGCAACATCATGACTAAAATAACGCGATCCTGCGTGTACTTTTTTGATGGCACGAATCATCTCATCAAGCGGCGTGCCTTTGGTGATATAGCCATTGACGCCCGCTTTTAAAAGCATGGAAGGATATGGCTGAGCTGTCAAACTTGAAACAGCAAGCACCTTGATATTTGGATTAAATTGCTTGATGCGTCGAGTGGCTTCCACACCATTAATATTTGGCATATTGACATCCAACAAAACAACATCAGGACTTAGGGCACGCACTTGTATCACCGCACTGTCGCCATCAATTGCTTCACCGACAACTTCAATATTTAGATCGTCATCAAGCATCCGAGTGATGCCCATTCTTACCAAATCATGGTCATCTACGACCAAAACTTTAATACTCATCAAACGCCCATACTATTTATTGATTAGAATATTGTAACAAGAATTTAGGTTTGTGTCGCCATTTTATTGCAAAATCATGCATTAATAAATAAGATTTGGCTAATCTATCATTTTAGATATAAAAAGAGCCCAAGATGACTTGAGCTCTGTGATACTGAGTAAATATTAGCCTTTTAAAGCTTTAATTGCAGCATTCAAGCGGCTCTTGTGGCGAGCGGCTTTATTTTTATGGATAATGCCTTTATCAGCCATACGGTCAATGACTGGCACAGCTTTGTTATAGGCTTCGGTTGCAAGCTCATAAGACTTTTCTTCAATTGCAGAATTGACGCGTTTGATGTAGGTACGCACCATAGAGCGTTGAGATGCGTTGTGCTGACGACGCTTAGTATTTTGACGAGCGCGTTTACGAGCTTGTGCAGAGTTTGCCATAGGGTAAATCCTTAAAAAGTAAAATGATAAATTGTAAAAAGTGGGGCAATGTGTTTGAGGAAGACACACCGCTTGGACAATATGCCATCTATGATACCAAAATCTTGGCAATCTCACAATATGCAAATAAAAATTTTCTTAGTCGATTGACTGACGGACTTGATGCTTGATTTTTTTGATGGATTTTGTGCTAGAATAATCTAGAACAAGAAATGTAAAATCAGCACTTGGTGCAATCGCTTGATTGCTTAAAGATAATGTATGTATTATTTATGTATTATTTAGCGTGAGTGAAAATTGATGAAAACCAAAGCAATCTTAATCGGTGGTTCGAGTCGAGTGGGCGAGGCACTGGCACAAGAGCTTGCACTGATCTATGAGTCGGTGATACTCATCACGCGTACTCAGCCGCGTGCCATGAGTGCAAATATGCAGGTGTATCATGTGGCGGATTTTCGGGCACTGGCATCGACCATTGAGACGGTGGCAATTGGTGCTGATACAGATGCTTTTAGTTGTCTTGGCGTCTCAAAACAGCAAGTACCAAGTCATGATGAATTTTATCAAGTCAATGTTCTATATAATTTAGAATTTGCCAAAGTATGCAAACAAAAGGGCGTGCAACAGTTTTATTTTTTATCCAAAGAAGGTGCCGATGCACCCAATCATGACGATGAACTAACAGCCAAGGCAGATGTAGAATATGATTTACGCACGCTAAGTTTTGACACATTGGCAATTTTTCGTTTGTATCGCTTAACCTTGCCCAAGCACCGCCTGAGCCTAAAAAACCTCGGTAGCCAAGCACTCAATGGTGTATTATCTAAACTAAATAAAAACAAACGCGCGCTTGAGCCAAAACAGGTCGCCGCTTGTATGGCGATTACCGCCTATAAGCATAACCATCAGCCGCAGCTACGCACACCAAACCAAGCCACGATCATCACACATGAACAGATGCTCAACAGCGTCATTCGTCCCAATAAAAAATCCAAGTAACCAAATCTTAGTCTAAGATGGCTATCTGATGTGTGATTAAGTGATTAAGCTGAACACGGTTTAATTGGTGGCTAGATTTGGGATATGGATTGGCTGGTTTTCATTTGATTGCCCAAATAAAATCCGTGATTACCTACATTTTTTGGGCATTTTATGCTAAAATATTGCCTTATTTTTAAGGTATTTATGCATAGGTTTGGTGATGAGATATTTACCATAACTGTGTAAATTAATCGTTTGTAGCAAGGATTATTTATGAGTGATTCGGTCAGTCCAATTGGCATTGTCGAAGAATTAAAGCGTTCGTATTTGGATTATGCGATGAGCGTCATCGTTTCTCGTGCGCTGCCTGATGTGCGTGATGGACTTAAGCCTGTTCACCGCCGTATTTTATATGCCATGCATGAGCTTGGGAATGATTATAATAAAAAATACCTCAAATCGGCGCGTGTGGTCGGTGATGTGATTGGTAAATATCATCCACATGGCGATACTGCCGTCTATGATGCCATTGTGCGTATGGCACAAGATTTTAGCTTGCGTTATATGTTGGTCAATGGCCAAGGTAATTTTGGGTCAATGGATGGTGATCCGCCAGCAGCCATGCGTTATACAGAAATGAAAATGCAGAAGCTAACGCATAAAATGCTTGCCGATCTTGATAAACAGACTGTCGATTGGGAAGATAACTACGACGGTTCGATGAAAATGCCAAGTGTGTTGCCTGCTCGTATTCCAAATTTATTGGTCAATGGTGCAACAGGGATTGCTGTCGGTATGGCAACCAATATGGCACCACATAATCTCACAGAAGTGCTTAATGCCTGCTTAGCATACGCCGAAGATCCAAATATTTCAACCGATGAGCTAATTAGCCATATTTCAGGGCCAGACTTCCCAACGGGCGGTATTATCCATGGCAGAAGCGGTATCATCGATGCTTATCGTACTGGCAAAGGTCGTTTACACATTCGTGGCCGCTATCACATTGAGCCAATGGGCGACAGCGGTGCAAACAAAGACCGTGAACGCATTATTTTTACACAAATTCCCTACCAAGTTAATAAAGCCAATCTGATCAAGCATATCGCTGATTTGGTCAATGCCAAAAAAATTGAAGGCATCACCGAAATTCGAGATGAATCAGATAAAGAAGGTGTACGAGTGGCGATCGATTTACGCCGTGGCGAAAATTGTGAGGTAATGGTTAATAATTTATTTAACCAAACGCCACTTGAAACAAGCTTTAGTATTAATATGGTGGCATTGGATAATGGTCAGCCTAAGCTTATGACGCTGCATGACTTGGTGGCGGCGTTTATTCGCCATCGTCAAGAGGTAGTCACACGCCGTACAATTTTTGAGCTGAATAAAGCATTGGCACGCGGGCATTTGCTTGAAGGATTGGCCATTGCACTTGCCAATATTGATGATATCTTACAGACCATCAAGCAGTCAGCCAATCGCAGTCAAGCTCGAGAAAATTTATTGGTGCGTACTTGGCAGTCAGCTGGTGTTGTCGCCATGCTTGACGCAGCAGGTGCTAAATCTATCCGCCCTGAGATGATTGATGGCGAGGATCTTAAAGCACCGTATGGCTTGATTGAGAACAAAACCCGCTATCGTCTGTCGCCTGACCAAGTGAACGCCATTTTGGATATGCAGTTGCATCGCTTGACTGGGCTTGAGCAGGATAAATTAACGGGTGAGTATCAAGAAATTTTGGGTGAGATTGCACGCCTGACTCTGATTTTAGATGATTTTGATGTCTTAATGGGCGTGGTGCGTGCCGAATTGATTGACATTCGTGATGAATTTGGTGATGAGCGTAAAACTGATATTGTCGATGCTCGTCATGATTTTAATCGTGAAGATTTAATCCCTGAACAAACGGTTGTTTTGACAGTTTCTCGTACAGGCTACGCCAAGACTCAGCCGATCAGTGACTATCAGGCTCAAAAGCGTGGGGGTAAAGGACGCTCAGCGACTTCCATGAAAGAAGATGATGTGATTGAGCATTTGTTGGTGACCAGTACACATGCCCATATTTTATGCTTTACCAATACAGGTCGTGTCTTTAGATTGCGTGGGTTTGAAATTCCGATTGCCAGTCGTGGCTCAAAAGGTCGTCCTTTGGTGAATTTGATTAATCTTGAGTCAGATGAGTCGGTCACAGCAATTTTGCCTGTCAATGACCTAAAAGACGAAAATAGCTTTGTGTTCTTTGCAACAGCATCAGGGACAGTCAAGCGTGTGGCTTTATCACAATTTGCCAATCTGCGTGCTGGAGGCTTGCGAGCGATTGATTTGGCGGAAGGTGATACCTTAATTGGCGTTGCGATCACCGATGGTGAACAAGAGATTATGCTATTTAGTAATGAAGGTAAAGCCATTCGCTTCAAAGAACATAGTATCCGTGCCATGAGCCGAGTTGCCAAAGGCGTTCGTGGCATGCGTGTGAATTTGCTTGCAACAATTGATGAAGAAGAGCTGTTGGATGAAGATGGCGATGAAATCAGCGATGATTTTGCGGTGAGCCGAGTTGTGTCTTTGGTGGTTGCACCCAAACAAGGTGAGATTTTGTGTGCTTGTGAAAATGGTTTTGGTAAACGCACGCCGATTGATGATTATCCAACCAAAGGTCGTGGCGGTAAAGGTGTTATTGCAATCAAGACCTCTGAGCGGAATGGTCAGTTAGTCAAGGCGATTGCAGTGACTGGCGAAGAAGATGTCATTTTGATTTCGGATAAAGGCACTTTGGTGCGTACGCCTGTGGCTCAGATTGCTACCGCTGGTCGCAATGCTCAAGGCGTTAAGCTGATTCGCATTGCTGATGAAGAGGTATTGGTTGGCATGGCGTGTGTTGAACATGATGAAGACGAAATCGAAGAGTCAGAGGTATTGGCTGATGTGGTGCAACAGGCATCCGAGTCTATTCAATAAATATTCAGCCAAGCTTATTGGCGTGGCTTTTTGGAATTGTCAATCATGTTACACTTATATCATTTGAACAACTCTCGTTCTTTTAGAGTGGTTTGGCTGCTTGAAGAGCTTAAATTGGCTTATGGCTTAGAGTATCAGCTCCATTTGATTGAGCGTGATAAAAAAACTTTTTTAGCACCCAAAAATCTTGAGCAGATTCACCCCATGGGGAAGGCACCGATTTTAATCGATGACAGACTGCCTAAGGGGGAGCAAGTTTTGGCAGAATCTGCACTGATTTTATCTTATTTATTAAAAGCTTATGATTCTAAAGCGTATTTTTATCCTGCGGCAGCTGCCCCAAACGAACAAGCCAATGACAAAGTATGGCGTGATTATACTTTTTGGATGCATTTTGCAGAAGGGTCAGTGATGCCACCTTTGGTGATGGGGCTGATTTTAGATAAAGCTCGCCAAAAATCTCCTTGGTTTGTTAAACCTGTACTCAATAAATTCAACTCAAGTATTCATCAGATCATTTTGGATAAGAATTTGATGAATGCTTTAAAGATGCTAGAGATGGCTTTGTCTGATAAGTTATACTTAACAGGGAAATTTAGTGCCGCTGACATACAGATGTATTTGGCAGTGTATGGCGTACGCTTGCGTGGATTGATACCACAAACGCACACCAATACGCATGCTTGGCTTGGCACTTGTGAAGGCCGCCAAGGTTTCAAATCCGCTATTTCTTTGGCAGGTTCACCTTTATAATTAGGCAATTACCAAGGAGATGATGGTGATGAACAAGAATAAACCAGTCATTTTACAAAACAGTGGTATCAAGATTTTGGTGGGCATGCTATGTTTCTTGAGCTTTGTGGCAGGATATTTTGCCCATCAGTCACGCCAAATGAATTATTGCAAATCTATCAACCAAATACCCATCGTTCAAAGCGGTATTGTGATTTGCCAAATTAGCAATCCAAATACTTAAAGATCAAGATGGTATGATACGCCTTTGATGGGATTTGGCTTATTTTGTTAAAATTTCTGCCAATTTTGATTTATTATGGATATTATCCCAATGAACCAATGCTTGTAAGCGTCTTTTATAAACTTCTGATAAAATTAAATTTTTACTGTCAGTTTGTTGTTTAAGTAGAATATCTTTTAAGGCGGTGCAAATCAGTCCATAAAATACTGGCGTGATAGCTTTGAGATCTTGATTAGACCAAGATTGGATGAATCTTTGCCAGTATTGCTGTATTTGACTTTTATGAACATCACTCAAAGCAGCAATGACAAAATACGCACAGCTTTGAGTCGTTGTTGTATCATCTTGTAAGAGTTCATTTGGTAATGTGCTGACTGTGGCAATGATTTCATCTAATAATGGGCTGTTAAAACTTGCCCAATTGGGCAGTTTGGGTAAATCAATCTCTTGTCGCTTAAGATGGTTAGATAATGGTAAATGTGCTTGTGCCATGCCTGAGTGTTCGATGACAAATGCCAAAGGATCAGATTTGAGCAAAATGGGGGTATAAATCAGATGCAGTCCGATTTCGGTGATTGCATCGGTGGCGTCGTGGCGGTTATAGTTAATTAACTCAACTTTTGGGCTAAACTGTCCTTCTCGACCAATGGCTTTTAATTTTTGATAAATATCACCATTTAACCACCATTTTAAGCTAGAGCCTTTTGGTAGCAGTTCGGTCAGCTGCCTGAGCGTTGCCATGGCTTGTGCCTTAGATTCGGGGCGTGTCAGGTCATATTGACTTGCCAAAACGCCATAAATATAATCCGATAAGCTCACCGCACCCTCGATGGCATTACGCATTGCGGCTGCCCCGTGAGATTTTAGGTAAGTGTCAGGATCATGATGATCGGGCAAAGTTAAAAATTTAAGCTCACGGCCATCGTTTAAGACAGGTGCGGCAATTTCTAGCGTACGCCACGCTGCCCGCTGCCCTGCATTATCACCATCAAAACATAAAGTAAGCTGATTATTATAGCGTAACAGTCGCTCAATTTGCTTTTCGTTGGCGGCAGTACCCATAGGCGCTACCGCCCCATAAATCCCTGCTTGGTATAAGGCAATAACATCCATATAACCCTCAACCAGTAGGTAGTTTTTGGCTTTTTGTTTGCGTGATTCATACAGACCATACAAAATCTGCTGCTTTTGAAAAACAGGCGATTCACTTGAGTTGATGTATTTTGGGTTTTCATCACCTAGGCTTCGCCCAGCAAAGCCCACAACACGCCCTTGATTATCACGAATGGGGAAAATCACCCGATGACGCAATAAGCAAAAAGTCCTGCCATTGCTTTTAGATGATTCTCGAACCAAACCTAATATTTTCAAACCCTCAATATCCTGAGGGAAAACTTGTTCCAAGTGCTGCCAACCGTCAGGTGCATAACCTAGACCAAAGGTTTGTATGGTCTCTTCGGTAAGGCCACGATCTAAAAAATACTGTTTTGCAAAAGCAAAGCTGCCAAGCATCGACCGATAATAATCATGCACTGCGGTTAGTAGACTGTATAAATCACCTTGTGCTGCATTGGGCGGCTGAGCCAAAATGGGTGCTTGAGTGCCATAAAGTTCATTTACTTGACTGGCGTGATGGCTTAGATTAGCCAATCCAGAATAAGTATCGTATGTCGATAAATCATTAGCCCAGTCGGTTGCTGGTGATGGGCGTGTATCGGACTGATGATTGGTGAGGTTTTGAGCAGTGTGATTGGGCAAAGGTTGAGTTGGGGGTTTGACACCCTGAGTCTTAACGGTTTTTTTGTATTTAAATTTTTTTTGATAAGTGTCATCTTTGGGCAGCTCGATACCCGTTTGTTCGGACAAGAATTTGACCGATTCAATAAAGCTCATCCGTTCAAATTCTTTTAAAAAAGTGATCGGATTGCCCTTGGTGTGGCAGCCAAAGCAATAATATAAGTTGGTTTCAGGATTGACATAAAAGGAAGGTGTTTTTTCACCATGAAAGGGGCAACAGCCTTTGTATTCACGACCTGCTGCTTTGAGCGTGGTGTGTTTACCAATGATTCCCACTAAGTCAGCTTGACTATTGAGCTGCTCAATGATGGACTCGGGGATATTCATGTCCAAAATTCCAATTAATGCAATAATCTCAGGCGACTATACACCACCTGAGATTATAATTAACAAATGATAACTTGCTTAAAAACTGGCATTAGCGTGGTATTTGATTTAGTTGTCCAGCGTCTGCCTCTGCTGATGGCAAGTCCAAACTGATGGCAGGGCGGTGATTTGTACCGCCAGCTGCAGGAATATCCTCTGGGATTTGGGTTGTGGCAGGTAAGCTAATCGCACCTGCTTGGCTGATGATTTGGGTGCGTGTTGTGCCATGATATTGACCTTGATAGCTGTCAAGGTTTTCGCTGACACGCCCCAAACGCCCAAAGCTTAGTGCTGATAATACCTTCTGCGTGCGTGTCTTGGCACCCGTATCATTGAGGCGTACTGAGCCATCTTGATTAAGATATTGCGGATAGTTAATTTGCAGTAGCTGCTTGTACTGATTGGCGGTCTCGGTCAAGCCAAGCTTTTGATTGGTATGAGCCAAAATTGCGATGGCTTCGGGTACACCTGTGGACTGTGGATAGTATTGAAACACCCACTTAGCTCGGTTGGCGGCAGCCACCATCGCATCACGCTTGACATACCAACGCGCTGCCACCAATTCATGCTCAGCAAAGTCATTATAAATGGCAATCATGCGTTGTGCAGCATCGGTAACATACGGACTATCAGGATAGTGCTTAAGCAGGTTTTGAAAATCTCGGAAAGCTAGGCGTAGATAAGTCACATCACGATGAGATTGATCAAATCTAAATAAACGAGAGGCCTTAGGAGCGCCGCCCATATGAGTCACGCCTTGGACATACAGTGCATAATCTACTGAACGGCTGTTTGGGTATCGGCGAATAAACTCTTCTGTACTTTGTAGAACTGCTTCAAAATCATTGGCTTTGTATTGGGCATAAATGAGATCTAGCAGTGCCTGCTGTGCATATTGACCTGTTGGATAAAAGGTTCGAATGTTATTTAGTGCTTCAATGGCGTTACGATTTTGATTTTTATCAAGTGCTTCACTGGCCTGTTGGTAATATGCAGCATCTGTTTTTTCAGCCGTCTCTACGGTATCAGCCTTGCGGTCAAACAGTCCGTTCACGCTTTGGCAGCCTGTAACAGTCAAAGTTGCTGCCATCATGGCGGCAATCAGCTTGTTTTGTGATTTCATAGGAATTCTCATGAATTGATCTAAATTTGGGCTAGTTTAGCATGTTTTTATGGGTCTGACAATGAATGTCTATTGGCTGTATAAACACATAAAACCCATTCAAAAAATCGCTTGGATAATGAGTAAGACCAGCCAATTTAGATATTTTGGATAAAAGTAAAAATGCGTCGATATATCAGCAGCCTATCTTATCAAATTTGATAAAATATGCTAAAGTGGTCTAAATTTATTCTTAGGCTTTATTATGAATCATGACGAATTGATGAATAACTTGGCAGATCAGGCACCTGACTGCGGCATAGATGAGGATGGTGATGCTGATGATCTGATTGATACAGATGAGACGGCCAGCCAAACACTGACCCAAATTCATCTGACGCATAGTGTCAGTACCGAGCAAATTGGCGTTAGGCTTGATAAGCTTTGTGCGGATATTTTTGGGGATTTTTCACGCGCAAATTTAAAAAAATTCATCGATGAAGGTCAATTGACAGTTAATAGCAAGGTGGTTAAGCCAAAATATGCAGTCAAAATGGGTGATATCTTAAAGCTAGAAGCTGTCCATCAGTCTCATTTAGAGGATTTGCCTGAAAATATTGATATTGATATTATTTATGAAGATGAGGCAGTGATTATTATTAATAAGCCTGCAGGTATGGTGGTGCATCCTGGTGCTGGTAATCGTACGGGTACTTTGGTGAATGCACTGCTGTATCACTTTCCTAAGCAGGCGCATTTGCCACGAGCAGGATTGGTACATCGCATTGACAAAGACACAACGGGGCTGCTTGTCATTGCACGCACAAAATCAGCTCAGCTATCTTTGATTGATCAGCTAAAGGATAAAAGTGTCTACCGTCATTATCAATGTATTGCTTTGGGTGCAGTGCACGAAGTGCTTCGCCATGCTCAAATTGATGCGCCCATTGGTCGGCATAGCACCCATCGGACTAAGATGGCAGTGAAACAAACGGGCAAGCCTGCTTTAACGCACATTGTCAATGCCAAGTATTTGCATGAGCGTTACAGTCTTTTGGATATTCATCTAAAAACAGGTAGAACGCATCAAATACGCGTGCATCTGTCTTATGTTGGTCATCCACTGGTCGGCGATCCTGTCTATGGCACATCGCCGCGTGCAGGTTTATCCGACAGGCAAAGATGTGCAATTTTGGATTTTGGTAGGCAGGCGCTTCATGCATACATGCTGGGTTTTATTCATCCTGTTACTGGCGAGGCGATGAAATTTCATGCACCGCTACCTAAAGATATGCAGCAGCTGATTGAGATCTTAAACGATGATGCCCAATGAAAATATGACGCTGCCTTTGGATATTCTTTATCAAAATGATGATGTGATGGTTATACAGACTCACGCTGGCGTGTCTGATAAAGCCGATCAGCTGACAGGTCATGACGATAATCAATTGGCACTTTATGGCAAATTTAATATGGCACTTCATGTCAATGATGTGCCATCTTGGGTGCTGAATCGACGGGCAAGGCTACTTGCTTGGCTGTATGAGCAAGCAGGTGCTAATCAAATCCACTGGCTAAATCAAGTCCATGGTAATGTTGTGATTGATGTTGATCAGCCAAGATCACAGTCGCTAAGCTTGGCAGATGCCTTGATCACTCAGCGTACTAAGACAGCACTGGCGATTATGACGGCAGATTGTGTGCCTATAGCGATATTTGAAAAAAATGGCGGTGCGGTCGCCTGTATTCATGCAGGGTGGCAAGGGCTGACCAATGGCGTAATCGCCAAAACAGTCGCTTTGATGCCAACTTCTTCCAAGCTATTTGCTGTCATCGGTGCGTGTATCTCACTGCCAGCGTATGAAGTGGATCAGCACTTAGCTGAGCATATCATTGATGAGGTGGTAACAAATAAACTCGTCTTACTTGATAGGCAGGTGCTGTTTGATATGCTAATCAAACCTTCTAATAACCGTGGTAAGGCATATCTTGATATTAAGAGCTTGGCTCGGTTACAGCTTGAAAAATTCGGCATAACAGTGCTAAATGATACCGTGCCATGCAGTTATTTATCGCCAAAATATTATTCGTACCGTCTGCAAACGCACACCAATCGCCCCGCAATCGGCAGAATGGCGATGCTTATCATCAAAAAATAACCGCTGATATGATACTATTTTATCGGAATATTTGGGTAATGTATGATTAATTTGGTGCAAAATGTCAGTCACGCAGGATTATCAATATCAATAAATGCCACATCAATGCCCAATTGTTGATTGATGACCTCACCGAGTCGAATCACACCGCCACGCTCTGTGGCGTGATGACCTGCAGCAAAATAATCCACACCAAGCTCACGCGCCATGTGTGTTGTGCGTTCAGAAATTTCACCTGAAATAAACGCATCACAGCCCATGGTTGCCGCTTGCTCAATCATATCTTGTGCGCCGCCTGTGCATAGGGCGATTTTATTTAGTCGGCGATCGCCATCGGTGGCGGCAATATGTAAGGGCGTGCGTCCTAAAACTTTGGTAATTTTATCGGCAAATTCGGACGCCAAAATAGGGTTTGTGGTTGCCACATTACCAATCGGGTGCTTTTGGTCAGGATACAATGTGCCCGTAATCGTCAAATCAAGCATATCAGCCAAGGTGCGATTATTGCCAATGTCAGGATGGGCGTCAAGTGGCAGGTGATAAGCAATCAATGAAATGCCATTTTGCATAAGTTTACGCACGCGCGCGCCCTTCATGCCCACCAAGGGTTGGTCTTCACCTTTCCAAAAATATCCATGATGCACCAAGATCGCCTGTGCTTTGGCTTGGATTGCTTGATCGATTAAGGCTTGGCAAGCAGTTACTCCAGTAATAATCCGTTCAATGGGTCTGCCTGCATCGACTTGTAATCCATTTGGGCAGTAGTCTTGGAACTCATGAGCATTAAGATAGTTGTCACAAAACTTGACCAAAGCTTGGATGCTGATGGTTGTCATAAATTTTCCTATGCAAATTTAAGGTATTGTATTCGCTTTTGAAAGATTATGCAAATGCACAGACAGCTTAAGAAACCAACTGTTTACGCTTGTATTAAGCACAGTTTGCCCCTATTATTGACTATCAGCAGCTAAAAGTGAGTACCTTAATGTCAAACAAATCACCAAATCCTCATTTTTCCCCTGAGCAAGTGCATGAAATTAATGAGCAATTTGCCATCAGTGGCATGACTTGCCAATCGTGTGCCACACGCATCGAAAAAGTACTGAGCAAAAAGTCCGCCATTCATCAAGCGACAGTCAATTTTGCAACAGAGGTATTACAGATCTCTTATGATGCCAATCAGGCTAATCGTGATGAGGTGATGGCTTGGGTAGCAAAAGCAGGCTTTGAGGCTGTGCCGATGGCGGATCGCCAAGACCAACAAAAGATGCCTTGGGATTTGATAATCCTTTGGGGATTATCATTACCATTTTGGGTGGGCATGCTTGGTATGTTGTTTGGATCACACGCATTGATGATGCCTGTATGGATTCAGTTTGTCTTAGCAAGCATTGTGCAAGTTGTGTTCGGTGCGCGCTTTTATTTGGGTGCTTGGGCGAGCATTAGGGGCGGGCTTGCTAATATGGATGTTTTGGTTGCACTTGGTACAACAGCAATTTGGGCGTATTCAAGCTATGTATGGCTGACCGATCTGCACGCCATGCATATGGTATATTTTGAAGCATCGGTGATGGTCATTGCATTTGTTAGGCTTGGTAAATATCTTGAGCATCGCACCAAAACACAAAGCCTAAACAGCTTAGGCTTATTGACGCAGCTGATTCCTGCAGAAGTCAATCGGCGTATCGATGATAAATGGGTCAAAACCAACATTGAGCATATTAAAGTTGGTGATGTGCTACTGGCGAATACTGGTGATAAGATCGCCGTAGACGGTGTGGTGCAAGGTGGATTTGGTGTCTGCAATGAATCTCATCTGACAGGCGAAAGCTTACTCATTGATAAGAATATCGGTGATACGGTGTATGCAGGCAGTAGCGTAGAAGATGGCTCAATACACTACCAAGCAGCCGCAACAGGCACAAAAACTCAGCTTGGTGATATGATGTCAGCACTTCAAGATGCACAAGGTACCAAGGCAGATATTGCCAGATTTGCCGATAAAGTTGCAGCCGTCTTTGTGCCTGTGGTGGTTGTATTGGCGATGATGAGTTTTTTGGTCAATTATCTACTTGGTGCAGATTTTGATATCGCATTAATGCGTGGCGTCGCTGTGCTTGTGATTGCTTGCCCTTGTGCGCTTGGACTTGCAACACCTGCTGCGATTATGGCAGGCATGGGCACAGCAGCACGCCATGGTGTATGGTTTAAAGATGCGGTCAGCCTTGAGTCTGCTGGTAGCATTGATACCATCATTTTTGATAAAACAGGCACGCTGACTTTGGGTCGTCCAAGTGTCCAAAAAATCCAATGCTTAAGCAGTAAGATAAATAAATCGCAGGCTCTTGGATTGACAGCAAGCATAGAGCAGTACGCCAGCCACCCTTTGGCAAATGCCTTGGTGGAAGCTGCCAAAGATAAAAATTTACCTTTATATGAAGTATCTGATATCCAAAGTACCACCGGTCAAGGGCTGATGGGGTATGTTGATGGCATCGGACAACTAAAAGTGGGAACACCCAAATTTATTGGTCTAGAGACATGGCAGGCAGATGACCACTGGTCGGATGCAAGCTTGGTTGGGTTGGCTATAGATGATGAGCCGATGGCGGTTTTTGGTCTGAGCGATACACTAAAGGCAGACGCACACAGCATCATCGGCCGCATTCATCATGATGGGATCAAGACTTATTTAATGAGCGGTGATCGCCAATCCGTTGTCGATGGCGTAGCAAATCAGCTTGGTATTACCGCCGCTTTTGGGCAAATGTCGCCAAGAGATAAGATGTCCGCCATTGAGACATTAAAAACCCAAGGTAAGCGGGTTGTTATGGTTGGTGACGGTGTCAATGATGCACCTGCGATGGCAGCATCACACGCCAGTTTTGCAGTCGGCAGTGCCACTGGCGTCGCTAAGCATACCGCATCAGCACGCTTGTTGGGCGATTCGCTGAACCATGTTTTTTATGCTTATCGTATTGCGTGCATGACTTTAACCAATATTAAGCAAAACTTCTTTTTTGCACTGGTTTATAATTGTATCGGCATTCCATTGGCTGCAATCGGGCTACTTAATCCCATGATGGCGGCAGCTGCGATGGCACTAAGCTCAATTTCGGTGCTGTTAAATGCCATGCGACTAAAGCGTGTACAGCTTACGCCGAATGATATGCACTCAGATAAATCCGTGGGCTAATATCATCTATTTTGTTGACTGAATAGGGGCGGGGCTAAGTTTGGCTGATAAAAAATAATTATTCTTATTTATACAATATTTGTTATAATAGCGATATTTTGATCGACCAATTAATATCAGGTTTTTTATGCCAAATTTAACCCTTTTCACTCATTTTAAAAAGCAGCGTGGCTCAACCAATCAAATTTTGGCATTGTTTTTGATTGCGCTTGCTGTTTCTGCATTGATTGTCGCTGTGATTGGCTATAAATTTGGCTATCGTCAAGGCATGCACAGTGTTGAGCGTACTGTCTTAGCAAAGCATGATGCAGCGGTCAATGTCAGTGAGCTGACCGCTGAAAATGTGCGGCTAAAGCAGGAGATGACAACTGCCATCCAAGAGCGTGATATCAGTCGATCGACACTAAATAATCTGCGTACAGATTATGACAATCTAAAGACAACCAATTTACAACTTGAGCAGGTCAATGAGCTGCTAAAAAATGCAGTTGCCGAGCAGGGCGGTGTGGCATTATCTATCATGGCATCAGAAATCATTGCTTTACCGAATGATACCTTTGAATATCGCTTTGATGTATCCATGCTTGATATTTCTGGAAAAGCCGTTAAGATGATTCCTAAATTGACTTTACTAAACGAAACCAGTATGGTTGAGATACCGCTTGAGCCATCAAGCTATGATATTCGTGGTGTGGCAAATATTCGTGGTCGATTTATCATGCCTGATGGCTTTGAGCCGAAGCAAATGAAGCTTGAGCTGGTCGCTGGCAATCAAAAAGTTCAGCAGTTGTATAATTGGCAAATTGGCAAAATCATCACCAATGCACCACCTTCATTGGCAAAAATGTCACATTCAAGCCATCGACCAATTAAAAAAAGCACACAATAATTTATGGGTACTTTTTATCACCAATACAGGCGAGGCAGTGGCTTTCGCCTGTTTTATATTAACCAAAATTGAAATTTTGAGCAGTAATACGATATGATGAAGCAGTGCGGCAGTTATTTTTTGATAAAGGCAGTTCAAGATTTTAAATCACCTTCTAAGCATCGGTCAGATACCGATGTCATCACCGAAACCAAAATTCAAGTCAAACAGCCCAAGCTGTACACAGTGATTATGTATAATGATAATTATACGACCATGGATTTTGTGGTATATGTACTCGTTGAGATTTTTCAGCACAATATTGATAAGGCGTATCAGCTTATGATGCAGATTCATGAGTCAGGACAAGCGGCGGTCGCTTTGTTGCCTTATGACTTAGCTGAGATGAAGGTAGATGAAGTGACGGCATTGGCAGAACAAGAGTCTTATCCGTTACTTACGACAATTGAGCCTGCCTAATTTTTAGATTTTATGATAAGGGTTATTATGTTAAGTCCTGAATTGTTAACGATTCAAGAGTTTATGCTGAAGTTCGCCAAGCAACATTCACATCAATTTATCAGCGTTGAGCATTTGTTGATGGGTTTATTAAAAGATGCTTTTACCGTCAGAGTACTTGAGGAGTGTGGTGCTGACAGCGAATTTATTTTATCAAGTATCAAGCAATATCTTAAAGATTTCATGCCCAAGCGTGAAGATATCGACCCATTGCCAACCAAAAGCCTAAATCGTGTGATGCAGCGTGCGATTTGGCAAGTCCAAGCCAGCCAAACCCAGCAGCTGGTCAAACCCATTGATACACTTGTCGCAATTTTTAAAGAAGAACGCAGTTATGCCAATGAGTTGATCCAGTCTTGTGGCGTGGATATTTTATCGGTTACTCGTGCAATTTCGATTCATCAGCGTTCTGCACATGATGCTTATGGCGGTGTTGACGAGTCTGCCAATCAATCGACAAAGCCCAAGCAAAATCCGCTGGATGCTTATACTTTAAATCTTAATGAGCAAGCCAAGCAAGGTAAAACCGACCCGTTGGTTGGGCGAGCAGATGAAATTGAACGCACCGTCCAAATCCTGTGCCGCCGCCGCAAAAATAACCCGCTTTTGGTTGGTGATCCTGGTGTTGGTAAAACAGCCATTGCTGAGGGTTTGGCTTGGCTGATTGTGAACGGCAAGGCACCAAAACCGCTTGCCAATGCTACGATTTACAGCCTAGATATGGGTGCACTGATTGCAGGCACGAAGTTTCGTGGTGAGTTTGAGGCACGCATGAAAGATTTGATTGACGAGCTAAAAGATACACCAGAGGCAATTTTATTTATTGATGAGATTCATATGATTATTGGGGCAGGTGCGTCCATGGATAGCAGTATGGATGTATCAAATCTCATCAAGCCTGCACTTGCCAAGGGGTATATTCGCTCAATTGGTTCTACAACATTTGCTGAGTATCGACAAGTTTTTGAAAAAGATCATGCACTATCTCGGCGTTTTCAAAAAATAGACATTAAAGAGCCTTCGGTATCTGATACAATCGCCATTTTACAAGGGCTAAAAGGATATTACGAAGATTTTCATGGCGTGGCATACACCGAAGATGCCATTGAGGCGGCCGTTAAATTATCTGTTAAGCATATTCATGAAAGATTTTTGCCCGATAAAGCCATTGATGTGATCGATGAAGCAGGCTCTTTTGTGCGTTTGCATCATGATAAAGCCGCCAATCATAGCCAAAAAGATGCCCAAAAAACCTCATCATCAACCCAAGTTGATATTGATATCATAGAACAAGTGGTCGCAAAAATTGCACGCATACCGCCCAAATCAGTCTCTCATGATGATAAGAATATTTTAAAAAATTTAAATGCTAATCTAAAGCAGATGGTTTTCGGTCAAGACCAAGCCGTTGATACGCTTGTTGATGCGATTTTGCTTGCACGCTCAGGATTAACCCATCCTGATAAACCCATTGGCTCATTTTTATTTTCAGGTCCGACGGGTGTTGGCAAAACCGAAATCAGCCGCCAGTTGGCTTATTTGCTTGGTGTGCCTTTGGTGCGGTTTGATATGAGTGAATATATGGAAGCACATACGGCATCACGGCTGATCGGTGCGCCGCCTGGCTATGTGGGGTATGATCAAGGTGGTTTATTAACCGAAAAAATTCAGCAAAATCCGCATTGCGTGCTACTTTTAGATGAGTTAGAAAAAGCACACAGTGATGTATTTAATTTGTTGCTGCAAGTGATGGACCATGGCACATTGACAGATAATAATGGACGCTTGGCATCGTTTAAGCAGGTGATTGTGATTATGACGACCAATGTTGGAGCAGATAGCATCAGCCGTCGATCGATGGGGTTTACCCAGCAAGATCATCATAGCGATAATCAAATTGCCATACAGCGTACATTTAGCCCTGAGTTTCGCAATCGCTTGGATGCCATCGTGAATTTTGCACCATTACCGCCTGAGGTGATTGGCGATGTGATTGATAAGTTCATAACCGAATTACACGATCAACTGCTTGATAAAAATATCATCTTATCTGTGGATGACGAGGTGCGTTTGCATTTGGCTACAAAAGGTTATGATCGCTTAATGGGTGCAAGACCCATGGCAAGGACAATTCAAGAGTTGCTCAAAAAGCCGCTATCAAAACTGATTTTGTTTGGTGATCTAAAGCAGGGTAAAGAAGGTATGAAAGTGACCGCAACCATGAAAGATGGTGCGATTAATTTTGAGACAATTGATACCAAATTGACTGGCAAAATTAAGCCAAATTGACTATAATTTATTCGGATTTATTTATTGACTGATTGATGATCACTAAAAAGGCAAGGTTATGGCAACTGTACTAGACGGCAAGGCATTGGCAAAAAGCATTGAAAGCGAACTGTCAGCGCGTGTTGAGACATTAAAACAAAAAACAGGACGCACGCCAATTTTGGCAACAATTTTGGTGGGTGATGATCCAGCATCAGCGACCTATGTACGCATGAAAGGCAATGCCTGCCAGCGTGTCGGAATGGATAGCATGCGTGTTGAGATGCCAAAAGATACCACAACCGATGAGCTGCTTGCTAAGATTGATGAGCTAAATGCTAACCCAGATGTGCATGGCATTTTATTACAGCATCCTGTGCCAGCTCAGATTGATGAGCGAGCGTGCTTTGACCGCATCAGTTTGGATAAAGATGTCGATGGCGTCACCTGCCTAGGCTTTGGGCGTATGTCAATGGGCGAATCTGCTTATGGTTCATGCACACCACAAGGTATCATGCATCTGTTGACACATTATGGTATCGAACTTGAAGGCAAACATGCGGTTGTTGTGGGTCGTAGTGCCATCTTGGGTAAGCCTATGGCGATGATGCTATTAAATGCCAACTGTACTGTAACAATCTGCCATTCACGCACTAAAAACTTAGCTGAGTATGTCGCTTCAGCTGATATTATTGTTGGTGCTGTTGGTGTACCTGAATTAATCAAAAAATCATGGATTAAGCAAGGTGCGGTTGTTGTTGATGCAGGATTTCATCCGACTGATCAAGGCGGCTGTGGAGATATCGAGTTGGACGGTATCGAGGCCATCGCTTCTGCTTATACGCCAGTACCAGGCGGTGTTGGTCCAATGACCATCAATACACTGATCCGTCAAACTGTCGAAGCTGCTGAAAAAGAAGCAGGTTTGTAATATTACGATAGATTTTTACTTTTGAATAAAATCCCACTTGTAAAGTCATGCAAGTGGGGTTTTTATTGAGCATTAACCATATGCAAGTGCTTATTTTATATTTATATAGACAAATTTTGATCATCTATCTTAGTGCGTCATACTGCCTATTTGCACATTATATGGCAATATTTTGATAAATTTACAAAATATTTACAAATTGTGTCAGATTTTTACTTAAAAGTATTAAAATTTTGTGGTAGCATTTATACAAGATGATTATAGGTCGCATCCTATTTGTTAGAATGGCAGATCCGTCATCGGGGTGTGATTATAGTTTATAGTCTCCTCTTTTTTTAGATGATTTATTTAAAGGATAATTGATATGAAAAAATTATTTGCAGGCGTGGCTTTAGCTTCTGTAGCATTGGCAGGATGTGCATCAAAGCAGCTTGATGATAAGCGCTTGATGATTGTTGAGGGCGAAGTTAAGCAGGTGCAAGTTCAAGATTTGCGTAGCTTCCAAGTAGAGATTGCACCTCGTAAAGCTGTGTGCGAGCTAACCAATAACTTAGGCGAAACCGTGCAAGCAGAATGCTTACAATATCGCCGTACTTTTGATCGTAATTTTAATGTGCTAAGTGGTGATATCGAGGGCTTCCAGTACGAGCCAGGTTTCCGCTATGTACTAGACCTAAAACAAGAGCGTCTATTAAATGAGACAACTGGTCAAGTTGTTCCAAAATGGACTTTGAATAAAATTATCTCAAAAACACCTGAAATTCTATAATTATCAGTTTGTTTCAATAAATATTTCAATAAAAAACCAAGCTCATTGCTTGGTTTTTTATGATTAAGATTAGCATTGACTAAATCCTGAGCTGATATTAATGGCGTCAATACGCTGTGCTGTCTTCATGGCATTGGTAGCGTGGATGGCAAGCCCACCTTTGGCGGTTTCTTTGTATTTATCCATCATATCCATGCCAGTTTCTTTCATTGTGGCAATCGCTTTATCTAATGAGACATGATGACTACCATCACCTCGTAGTGCAAGACGCGCAGCATTAATGGCTTTGACCGATGCCATGGCGTTTCGTTCAATACAAGGGACTTGGACCAGTCCTGCAATTGGATCGCATGTCAAGCCCAAATTATGCTCAAGTCCAATTTCTGCTGCATTCAAGCATTGAGCAACACTACCGCCTAAAACATGAGCCAATCCTGCTGCTGCCATGGCACAAGCAGAGCCGACCTCGCCTTGACAGCCGACTTCTGCACCTGAAATTGAGGCATTTTGTTTAATGAGTGCGCCGATCGCACCTGCAACCAACAAAAATTCACGCACCCCTTGATAGCTAAATGCTGGAATAAATCCACGGTAATAATGTAATACAGCAGGAATGATGCCCGCCGCACCATTGGTAGGTGCTGTAACGACCTTTCCGCCAGCGGCATTTTCTTCATTGACCGCCAAGGCATATAAATTCACCCAATCCATGGCAAGCAGACCTCCATTGCCTGAATACCCATATTCTTTGGATAGTTGTTCATACAGATCTTTGGCACGGCGTTTGACATTTAAGCCACCAGGCAAAATCCCATCAACTTTACAGCCTTGAGTGACGCAAGCTTGCATGGTATCCCAAACATCGTTTAAATACGCTTTAACATCATCAATATCTCTTAGGGCGGTTTCATTGGCAAGCATCAAATCGGCGATACTTAAATCATGTGTTTGGCATAATGCCGCCAGCTCTTCTGCACTGTCAAAATCATAAGGGTAGGCTGATTGAGTATCTTGAGATGGTGCTGAGTTAATCTGCTGCTCATCTTTGATAAAGCCGCCGCCAACAGAATAATAAGTCTGTGCCAACTGTTCACCATCATCAAGTATGGCGATTAGTTTCATGCCATTGGGATGCTCAGGCAATGGCGTGTCATCCCATAAAAGATGTTCGTTAGCATCAAATGCAATCTGATGCGTGCCGCCCAACATCAACCGACCTTCTTGGTAGATGGGCTTGAGATATTCTTCGGTTCGAGTGGTATCAATCGTAGGTGGCTCATACCCTGATAAACCAAGCAAAATAGCGGTATCTGTGGCATGACCTTTGCCTGTTGATGATAACGAGCCATATAACTCAATGGTAATTTGACGGACGCTATCCATACGATCGCCAAGCAATACCAAAAAACGATTGGCTGCCACCATGGGGCCGACCGTATGCGAACTTGATGGCCCGATGCCGATTTTAAACAGTTCAAAAACGCTGATCATAAAGCATTATTCCAAATATAATTATCTATACAATTGATTATAATGGATTACAGCCTTATGAGCAATTGATAATAAATTTTGATGATTTGCCGACTTATCAAATGTTACCAAAGGCTAAAATACGATAATTAATCATGGCGATAAGTGTAATATTCAATCTATTTTTAATCATAATCAATTTTTCAAATAATTACTTTTGAAAAAATTAATAAAATGAATTGCAAATGGGAACAATTATTGTTATTATAAGCCTATGTAAAAGAGTATGAATCATTGTTGATCATGAAAATCTCTCAAGTTTATCGGTATCGAAAGCGAAAGGAGTCATCTGATGTATGTATGTATTTGCCATGATGTAAAAGACACACAAATCAAGACTGCGTTATCATCAGGCGTATCAGGCATGAAAGGCCTTCAAGAGTCTTTATCTGTTGGCACTTGCTGTGGTTGCTGTGTACCGATGGTTCAGGATTTGATTGATGAGCATCAAGCCAATGTGATCACCATTGATGTGATGGCAGGTTAAGAAACTTAGATTATTAATGTTTCTAAATTATTTCTGATTTTTATTCAATATCGGCTTTGAGTGGTCTATTGAATAAAACCAGCCAATAAACCGAGTGGTTAATCAATCAAAATTTATACCAATTCTCATTATAGATTATATTTTATCTTTAAAATCAAAAAGTTATATCTATCCTAAAAATCATCTGTCTAGTTTTATGCAGATGATTTTTTATTTTATTTGTTAATGCTTATCAGATTGCAAAGCGTTCGCGGTTCAATATCCCTACAAAGCTAAGATAGACGATTTGAAATTTTGTGATAAGATAGTTAGCAATCACTATTTGAAGCAGTTTTATCAATCTGATATATTACTAAGGAGTTTTATCGTGAAATCATCTCAAAAAGTCATTGATTATCTTAACTTTTTATTAGGTGGTGAGCTTGGTGCTCGTGATCAATACTTCATTCATGCACAAATGTATGCTGAGTGGAGTTTTGGTAAATTGTATGATCGTATTTATCACGAAATGCAAGATGAGACAGGACATGCACAGTTATTAATTCAGCGTATCTTGATGTTGGGCGGAAAGCCAAACATGCAAGTGAGCGAAATTCATATCGGCTCTGATGTGCCAAGTATGCTAAAAAGTGATCTTGAGCTGGAGTATCGTGTCCAAGAGCATTTAAAAGAGGGCATCGCATTGTGTGAGACAGAGCGAGATTATGTGACACGAGATATTTTGGTGCGTCAGCTTGAAGATACTGAGCAAGATCACGCTCATTGGCTTGAAAAACAGTTGCGTTTGATTGATTTGATGGGTCTACAAAACTACCTACAAAGCGTGACTGCTGAAGTCAATCAGCAGGTCAATGCTCATTAATTGGGAGTGGTTATGAAAGGTAATAAAGAAGTTATCCGTGCGTTAAATTTGGTATTAGGTCAGTCACTCATTGCGATCAATCAGTATTTTTTACATGCACGCATCACCAAAAATTGGGGCGTCCATGAGCTTAATGAAGTATTTTATAAGCAATCCATTCAAGAGATGAAATGGTCTGATGAGCTTATCGAACGAATTTTACTGTTAGAAGGTTTGCCAAACCTACAAGATCTTGGCAAGCTTTTGATTGGCGAAGATGTTGCTGAGATTTTGGTATGTGATTTAAAGCTTGAAAAGCGTAAGCATGATATCTTGGTGGATGCGATTGGTATTTGTGAAGATCATCGTGACTATGTATCACGAGAGATTTTGGTGAAGCTAAAAGATGAAAATGAAGAGTACGAAGATTGGCTTACCACGCAACAAGAGCTGATCGAAGATATGGGTATTCAAAACTATATCCAATTAAACGCTCAAGATAATGATTAATTAATTTGAATAAATCAGCATTTGAATAAATCAGCCATTGAGTTTCACAAAAACCGCCTAATCAGATGGGCGGTTTTTTGGTTAATCAAAGGTTAAATCATTAAAAATGATAATTTAGCCCCAGCCGAGTTTTGCTGTCAATTTTATTGTCAGTCATTGGGCTATTTTTTTGGGCATTTGATAGCCATTCGATACGCTGATTAACAAATGCACTGACTTTTGGTGTGACTTGGTAATTGACTGTCGCTGTCACAAAGGGCGACCAGCCAGAATCAGCTTGATATGCGATATGATTGGTTTTTAAGACTTCGGCATCTAAAATGCCATAGTAGTACTGATTATAATCTTTACTGTGCCAAGTTGCACCAAATTCTGGATATACCGTCCAAGCATCTTTATTAAAGCGGCTAAGGTGCGATAAAGTGACAGTCTGACCATTATGCCGATCAAGCACATCGGTGGCAGCTTTTGCTTTTAGACCACCGTAAGGGGTGATATAAAGATAGCTTGCATGGGCGAGTGCTGACCATTGACGCTTATTAAGCTGCTTAAGTTCTATGGCATTGGCATGATTGGGGTCAAAGCTCTGACCATCATAAGTTAAGCCGATACGCACATGGTGCTTGTTGTCTTTATAAGGGTAAAAACCAGCTTCAGCACCTTCGATATACCAACGATTATTATCATAAAAAGCTTGGGGCATGATAAAAACAGGATCTTTGGCATGATAAGCGGTCGCATTATAAGTCGCATTGACGCCAAGTCTTAGGCTGGCATCATGATCAATCGGTAAGCTTTGGGCGTATGCGGTAGTCGTTAGCCCACAGATCACAGCTAAGCTGAAAGTTTTTATGTTCATTTAAATTCCTTCTTGGGTAGGTATGTATCCATAATACATCGCTTTGGTCGTGTGGTCAAACGGCACATCAGCTCATAGCTAATTGTTCCTGCACACATTGCCACCTCATCTATCGTGGGCGAATCACCCCATAGCACAACAGGCGTATTCATGGCAATATCAAGCCCATTAATATCAATCATAAACATATCCATGGCAACTCTGCCAATGATATCGCATAAGTGGCGATTGCCCGAAGTATCGGTCACGCTAACTTTAGCACCCATCACCACTCTGGGATAACCATCGCCATAGCCAATACTGGCAACAGCAATTTGATGTGGTTTTTGTGCTGCCCACAGTGCACTATAACCGATACTATCGCCAGCTGCCAAGGTGTGAATTGCCATCACTTGTGCCGATAGCGTCATGGCAGGCATGAGATTGAGTGCTTTGGCTGATTGATCGGTGATGGGCTTAGAGCCGTACAAGGCAATGCCAGCACGCACCCAATCATGATGCTGGTCCTTAAAATTAAAAATCCCTGCTGAATTACACAAACTGCCAAGCGTATCAGGTGCAAACACCCGAATACACGCCAAGGCTTGATCAAATTTGCTGATTTGCCGTACATTTAGTGGGTGTGATTTGTCATCTGCACACGCAAAATGACTTGTCAAAATTAGCCGATAGCCTGCATCGACCAACGATTTGGCGGCGGTGATGATGTGATCGTCATTAAATCCTAGGCGGCTCATGCCCGTATTGTATTTTAGCCAAATGGTATGGCAAAATTGGTCTTGCTTGGGCTGGTGAGCCAATGCCCATCTTAGCTGATTTTCATGATGAATCAGACAGCCAAAATCATGGTCAATTGCCACTTTCCACTCATCTAAGCTGAACGCACCTTCAATCAGTACGATGGGCTTTTTAACATTCATGCCATCAAGTACTTGCTTGACTGCCATGGCTTCTGATAAACACGCCACACCAAAGCCATCAGCATGGATCAAAGCAGGGACGGTTGCATCTATGCCATGACCGTATGCGTCTGCTTTGACCATGGCGAGTACTTTGGTCGTTGGGTTGAGCTGGCTTTTGATGACTTGCAGATTGTGCATCAAAGCATTAGGGTGGATGGTGATAGAAGTGCTACGCATCGTATTCATTATTCTTAAAATTATTCATCGATATCATAATCTTCAGGCATATCGCCTGGAATTAAATCATCAAATCGGACATATTCACCAATGAATTTGAGCGGTACTTTACCACGCTCACCTTGACGGTTTTTACCGATGATAATCTCCGCCAAATGCTTGATATCATCTTTGTCTTGGTGATAATAATGATGGCGATATACAAATAAAATCAAGTCAGCATCCTGCTCAATTTGCCCTGATTCACGGATATCTGAAATTAATGGTCGCTTGTTTGGGCGGTCTTCAACTTTGCGGTTAAGCTGAGATAAAGCAACCACAGGGCAGTTAAGCTCACGCGCCAGTGCCTTTAAGCTGCGAGAAATCTCGCCCATTTCATTGACTTTGTTATCACCCATACCAGGCACACGCATCAATTGCATATAGTCAATCAAAACAAAGCCCAAACCGTCAGGGTGATTTTTGGCAATCCTACGGCAAGTGGCTCTGATTTCAGAAGGGCTAAGATCTGAGCGGTCATCGATATATAAATGCTTGTCTTGAAGTAGCGTGACGCCATTCATAAAACGCCCCCATTCATCTTCGTTCATATTCGCCGACATTAAACGCTTCATATCAATACTGCCCCACGCTGCCAACATACGCATGGCAATCGATTCAGCGGGCATCTCCATCGAAAAAATGGCAACCGCTTTATTGGACATCAGTGCCGATTGTGCAAAATTTAGTGCCAAAGCCGTCTTACCCATCGCTGGGCGGGCTGCCAAAATGATCAAGTTGCCATTTTGAAAGCCAAGTGTCTTATTATTAAGTTCAATAAACCCTGTATCAAGACCAATCAGGCCATTAGGGCGTAAGCGAATATCATTAAGCTGCGTGACGACATTTGCCATGACATCATCGATACGCTGTGGGCCTGTTTTGCTACTACCTTTGGCAAAGCTCTCTCCAATACGAAAGATATCCGACTCAATTGTATCTAAAATCTCTGTTATGGTTTGCTTTTTTGGGTGATATGCCAAATTTAGCATATGATTGGCGGATGAAATCAGCTGACGATACACCGACATTTCTCGCACTTTTTCGGCATAATTGATGAGATTAAAATAATTTGCCGTGCTTTGATTGATGGTAATCAGATAGTCTTCACCACCTGCTGATACCAGCTGACCTATGCGACTTAGATAATCATGCACCATGATGCTATCGTATGGCTCATTGACACGCGCCAAATGACTGATGGCATCAAAGATTTTTTTGTGTCTTTCACCATAAAAATCATTGGCATTGATGATATTTTCTATGTCTTCAAATGAATCATTAATACTCATCAAGCTTGCCAAAAGTGAACGCTCCATCTCAATGCTGTGGGGCGGCTGAAGCGTAAGGAGGCTGTCTGTTTTATCGTTTGTGTTGGTCATGTCAGTGCTTGGCTTATGCAAAAGGTCTTACAAATATGATTTATGTTTGGTAATTGCTATAAATAATGATAAAATCCGACTGGAAAATATGCCATAAAAAACCTAAATTGTACCATAAAAACCGTGCGAGAATCTTCAAAAATGCCCAATTTTGACAAAAATATCATCAATAAATCGCTTGACAATTGGGCGAATTATCCGCTCAATCACACCCCTACTAAGCCAATGCTCATCACCACAGGCGAGCCTGCTGGCATTGGTATGGACATTGTGTTAGATGTGATCGATGTTGGCGATTTATCAGAAGGTATTTGGCTGATCACTGCCGATAAATCGGCATTCATTGCACGAGCTAAAGCACTGATCAAAGCAGGCAAGCTTAGCAAAATACCTGATTTTTATGTGATTGATGTGCCTGACAAAATAGATCGCATCACAGAAAATTGGCTGGATAGCCAGTTAACTGATAATTTAAAAAATCAATCAAGAAACCATCCTTTGGTGATTGTTTTGAATATAATTTGCCATAATGAAGTTATCGCAGGTCAATTAAACACCGCTAACGCTGCCATGGTAGAGCGGCAACTGCATTTGGCACATATGTTAGCAAAAACGCATCAAATCCGTGCCATCATCACCGCTCCGCTGCAAAAATCTGTGATGATTCAAGCGGGCATTTGCCTTGATAATGGAGATATATTTAGCGGCCATACCGAATATTTTATGCACAAATCAAACTGTCATAAAGTCGTGATGATGCTTGCTAATCGTGTGATGAAAGTGGCGCTGGTAACAACACATTTGCCGCTCAAAGATGTTGCTTATGCCATTACCGCCAATGAGATCAAGCAAACCGTCAGGATTACTCATCAAGGATTGGTGACGCAGTTTGGTATCTTATCACCCAAAATTTTGGTTTGTGGGCTTAATCCACATGCAGGCGAAGACGGGCATTTGGGTGATGAAGAAATTTGCATTATTAATCCTGCCTTAGAAGAATTGATGGCTGAGGGTATTAATATTTCTTATGCCATGCCTGCTGATACACTGTTTACACCGCAGCACTTGGCGGACTGTGATGCTGTGATTGCTATGTATCACGATCAAGGTCTTGCACCACTTAAGTCGCATGGTTTTGGTGATACAGTCAATATCACTTTGGGCTTACCTTATGTGCGTACATCGGTAGATCATGGCACTGCTTTAGATTTGGCAGGGACAGGCAAGGCGTCTAGTAGCAGCCTAAAACAAGCGATTTTTTATGCCAATAAAATGTCACTATCTGGCTTTGATTTTGCATAAATTTGCAAAATTCATCATGAAAATTTTCACGCTCATCATCGAAACATGATATGATGATCACAATTTTTATTCAGCGTTCAATCATCAATTATGCACATTATCCCAAAGTCTCCGCAACAAGCCAAGCATGCACCCCGTAAGCGTTTTGGTCAAAATTTTTTACATGATACTCATGTTATCTCTCAGATTGTGACCGCCATTCGGCTAGATAGACAGGATAATTTATTAGAGATTGGGCCAGGTCTTGGAGCATTAACCGAGCCTTTGCTTGCTGAGGTTGATGGCATGACAGTGATTGAACTTGACCGAGATTTGGCATCCCAGCTGAAGATTAATATTGGTGCCAATAGTCATCCTGATTTTACGATCATCAATGATAATGCGATGCATATCAATTATCGTGCGTTGGCAGAGCAGATTGGTAAAGGTGCTTTTCGGGTGGTGGGCAATTTGCCTTATAATATTTCTACACCGATTTTATTTCGCTTGCTTGAATTTAGTGATGTGATCAAAGATATGCACTTTATGCTCCAAAAAGAAGTGGTTGATCGCATCACGGCTGAGCCTAATTCAAAAGAATATGGCAGATTATCGGTGATTATGCAATATTATTGTCAATCGGATTATTTGCTCACCGTCCCCAAAGGGGCGTTTAACCCACCACCAAAAGTTACCAGTGCAGTTTTTCGGCTAACGCCTTATAAAACTAAGCCTATTACAGCGATAGATGAGTCGGTATTCGCTTTGGTGGTTCGTGAAAGCTTTAATCATCGGCGTAAGACTTTAAGAGCAATTTTTAAGGCAAATGGGCTGCTGCCAACTTTAGATGAATCAGATTTTGAAAAAATCGGCATCAGTCCAAGCGCACGCCCTGAGACATTGCGTGTGCATGAGTTTGTTTTACTTGCTGATTTGGTCGTCAAAAATCGTCAGTCATCATCTTAATCATTAATTGCTGAGTATGAATACAGAACAAAAACACTACCGCCATCACTATGTTATCGGTGACTTACAAGGCTGTTTTGGTGCATTTAATGAGCTATTAAGTGCGTTAAATTTTGATGAAACCCAAGATAAACTTTGGCTTGCAGGTGACATTGTCGCACGAGGTGAAGATTCGCTTGCCACACTCAGGGAGGTAAAGCGCTTATCAGATATTGGCGCACTGACCACAGTGCTTGGCAATCACGATATTACCTTAATCGCCACTTGGCGGAGTGTCTTAACCCCTAAGCCAAAAGATAAGACGCTACCGATTTTTGAGGCACCTGAGTGTGATGAGCTGCTTAACTGGCTTCGACAGCAGCCACTTTTGGTGTTTCCAGATGACAAGACCGTACTGACACATGCAGGTATTCCACCAAATTGGTCCATCACTGAGGCGGCAGGATACGCCAAAGAACTTGAAAAGCAGCTCTCAGGTAGCCTAAGACAGCTAGATCGATTATTGCCAAATCTTTATAGCAAAAAAAGCGAAGAATGGTCGGATGACTTAAATGGCTACCAAAGAATGCGTGCCATCGCCAACTACTTTACTCGGATGCGTCTTTGCACCCAATCAGGGCGATTGGAGTTTTCTTTTAAAGAATCACTAAAAGATGACATGCCAATGGATTTTCGCCCTTGGTTTTCTTGGTTTGCGGTACGAGAAAGACGCATTTTATTTGGACATTGGGCGGCTTTAAACGCTGAGGTAGCGACCAAATTTGTGCGTGCACTTGATGGCGGCTGTGTATGGGGTGGTAAGCTTGTGGCTTATCGGCTAAGCGATGGGGCGGTGATATCCGTTGGCGCTCATTGCCCATGATGCTATGATGGTTGCTAATGACCCAAAATTTCATTTATAATTTGTTGTTGGTTTTAGTTGTTGGTTTTAGATTTTATATCTAAATTTTTTAAATTATTTTTAAGTTAAGCAAAGGATATTTATGGCAATCTTAACCATGAAAGCGTTGGACTTGGCAGGCAAGCGTGTGTTAATTCGTGAGGACTTGAATGTTCCCATTAAAGATGGTGTCATCACCAGTGATGTGCGACTACAAGCCGCTTTACCAACCTTAAAAGATGCCTTAGCAAAAGGTGCTGCGGTATTAGTCGCATCACATTTGGGCCGACCAACCGAGGGTGAGCCTGACCAAAAATATTCGCTGGCACCTGTTGCTGACTATTTGTCAAAGCATTTAGATGCACCCGTACGCTTTGAGGCTGAATATCTAGATGGTGTAGAAGTGGCAGTAGGCGAATTGGTTTTACTTGAAAATGTACGCTTTAATGTTGGCGAGAAGAAAAATTCTGATGAACTATCAAATGCTTATGCCAATCTTTGCGATATTTTTGTGATGGATGCTTTTGGTACTGCACACCGCGCTCAGGCATCAACCGAAGGCGTCATTCGTGCTGCTATTGGGCAAGGCAAGCAGGTTTGTTCAGGTAATTTATTAACTGAGGAGTTAAACGCTCTGTCACGAGCACTTGATAATCCTGCCTCACCAGTGCTTGCAATTGTTGGCGGCTCCAAAGTCTCAACCAAGCTTGATGTACTGACAAGCCTTGCTCAAAAATGTGACAGTATCGTCGTTGGGGGTGGCATCGCCAATACTTTTTTGGCGGCAACAGGCGTGAATGTGGGTGCATCATTATATGAGCCTGATTTGATTGATACCGCTAAACAAATCATGAAGAAAACCAACATTTTGTTGCCATCTGAAGTGGTGGTGGCTGACAAAAACGAGATCGATTTTGATGACTTTTTAGGTTCGCTTGAGAAGGCAGCAGCAACGGTCAAGCCTATCAATGAACTTAATGATACGGACATGATTTTGGATATCTCAAAAGCAAGTGCCGATGAGATTGCCAAGCATATTCATAAGGCTGCTACCATTTTATGGAATGGGCCTGTGGGCGTCTTTGAGGTTGATAAATTTGGCACAGGCACACAAGTGCTAGCAATGGCTGTCAAAGACTCATCAGGATTTAGCATTGCAGGTGGTGGCGATACATTGGCAGCGATTGATAAATACCAAGTAGCAGATGATGTCAGTTATCTATCCACAGGCGGCGGTGCTTTTTTAGAGTTTGTAGAGGGCAAAACCCTACCTGCAATCGCAGCACTTAAGTTAGCATCTGATTAATTATTAATTTAATATATTTAAACTTAAGGCATTGTTACAAGCTCTATTATTTTTTGTTGTATTATTAAATTTAGGGCTTGTCAAATGCAAGTTGGCTGACTAAACTAGTCATATTTGACGACTTTCGTCATTTTAAAACACACAAGAGAGAATAACACATGAAAAAAATCCTACCTGCCGCTGTTTTTGCTATTTTATTGGCTGCCTGCAGTCAACAAACTCAAGATTCAGCCAGTCAAGCTGCATCATCGGCCGCTGAGGATACCAAAGCAAATGCTACTGTTGTCGCCCAAGAAGCAGAAGCGGCAGCACAAGCGACAGGTAACGCTGTTGAGAATGCTGCAGAAACAGCTTCTAATGCTGCCAAAAACCTTGGTGCCGCCGTTAACGAAGTGACTGCCAATGAGCAATCTGCCGAATCCAGAGCACCTGAAGACCAGCAGTATTAATTTGTTCGACACATACTTAAAGCCATCCTTTGATATCGGCTTTTTGAGTATAATTAACTTGGTGTATAATCTTTGCTTATGGTATAATTCACCGATATTTTTTGATTATTTTAGGAGAGTATGATGGCATTGGTTTCATTACGCCAATTATTAGACCACGCAGGCGAGTATAGCTATGGTTTGCCAGCGTTTAATGTCAATAACCTAGAGCAAATGCGTGCCATCATGATGGCTGCCGATAAGACAGACTCTCCTGTCATTGTACAAGCTTCGGCAGGTGCACGCAAATATGCTGGTGCACCATTTTTGCGTCATTTGATTTTATCGGCGATTGAAGAGTGGCCCCATATTCCTGTGGTTATGCATCAGGACCATGGTACCAGCCCTGCAGTCTGTCAGCGTTCCATTCAGTTGGGATTTAGTTCCGTCATGATGGATGGATCATTGCGTGAAGATGGCAAGACTCCAGCCGATTATGAGTACAATGTTGCCGTCACAAGAGAAGTTGTTAAGATGGCACATGCTTGCGGTGTATCTGTCGAAGGTGAGATCGGTGTGCTTGGCAGTCTTGAAACTGGTATGGCAGGCGAGGAAGATGGTGTGGGCGCTGAAGGTGTCTTGGATCACAGTCAATTACTAACTTCTGTAGAAGAAGCACGCCAATTTGTTGCCGATACTAATGTGGATGCACTTGCCATTGCGGTCGGAACTTCTCATGGTGCTTACAAATTCACTCGCCCACCAACAGGTGACATTTTGGCGATTGACCGTATCAAAGAAATTCACGAAGCTTTGCCAAACACTCATATCGTTATGCATGGTTCAAGCTCAGTACCTCAAGAGTGGCTAAAAATTATCAACGAAAACGGTGGTAATATTGGCGAAACTTATGGCGTTCCTGTTGAGCAATTGGTTGAGGCGATCAAGCACGGTGTGCGTAAAATTAATATCGATACCGACTTACGCTTGGCAAGTACAGGTGCGGTTCGTAAATTTTTGAACGACCATCCAGCAGAGTTTGATCCACGCAAATATTTGACAGCTTCAATGAAGGCAATGGAGGAGATTTGTGTTGCTCGCTACGAAGCTTTTGGTGCTGCAGGTAACGCAAGCAAAATTCGTCCAATCAGCTTAGAAAAAATGGTTGATTATTATCAATGATTGGTATGATCTCAGGACAGGTGCAGTATCTTAATGCACCTATTGCTTGTATTTTGACCTCAAATGGCGTGGGTTATGAAATTGAGTTGCCCATACCTAGCTTTTGTCAGCTGACCATTGGCACTCAGACCGCTGTCTATGTACATCATCATGTCCGAGAAGATGCCATAAATTTGTTTGGTTTTATGGATCGTCATGATCGTGATATTTTTAGAAAGCTCATCAAAATTAACGGCGTAGGTGCTAAAATGGCGTTAGCAATGCTTTCAACCCTAAGCGTTGCCGAGATTAAACACGCTGTTGAAACAGATTATGATGCAGCTTTGGTGCGTGTACCGGGCATTGGCAAAAAAACCGCTCAGCGTATTTTGCTTGATTTAAAGGGTAAGCTCAATGAGTTTGGCGAAATGCCCCCAATGACAGCAGAGGGTTTATTTAATCAACCTGCCGATAATGCCATGTTAATCATCGCTGAGGTTGAAAGTGCTTTGATGAATTTGGGCTATAAGGAAAAAGAAGCACAAGCGGCCATAAAAAATGCCCAATCTGATGCTAAAAATAATACTTCTGATCTTCTAAAAGCAGCACTGCGTCAGCTTTCGGGGTTCTAATTGCGATATGATTAATAAAAAACCAGCCACATGCTTTGGCTGGTTTTTTATTAATCATTAATGGATAGCATGGATAATAACGCTTGCATACTGGCGGATCGAGTCAAATTGGGATTAGTGACTAAGCCTAAATGTCTTTGAAGTTCGATATTTTCTGCCATATCAATTTTAATCAAATCTTGGTTAATCAGCGTTTCAGGCAATACTGACCAGCCCAAGCCGACCGAGACGAGCATACGAATGGACTCAAGCGGATTGGTGCTCATCGTTGCATAAGGACGCAAATTATGCTTGGCAAACTCAGCTAAGGTAATTTGGCTGGTGAATGTATTGGCAGCTGGTAAAATTGCTGGATGGTGTGCCAACTGAAGTAAGCTGACCTTAGATTTTTGAGCCAATGGACTGAGTGTACCTGTTACAAAATATAATGGGTCGCTCCATAAGGTATGATAATTAAGGCGTCTGTCAAAAGTCGGTGGCAGAGTCAAAAAAGCCAAAGAAATTTCACCTTCAAGTACTGCCTTATGAGCTTCTTCAGAATCCACAAACCGAACTTCAAGCTGAACCGCTGGATAAGTCTGAATGAATCGTTTGAGTACGGGCGCAAGATGATGCAGTCCAATATGATGGCTGGTGCCAATGACCAATCGACCAGAAGCGACTTCTTTGGCATGTTGCAAGCTTGCTTTGCAGGCTTCATAGTCATCCAGCCACCGCCGTACAAAAGGTAGTAAATCATATGCAGCAGCCGTTGGGATAATACTACGACCAACCGTATCAAACAACGCCGTCCCAAATTCATCTTCAAGATTCTTAATACGCTTACTTACAGCAGGTTGCGTAATATAAAGCTTTTCGGCAGCGCCAGAGATGCTGCCTGTCTGCATAACTGCGACAAAAGTGGCAAGATTTGTGGTATTCATCGCTCAACCCAACATATTAATAAATGTCAGCATATTGCTGTATTAATGATAGCTTAATATATTCCAAAAAGTTTTGCAATAAAAATTTTAAGGAATGATTATTATTAAGGTCAGTTTGATGGTTAAACTTTTAATTCCAAAAAGTTTTCAAATTTATAAAAATTATAAATTATTGTTATTTTAAAAGTATGCTATAATGGCAAAATTACCCAGTCCATGACAGTGCAGTGTTGGAGAATAAAATGGCAGGCAAAACCTTATATGACAAACTTTGGGATGACCATTTGGTCAGACAGCGTGATGATGGTTCATCGCTCATCTACATTGACCGTCAGCTTTTACATGAGGTGACCTCGCCTCAGGCTTTTGAAGGTTTGGCACTAAACGGTCGCACGCCTTGGCGGTTGTCTGCCAATATCGCAACCCCTGACCATAATGTACCCACCTCGCTTATAGAGCGTAAGCAGGGCATGGCAGGAATAGCCGATGACACATCTCGCATTCAAGTCAAAACCCTTGATGATAATTGTAAATCTTTTAATGTCATGCAGTTTGGCATTAATGACATTCGCCAAGGCATCGTGCATGTGGTCGGGCCAGAGCAGGGCTTGACCCTGCCTGGTATGACCGTGGTGTGCGGTGATAGCCATACTGCCACGCATGGGGCATTGGGCTGTTTGGCTCATGGCATTGGCACATCAGAGGTTGAACATGTGCTTGCTACCCAATGTTTGGTTGCCAAAAAAATGAAAAACATGCTGGTGCGTGTGGATGGCAAATTGGGCAAAGGCGTTACCCCAAAAGATGTCGTACTTGCCATCATCGCTAAAATCGGCACGGCAGGGGGAACAGGCTATGCCATAGAATTTGGCGGACAGGTGTTTTGTGATATGTCCATTGAGGGGCGTATGACTGTGTGTAATATGGCAATAGAGGGCGGTGCTAGGGTTGGTCTTGTGGCAGTGGATGATAAGACCATTGACTATGTCAAAGACCGACCTTATGCCCCAACAGGCGATGATTGGGAGCGTGCGGTAACCTATTGGAACACACTACATTCTGATGATGATGCCCATTTTGATGCGGTAGTTGTGCTAAACGGTGATGAGATTGAGCCACAAGTGTCTTGGGGAACATCTCCTGAGATGGTCATTGGCATCAGTCAAGCTGTACCCACTTTGGCAGATGCCAAAGATGACATACAGCGTAATGACTGGATGCGAGCTTATCAATACATGGGCTTGACGGCAGGACAGCCCTTGTCTGATATTGTGCTTGACCGTGTGTTTATCGGCTCTTGCACCAACTCACGCATCGAGGACATTCGTGCAGCAGCAGAAGTTGTTAAGGGTCACAAGGTTGCCCCAAGCATCAAGCAAGCGATGGTTGTGGCAGGCTCAGGACTGGTTAAAGCACAAGCCGAACAAGAAGGGCTGGATAAAATCTTTATGGATGCAGGCTTTGAATGGCGTGAACCAGGCTGTTCTATGTGCCTTGCCATGAATGCCGATAAACTACAAGCTGGCGAGCATTGTGCCAGCACGAGTAACCGTAACTTTGAAGGTCGTCAAGGCAATGGTGGACGCACGCATTTGGTATCTCCTATCATGGCAGCAGCAGCGGCAATTGCAGGGCGTTTTGTGGATGTGCGGACGTTTTGAGATGATAAAATAAGATAATCTGTGCTAGAATGGGTTATCTTATTTTTTAACTTTAATTAGAGTGTTATTATGTCGAATGAATCAAATTTTACCTATGAGTTGATTGAAAAATCTTTGGCTTTACCTGGTATTAAAGTTGAACGAAATGCTTTTTTGCTTGATGTTTTTAAAGGCAAGGTTAAGCAATCCGATATTTCTTTATTGCTTGAAAAAGGTCCAATCGCATCAGGCTTGATTTCTCAAAAGGAAGTCAAAAAGACCGCCATCATGGTTGCCAACAAAAGAAAATTGATGTGTTCTGGTGGTTCTTTTTTGACGGGTCTGCCGGGTGGATTGGCATTGATGGCGACAATACCTGTGGATTTAGTACAATTTTTTGCCTTTAATTTGCGTTTAGCCCAAGAAATTGCTTATATTTATGGTTATCAAGATTTTTGGAATGGCGATGTGTTAAATCATGAAAAAGTTGAGCATGAATTAATGCTGTTCTTGGGTGTTATGTTTGGCATTGGCGGAGCATCGCAATTAACACGATTAACAGCAGGAAATTTATCAAAGCAAGCTCTAAAAAAATTGCCACAAATGGCATTAACCAAAACATGGTACTATCCGTTGGTTAAAAAAATTGCAGGAATGATTGGTGTAAAATTAACAAAGGATACTTTTGCCAAAGGTGTTTCTAAGGCTATTCCTGTTATGGGCGGTATTATTTCAGGTGGTATTACTTATGCATCCATGGATAAGATGAGTAAAAGACTGTATGAAACTTTTGATGTGGCAGTAGAATATACCGATGAAGAGATTTCAGACGATTTGAAAAACCTTAAAAAACAAATGCCAGATATTTTTGAAGGTGAATTTAAGCAAATTGATTAATGCTTAATTAATCAATTTGTATTAGTTTAATTATAAATGAATTAAGGAAAAAACCATGACCGACCTAACCCAAAACTCCTACCTAGATGTGCGTAACCCTACCCAGCCACAAGGTGAAATGACCCTAAAATGTAGCGATATTGCCGATGGTAGCACGCTGTCAGATGACTATGTTGCCAACATTTGGGGTTATACAGGAGGCAATGTGAGTCCAGAGCTTGTGTGGGACAACGCCCCAGCAGGTACCAAAAGTTTTGTACTGACCATGTATGACCCCGACGCTCCAACAGGCTCAGGTTTTTGGCATTGGAATGTGTTTAATATCCCTGCTGATTGGACAAAATTACCAAAAGGCAAATCCAATGATTTTGGAAATGGTATTGTAGAACTACAAAATGATGCAGGATTAAACGGTTTTATCGGAGCATTTCCCCCCAAAGGCGATAAACCACATCGCTACATTTTTACGCTGTATGCTTTAAATGACACGCTGGATTTGTCAAATGACATCAGTGCTGCGGTACTCGGCTTTAATTTAAATGGCAAGGTATTGGCAGCAGCAACTTTGACGGCTTATTATGGTTGCTAAAATGACTGTTTTTGATAAGTTGTAACAAGGATAATTTATGAAACCATACACCACCGAACAGGGCATCGTTGCCCCACTTGACCGCTCAAATGTGGATACCGATTTGATTATCCCCAAGCAGTTTTTAAAATCCATCAAACGCACAGGCTTTGGTGATAATTTATTTGATGAATTGCGTTATTTGGACGAAGGATTTTTGGGGCAAGACATTAATAAGCGTCCCAAAAATCCTGATTTTGTATTAAACCAAGCCCGCTATGCTGGGGCAAGCATTTTACTGGCTCGCAAAAACTTTGGCTGTGGTTCTAGCCGTGAACACGCTCCGTGGGCATTGAATGAATATGGCTTTCGCACCGTGATTGCCCCAAGTTTTGCTGATATTTTTTATAATAACTGCTTTAAAAATGGCATGTTACCTGTTGTGCTAAGCGAAAGTGATGTTGATGACTTATTTAACGAATGTTTTGTCAATATTGGCTATCAATTAACCGTGGATTTGAAAAATCAAAAAGTGATTTCGCCAAGTGGCAAAGAATATCATTTTGAAGTGGACGCATTTCGTAAACATTGTTTGTTAAATGGTTTGGACGATATTGGGCTAACCTTACAACACGCCGATGATATTAAAGCTTTTGAAGAAAAAGCCAAAACGGATAGACCGTGGGTGTTTGCAGAGTTGTCAGTATAGTAATTAGTTTAAGTATTTGTTAACATAGTTAAATTTAATTTGTGAGGTTTTATGAGTATTCAATATTGGCGCATGCAATTACACCCAGACCACAGCACATTTTCAAGTTTTTATGCTCACACTAGTATTTCCAAAGGTTTTATTGGTTTGGATTTTAAACAAGAAAGTAATGCTGGCGATTTATTAACATTGCAAGATGACGATAAATTAGGTTATCAAAAGAGCTATTTACCTTTTGCAAGAGATATGAAAATTGGTGATATTGTTTTAATTGTATCCCATCATAATCCAATTGCCATTGTTAAAATAACAAGTGATTATAATTACATTCGTCAAGTTATTCCCGAACTTGGAATTTGGTTTCGTCATTTTAGACAAATTGATAAAGATAATATTATTTATTATTCAGATTTTGAGACCAATAAAAATAATTATCAGTCAATCACAATGACTAATACAATTTCACCGCTAAAAAATTATGATTCACAATCGATGCAATTGATTCAAGAAATGATAAAATGGGAAAAATCACATAATCCAGATTCGGTTTATTGATAATATAATTTGAATATCTTGTAATTTAATTTTAAGGAAATCTCATGACCAAAAAAATTGCAATTCTAAACGGCGACGGTATTGGCCCTGAGATTATCGCCCAAGCCGTTAAAGTATTGGACAAACTCATTGAACAAGGCTTGGCTGTCAGCTATGAATACGCTAAATTGGGCGGTGAAGCCTATGACGCTTATGGCTTGCCATATCCAAGCCAAACAAAACAGATTGTGCGTAAAGCTGATGCGGTGTTATTGGGGGCGGTAGGTTCTCCGCAGTATGACAATTTAGAGCGTGCGGTGCGTCCTGAGCGTGGACTTTTGGCGATTCGCAAAGATTTGAATTTGTTTGCCAATTTGCGTCCTGCCATTTTGTACCAAGAGCTGGCGGGTGCGTCCACTTTAAAACCCGAGGTGGTATCGGGGCTTGATATTTTGATTGTGCGTGAGCTGACAGGGGACATTTATTTTGGTGAGCCACGGGGCATTGTAACCTTTGACAATGGCGAGCGTGAGGGCTTTAATACCATGCGTTATGGCGAAAGTGAGATTCGCCGTATTGCCAAAGTGTCCTTTGAGGCTGCCCAAAAACGCCGTGGCAAACTGTGCAGTGTGGATAAAGCCAATGTGCTAGAAACCACCGAACTTTGGCGGCAGATTTTTACCGAAGTTGGCAAAGACTATCCAGAGGTTGAGCTTAGTCATATGTATGTGGATAATGCTGCCATGCAATTGGTCAAAAATCCCAAGCAGTTTGATGTGATTGCCACAGGTAATATCTTTGGCGATATTTTGTCCGACCAAGCGTCCATGCTCACAGGCTCTATTGGCATGTTGCCATCAGCAAGCCTAAACGAGACAGGCAAAGGCTTGTACGAGCCGTCTCATGGCTCTGCCCCTGACATTGCAGGGCAAGATAAGGCGAATCCACTGGCGACCATATTATCGCTTGCCATGTTGGTCAGATATAGCCTAAATGATGAACAGCGGGCGGTACAGATTGAGCGGGCGGTACAAAAAGTGTTAGAGCAAGGCTATCGTACAGCGGATATTTATGAAGATGACACGACGCTTGTGTCTTGTGATGAGATGGGGGAGGTGGTTCTTAATGCACTGTGATTTTGGGTAAGAAAATAAACCATTGAATGACAATCATGCCTTACATCATACTGGCAACTTATTTTAAGTTACCAGTGGTAGAGGCTAATCATACAGCAGTTGCACTGATCAGTGTCTGGATAAATTTTTTGGGCAAACGGTGGGGGTGAATCGTTTTTTTGTCATTGATGACACAAGCTAAAGTGATTGTCGCTGTTGTGGCAGGCTTGTTTTGATTGGGGCGATAAATACTTTGATGTATCATCAAGCTGGCTGGTCTAATACGCACCTCATCAACCGTTACTGTCAGCTCATCATCAACCAGCAAAGGCGTGTGATATGTAATGTCTGCATGACTTACCACAAAATGCACCGCTTTGCGTGATTCTTTATTAGCGTCGTCATCTAGGCTTAAAAAATAGCCATCATAGCCAAGTGTCGTTAGCCAATCACGCCGACAATTTTCAAAAAATACCAAATGATTGGCATGATAGACGATACCGCCAGCATCCGTATGATTGATATACACCTTATAAGTTTTTTGAAAATTTACCATAACTTTGCCACAATTATCCAAACAATAAGATTGGGTCAAGTAACCAATTCACCAATCATTGTACACTGTTTAATAAACGCTTACCAGTTTGTGTCTGGTATTTCGTTTTGATGTATATAAAGTTTACAAAATCTCATCAAAAATTGTTACAATACCAAATCATCAAAAAATACACATTTAAAGAGAAAATGATGACGACATTTGTCAGTTTTAATATTAATGGTCTGCGTGCAAGACCGCATCAGCTTGAGGCAATCAGAGATATTTTGGGTGCAGATATTATTGGCTTACAAGAAACCAAAGTACATGATGCACTTTTTCCAGTAAACATGGTACAAGATTTGGGCTATCATGTCGAATTTTTTGGTCAAAAGTCGCATTACGGTGTCGCATTGGCGTCTAAGATTGCACCAACATTTGTCCAAAAGGGCTTTCCTTTTGGGCATGATGACGCACAACGCCGATTGATTCACGCACGCTATGATTTTGATGGGCGGAGTATCGATGTGTTAAACGGATATTTCCCCCAAGGTGAAAACCGCAGTCATGAAATCAAATTCCCTATGAAGCGTGAATTTTATGCCGATCTCAATCGCTATATTGATGAACTTAAGGCTGATGGTCGTGAGCTGATTATCATGGGGGATATGAATATCTCACCAGAGGATATTGATGTGGGTATCGGTGCGGTCAATGCCAAGCGATGGCTTGCCAAAGGGACTTGCTCATTTTTACCCGAAGAGCGTGCGTGGTATCAGACGCTGATGTCTACAGGTTTGACGGATACTTATCGCTTGTTTTATCCAAAAAGTCATGATGAGTTTAGCTGGTTTGATTATCGCTCACGAGGATTTGAGGATACGCCTAAGCGTGGGCTACGCATTGACCATATTTTATGCACAGATGCCCTAAAAAATGATTGTGTGGCAGCAGGCATTAGCTATGATATCCGTGCAATGGATAAGCCATCAGATCACGCACCCATTTGGGCAAAATTTAATCTATAAAAATTTAATCTATAAAATATGCGTATCAAGGACAGTATCGGCCTGACACATGATTGGCTGGATAAAACTGATGAACTTAAGCTTACTAACAGAAAACACATCTACGCCAAATGATTTAATCATGCAAATAGCTCCTTAATCTGAACTAGCGTCTAAACTTAGCTAAGCTTAACTTTTAAAGAATTTTAATTATCATAACAAGTTGTTTGGTACTTGCCAAATATTTATTTATCGTGATTGGTACTAAAAATTTGGCAAAATCTTAATGATTGATTTTGAATAATCTGTTACAATACTTGGCATATTTTTATTGAATTTTTATCAAATTCACACATTAAAAAATTGCATATTGGGTATATTATGAGTTCGCAAAATCAACCACAGCATAACGAAGCCGCCATTTCGGAAAATGAGCTAATCGCACAGCGTCGTACAAAACTGGACGCCTTACAACAAAAAGCCAGACAAGCAGGCAAAAGTGCTTATCCTAATACCTTTAAGCCTGAGAACTATTGTGGTGATTTACAAGCACAGTTTGATGGCGTTGATAAAGCTACCATTGAAAGTGGGGATAAGGTGTATGCTAAGGTTGCAGGTCGTGTGATGCTCAATCGTGGCTCGTTCATTGTGATCCAAGACATGACCGACCGCATTCAGTTATATGTGGATCGTAAAGGCTTACCAAGTGAGACGCTTGAGCTGATTAAGTCATTGGATTTGGGTGATATCGTGGCAGCAAGTGGCTATATTGGGCGTTCAGGCAAGGGAGACTTGTATGTGCATCTTGAAGCATTTGAGTTATTGACCAAATCTTTACGCCCATTACCTGATAAATTTCATGGCTTGACCGATACAGAAGTCAAATATCGCAAGCGTTATTTGGATTTGATGGTCAATGAAGAGACACGAAACACATTTGCCATCCGTGCCAAAGTAGTGGCGGGTATCCGTGCATTTTTGACCCAAGAACGCTTTATGGAAGTAGAAACACCGATGATGCATGTGATTCCAGGTGGTGCGTCTGCACGCCCTTTTGTGACGCATCATAATGCATTGGATATGCAGCTTTATTTGCGTATTGCACCTGAACTGTATCTTAAGCGATTGGTTGTTGGTGGCTTTGATCGTGTGTTTGAAATTAACCGTAACTTCCGTAATGAAGGGGTTTCAACACGCCACAACCCTGAATTTACGATGATTGAGTTTTATCAAGCTTATGCTGATTATAAGGATTTGATGACATTAACTGAGCGTATGCTTGAAAAATTGGCGACCGATATTTTAGGTTCAACCGATGTGCCTTATGGCGATGAAGTGTTTAGCTTTAAAGGTCCTTTTAAGAAAATTACGATGTTTGATGCCATCTTAGAGCATAATTCTGATTTTAGTGCCGATGATATCAATGACCGTGAATTTTTGGCAAAATTTGTCAAAGATGAATTAAAACAAGAAGTTAAACCAAGTTTTGGTTTGGGGAAATTACAAACCATCGTTTTTGAAGAAACGGTAGAAACCAAGCTGCGTCAGCCGACTTTTATCACTGAATATCCTGCCGAAACTTCCCCCTTGGCACGCCGAAATGACACCAATCCACATGTAACTGATCGCTTTGAGATGTTTATTGGTGGTCGTGAGCTTGCCAATGGTTTTAGCGAGCTTAACGATCCAATTGATCAAGCTGAGCGATTCCGTGCCCAAGTGGCTGAGAAAGATGCTGGTGATGATGAAGCCATGCATTATGATGCCGATTTTATTGAGGCACTTGAATATGGCTTACCGCCAACAGCAGGCGAGGGCATTGGTATTGACCGTCTTGTGATGTTGTTTGCTGACGCTGCCAGTATTCGTGATGTAATTTTATTCCCACACATGCGTCACAAATAAGCCTTTTACCCTATGGATAAGCAATATCAGGTCTTAGCCCGAAAATATCGACCCAAAAACTTTTCTGAACTTTTGGGTCAATCACATGTTGCCCAAGCACTATCAAATGCCATTGATACAGGCAGATTGCACCATGCATATCTGTTCACTGGAACTCGTGGTGTGGGCAAAACGACCATCGCACGCATTCTTGCTAAGTGCTTAAATTGTGAAACAGGCATGACAAGTCAGCCTTGCGGCGTATGCGATACTTGCATTAGCATTGATCAAGGGCGATTTTTGGATCTGATTGAGATTGATGCAGCTTCTCGTACCAAAGTTGAGGATACCAGAGAGCTGCTTGAAAATGTCCCTTATCCACCTGTACAAGGTCGTTATAAAGTCTATTTGATTGATGAAGTGCATATGCTATCTACGCATTCTTTTAATGCACTGCTGAAGACTTTAGAAGAGCCGCCAGACTATGTCAAATTTGTATTTGCAACTACTGACCCCCAAAAACTTCCCATTACAATCATTTCACGCTGCCTGCAATTTGTTCTGCGTCCGCTACCGCAGGCTTGTTTGTTCGATCACTTAGCCAAAGTATTGGATGCAGAAAAAATCCCTTTTACAGACAACGCCTTATGGCAATTGGCAAGTGCGGCAAAGGGTTCGGTGCGTGACGCACTGTCGCTGACCGACCAAGCGATTGCTTTTGGTGGTGGCCACATTCAAACAGATACGGTCTTATCGATGCTTGGATTGGTAAATCGTACCGATGTGCTTGAGATCATCGAGGCGATCTATCATGATGATCGCATGGCAGTTGGTCAATTTATCACTGCCATGCGTGATAAAATGGTTGATGCTGCTGCGATCTTTGATGAACTCATTGACTGCATTCATCAAATGGCATTCATGCAGGTGTTGCCTGATATCCCTTTGGATATGAATGATGAACAAGCACATCAAATTAAACGCTTATCATCTGCCATCAGCTCAGATATCTTGCAACTGTATTATGAGATTTTAATCAAAAGCCGAGACGGCATTCGCTTGGCAAGTACGCCGATGCAGGCTTTAGAGATGGGTATCTTAAGGTTGTTGGCATTTCGACCGCTGGCAGAAGGTCAGATGACTGTTTTAAACGATACGCCAGCAAAGCAGCCAGAGGATGCTGACAACCACAATAACATGCCTGATGATATCGTTGACGGTCTAAAAGATCAAGTCTGCACTACGGGTGAAATTGATGCGTTATCTATCGATAGTCATTTTGATAGCGACAAGCAAGATGATTTGAATGATTTGGCATCACAGATAGGCACTGAGTTAATCTTAGATCAATTAGACAATGACGATGTAAATACAAAAGATGGTCAAGATACTAACCAATTTGCTCGTATCGATCAAGCACAATCTGCCAATATGGCCGTCAATTTGACCGTATCTGAGGAAAATTTTTGGGTAAAACAGCCCCAGTCTGATCCACCTGAGCAGTTGCAAACTGATGAAGATTCGCCAAGTGATCATGATACACTCACCCAAATGGCTGCCGAACCATCACTTGCGGTTATGTCAGATAGTAGTGATACTGATGAGCCTGTGGCTGATTTTACTGAAGATTTGCAGTCAGTACCAACAGTGACAGCAGCGGCATTGGCTAAGGTTGATAGTAATAAAAAAGCACCACATCAAGCAGACCCGACAGCTCATCAGCCATCTTCACACAATTTAGATCAACAGCCCATCAGTGATTTTGATCATATCGATCCGTTAAAACCTTTGGCACATCTGCCCAGTCAACCGATGACCAAATCCCAAATGCTTGAGCAGCTAAAGCCCACACCAATTGAGCTTGAGGGGGGCTGGACAAGTGAAAAATGGGACTATTGGGTACATTTGGCGCGTGAAGCAGGGCATTTTGCACCTGATGAACTTGCCTTGATGAGTACGAGTGTGATGGCAGGTGATATCGCTGGCGAAAGCCGTTTATTGGTTGCCGAGATTAACTCTCAAGTTCAATCCAGTTTTGAGAATTTGCATGCCAAATTTTTAGAATATTACCCACAAATTAAACTGTCTTTAGAGCTTGTACTGGCGGATGATGCTTTAGAAGTGCCAAAATCTCGCTTATCTTTACGCCATAGTCAAGTGCAGACACAAGCTCAACATCAGCTGGTTGATAGTCCAGTTTTTCAAGCACTTTGGCAAGGTGGTTTTGTCGTTGATGATGGCACTTCGGTACTCAATCAATCTAAATTACTTATTGACTAAAATTTTGGTGAATCAAGCAGATTTTGCCATAACTAATCATGACATATATCCCAAAAACTTAAAAATATTAAGCAAATATTGCCCAATCATTGGGTTGTTAAGGTTATGCAAAAGCTGTTAAAATTATGAAAAAGCTGTTAAGGTTATGCAAAAAATATTACAATAAGATACATTTTTTCTGAACAATCTCTTGCTAACAAATTAAAATTCCTTTATAGTTGCTAACCATAATTTTTGAGAGTCTTATTAAATTATCTTTAATTTAAAGGATTTGGCATTGTATGTCCAACACCAAGCAAATCATAACTTAATAATGACTTTTTGATGATAAAATTATACTAAAAATGACTGATTGGTCATCATTTTAATCACACAATATTGAAATTTATTAAAATTTTATTATGATTTGCTTTTTATTAAATTCAAATCATTTAAATCAATTAAATAAAACTAAATAATTTGAGGTAAATATGTTGGATAATTTACGAGGTATGGCAGTCTTTGCAAGTGTCGTTCGTCACGGTTCATTTAGTGGTGCAGCCAAAGAGCTTGGCATTACAACCAGTGCGGTTAGTCAGCAAATTCGCTCTTTGGAAAATGATTTGGGCGTCTCTTTGCTACATCGCTCGACCCGTAAGCTAAGTCTAACCGAAGCTGGCGAAAGCTTGTACTCATCAGCCACCCAAATGGTAAAAGCAGCCGAACAAGGGCGTGACAGTGTTATTCAGCTAAAAGATGAGCTTTCAGGCAGTCTGCGTATTGCGACCACCCCAGAGCTTGCTAAGGCTTATTTACTGCCTGCCTTATCTGATTGGTTGGTTGAGCATGATAATTTATCATTGAATATCATCTCACGAGACAATTTGGATATGATTGAAGATCGTGTTGATGTGGCTTTATTATTGAGTGAACAAGCTCAAGGTATCGCCCTAAAGACTGTCGAGCAAATGCTGATTGCTTCACCAGAATATATCAAAAATCATGGTGTCGTAGAAAATGTCAAGGCATTGGCAACGCATACGATGATTATTTGTGGCGAAAAACCAAGCGAAAGCATCGAGTTTAAAGATGCCAATGGTAAGCAGTCTGTACGAGTAAGCTCAAGAATAATCACCAATAATCATGCCATCGCATTAAACTTGGCTGCCGAAGGTTATGGCATTGCCAAGACCAATGCTGTTGATGCTAAGGCGTTGCTTGAGTCAGGTAAAGTTGTTAAAATCCTACCAAATCACAGTTTGCCCATGCTGACTTTGAGTGCTGTCACCATCTCAAAAGAGCAAACAACGGTCAAGGCACAAAAGTGTATTGAAGTACTTGAAGCATACTTTAAGAATTAATTCAATAAAAGTGACTAAAACTCTGCAACGCTATGCAGGGTTTTTTATGGGTGAAATATGATAAACAGGATAAAACAAATATTATGCTTCCACCCATTTTTAAATATTTTGACACGACCAAACTTAATAGAACACTTTTAAATATCAGTGTTTTTTAAATATGTAGCAGCCAATCTTTGGAGGCTTTGACCAAAAAATTTTCAAAGCTTTTCATCGCTGGTGTTTGGCTGCGTTGGCGGTGTTTGTACAGTAAAAATTCATAGCCAATCTGCGGCTCATGAATCGGAATCATGACCAAGCCTTGTTCATCCACCCAAGATTTGGCATAGCCAAGCGCCATGGTGATCCCAAGTCCTTCTTTAACCATGCCCAAAGCCGTTGATAAAAAATTGACTTGATAATCGCTGCGAAACAGACGCGTGCGAATATCCAAAGGTAGCTTTTCATTGATATGATCGGCAAAAGGTGCTTGCACTGTAATCAAATCACCTTCATTAAGATCTTGCCATGTCAGCGCCTTTGAGTCTGCTAGGGGATGATCTGCACGCACCACCAGTCCAAAGGATGACCGAAATAGCCTGGTCTGCATCAGCTCATTACTATGCAAAAGATCAGGTCCCAGCCCAATGTCCGCCTCCAGCATCTGCACATGATCCACCACCTCTTCAATTGAGCAGTCAATCAAAGTCACTTGAATATCAGGATACGCTTCTTTAAACAAGCGAATCAACCTTGGTATCGAGAATGCGGACAGTTGCTGGGGTGCTGCAATACATGGAGTATTTTATGGCAGATTTATTTGAAAACCCAATGGGATTGTGCGGTTTTGAATTTGTGGAATTTGCAAGCTCAACCCCAAATTTACTTGAGCCATTATTTGAAAAAATGGGTTTTAGCTTGGTTGCCAAACATTGCTCAAAAGATGTCTTATTATATCGCCAAGGGGGAATTAATTTTATGGCCAATCGTGAGCCAAATTCAGAAGCAATGTATTTTGCTCAATTGTTTAAATGTCTTAAAATAGGGTATGATGCGTGGTTGGCATATCCTATTTTATCATTTGAAGTAGAGGTATAAGTTTAATATAAAAATATCAACTGGTTATCGTTTGTATCATATTTTGATTTGATGATACTTGGATATTATTTTTAGTCATTATTTTTAAATACAAGTGATGGTAACAAAGTTTTTAAAATGATACCATGGATGGGACAAGCACGGATATGGGTATTTTATACCGTATTGTGTGATTTTTAGGGATAATTTATGAATTCAAATACATTATTAACCATGCGACCCATCAAAGCGGTTGCTATTGCAGGCGTGCTGGTTGCACTACTTGGTCTGACGATGATTGCTTGGAGCTGGGTGCCGCATTTGTCTTTATTGGTTGTGATTGTAGCACTGTTATTTTTTGGTTTATTAAATAAAATCAAATTTGAGCAAATGCAAGCGTGCATGATTGGCAGCGTGGGATCGGTAATGGGTGCGATTTATTTATTTTCTTTCATCGGCCTTTTGGTTTCCGCTTTGATGATGTCAGGGGCAATCCCAACACTGATTTATTATGGATTTGAGATATTATCAGCCAAGGTATTTTATCTATCAGCATTTATTTTATCATCGGTTGTGGGCATCGCCTTAGGCAGTGGATTTACCACTTGTGCAACCGTGGGCGTTGCATTTTTGGGTATGGCAACCGCTTTTGGGGCAAATCCTGCCATCGTGGCTGGTGCTGTCATCTCTGGTGCGTTATTTGGTGATAAGATGTCACCTTTATCAGATACAACGAGTATCGCCGCCTCACTTGTTGGCGTTGATTTATTCGACCACATTAAAAATATGATGTATACAACCGTGCCTGCTTGGGTCATCACGGCCATCATTTTTTGGTATTTATCAGCCACCAATACCATCAGCGACCTTGCAGGCATTGCCATACTCAAAGAGCAACTTTTTAGCAGTGGCTTAGTGCATGGTTTTTCATTAATACCTTTTGCTGTTCTTGTCATTTTGGCCATTTTACGAGTCAATGCCATCTATACCATTATCGCAACCATCATAACAGCATTGATGATTACCTACACACATTCAAGCCCAAGTTTGACCGATTTGGGTGGATGGTTTTTTGCTGGATATACGCCAGCAGAAGGGCTGGCATTGGGTGATGTGGCAAAAATGGTATCACGGGGCGGCTTACAAAGCATGTTTTTTAGTCAACTGTTGGTTATTTTGGCATTATCTTTGGGTGGACTTTTACAAGGATTGGGTATCTTACCAGCATTATTAGATGGCATGCGTCATTTGTTAACTCGTGCCAGTCGTGGTGTGGCAGCCGCAGCGTTTACCTCACTTGGCATTAATGTTTTGGTGGGTGAACAATATCTGAGTTTATTATTATCAGGCAATGCGTTTTTACCAGAATATCAGCGATTAGGTTTACATCCAATTAATCTATCACGCACCATTGAAGATGCAGGCACGGTGATTAATCCTTTAGTGCCATGGGGTGTCTATGGTGGGTTTTTGGCTGGGACTTTTGGGATGCCAGTGATTGAGTATGTGCCGTATGCGTTTTTTTGTTATTTGTGCTTTTTATTGACACTGTTTTTTGGGATAACAGGATTGACCATTACACGCTTATCACCCAAGTTGACATAGTGCCAATAGGGCGTTTTATGCTTGACAAGCCTTACTTTTAGGGGCTTAAAATGTGTGTTATTTTGATAACATGGCTATGATTGGTGTATCAGATGAATGAAAATTGTTACACAAGAAAAACTTTCATCATTTTTATGATAAAATACAAAGTATCTGAAAAAGGGGATAATTCATGAAATTCATCAAGCAAAATAGCCATCATTTGGCAATGTTACTTGCGATGACCACTGGTGTTCATCAAGCCCATGCGTTCTCGGTTGATAACAGTCAGCAGCGTATAACAGTACAGCCCACTTATGTGCAACCTGCTCAGGCAATTACCTCTCAATCTGTGTATGTTGAACCGACAGCCCAAGTAACCACAACGACACATGTGAGCGTGCAGGCATCACCCCAAGAGCATGTGGCGTCACAAGGCTATGCACAAACTAAACTTAATATTCAACCACAAGTCATCTCAAGCACCAAAACCCAAACAACCGCTTATACCACCACCTCAAACGCCCAAACAGCCATCTTAAATGACCAAAACAGCTATACAAATAGTTTTTATGCGTTGCCCATCAGTACACGATCGGCAGCGGTTTTGGTCTATGATTTACAAGATGGCAAGCCCATTTATGGTAAGAATGCAGATGTTCAACGCTCAATAGCTTCTATCAGTAAAGTGATGACTGCCATGGTCATTTTGGATGCTGAGCTTGATATGCGTGAAGAAATTACTTTGATTACCTCTGATTTGATTGGTGCAAAACAAGCAAGCACACGCCTAAAAGCTGGTGACCGCATGACACGATCTGAGTTTACTTTGATGATGCTCATGCGTTCCGAAAACCCTGCTGCCAAAGCATTGGCACGCACTTACCCCGGTGGATATGATGCTTTTATTGCTGCAATGAACCAAAAGGCGTATGATTTGGGCATGTATCAAACGAAATTTAGTGATTCTTCAGGTTTAGATCCACGCAATATGTCATCAGCCAATGATTTATTAATCATGATGAAGGCAGTCAACAGTAGTCCACGCTATCACAGTATCCGTAATTTTTCCACGGCACCAAATTATGATTTTTATATCGCCAATTATGGCAGTGGTGACCGTATCTATAAAGGCAATAATACCAATCGCCTAGTACGAGAAGGTGCTTATCCCATTGGTGTCCAAAAAACAGGCTATATTCGTGAATCTGGTTATAGTGTTGTGATGGAAACCAACATTAACAATCGCCCAGCCATTGTTGTTTTATTAGGAGCATCAAACAGTGCAAACCGATGGAGTGATGCTGAAACTATCTTAACTGAATTGGCTTATCGCCAGTAACTTTGATTGGCTGATTATTTGGCTGAATAGAAAAAGCCACCCAAAACTGTTATTTGGGTGGCTTTTGGTTTTTTGAACTGCCCCAAAAGTTAGATGCTAACCTTTGGGGTGCTTTTTAGGATTAAATCTTTAGCTACCTTTAATTGTGATAAAGGCAAGTATCGGTAAGTTAATCTTTGCTGTTTTGAAGATTGGGGTCAGCAAAAACGACCACTTCTTCTTCAAATTCAGGTTTGACTTTGACCACAAAGTCCTCTCTTGATAGACCCATCATCAGCGGAATGGAGCTTGCAACATAAATGGAAGAATATGTACCAGCAACCAGACCGATAAATAACGCCACAGAGAACCAATACAGACCATCACCACCTAAGAACAGCATGGCAACAACCACAACAAACACCGTACCGACAGTCATAATGGTTCGTCTTAAGGTCTCTGTCAGTGATAAATCAAGTACCTGACGGGGCGTTAAACCACGCACTCGGCGAAAATTCTCACGAATACGATCATAAACAACGATTGTATCATTCACCGAATAGCCAATCAAAGCCAATACAGCTGCCAAAACCGTCAAGTCAAATGGCCAGCCCATGATGGCAAAAATACCAACAACGATAATCACATCATGAAATAAAGCAAGTACAGCACCCAAAGCCAGCTTGAACTGGAATCGTGTTGCAACATAAATGAGCATCATACCAAGTGCAACAGACATCGCAAGCAGTGAATTTAGGTAAATTTCATTACCCAGTTGGCTACCGATAATGCTAATGCTATCAATGGTTGATGGATTATTTGGAAAATTAAGAATCTGATCCAAAGCAGCACTTAGGTTTTCAGCTGAGCCATCTTGGGGCGGTAAGCGTACCAAAAGCTCTTGGCGAGTTCCTAGGTATTGGACAACCGCATCATTAAAGCCATTGTCAGCCAATGCTTGAATGACTTGTGCTTGTTCAACAGGCTGTTTATAAGCGACATTGGCAGATACGCCACCTGTAAAATCCAAACCAAAGTTTAAACCCTTAACAATGATTGCTATCAGCCCTATGAGTATAGACAATACCGAAAATACCATCATAGGCTTTTCAAGCTTCATAAAAGGAATAATACGCTGATTGGCGATGAGCTTGACACCACCAGCTTTTTCGGCAGCTTCATCACCAGCGTCGGCAATCAATGATTGATCGGCAAGAGCATCTTGATTTGTGGTGGCATTAGCACCTTTACCATCACGACGCGGCACACGGCGGCGGCGTGGTGGCTGTGCTGCATTTGGGTCGATAGGGTTATTTTCGTTATTCATTTTTAACTCCTAACCGATGCTAAGTTTGGTTAAGTTTTTGCGATGACCATACCAAATTTGAATCATGGCACGAGTGACTAAAATCGCAGTAAACAAAGAACTGATAATACCAATTGCAAGCGTGATTGCAAAACCTTTGATTGGTCCTGTTCCGATAGCAAATAAGATAAATGCAATTAATAGCGTGGTGATATTGGCATCAAAAATTGAGCTAAATGCACGATCAAAACCTGCCACAATGGCGGATTTTGCACGAGCACCATTGGCAAGCTCTTCACGAATACGCTCAAAAATTAGCACATTGGCATCAACCGCCATACCAATGGTCAACACAATCCCAGCAATACCAGGTAGGGTGAGCGATGACCCTAAAATGGACATAATGGCAACCATGATAATGACATTAAAGGCTAAAGCAATATTTGCAATCACACCAAATGCACGATAAAACACAATCATCCATAAAAATACCAACAGATAGCCAATCTGTGTAGAGAATAATCCTTTATCGATATTATCTTGACCCAAAGATGGGCCAATGGTTCGCTCTTCAACAAAGTACATCGGTGCCGCTAACGCACCTGAGCGTAAAAGTAACGCAAGTTCGCCTGCTTCTGCATCTGAATCTAAGCCTGTGATTACAAATGAAGAACCAAGTACCGCCTGAATGGTAGCACGGTTAATAATGCGTGACTCGGTATAAGGTGTACGCACCTCAACAAGCTCGCCAGTTGATGAATCTTCTTGGAAGCTGACCTTTTGCTTATTTTCAATAAATAGCACGGCCATCTGCTTGCCCACAGCGGTGCGTGTGGCATTTTGCATGAGTCTGCCACCTGCTGTATCTAGGGTAATATTTACCTGTGGGCGTCCATTTTCATCCAAACCTGACTGTGCCCCTTGAACACGCTCGCCTGTGATGATGGCTTGGCGTTCAAGCAACATGGGCTGACCGTCCAAAGAACCAAATGCAAACGCTTCGGTACCTGCAGGTGGAATACCGCCTGCATAATTCATATCTTGTTCGCTCACCATGCGAAACTCAAGATTGGCGGTACGACCCAAAACCCGTTTGGCTTCTGCGGTATCTTGCACGCCAGGCAGTTCAACGACGATGCGATTGGTGCCTTGAGATTGTACCAATGCTTCAGCCACACCAAGTTCATTGATACGATTTCTTAGTGTGGTTAAGTTTTGACCAACAGCATATTCATTAATCTCTTGAATTTTGGTATCCGTATAAGTCAGCTCAAGTGCCGCACCTTCGGTATCAGCAAAGGGGCGTAATGCAAAGTCTGCACCCACTTGATTTTGTAGGATAGATTGAGCACGCCCACGATCATCTGTATTGATAAAAGTAAGCACCATGCCATTATCAGTGATACGCAGACTTTGAACGGGGATTTGCTCACCACGCAGTGTACGGCGTACATCTTGGCTGGCAGTTGCAAGACGCTGTTCAAGTGCTTTTGCCATATCAACTTCTAACACAAATCTCACGCCACCACGCAAATCTAAGCCCAATTTCATGGGAGCTGCACCCAAATTACGCAGCCATTCAGGGGTGGTTTGTGCCAAATTGAGTGCGACTACATACTGTTCGCCCAAGTCTCGGCGTAGCACTTCTTGTGCCTTCAGCTGATCTTCAGCGTTTGATAAACGAAGTAATGCGCTGTTATTTTCAAAGCGACCATTATGGTGATTTAATCCTGCCTGTGTCAGCAGGCCTTCGGCTTGTGTTAGCACATCTTGAGTTAATTGTGTGCCTGCGCTTGCGCCTGTAATTTGCACAGCAGGCTCATCAGGGTATAGGTTGGGTAATGCGTAGATGCCAGAGATAAACAGCACCACAGCAATTAATATATATTTCCAAGCAGGGTAGTGCATAGAGTATTCTTATTAGATAGAGCAAGATGATGAGCCAATCCCATCACGCTGCGAAAAAGACCGACCCAAGCAAATTGATTGATTTATCCAAATCATTGCTTGAGCTTAGGATGGATTAGATATTGTCAATGGTGCCTGTAGGCAGTACCATGACGACGCTTGCACGCTGAATCTTCACATCTGTTGAGTGATTCAATGTGATGACAGCATAATCACCCTCAACCTTTTTAATGCGACCAATCAAACCACCAGCAAAGACAACTTCATTACCAGCAGTCAAGCCATCAACCATGGCTTTGTGTTGCTTGTTGCGTTTGGATTGTGGACGAATGATTAAAAAATAAAAAATTGCAAAAAAAGCAACAGGAATGAGCAAATTCATCAACAATGACTGCTGACCTGCAGGTGCACCTGTAGACGCATGTGCGGCGGTAATGGCCAAGTCTAACATCAATAACTCCTAAATATCAAAAGACGGTTAATCGTTTTAGTTATGACCCAAAACCACCGCCCATTTAAAAAATATAAACTTTACTTGATGAATTCATCCAACCAAATCACACAAGTAAAAGTCAAAATAACGCATATCATAGCATATTTTCATAGGTCTGGTATGGATTTTTAGTGTTGTTGCTATTGCTTAATAAAATTCGCTTAAAACAATACTTGCACATCGCTTAATTTTCACTTAATATGAGCGATAATTTTTACAACATTACAGTGTTATGCCCCGACCGAGAACCCAAAATCTGGCAAATTTGTCTTTTGTTTCTATCGCTGTTTTTACTGTGTCAGTAGCGGCTGTATTTATCCCTTCAACGGCATTTGCTGCGTTTGAGCTTGGTGGCACACCAACCAATCTTGCGTTATTGATTTTTTTTATTTGCTTGTCTTTGGTTGTGTCATTTTTATGCTCTATTTCTGAAGCGACATTGTTAACCATGACACCTTCTTATATTGACACGCTTGAAGAAGATAATCCCAAAGGAGCGGCACTGCTTAAGAGCGTGAAAGTTGACCACATCGAAAAATCAATTTCAGCCATTTTAACACTCAATACCGTCGCCCATACATTAGGTTCGCTTGGTGCAGGCGCGCAAGCAGTGATCGTTTTTGGTAATGCGTGGTTTGGGGTGTTCAGCGGTGTGATGACTTTAATTATTTTAATTGGCACAGAAATTATCCCAAAAACCATCGGAACGGTATATTGGCGACGATTTGCTATGCCTGTGGCGTATTATGTGCGTACAATCAATGTGGCATTATTACCCATTATTTGGGTGACCGAAAAAATTTCACGCATGTTAACTCGTGGTAATCAAGAAATTGGTTTTAATCGCCATGAGTTTTTGGCACTTGCCAATCAAGGGGAAAGCTTGGGGCAAATGAGCGAGATGGAAACTCGTATCATCAAAAACTCTTTGGCATTGGGCATGATTAATGTAGAAGATATTTTGACGCCTCGCTCGGTCGTTAGTGCTTTTGATGAAAATATGACGGTAGGCGATGTTTTTGCCAGCTATCCTAAACTGCCTTTTTCTCGTTTTCCAATCTTTGATGCAGATTTAGATAATGCCACAGGGTTTATCTTAAAATCCGATTTACTGATCGCTAAGGCAAATCAAGAAATTCATACGCCCATCAAGCAATTTCGGCGTGATATCAACTTTGTGTTTGCCAAAATGAAACTGTTTGATTTGTTGGATTTGATGTTAAAAGAGCAAGTTCATATCGCTTTAGCGGTTGGGGAATTTGGTGAAGTTAAAGGATTGGTGAGCTTAGAAGATGTGCTAGAAACGCTGCTTGGTCTTGAGATTGTTGATGAATTTGACCGTGTTGATGATATGCAGATTTTAGCACGCCAACTCATGGATAGACGCATGGCACGCTTGGGGGCAAAACTAGAAGAAGATACACCTTTTGATGAAAAGTCGGCTGGCTCTAATAAATAACTTCTAAATGAAACAAAATGTAACAATTTGCCATCATACTTTAAGCTTACTGTGTTATTTTGGCTTAAGATTACTCCGTCACACATCATGGCGTATTCATTCATTGATAAGTATATTGAGTATAAGGGTTGGTTTATGAAATACAGCACCCGTTCTGTTTTAAAAAAAGCCGTTGCCGCAAGTATGCTGACGGCAGCGATTCGGTCGGCCATTCAATTTACAGGCAAGTCTTTTGGTAAAGGTGCTAGTATTGGCTTATTTATTGGTATGATTGGCGTACAAAGCTTAATCACTACCAATGCTTATGCAATCAGTGAACAAGATGTCAGCCGATACGCTTCAAGTATGAGTAGTGCTGCCAACGCTCAAAATATTGCCCAAATTTCAAGATTGATTGCTGATGATGCCATCATTTCATTGTCTCGGGGTGGCAAAACGACCAGCTTGGATAAAGAAGGCTACTTGCAACTGCTTCAAAAAAGCTGGGCTACATCCAGTGGCTACCGCTATCGTATTAATGTGGCAGATGTGGTAGTAACAGGCAATCAGGCTAGAGCTCAGATTGTGACTACTGAGAACTGGACTCAAGATGGTAGACCTGTGACAATTAATACCGCTTCTCGAGCCACTTTTTCGCAGGTGGGAAATCATGTTGTACTGTTAAGATCAGTGTCACAAGTCACCGTTGATTAAGGCAAGTTTACCAACCAATTTGAATGAACCACCGTTTTTAGGTCAATTCGGTGGTTTTTATTGCCCATTGATCATCCAAATTGGTTGCCAAATTTGTCAAAATAAGGCATTATTATCATTCAAAAATCAAGTTGGGTTATTTTGCCAATCCACCATGATAACAATTACTGAGTTAGGCCACCAAAGGACATAACAATGAAAAAACACACCAAATCTTCGATTTCAACACAAATTTTAAAGCCACTCAGTCTTGCCATTTCATCTTGTATTTTGGTTGCTTGTAGTAGCACAGGCACACCTACCAAGCCTGTTAGCCAAACCCCAAAACCCATACCTCAAGCTAAGCCCAGTCAGCAGATTAATATCTCGTCAGGTAATACTAATTTGGGTAATACTAAGACTGGTGCAGATGTAGATGTTTTGGATGTTCAGATGCTTGATGCATTAGAAGCGTTATTACAAGCGACTGATATGAGCATGGTGGAAGGTGATGAGCTGGCGATTCAACGCTATGGTAATTTATGGGATCGGGTTCGCCGTGGTTATCGCATTAATGAGATGACCAATGCACGCATTGAAGCTCAAAAATCATGGTTTTATACTCGCCAAACCTATTTAGATCGCTTGACTGCGCGTGCTTCTCGCTACCTACATCATACGGTCGCCGAAGCTGAACGCCGTGGCATTCCCTCTGAATTGGCACTTTTACCAATCATTGAAAGCTCATATGACCCAACAGCGACCAGTAATGCTGCCGCCGCTGGTCTTTGGCAATTTATTCCTAGCACGGGTCGAATTTATGGCTTGAACCAAAGTGCCACATATGATGGTCGCCGTGATGTCATTGAATCAACACGCGCCGCTTATGACTTTTTAACAAGTTTGTATAACCAATTTGGTTCTTGGGAGCTGGCTTTGGCGGCTTATAATGCAGGGCCTGGGCGAGTTTCACGCGCCATCAAAGCCAACCAAGATCAAGGATTGCCAACAGATTATTGGTCGCTTAAGCTACCGACTGAAACCATGAACTATGTACCAAGATTCTTAGCAGTCGCTCAAATTGTGAGGTCGCCAAATACTTATGGTATCAATTTACCTGCCATCGCTAACCACAGTCATTTTAGAACAGTGCCAGTGAATTATGGTGTCAGCCTATCTGAGGTTGCCACAGTGACAGGTTTGTCAGTCAGCGAGCTTCGTTTATTAAATCCTGCACTGTTAAATTTTACCGTGGATGAGATTGGTCCAAATCGTATCGTCATTCCTGACAGTTTGCCGAACCAAATCGATAATCAGCTGGCTTCTTTAAAAGGCTATGGATTTGGTGGTGATTATATCGCAACAGCACCCGCCCAAAGCATCACCTATGTGGTACCTAAGTCTGGTGCTACAGCCAATACCAGCTCTCAACAAGAATTAATCGCAGCCAATACATTGCCAACCACCATCGCACAAGTTACACCAAATAATACCATTGTGCAAGAGCCAGCTTTATCAAAATCTGAGATAAATTTGATTGCAGCAGAAATTCAAAAAACCAGCCCTGAAGTGCCTGCAATTAGTCCTCAAGATGGCAATATTCAGCTAAATGCGGTACAAACTGGCCAGTCGGTTTTGGATGCTCGTGGTGAAACTAAAATGTTGAGTTTTGCAGATGGACCAAAAACTCAAGCGATAACACCACCTGCTCAGCAGCCTGTACAAGTGTCTATAACACCGCCTGCTCAGCCTGTACAAATAACAGTGGTCAGTCCTACTCCTGAACCAATCTCTCAGCCCAAGCCCCAGCTTCCACCTGTCACAGCTTCGATACCAGTCGTCTCATCGCCACCTGTCTTAGTAGCCCCACCGCCAAGCCGGCCTCGTCCTGAACCTGCATCAAGACCCAAGCCAAAACCCGAAAGCTACACCGTGCGCGCTGGTGATAGTCTAACATCAGTTGCGGCTACTCATGGATTAACGGTCGGTCAGCTTGCCAGTTATAATAATTTGGCGAATGATGCACATATCTTGATTGGTCAAAGGCTATGGCTTGTCGCTGGTAAAGTCAAACCCCAACCAGTATCAGCCCAACAGCCATCACAAGCCGCCCAGTCTACTAAAAATAATCAAAGCACTCAAAGCACCGCCACACATCGTGTTCAATCAGGTGAAAGCCTAACTGCTATCGCTCGCAGATATAACATCAGTTTACACGCCTTAGCCAAAGAAAATGGCTTGAGTGTCACAGATGGTGTCTTAATTGGTCAAACACTCAAATTGCCCAGCGATGCCAAAACAGCCAATACCACAATGGCTAATACATCCAGCTCTCCATCAGTGAATAAACCCGAAAGCTACACCGTGCGCGCTGGTGATAGTCTAACATCAGTTGCGGCTACTCATGGATTAACGGTCGGTCAGCTTGCCAGTTATAATAATTTGGCGAATGATGCACATATCTTGATTGGTCAAAGGCTATGGCTTGTCGCTGGTAAAGTCAAACCCCAACCAGTATCAGCCCAACAGCCATCACAAGCCGCCCAGTCTACTAAAAATAATCAAAGCACTCAAAGCACCGCCACACATCGTGTTCAATCAGGTGAAAGCCTAACTGCTATCGCTCGCAGATATAACATCAGTTTACACGCCTTAGCCAAAGAAAATGGCTTGAGTGTCACAGATGGTGTCTTAATTGGTCAAACACTCAAATTGCCCAGCGATGCCAAGGCTGAAAGTAGCACACCATCTCGTTTGGGAAATACCAAAAATAATTCGACACGCACGCCTGCCAATACAAATATTGGCATTACTGAAAATTATACCGTTAAAGCTGGTGAAAGCCTAACCATGCTCTCCAATCGTTTTGGCGTGGCAATCGGTGATTTGGCGGCAGCAAATGGTTTGGCTTCTAATGCCAATTTGCGTATTGGGCAAACTTTAAAAGTCCCCAAGCTCACCACGACATACACCGTCAAAGCAGGCGATGGGCTTATCGCTTTGGCACGACGCTATGGTATTAGTACTCAAGAGCTTGCCAAAATGAATAACTTAGAACCTACGGCCGATTTGCGTATCGGGCAGGTTTTGACTGTTCCAAATAAAATAATTTATAACAAAGTTTTAAAACAAAACAACCAGCTTTAAAAAGTTGGTTGTTTCTTGTTTGATCAGCTTGTTATTCACGGTTTTATCATTCAGCATACAAAAAAGCGGAAAACTGATTTTCCGCTTTTTATTTTTATATGGAAATTATCACTGATGGCATTTATACTTGCTCAATGTCAGCTTTAAGTTTGGCATTATGTGCTTTGAGTGCTGCTGGCATACGCTCGCCCAGCTTGTCAAAAAGTTCAGCATGGCTCTCAAGCTCTTTGATCCAAGCATCTTTGTCTTGACTGGTTACAAGCTCAAATTGTGCTTTAGTAAAGTCAGACTGATCCCAATTGATATCATCATAGGTTGGCACCAAGCCAATCGGAGTGCGGACAGCGTTAGCAGTACCTTCACAGCGTTCGATGATCCATTGTAGAACACGCATGTTCTGACCAAAACCAGGCCATACAAAGTCACCATTTTCATCACGGCGGAACCAGTTGACTTTAAACATTTTTGGTAACTGGTTGCCTGCTGCCTCGGCTTTTTTACCAAGATTTTCACCCATTTGTAGCCAATGGTTGAAGTAGTCTGCCATGTTATAGCCAGCAAATGGTAACATTGCAAATGGATCACGGCGTACAACACCTTGTTGACCAGTAGCAGCAGCGGTAGTTTCAGAACCCATGGTTGCTGCTTTATAAACACCATCTACCCAATCAAATGCTTCTGATACCAAAGGCACAGTATCTGCACGACGACCGCCAAAGATAAAGGCAGAAATTGGCACACCTTCAGGGTTTTCCCATTGTGGATCGATGGACGGGCATTGTTTTGCAGAAACGGTAAAGCGTGCATTGGCATGAGCGGCACGCTCTGCACCTGTGTGTGGCTCACGCTTCCAGTTGGTTAAATTTTCTGGCGTTTCTTTGGTTTTGCCTTCCCACCAAACTTCACCATCATCGGTGACAGCGACATTGGTGTAGATCACATCAGAACCCAAAGTACTCATGCAGTTTGAGTTGGTTTTGGTGTTGGTACCTGGTGCGACACCAAAAAAGCCTGCTTCTGGGTTGATGGCATAAAGCTTACCATCTTCAGATGGCTTAATCCATGCAATATCATCGCCAACCGTTTCTACTTTCCAGCCTTCATAGCCTGCTGGTGGAATAAGCATGGCAAAGTTTGTTTTGCCGCATGCCGATGGGAATGCCGCTGCGATATAATGTTTTTTGCCTTGTGGGTTAGTTACACCTAAAATTAGCATATGTTCAGCCAACCAACCTTGTTCACGCCCCATGGCAGAAGCGATGCGTAGTGCTAGACATTTTTTACCAAGCAAAGCGTTACCGCCATAGCCTGATCCATACGACCAAATTTCACGAGTTTCAGGGAAATGTACGATATATTTATCATCATTGCATGGCCATGCCACATCTTTTTGTCCTTCGGTCAATGGCGAGCCTACAGTGTGTACACATGGCACATACTCACCATCAGTCCCAAGCACATCATAAACTTCTTTGCCCATGCGTGCCATCTTTCGCATACTGACGACAACATAGGGGCTGTCTGTAATTTCGATGCCAATATGGGCAATATGGCTACCCAAAGGACCCATGCTAAAAGGTACGACATACATGGTGCGACCTGCCATGCAGCCATCAAACAAACTGTTAAGTTTGGTACGCATTTGGCTTGGCTCGACCCAATTATTGGTCGCACCTGCATCGATTTCTTCTTTTGAGCAAATATAAGTACGATCTTCGACACGCGCAACATCTGTCGGATCTGAGAATGCCAGATACGAATTTGGGTGCTTGTCTTTATTTAATTTGATCATGGTGCCGTTTTTGATCATCAGATCGATTAGGCGCTGGTTTTCTTCTTCAGAGCCATCGCACCATTCGATGGCGGCAGGTTTGGTCAAAGCGGCAATTTCAGCCACCCAATGAATCAAGGCTTGGTGACGAACAAAATCTGGAGCAGTTATCTTTGCAGTCATGTTGAGATCTCATTTTATGAAAATTGGCAATCCACTGTTTTTTGTATAGGCAAGCTTATAAAGCACCAAAATTGTAACAAAATAATGCAGTGACGCTGTGAAAATCAGTATTAAACCATAAAATATACAGAAAGATAAGTACTATAATTAAATTAAATATATATATTTTTAAAATTGATGTTTAATGATAAGATATTATAAAGTGTGTTTGGCTGTATTAGAGGTTAATTTAGCAAGCATACCAAAAAAATGCTACAATTTGATTAAATCATTTAAATCAATGGATTAGGGTAAGCTATGGCTAAATCTAAATCAAGCTACATTTGCCAAAATTGTGGGGCGATTTATGGAAAATGGGCAGGGCAATGTACAGATTGCGGTGAGTGGAATACTCTTGTTGAGGCACCTAACACCAGTTTGCCACATCATCATAAATCAAAAACCACCACAGCACCTAGAAAAACCGCCAACTATGCTGGAGCAGTGAGTGCTGTGATGACATTGGACCATGTTGGCGTTACGCTAGAAACACGCATGCCCACAGGCTTGGGTGAATTTGACCGGGTGCTTGGCGGTGGGCTTGTGGCAGGCTCGGTGGTGCTAATTGGGGGCGACCCGGGTATCGGCAAATCCACAATCTTACTACAAACTGCCATTAACATGGCAAGCAGTAACTCGCTGGCTGGCTCTGCCTTATACATCACAGGCGAGGAGAGTCTGTCTCAGGTTGCCATGCGTGCAGTGCGACTTGGACTACCAACCGATCGCCTAAGGGTACTTGCTGAGACTAATGTCGAGACCATTTGTATGGCTCTGACCGCCGAACAGCCTGCCATTGCTGTCATTGATTCAATCCAAACGCTCTTTACCGAAGCCATACAGTCCGCCCCCGGGGGAGTTGCCCAAATCCGTGAATCCGCCGCCGTCTTAACCCGTTATGCCAAACAGACAGGCATGGCACTGTTTTTGGTGGGACATGTTACCAAAGAAGGGGCATTGGCAGGGCCTCGTGTGCTAGAACACATGGTGGATACGGTGCTGTATTTTGAGGGTGAATCAGACAGCCGTTTTAGAATGATTCGTGCCATCAAAAACCGTTTTGGGGCGGTCAATGAGTTGGGTATTTTTGGCATGACGGATACAGGATTAAAGGAGGTTGCCAACCCCTCCGCCATTTTTCTTAGCCGCTATGATAAGCCCATTGCAGGGTCGGTGGTGATGGTCAGCCGTGAAGGTACTCGCCCTTTGTTGGTTGAAGTACAAGCACTTGTGGATACCGCCCAAGCACAGCCACGGCGTATGGCACTGGGGCTTGATTATCAAAGGCTGTCCATGCTTTTAGCGGTGATGCATCGGCATGGCGGTATTCACACCAGTGGCATGGATGTGTATGTCAATGTCGTAGGCGGTGTTAAAGTTATGGAAACTGGTTCAGATTTGGCGGTGCTGCTTGCGTGTGCTTCTAGTATTCGTGAAAAGGCGCTCCCCAATCGGCTTTGTGTGTTCGGTGAATTGGGGTTGTCTGGCGAAATTCGCCCCGTGCCAAATGGTCAAGAACGCTTAAAAGAAGCGATGAAGCATGGCTTTACCCATGCGATTGTGCCCAGAGCCAATGCACCTGCAGCCAATCATCCACAATTTAAAAATATTCAAATCATCGCTGTTGATAGGCTTGATGAAGCGATTTATCAAGCTTTTGAGATTAATGCAGGTTAAACACCATATGCTTATTGAATTTTTGGCCGATGGCTCATCGCTTATAAGCCCAAAAAATCCACTACAAAATCACTGTTTGGCTGAGCAAATAACTTGCTTGGTGTGCCAATTTGCTCAATTTGCCCATGATTCATAATGACAATTTTATCAGATATGGCTTGAGCTTCTTCTTGGTCATGCGTAACCAAGATGCTGGTGATGCCAATTTCACGCTGAATGTCCTTGAGCGAATCACGCAGCGATTTACGCACTTTGGCATCAAGCGCGCCAAAAGGCTCATCAAGCAACAAAAGCTTAGGCTTGGTCGCCAGTGCGCGTGCCAAAGCAACACGCTGACGCTGGCCACCTGATAGCTCATGCGGATAGCGGGTTTTGATGTGGCTAAGTTGCACCAAGTCAAGCAGCTCATCCACACGCCGATCGATTGTATTGGCAGAAGGGCGTGTATTGCGAGGCAAAAGCGTCAAGCCAAAAGCAATGTTTTGTGCAACCGTTTGATGTCGAAATAACGCATATTGCTGAAACACAAAACCGATACCACGGTGTTGCACTGGTATATCAGTCACATCGATACTGTCAAAATATATCCGCCCGTTGTCTGCATTTTCAAGACCTGCAATGATGCGTAGCAAAGTCGTCTTGCCACAGCCTGATGGACCTAATAAAGTTGTCAGCTCACCTGTTGAAATATCAATGCTGATATCACCTAAGGCGACAAAATCCCCGAAAGTTTTATGGATGTTTTGGATTTTAATACTCATGTTTCATACTCATAGAAGATAACTGTTTAGACAGATGAATAAATGTATATAAATTTTGATGTAAGTCTTGCTTAACCAAAATGTCATCAGTGCTATTTTTTATGGCTCATCAATCCTTGAGCGATCAAAGTAACCAAGGCAAGCAGTGCAAGCAAGCTTGAGAGTGCAAATGCTAATGTAAACGCATATTCGTTGTATGCAATTTCAATCATTAAAGGCACAGTGTTGGTCTCGCCTCGGATATGTCCAGACACCACCGATACCGCCCCAAATTCACCCATAGCGCGTGCATTGGTTAGGATAATGCCATAAAGCAGTGCCCATTTGATATTTGGTAAAGTGACTTTCCAAAACATCTGCCAGCCGTTAGCACCAAGCGTCAAAGCGGCTTGTTCTTCACTGTCGCCTTGAGCCTGCATAAGCGGAATTAGCTCTCGTGCGATGAATGCAAAGGTGACAAATAAAGTTGCAAGTACAATCCCCGTTGTCGCAAAAATCACCTGAATCCCCATGCTCTCAAGATAGCTACCAAGTCGTGTATTGGCACCAAAGACCAGTACAAACATCAAGCCTGCCACCACAGGCGACACAGCAAAGGGCAAATCAAGCAATGTGGTGATCACAAATTTGCCACGAAATTGATGGCGTGTGATCAAATACGCCAACGCCACACCAATAATTGTATTGATGGGTAAGATAATCACCGCTGTTATTAAAGTCAGCTTAATGGATGCAAGTGCATCAGGCTCAAGCAGTGCTTCTTGATACGCCTGCCATCCTTCTTTTAGTGCTTCATAAAAAACAGACACGAGTGGCACAACCAGCATGACGCCCATAAATACCACCGCTATGCCAATCAAACTCCATTTAACCCAAGGTTTATCATGGGTAGCAGGATTTTTTTGGTATGAATAAGAGCTTGTATTTGCCATCGTTGTGCCTTAGGTTTTATTGTATGATGAAATAATATTTATCATGATAAATCAGTTGGTTTTTGCACCCAGTCTGGCTGAAAGTTTCCACTGAATGAAATTTATGGTAAACAAAACAACCAATGAGATTAAAAGCATAAATAACGACACGCAAGCTGCACCTGCGACATCAAATTGCTCAAGCTTTGAGACAATGATTAAAGGCAAAATCTCCGATTGCATGGGGATATTGCCAGCGATAAAAATCACTGAACCATACTCACCTGTAGCACGAGCAAACATCATGCCAGCACCGATCAGCATTGCTGGGGTAATCTCGGGTAAAATCACACGGCAAAATGTGGTCAAGCGACTGGCACCCATCACCACTGCCGCTTCTTCAAACTCTACTGAAAGCTCAGCAAGTACTGGCTGCACTGCCCGTACAATAAAAGGAAAGCTGACCACCACCAAAGCCAGCCAAATACCAATCGGTGTAAAAGCAATTTTTATTGGCTCATCAAACAGCAGTATTCCAAGGCGTGTAAACCATTGACCAAACAAGCCATTGGGTGCATAAAGTGTGGCAAGGGCGATGCCAGTTACCGCTGTTGGCAGGGCAAACGGTAGATCAACCAAGGCATTTAAAAAGGACTTGCCCCAAAACTCATAACGCACCAACACCCAAGCCACCAGCGTACCAAAAATCAGATTAGTCAAGGTGGCAAGCATTGCCATGGATAAAGATAGCTTAATTGCTGCAAACACTTGTGGCTCACGAATCGTCCGCATGATGTCACCAAAACCCATTTGCAAGGTCGTCAAAATCATCATCAAAAAGGGTAAAATCACCAACAAACCAAGTGCAAAGATACTAATACCCATACTTAGCCCAAAAAATGGCATCACTCGGCGTGCACGATTTTTGAGGGGCATTGGCTGATTTGGCATGATAACAATCCTAATGATACGATGGATATTTGGCGATAAATTCAAAAGATAACTTTACTTTACGGCATTGGTTGATAAACTTTAAGTGTAAAAATTGACTTTTTATTTTCCTTTATAGAATTTAGATATAAAATTTAGACCAAATTTGATATCTTTTGAAGGGTGATAATAGAGCTTTTCAAACTTTGCCAAACATGCGATAATAGCAAGGTTTGGCATGATTAGATGACCGATACTGTGCCGTTTTAACTAATCAAAACGCTGCAGGCGTGAACTTGGATGATTGGCATTCATAACTTGCCTTAATCATAAAATAAACTATAAAGAGATGACTGTGATGATGAAAAATAAATGGATGCGTGGCTTGGCGATTTTGGCATTGAGCTTACCGACAGTGACTTATGCAAAAACTGCTGCCCCTAAATCGCCTGAAGCGCCTAAAGAGTCTTTGACCCAAGAAGAGCAAATGGCTATAGATTTTTGTGATTTTTCAGCGTATGGCGTGATGCATATTGCTGCCGAGCATCAAAGTGGTGTAACCAAATCTGAGGCACTAACCAACCATGATGACCGCATGGCTAAGCTGAGGGATATCGACCCAGAGACCGCCACGATGCTTGATCAGTATTGGAAAGGTGTCATTGATAGAATATTCCAAGAATCGGTTCAAAAAACCGATGCCGAAAAACAAGCATTTGTGATGGGTGTGGGCGAGTCATCTTTTTATTCTTGCCTTGATCAAGTGCTTAAAACCCCTAAAAATTAATCACAATACTGTAAGCTTGATGGTATTTTTATGACCGAAACGACTGTTAAAAATTTTGATGACTTACCACTATCCGAGCCAATTTTAAAGGCGGTGCAAGCATTAAAATTTGATCAATTAACCCCCATTCAAGCACAGATTTTGCCGCATACATTGGCAAATCAAGATGCCATTGGACAGGCACAAACAGGTACAGGCAAGACAGCGACATTTTTGATTACGATCATTGAGTCGCTATTAAAGCGTCCGTTTCAAGCTGATGAAATTCGTTATCTTGGCGAACCTAGGGCGTTGGTTTTGGCACCTACCAGAGAGCTTGCACAGCAGATTTTAGCAGATTGCCGTGAACTGACCCGATTTAGCCAGCTTTATAATTTGTGTATTACAGGCGGTGCTGATTTTGATAAACAGCTTGAGCAGTTACATAAAAGACCGCTGGATATTTTGATTGGCACACCGGGGCGTATCATTGATTGGGTGAATAAAGGCGAGCTTTTTTTGGATCGTATTGAGGTATTTGTGCTTGATGAAGCTGATCGTATGCTGGATATGGGTTTTATCCCTGATATCAAGCGTATTGTCAGACATATGCCAAGCAATACCGAACGCCAAAGCCTATTATTTTCGGCAACTTTTAATCAAGATGTGATGAATTTGGCTTATCGCTGGCTACATCAGCCTGCATTTGTTGAGATTGCACCTGAAAGCAAAACCAATCAGGCAATTGACCAACAATTTTATTTGGTTACTGAGCGTGAAAAAATAAGTGCGCTCAAGCAAATTTTGGCAGATGATTCGGTGAAAAAAACGATCATTTTTGCCAATCGCAAAGATCAAGTTAAACGCCTATACGATTATTTGCGTCGTCATCACAAGGTTACGATGCTGTCTGGAGATGTGGCTCAGCAAAAACGAGAGCGTTACTTGCAGCGTTTTAAAGATGGTGAGGTCAATGTACTGGTGGCAACAGATGTGGCAGGGCGTGGCATTCATGTGGATGATGTGACGCATGTGATCAATTATACTTTACCTGATATGCCCGATGACTATGTGCATCGCATCGGCCGTACAGGGCGAGCGGGTTTGAGTGGTGTGTCCATCAGCTTTGTTGGTGAAAATGATGCCTTTAACTTGCCTGCACTTGAGCGACATGTTGATCAAAAATTCAAACTCAATCAATTTGAGTTTTTAGATGAGCATAAATAGGAATCATGAACGCATGTACCCTGATTTATTAGACCCTGCTCATATTCCGCTGTCATTATACATTCATATGCCTTGGTGTGTCAAAAAATGCCCTTATTGTGATTTTAATTCGCACGCTTTGCCAAGCCAAGCACCATTTGAAAGCTATATAGAAGCACTGCTTAGTGATGCTGTATCACAACAAAGCTTGGTATCAAATCGTCAAATTGATACGGTATTTATCGGCGGTGGTACGCCATCGTTATTGCCCATTGAATCATTTAAACGATTATTTGACGGATTGCGGTTAATTTATGATTTTGCACCGACATGTGAGATAACACTTGAGGTAAATCCTGGCACACTTGAGCATTCGCCTTTTGATGAGTATCTAAATATCGGTATTAATCGCTTATCTATTGGTGTACAAAGCTTTGATCATAACGCCTTAACAGCGTTGGGGCGTATTCACAATCCTGATCAAGCATCACATGCCATTCGTGCCGCACGCATAGCAGGTTTTGATCGTGTCAATGCAGATTTGATGTATGGCTTGCCCAATCAAAACTCATCAAAATCGGTGAATGATATTCAAACTGCCATTGATGCAGGTGCAACTCACTTATCTTGGTATCAACTGACGATAGAGCCGAATACGACCTTTTATCGTACGCCGCCACAGTTACCAGATGAAGAGATTATGGCAGAAATTGAAACTTTGGGACAAAGTATACTGACAAAGCATGGATTTTATAATTATGAAGTCAGTGCTTGGTATGGTCCAAATGATGCTCCATGTCGACATAATCTGAACTATTGGCAATTTGGTGATTATTTGGCAATCGGTGCTGGCGCACATGGTAAGTTGACCTTGAAAAACCACCCAAATTACCAAGATGGTATTTATCGTTATCAAAAATCACGCCTACCCAAAGATTATCTTGCGTTTGAAAATGCACCCAAAATGGTCAACTTTGAGCGTATCGCTGATGACAATTTGCCATTTGAATTTATGATGAATGCATTGCGATTAAAAGATGGGGTAAGTGCTGATATGTTTGAAATACGCACGGGGCTATTAATCAGCACGATCGATAATGAAATGTTGCCTTTACAACATCAAGGATTAATGGTTTTAGATCCGTTACGCATTGCACCGACCCGTCTTGGGTTTCGATATGTGAATCATTTGGTCAGTCAATTTATATAAATTGATGATATAAACTGATAGATAAAAAGACCTACTCATTTGAGTGGGTCTTTTTTAAGCTTAACTTAAGATAAAATTAGAAATTAAGCCAACATTAGATTTTCTTTTCAACTTTTTGTGCGGTGTCTGATACTGCTTCACCAGCTTTTGAGACATCTTTACCCAAACCTTTTATAGCGTTGCAACCAGTCAAAACAACAACGGCAGCGATAGAAGCAATCAATACTTTTTTCATGAGGTATTCCTTAATGATTTAATTAAATTCATGTATGAAATTCATGTGAATCTGCAAACTCACCCTGCTATCTTAACGAAGTTTTTGATGAATTTCTAGCAACAGATTTGATTTTATAATACTTTTTTACATTTTGTAAACTTTTGGTAAGATTTATAAATTTTATCTTTGAATTCAATCAAAATATGGCACAATCGGCCGTTTCAGAGTACAATAGGTAGCATCGCCATAGTTGTTAGTAAAGTTCATGTCACAGTTTTCAGATGCACTCATTCATATCGTGCTATTTTCCCCAAAAATTCCCAATAATACTGGCAGTATCATTCGTTTATGTGCCAATACGGGTGCTCAGCTACATTTGGTCAAACCGCTTGGATTTGAGCTCGATGACACTCGCTTAAAACGGGCAGGGCTTGATTATCATGAATACGCAACTTTAAGCGTTCATGATAATTGGCAAGAGACAAAATCGGCACTAAAATCGTTGGGTGTGGAGCGTATTGTTGCCATGACGACCAAGTTTAGCCGTCCGTTTTATGAATATCAATTTAAGCTGGATAATGATCAGCATAAAGTCGCCTTGGTATTTGGTTCGGAGACCGATGGATTACCTGATGATGTGCGTGCTGATATTGGTGCGAATCATTGGCTGCGGCTGCCCATGTTACCAGATTCACGCAGTTTGAATTTAGCCAATAGCGTTGGTATTTGCCTTTATGAAGTATGGCGTCAACTTGGATTTGTGGGCGATGTTGGACAAAGTGTGGGCTATCACAAACCCACATCAAGATAATGCAAGTGATTGATTGATAAGTTATTGATTTATAAATAAATTTTAAAGACCATAATTCGTACTTAAATGAGTACATATTTGGCATATTTTTAATCAAAAACCTATGCAGATGGCGAACAAGGGCAGGCGATGAGCCAAAATGAGCAAATCGCTTTAGCACTTATTGAGCCGTATGTACAAAAATCATTGGGCATGTTTAGCTTGCCTGCGGTAAGGGTGTGAAATGGGGTTAAATGCTGAAATTAGTACTGAAATTGCCCAAGCATTTGATGGCGACTTAAAAGATGTAGCCAAAGACTTCACAGGCAGGCGTGTCATCTTATCTGATGACGATTGGGCGGTTAATGATACCCAAGTACTATCTACCTCAATTACAGCGGTAGGGGCGTTTTTACAGGCTTTCACGCCTATGAGATTGATAATAAGACCATCATGCAACAAGATACTAAGCTAATTTGTTTGCAAAGTGAGCTAACAGACACGCCACAGATAAATGACAGCATTAATCAGATGAAAGTGATTAATATCAGCCAAGACCCAGCAGGTATCTGTTATAGCATACAGCTTAGGGGGATAAATGGGGATTAAGTGGCATAAAAAAATGACGGTTGAACCCATTGCTGATAAGATTGACGCCACTTACCGCAAATTTGCCATTGACTGCTATAACAATGTGCAAACCCTAAGCCCAGTTGATACAGGGCGTTACAAAAATGCCCATCATATCAGCATTGGCACAAAAAGCCTAAATGAAAATGGGGGCGGTGTTGAGCTTGTCTTAGGCATTCCAAAGCATACCTATCCGCTCATCTACATTCAAAACAACCTGCCCTATGCGTTGCGACTTGAACATGGGCATTCACAGTAAGCCCCCACGGGGGTTTATGGCAATGCCTTTAACAGTGCCATCGCCAACTTGGGTTAATCAAGCTGTCTTTGGTATGCACGCACAGCATCCATGATAAGCTGATTTTGGGGAATGTTTAAGCGTTTGGATAAGGATTTGATGAGTTCTATGTCATCAAGTTTTAGGGTGAATGCTTTGTTTTTTACCCCACGGCGTGCGTTGCTCTCTTTTTGAATTTGGGTTTGGGTTTTAGGGGTGCTTGTGATTTTTGGCATGGTACTTGACCTTTTTTAAAAAATGTCTTATGATAATGGGTAAGGAGTGGCTAGGCGTTTCCACCTAACCTGCCTTGGCGACTGCCATCGCTTTAGGCTTTATCTGTTAGTAAGCTGGACAGCTTAGCAACAGTATGGCGATGATTGCAAACACTTTGAAAATGGTTTTCATCGTCTTACTCCTTGTTTTTGGCGTAAGCGTTGGTTTACGCCTTACCAATCAAGCAGACCTTGCTTGATGTGTTGTATCATATCCTAGCCTATTTTAAAAGTCAAATAATTTATGCCAAAAGCATGACTTAACTGCTAGATTTTGGTAAGATAATCAACACGAGGATAATTGCGATTTGTATGAAAGTTTTCATCGCTTTTTCCTTCTGCTAGTGAGTGTACAGTAGTTTGGTTGTTCCAGCAACCTTGCTACCACCTCCAAGACTGATAATACCTTGTCTTGTTGGTGCATGTTGTAAGCTAAGCAACAAATAAAGTCAATCATTTTCTATAAAATGTTTGGCTTTTTTATTGCCCAAAAAAATGATTGACAAAACAAACCGCCCATCACCTGATGAGCGGTTTTTTATTGGACGAAACATGAACAGTTTTCACATTGAACAAACGCTACTGACGCATATCAAAGCTTGGGAGCATTTTGATGATATCCCCTTAGCCAAAGAAAACCGAAACTTTAAACCCCCTGATGGCATTTGGGGCAGGGTTACGATTTTAGGCGGTGTCAATCAAGTACGCAGTATTAGCAATACGCCTAATATCCTGCAACAAGGTACACTGGTGATACAGCTGTTTTGCCCACAGGATTTAGGCACGGTGGCGATTAAGCAAAAGGCGGATAGCCTAGCTAATCATTTACAAACAAGGCGATTTGGTAGGCTTGAGACACTGACGGCAAGTATCATTAATGCAGGGTTTCATGATTACTATCAAATCAATGTAAGCGTAGCATGGAGATACTACTAATGCCAAAAAACCGACACCGACGGCTGTTACAGCTGTATGGTGAAATTAATGAACTTGGGGCAATATTAGACTGCCCAAAACCCAAAGATATTCACCCACATGAGTGGATATTAATGAAAGACCAAATTTATTATATGCGTCAGTATTACCGAGTGTTAAAACAACGAACTGATGATACGGAGAATTGATTTATGTCTAGTGGAGCATTTGTAAAAACGGCGTATGCCAAACAAACAGGCGAAACCCTGCCAAAAACTGGCTGGAAAACCTTACCAAATATCAGCAATGGGCTAACTGTTGCCACAGAGCTTACAAACAGTGAAATGCTTTCAGGTTCACGCATGGCAAAAGCGGGCATGGTAACATCAGCGAGTGTGCAGGGCGATATTGAGACCGAGCTTATGTTCGGTGCGTATGATGAATTACTTGCCGCTGCTTTTTGGAGTGAATGGTCAGCAGGTACTAGCCCTAATACGCTAAGTGTTGGTGCAACAAAGACCCAGTTTGCCATAGCCAAGGATTTTAGCGATATTAATGTTAGCCATGTCTTTACAGGGTGCGTTGTATCAAGCTTTGGGCTGAGTGTGGATACATCAAGCCTAATTAAACTAAAATTTGGTATGACAGGCTTGGGCTATCAAGAAAGTAAAACGGCATCATTTGCCAAAAATCCGACCGCCCAAGCAGATACCGCTAAGGCAAGCGGTTTGTCTATTGGCGAGATTAAAGTTAATGGCACAAAGCTTGATGTGTGTGTTGAAAGCTTTAGTTTTGAGCTTGATAACCAAACAGAAGTACAAAAGTGCTTGGGTGATAATATCTATGGCGGTAATATCTTAGCCATGCTAACCAACATTACAGGCTCTATGACGATTGCTTATAGCCAAAAAGCCCATGAGATGATTAGTAACCAAATGACAGGGGCAACGCTAAGCCTTGAGTTACCGATTAAGTTTGGTAATAGTAAGTATGTGATTAAAATACCCAAATTTCAGGTATCAGGTGAAATCCCAAGCCCATCAGGCACAGATTTGGTTACCGTGGATTTGTCTTATACGGTGGTTGATGAAAGTCCAGTAATTGAAAGGCATACCGCTTAACTGATGATAAAACAAACCCTAGCTACTGCAAATAGCTAGGGTTTTTATTAACCCCTTTTAACGCACAAAAGGAATTAACTTGTGGAATATATTACCATAATTGTGGATTTTATGAAATATTTAATTGAAAAACACGGCTTATTTGTCATTTGGCTGATGGTGGCAAGTCTGATTACGCTTTATAAGCTGGATATGATTTTAACCGCCGTTCATTTGTTTTTTAATTAAGATGGGCAATGCCCCATTATCCATGCGATGAAATAGACTTTAAGGAAAAAATAACATGGCATTTGATTTAACACTCTTAAAAAAAGACGCTAAGATTAATGCTAAGCGTGAGATTGAATTTGATGGGCTTGAATTGACGCTTGAAATTCAAGCAAGCGAAGAATTTAAACGAGCAGCCGCTGAAGTACAAAAGATAGCAAACACGCCCAAAAAGGTAACCAAAGACAGTTTAAAGCGTGGCAACCAAGATGAAATTGGCGAGTACGAAGCCATGTTATTTGTCTTGGGTGAGTACTGTATCAGTCAATGGAATGTTACCGCTGATGGTGAGCCATTAGCCATCAATGGCGATAACTTTTTAATTTTGCTTGACCAAGCTTTTGAAAAAGACAAATTAACGCAGTTTATTACCTTGCTATTTGAAACTTATGCCAGCCTTAGCCAAGAATTTGAAGACAATAAGGCGAAATTGGTAAAAAAGTCCACGACTGCTACCAATGGGAAAAAATCAGGGTAACACTTACCCCCAACCGCATTGAAAGCTATCAGCGGTTGGGGATTGATTTACCCACGCCTGCCGTCAGTGATGTGTATGTTGACAATGTCTTTATGGTTTTTGCTCTAGCAAACCGAGCAAGGCAATACACCCAAGGCATAGCCCTACCGTTGTCTGTGCGTGATGTTTGTGATGTTTGTGAGCATTATCAAAGCTTATTGCCAAGGGCGTGGCTGTTTGAGCTTATTTTTATGCTTGATGATTTATGGCTTGATGAGTATAACAAAAAACCCTAGGTTTATGGGTTTTAATGGAGAGGTTTATGTCAAATACATACCGCTTAGACATACAGGTAAATGCCGACAGTGCTAATACCGCCTTGGGAAATCTAAAAGAGCATTTTGATAAGATTGAACAATCAAGCGGTAAGGCAGGCGTTGGTATTGATGGCTTTTCAGGCAAGGCAGATAAGGCGTCAAAATCCAGTAAAAAAGCAGGTGATGGGGCTAAAAAAGCAGGTGATGGGGCTAAAAAGTTTGGTGATGATGCCAAAAAAGCTGGTAATGATATTGATGGCTTAAAGCATAAAACCGACGGCTTAAAAAATGCTTTTGGGGCATTAAAGGGGGTAATGTTTACCGCCCTTGCTGTTGCTGGCGTTGGCGGTATTATTCAAACTGCCGATGACATGCAAACACTTACAAGCCAAATTAAAATTGCCACCACAAGCACCAAAGATTATGCCCATGCAATGAGTGAGATAGAACGCATTGCGATGGGTAATATGGTCAGCCTTGACTCTGTTGGGCAATTGTACGCATCAAATGAGCGGTCATTAAAACAACTTGGCAAAAGCCAAGATGAGGTAATTAAGTTTACCGAAAATATCACAACAGCAATGCGTGTGAGTGGCGGTAGTGCAGAAAGCCAAGCGGCCGCATTAACCCAGCTTGGGCAAGCCATGGCGTCAGGGGTATTGCGTGGTGATGAGTTTAACTCAGTGGCTGAACAAGCTCCTGTTATTATGGAGCTGTTGGCAGACAGCCTAGGGGTAACCACTGGCAAATTGCGGGACATGGCAAAAGAAGGTAAGCTTACCTCAAAGGTGGTTTATGATGCCCTTGCTGGGGCATCTGCAAGTGATAAGCTTGCTGAAAAATCCAAAAAAATGTCTACAACCATCAGCGGTGCAATGCAAAACATTCAAACCCAATGGCGTCTTGGTGTTGATGCCATCATGAATGGTGAGGGCGGTTTATCCAGCGTGCTTGCTGATGGTATTAATAGCATTGCTTTGGGGATGTCATCATTTGTTGATGCCTTGCCTGCGATTAATCAAGCCATCACTGATACCATTGCCAAAGCCAAAGAAATGGGTACGGCATTTTTAGAGTCTGATTTTGGGCAATCTGCGATACAAACTGCCAAAGATGCCTTTGAACAATTAAAATCAGCCATGCAAGGTGTGGTTGATATTGCAGGCGATGTAAAAGTATTCTTTGAGAAAAACCCTGAGCTTGCAATTGCACTGGCGAGCGGTGTTGGGGCGGCAGCAGGAGCATTTTTATTATTTAAAGGTGTGCTGATTGTATGGACAGGGGTGGCAACGCTGGCAACAGCGGCAGGGGGTGCGTTGGCGGCGGTGATGGCAGTGCTAACCAGTCCGATTACGCTTGTGATTGCAGCTTTTGCTGCACTGGTGGCGGCAGGTGTGTATGTATACCGTAATTGGGACACAATTAAACAAAAGGCAAATGATGCATGGCAGAGCATTAAAGAGACTTGGCAGGGCGTTGGCGAATGGTTTGGCAAGCTTTGGGATAAAGTCAAACAGACCTTTTTTAATTGGTTATCACAAATGCCAAAACCAGTACAAGATATGGTAGCTAATATTGGTGAAATATTTAGCACAATTGTGGATGTGGCAGGGGCGGTTTGGGATGGCATTGCCAATATTGCTAAAAGTGTGTGGCATGCGATAACAGAATTTGTCTCTTACGCCATTGATAAAATAAAGCCTGTTATCAAATCTGTTTTGGAGTTTTTTAAAAACGCATGGGACGGCTTGGTTAGTATTGCTAAAACCGTTTGGCAGGCGGTTATTGGCGTTGTCAGCCATGTTTTTGATAAAATATCTGGCATTATCAGTACACAATTTGAAGCCATGAAAGCGATTTTTATGGCAGGTGTTACCATTTTTGCCAGCATTTTTAATGCAGGATTTGAGATGGTGAAAACCATCTTTAGCACCGCTTTTAAAGTGATAAAAGCCGTATTAACTGGCGACATGCAAGGCGTAAAAGATGCCATCAAAGATGGTTTTCAAAAAGCCGTTGATATCTTTAAAAAATTGGTTGGTAACATTGTAGATGCCTTAAAAAAACTTGGCAAAGATTTACTACAAGTTGGGCGTGATGCCATGCAGAGCTTTATTAATGGTATCAGCGAGAAAATTGATGCAGCGGTTAGCAAAGCCAAAGAGATGGCAAGTAGCGTAAAAAATGCCATCACAGGTTTTTTTGACATTCATTCGCCGTCTCGTGTGATGAAACAAGTTGGTGGCTGGATATCAGAGGGCTTGGCAATTGGTATTGCCTATAAAGCACCGATAGCCGCCAAAGAAGCCAAAAACCTTGCTAAAAGCGTAAAAGATGCCCTTGAAAGCGAACTACAAAAAACCGCAGAAGAGATATTTTTAACCAAACAGCACATTGCAGGCAACCCATACGCCCAGCTAACCAAAGACATTGCCTTTGGTAAATACGGCAAACAAGACACCAGCCGATTACAAAAGTTGGCACAAGAGCAAATCTTACAAAGCAATATTTTAACGCTCACCCAGCAGCTGCATGAAGCCCAGCAAAATCTCGCCAATGTGGGGTTGACTAGCATTGAAATCATGCAAAGACAATATGATGAAACCGACAAATCTGTGCGAGCGTCTTTGGATTTGTTTGAGCAAGTCAAGAAAACAAGTCAAGAGCTAATTGATGCAACCAATCGCCATGAGGCGACCCAAGAGTTTGAAAGCACGCTAAAAGACATCAAAAAACAGATGGCAATAATGGGTAGTCAAGAGCCGTTGGCTGAGTTTTTATATGACTTACAAAATGCTGAGAAATATGCTTATTATACCACTGAGCAGTTGGCAACTCTTAAAGATGAGATGATTAAGCTACAAGACGCCAAAGACGCCAAACAAGCAAGCGACGGCATTAAGGAAAGTCTAAAAGATATTAACAAACAGCTGGCATTATTAGGCAGTAATCACCCCTTAGATGACTTTTTTTATGAGCTTGAACAGACAGACAAATACGCCCATGCGACCACTGATGAAATCAATGAGCTAACAGACGCCATCTTTAAGCTACAAAATGCCAAAGATACGCTAAATGCCAAACAGGCATTTGATACGCTAATGAAAGATACAGCACTGGCAAATGAAACGCCAGCTCAAAGGCTACAGCGTGAATATGATGAAAAAATGGCGGTCATTGATAAGTATGAGCAAATGCACAACGATAAGCTTGAAAATGCCACAAGCCTAAGACAGCAAATAACCGAGCGATATGAGCAAGCCGAAAAAGATGCTAAAGTCAAAAACTATCAAGAGCATTTAACAGCATTTGCAGGGTTTTTAAAAAACACAGCAGGTGAGCAGTCCAAAGCTTACCGTGTGATGTTCGCTGCGTCAAAAGCCTATGCCTTGGCGGATGTGGGCGTTAAAATGGGTAAGGCGGTTGCTGATGCTTGGGCAGACCCATCAGCGGTGACAGTTTGGCAAAAGCTGGCTAATGTCGCCAAAGTGTCTTGGCAAGAGGGGCATGTGTTAAGCATGATTAACGCCATTAGCCCCAAAGGGTTTGCCACAGGTGGCTACACAGGCAACATGGGGATAAATCAGGTGGCAGGTGTGGTACATGGTCAAGAATATGTACTAAATGCCAAAGCCACAAAGCGTATCGGCGTTGGCAATCTTGAACGGCTAAACCGTGGTGATGGCATTGGCGGTCATGTCAATCATATTAATGTCCATGTAACCGTAAACTCTGACGGTAGTAATATCCAAGCCGATACCCAAATGGGTAAAACCATGGGCGAAGCCATGGTAAAAATCGCTCGGCAAGTCGTGATACAAGAGACCAAACAAAACGGACATCTTGACAGACTATACCGCAGATAAGCAAAAACCCAACTGGTGCAAACAGTTGGGTTTTTTATTACCCCTTTAAACGGTACTTAAAAGGATAATTTATGGGTGATTTTATCACATTTTTAACCTATATTGAAAGTGAGAAATTAACAATGGCAAAATTCATTATTTTAATGATAACCCTAGTTATACTCATGCTGATTTATAAAGCCCCAGACATTTATCGGATTTATAAAGAATTTGAGAGAAAAGACAATGAAAACTTTTAATTGGGACATATCGGCAGACAGCAGTGAGAGCATCAGCCATAATGCCATCATAACCGCCTTTGGTGATGGCTATGAGCAGGCGGTCAGTTTTGGCATTAACAACAGCCGTAAATCATGGCAATGTAGCAAAACAGACAAAAAAGCGGTGATTGATGAGATTTACCGCTTTTTAATTGACACAAAAGGCGTTGAACCTTTTAACTTTAAGCCTTTAACCGATGAACCAAGTATCAAAGTCCGTCTGGATGGTGAGGTATCACGCCAAAATATGGGGGGCGATGTTTGGCAAATTGGGTTTACTTTAAAGCAGGTTTTTTAATAATAAATGCCCCTTTATGGGGCTTTTTTGATGGACTGGATTTCGGTTAGGATTTGGGTGAGTTTTTCGCTAAGTTCACCGTCGGAGAGTTTTTTATTGGTAAAACTCTCATCAAGCCGTTTTTATTACTCTGATTGGTTTTCAAGAGCTTGCATTTTGGCATTAGCCTCATTTAATGCCCGCTTTAATTCGCGAATGCTTTGTATTCGTTCGGTTTCCCTCACCAAGCCTATATCTAAAAGGTGAATAATGGCGGTATTAAGGGACATGCTTTTATCTTCTGCATATTTGGCAACCACTTGGTAGAGACTGTTAGGCAAGCGTACTTGTGAGCGTTTCCAAGTGTCTTGATTTTGGAGTAGTTCGGTAGTATCAAGATATGACATAAAAAATAGTGCCTTTTTTAAAATTGGGTATTGACATATATTATAATGTCATTTAGAATATATGTCAATGACACAATTTATTATGTCAGAAACAAAAAACCTTGCCCGTCACCAACGAAAACAAGGTTTTTCTAAGTTCAATTGTTTTAGGAATTAAACCTATGTCTAATTTACCACAAAACGCCAATAATGGCAATTTTGTCACCGTCTTTCATGGCGATATTGACCAAAACACTGAAATGCTGTGTAATGCTCGTGATTTGCATAAGTTTTTAGGTGTCCAAACTCGCTTTAATGATTGGATTAAAAACCGTATTTCTGAATATGGCTTTGTCAAAAGCCAAGACTATATTAGTTTTACTGAAAATTTAGTAAAACCCAAAAATGGCAGAAAAAGCATTCAATACCACATCACCCTAGATATGGCAAAAGAATTGGCAATGGTTGAGAAAAACGCCAAAGGTCGTGAAATTCGCCGTTATTTTATCCAAATGGAAAAGCAGGCATTACAATCCACTCAATCACTCACCGCCCAAATCACCGAAACCACCATTACCTTAAAACACTTTGATGACAACCTATCACATGCTGGTCGGTATTTGGCAACCCATGGCAAACAGACCAAACCACGGCTAAAAGCCAAATTAAATGAGCTATTGGCAAAGGCACAGCCATTTTTACCGTTTATTGAGCTTGAAGGTGTCAAATGAATTTAAACAAAAGCTTTAATAGCTTTCTTTAATGGCTTTAACTACTTTCACCAACCAAACCGCCCATCATCTGATGAGCGGTTTTTTAACTCGACGACATTAATGTCGGCGACATACCCACAGCCCTTATAAATCAAGGGATTTTTTAGGAGCAAAACAATGAGTGAACCAACCCTAACCGAATTATCACGCACCGAGGCACAGGTATTACAGAGCTTTATCGCACAGGTGGATTACTGGAAAATCCAACATGGCGATAAAGCCAGTACCATCGAGATTACCTATTACCCTGAAGATGATGGCTTTGAAGTGAGTAACAATGAGCCTAACAACGGCGTGCTAAAACGCAATCGCACCACGGTATTTCGTGCCGACCTGTTAGCATGGGCTTCAAATCAGTTACGCTACTTACAAGGCTATGACAACAGCCAAACGGTCACCGCCTTTGTTCTGTCTTTTAAGGACAATCGCTATGGGGTGCGTGCTGCCCTTGCCAGTGAGGCTAAAACCACAGACAAGGCAGATGATGCAAAAGCACCAAATGAAGCATAACACAATCAAAGATAAGGAGATTTACTTTCCTTATCTTTTTATTTGGAGCTAATATGTCATTAAACAGCGACTTTCAAAAATTATCCGTAGATGGGCTAATTACGCTCTTTGAGCTTGATGCACGAAAACTGGGTGCGGGTATTTTACGCTTTCACGGTCATAACCACGAGCGTAATGATGGCGTGATTACTTTTCGTGCCAAAGCGTACAACCCCCAAGCCCTAAATGTTACAGGGCTTGAAATGCGTTCAGATGGCAGAGCAAGCACCCCAACCCTAACCCTTGCCAATAACATCGCAGGAGTGCAAGGGGCGGTATCTGCCTACTGTTTACAGTTTAACGACTTTGCAGGGGCAAAACTTACCGTCATTACCACCCTTGCCAAATACCTTGACCCCATCAATTTTGACAACGGTAACCCCATCGCTTCTGATGAATGTAAAGAGCAAATTTGGTTTGTGGAACAAAAAACATCAGAAAATGCCCAACAGGTAACCTTTGAGCTTGCCAATCCTATTGACCTTGAAGGTCAAAAAATCCCTGTCAGAGAGATTACCAATTACTGCCACTGGGCGGTTGTGGGTAAGTATCGTGGCGAAGAATGTGGTTATACAGGGGCGGCCATGTTTGATGAACACGACAAGCCGACCGACAACCCCATTTTGGATAAATGCGGTGGGCGTATGAAATCGTGTGTGTGCCGATTTGGCAGAAATAAGCCGTTGCCCTTTGGTGGCTGTCCTGCCGCTGGTTTGGTTTAGGGGGAGCGTATGAACGACCATTATCCACAGCTAAAAGGTAAGACTTTTAAGACATGGCAAGAGCTTTGGCAGGCGATGACCGATAGGGATTTTGACGAAGTTTATGGCTTGTATCGTGAATGTGAACGCAAAAGAGCGTTAGGGCATTACCGAAACAGAAAATTAAAGCAAGCCAAAAATCTTATTGGCATTCTTTTATACCGCCAAAAACTTCATCAAGTCAAACAGCCGTTAATCTTGACAAAACGACGCTACGCCGAGCCATTGCCCAATCCTAAAAATATTGATGAGATTTGGCAGAATTTGACTGATGAAAATTATGATGAGATGTACCGCCTACATTGTCAGTACGCCAAACAACAGCACAATAAAGACACAAAGCGAGCATGTGGCTTAATTTGGAAATTTAGGCAACATTGCAAATTGGCAGGATTTGATTATCCCAAAAAGTGCGTTACCAAAGGATTTAGACAGTCTAAACATCACCCATGGCAAAAAATGATTGAAAGCGATGTACAATTTTATCAAAACACTCACAGACAGCAAAGACAAAACCGAGCTTAAAACCAAAGAATTTGCAGAGGTAACAACACCGCTTTGGCTGGTTCAAAAACAGCTGGATTTAATTCCACCTGATGAGCGGTTAAACCTTTATTCTAAGGTACTAGACCCTTGTACAGGCGATGGGCGGTATTTGATGATGTATTTGATGAACCGCTTGGCTGTGATTAAATACCCAAATGACTTGTATCAAGCGATAAGTACATTACATGGCATAGAATTACAGGCGGTGAATGTTGCTAGGGCAAGGCACAATTTATACTTATGCACCAAATTCATCGCCCAATCAAAAGGTCTAGCGGTGGATTTTGACAAGGTTAAAAAGATTTTGGCTAAGAACATTTGGCAAGGCAGTTTTATCAAAAAGGACAAAAAATGACACTCACCGAACAAACCAAAAGCTTTATCCTCAACCACGCCCTTGACTGCTATCCTGCCGAGTGTTGTGGGCTAATTGTGGATAAAAAGTACATACCTTGCACCAACACCGCCCATGATAATGAGCAATTTATCCTTTGCCCCAAAGATTTTGCCCGTGCTGAAAGTATGGGGCAGATACAGGCCATCGTTCACAGCCACCCAGATGGCGGTGTGTTGCCGTCTGATTTGGATAAATTACAGATTGAGCTACATGGCGTGCCGTGGGTCATTGTGGCGGTGTCAAAACAAGATTATGGCGATGAGCCTGCCTTTGGCATATATGAACCGTGTGGGTACAGACCGCCACTTTTGGGGCGTGCTTATATCCACGGTGTGCAGGACTGTTATAGTTTGGTGCGTGATTATTACAGCCGTGAGCTTGATATTAACCTGCCTGATTTTGAGCGTAGCGATGCTTGGTGGGAGCATGAGAACCATGAACCGTTATATGAAAATAACTTCACCAAAGCAGGCTTTATTAAGGTGCAAGACAAAAACGACTTACAAAAGCACGATGTGATTTTATGCCGTGTTGGGCGTACCCATCATGTCAATCATGCCTTAATTTGGCTTGGCGATGATGGAGCGTTAAAAAGCGAAACCACGCCTGATTGTGTGGGCAATGCCCTAATTTTGCACCACCCCTATGGACGGCAGTGCGTGCGTGAGATTTATGGTAAGGGGTGGGCAGATAGGACGGTGCTTGTCGTGCGTCATCATTCGCTTATGTCGTCTGCCCCCACGCTTTGACAGCTTGCATGATGATGGCAGAGCGTGAAAGTCCTGTTTTTTCAGATAAAACGGTCAGCTCGTCAATAAATTCGGTGGGAAACTTATAGCTTGCCACCTTTACGCCACGGCGTGCATCGCTGTCTTTTTGGATTTGGGCGCGAGTTTTTGGGTTGGCAACGATTTTTGGCATTTGACTTATCCTTAAATTGTTGGTAAGATAATCATAAGTTTTAGGAGTGAAGCGGTGTGCTTGCCCACCGCCCCAGCCTTTACAGGCTACCTGCTGTTAGTAAGCGTTATTGCTTAGTAGTAGCAGGATAACAATGATGATGACTTTGAAGAGTGTTTTCATTGTCTTATCTCCTAAGGTCGCCACCACTTGACAAGGTCGGTGGCGGATAACCTATCAAGGCTTGGTGCCCCCGCACCTTGTCTTGATAAACATATTATAGTAAGTACTACATTAAAAGTCAAGTAATTTATACACCTTTTTTGCAAAAATGTTAAAAAATGTATGGGTTATTTGGCTTTTTTGTTGTCCAAAATAACAGATTTTTAACCGCTCATGACGCATCATGGGCGGTTTTTTATTGGGGAAAATTCAGCCATGAAAACCATCATCTTACACGGCGTTTTAGCCAAAAAATTCGGTAAATCCTTTCGTCTGTCAGTGGGTAGTACCAAGGAAGCCATGCGTGCGTTATGCGTACAGCTGGCAGGCTTTGAAGCGTTTATGATGAACGCTCATAAGCAGGGCCTGCGTTTTGCTGTGTTTCATGATAAGCACAATGTTGGCGAGAATGAGCTTGACATGACCCACACCGCCAAGATTATCCGTGTCGTGCCTGTCGTGGAAGGCTCAAAAAAAGAAGGTGTTTTAGAAACTGTCATCGGAGCGGTCTTGGTCGTGGCAGGGGTTGTGGTAACGGGCATGGGCTTTGCTCCTGCAGGGGCGGCACTCATCGGTGCAGGTATTGGCTTGATGGTGGGCGGTATTTCTCAGATGCTCATGCCAAAAGTGGACGCCCAAGATAATAACCAAGATGGTAATAAGGCAAACAAAGGCTTTGGCGGTGCAATCACCACGGTGGCTCAGGGCAATCCTGTACCGATTTTATACGGTGAGCGTGAGATTGGCGGTTTTATTGTCTCAGCGGCGATTTATGCTGAAGATAAGATGGTACAAGGGGTAAAAGTTTAGGATTTATTTTGGGGTAAAATTTAGGGGTAATTATGAAAATCTACGGTGCAAAAAGACAAAAACAAAGCTCACACAAGCCATACATTCAAAAAGATACAGCGACCAGTACTAACTTTTATCAAGCACTGTACGGCTTATCAGAAGGCGAAATATACGGCTTGGTTGATGGTGGCAAATCTATCCGCCTTGATGGTACGCCCATTATCAATGATAATGGCGAGCCAAACTTTCCTGATGTATCATGGGAGTTTAGAGCTGGCAGTATTGACCAAGAGCATATCAAGGGCTTTTCATCTGTTGAAAATGAGCAAAGTGTCAATGTAGAGCTACGCCACGACCGCCCCTATACCAAAGCCATCAATAATAAAGAGCTATCAGCGGTGGCAATTCGCTTAGGTTTTTTGGCAGTGTTGGTCAAGTCTTTGCCATTTCATCAAGTGATGTTGCCCCAAGGGCGTATCGTGTGATGACGATTAGCCAAAATGATGATGCAAGCTTTTCATTTACCGCACTGCAATATGAAATTGGCAAATTCACCGCCACCAATAACATTGCCGCCATACCCAAAAAAGAAGTTTCGGTGATTAAGGCTCATGTCTTGACACCACCAAACTCAGTAAGCATTACCGAACGCACACGCACCTATCAGGGGCAGGCGATTACTATCCTTGTCATCAGCTGGGAGCAGGTGGTTGGGGCTGTGGCTTATGTTGATAAAGACGAGAGTGATGGTACCGCAGGCAGGATGACGGTCAATAGAGCGACCCAAGTTCAAGCAGTTACACCTGACAAAATTAGGGAAGTAGGTGAGCAATTTAGATCCCACCTTAAAAACCATATCTGAGAGAAGTCTTAAAAACTCGCAAGGCGTTCACCCTGATTTGGTCAAAGTGGTTTTGCATGCCATCAAAATTAGCCCTGTGGATTTTTCGGTCATAGAAGGTGTGCGAACCAAAGAACGTCAGAGAGAGCTTGTCAAAAAAGGGCAAGTAAAACCATGAATTCACGCCATCTAACAGGTCATGCTGTGGATATTGTACCAATTATTGGTGGCAAAATCTCATGGAACTTTGATGATTTATCCCCTTGCCAATGGCACAATCTGCGATAGTATGCCAGTATCTTAGCAAGTCAATCAGTCTATCTTTGTCATGTTTTTTATCTGTGGCTGTCGGTCTATGGCCCCATAATCTGCTTGACCAAGCCATAGGGTGCTGATACCCATTCAGACAAATTACTTAATTTGATTTGCATGGTTATTAATCTAAAAATAATAACCAAATATACCGTAAACTGCCATAAGCTAAATTATGATATTTTGGCAAAAAATATATAAGTCATTGATTTTATTTATATAAATATTTCTTGATATAAGGTACAGTAAGCTCAATTATGGTTGTTTTGGCGAATTCATAATCCCTTAAAGATATTAACTTTAAGGGATTTTTGTTGGCTTGATTTTTTGCCAATATTCATTAAATACGCTGATCATACCGCACATAAAGCGTCTGTTTATCTTGGTACTATTTTGAGTGCTGTTTTAACCAATATTTTATACTTTTTAAAATTATTATCCAAGTTAAGATGTGTCCTTGCCAATTATTTTAAAACCAGTTATTTTAAAAATTGTGCCGAACAATAACCCAATTTTTTACTTCTATTAAATTTAAACTGATTTGTTCACTAATCTTAACCGCCAAAACGCCACCCCCAAACAAAGCACCGCCACACTTGCCAAATATGCCATCTTTTGCCAAACATCTTGAATGGGTACACCCATCTGATTGAGCTGAACGAACATTTGTACGCCTTGTGTGGTTGGCAGGGCATTGGCTAATGGTTGTAAAAATTTGGGCATTGCCATCAGTGGATAAGCAAGCCCTGTTAGCATAAATAATGGCACAGAGCTAAAAATGAGCAACACACCCACCTTAGCACCATCAGCTACCCATGATGCGATTAATAAAGCCACCCCAATGGCACAGCTGACAAAGATGGGGACACCGAGCATCATTCCCCAAAAGTTACCACCCCTAGGATAATCATGCCACCAAAATACAAAACCAAATAAATAAAAACACGACAAACAGCCAATGGTCAATGCCACCGCATAAATTGCCAAAAAATCACAAGCACTGGCACGCCATAACCTTTGACGATAACCTGCCACAAGCATGGCAAGACCCAGCACGATGGTTTGGTAGACGATGATGGGAGCAACAGCAGGAAAAATATAGCTACCATATCCTGATAAAGGGTTAAATAATGCTGATTGATGGATAAGCTCTGGCATGGGTTTGTGTCTGGTTTGGGTGACTTGTCCTAACTCTTGGATGATGGTTGCTTGTAATGATGATACCAGACCTGCACCGATATTTTGTGTACGCAAAAAATACGCCGAACTCAGATACAGCCCAACCCCGCCTGTTTGACCATGATGAATGCTTTGGCTAAGATTGTCAGGCAATAATAAAATCCCATCTGCCTTTGCTGATTGTACCAGCATTTGAGCTTGCCTAAAATCACTCACAACCGCCAAAACATGTATGTTGGGCGTATGGCTTGTGGTGTGGATGATGGCTTGGGTGAGCGGGCTTTGCTCTTCATCAACAATGACAATGGGCAAATCGGCAGGACGCTGAGCTTGATAGGCAAACGGATAAAAGAAACCATAAAACACCACCGACAGCACCATGGTCAAAAAAATAGACCTGTCTTTGACGACATCAAGCCAGATGGTCAGATATTGTTTGATAAATCGTCTCATCAACTGTCATCCTTAGGCGTATTTGGTATGGCTATTAAGGTCTTTTTGATGCGTCTAAGCAGTAATAGGCTACCGATGGCAAAAATTAGCACAAATATCAGCAAAGAGTTAAGGTGTGCTAGGGTGATGATAAATGGACTGCCAATCACCCACTGTTCAACTTGTAGACGGGCAAAGGGGGTAAAGGGGATAATCTGCGACCAAAATTGGGTAAAGCCTGAGGCGTTATTTAGTGGTAGAGTAACCCCTGCAAAACTCATCGATGAACCGCCATAGACCGCCAAAATGCCATAGCTTTTATTGATGTTTTGAGTTTTAAGCACCACCATCGCCCCAAATAAGGCATAAGCAAGATAAAACAACAGCTGACCGATAATCAGTACAAATAACGACCCCGCCACAAACCAGCCACGCACCCCAATAAGCCACGCCTGCCATAGCCCATGCCAAAGGCTGATTATCAGCACATACACGCTTATTTTACCAAACAACGCCCCAAAAGGTGAATGATATAACCATTCATGTACGCTGTGTTCATGAAATTCTTGTCCAATGGCGTGGGCAACCAAACAGCACAGTAATAAATGTAGCACCGCAGCGACCAAAAACGGCTCTAAAAAGAATTCATAGCTTAAATTGGGGTTAAACAGCACCGATATTTTGACATGAGGCATGTTGCCAGATAAATGGGGTAATACACCAGTTAAATGCTTGGTTTGTATAAATTTGGCAATACCGCCTTTGGTGCTTTTAGATAGGGCAGATGAGATGGCACTGCCAATGCTAAAAAATGATTGATTGTAGGCAATGTGAATGCCTGTGTTTTCACCACGCACCAAACGATTTTGGGCATCCTTGGGAATGTGTATGTAGCCACCAACATCCAAACGATTGATGGCATGATGAGCATCTTGTATATCATCTAAAATTAGGACGGCTTCAACGGTTTCATTATGATGAATGTGCTGATAAATCAAATGGCTTAATTCACTGTTATCCTCATCAACCAAAGCCACAGGCAGATGATGTGCTTTACCATGATAAAACATGGCTCCAAATAAGACAATGATAACAAGCGGTGCTATCATGACCATCGCCAAATCAAATCGGTTACATGATAAGCGGTTAAGCTCACGCAAAAATGCTTGGCAAAAAGCACGAATAAAGCGAACAATCATGGATATCAGGCTTATTTGAATGAAAATTTAGGGCAAAACAGTGATATCAAATATCACACTCATGCCCACTTTTAACCCTTCAATGGGGGTGATGGGTTCAAGTTTGGTTTTAAAGCTATGAATGTCATAACCGCCTGTCTGTCTGGTATTTTTGATGGTGGCAAATTCTCCCTCATAATCGGTATGCACGATTTTAAAATCGGCGGTTTTGTTCAGTGCAGGGATGAAACCAGTGAGCTTGGGCAGGGCATGGACATGACTGTACTGATTTTCTTGGACGCTTATGGTAATGGTAGGGTGGTTGTCAAGCAGGCTCATCACAGGCACCGCTGGCATGACCAGTTCACTGCTTTGAATGTAGATTTTTGAGACCGTGCCATCAATGGGGGCATAAAGCATGGTTTCAGCATCTAGGGCATCGGCTTCGGCAACCGCCGCACGAGCGATTTGGACTTGGGCGTCGGCGGATGATTTTAATTCATCAGTGCGACCACGCTCGGCTTTTAGATACTGCTGCTGTGCTGCTTGGGCAATTTGAGCAGAAGACTGCTTCGCTGCTCTCATCTCATCACGGCGTTGGCGGGAGATGACACCTTCTTGATACAAATACTCACCACGGCGATGGCTCTCCTCTGCCAGTGTTGCCTGAGCTTTGGCACTTTGCCAATTGGCGTACAGGGTGTCTACATTTTCTTGCCTTGTGCCACGGTCTGTGGACGACTGAAAAGCAAGGGCTGACTGTAACATGGCAGCGGCTTGCTGTTTTTTGGCGTCAATTTCAGGACTGATAAGCTGAACCAAAGGCTCACCTGCCCTGACAGCTTGACCCTCTTTGACATAAATGGCAGCAACACGACTGGGCAGTTTGGTGCTGATGTTCACCGTTTCACCCTCCACACGCCCTTGAATGCTAAATGTGGCAGGCCCAGTAATCTTTTGTCTGAGATGAGCAATCACCCCCTTTGGTGGCTCATTTGTGCTACCGATGGCGTTAGCTGTTGGCAAGTTTTGCGGTGTGCCATAGCTTTGTATCAAACCAAAAATAATCACCAAAAGCACACTGCCAATGAGTGCCAATAATAAGAATAACGCCAAAGGTCTGGGCTTTGATTTGGCTTGTGTGTGGGGTTTTTGTTTTTTTGGATGGTTGCCATCGGTATCTGGCTTAGCATCATCGGTCTTATCAGTCATGGTTTTGGGCTGTCAAATGGTTGGGGTTAAGTATGAGCGTTATCAATCACAATTTATGAGCATCATCCAAAGACAAATAATCATCAAAGTCATCAATTGTCCCTGTATAATGCAAGAGCGTCGCCAATGCCAAAAGGTAGCGATACGCATTTAGAGCGGTTTCGCTGTCAATCTGTGATAAAGCACTTTGGGCATCAACCACACCTGCCACCGTCCCAAACCCTTCTTGAAAAGACAGCGTTTGGATACGCAAATTTTCTTTGGCGGCCCGATGATTTTGTTGTAGTAGGGCGTGGGTTTTTTGTGCCAGCACCATCTCGCCATAAGCGGTGTGCATGGTGGTTGTGATGTGTTCATTGACTTGTTCATGACCTGATTTGGTCGCTTGTTTTTGTAGGTGTGCTGCCTCAATCTGCTTATCACGGTCAATGCCCAAGAATAGGTTATACTGAACCGTTACGCCTGCAAACCAATCAGGCTTATCATCTAAGGTATAACGAGCCACAGCGGCAATTTTTGGTTTTTTGGTGGATTGTCTTAGGGCGATATTTTCATCGGCAAGCAAAATGTCGGTTTTTAGCTTTTGATTTAATGGTGTATTTTGGGAGTCTTTGAGTAATGTTTGCCAATTGGGGCGATGCTGGGTGTTAATAAACAGCGGTGTGCTTAGCGGTTCAATGTGGGGCAAACCAAGCAAAACAGCAAGTTCATAAATGCTGTTTTGGTGCTGATTTTGGGTGCTTTGATACAGTCTTTGTACCTGATTGCGTGCCACTTCAAATTGCATACGCTGTCCACGACTGATAAAACCTTGCTGTTCTAATTTATAAGCATTATCTACATGTAACTGCATGGCACTAAGCATGTTTTGTTGTGTGTCGGTCAGCTGTTTTTGTAATTGCACATTAAAATAATGGCGAATCAAATTAAGCTTTGCCAAAGAGATGCGTTCTTGTAATCCAAATTTACCACGCTGTGCTTGTAGATTGGCGATATTTTTGCTGCTGCTGATTAGGCCACCTGTATAGATGGGCATCGTGGCGGTAATGTTTGGGGTAATGCCATCATGGCGTAGCTTGACATCTTGATGGTCAGGCAGGCGGTCAAGGGCGGTTTGGGTGCTGTTATGCAAAGCATCTAACAGACCATTGGGTGCATTGCCAAAGCGATGGTCAAAATGGGTGTTAATGTGCTGGGCGGTCTGCTCTTTGATATTATCTAGGGGTATGTTGCTGTTTTGTTGTAGTGCAAAGGCGTGTGCATTGAGCGATATCCTAGGATAGTGTAATTTTTGTAATGATTCTGCTTGTAAGACATCAGCTTGATACAAGGCATGACTTGCTTGGATGGCAGGGCTGTTGCTCATGAGCTGTTTTTGGGCATCAAGCAAGCTATAATCAGCATCGGCCTGCTGTACTAACAATAATCCCAAAAGCAAAAAATAGGGCATTTTCATGGTTGAAAAATAAACAAAATTTAAAATCCTATCATAACAAGGCTTGATAAGATTATCAATAGCAGCCAACTGGCATTTGATGGACATATGTATCAAATTTGGTGATTGATTTTTTAGGCAAATTATGTATACATTTTATCATTAAAATATCTTTATCAATCAATATTTAATGATAAAGATATTAAATTTTAAATGATAACACAACGAAATATTAACAGTGAATGGTTATTTGGTTGACTTATGCCATTTAACATAATATATATTATGCGAAGTAGTAAATAGATAAGATAATAAACAATCAAGCCAAAAAATAGATTGGTTTTTGGCTTGATTTTGGCAGCGGCTCGCAGTTTATTGAGTTGTCAGATTTGCCCAGAGCTTTTCAAGACGCTTGGCAGAAACTGGCTGAGCTGTTTTCATCGGTTGGGCAAATAAATTAATGCGATACTCTTCGACCAGCCAGCGATATTCTGAAAACTTAGGATTTTTAACGCATCTTGCTAAGCGCTCCATGTGCGTATCTAGCAAATATACAGCATCCAAATCCGCCTCCAAATTATGCTGTAGCCTATCAAGGCGAATATTGAGCGCCTGCAAATAACGGGGATACTGACGCCAATGCCGATAATCCGTCTGATATACAAAATTCGCCAATTGCAAGTCATCAAGCTGATCTTCAATGTCTTCGATATTTTCACCGAAAATCTCCTGATCTAACATCAAAAGCTTGCCACGAGCTGTTTGCCATGCGGTATAAATTTCTTTTAAACTCCTTAGAATTTCTTGACCTACAAGTAAAAAATTCTTTAAAATCAAGTCCTGACAATTGTCAAACTCTCGCTCATCTAGTGGCAAATGTGCGATGAGCCATTGATTATTTTGTGTTACCAAACCTGCAATTGCCGCTCTGGCATGGTCGCCAATTTGACTGACAGGCTCATGATCAAAGTCTTGACCATATTCATAAAGGCAAGCTTCTAAAGTTGCATGTATGACGATATTTTTTAGTTTTTCTAAATCTCCTAATGGTGCAAAAGCCAATTTAAATGCTTTATCAATTTGACCAGTCAGCTGTTTTTGTTTCGCACCCAAATGCCCTTTAATGAGTGTTAAGACGCCCTTTTTATGCTCAGCCAAAGCAGTGTTAATCTCTGTAAAAGTCGCAATAAAAACCGCACTTTGGGCCGTATCTGCTTTGAGCGCGGAAAACTCTTGCATGACAATGCCCGATGTGTGCTTATTTTTGACAAAATTAAAATGATTTGGAAAATGATGATGAACCCCCTGCTCAACAGCGATACTTTGAACGCTGGTTTTACGATGTCGTGCCTGTAACTTTGGCAAGTCACGACTTTTTTCGATCACACGATTTTTATCATCCACCACACAAATCAATGGACGCAGGTAATCTTCAACCTTGTCAGGGGCAAAATCTTGAGCTTGTGTTTGTACACCAAGCGTCTTTAATGCCGCCACAAGCTGATCTAATAAACCCATCTTTGAGCTTGCATCCAATTGGTGAAAAATCTTTTGGCAAGTATCTGGAATGGGGACAATCTGTCGGCGAATTTCTTTAGGCAATGTTTTTAATAATTGTATTACCAATTCATAACGCCACCCTGAGATACCCCAAAGCAGTGCCACAGGATCAACCTGTGCCAATGCCTTAATCGGCACACGCACGGTCACGCCATCATCATCAGCTGCTGGATCAAAGACATACGACAGCGGCAAGCGTACGCCGCCCAAATGCCAACTTTCAGGAAATTCTCGATTATCATCAACAGCTTCATTAAGCACATCTTCATCACTAAAATGCAAAAAGTTAGGTGTTTTGTTTTCAGCATCGTGATAAAATTCTTCAAAACTTTTGCGGCTGGCGATATGATTAGGAATTTTGGCATCATAAAATTGATATAAGCGTTCTTCATCAACCAATAAATCTCGGCGTCTAAGCTTATCTTCAATACGCTCAATGTCTTTGATTTTATTGGCATTATCTGCCAAAAATTTCATCTGCATCCCATATTGGTTGGCAACCAAAGCATCACGAATAAAAATCTCTCTGGCTTGTACCAAATCAATTTGTTCAAAATTCACCAATTCTTTGGCAATCACAATCAGTCCAAATAAACTAATTTGAGCATAAGCACGCACACGCCCTGCTTTTTTTGACCAATGTGGTTCAAAATAATGATATTTTAATAAATTCGGTGCTGCTTTGATAATCCATTCAGGCTCAATCTTAGCAAGCGTACGCATATAAACTTGTGAAGTTTCTACCACTTCAAACGCCATCACCCACTGAGCACCCTTTTTATGAAGCGTGCTGGCAGGAAAAATGCGGGCTTTTTGGCTACGAGCCATCAAATATTCGCCCACCGTATCGGTTTTATGCGCCACAAATGACAAAAGCGCACTTAATAGCGCACGATGAATATTGGCATAATGAATGCTTGTTTTGTGATCAATCTCATTTTTTAGGGCTTTGGCACCCACGAGTGCTTGTTTGATGGATTTTTGACGAGATTCGCCAGACTTAAGCGATAATCGAGTGCCCTTTTTGGTATCGATTTTCACATCATTTTGGTGATTTTTTTGTTTGTTAATCTCAAAACCTATCTCCGCCATCATCTCACTAAGCTGTCTGTGAGTTTTTTGCCATTCACGGATGCGTGCGTAGCTTAGATAATGTTTTTTGGCAAAATTGCGGCGAGCATTACTGCTAAGTACTTGATTGTCATTGGTTGCATGCTTATCAAACAGTGCTGCAAATAATTCCAAATAAAATAAAAAATCTGAATCTTCTTTACGAAATAACGCATGCTTTTGATCAGCTTGGGCTTGTTTATTGATTGGGCGTTCACGCACATCTTGAACCGCCAGCGCCGATACGATGATTAAAATATCCGCCAAGCAATCAAAGGTATCACCTGCCACAAGCATCCGAGCCAAGCGTGGATCGATGGGCATTTTTGCCATTTGTTGCCCGATTTTGGTCAGGCTGCCAAGCTGTGTGCGTCCCTTTTTGGCGCGTGTTTTGGTAAAACTTTTGTCATCAAGTGCCCCTAATTCTATCAAAAGCTTACGACCATCATTTACCAATCGCAAGTCAGGCGGTGTGATAAAGTCAAAGTCATTCACATCGCCAAGTTGAAGACGCTCCATCTGTAAAATTACTGATGCTAAATTGGTGCGTAGGATTTCAGGTTCGGTAAATTCTGGACGACTGTTAAAATCTTCTTCAGAATACAACCGAATGCACACCCCAGGCGCCACCCTACCGCACCGCCCTTTTCTTTGATTGGCGGCAGCTTGACTGATTGCCTCGATGGGCAGTCTTTGGATGCGTGATCGATAGTTATAGCGAGAAATTCTGGCAAAACCCAAATCAATCACATAGCGAATATTAGGCACTGTCAACGCAGTTTCTGCGACATTTGTGGCGATGATGATACGCCGCCCTTTACCTGACGGTGCAAAGATTTTTTGCTGCTCACCATAGCTTTGGCGTGCAAATAACGGCAAAATCTCTGTATGGGCAGGCGCATATAACATCAGTACTTCTTGTAGCTCACGGATTTCGGCTTCTGTTGCCGCAAAAATTAAGATATCTGCCTGATCTGGATGCCCCTTAGCGCGTGCATCTTCGAAGCATTCATTAACCGCTGCTGTCAAAGCGCGTGGCAGATTGTCCTCAATATCATCAAATGCATCATCATCTTGGCTAGATACGATGGTATCAGTCAAGGGGCGATAGCGTACCTCAACAGGATAGCTGCGACCCTCAACAATATACACAGGTGCAGGTTTGCCATGTACTGCAAAATAGTCAGAAAACCTTTGGGTGTCTAAAGTGGCGGAGGTAATGATAACTTTTAGATCGGGGCGTTTTGGTAAAAGACGCTTTAAATAGCCCATGATAAAATCAATATTTAAGCTACGCTCATGCGCTTCATCAATGATGATGGTATCATAATTGGCCAAAAACTTATCAGAGCCTAATTCAGCAAGTAAAATCCCATCTGTCATCAGCTTGACAATAGAATGTTTACCGCCTTCTTCGGTAAAACGAATCTTAAAACTCACCGTCTGACCAAGCGTCTCGCCAAGCTCTTCAGCGATACGCATCGCTACCGAGCGTGCAGCCAATCGGCGTGGCTGCGTGTGGCCAATTTGACCTGTGACGCCACGCCCTGCCATCATGGCAAGCTTAGGCAGTTGCGTGGTTTTGCCAGAACCTGTCTCACCTGCGATAATTACCACTTGATGTTCACGGATCGCTTGAATCAGCGTATCTGCTTCGGCAGTCACGGGCAGGTCATGGTTAAGTTTTTCTGATAGATTTTTTGGTATACTGTCCATACGATTAGCAACCTGTTCGGCAGATCGCTTATAGATAGCATCATAGCGAATTTTGCACTTAGCTTTTAGGTCGCCTGTGGTAGAATCCACTTTTTGTTTTAGTTTATTTAAATAATGTCTGTCTTTGGCAAGAACTGGTAAATTATCAGTAGAATGCATATTTTTCAATGATAGTCGTCTTATAAAGGGTATGAAAAGGCATCAATTTAAGCACATTGATACATCAGATTTTATTTTATTCATGGGTCTATATGAGGGCTTGGACGCATGAATAAACCGTGTATTGTAAATAAAATCATCAAAACCTGCAATTTTCTATTTGAATGGTGATTTTATGGCGATAGACAAGCGATGACTTTTCGCCAATCTGTCGCAAATTTATTAACTTATGCTATAATGCTAAGTATCTTTTTTTGCCTATGTGATTGTCAATTATGAACGAATCCATTAGCCTGATTTCGCTGGTCATTGAAGCAAGCATTGTTGTTAAATTAGTCATGGCGATACTGCTTTTGCTGTCTACGATCAGTTGGGTGCTGATTTTTCATCTGGGTGCTAAAATTGGCGGTGTTGCCAAGTTTGATGAGCGATTTGAGCAATGGTTTTGGACTGATGAGATCGATCGCCAGTTGTCTGTTGTGCAAGCAGAATCTGAGCGTGTAGGGCTTGAGCTGATTTTTTATACAGGTTTTTATGATCAAAATCACACAAATCAAGATTTTGTACTAAGTGATGATAAAAAAGTGCAAATGGTTGAGCGTCGCTTGCGTATGGCATTGGGCGGTGAACAGGTGCGTCTTGAAAAAGGCTTATCAACGCTTGCAACGATTGGTTCTGTTTCGCCTTATATCGGATTATTTGGCACGGTATGGGGCATTATGAATGCGTTTATTGGCTTGGGTCAAGCCGAATCAGTTGGTCTTGCAACCGTTGCGCCGAGCATTGCTGAGGCATTGATTGCAACAGCACTCGGTTTATTTGCTGCCATTCCTGCGACAATGGCCTATAATCATTTTACCGCCAAATCCAATACATTGTATGAAAATCGCAGCCTATTTTGTGAAGGTTTAATGAGTGCATTGGTGACAAATCTGGCAAAAAAGAATACCGCATCAACTTTATAGAGCATACTATTTTATAGAGATATTATGGCAACTTCCAATCGGTTCGCTCGTCGCCAAAGACCGCTAAATAGTGACATGAATGTTGTGCCTTACATTGATGTGATGTTGGTACTTTTGGTGATATTTATCGTGACAGCACCAATGCTTGCCACAGGTGTTGAGGTATCGCTACCAAAAGAGCAGACCAAACCCATCGCACAAGCTGACAAGCTGCCTGTCATTGTCAGCATTCAGTCAGATGGCAATCTGTATGTCAGCCATAAAAATGCCATCGATGTGCCAATCACGCCTGATAAGCTGGATGCTCTGCTACGCCAGATGCACCAAGACAATGCCAATCTACAAGTGATGGTCAATGCAGATGCAGATAATGCCTACAGTCAAATCATGCATATTATGGCATTAATTCAAAATGTTGGCATCACCCAAGTGAGTTTGCTTAGCGAATCTGTTCAATAATGCATGATAATTCATAAGGCAAATCAATCGATGCGTTTATCCGACAATCATCCAACAGTAAATTTTGATAAATCTACGCTAATTTTACCAATTTTAGCCAGTGTTTTATTACATACCGTCATCATCATAGCGGTAGCAGCGCCACTGATTACACCACCTACTAAGCCCAATACTGCTATTCAGACCGCTTTGGTAGGTCAAGAGGCCTTTAATAGTGCCAAGACGGCCTTGAGCAATCATCATGCCAATCAAAACAAGCCAACCACCGCCAAAGCCTCAAGTACCATCACTGCCAATGATAATACATTTATGCAAGCTCAAAATCAGCATCGTTATCGCCCGCAGGTTTCTACTTCTGCCACCACGACCCAAGCGTATCATCCATTGCCCAATTCAGCACCCTTTGAATCAAATTCACCAAATATACAAAATCAACCAACAAACGCTCACGCCAAGCTGGTCAAATATTCTAATAATGACTCAGACCTTGAGCAGGCGAATCATACCGAATCTACGCCAAGCCGAGCACAAATCAATGCCGCCATCAGCTCGGTCAAACATCGTATTGAAACCATTTGGCAACGCTATCCTAAGCAGCCTAATCAAACCATCACCTTTCAGGTAAATATTAATCAACAAGGCGATGTGACCTCAATCCAATTCGGTGGTGGTCATCCTGATTTGCGTGAATCTGTAGAAGCGGCGGTATATGCTGCCGCACCATTTTATGAACTTGGCGGTATGCGTGACAGTATCCGCTTGCAGTTCACCACAGAGCAGCTAATTATGGATAATAGCCAAACACCCAATGAGCCTAATCACTAATCGTCATGGAGTTTTTATGAAATCACCCATTACCAAAGTTTGCCTTGCTCTAACCATAAGCTTCGCTGCCGCTTTGACGCACGCTTATGCTGATGATGAATTGATTGTGATTAGCGAACAAGTCGCCCCAAGTCAATACCCTGTGGCAGTCATGCCTTTTTCAGAAGCTCATCAAATGAGTCATTATCTAAGCTTGGCAGGTCTTGGTGCCACTCACCAAAATCTGCCACAGCACACTCAGACCAATCACGATATTCTGAACAATCTGACCGCATGGCGTAACCGAGGATTTGAATATATTATTTTGGCACAGTCGCATCAAATTTTGGGAAATAAGCTTGCAATTAACTATGAAATTATTGATACTGCCAATGGTTTGGTAAGCGTCAAGCATACCCAAATTAGCGATAATCACCCTGCTTCTATCCAAGCTGCCTATCGTCAAATCAGCGATACAATTTATCAAATCATCACAGGCCAGCCATCAGATTTGATGGGTAAAATCGCCTATGTGGAAGAAAGCGGATCGCCACAAAATAAAATCTCATCTCTTAAATTGATTGATCCAAATGGTCAGCTTATCCGTACGCTAGATACCGTCAATGGATCGATCATAACACCGACATTTTCCCCTGATGGCTTGAGCATTGCTTATAGCGTACAAACAAAAAATAATCTGCCCATCATTTATATTGTACCTGTATCAGGCGGCACACCAAAGCTTATCACGCCATTTTGGGGCCATAATTTGGCACCAAGTTTTTCACCAGATGGTGGGAGTATCTTATTTTCAGGTAGCCATGAGGATAATAACCCGAACATTTATCGGCTTAATTTACATACCAATCACTTAGATACTCTCACCACATTCAACGGTGCTGAGAATGCACCAAATTATTTGGCAGATGCGTCAGGGTTTATTTATACTGCCGATAAAGGCACACGCCGCCAAAGCCTATATCGCTATGATTTTGGCACGACGCATAGCACCCAAATTGCCTCTTATGCCACCAATCCACGCTTAAGCCCAGATGGATCAAAGCTTGTATATTTATCAGGTGGACAAATCATCATCGCCAATACTAAAGGCCGTATCCAACAAAGCTTTAGGGTCTTAGGCACCGATGTATCAGCCAGCTTTTCGCCATCAGGCACACGGATTATCTATACATCCAACCAAGGCAATAAAAACCAGCTGATGATCCGTTCGCTATCAAGCAATGCCATACGCACCGTTGCAACATCAGGTACAGTGCGTGATCCAATTTGGTCAAAATAATGCCAATGAGTATACCAACTAAGGCGACAGTCAGCTGTACCCAAAGGCGGTTATTTATGGTCGGTATGACAATCGGCCTGATCAGTTTAAGCGGCTGTCAGCACATTCAAGCGACCAAAAGCCCAATACCGATCATCATCCATAGCCATACAAAATCGCCATCTCAGCCTAAACCTACACCAACTGACGCCATGCCTACCAAAAACAGCCCAACCTCCCCAACAATACAAAAGCCCAATACGATATTTATTTTGGAAGATTGGTTTTAGGCAGTTTTGGCAGATTCAAAATATAGTAACAGCTCATTCACCTTGTCAATTCTAGCTTGGGTATCCATAAGCTCTTGGCTGGTATATCGGATGGCTGTTGCACCATTCATGCGATAACCACCATTGGACTGAATCAGCTTAATAATCGCCAATCCATCAATCGGTGTATCGGCACGAAACTCAATATTGATGGTGCTTTGGGTTGCATCAATCTTAGTAATCCCTAAGGCTTTGGCTCGTATGCGAATGCGATGCACTGCAAATAAATTTTGGGTTTGGATAGGTAATGTGCCAAATCTATCAATCATCTCAGTACGAATGTCTATGAGCTGATTGACATCATCTAAGCTACTGATTCTTTTATAAAATACCAAACGCTCATGCACATCGCCCAAATACTCATCAGGTATCAGTGCCGATGCATGAATATCAATATCACTAACCAAATCCAGTGGTGTAGCAAGACTCGGTGTCTTGCCTTGTTTGATGGCATTGGTAGCACGCTCAAGCATATCCATATATAAGCCAAAACCAATGGTTTGCATATTACCAGATTGCTCTTTACCTAAAATTTCCCCAGCACCACGAATCTCTAAATCCTCACTGGCAAGCATAAATCCTGCACCCAAAGTGTTGGCTCTGGTGATGGCATTTAGGCGTTTTTTGGCATCGCTTGATAAACCTTTCAATGATGGCACCATCAGATAGCAGTATGCTTGATGATGGCTACGACCCACACGACCACGCAACTGGTGCAACTGAGCGATACCAAATTTATCCGCTCGGTGAATGATGATGGTATTGGCATTAGGCACATCGATACCTGTCTCGATGATGGTACTGGCAACCAAAACATTAAACTTTTTATGATAAAAATCATTCATCACCGCCGAAAGCTCACGCTCATTCATCTGCCCATGTGCCACCGCTACCCGTGCTTCACCGACCAATTCACGCAGTGTGTCAGCTGCCGCCTCGATACTAGCAACATCATTATGTAGATAATATACCTGTCCGCCCCTGAGTATCTCCCGTAAGATTGCTTCTTTGACTGTCTCATCAGATTTGGGTAATAAAAAAGTCTTAATCGCCAAGCGTCTGGCGGGTGGTGTGGCAATGATAGAAATATCCTGCATGCCTGATAATGCCATATTCAAGGTGCGTGGAATTGGGGTGGCAGTCATTGACAAACTGTCAATATTGGTTTGTATTGCTTTAATACGCTCTTTATGCCGTACGCCAAAACGATGTTCCTCATCAATAATCATCAAACCAAGCTGTTTGAATTTAACATCGTCTTGAATGAGCTTATGCGTACCAATCACAATATCCACCGTACCATCTGCCAGCCCTGCTAAAATAGCATCTTGATGTTTTTTATTGCCAAATCGTGATAAACTTTCAATCTTAATGGGCCAATCAGCAAAGCGATTTAAAAAGCTGTCCTCGTGCTGCCCTGCCAAAAGCGTCGTCGGAACAAGTACGGCAACTTGATAGCCCGCCTGAACGGCAATAAATGCCGCACGCATCGCCACTTCAGTCTTGCCAAAACCAACATCACCACAGATAAGCCTATCCATCGGTTTATTTTGCTTCATATCGTGCATCACTGCATGGATAGCTTCAGCTTGGTCAATGGTTTCTTCAAAAGCAAATTGGCTGGCAAATAGCTCATATTGAGACATATCAATATCAAAACTGATGCCTGATTTGGCATTTCGACGAGCCTGCACATTTAAAAGCTCGGCAGCAACATCATGGATTTGTTCCAAAGCTTTTAGCTTGGCTTTTTCCCATTTGCCTGAACCAATTTTAGACAGGCTGACTGTCTGCAAATCTGAGCCACTGTATCGTCCGATCAGTGCCAAATTGGTAATAGGTACATAAATACTGGCATCATCGGCATATTTTAGATGAATAAATTCTTGCTCACCTTCACCCACATCCAGCACCACCAAACCTTGATAACGCCCAATACCATGTTCAAGATGAACCACCAACGCCCCTTCGGTCAACTCAGTTACCGACTTAATCAAAAAAGCCTGTGAAACACTTGATTGACGGCGACGGCGTGTTTGAAGCACCTGCCTACCAAAAATTTGTGTCTCTGAGATGATGCATAATCCGCCCGTTTCATCACGCAACCAAAGACCACGCTCAATCGGTGCAACACTCAAAGCAATACAATCGGCATTAAAATCATCTAAATTATTAATAAATTCTTGATAATCATCAACTACTTTGACAGCGACTTTATCTTTTAGTAGCTCAAGAATAATTTCACGGCGACCAGCACTTTCAGCGACCAATAAAATTGATATTTGCCCTGATTTGATGAATGATAGCAGTTCTGATAAAGGCTTGGCAGCTTGATGATTAATCGGCAAAATCGGTGGCGGTAAACTGGCCATGGCACCAATTTTTGCCGTATCGTGGTTTGTGTTGATAACAACTCTGGGATAGGCTTTCAATGCTTGATTAAATTCATTATTCGCCAAAAATAAATAATCAGGCGGCATAATCGGCAATGATTTATCATGCGCACGAGAATGATGGCGTGCTTGGATCTGCTGATAATACTCATCATGGCAAGCACTAAGATTATCATGACTAACCACCAGTGTATCATCGGGCAAATAGCTAAATAAGCTGCCTGTTTTCATCCATGCGTCAAGCTCAAAAAATAACGGTGCATAAAACTCGATTCCCTGAGGAGCAATGGCTGCCATGACATCGTTATAAAATTCTATCTTGCGGGCGCTGGCATTAGGAAATAGGCTCGCAAAATTTTGGCGAAACATCTCTTTGCCTTCTTCCAAGGGAAATTCTCTAGCGGGCAGCAGGCGAAATTCGGTGATTTTGGCAGATGATGGCAGCTTTTGGGCATGATGCGTATTCATGCCTGCTTGGGCATCTTTTTTTAGCTGAGCTAAATCATTATCGGATAAAGTACGCTGACTGTCAGGATCAAAAAATTTGATTGTCTCAATGTCATCATCAAACAAATCAAGACGAAAAGGCAGGCTTTGACCAACTGCAAAAATATCGACAATACTGCCTCGAACCGCAAATTCTCCTGGTTCAAACACATTCTCCGTCTGCACATAGCCTGCTTTGGTTAATCGAAGTCGCTGTTCATTAATATCAAATTTATCACCGACAGCCAAATCAAAATGCTGCCCTATCAGCCAGCTTGGCGGTGCGATACGCTGCATCAATGTCTGAGTACTGACCAATAAGACACCAGTTGTTGGCATTCTCGTTAATAAAGCAATACGCTCTGAGACAATGTCTTGATGAACAGACAGCTGATCATAAGCCAAAATCTCCCAATCTGGAAAAACATGTGCATCAATGCCAAAAAAAGACAGCTCAGTATCCAACTGATTCAGTTCATTTTGATGATTGGCGATCATCACAATCAATCGCTCTTCACTTTTGGCTGCCAGTGCAAGCCAAAAACTCAAATCAGCACCGCCAAGTAAGGGTAAAGTTGTCTTAAAATTTGCCTTGGTTGGCAAATTTAATTTGGGCTTAAGTGTATCAATCATCATATTACCAAGTGTTAAGTTTGTGTTGCCACGCTAAGCATTTATCTGCAATGGTATCAACCGAATGTCCCATAATATCAGCTGTCACAGCAATATAATCGATGGGTGCACCGTTTAACTCATCTCGAAGCTGATGGATATTTTCAAGGGTGATACCACCAATCACGCATAAAGGAAAATCAAATTCACAGGCTTTTTTTAATATGTCTTTTGAGATAATTTTGGCGCGTGGCTTAGTGATGGATGCAAATGCTGTACCCATAGCACCATAAGTTGCCCCTTCTCGCTTAGCTTCTTTAAATAAAGCAATGTCTGTATGACAGGTACGACCAATAACCACATCATCCCCCAAAATCTCTCTGGCGACCCGCACGCTACCATCACGCTGACCCAAATGAAGCCCCGTCCCAAAATGTGATGCAAGCTCTAGATTATCATTCATAACCACTTTAATATCATAATCATTCGCAAGACTGACAATCATTTCAGCTTCTCGATACACTGTCGCCAAATCATAAAGTTTCAAGGTAGACTTACGACGCACTTGCAGTAATGACACCGCACCTGTATCAAACACCCGTTCAAGCTTATCTAATAAAGTTGTCAGCTCATCATCATTTGTCAGTAAGTATAATTTAGGTACTTTGTCAATACTTTGTAAAGTCATTTACCGTATTCCAATTAATAATCTTATTTGATCAGCGATACAATCAAAACACTGTTTATCAGGTGATTAAACATGGTTAATACTTAAATAGGCTACCAAAAGCAGCCTATTTCAAACCATGAACATTCATGCTAATAACATCATCAAGTACCTATCAAACATCCATCTTCCAATCAAATGGCATCTGATGATGACCACGCAATGTCATCATCAGTGTTTGCTGCATGTGGCTGAGTACCTCTTGGGTATATGGCATCGCTTCATGACCCCAAACTGGATTTGGCCATGCGGCATCATTTTGATAACGCACAATGTGATGAAAATGTAGCTGTGACACCTGATTACCCAAAGCGGCAACATTCATCTTGTCTGCACCAAAAATTTTTGCCATTTGACTAGATACCCAGCTTGACTCACGCAAAAATTGTATTTGGTCAGCCACTGACAGCTCATAGATTTCTTTGATACCCGAAACACGAGGTACCAAAATTAGCCAAGGAAATTGACAATCATTCATCAAACGCACGGTCGATAATGGGAAATCACCAACCAAAAAGGTATCTTTGGCCAGCATGGGATGTAGTTGAAACATAGTTCGCTCATATTGTTGTTATCAATAGTGATATTGTAGCATAAATTTAGATGTCAAAAAAGATTTACACGCCTGCTATAATCGAAGTTTAGTCATTACAATCGCTCAAATCGCCGAGCTTTTCGCTGCCCATCTATGATAAGCCCGCAACCTCAGCAAGGTGGCAGGTTTCGGCATGGGTGTGGATTAAGCGTTTGGTGTGCTCGGTGAGTGTTATGGGTTTACCTGTTTAATAAAGTTGGTTTAATAAACCGCCTATCAGATGATGGGTGGTTTATTTTGAATACAAAAAAGCCAAGCAATCACACAATTTCATAAAGAAAAGTAATAATTACTTGGCTTTTGGGGTATTGTTTACTATAATATGATACATCAAGGCAAGGTACTGGCATACCAAACCTTGATGGGTTACCGCCACCGACCTTGTCAAGTGGTGGCGACCTTAGGAGATAAGACAATGAAAACGCTCTTCAAAGTTATCATCATTGTTATCCTGCCAATACTAAGCAACAACGCTTACTAAGCAGGTAAGCCCGTCAAGGCTGGGGCGGTGGGCTTCGCCATCGCTTCACTCCTAAAATCTAAATACATCTTACCAACAATTTAAGGATAAGTCAAATGCCAAAAATCGTTGCCAACCCAAAAACTCGCGCCCAAATCCAAAAAGACAGCGATACACGCCGTGGCGTCAAGCAAATTGGTTTTAAAGTCCCTATCAGCTTTGTCCAAAGGCTTGATGAGCTTGCCAAACAAACAGGCAAAACCAAAAATATCATCATCATGGAGGCGGTAGATTTGTGGGCAAAACAGCTCTAAGTCAAGAAACCTGTTCAAATTTCAAACCAATCTGCCAAAAGTTACTTTTTTTGACTGATTTCATAATTTTCACAGACATATTTTTTGGTTTGCCCGTGTGGGTTTGTCCACAAAAACGGTATCACGCCTTTGTGTTCGTCCAAAAAGTCTTTGATGGGCAAGATGACCGTATTAATTTGGCTGCTTCTTTGATTAAGCTCATACGCCAATTTGGCATTTTCGGCATGTGCCGCCCAGAGCAATACGCTGTTTTTGGTTTCATCATTTAACACACTCATCTCATGGCGAACATCAAACAAATCATTGCGTAGCTCATCAAAAGGCGTCTGCTTGCCCACAAGTTTGATGGTGCGTGCCAATGATTTTATTTCATCATGAGCTTTTTTGGTGGCGGTGTATAAATCTTTTTGCCCCGCCAAATCTTTAAGTTTTTGTGCTTCGGTTGCCCCATAGAACTTGCCCAGTTTGTTATCCGTCTCAAATATCATCTCTGATAGACTGTTATTTAACAGCTGATGGGATTCATGATGTCATCGGCAGTTTTTTTGGTTTTATCGGACGCATTTTTTGTGGCATCAGCGGCTTTTTTGGCAGCACTGCCCACGCCGCCATAGCTGCTTGCCAACCCAGAGTTACTTTGGGCAGCTTGACGTGCTGCAACTGTTTGATCAGCCAATGCTGTGACATAATTATATGCTGAATGAGTATTGCTATCTGCAATGGTCGCTACGACGCCAAAATCGACAGCGTTATATTGCGCACGCCCAAGGTTTACTTTGCCGATCAGCGGAATGCTGGCTTCTATACCCAAAACCTTTGCCATACCGTTGGCTTTGGTGCTAAGAAAATCAATCTTTCTTGCTGCATTGTTAATCATCATCTCAATGATTGAGACAAACGCATTGCCGATACCATAAAAGATATTTTTGGTCGTCTTGCCAAGCTGTACAAAATTATACAGGGCATTTTTTGCTCCAGCTTTGGCGGCGGCGTTAATTAAATCAAAGGTTTTGGCGGCAACTTGTAGCATACCCACAAAGCCGCCATGGCTGGTCGCAAAGAAATTAGAAAATGCCCCCGTGCTGCCCTTTGTGGTATCGCCTACTTTGGCAAGCATATTATCAGCAAAGGCAGAGACAGCATCCCACGCCACTGAAAAGCCATTGCCAATAAAGGTAATGAAATCCTTTGCCATCAGTGTGGCGACCCCAAAAGCATCAGATAAGCTTTCAAGTGCACCTGTCACCCCATGCGTACTGACCACCACAGACGCCAGCACCGCCCCTATGGCGATGATGGGATGAGCGGTGATAATCCGCCCAAGTGCCATAAACGCACCGCCCAAGCCTGTGATGGCACGAGTGGCAAGAATGCCCACGCCCGCAGCACCTCGTTTGGTTTTCGTCCAGCCTATGCTTGCAAGCGTTGCCGTTTTGGTGGCGAGCGTGGTTCTGTCAAAACTGGCTGCCAACCCAACCAGTGAACGAGCATAAACGGCGGTGGCCTTAATGGCGGTTTTGGTTAAGTCAATGTAATGAGCTTTGGTAAGTCTTAATAGCATCATGCGAGTGGACAAGGCATTATAAGCCGTGATTTGCCCTTGTACGCTAAATGCGTTGGCAACGCTGGCTTTGGTGCTTGCCAAGGTTGCCCCTGTCAGTGTGGCAAATGATGTTACCAAGGCAGAATTTTTAGCAATATTGGCAAGCCATACCGCTCCGACCATCACCCCCAGCCGTTTCGCCCATACCTTGACTGCATATCCAACCGCCATCACCTGCTTTGATATTATGATTATCAAATCTAAAGCGATCACGACCGCCACAATGTGGGCATGGCTTATGGTGACCATCGCCTACATCGTAGCCTAGGCGTGCCAGCACATATTGCCAGCGTCCATTTGCTTGCTGACGCACATAATCAGAAGCACTACCTGTGTGCGTATAGCGAGTTTTTTGACTGGCCTGAAATAGCGAGGTGTTTTGCTCAACGACAACATCCATCGTAGCAAGCCATGCCATTAGATCAGCTTTATCATATCGCTTCCCCACATAAACAACACGGCTGGTAAAAGCGTCGGTCGTAACGCCATTTTTTGTCTTTTGGTGAATAAAGCCAGGCAGTCGCATCACCCTAGCCAAGTCATGTATGGCTTTATCAGACAGTAAGATTTCTTGAAATCTCTTAAATTTTTGTGATATCATATAATCGTTCATTTAACTTTCCTTAGTTAATCCGAAAATGGACACCGCCCCTAGTAGCAACTAGGGGGGTTTTGTTTTCCTGATTTTTCAATTTTCTCAAACCGATTCACTGTTAGCTCTCACATAATTAAAATCGGTATCAGGGCTTAAAACATCACATTTCACCTGCCCTTTACTATGCTTATCAATTTCAATGGTCAAGCAGGCACAGGTAAAACTGTGCTTTGCGCAACAACGCCAAACCTTAAAAATACCATCTATTTTTGCTTAAAGTTAAAAAGACAGCGATGGCAATCCGATCAGATGGCTACAAACCCAACCTGATACTAAGTATCATATAAAAGACCGCTCTGGCAAGTTAAGCATTCAAGAGCCTGCCAATTTATCTATCATTCAACAAAAAATTTTAGGAGCATAACATGACAACTTTAAATTTTAGTTTCACGCAAGAAGAAGCGATGGCTGCTTACAGCTTTGCACCTGTAAAGCATAGCCTTTAGATGATATGCCATTTTAGGAGAAAAAATGATACCGATGGCTGCACACATCCACAGATACTATGTCACCAATCACAGATGGTTGGTGCTAATCTCAGGTATAAATTTTATATCAAGCAATATCAGGAGCTGGCATGAAACTTAAGAAGCTAAAAAAGCGTCTAAAGCGGCGTAGTGAATCATACCATTTTAACCAAATTATTTTAGCAATCCAGCCAAAACGGAGGAGATAACTATATCCAAACAAAGTTTTAACGGTGGTTATTATTATTTTTTTTAGTTATTAAAAGACAAAATAAAAGACCTACAACTCTTGCTGTAAGTCTTTTATTTTATTGGTACCAGTGGTCGGACTCGAACCGACACGCTTTTAAGGGCAACGGATTTTGAATCCGTCGTGTCTACCAATTTCACCACACTGGCATGTATGGTTAGCCTAACTGGCTATGAGTGCGTATTATACTGATATTTTTATCGCTGTCAATACTTTTTATCAATTTTTTTCGTTAAATAATGATTTGATGGTTTAGACGATAAAAACCAAAGCACGCTTAGCCATATTTTGTCATATGTTATGATAAATTATGGCGATACGGTCAGCCAATATTGCAAATAGCTTAACAGTTGATAACATTTCATTAACATGATAACATACTAATAGCAAGGTTTTTTGTTGTTTTTATTTGTTTATCTAAGGAATTCTTATGACAACCACCCCAAAACCTAAGACAGCAACAACAAGCTCAACGACTGCCACAACCGCTCCCAAAAAAACAACATCGACTCGTACCAAAGTATCGACCGCTACAGAAACCAAGCCAAAGCCATCAAAAGCGGAAGCGATTATGACGCAAACGGTGGGTCAATTAGAAGAGCTACTTGAGCATGCTACCCCTGAGGAGTTGGCAGAATTTGGTGAAGCACTCAAAGAATATCTTCCCACAACTCAAGTCATCAGCCAAGTTCGTACCGATAAATCACGAGATACTCAGCTTTCGGATAATTGGCGTGAAGGCGGTTATCCCTACAAATATCGCTTAAGTCGTAAAAATTACGAAGCCCAAAAATACAAGCTACAAATTGAACTGTTAAAACTCCAACATCATATCAAAACCACTGGTCAAAAACTTGTTATTATTTTTGAAGGGCGTGATGCCGCAGGTAAAGGTGGCACCATTAAGCGATTTATGGAGCATTTAAATCCCCGTGGTGCTCGTGTGGTCGCTCTAGAAAAGCCAACCGAACAAGAGCGTGGTCAGTGGTATTTTCAACGCTATGTGCAGCATCTGCCAACCGCTGGTGAAATCGTTTTATTTGACCGCTCTTGGTATAATCGTGCGGTTGTAGAACGGGTCATGGGCTTTTGTACGGATGAAGAATACCGTATTTTTATGCATCAAGTGCCTGAATTTGAAAAGCATTTGGTAGAATCTGGCATTCATTTGGTGAAATTTTGGTTTTCGGTCAGTCGTGAAGAACAGCGTGTGCGTTTTGCCAGCCGTGAAAATGACCCGTTAAAACAGTGGAAGCTATCGCCAGTGGATAAAGCCTCGCTCAATAAATGGGACGATTATACACTTGCCAAAGAAGCCATGTTCTTTAATACTGACACGGCAGAAGTGCCTTGGATTGTGATTAAATCTGACTGTAAAAAACGCGCACGCTTAAACGCCATGCGTTATGTACTCAATAAATTAACCTACGAAAATAAAGACATCACTCAAATTGGTAATATCGATCCTTTGATCGTTGGTCGTGCAGGTGCGTTATATGAGATGGATGAACGCACAGACTTGACTGTCAGCACTCAATTATCCAGAAAAACCACAACAACCAAATAACTCTTTTGGCCTATGATCGCTCAAATTCATTTGGGCGATTTTAATTCAGATTAAGCATATAAAAACGCCTGATTGACCCAAAATTGCCAATTTTACTTGGCTTTGCTACAATAGTATCTCACCGAAATTATACCAAAATTACAACAAAATTATGCCAAAAAACACCATTATAAAGCATGTTGAAGCATTGGGCAGTACTCTTGATGACCCTGAAACGCTATTAAACAAACATCGTCAAATTGCCGAAAGTTTTGAAGAAGAGCTTGCCAAAGAAGCAGTTTTTGATGAAAATTCCAATCATTTGGCAGACGCTCATTTGTCTTTATCGGATTATTTGACAGCAGTCAAAATGGTGATTGATGACAGTTTTGATCACGAGGTTTGGGTGCGTGCCGAAATCCGTGCTATGAACACTAAAGGCGGTCATTATTATTTCGAATTGGCTGAGACTGATGATGCCGATCAGATTACCGCAAGCTGCCGTGCAACTTTATGGCGATTTCGTGCCAAGACAGTGATGAGCAAATTTACCAAAATGACAGGTCAAAGCCTACAAGCAGGTATTTTGGTTTTGGTAAAATGCTCGGCGAGTTTTCATACCAATTATGGTTTTAGCCTAAGCATTAGCGATATTGACCCAAATTATACGCTCGGCGAGATTGCTGCTGCATATACACAGATGAAAAAACGGTTGAGCGAAGAAGGTCTGCTTCATTTAAATAAACAACATGCCATACCATTTGATATTCGCCATGTCATCGTAATCGCCCCTGAAAAGGCGGCAGGTTTAGGCGACTTTCGTGCCGAAGCCGATCGACTCGCTTTGGCAGGTGCTTGCCAATTTCACTATCATTATGCCACTTTTCAAGGCAATCATGCACCCAATGAGATACGCCTTGCAATTTCTGAGGGTATGAATAATTTTAAAAATACATATGATACCATGCCAGATTTGTTGGTCATTATTCGTGGTGGCGGTGCGGTTGGCGATTTGGCTTATTTGAATGATTTTGAATTAGCGGCTTTGGTGGCAGAATGTCCGATCCCTGTTTGGGTTGGTATTGGGCATGAGCGTGACTCGATAATTCTTGATGAGGTAGCACATAGCAGTTTTGATACCCCATCAAAAGTTATCCTTGGTATCGAGTCTCATTTGGTCAAAATGACGCGTCAAGCGGTAGCAACAATGGAGCGTTTGACCAAAATTACCAACACTCGCCTAATGATGGCAAAAGCAAATAGCCAAAGGCAAATTGAGCAAATCCAAAGAAGTAGTTTGCACGCCATCAATATGGCAAAAAAAGATAATGTATATCAACTAAACCACATAAAAAGCACCGCAAAATTCCGCCATCACCAAGAAAAATCAGCGCTAACCGCCCTACTTGCCCAGACCCAAAAAGCAAGTTTGGCGATTACATCACAAGCCAAACACACCACAAAAATCCAGCTTAATCGGCATAACAGTCTATTTGATCATTTATCTAAGCTAAAAAAAGACTGTCGATATTTACAAAGTTTGATTCTAATTCAGCATCCAAGCCGAATGTTACAAAAAGGCTATGCACTCATTCATAGCAATCATACCAATGAAAGTATTCATAGCACCAAAATACTCCAACAAAATCAGTCAGTTAAGATAACCTTTAAAGATGGGACAGCCAGTGCAGTCATCAAAGATATCAGCACACACAAAACCACTTAAGAAATTGTCTTAAAAAATTTATCCACCACCTCAAACTGCTCTTTGGTAGTCTCACACGCATACATGGCGTCACGAAAAGCGTTAGAGTTGGGCAGACCGCCTGTATACCATGCGATGTGCTTACGGGCAATGCGACATCCTGAATATTCTCCATAAAAGCGATACAGCTCATCTAAATGTCTTAAGACCACTTCATGAATCTCAGCAACCGTAGGCGATGCTAAAAGTTCGCCAGTGTTAGCAAAATGGGCAATTTGCTGAAACAGCCAAGGCTTACCTTGGGCAGCTCGACCAATCATAACAGCATCTGCCCCTGTTTTGGCTTGGATATCTAAAGCTTTTTGTGGGCTATCGATATCGCCATTGACAATGATAGGGATTTTGGCAGCCTTTTTTACTTGGGTAATCAGCTCATAGCGTGCCTGACCTGTATAAAAATCCTCTCGTGTACGCCCATGAATGGTAATGGCAGCTACGCCTGCTTGTTCAGCAATTTGTGCAATTTTTAAAATATTTTCTTGCCCATTGGCAAATCCCAAACGAGTTTTTAAAGTGACTGGCACATCAACAGCCAAAACCGCACTGTCAAGCAGCCGCTTAACCAAATCTTCATCCTGAAGTAATGCCGAGCCTGCGAGCTTACGGCAGACTTTTTTGGCAGGACAGCCCATATTAATATCGACAATCTGGGCGCCATTGGCAACTTGAAATTGGGCAGCTTGTGCCAATTTATCAGGCTCAGCCCCTGCAATTTGTGCAGAAATGGGTGCAATTTCGCCATCAAAATTGGCTCGATATAACGATTTTTTGCGTGCATATAATGCTGTATCGGCAATAATCATCTCACTGACAGCATGGCCTGCACCAAAGGATTTACAGAGTCTTCGAAAAGGGTTATCCGTCACCCCTGCCATCGGTGCTACCCAAATTCTATTCTCAATTTTTAAACCCCCAATAGATAGGGGCTGTGATAAAATGTGTTGATTTTTAAGGGATTTTTGTAGCTTATTATCTGTCATAATTGTGTCATATACTTGTATTTTGAAACATCATTTTAAAACTTTGTATTATGACATAATTTTACAATTTATGGCATATTTGGAATAAAATTTGTATTTTTAAACATGGTAAGATCAAGTGATTATGATTGCCGACCATCACTCACTTTATCCAGCCCAGTTTGTCGAACTGTCGGCGTATTGATGGCATTGATGAGTGCGTCATGCGTGCTGTAGATATGTACCGCTGACTTTGCTCGAGTAACAGCGGTATAAATAAGCTCTTTTGATAGCAGGCGTTCACTATTTTCATCAAAGATAATGGCGACTTTTTGCCACTCTGAACCTTGGGATTTATGCACTGTGATGGCATAAGCCGTACTCACAACGGTATCACTTAACATATCGACCGCCACCATACGCAAAGTCTCGCCTTCAAAGTACACGCTAAGACCCGATGAGCCCCATAAGCAAATGCCGATATCTCCATTAAATAAGCCCAAATCATATAAATTTTTGGTAACCATCACCACACGCCCATGAAACCAAGGCGATGCTGATGGCGGTATTTTCTGAACTGCTCGATGAGCTAAGCTTAAATAATCATTGATCTGATCATCGCCAAATACACCAATATGTGAAGCGCAAAGAATACGGTAAGTATCTAATATCTTAAATAGTTTTTTGACGCTATCAATTGCATCTTGGCCAGATAATTTTGCAAAACTAAAGCGAAGCCGTTTACTTGCCAAAAAATAATCCTGATAGTCTTGGCTAAGCTTTTGGTAGGTGTCATTGTGCATTAAGGCATGGGTGATGGGGTGAAAATCAATATTGGTATGGTAATTGATTAATTGTTGTATTTCATCAAAGTGGATATTTTGACGATCATCATTAATCAGCTTTGCCAATTGACCAACGCCTGATGTGTCCGTAAAGCGTTTTGATGCTGTCAAATTGACACGCAGATGCCTTAGGCGTTCAATTCGGCATAAGTCAGCCAACACTGCACCAGCATCAACTGCAGCCAGCTGATGCGTATCCCCAAGTAAAATCACACGGCAACCCGTGGCGATGGCAGCAAATAGCTGACTTGCCAGCTCCGTGCCAAGCATAGAAGCCTCATCAATAATAAGCATATCAAGCGGTAGCTGATTTTTGGCATCATAGCGTGGGCTGCCATTTGCCCCAATACCAAGCAAGCGGTGAATGGTCTTAGGCTCGGGCAGCTGTATATCGTTCTCCTTGTCTAAAGATTTAAGCAAAGATTCACTCATACGCTGAGCTGCCTTACCTGTCGGTGCAGCAAGCCCCAAACGCATCTTTTTATGCTCATCACGCTGATTGAGTGCGATGACAATTTGGGCAACTGTAAAAGTCTTGCCCGTCCCAGGACCTCCCGTAATTAGGCAAAACGCCTGTTTTGAAACCAACTTGATCGCATCACGCTGCTCGGTATTTAGGCTATTTGATAACTGATCAAGAGCAAATACAGGCACATCAGCCTGACTAATACGCAAGATATGCGTCATCAATTGTGATTCAGCAAGGTAGGCACGACTTGTCCATAAATACAGTCCATCTGCTTGATCACTAAAATAAATCGGTGGCGTATTTGTTGGTATGCTTTGAATGTTTGGAGCCAAAATATCTCCAAAAAAAGTATTGTTATGCAAAAGACTCACAAACTGATTCAAAGTATTGGCATTTTTGTATAAGACATAGTAAATACGCAGCATGGACAAAAATAACGCAGCCAATTGCTCAATTTCCATCACTGTGTGATCAAGCAAAGACAATTGCTGACGAAAATGATTTAAGGCATGATTAACAAATTGTTTTATCTTGATGGTATCATCTGCACAGCGGTGATAAGTATCAAAAAATGCTACCCAGTCCATGCCCTCATCTGCCAATGCGTGCGTTATTGCTGTCAGGCATGAATCCATGATTTTTTGTTGCCAAATGGGTATCACACCATTTAATCCATGACGATCATTCAAATCATCATGATCATTGATATGCAGTATGGTATGCCCTTGATTGAGCTGAAATAATAAAGCATTCTGCACGATATGATATAGCTCAAAGTCTGGTAGTCTTAGTGTACATTCAGCAGCCAAAACCTGTTTTTTGGCATACCATTGATGATTGTCTTGAATGCGATCGGTCACATATCGGCTAATAATATCCCCTGCCATATATTATCTCTACTATTAATCGTTAAGTTTAACTTATAAAATCTCATCAAGTGCTAAAATCAAAGATAATGGCGGCTGCCAACATAAATGCCCTGTCTTCTCATTGCCCTCTTGAACGCCACGCAAAAAGACATATTCAACAGCACCCAAATAAGCTGCTTCATTGCCAACATAGTCTTTTAATCGAATCTTTAAAAGTCGATGCAATGCCACTTGATAAATAGCAGCTTGTAGCCAATAGCCGACCTTATCCATCGCTGCAGCCATGGCGTGATCATGATACTCATCAGGCGTGCTACCCAAATAATTTGACTTATAATCAACGATAAAAAATCGTCTATCGCACTCATAAACCAAATCAATCTCACCTCGTAAATAACGATAACACATGGTGTGATAGTCATCGTCAAGCAATACTAGGTCTTTGTCGCTATGTGCTTTAAATACCTCATTTAGGCGAGTGATACTAAAGGTATCGCCAAGCCCCAGTGTAAAGCTAAGCTCACGCAGTTGTACAGTCATTGGCAGAGACATTAACGAGCGATGAGATGCTCTAAAAGGTGCGTATGCAAGCTGATAAATCCAAGCAACCAACTTGGTATGATCATCGGCTTGATGCTCGTTAGAATTGATGCGTGTATCAATCTGCTGAGCGGGGCGAGTGGGTAAATAACGCTCAGCAATCCCAAGTTTTCGCCCCTGTTCATAAATCACCCCGCTGATGATACGATGAGCATCGTGCAAAGATGCCAATGCCAGTCGATCTGTCGGTAAAAATTGCATGACTTTATGCAAAAAATCACCAGCCAAACTGCCCTTAAAAAAGCTGGTACGAATGTCATCAAACTGATCAGATGCGGCCATATCAGTCAGTACAGACAACTGATCAATATCTGCTTCATCAGGAGAAATAGCAGACTTATCCAAGCGAGTAATTAATGCACTAAAGCTGGTCTTATATTCTCCAAAAAACTGTGTTTTGGTCATCACCATATCCCAAGGTGCATAATGTTTGGTGCTAAGATTGGGCAGCTTGGTTTGATAAGGTTGGCTAAATAAATCTGCTTCAGTCAGATCTATCCAGTCTACCCAACCTTTTAGCCGATCTGGTAGGCTTAGTGTTTTTTCACCTGCACAGTCAAGCCATTGATACAAAGGCATTTCTTTTGAAGCTTTTTTGGATAAATCACCGCCCACGATATATAGCTGTTCAGAAGCACGCGTCAATGCCACATAGCCCAAGCGTCTGATTTCATCAATCAACTCCTGCTGATTGATATGATAATAATAATTTTCATCAATCAAATTGCCTTGGCTTAGGCTTAAGCACCGCTGAAAATTGTGATTAGTATAAGGGTAGATTGTCAAGCCATTTTCATTTTTTGGCTTTTCATCCATGCCTATGACATACACGATGGGGAATTCAAGCCCTTTTGATTTATGAATGGTCATCAAATTAACACCGCTTTCGCCCGGTAGAATGGGACGCTTATTGTGGCTATCAACATCAGCGTTCATCTGTTTATGATACCAAGCAATGACACGCATCTCGTGTAGCTGCGATTGCTCACTGACCAAAGCCACCAGCCGTTCAAGATCCACCAAATAACGCTCACCTTGAGTGGCTGCCTTGAGCCAAGGCGATTTGTCATTATCATGATCAATGGGTGAATGGTGAAGTGCATAAGCAAGTGCTGATGATACACTAAATTTTTGCCATTTTTCATATGATTTTTTTAGGTAGGATAAAAGATGAGTTTTTAGATTTTGAGTCTTTGATAAGTCATTATCCAAAGCCTGCTGATCATTTGGTTCGATGATATCCATTGCTTGCTTAAGCGTCATACCAACCAAGCTTGATACCAAAAATTTACCCAAGTTTTCGCTGTGATTTGGTTGTAGTATTGCACCAATTAACGCCAAAAGATCATCTGCAGCTTGAGTGATAAAGATATTCATTTCTTTGGGAATAATGGCTGGGATATTGAGCTGATCAAGCTCACTTTTTATCCTATCTAACGCATCGGCTGTGCGTGCAAGTACAGCAATATCCTTTGGCAGTATCTTTTGACCATGTAGCGTATGATCACCTTGCAAAATGGTATTGATATGCCGAGCAATTTGCTCAGCTCTTTGTGCAGCTTTTTGACCAGCTTCGATATGGTCAAAATGCAGCACCGCTACGGGATATTTACCATAATAATCGGCATAGGCATCAGATTGCCAATGGATACCGCCACCGTCTTTATGTGCTTGGATCTGCTGATAAAAAATCCCTTGACCTAAATTGGCATGATTGGCGACACCATCTTGATGATTATTGTCAAACCATGCATTGAGTGCCTCAATCAGTGCTTTACTTGAACGGCGATTGACCGTCAAAGACAGCGATTGATTAATCAATGGTGCGTTGATGAGCAAATCTTGGTTGCCATAATGCTTAATTAAATTATAATTGGTAACATCGCCACCACGAAAGCGATAAATTGCCTGTTTAGGATCTCCAACTAACAATAAAAATCCCCGTGGCAGTTTTGGCTTCTCGCCACCGATTTGCTCATAGCGGATAAGATTTTTGTGATAATTGGCAATCTCATTGAGATAAACCAGCTCAATCAGCTCAACTTGTAGCCCATTAATATCCTGAGATTCATCAATCAAAGCGACAGGATAATGATGGCGAATTTGCCGTGCCAGTGCAGGATTATTGCGAAGTGCTTCATTTAATCTCACCATTTGTAGCGTAAATGTGGTCTGACCGTGTGCCTCAAGCCTTTGGGCAATCTGACTTTTTGCACTTAGGATAATGTGTCGGCAGATGTGCGTATGGTATAGATTGGTTTGTTCACTCAGCGTCAAATAAACATTGGCAATATCGCTGAGAGCCTGAAGTGGTAATGCCAAAAATTGATTGATATCGCTTGGGTTTGCACTTTTATTAAAAATTTGCCAATCTTTATCCATTGCTTTTATGATTGCACCAATCAGCCTAAGCGCATCATTATCCACAAAACGAACAAATAGCACGCCGTGTTTTTGGATTAACGACAGCAAATTTGGCAGATATTGAATCAGTTTACCAAAACCTAAACTCTGATTCATGGATATTTGTTTGCGAAAATTGGCATCAAAATATGGCGTAAACCCTGTAAAATCTGTTGTTATGATTTGCTCAATCATCGCTTTGGTCAAGTTTATGTCTGTATTAATAGGCATAAGCTCATCAATGGGTGCAGAATAAAAATTAATCGCTTTATTGACAATCTTGACAACAGCATCCACTTGGCTGAAAAAATTTGGATAAAATGCTTTAAAGATTTGATAAAATTCAGGCTGGGCGTGCTTAAGCCTAACTTCTTCGGCACGCATCTCGTCATGGACGATGGCAGCAACTTTTTGTTCGGCGTTATTTAAAATCTCCATACCAGACTGATGCCCGATTTGGGCGGCAAATTCATTGAGCCATTTTTGTGCAAGACTATCTAGCGTACCAACAAACAGTTTATCTAAAGAAGTTAATAAAAGCCCTGTGCGATAAACCACTTCGTTTAAGAAAGTTGCTTGCTGAGATAGGATAAATTTGAGTAAATGCTCATTAATCGGATCGGCGGCATCATACCCAGCCTGATCGGCACAAGTAATAATCTGCTCTATGGGTGCAGTCTGATTAAACCACTTAGGCTGAGTACTTAGCATACCTTGCAACCAACGCATCAAGCCATAAAAGCTGTGCAACCGCTCACTGATACGCTCTTGCATCTCAGCTGCCGCCGCCCGAGTAAAAGTTGTGGCAATAATACGCTCAGGCGGATATTTTTTTTCAATTAATAGCCGTAGAATAATCCCCGTCAGCGTCCAAGTTTTGCCTGTACCTGCCGAAGCTTCAATCAAATAAGCCTGCTCAAGCGTGCATTGTAAGGCGGCAATTTGTTCAGAGGGTTTGGGCGGTGTTGGTGGCATCGTTAAGATGGTGTCAGTCATTGTGGTGTCTTATTGCGAAGGTCTTAGTATTTTAGCAAAAATACACTTAAATCGTTGTACTTTTTAAAGCACGCCCAATGTCTCAAAAACCTTTCGATAAAAATCAGCTTTTTTATCAATCGCCAAAGGATACGCTCGTGATGATGACGGTAAGCGATATAAATCAATGCGACGATTACCAATCAATAGCTGTACTTGCTCACCAATTTTTGGTATTTTTTGGCTTGTAAATTGCTGACATAAAACTTCGGTTGCTTTTTTGCCTGTGGTGATTAACGCATGACACCGAGGCAACTGCTTGAGTATCTTTTCAATATCTGTTGGTGTGACAATCTGTAAAAACTGATCAGAAGCGTTGTCTTTTTGGCGGATCACCTGCTCGGCTGTATCGCCGATGGCAATACCCGTCTTGGTCAAAAATTGCTCAATAGCATCTTGATCAAAGGTTTTATTCGTGCTATCAATAAATCGCTCGGCATCATCAAAAAATACCAAACCCAAAATACGCCACATATCATTATTATAATTTGGATAATAAAATGGCATTGCCCAACGCTCAGGCGGTGGCGGAAAGCTGCCAAGCATCATGACACACGCATTGGGCGGTGTGAATGGTGGCAAAGGGTGTCTATGAATTGTTTGGATTGTCATAAGCTGATTAAACATAAAATTTGCCTTTACTTTATCATTAAACAGTAAAGGCATTATTGTGATAAATTGATTTGATTAATTTTATTGAACCAAAAGCTCTTTGAGTGCGATGACGGTATCACGCACTTTGGCAGCCTCTTCAAATTTTAGCTCACGAGATAATGCCTGCATTTGTTTTTCTAAGCGAGCGATTTCTTTGACCAGTAGTTTTGGCGAATGTAGGATGTTTTCATCCACGCCTGCCAATGCTTGAGATAAAACAATCTGCACCACTTCAGAAGTTTCATCATCACCGGTATCAATCTTATCGGTAATGGCACGACTGGCTGATTTTGGTGTGATGCCATGTTCTTGGTTAAATGCAATTTGTTTGGCACGGCGGCGTTCGGTTTCATCGATGGCTTTTTGCATGCTTGGCGTGATTGTATCTGCATATAAAATTGCCTTGCCATTCACATGGCGAGCAGCACGCCCAATGGTTTGAATCAACGACCGTTCTGAGCGTAAAAACCCTTCTTTATCGGCATCAAAAATTGCCACCAAAGAAACCTCAGGCATATCCAACCCTTCACGCAGCAGATTGATGCCTACTAAAACATCAAAAATGCCCGTACGCAGCTCATGAATGATTTTCATTCGCTCAACCGTGTCAATATCGGAGTGTAAATAGGCAACCTTAATACCGTATTCTTTTAAATAGCTGGTCAAATCCTCCGCCATGCGTTTGGTCAGCGTGGTAATCAAAACCCGCTCATCGAGTGATTTTTTTAGGTTAATTTCGCCAAGAATATCATCAACTTGAGTTAATACAGGGCGGATTTCAAGTATCGGATCTACAAGACCCGTTGGACGCACGACCTGCTCAACCACTTGTTCGGATTTTTCAAGTTCATATTGAGCAGGCGTGGCAGAGACAAAAATGGTCGCTGGGGAAATTTTTTCCCATTCTTCAAATTTCATGGGTCTATTATCCATAGCACTTGGCAAGCGAAACCCATATTGAACAAGCGTTTCTTTACGGCTCTTATCGCCTTTATACATCGCACCAATCTGAGGCACAGTCACATGACTTTCATCAATAAACAGCAGTGCATCTGAGGGAATGTAATCAAATAAAGTCGGTGGTGCTTCACCTGCTGGTCGACCCGACAGATGACGAGAGTAGTTCTCAATACCATTACAATAACCAAGCTGCCCAATCATCTCAAGATCATACTGTGTACGCTCTTTGATGCGTTGTGCTTCAATGAATTTATCATTAGCACGAAAATATTCTAGCCTTTGGGCAAGCTCTTCTTTGATCGTGGCACTGGCAGCTTCTAGCTTTTCTTTTGGGGTGACATAATGTGATTTTGGATAAATGGTAATGCGTGGTACTGATTTGATATTTTTACCCGTCAATGGGTCAAACCAAGTAATTTTTTCAATTTCATCATCAAACATCTGTATGCGTACTGCCAAGCTTTCACTTTCAGCAGGATAAATATCCAAAGTTTCACCACGAATGCGATAAGTCCCTCGCCCAAAATCCAGTTCATTGCGTTCGTATTGTAATTCAACAAGTCGTTTGATTACCGCATCACGATGCACTCGATCACCAACAACAATATGAAGCAACATTTTTAGGTAGCTTTCAGGATCGCCCAAGCCATAAATTGCCGATACTGATGCCACGATGATGGCATCCCGTCGCTCTAATAAGGCACGAGTTGCTGACAGTCGCATTTGGTCAATATGATCATTAATGGCGCTGTCTTTCTCAATAAAAGTATCGCTGGCTGGCACATAGGCCTCAGGCTGATAATAATCATAATAACTGACAAAATATTCAACGGCATTATTAGGAAAAAATGCCTTAAACTCACCATACAGCTGAGCTGCCAAAGTCTTATTATGTGCCATGATGATGGCAGGACGACCGCACTCGGCAATCACCTTTGCCATGGTATAGGTTTTACCAGAACCTGTCACACCCAACAAAAGTTGACCGTGCATGTCCGCTTCAACACCTTTTACAAGCTCGGCGATGGCTTTTGGCTGATCGCCCGATGGCTCAAAATCAGTCACCATCTCAAATGCTTGGCTTGAGATTTGTGTTCCTGAGACATTAACACCTGTCAGCTGGGCTTTTTCTTGAATTCTGCGAGCAAGTTGGTTGGTTTGTCGTTCGGCTCTGGTCGTTTCGGGCAGTCGCATAATGGATTTTTCTTCTTCTTTAAACAGTTAAATTAATCAAACCCCATTATCATGGGGGTGATAATGGGGTTTTGCAAGGGTAATTATTTAACCAAAGGTGGTCAATGATATCAATGATTTACCAAACCAAATGACCCGCCGTACGCTGGCTGATGAATCCATCTGGTATTTGACCATTAGCAGCTTGCCAGCGTGCAAATGCTTGGCGGGTATTACTACCAGCGACACCGTCAATGCCTTGGGTATCATAGCCTTGTGCAGTTAAGTTTTTTTGCAAATTGATGATTTGGGTGCGTGATAATGGCTGTTCATGACGCGGCCAAGATTGAATAAGGTCATTGCCGCCAGCAATTTTTTTAGCAAGTAAAGAAACACCCAAAGCATAGCTTGAGGAATTATTATAAACACGAATGACCTCAAAATTTTTGGTGAGTAGCAATGCCGGCCCATATTGACCAGCAGGTAGCCACAATTGTGCGTCATGTACGCCACCAAAATATTCACCGCTTGCACTGACCAGCCCTAATGCCTTCCACGCATCAAGACTACGCTTACTATTTAGCTGTAAAAAGTCAAATCCAGCTGGCAATCGTACTTCATAAAAAGGCTGTAAGCCACGAATCCAGCCAGCATTTGCCAAATAACTTGCAGTGGAAGTTAAGGCATCTTGGCGATTCCAAGGGTTTTTTCGACCATCACCATCACCATCGATACTCTCTTGTATCCATGTCGTTGGGATAAATTGAGTATGTCCCATGCCTCCTGCCCATGAGCCTTTTAGCTGAGATGCTGCCACATCACCACGCTCAATCATTAAAAGCATCGCAAGTAACTGACTTTCAGCAAACTCACGGCGACGACCATCATACGCCAGACTTGATAACGCATTAACCAAATCCATGCTACCCATGCCAGCACCGTATGATGACTCCATACCCCAAATGGCGGCGGTAATCTCTTTTGGTGTGCCGTAGATAGATTCAGCTGAGGTTAATATGCTCAAATTTTCAGTTAATTTGGATCTGCCTTGGCTGATGCGATTTGAAGAGGCGGCTGATTCGACATATTCCCAAGGCATTTTGGTGAATTCAGCTTGACTACGATCCAACTCTATCACACGCTGATTGAGCGTGGCATTACTCATCAATGAATTTAAACTATTGGCATTAACACCTTGTGCTAAGGCACGATGAATAAAATCATGTTTCCACTCAGTAAAGGTAGCATAATGACTTTGGCTAGTCATGCTGGGTGTGTTGGTGGGGGCTGGTTTTTGTACGACGACCGATTTTTGTACCACAACGGATGCAGGTTTGGCAGTCGTAGGCTGAACGGTTGAGGTGGGTGCTTTGGTCAAAGCTTGAGCAGGCACTTGAGCCTGTTGAGCCTGTGTAGGATTGGGTGTAACCTGCACAACTTTGATTGGTGCACGCTCATGTGCCACATGAGAAGTACAGGCACCTAAAAGCACACTGATTGTCATGACAGATAATGCCCAATGGGTGGCAGACTGATTTTTCATAAATATTTCCAAAAATAATCTCATTTTTACCAATTACAATAGGCATCATCACTCAAGTGTTTAAACACATCAATAAAAATATTGTGATAAAAAGCACCGAGAAGCTATTTTTGGTGCTTTTTAGTGGTTAAAATTTTGGTTTATTTCAATGACATTTCAATTAAACTGCAGATACGCCCGTCATATCAACGGGTGTATCGACGACGGTGATACCTTTATCTTTGACAGCGTCATTTCTTTTATTTTGAAGATCAGTTAAATAAACTTCATCAATATCGCCTGCAATATATTTACCATCAAAAACCGAACAATCAAAGCCGTCAACTTGGCTGTGTTTGGTGTCTTTGACCGCTTCGATCAAATCATCTAAGTCTTGGAAAATTAAACGATCGGCACCGATAATCTCGCACACTTCTTCAACACTGCGACCCGATGAAATCAGCTCACCACGCACAGGCATATCAATGCCATAAACATTGGGGTACATGACTGGCGGTGCTGCTGACGCAAAAAAGACTTTTTTAGCACCTGCATCTCGAGCCATCTGAATAATCTCATAGCAGGTAGTGCCACGAACGATTGAATCATCGACCAAAAGCACATTTTTGTTTTTAAATTCTAACGGCACGGCATTTAATTTTTGGCGGACGCTTTTTTTACGCTGCTGCTGACCTGGCATGATAAAGGTGCGACCAATATAGCGATTTTTATTAAAGCCCTCACGGTATTTGACATTTAAGCGAACCGCAAGCTCTAACGCAGAATTTCTTGAGGTATCTGGAATCGGTATGACCACATCAATTCCGTGATCTTCACCCCATTCACGCAAAATTTGATCGGCTAATTTTTCGCCCATACGCATTCTTGCCTTGTGGACGGAGATATTATCAATAATAGAATCAGGGCGAGCAAAATACACATATTCAAAGATACAAGGCGTGTATTGACCTTTTTCGATAGGTACACACTGATGCGTGTGAATGCTGTGGTTTAGATCAATAAAAATCGCTTCACCAGGTGCGATATCTCTGACTATCTCAAAGCCAAGTGCTTGTAATGCGACTGACTCTGATGCGACCATATATTCTATGCCTTTTTCGGTCAATCGGCGTCCATAAACCAAAGGACGAATGCCATTAGGATCACGAAATGCCACCAAACCGTGACCTGTAATCAAAGCCACTACACCAAATGCACCTTGACAGCGTTTATACAGCTTAGTCAGTGCCTCAAAGATATCATCAGATTTTAAAGCAGGCTTGGTAAATTTTTGAAGTTCGTGGGCAAAAATATTAAGCAAAACTTCAGAATCTGACTGAGTATTGAGATGACGGCGATCTTCTTCGTACAGCTCACGCGCCAATTTTTCGGCATTGGTTAAGTTGCCATTATGTGCCAAAGCAATGCCATAAGGGGAATTGACATATAAGGGCTGAGCTTCTGCGGTACTAGAAGTTCCTGCGGTAGGATAGCGTACATGACCGATACCACAATTGCCCACCAAGCGTGTCATATGTTGATTTAAGAATACATCACGCACCATACCATTATCTTTACGCAGATAGAGGCGATTGTCTTTTAAGGTGACAATACCCGCCGCATCTTGACCACGGTGCTGTAGCATGGTTAAACCATCATACAACATTTGATTGACGGGTTCATGCGCCATCACGCCGATTACACCACACATAGTTACTCCAAATTATTGATAACAATAAGTTAATAATTATTAAAAATTGATGTTAAATAATATTATCATCGTTGATTTTTATAGGGATTTTCCAGCTGATTCCAAGTACTATCAAATGCCTTATGTAAGAAATTCTTTGCCATTGGTGCATAAGGCAATAGGCTTGGAACAAGTACAGATGACTGAGCAGCAGGTGTTAGCATTAATATCGGAGAGATGATACTTAGGACAATTAAAACCTTTAACATGCCAGTGGCAGCACCAAACACACTGCCGCCAATACGATCCAAAAATCCCAATTTTAATGCCTTAAATGAGCGTGATAATAAGCCAGCAACTGTGCCAACAAGTAAAACCGTGATTAGCATGATGGCAACAAAAGCCATGGCAACTTGTAAAACTGAGTTGTCAATCAATGGGGCAAATAGATGAGAAAAACTATTTGCTGTTTTTGATGCAACCACTAAGGCAATAAACCACGATAACAGCATTGCCATGCTTTTTATCATGCCAACAGTAAAACCACGCCAAATACCCAAAAGCACAACAATGCTGATAATAATGTCAATCACATTCATAGGATTATCCATAGCGATCGCCTGAGAGTGCCTGAACGCAATCAGTCACAAGCCCAGGACCTTTATAAATTAGCCCAGAGTACAACTGAACCGCTTTAGCACCTGCATGAAGTTTTTTGACGGCAAGTTCGCCTGTCTCAATACCACCCACGCCAATCAAATCAACTTTATCAGCAATACGGTCTGCAAATTGGGATAAAATCAGCGTACTTTGGTGATTGACAGGACGACCAGATAACCCGCCTGCTTCTTCTCCATGACGAAAGCCTTCAACGCCTGTGCGTGATAAGGTGGTATTTGTTGCAATCAAACCATCAATCTCAAAATCAATCACTGTGCGAGAAATGTCATCAATTTGACTTAAATCTAAATCAGGTGCAATCTTCAATGCCAAAGGTACATAAAATCCATAGTCATTGGCTAGGCGTAACTGACAGTTTTTTATGCCATCAAGTAGTTGCGATAAGACATCACCGCTTTGTAAATTACGCAAATTTTTGGTATTGGGACTTGAGATATTAATCGTGATATAGCTGGCATATGGATAAACACGCTCAAGACAATAAATATAATCATCAAGTGCATTTTCAACAGGCGTCGTGGCATTTTTACCGATATTGATACCAAGAACACCCTGATACTTTGCCTGTTCAATATTATCAATCATCACATCCACGCCATGATTATTAAATCCCATTCGATTAATAATACCGTTCGCTTCTTTGATGCGGAATAAACGAGGTTTTTCGTTACCCATCTGAGGCTTTGGAGTGACAGTACCAATTTCCAAAAACCCAAATCCCAGCTCACTTAGGGCATCAATGTACGCCCCATTTTTATCTAAACCTGCCGCCAAACCCACAGGGTTTAATAAAGAAATGCCCATGCACTCAGTCGGTAGCGCCTGCTTAGCATACACAAAACCCAAAAGATGCGCTTTGTTGGCAGATTCAAGCATCTGTAGTGTCTTTTCGTGAGCTTGCTCAGGATTCATGCTAAATAATAACGGACGCAACAGTGCATAAGGCATAACCACTTCCTTAAACCATCAAATATGAGATTAAATCAAATGTGAAATTAAAATTATCTAATTATAGCATAAATAATCAAAATCAGTCGGTGTTTTATTTTTGCTTAAGTGACACGCCATCTCAAAATCCAATAATGTTTTTTTAATGGCAATACCACCTGTATAACCACCCAAACCCCCATCAGAAGCAACCACTCGATGACAAGGAATGATTAGGCTTAAAGGATTTTTGCCATTGGCATTGGCACAGGCACGAAACGCCTTGGGTTTATCAATGAGTGCGGCAAGCTTGGCATAGCTGATGGTCTGACCATAATCAATCGTCAACAGTGCCGCCCAAACCTGCTGCTGAAATTGGGTGCCATAAGAAAAATCAAGCGGTATGCTAAAGTTCCTGCGAGTACCATCAAAGTACTCATTAAGCTGCTCAATGGTCTGTAAAAGAATCGCCTGATTGGGCTGATTTATATCTAATTGAGACGGTTTCATAAATACCGCATGCTGTTTGGCTTGATTGAGCAGTTTTTGGGTTTTGATATCTTGCCAATCAAGTAAAATCAGCTTACCGTGACTGGCAGTTAGGTGCATGGTTGGCAAATCAGGTAAAAAACTTGGCGGATGATAGTTGGTGCTAACTGCTTTTGTTATCATTCTTCTTTTTCCAAAAGTGCATCAACAAAATCTTTTGGCTTAAATGGCTGTAGGTCGTCAATACCCTCTCCAACGCCGATAAAACGGATGGGAATATCCGTATTTTGGGCGATATTAAATACCACGCCACCTTTGGCTGTCCCATCAAGCTTTGTAACACTGATGCCAGTTAAATTCACTGCTTCTGAAAATACTTGCACTTGATTGATGGCGTTTTGACCTGTGCCTGCATCTAGCACGATCATCGTCTCATGCGGGGCAGTTTCGTCGCCCTTTTTCATAACACGCACAACCTTTTCAAGTTCATTCATCAGATGCGTTTTATTTTGTAGGCGTCCTGCTGTATCAGCGATAAGCACATCAATGCCCTTTGCCTTGGCAGACTGCATGGCATCAAAAATCACCGAAGCACTGTCTGAGCCATGTCCTTGAGCGACCACAGGAATGCCATTTCGCTCACCCCAAATTTGTAGCTGCTCGGTGGCAGCGGCTCGAAAAGTGTCGCCAGCGGCAAGCATAACCGACTTACCCTCATTTTGTAAACGCTTGGCAAGCTTACCGATTGTGGTGGTCTTACCAACACCATTGACACCCACCATCAAAATGACATAGGGCTTTTTGGTGGTATCAATAATCAAAGGTGCAACTTTTGGCGTCAAAATGTCGGTCAACTCGGTTTTGAGTGCTTTATACAAAGCATGCGAGTAAATCAAATCGCCACGCGCAGTCTGCTCGGTGAGATTTTTGATAATACGATTGGTGGCATTGACACCAATATCAGCAACCAGTAGCTGATCTTCAACTTCCTCAAGCAGCTCATCATCAATCTGTTTGCCACCAACCAAGACATTAACCAGCCCTTCTGATAGGTTTTTACTTGACTTTGATAGTCCAGCTTTCATGCGGGAAAACCAGCCACCTTTTTCGTTTTTGCTCATATCCTTACCTACAATTTTATGATTTTGTTAAATGATTTTGATTGTAGCACAAATTTACCCAAAATTCATTACACAAAAACCTTAAAACCTGTCATAATAAACTGCAGCCTTAAACCTGCACCACTTTTTAAATGGTGTAGCATGACACAGTTTGATGAAATATCAGCAAAGTTTAGGTAATTGATTGAGTTTAAATCTTTGATAAAATCATGTAGTAAGTATGACAGATATTAAGCAGATTTTGGGCATCGATATTTGTTAATTTTGATGATTTTATTTGGGAAAACTGACATTTGATAAACATGTATTACTCAATGTAGATAATCTGTGACATTTAGCTTTGGTATTGTATTTTTGATGATGATTATCATTATAATACTTAGGTCATCAAAATAATGGTCAGATGATTTAGCGATAATTTAGCTGGAGTGATTTATGAATGACTTATTAAAAAGTTGCTTACTGATGATATTTGCTTTGACAGTCATCGGCTGTGCCAGTGTTTCACCGACAGCATCGGTGATGATTGGCGGCACAACCACATTATAAAACAAAGTAAGGATATACTATGAAACTCATACCATTGGCTTTTGTGATTGGTGCGGCAGTTGGCTTATCTGCCTGTCAAGGTCTTGACCATACCCAAAACGCTATCTCAACCACAAAAAGCCCAAGTACCCAAGCAAAACATCACGATATTTATACCCAAACCTTAAAAAATGGCCTAAAGGTCATCATCAAACAAGACAGCCGAGCGCCCATTGTGATGACCCAAGTTTGGTATGATGTGGGTTCAAGCGATGAGCCTGTCGGAAAAGGTGGTATTTCACATTTTTTAGAACACATGATGTTTAAAGATGCCAAAGGTGTCAGTCATGACGACTATCAACGCCTCATTAGTCATTTTGGGGGTGAATTAAATGCCTTTACCAGTGATGAATTTACGGCCTATTATGAAAGCTTACCTGCCAATCAATTTCCATTGGCACTACAAATAGAAGCCAATCGCATGAAAAACCTCATCTTGACCGCTGAGGAGGTTGCCACCGAAAAACAGGTGATTAAAGAAGAACGCCGCCTAACCACAGACGACAAACCCACCGCCAAAGCTCATGAAGAGTTTTTGGCAATTGCCCTACCAAATTCTCCCAAAGGCCTCCCCATCATTGGTAGCATGCCAGAGATTGAAGCAATTACGGTAACAGACTTACAAAATTGGTATAATCAATGGTACGCACCAAACAATGCAACATTAGTACTGGTCGGCGACATTGACCCCAAAACCGCCCTGCCTTGGATCGAAAAATATTTTGGCACTCTAAAACCATCATCATTACCAAAACGCACCCCACTTAGCCAGCCAAGTCATCGTGGCTATACGCAGACCAATAGCTATCAAAATGTTAAAGTACCAAGCTTAATCATGGGGTTTAATGTACCTACTTTAGGTAGTCACACTATTAAAAACCATACCAAAGAAGCTCATGCATTATCACTGCTTAGCGATATTGCTGATGGCGGCTTATCAGCGCGTTTTGAGCGTCATCTGATTCGCAAATTACAAATACTAAATAGCGTTTCTATTCGCTATAATATGCTCTCAAAAAGTGATGATTTATTTACCATCATCGCCACACCTCGTGAGGGTGTCAGCTTGGCAGATGCTGAAGCTGCCATATTAGCAGAACTTAATGCCATCACCAACGATCAAATCACGGATGATGAGCTGACCCGTAGTCGTGCAGGCTTGTTATCATCTTTGGTATTTGCCAATGATAGTATCGCCAAACAAGCCTCTAATTTGGGTGCTTTATCTGTGTTGGGATTGCCTTTAGATACTTTAGATACTCTACCAAAAGCCTTGGACAAAATCAGTAAATCAGACATCCAAGCTGTGGGTAAAAAATATCTAACCAAAGACAATCTAACCACGGTTTATGTATTGCCCAAAAACACACAATCGCCCTCAAACACTCATTAATCGATGGATACTGACATGAAATATTTAACAAAACATCGCCTATCGGCTGCCATCATTGGCGTTTTATTATTCATTAGCCCATCAGTGCAAGCAAATACGACACACCATCACACACTAACCAGTAGTGAGCTTAAACTTGCTGATGGTAGTATTATTGATAGTATCAATCAATTGGGTGAGCTGACTGTCAATATTCCAAACACGCAATATTTTCAAACAGATAACGGTGTGAGCGTTGCTTTTACGCCATTACATGAGCTGCCTATTGTGGATGTGGATTTGCATTTTTTTGCTGGATCTGCTTATGATGATACTGCAGGCACCGCCAATATGGTAGCAACCATGCTTACCCAAGGCACCCAAACACTGCCTGAAGATGAGTTTATAGCCGCCAAAGAGCAGCTTGGCGTTAATCTTTCGAGCAATGCCAGTAAGGACGGCTTATCTTTATCGCTCAGAAGTTTGTCCGATCCCTCAACCGTAACGCAAGCGGCAGATCTAATGGTGGATGCGCTAGCAAATCCTACCTTTGATGATAAAGTTTTGGAGCGTAACAAACAGCGTCTGATGGTCAGCCTAAAGCAGCAAAAACAAAACCCTGCTTATGTCGCTGGTTTGGCTTACAATCAAGCCGTCTATGGCGATCATCCTTATGCCCACGCTGTGACAGGTGATGAAAAAACCTTAGATGCGATGTCGCGTAACGATCTGATCAGTTTTTGGCGCACTTTTATTAACGCCAATAATGCAACCGTGATCATCACTGGGGATATGGATATTGAATCTGCCAAGACATTTGCTAATCGCTTGACCAGTCAGCTGCCAGCAGGCAAATCTTATAAAGATGCCTTGGCTGTCGTCAAGCCAGCTCAAACCAAGCACATCCATATCCCGCATGACAGCAGCCAAACCCAAATCATCATCGGTCACCCCACCAGTAAAGTACGCACGGACAAAGCAGGTCGTCAAGAGTTCAGCGATTTTTCATTAGGCAATGAAATTTTGGCAGGTGGTGATTTTAATGCCAGATTGATGAAAACCATTCGAGAGCAAAAAGGCTACACTTATGGCATTTATGGCGGTATGGAACGCCTAAGAGCAGGTGGTAACTATGTGGTTGAATTTTCAACCGATGGCGATAAAGCAGCCGATGCCATTTTAGAGACGCTACACATCATTAATGAGTCGCTGAATGAAGGTGTAACCCAAGAAGAGCTTGAGTTGGTGCGTTTGGGTAATAAAAATGGTTTTGCCAATATTTTTTCAAGCAATGCCAGTATTCATCGTGTCATTGGTGCGTTATTTGTTGCCGATTATCCAAAAGACCATCTTAACCATACGCTCAATCGCTTGGATAATGCCACGATAAATAGTGTTAATACCGCACTTAATTCACGCATCAAGCCTGATGAATTTATCATCATCACCGTGGGTAAAACCAAACCCAATTTGGGCAAATAACCCAAATCCTTAAAACATGCCAAACGATTTTGGCATGTTTTAAGTGGATAGCTTGGAATGATGAGGTTTTGAGCGGCGTTTTTTTCGTTGATTTTGGATCAGTTTTAGGCGTACAAGTCTTAATATTTGAGTATATAATTTACCCATTTGATTATAAAATAAAGCAGCAATCAAAATGATCATGATTGGCAAAATCATCGATAGATATCCGATGTAATTATATAAAAGTACAGCTGAAATACTGCCAATAAAAAACCCCCACCACAGCGAGCTATGTAAAATGATTTTATGCAAGCTGACGCGCCGACCAACCAACCAGTTACCTACTGTAGCGCCCAAGTCTGAAGTAATGCCAGTCAAATGAGTCGTGCGAATGACTGTGCCATGATAAGTTGCAACCATTGAGTTTTGGAGTCCACACGCCATGGCAATCAGCATTTGACCCAAAAAATGATATGTCAATAAATACATCCAAAGGCTCAAGCACAGCATCAGCACCTCTAAAAGCATGGCATAGCCATAATTTCGGCGGATATTAAGTTCACTTGATCCGATGATAGCACCACTTAATACCGATCCTACCCAAAAAGACCCAATGGATATTAATAATAACTTAAAATTTAACCAGTCATTGCTAAGCATTGAAACCACAAATAAACTGATATTGCCTGTCACATGTGATGCTGAAATATGGGTGATGCCCATTAAGGCAGTTGTATTTAAAATACCTGCACAAAATGCCAAAACCACAGCGCCAATCAACACCCAAGTTGGAATAACCTCCCCCATGATTTTCATCAATCATCACCTGTTGTCTAAATCAGCCGTTACCGTATGATTATACAATAAACTGCCTGAGATAAACCATACCAAAATGCTACTGTTTTTATTAAAGTTATTAGGCCAACTGTTTGGTCAAACCAGCCTGATGATTTTAACCAATTCATAAAAAATAATTATCTTAAACTTAAAAAAATATCATATTTCAAAAAGCAATAATATCACGGAAAATGTATAAAAATTTACTTGGTTTATATGTGCATATAAGATATAATTAACGCTTAATTCTGATTTTTATACCATTTATTTTGACAGTTTAACTGGTTCTTATTTTTCATTTTGTGAGTTACTTTATGTTTAACTTTACCCACACTCAATCCACCTTACGAGACGCTATTACCAGTGCTTATCGATTAGATGAAGTCACCGCAGTATCAAACTTATTAGAAACTCTAAACTTTAATAATGATGAAAAATCACGCATCAGTGATTTGGCTCGCCGATTAATTACCCAAGTTCGAACCAATCGCAGCAAATCTTCAGGTGTTGATGCACTCATGCACGAATTTTCCTTATCTAGCGAAGAAGGTGTGGCATTGATGTGTTTGGCAGAAGCCTTATTACGCATTCCTGATACGACCACACGAGACAGACTGATTCAAGATAAACTGTCTGATGGTAATTGGAAAAGCCATATCGGTCATAGCCCATCAATGTTTGTGAATGCTGCTGCTTGGGGCTTGGTTTTGACAGGCAAACTCACCCAACCTACCAGTGAAAAAGGGCTAAGCTCGGCATTAACCCGTGTTCTACAAAAAGGTGGCGCACCATTTATTCGTGCAGGCGTTAACCATGCCATGAAAATCTTGGGTAAACAATTTGTTACTGGTCAGACGATCCAAGAAGCCTTGTCTAATGGTAAAGAGCGTGAAAAGCTTGGATATCGTTTCAGCTTTGATATGCTTGGCGAGGCAGCCATGACCGCTGAAGATGCTGATCGCTATTATCAAGATTATGTTACTGCAATTCATGCGATTGGTAAAGATTCTGTTGGTCGAGGCGTTTATGATGGTAATGGTATTTCAGTTAAATTATCTGCCATTCACCCACGCTATTTCCGTGCGCAACACGCACGCGTGATGAATGAGCTGCTGCCACGCCTAAAAGCCTTGTTTGTACTTGCCAAAAAATACAATATCGGTCTAAATATTGACGCTGAAGAGGCCAACCGTCTTGAGTTGTCATTGGACTTGATGGAAAAATTGGTTTCTGATCCTGATTTAGCAGGATTTAATGGCATTGGTTTTGTGGTACAAGCATATCAAAAACGCTGCCCTTATGTGATTGATTATTTGATTGATTTGGCTCGTCGCAATCATCAAAAACTGATGATTCGCTTGGTTAAAGGTGCTTATTGGGATAGCGAAATCAAATGGGCTCAAGTTGATGGCTTGGATGGTTACCCTGTATATACCCGTAAGGTGCATACCGATGTATCTTATTTAGCCTGTGCTAAAAAATTATTGGCCGCTCAAGATGTGATCTATCCACAATTTGCCACGCATAATGCCCAAAGTTTAGCAACCATCTATGAGATGGGTAAAGATAAAGAATTTGAATTTCAATGCTTGCATGGCATGGGCGAAACACTGTATGACCAAGTTGTTGGTGATAACAATTTGGGTCGTCGAGTGCGTATTTATGCGCCTGTTGGTACTCATAAAACGCTACTGGCTTATTTGGTACGCCGCTTGCTAGAAAATGGGGCAAACTCCTCTTTTGTTAATCGCATTGTCGATGAACAAGTCAGTATTGATGAATTGGTTGAATCGCCCATTGATATTGTCAAAGCCAATGGCATCTCTCAAAATCCACTCACGCCACCGCCTCGCCATATTTATGGTGATCGTAAAAACTCGCTTGGTTTGGATTTAACCAATGAACACACGCTTGGCAGATTAGAAGACTTAATGCAACCTGCCAGTCAGATTGATTTTAATGTCTCTTCATTAACGGCAGTAGAGGTTAATCATCAGCCTGCTCATACTGTCTTAAATCCAAGTGATCATCGAGATGTTGTCGGCCAAGTTTCTTTTATTGATCCAAAAAGCGTACCAGATGTTATCACCACAGCTTTAAACGCCCAAACAAATTGGCAGGCCGTCTCTGCTGCCGAACGAGCAGCCATTTTACGCCGTTTTGCAGATTTGATGGAAGACTCTGCTCATATGGCACTATTGATGATGGTTGCCGTCCGTGAAGCAGGCAAAACTTTATTAAATGCCATTGCTGAGGTTCGTGAAGCGGTTGATTTTTGTCGTTATTATGCCGATGAAGCAGAATCGCTTAATCTGTCTAGCCCTGTTGGTACAGTCGTTGCGATTAGCCCATGGAACTTCCCCCTAGCTATTTTTGTTGGTGAGGTTGTCTCAGCACTGGTAACAGGTAATACTGTTGTTGCCAAACCTGCCGAACAAACCAGTTTAATCGCACATTTGGCAGTATCTTGGCTACATGAATCTGGTGTGCCAAAAGACGCTTTACAGCTTGTCTTAGGTGCAGGCGATGTTGGGGCAGCTTTAACATCAGATGAACGCATCAATGGTGTTATTTTCACCGGCTCAACAGAAGTTGCCAAACATATCAATAAACTACTTGCTGCTCGTGATGATAATCCCGTACTCATCGCCGAAACAGGCGGGATGAATGCAATGATTGTTGATAGTACCGCTCTACCTGAACAAGTTTGTGCTGATGTACTGGCATCAGCATTTGATTCAGCAGGTCAGCGATGCTCTGCTTTGAGAATTTTATGTGTCCAAGAAGACATTGCTGATCATGTGGTTGCAATGATTAAAGGGGCAATGGATGAGCTGATTGTTGATAATCCTGCCGCCCTTTCAACAGATGTTGGACCTGTGATTGATGAAGAAGCACAGAAAAACCTACTTGAGCACATCAACGCACTCAAACAAATTGCACCTTATCATGAAGTTGCCATCGCATCAGATGCACCATCAACCTTTGTTGCACCGATTTTGTTTGAACTCAAAGATCTATCACAGCTTAAAAAGGAAGTTTTTGGTCCTGTCTTGCATGTTGTACGATTTGCTTCCCATGAGCTGAATGATTTGATAGACAGTATCAATAAAAAAGGATACGCCCTAACCCACGGTATCCATAGTCGCATTGATGGTACGATTGATCAAATTACTGACCGTATCCAAGCAGGCAATGTTTATATTAACCGTAATATTGTTGGTGCAGTCGTTGGCGTTCAGCCTTTTGGTGGACATGGTATGAGTGGTACAGGTCCTAAGGCAGGTGGTCCGTTTTATCTTCAGCGTCTAAGTCAGCTGACAAACTGGCAAAAACCGACGGTTGATACGCCAGCGAGTATTGATCATACAGCACTAAGTAAAGTACAGCGGTTAGCGCACAAGCTTTTGACATCTGATAATGAGAAGGCAAATTTTGATGCTGTCGCACAACAAGCCATCAACTCATCTTTAAATCAAGCTTCGGTCATCCTACCAGGTCCGACAGGAGAGACTAACACCCTAAGTTGGCATGCGCCAAAACAAGTTGCTTTGTATGGCGGATCACAATCCCAAGCACTAGACGCCTTGGCAATCTTGGCAGCCAATGGTATCATCACTCAAGTTCGCCCATCTCATGTACTGGCAGAGCATGCCAATGAGTTAATTGGTGTCCTAAAAGTTGTTGAAGAACCTGCGGTGAACGCTAATGATATCATCATTGCGTTATCAACAATGCCTACCGATGAACAAGTTAGTATCGCCAAACTAGATGGTTCAATTCGCCGTATCATTGATGCCACCAATGGGCTTGATATTGCAAGACTGTATCATGAGGTCAGCCAAAGCTATAATACAACCGCTGCAGGGGGCAATGCCAGCTTAATGGCTTCAGCGTAAGCCCTTAAACCACAATAAAACCGCTCTATCTTGGAGCGGTTTTATTGTAATAAAGCAAAATTATTTTATTTTATAAATGCTTAAGCAACGAAATCTTGGCCAAGATAGACCTTACGAACTAACTCATTAAATAAAATTTCATCTTTATTACCTTCGGCGATAACTTTCCCTTCAGAGACGATATAAGCTTTTTGGCAAATTGATAGTGTTTCACGAACATTATGATCGGTAATTAGTACACCGATTCCACGCTCACGCAAAGTTTCGATGACCTGCATAATATCATTCACAGAAATTGGATCAACGCCTGCAAATGGTTCATCCAATAAGATGAATTTGGGATTTGATGCCAAACAGCGTGCAATCTCGCACCTTCTGCGTTCACCGCCTGATACACTCATGCCCAACGAATGACGGACATGTTCTAAATGAAAATCAGCCATCAGTTTTTCAAGCTGCTGATACTGCTCTGCTTGTGTTAAATCCTTGCGTGTCTGTAAGATTGCCATGATATTTTGTTCGACAGTCAGCTTACGAAAAATCGAAGCTTCTTGGGGTAGATAACCAATGCCTTTGGCAGCACGCTCATGCATGGCATTTTTTGAAATGTCTTGATTGCCTAAAATTACCTGCCCTTTATCCATAGGCACAAGACCGATCACCATATAAAAACTTGTGGTTTTGCCTGCACCATTAGGGCCTAAGATACCGACCACTTGACCTTGTTCAATCTCAAAAGAGACATCCTTGACCACCCATCTTTGACCATAACGCTTACCCAAGTGACGCATCGATAATACTGTTGTCATATTCAGACCTTAGCGTAAACCACTGCGAGAATTTGAGTCGCTTGGTGGAAAGACCAACTCTACACGCTGACCACCACCAGCATTGGCTTCAACATCACCAACAGACAAGCTATAACGGATCGTATTGCCAGAAAAACTTGATCCAGCTTGAGTGAGTTTAGCATTGCCTGTCAGCGTTACAATCCCACTGACAGCATTATAATCAATGCGATTTGCCTGACCTTTTGCCAAGCCCTTTTCTTGGGTTACGACTTGTTGTATGGTGGCAGGCCGCCCTGTTGCAACCGCTGATTTAATGCTGTGATTATTGGTATCAAGATTCACGGTCAAATTATCGGCAGCAATCTTTAATGTGCCTTGCTCAATCGTCACTTTACCCGAATAAGTGGTTACGCCAGTGCGTTCGCTATAAGTTGCACGATCGGCCAATAGTCGGATCGGCTGATTGGCATCAGAAGGCAATGCTGAAGCAATCATTGGTACACTGACTATGCACGCTAAAAATAAATATTTTGTAATTACAAAATCAGCTTTCATATAAAACCTTGAAAAAACTTAAAAAATTTAATTAAAATAAAGTCTGATTCTGACGCTTTGGTGCATCAAAAAGCACTTCAATGTGATCAAACTCATATTCACCAGTCTGTAGATTCGCTCGAAAACCCTGAGCTTTAAAGCGATCCATGCCCTGTTGTACAGTCAGAGGGTCTTGGCTAGATACAGTACGATTTTTGGTGTTGCCAATAATATTCAAGCCCTCAATAATCATTTCAGGCTTATCAGCAGTGGCTGCACGCACCAACCGAAATCCTTGAGATAATCGCAAATCGCCACTGTTTTGTTCAAGTGTCGCACGGTCGGCAGTCAGCGTATAGGTTTCACCCTGAGGGGGTTGCCAGTGAATGATTGCACCCAACATTTCATCTTGACCATTGGCGTTTTGAATCAATGAATCTGCGGTCAATGTGTATTCTGTTGCACCAGTTTTAGGATCAGTTTGGATGGCTTTGATTTGGGTAACTTCAGAACCCACAGTCGGCACTTCAGGCAAGGCAGGCTTTACCTCAACATCTTCTTGATAAAAAAACCACACTGCCACCGCCAACGCTATGACACCCAACACACTTAAAATACGAAAGTTCATTTGGGTCGCCTACTGAAATGTTGCAATGAATGCATCAAAGTTATTTTGTGCCTTTAAAATCAGCTCACAAACCTCCCTGACAGCACCATTACCCCCAGTTTTGGTTGTGATATAATCTGAAACTGCTCGGGTCTGCTCACACCCATTAGGTACACTGATCCCAAACCCTACCTCACGCACAGCTTTTAGATCAGGCAAATCATCACCGATATAGGCACAGTGTGATAACTCAATGCCAAGCTTCTTAGCAAGCCCCACCAAAGCAGTCAATTTATCATCTTGACCTTGGATAATATGTGAAATGCCAAGCTCTTTGGCGCGTCTGTCAACCATGGCAGAGCTTCGACCTGTGATAATGGCCAAAATAATGCCTGATTGTTTTAGCGCTTGCAAGCCCAAACCATCTTGCACATAAAATGCTTTGGTTTCTGTGCCTTCAGAATTATAAATGATTTGCCCATCCGACAAAATACCATCGACATCCATGGCAAAAAGTTTGATATGTTTGGCTTTTTGGTAGATTTCATTCATGAGTTTATCTTTTTAATTTCAAAACGCTTAATGTCAGTTTGGGTGTATATAAGATTAGCTGATGCCAGCTTTTAGTATATCATGAATACTAATTACGCCAATCAATTGACGATCTTTAAGCACCAAAAGCTGGCTGATGGCATTTTCGTTCATCAAACTGAGTGCATCAGAGGCACGCATCTGCTGATCAACAGACTTTGGCGTCTTGGTCATCAGTGTCTGAATTTCAACCGTCAGATTGGTATGCTCAGCCAATTTACGGCGTAAATCCCCATCGGTAAAAATACCAACCACTTTGCTGTCATCATCAACGACCACAGCAAGCCCTAAGCGTCCACTGGTCATGACTAATAAAGTTTCATTTAAAGTTGATTGATGATGTACAACGGGTAAATGATTGGTATGCATGATGTCAGATACATGCGTCAAAAGCCTGCGTCCAAGTGCACCTGCAGGATGAGAGAGTGCAAAATCATGACTGGTAAATCCACGCGCGTGCAACAGTGCAACCGCCAACGCATCACCCAAAGCCAGCGTGGCTGTGGTGCTTGAAGTTGGTGCAAGTCCAAGGGGGCATGCTTCTTCGGACAGACCCAAAGTCAGTGCAATGTCTGCTGATTTTGGCAAAATTCCACGCTTATCACGACTGATGCTAATTAGCGGAATGTTTAGTTGTTTGACGACAGGCAGTAGCATGCGTATCTCATCTGATTCGCCTGAATTTGAGATGGCAATGAGTACATCGCCTTGCACCAGCATTCCCAAATCGCCATGCCCTGCCTCTCCAGGGTGCATAAAAAAGGCTGGCGTGCCTGTTGATGCAAAAGTGGCAGCAATCTTACGACCAATATGTCCAGATTTGCCCATACCTGTTACGACCACACGCCCAGAACAGTTTAAAATCGCTTGACATGCATTGACAAAACGCTCATCAAGTTCATCAATCAACAAATCCAAAGCACGCTGTTCGGTACGGATTGCGTCAATAGCATCTTGGATGTAATCACTGGGTGCAAGGTTGTTTTGTTTCATTGCCATTTCATTCATCAAAAAATCAGACCCTAATAATAGCATATTTTATCTGTTAATTGATTGGTATTTTAGCGTTTATGATTTAGAAGGTATCGCCCAATAAAAAACTTGTACACGGTTAACTCGTATACAAGTTTTGATGCCACAATACTTCATTTTGGGTTGGATCAGTCAAGATGATGAAAAAATCAGGATTGATTTTCAAAATCGTCATCATAATTAAATTTTGGGTCAGGTTTGGTGTCAAAACCTGAGCGGTTAAAATTTTTGGTATCTTTGCTTTCAAAGGCCTTACCATCAAAGCCTCGCTCCTCAAATCCTGAACGGTCAAAGTTTTGACGATCAAAACCAGTATGATTCATACCACCGCCTTGATAGCCCATACCACCACGGTCAAATCCGCCTTGAGTTTGACGATCAAAACCAGTTTGAGAGGTGCGAGTAAAGCCGCCTTGTGGGCGAGAGCTGCCTTGATAGCCCATACCACCACGGTCAAATCCGCCTTGAGTTTGACGATCAAAACCACCGCCTTGATAAGTGCCGCTAGACATGACACCCAGATTAGCACCTTGATATCCACCAGCGGATTGTGTAGGCGTAGAGCCACCTTCTGTGCGAGGATTTCTGGTAGGTACAACCGTTGAAATGGCATGCTTATACACCATTTGGCTGACTGTGTTTTTTAATAAGACGACATATTGATCAAAAGATTCGATCTGCCCTTGTAGCTTTATGCCATTGACCAAAAAAATTGATACTGGAATACGGTCTTTACGCAAAGCATTCAAAAATGGATCTTGTAAGGTTTGTCCTTTTGACATAAGTTTCTCCAATCTAAATAGCTAAAGCAATGTACATGAGAAGACATCCTCATGTATTATTGCAAAAATTGCTGTTCTACTTGTTTTGTGCTATTAAATGATACTATTATTAAATTATTTTTGGTTGGTTTGTCTATCTGTGCCAATTGCTTCAGCCAAGTATATTGGCGTTTTGCCAATTGCCGTGTAGCATATAATGCCTTATTTTTCATATCTTGACAAGCTAAATCCCTTGTATTTGTCATGGTTTTTTTAAATTTTTTGTTAAAATCTTGATGAATTGAATTAATTTGGTAGTTTTTGCTGGTTTTTTGGGCATGGTAATAAGGCTTAAGCCCAGAATGACAGACCACACAATCATGTTCAATTGTGATTAAATAATCAAGCACTTGTCGATATCCAACAGCACGCAGTGCTGGCATATCGGCCGTCAGATTTGGATGCTGCTCAATCAGCTCGATAACTTCTTGTAAAAATCCATCCGCCCACATCACCTGAAGCCTTTGTTCGATCCGCTCATGTAGCCAAGCTCTATCTGGCATAACAATAATAGCGTACCAATGCCATTTTGGGTGGTGGCTGATTGCCATTTTGGGTGTTGATTGCCAATGGCTTAACGGCTTGCCTGTTTGTAAGTGCACCTCAACAGCACGCGTGATACGCTGAGTGTCTGTGACTTTGAGTTTTTGACAAATCACAGGGTCATGTTGTTTTAGGTAATCATATAACGCTTTATTACCTGCTTCATCGTGCCAAGCTTTGACTTGATTGCGGATCATTGGATTGGTTTGCGGTACTGCGGATATCCCATCAAGCAGTGCCATATAGTACATCATCGTTCCGCCGACCAAAATAGGGATTTTATTGCGTGCATGAATCTCGCCAATCAATCGCTCGACATCTTGCACAAAATTTGCGACACTATAGCTTTGGGTGGGCGGCAAAATATCTACCAAATGATGCGGATAAGCGTTTAGCTCATCTTTGGTTGGCTTAGCCGTGCCAATGTCCATACCTTCATATATCAATGCACTGTCAACAGAAATCAGCTCAAACCTGCCTGTATCGTACAGCTTAAACGCCAAATCTGTCTTACCGCTGGCGGTCGGAGACATCAAGCAAACGACACTATTATTTGGCAAATCAGTATAATGCGGCAGATCCATTAAACTTCCTCAAGGTCCATCAAGGTAACGACTCTTTTATCATCAAGCTGGCGGATGATATCAATGTGATAATCAGGCTTGGGTAAAACCTGACTGGCACGGCTTGCCCACTCAATAATAACAAGGCTGTTTGGTTCATCAAAATATTCATAAAAGCCAATAAAATCAAGCTCCTCAGGGTCATTTAAGCGATATAAATCAGCGTGATAAACAGGCTTTAACCCCCCTTGAATATTAATTTGATAAGGCTCTACCAGCGTGTAAGTGGGGCTTTTGACAGCACCTTGATGACCCATAGCTTGTAGCCAATAGCGTACTAAAGTCGTTTTGCCTGCACCCAAATCACCTGACAACCACACACTGCCCGATAAGTTCATCTGAGCCAATGTTTCGGCAAGTGCTTGGGTGTCCGCTTCACTGTGTAAGGATAAGGTTTGACTGTTCATACTTGAACCTGCAAATCCACTTTTGGATTGACAAATGCGTCACCTTTTAGTAGCTTATCATACATCTGAGGGTCGCTCCACTCTGATTTAACTTGCTCGCTGAACCTAAAATCAGCTAAGCTAAGCTTACCCATTTGTTCATTTTCAACATCTTGCTTAAAGCACTGAGCATAGCCTGTCGCTGTCTCATGGACAATGACGGAATAAACGCTGATATCTTGTTCACCGTTTTGCATGACAGTTTGATTCAAAATGGCATCTGCCCAAAAGAAAATCACTCGACTAAACTGCTCAGCTGAAGGTGATACAGGCAAACTTACCCAACGCGCACTAAAGTCCTTGCAAGCTTGGATATAGCGTGTATCGTCCTGATCCCAAAAGGTGATGGCGTGGTCAAAACTGTCTATGATATCTTTGATATGGTGCTTTAATAGCCCAAAATCATAAACCATTTGACCATGATCAAGGCGATGTGCCTCCAAAATCAGTTCAACTTCATAACTATGCCCATGTATGGATCGTTTACAGCGATCGGATGAACAATTACGCACAATGTGCGCATTTTCAAATTTAAACAGTTTGCGAATTCGCATAATAAGCCTTTTTTATTGTCATCTTATGTTTGTTTGGCATTATTATATCACAGGTGATTTTTGACAAAAAGCAAAAACGCAGCAAGGCATTTGCGTTGCTGCACTGTGATCCAAAGCTTAGGTTAACCGAATGCTAACAATCGATCGCCATCTTTATCAGCAATGCGTGTCGTCAAACCCATGGTATTTAGTAGATTGATAAAAGGTCTGGCATCTAGCTCTTCAACATTGACCATCGTACCTACATTCCATTCACCACTGGCGATCAAAAGTGCTGCTGCAACAGGCGGCACACCTGCGGTATAAGAAATGCCTTGACTACCGACTTCGGCATAAGCGTCTTCATGATCGATGATATTATAAATAAATATCTCTTGAGTCTTGCCGTCTTTTTGCCCCTTAACCTTATTACCAATACAGGTCTTGCCTGTATAATGTTCGGCAAGGCTGGCAGGATTGGGTAAAACCGCCTTGACGACTTTTAGAGGCACTACTTCTAAACCTTCGGCAGTTGTGATCGGCTGCTCTGATAAGAGACCAAGATTTTTTAGCACGCTAAACACATTAATATAATGATCGCCAAACCCCATCCAAAAACGGATATTAGGCACATTTAAGTTTTTGTGCAAAGAGTGCAGTTCATCATGCCCGCTTAGATAGCTGTTTTGAATACCGACGACTGGTAAGTCATCTGTCCGCTTGACTTCAAACATTTGGTTGGTCTGCCATTGGCTATTTTGCCAAGAATAAACCACGCCAGTGAACTCACGAAAATTAATCTCAGGATCAAAATTGGTTGCAAAATATTTGCCATGGCTACCAGCATTAATATCAATGATATCAATATCAGTTACGCTGTCTTCATCAAAATACTCAACACCCAACCGTGCGTATGCATTGACAACACCTGGATCAAAGCCTACACCCAAGATGGCGGTTGCACCTGCTTTTTTGAAGGCTTCTCGTTTTTTCCATTCATAATTTTCATACCAAGGCGGCGTTTCGCAAATTTTATGCGGATCTTCATAAATGGCAGTATCTAAATAATGCGTACCTGTTTCGATGCACGCATCCATCACGCTCATATTAATAAATGGTGAGCCAACATTAATCACGATATCTGTATTTGTTTTGCGGATCAATTCAGCCACAGCGTGATGATCTATCGCATCTACAGCATGAGTATGCAAAACGGCATCACGCTTAAAACTGCCCTTTTTGGCGACATTTTTGGCAATAGCTTGACACTTGTCAATCTTGCGTGATGCGATGTGAATTTCCCCAAAAATATCATTTGCCATTGCACATTTGTGTGCAACCACCTGAGCGACACCACCTGCACCAATGATGAGTACATTTTTTGCCTGAGACATCAATCCTCCTTAATGCCCAATGAATGAAATGAGCTTATCAATATTTGTGTATGAATTAAAAAGGAAGACTTCAAGGAAAATTCACACACCCAAATTATTTGCTATTGATGATAAAGCCTTTAATAATAGCGATTAGTTGCCTGATTTTCAAGCAATTAGGCAATCATTTATTCTTCAAAGCAATGTTTTATTTAAGACAGACTGGCTTTATAATCCTCATAATCAAATTGGCGTTGAATCATGATTTCACCATCTTGGCGAATAATCACAATCGATGGCATATCAACGCCATTAAACCAATTTTTCTTAACCATCGTATAAGCAGCGGCATTGCCAAAAGCGACTTTGTCACCAATCTTTAAAGGTTCATTAAGCGTATAATCTCCAAAAATATCACCCGCCAAACAGGATTTGCCATAGATTCTTACTGAGGTTTCATCTGCCGATGTGCCATCAAAATCTGCACCTGTGATATCATAGGATGTTTCATTGACATAAGCCAGCGGCGAAGATTGACGATAAATGAGTAAATCTAACATATGTGCCTCAATAGAAGCATCAACCACTGCCAGCGGCTTATTATTATACATCACATCAAGCACGCTGGTCACAAGAACAGCACCTTGGTGTACTGACGCTTCCCCTGGCTCAAGATAAATTTGTACACCATATGTTTCGCTAAAATTCTTAAGCCTATTGATAAATTTATCTAAAGGATAATTTTGGTCAATATAATGGATACCACCGCCAAAGCTGATCCATTCTAAGCGATGAAATAACTCACCAAAGCGGTTTTCTATATCGGTCAAACTTTGGCTAAATGCCTCAAAATCAGTGTTCTCACAATTATTATGAATCATCACACCAGTAATCTGATCAGCTATCGCCATAATGCTCTCAACATCATGCTCGCCCAAACGGCTAAATGGTCTGGCAGGGTCTGCAATGATAAATGATGAGTTGCTGGTTTGGGGATTTAGGCGAAGCCCAACGGGGATATTTTTATCATGAGCCAATTGCCCAAATCTTTTTAATTGATTAATAGAATTAAAAATAATCTTATCACAGTAATCAAGAACTTCTTTAATTTCATGATCGGCATAAGCCACGCTATAAGCATGCGTTTCACCGCCAAAGCATTCTTTGCCCAGTCGCACTTCCTTTAAGGACGAGGAAGTTGTGCCATGCAGATACGGCTGCATGGACTCAAAAACCCCCCAAGTGGCAAAACATTTGAGTGCAAGTAACGCTTTTGCACCAGACTCATGACAAACCTTTTGCGTGATGCTAAGATTGTCAATAATGGCACGCTCATCAAGCAAATAATACGGCGTTTGAATGGTTGCTAAACATTGCTTTTGCTTAGGAGTTAATCGAGCAAAAAATTGACTCATGATAAATTCCTTTGATAAAATTCATGGTATATTTTAACAAAATTTTTGGTAGATATGTTTTAAAAGGTCGATATTGATATCATTTATGCTAAAAATATGTTTCTTCTATTGGCATTATTTTGTATATTTTTTGATATAGATGATGGATTGGTATGCTCTGTATGATATGTTTTTTTAAAGCTACAAAAAATTACCGATTCACTCATCTTATCTTACTAAAAATTTGCTAAAATACTCATCAATTTATATTTAGTAGGCTTTGGTTATCAAACCATAGCGATTTAGGATAATCAAATTTAAGATCGAATCATATGGATAATACTCAAACAACCCACCTTTCTTCTCAGCTGCCCAATGCCCAAATGATAAAAAACAGCAATGACACAACTTTTTATCATACAGATAACGCGCAAACGGACACGATGATTTTTGAAAATCAATTGGATGCCAAAGACAGTGGCAGTTGGTTTAATGAAAGCTTGCTTTTAAGTTGGCAACAAACTTTTGGCAATATCAAGCATGGCTATGTCAAAGCAGCTGATAATTTGGTTGATGAGCTTTTGGTCACACTCACCCAAAAGCAAGTAAACGACGCTTTATATCAGTTTGTTACAAAAAATGTTGGGCTATTGCATAATTTAAAATTGGATATTCATGACAATTGGCTTAGATTGACTTGCACAGTCGATATCATGGGCCTATATACAACAGTGGCCAGTAATTTTGAGCTGGTTCATCTACAGCTAGATCGCCACACTCAGCGGTTGGTGCTTAAGCAAATCGGTGATACAGATGTGATTGAGCTACACAGCAAACAATGGTATAAAGCCCCAGCTGCACGACTTGGCGTGGGCTTATACCGTACGCTACTACGCAAAGATCCATTACCTTTTATTTTGAATAAAATTAAAATCAAAGGCATTCCATTTACTGAGCATAAAGGCAATATCATTTATCTTGACATTGGTCGATGGCTAAAAAATAACGATATGATCATGAAAAATCTAAAAAAAGTTCAAATCAATGATGGTTACTTAAAAGCACAACAGCTCTTATTAAAGGTTCAGCCAAATTTTGGTGATATCTTAAGCTTTGGCGATCCTGATGCTGACATCATTACCGAAAAAGATAACCCAAAACACCAAAAAGCAGATTAAGTGAGCGTTTAAGGCGGTCAATTAATGATCGTTTTTACTGGGTGATATGCCCGAATTTCGCTTTGGCTGATTTAACCTAATACCATAGTTAATCAATTAGGGTAAATGTTCAGCACAGTCAATAAATAATGACAACTGATTTTCATTTTTAGGGTCATAGCTGACTTTGGTTGTGCCGTTTAAGGTGCAGCAACAGGCTAATATTTCATCATCTGCCAAAGTTGCCAACGGTTTTTTAATCAAAGTGATCGATCCAGTGATTGCCAAGACTTTCATACGGCAAGTACCACAATAACCCTGTCGGCATTCGTAGCGTACCTTTTTGTGTTCTGTACGAATCATGCCGTCTAGCAGTGTTTCATTTTCATGCAAATAAAATCGTGTCTCGTCAGTAAATACCCAACCCATATCGCAATCTTTATTTTTTTCTTGTTATGACTGATTTATGAATTAGGGCTTGTCTTATAACAAGCCCTTTTGGTAATTTTGATAATTAATTATAGCTCAAAATCGTCCAAATCCACATCATCCAAATCAGAATCAATCTGACCAACCAAATAAGTGGTAATTTCGGTTTCTTGAGGGGCAACCTGAACATTGTCTGAAGACAGCCAAGCATTAATCCAAGGAATGGGATTGCTTTTGGTTTCAAAAATAGCTGGCAATCCAATGGCTGACATACGAGTATTTGTAATAAACTCAATATATTGGCATAAAATATCTCGATTTAGACCAATCATTGAACCATCTTTAAATAAATAATCTGCCCAAGCTTTTTCTTGTTCGGCAGCACTTTTAAAAATCTCAATTGCTTCTTCTTGACACGCTTCGGCAATAGCAACCATGTCAGGATCATCTCTGCCTTGACGCATTAGATTGATCATATGCTGAGTGCCATTTAAATGCAGTGCTTCATCACGCGCAATCATTTTAATAATTTTTGCATTACCTTCCATCACTTTACGCTCAGCAAATGCAAATGAACAGGCAAACGATACATAAAAGCGAATGGCTTCAAGCACATTAACAGCAACAATGCACAAATACAGCTGTTTTTTTAGTTTTGGTAGAGTAACCTCAACGGTCTGCCCATCAATCTGATAAACGCCCTCACCATGCAAATCATATAATTTGGCACATAAATGCAAGTCATCGTAATATTTGGCGATATCACTTGCACGCTCAAGAATATATTCATTATCCACAATATCTTCAAAAATTTTACTAGGGTCATTGACCACATTGCGAATAATATGTGTGTAGCTGCGTGAATGGATTGTCTCACTAAATGACCAAGTCTCAATCCAAGTCTCAAGCTCTGGAATAGAAACCAAGGGCAATAAAACCACATTTGGGCTACGGCCTTGGATACTATCTAACAGGGTCTGATATTTAAGATTGCTTAAAAAAATATGTTGCTCATGCGTAGAAAGTTCGGCAAAATCAATACGATCCTTTGAGACATCGATTTCTTCGGGACGCCAAAAAAATGACAGTTGTTTTTCGATGAGTTGCTCAAAAATCGGATGCTTTTGTTGATCATAGCGAGAGACATTCACGGGTTGACCAAAAAACATCGGCTCTAACAAGACATTATTTTTAGTTTGGCAAAAAATAGAGTAACTCATGTGATGGCTCAAATTATAATCAATTGTGATGAAAATAAGATAACTGGTAATAGATAACCCAACCGATTGGGTTTGGCTATTATCGGTTGTTATTTGGTATATTTTAGCATAAATGCATCAGAGTTAAAACCCAATTTATTCTCTTAGTAATTTTGTGATTCGATTTAAATCATTTATGATTAAAGAATTAACCACAGATGATTTTAAATAAAACTGTGGTTAATTCTATAAATTTTATCTAAATAATATCTAAATATTATCTAAGCCATATGCCAAATCTTTGATAATATCACGAGCATCTTCAATCCCCACCGATAATCGAATCAAACCATCATTGACGCCTGCTTCAATGCGTTGCTCAGGTGTCATACGAAAATGCGTGGTGGTGGCAGGATGAGTAATGGTGGTTTTGGCATCGCCCAAATTATTAGTAATACTAATCATACGGGTGCTATCAATCACATGCCATGCCGACGCTTGGTCAGCCACCTCAAAACCAATGATCGCCCCAAATGCTCCCCCCACCACTTCAAGAGCGGTATGCTGTGATTTGGCAAGCTCATGTGAGGGGTGGTCTGACAGTCCTGAAAAATGAACTTTTTCGACATTGGGGTGGCTGGCCAAAAATTGGGCAACTTGATTGGCATTGTCACAATGTGCCTTCATGCGTAAGGATAGTGTTTCAAGCCCTTTTAAAAGTACCCAAGCATTAAAAGGTGATAAGCTAATACCGCCTGTACGCACCACACCAAATGCCTTTTCCATCAGCTCATCACACCCAACAAGTGCACCGCCCAAGATACGCCCTTGCCCATCAATGTATTTGGTGGCTGAGTGAATGACCACATCAGCACCTAGCTCCAAAGGCTTTTGGATGGCTGGTGTTGCAAAACAATTATCAACAATCAATAAGGCATCATGTGCATGAGCAAGCGTGGACAAGTAACGCAAATCGGCAATCTGTGCCAAAGGATTGCTTGGACTTTCACAATAAAGCACACGGGTATTTGGGCGTATTGCTGCTGCCCATGCCTTATTATCAAAGCAATCTACATAACTGACCTCTACCCCAAACCCCTGAAAATAACCATCAAAGAGTGCAACCGATGACCCAAATAATTGTTTAGCACAAAGTAAATGATCGCCTGCTTTTAGGTATGCCAAACACATGGTCAAAATGGCACCCATACCAGATGCGGTAGCGACAGCTCGCTCGCCATTTTCAAGTAAAGCTAAACGACGCTCAAAGGCTCTGACCGTTGGATTGGTATGCCGAGAATAGACATTGCCTTTTTTATTGCCATTGAAATGATCGGCTGCATCAGCGGCACTGGCATACACATAACTGCTGGTTGTAAAAATAGCTTCGTTATGCTCGCCTTCATCCGTGCGATGATAGCCGCCTCGAACTGCCAAAGTCTGCTCAAAATAACCAAGACTTGGATCAAGTGCATCTGTCTGCCAATTTGGGTCAAGCTGAGTCATAAACATTCCTTAAATTGGGATTAAACACGGTAAGCATAGCATATTTTTTCTGTGTTTTCATCAAGCATTAGCCCTACTTAGACCGATTTATCAGACTTTTTAATTCCAAAATAGAAAATAAAAAGTCTGATTTGTCGTTGGTTTTTTATGATGAATTTGCGTAAAGTATGCATTATCTGTTTAGTTAGTTTGGATTTATTATGACAACATTGCTTAAAAAAACAACACTGCTGGCAACAGCATTTGGCATCTTTTTTGGCTTAACTGCCTGCTCAAACACTACCAAAACTTCTGCCCAAAATACTGACACGACAACCAGCAGCACAAAAGCGAATCAAGATTCAATTGAGCTTTTGAATGTTTCTTACGATGTGTCTCGAGATTTTTATAAAGCGTATAATGAAGTTTTTATCAATCATTATTTGACCCATCACCCAAATACTAAAATTAAGATCAAGCAGTCTCATGGTGGCTCAAGTAAGCAAGCACTTTCGGTAAAAAATGGATTGCAAGCGGATATTGTCACCATGAATCAAGGCTCTGATATTGAGCTGTTGGCTGATGCCAAATTGGTAGATGGCAATTGGCGACAAGCATTCCCAAACCATGCCATTCCTTTCACCAGCACCATCGTATTTTTGGTACGAGAAGGCAACCCTAAAGGCATTAAAGATTGGAATGATTTGGCAACAAGTGGCACAGATATTATCATCGCCAATCCAAAAACCTCTGGTAACGGTCGCTATGCGTTTTTGGGTGCTTATGGCTATGGCTTGAATGTTTATCATAATGACGAAGCTCAAACTCATGCGTTCGTCAAAGCACTTTTAAGTCGTGTTAAAGTATTTGAAAATGGTGGGCGTGCGGCAACAACAACCTTTGCTCAGCGTGGCATCGGTGATGTCTTAATCACCTTTGAAAATGAAGCCAATGTGATTAAGCGTAAATTTGGTAATGTGGATATTATTTATCCAAGCTACACTGTGAATGCAGAAAATCCGATTGCTGTGGTAAAATCTGTTACCGACAACAAAGGCACAACCGAAGCTGCAACCGAATACCTCAACCATCTGTACAGCGATGAGGCTCAAGAGCTTGCTACGAAGTTTTTCTTAAGACCAAGTAGCCCTGATATCCTAGCCAAACACACCGATAGATTCCCTGCCATGACGACCTTTTTTCCTAATGATGTCTTTGGAGACTGGGCAAGTATCATGAAAACTTATTTTAGTGATGGCGGCTTATACGATAAGCTTGCCACCCAAGCTCAAAAGCAGTAATTCACTTTTACTCAAACAGTCGTCAAGCAATCAGTTTGGCGATTGTTTGAGCAAAATTAGATGAGATAACTGTTAAAAATTTGTTATGATTTCACAATAAAACACAACAGCGTTTATCGCCTTAAGTATTAAACCATCAAACCGTTTGATTGACTGAGTCAATGATTAGAGCATCTAATAAGCCACTATATAAGACTTGTGCAAGCTCTTTACCTTTTTTAATCTCAGGTAATGGCTGCAGGCCATCCAATATTTTTTGCCAAGGTTGACCTTGGTAGTGATCTTCATACCGACCTGACAGCCAATCATTAAACTGGCTTTCACCAAATTCAAGCTCATTTTTGGCAGTCAAAGCGACGATACTCAGCGAAGTCATCAAAGGTAGCACCAAGGGTATCTGCTTGGCTAATAAACCAATGACCATGAAGTTTTGTAGTTGCCGCTTAGCAGTCTCTTTGTGAATGGGTTTTAGCTTTAATAAGGAAGCATTATTGAGATGGAAGTCTTTTAAATCATTGCTGGCCTGCCCAAATTGCCATAAGCTACTACCAAGATTTTGTTCAATATCTTTTTGGTCAGTTTGCCTGCTCACTTGCCACGCCAAATGATGCAAATAAAAGCGTAAAAAATGTCCTGCACGCACTGTATTTGGTAGCACTCGCAACCATTGATCGCAGCTGATGGGTAATTTTGCGACAATATCCAGCGGGATATGATTTAGCTCAACTGCAATATATTGCTCTTTGGTTGAACTAATCATTGAAGAATATTGTAATTGCTGCTTCTTAACTTGTAAATCTGTTAGATTTTGTGCAAAATCGTCAGTCAGCTTTGCCAATTGCCCAACCAAATTATCCAAACTGGTCAAACGATTTGCACCTGCGGGTAGCAAATTATCATAATAGATGCGTACAATGTGAGAAAACGCTGATGCCTTATCATCATTAATATGAATGGTATCTATGAGCTTATGATAGTCAAACTCATCCATAGACACGCCATCAAATACCCCTTGTGCCATGGCATCAATCAAGGTCTCTTTGAGCTGATATTGACCCAAACCGTCCAAAGACAGCGGCTCTTCTAAAAAGCCGTCTTCTGTGTCATATAGTAGTGGCAGTTTGTGTTTTAGATAGGCTGTGGCAGGATTTTTAAGTGTGTGATAAATCTGATTAAGCGGCATGCTGTTTGGTAATTGAATGCCAAAAATGGTTAAAACTTCCTCTAATTGCCCGCTGTCACCTTGTAAGTTGTTTTGTAACGCTTCTGCAAGCATCTGATAAATTGTCGCATCAGGTAAGCTTATGATGGGTGATTGATTAAAATCTTGATCCAATAAATGACGCAATTTTACCATCATGGGCGATGGTGGCAAGTAATAAGTTTGGGATTGTTTGGCATGCAGAATTTTTTGGGTTAAAAAATCAGCCAACTCATCTTCATCAGAGACCATCTCCTTTGTCTGATAAAATACAGACGCATCAAAGGCATTGGCAGCATGCTCATAAATCAAAAGCTGCTGAACCAATTTTGGGGCGATGGTAGCAAGTTTTGCATGTATTTGATCGGCTTGATTGGTATGATCTGCCTGCAAGTCAACTGCCCAATCCACATTGGATTTAAAAAATTCAATCAACTCACTGACTGGTGATGCTGGCAGTAGCTGAGTGCCGTCATCGGCAACATTGGTATAAAAAATGGCACAAGCATCACGGCTACACAGTATGGCATCTAAAAATGCACCATTGTCATCATCTTCTAAAAAACGATCGCCACGACGCTTCAGCCCAGCTTTCATCAAATCTAGGCGCGCTTGTCGATCTTGCCTAGGGAATGCCGATAAATTCATATCTAGCATCAGCGTCAAGCCAAAAGGCGCATTTCTTAAAGCCCCAAAACGCGCAAAAGTGATTGTGCCTGCTGGCTCAGCACTCACCGCTTGAGAGGCAAGCAAACTCGTCATACTCTCAAGCACAAATTCAAGTGTAAGCTCTATGTTTTGAGTAGTTTGTGTAGGATTTTCGGTATGGCGGTGATAATGATGATTGGCACGGATGCTGGCTGAAATACTATTCATCACCTTGAAAATAACACGCATCTGACTGGTTTCATGATATTTGGTAAAGTAGCGATTGATGACACGATGCTCGATATGATGAAGCCAATCAATCACAGGAGCAAGCCGTTGATATTCATCACGAAATTCTCTGAGACCTGCATGAATCAGACACAGCGCCTCAACAATCGGTTGATCAGCTAATATGACCCCCTCTAAAGGCAAGCTTGCTTCTTGAAATGATTCATCACGCCATTTAAATGGATGCATCAATGAGCTTGGAGATGGTGAATCACAGGGTGTTAAAAACCCTGCCACGATACGATCCAAAGCATAGCTAAAACTATAACGATAATCCAAATCAGCTTCATTGAGTGTCATTGCCAAATGTGCAGCATCAAATCCTCGGTGAAAGCCAGCTGCATCCAACAATTGACAGGCTCGATTGACTGACTCAAAATCAAGCCCCAAACTTTCGTACAATGCTGGCGTCATCAGCCATTCATACACATCATCACGATAAAAACGCGCATTTTTGGCACCAAGTAGCCGATAAAACCCACTGATAGCAGCCATCAGCGAATCTACCTCACGACTGGCAGTACCGGTAATTTTGGCAGGTAGCTTCAGCCCATCCATACCAACATCATCATTAAAAACCAGTCGGATAAGATCTTCGGCCGCCTGAGCTTCAGGTAAATAAACCACGATATCAGATAATTTGCGGTAGCTACCGTCAGAATTTGGCTCATTAAGATAGCGAGCTATGATTATACGAGCCACTTCAAGCTGTCGTTTTAGACTATGGCAGGCATGGATACTTAGACTAGGCAGGCGTAGAGATTGATCATTTTTATCCAATCCAAGAGGCAACATTAACTGGCTTTTGGTTTTAACTTTTTGTTCCCAAAACGCACTATCTTTGAAGGCTGATACAAGTTCTTGTTGCCACCATTGTTTGGTAGCTTCGCCATCTTCAAGCATTAAAATATCGGATTTTAGCTGATTTAACAAACTGTCAGATTCTTGAACTGGCGATACAAAATCATCCTGCCAGTCAACTTGCCAATCTTTGGGTGTACGATAAGTTTCATAAAATCTGCGATTCACCCCTTCTTTTTCATAATAATAATCACCGCCCGACATATCTGCCAGCATCGCAAAAGTTTCTCGGGACTCTTTACCCAATCTTGATAATAAAACATGACCATAATCTTTTAGATAGACCAAGTTTGGGTTAATAATACGCTGCGTTGCCAGCCAGTTTTTATCAACAATATCCGCCCAAAACATCTTTGATGGATTAAAATGCAATAAATGCACATTCAAATGAACTGATAAGCGTTTTAAAAATTGTAGCTCCAGCAAGGGAATTTGCTGGATAGTAAATAAATAAAGGTGATTAGGCAAGCTTTTATATGCTTCAGCCGCCACACTTTCACCACGCAGCCCATCAAGTACTGCCCAAAATCGCACCTCAAGCGTCTCACGATAAGCATAGACCTCAGAAAATAGCTGTCGCCACAGATATCGTAACAATTTTTCAAGGTCGTGATATTGCTGAATCAGCCATTTGGGTGTTGGATCACTATCGCTATAATCATTGGCAAATCTATCCTTAGTATCGATCATCTCATCGATTGATTCAGGTAGTGGTAAGTCATGGGTCCATGCATGTAGCCATTCGGGTCGATGGGTCAAATATCGCACAAAAACTGATGACACCTCCTCACAGATTCGCCATAGCCGATGCTCTGGAATGCTTTGGTTCTGAGTGTCATAAATTGTCATCAAAAAATCATACAACGGATGATGATCATCTTGCATAATCTTGATAATCTGCTCACTAGACAAAGTTTTGATAAAGCCAAAAATCCGCCAACGCATGACCGAACCAGACAGTACCGCCACCTCTGGTACCTGCAAGGCATCTGAAGGATGATGATTGGCATCAATCCTAAGCACTTGCTGAATAAGCTGCCACTGATATTGACCCCAAAATTGTGTCATAAAAAGTGTGCTAATCCCAAGCCGTTCAGCAATACTGCGATTGAGCCAATCACCAAGTACCATCGATGGAACAATGACGATAAATGGTGTAAAAACAGAAACACCCAGCTCCTCACCTTGACGCTGTGCCTGTGTTTGCTGGTAGTAATGAATCAGATGATCTAGTAGAATTTGGGTATCATTTGACTGAGTAATTGTAAACATATTATCAAGATAACTCAGCCATCAAATTGCTTGAAGCTCAAGAGCTTGGGCGTATTGTACTGCTTCACGAGCTGCAATGGCTTTTGCCCATCGAATGACATTTTGATAAGTATGTACTTCCAAAAACTTGGCGGCATCGTAGCTATCAGAGATATAAAGCTCTCCCAAGCACAAACGCCCATACCATGGATAAATCGCCATATCAGCGATCGTATAATCATCTTTAATCATAAAGGTATGGTTTGCCAAATGCTGGTCTAAGACATCCAATTGTCGTTTGGTCTCCATCGCATAACGGTTAATAGGATATTCCATTGGCTCTGGTGCATAGGCATAAAAATGACCAAAACCACCACCCACAAACGGTGCTGAACCCATCTGCCACATGAGCCATGAGTAAAGTTCTGATAACTGATTGAGATTAGTTGGGATAAAGGCGTTATGTTTTTGGGCTAAATACAATAAAATCGCCCCACTTTCAAAAATACGAGTAGCAGGCGTGGTACTTTGATCAAGCAATGCTGGAATTTTGGAGTTTGGGTTAATTTTGACAAAATCCGATCCGAATTGATCTCCTGCCATGATATTAATCTTATAGGCATCATAGCCTGTGATTGCCCCAAGTTGTTTCAGCTCCTGCAGTAAGATATTCACCTTAATGCCATTGGGCGTGTTTAAAGAATACAGCTGATAAGGCGAGTCGCCAACAGGCAACTTCTGCTCATGCGTTGCCCCTGCTGTGGGGCGATTTGTACCGCCAAATGTGCCGCCGTTTTTGGCTTTGATACTTTGATAATCCCAAACTTCTGGCGGTGTATAAGTGTTCATATAATATCCTTTTGCTTAAGTGTTTTTTGAGTTGATAGACATAAATAGCATCGTGAACTGTCAGTATATATCACTATACAACAAAAAAGTATCAATTGCATTAGCTTTTTGAGCTTTGTAGGCTGGGTTTTGTGTGCGTATTTTTTGATAAAATGATTAAAATGGTTAGAGTAATAATCAGCCAATGCCCATCTTTTGTTTTTATGATTAATATTTAATGATAAAAATCATCTTTTTAATATGCATATATTATTATTTTAAAGTATTATTCATTAATTTAATTCATATTACTTTATAAAAAAAACGCACCGATTTTGATCGATGCGTTGTTAGTCTTAGCGATTAAATCATAACAAAATACGACGCGGATCTGCCAACAATTTTGCAATATGGCGAGTAAAGACCGCAGCATCTGCACCATTAATCACACGGTGGTCATAAGACAGTGATAGTGGCAACATGAGCCGTGGCTCAAATTCTTTGCCATTCCATCTTGGCTGATACGATGCTTCAGATACGCCCAAAATACCGACCTGTGGCCAATTTACAAGTGGTGTAAAGGCTGTGCCGCCAAGATTACCTTGACTTGAGATGGTAAAGCTTGCACCTTGCAGGTCTTTGGCGGTCAGTTTTTTATCACGCGCTTTTTTGGCAAGTTCACCAATCTCAATGGCAATCTGCTTGATACCTTTATCTTGAGCATCCTTGATCACAGGTACAATCAGACCATCATCGGTTGCTACCGCAATACCCATATTCACCGATTTGTGGATAATAATTTGTGTATTATCATCCGATAAATGGCTATTAAATTTCGGCGTTTGGGTCAGTGCGTATGCCACCGCCTTAACAATAAATGCCAAAATAGTCAGACCAATGCCCTCTGCCTTAAACTCACCCTTAAGCTCATTACGCAAGCTTTCGGTATCTGTGATATCAGCAAGATCAAACTGTGTCACCTGTGGCAGATAGGTATTGTAGTTTAGTTGCGGAATAGAGACTTTTTGCAGACGAGTGAGATCTTGGATTTCAACCTCACCCCAAATCTCTTTATTACTCATATCTGGCAAGCTTGGCAAACCAGAACGCACCTCGGTAGTGCCAGATTTTGCTTGATTGGCAGAACCGCTGATGACTGATTTGACATAGCCAAATAAGTCTTCTTTTAAGATTCGCCCATGAGCTGCTGTCCCTGTTACAGCACTGATATCTACACCAAGTTCACGCGCAAGTTTACGCACTGCTGGACCTGCATACACATGGCGAGCTTTTTCGTTTACGACAGCTTCTGGCAGTTTGGTTTGTGGGCTTTGTACAGGCTTGTTTTTTGATTCAGGTGCTGCTGCTTGTTTAGCTTTGGCATCTTTTTCTTTGGTGTTTTCGGCTGGTTGCTCTTTATTTGATGATGTTTTGGCCAAAACGCCCTTGCTCTTAATCGTAATAAATGCTTGACCATTTGAGACGCTATCGCCTGCTTTGATTAAGATTTCTTCAATCACGCCATCAACTGGCGCAGGTACTTCAACCGAGGCTTTGTCAGACTCAACCAAAATCAATGGCTGATCTTTGGTAATTTCATCACCAACTGCCACCATGATATCAGCAACTTCAGCACTATCCACGCCAAGGTCTGGCAAATGATGCGTTCGGCTACCAGCTGATTCATTTAAGTCAGGCTGATCGTCTGTTTGCGTATCATTATTGATAGGTGCATCGTCTTCAGCTTTGGCTGGTTGCTTGGTTTGGGGTTCATCGTCGGATTTTGAGTCAGTTTTTTGAGCATCACCACTTTGATCACTGTCAAGCGTGAACAACAAATCTCCTTCGGAGATGTGATCGCCGACCGAGATATGAATTTCTTTGATGACACCAGCACCAGTTGATGGCACTTCAACCGAGGCTTTATCAGACTCAACTAAGATCATATTGTCATTTTCGCTGACGCTATCGCCAACTTTTACCATAATTTCAGCAACTTCAGCTGATTCAACACCCAAATCGGGGGCTTTGATTTCCATCATATTCTCCTATAAATTGGGCAGTTATCAGTGATTGTCATCTTCGACCAGTTCAGGCACAGGGTTTGGCTCACGAGTTGCCTTTGGTGCTGGTGCATCTGGGAAGAAATCATATTGAGGCTGTGGTTGCCATGCTGGTGCTTGGTCGGCGTCGATATCAAAACTGTTGATCGCATCTTGAACCAAGCGAACATCAATGTCACCTTCATCTGCCAATTTTTTCAAAGTTGCCACAACAATATGTTCTGCATTGACATTAAAGAAACTGCGTAATTTGGCTCGACTATCGGAACGCCCAAAGCCATCAGTACCCAAGGTCACATATGGACGGCTGTCAGGTAACCATCCACGGATTTGCTCTGAATAATTACGCATATAGTCTGTTGCTGCAACCACGATACCTTTATGTGATGCCAATTGACTGGTTACCCATGGGGTTTTTTGGTCGGCGGTTGGGTGTAGGCGGTTGTAGTCGTCACACGCCATGCCATCACGAGTCAGTTCATTAAAGCTGGTCACACTCCAAACATTGGCAGTGATGCCAAATTCATCTTGCAAGATTTGTGCAGCTTTTTCAACTTCACGCAAAATCACACCCGAACCCAGTAGCTGAACTTGAGTTGAGCCATTATCTTTTAACAGGTACATACCACGCTTAATGCCTTCTTCAACACCCTCAGGCATGGCTGGATGTTCATAGTTTTCATTCATCAAGGTGATGTAATAATAAACTCGCTCACCTTGTGCATACATACGGCGTAAACCATCGTGCATGACGACAGCCAGCTCATAACCATAGCATGGGTCATAGGTCACGCAGTTAGGCACGGTACCAAATAAGATATGGCTATGGCCATCTTGATGCTGCAAGCCCTCACCATTTAGTGTGGTGCGTCCTGCTGTCGCACCAAATAAAAATCCTTGTGCTTGACAGTCGCCCGCCGCCCACGCCAAATCACCAATACGCTGGAAACCAAACATTGAATAATAAATGTACATTGGAATCATTGGTAACGCATTGACCGAATAGCTGGTTGATAAGGCAATCCATGCACTCATTGCACCTGCTTCATTGATGCCTTCTTCTAGCATATGACCATCTTTGGCTTCACGATAGCCCATCAAAGCATCAGCATCTTCAGCGACATAGTTTTGACCCACTGATGAATAGATACCAAGCTGACGGAACATGCCTTCTAGACCAAAGGTACGCGCCTCATCAGGCACAATCGGCACAACATGTTTATTTAGACCTTTATCTTTTAATAGGGCTGACAATAAACGCACAAATACCATAGTGGTTGATTGCTCTTTGCCTTTTGAGCCTTGCAGAACTTGATTAAATACCGAAAGCTCAGGAATCTCAAGTGGAATGCGACCACTGCGACGAGATGGCAAATGACCGCCCAAAGCCTCTCGGCGACCCATCAGATATTTATATTCGGCCGAATCTTCACTTGGGCGATAAAAAGGTAATTCTTTGAGCTGTTCGTCGGTCAATGGTAAATCAAAACGGTCACGGAAGTATTTTAAGCCACTTTCGTCTAATTTTTTAAGCTGATGGGCTTTATTTACCGCTTGGATTTGCTTGGATAAACCATAGCCTTTCACCGTTTTCACCAAAATTACCGTCGGCTGACCTTTGGTTTTCATGGCTTCAGCATAGGCGGCATAGACTTTTTTGGGGTCGTGACCGCCACGATTTAGGCGTATAATCTCTTCATCACTGAACTGTTTTGCCATCTCTTCAAGCTCAGGATACTTACCAAAAAACTCCTTACGAACAAAGGCAGCATCACGAGCTTCATAGAGCTGATACTCACCATCTACCACCTCTTCCATGCGTTTTTTGAGTGCCCCTGAGGTATCTTTGGCAAGTAATGGATCCCAATGATCGCCCCAAATGACTTTAATCACTCGCCAGCCTGCACCACGGAACACCGATTCAAGCTCTTGGATAATTTTACCGTTACCACGCACAGGACCATCCAAACGCTGAAGGTTACAGTTGATGACCCAAATTAGGTTATCCAGCTTCTCACGACCTGCCATTGAGATAGCACCCAAGCTTTCAGGCTCGTCAGTTTCACCATCACCTAAGAATGCCCAAACTTTACGATCCTCATCTTTGATTAGGCCACGATTGGTCAGATATTTTTGATTACGGGCTTGATAAATTGACATCAAAGGACCCAAGCCCATGGATACTGTTGGGAACTGCCAATAATCAGGCATTAAATAAGGATGCGGATAGCTTGATAAGCCCTTGCCATCGACTTCACGGCGAAAATTAATCAGCTGCTCTTCAGACAAGCGACCTTCTAAGAATGAACGGGCATACATGCCTGGTGCACCATGACCTTGATAATAAATCATATCACCGCCATGGTTTTCGCTGGGCGCACGCCAAAAATGGTTAAACCCCGTCTCGTACAGTGTTGCTGATGATGCAAAAGTTGCCAAATGCCCACCCAAATCGTCATTATTTTGGTTGGCACGCATGACCATTGCCAAGGCATTATAACGAATCAATGCACGAATTTTACGCTCCATGTGCAAATCGCCAGGATAAGTCGGCTCATCTTCAGCTGGAATGGTATTGATATATGCAGTATCAAGGCGGTTAAATGGTAAACCTTCTTGAACAGCCATGTTATAAAGTGCTTTTAATAAAAACTGTGCACGATCTTTGTCTGCATTTTTTATGACCGATTCAAACGCATCAAGCCACTCTTGGGTTTCGATGTGATCGGGATCGTTATAATATTTTGTCATTGAAATTACCCTGATAAAATTACCCATCCATTGCTCATGGTGGACTATACACACAAGCAGATGTCTGCCCATGCAACCTATTAAAACAAGTTTAATATATAAATATTCTTGCCTATTATAAAAGGATTTTTACTAAAAGTTTATTCAAAAAAATAAATACCAATGTCAGTTTCATTTATTAAAAAAATAGTGGTGCTAATCAAAAATGAATACCCGCTTCATGGCTTATCATGATTTTGGCTAGACGCACATGGATAACCTGCTTAATGATAATAATGAATTGATATCAGCTATATTTGGTCTAATAAAAATGTCGCAACTTGCTTTATGCCTTGTATATCGTGGTTTTTTAGTGGTAGTCGTGCCAAATTCATCTGCCACCGTTCATCAAACCTTGCCGCCAGAATATCCAAATCTATCACCACCTCATAATCATATTTGGCACATTTTTTGGTAGGATTGCGTCCACAGTGCTGTTCAATTTGTTTTAGCATATGTTCAATGTCTGTATATTGCATAGTTTTTGTCAGCATAATATAAGCACAAGCATTATGATAAACTCGCTGACTACGCCCAGTGAAATCTTGTCCACAAATTTGCTGTGATAATGCTACTCGCCCAAGTGCTTGAAGCGATTTAATGGCACAAGTAAACGCAGTCTTGGCATTATGATTGCTGCCCAAAGCGATAACAATCGCATTGACATAGGCTTGATTGCTCATACACCTGCCTTGCGGATGATTTTAACACCCACACTATCAGCTTGCTTGATGGCATTGGGCTTATGTATGGTCAGCGTGATTTCACGGCATGGATAATTCGTCAAAATACGATGTGCAATCTTATCTGCCAAGGTCTCTAAAAGCTCAGCTTGCACCTCATGGCATAACTGTTCAATATCCTCACAAACGGCTTTATAATCAATCACATACGCCACATCATCATCGGTAATGGCACGCGTCATATCACAGACCATCTGTGCATCGATGATTAGCCTTTGTTTGATGACACGCTCCCAAGCATAGACACCAATCACCGTATCAATGTTAAGCCCTTGTATGAACACAATATCGCTCATTTATGCTCCTTTTTTATGTTTAAACATATCCGCACTAAATATCAAAAGCCCTACCCAAATTAATACAAAAACCAACAATCGCTTGGCATCAAAAGGCTCGTGATAATAAAAAATAGCAAATAAAAATATCAAGCTGGGCGTTAAGTAATTTAAAAAAGATAAGGTATTAAACTGTACCAGCTTGGTCGATATATTATACAAAAGCAGCGGCACTAATGTCACTGGACCTGCCAATATTAAAAGCCAAATCTCAGATGACACCCAAAACGCCATCGATGAGCTGGCAACATGAGAAAATTGCAACCAAATCAGTGAGACAGGTACAAGCAATGCTGTCTCAAGAAACAACCCATCAAGTGCATCAAAAGGCGTTTGTCTTTGAATGACGCCATAAAGTCCCCATGACAGTGGCAACAACATACTCACCCAAGGCAGCCCGCCCATCCATACAATCTGAATACCAACAGCGGCGGCGGCCAGTAGTACAGCGAGTTTTTGCATCAACCGCAGTTTTTCTTTGAATATCAGCATCGAAAACAGCACGCCAACCAAAGGATGGATAAAGTACCCTAAGCTTGCTTCAAGTACCTGATCGTGCGTCACCGCCCACACATAAACCAACCAGTTTGTTGAGATTAAAATAGAAGCAAGAAAGGTTAAAAACAGCCATTTGGGCTGCTTTTTTGATTTGATCCATCCACCTAAAGCGTCTTGTGATTATGGTAATCCCAAGTAAGATAACAAAAGTCCAAACCACACGATGAACGATGATTTCTATGGCATCATATTCTATCAGTGCTTTAAAATAAAGCGGAAAACAGCCCCAAATCAAAAAAGCAGATAACGCTGTTAATAAACCTTTTGGCGTGGTTGTGACTGTTTTTGCCATATCAATTACCATTATCCATCAATTAAGCAAATGGATTATTTAACCTCAATACAAAGACCGACACGATTGGCAAGCTCGGCAAAATTTGGAAAACTGGTATTAACTGTTTCGGTGCCTTGAATGATAATGTCATCTGTGGCGCGGCTGCTTGCCACCGCAAAACTCATCGCAATCCGATGATCGTGATGGCTTTCGATCACGCCACCGCCAAAGATGGCGTTTTTCTCACCTTGAATCCCCCGCCCTTGGATAATAATACCATCTTCTAGTACTTTAGAATCAATACCAAGCGTTGCCAAGCCATCTGCCATCACTTGGATGCGATCAGACTCTTTTACTCTCAGCTCCTTTGCACCAGTCAGCTTAGTAACACCATACGCACAGCTTGCTGCGATGAATAATACAGGAAATTCATCAATTGCAAGTGGTACCAAATGCTCTGGTATGTCAATACCATGCAAATCAGAAGGTCGCACCGTAATATCAGCAATCGGCTCACCGCCCACGACAGTTTCATTCATCACTGTGATATCAGCACCCATTAAGGTTAAAATATCGATGACGCCTGTGCGAGTTGGGTTCATGCCCACTTTTTCAATGGTCAGCCCCTCACCGCCTCCAATTGCACCTAGCACCATAAAAAATGCTGCGCTGGAGATATCTGCTGGCACAATGATGTCTGTGGCGGTTAATCTACCACCACCTGCCACACTAATTTTACGCCCATCAACTTTTACAGGGTAACCAAAGGCATTTAGCATACGCTCGGTGTGATCTCGGCTCACTTCAGGCTCGATGATGGTTGTTGTACCCTTAGCCCATAGACTTGCCAAAATCAGACAAGATTTAATTTGGGCAGAAGCAACAGGCAATTGATATTCGATGGCATTTAAAGTTTGTGAGCCTGTGATGGATAAAGGTGCCGTGCCTTTTTCGCCCGTTGATTGGATTTTGGCACCCATATCACGCAGTGGTGCAGCCACTCGCTCCATCGGACGCTGAGACAGGCTGATATCACCCGTCATCACGCTATCAAAGGCTTGGGCGGATAAAATTCCTGCCAATAAACGCATACTGGTGCCTGAATTACCCATGTATAGCGGGGTTTTGGGTGCTTTTAGACCATCAATACCAACACCATGAATGGTAACTTTATCGCCATTTCGCTCAATCTTAACGCCCATATCGGTAAATGCCTGCAGTGTCGCCAGTGCATCTTCACCCTGCAAAAACCCTGTAACATGAGTGACGCCATCAGCCAATGCGCCAAACATAATTGAACGGTGTGAGATCGACTTATCTCCTGGCACGCTAATCACACCTGAAATGGCATTTTGTGGCCGAATATGATAACTTTGACTCATAATAGTATCCTTGATGGCATCTGGAGTAATAACAATATTAGGTTTGTGCATCGGTTTTTTGGCGAGCATATGCCCAAAATGACGGCGAGCATGACGAGCGGTGGCGAGCCAATCAAACATTTTTTCAGAATCTTCTTGATCAATGATTTGGCGAAATGCTTGTAAATGGTTAACAAATTCATCTAATGCATGTAAAAGTGCAGGCTTGTTGGCGATAAAAATATCATGCCACATCACAGGATGGCTGGCGGCAATGCGACTAAAATCCCTAAACCCGCCCGCTGCATAACGAAAAATATCCAAATTATCATCATGGCTTGCCAACTGATGTGTCAGACTAAAAGCAAGCAAATGTGGTAAATGGCTGGTATAAGCCAAAATCTCATCATGGCGTGATGCACTCATTTGTATAACCTCAGCACCGATTACCTGCCAGATTTTGGCAATTTTAGCAAAATCGCCTGCGTGGCTATGAGTGCTTGGGCATAAAATGACCTTATGCTGTACAAAAAGCTCACCATTTCTGGCGTCAAAGCCCGACCTTTCTGCACCTGCAATCGGATGCCCACCAATAAAATGATGGTACGCACCAAAAATCTCATCAGCCGCTTTAGCAACTGATACTTTGGTACTGCCCACATCTGTGATGATGGCATGACTGGCTAAATTACCCAAATCTATCGCATGCTTTAGCATCTTCATGATCGGATAAATGCTTTTGACGGGTGTGGCAATCATAACCAAATCAGAACCACAAACTGCACTTAAAATATCTGTGCTACCACTTGAAATCACGCCTGCCGCCAACGCATCATCGATACTTTTTTGATTGGTATCAGCGGCAGTGATTTGACCCACCAAAGGCGTGTTAAGCCGCTGGTTGGCATTGTGTACCGCTTGTACAAATGATGCACCAATCAGCCCCAAGCCGATGACGCACAATTGCTCAAACAACGGCTTTTTTGTATTATCCATTGGATTTTTCATACGCTGTTAATTTAAAAAAATTATAAAACAGCTTTTGGATAAGAACCCAACACTCGCAAATCCTTGACGAGCGGTCTGATATCTTCGATCGCAGCAGCAACATGCTTATCTTCGATATGGCCATTCATATCAATAAAAAATACATAAGCCCATTTATTCGGACGCTCAGGGCGTGTCTCAATGCTGGTCATTGATACCCCATGACGGCGTAAAGGTTCCAAAATCTCAATCAATGCCCCCGCTTTATCTGGACTTGAGACCACGATTGAGGTTTTGTCTTGACCAGATGGTGCAATGTCTTCTCGCCCAATGATTAAAAATCGTGTGGTATTGCCTGGATTGTCCTCGATATTTTCGTATAATTTATGTAAACCATATTCAGCAACAGCCACATCGCCTGCAATTGCTGCAGAATGCCATTCATTTTGAAGGCGACGAGCCGCCTCACCATTTGATGAAACTGCCACTCGTTCAACATTTGGGAAATTGACATCCAGCCAGTGGCGACACTGTGCCAATGCTTGCTGGTGGCTATAAATACGGCTAAGGCTCTCAACACGGGTATGCTCTGCCACCAAAAAATTATGATGAATCGGCAGCTCCACCTCGCCAATGATTTTTAAACTTGAGCTTAAAAATGCATCCAAAGTATGATTCACCACACCTTCTGATGAGTTTTCAACAGGCACCACGCCATACATTGCACTGCCTGCTTCAACTTCACGAAATACATCGGTGATGGTTGTCAAAGATACTGTCGTGGCAGCTTTACCAAAATGCTTTAGTGCTGCTGCATGGGTGAATGTCCCAACTGGTCCCAAAAAAGCCACTTTTTGTGGCTCTTCAAGCTCAAGGCATACCGACATAATTTCACGAAACAAGCGTGCCATCTTTTCGCCAGATAACGGGCCTTCATTACGCGCCATGACTGATTTTAATACTTGAGCTTCTCGCTCAGGGCGATAAAAGATGGGGTGATTTTCGTGGTTTTTTTTGGCAACTGCCACTTGCTGAGCAACTTTGGCACGCTCATTGATGAGCGTTTGAATTTTCTCATCAATGGCATCAATTTGGGTGCGATAGCCTTTGATTTCATCGGTATTAACAGGCAAAGACTGAGTAGTTTGGCTCATGACAGCATTCCTTATACGCATTAAAATATGGTTAATGATACACGATTTTAACGATGAGTTGTAGCGATTTTATCAAACTTTATTTTATCTGTAATATCAAATAATTTTTAGATGACATTTAGATAATACACCAAAAATTTCTAGTCAAATACCGTCAATTGTGCTAATTTAATCAACAAAAAACTGGCAATTTGATCAAATAATTTTCATAAATCATAAATTTTACTTGCAAAAATTCGATACATCTGTAAACTAATTGGGTATTTTATTTACCCAATAACCAAATCGTTTGGGAATTTGGTGGACTTTTGACGGTCAAAGGTGATTATGAAAAAATATCAATGTATTGTATGTGGCTGGATTTATGATGAGGCACTAGGTTGCCCCGAAGAAGGGCTTGCACCTGGCACACGCTGGGAGGATGTGCCTGATGATTGGCTTTGCCCTGAATGCGGTGTTGGTAAAGAAGATTTTGAAATGGTGGAAATTTAAGCCATCATGAGTATCAATCGCCCCATCACACCACCTAACAGCTGGCAAAAATTTGGAGATATTCACTGGTATCCTTCTGATCTGTCAGAATATCTATTTCAGGCTATCATTGATATCGGTGAAGGTATTAAGCTTTGTGTGGAAGCAGGCGGCAACCCCGAGCATCCACCAATGATCTTTATTACAGGTCTTGGCTCACAAATGATGTTTTGGTCAGACCAGTTTTTAAAGCGATTTATTGATGCTGGATTTTTTGTCATACGCTTTGATAATCGTGATACAGGCTTGTCAAGTAAAATCCAAATTGATGGTCTACCAAGACTCAATACCTTCAAAATGATGCTAAAAATGCAGGCAGGTCTATCCAATCGCTCAGAGCCAGTTGCCTATACCCTAACGGATATGGCAGAAGATGCAGCACGCCTAATCAAAACCATGCAGCTTCATAATGTCAATCTTGTTGGGGCTTCGATGGGTGGTATGATCGCACAGATTGTAGCAGCACGCTATCCTAAATATATCAAAAATTTAGTACTGCTATTTTCTACATCCAATCGGGCATTTTTAAGACCACCAAACCCCAAGCAATTCATGACATTTGTCCGCCGCCCTGAAAGTCATTCAGAAAGAGATATGGTTCGCCATAGTGTGTGGTTTATGACAGCGGTTGGATCACCTGGTCATTTGGACATCAAAGGTACGCGTGCCATCGCTGAAAAACGCTACCAAAGAAATTTTCATCCATTAGGCGTCTCGCAGCAGCTGACTGCTATTTTGGCATCAGGTTCGATATTACGCTTCACCAAGCAGATCCGTGCTAATACTTTGGTTATTCATGGCAATAAAGATGGTTTGGTCGCGCCAAGCCATGGTAAATTTCTTGCCAAAGTCATTCCAAATGCTCGTTTTGTGTTGGTCGATGGCATGGGGCATGACTTACCAAACTATTACTACCCTTATCTGACGGGGCTAATTAGTGAACACTGCCAAGCTTAACGCTTGATGGTGTAATTGCACCATCATTTGGTAAAACTGCTGACATACGCTTTGAGGATTTTTATGAAGCACATCACATTTAAAGATGGCAGCATCGCCCCTGTCAATAATATTTATTGCATTGGTCGTAGCTATGCTGAGCATATCAGCGAGCTTGGCAATACACCCACAGGCGAGCCTTTGGTATTTTTAAAGCCAACCACAGCATTGACCACCGACAACACTCTAAGATTACCAAGCTATTCAGAAGATATCCATTATGAAGTTGAGCTGGTTGTTTATATCGATCAAGATGTAGCAGATGACCAAAGCCCTGATCTAAGCTGTATTGCAGGATATGGGATTGGGCTTGATTTGACAGCACGAGATATCCAAAATGCCCTAAAAGCCAAAGGCATGCCGTGGACAACTGCCAAAGGCTTTCGTCATGCTGCTTGGCTGTCTGTCTTAACCAAAGGCATACCAACAACGCATCAATTATCACTGATGGTCAATGGTGATATCCGTCAAGACGATAGCACAGATAAGCTATTATTTGGTATGACTTATCAATTGAATTTTTTGCATGAAAAATTTGGCTTGCGTCAAGGTGACATCATTTATACAGGCACGCCCAAAGGTGTTGGCAGGCTTGTCAGTGGCGATACGCTCGTCGCCAAGCTTGATACAGAATCTTACACCATTCATATTATCTAAAGATCACACGCCAAAATAACTGACGATTTTTTTAGAACTTCATTGGCGATCTTCCAAATTTTTGTTACAATAAACACCAATGTTAAACAAATACTTGGGGGAATGATGAATATTTTGGTACTCGGCACAGGAGGTCGTGAGCATGCATTGGCATGGGCTTGTGCAAAAGATGATGCAGTTAAGATTGTCTATGTTGCGTGTGGTAATGCTGGTACTGCTATTGAGCCAAAATTACAAAATGTTGATTTGGACATTGCCGACCATAACGCATTGATCGAATTTTGCCAAACACATGACATTCAATTTGTCGTTGTTGGGCCTGAAGCGCCGCTGGTTGCTGGCGTGGTAGATGATTTGCGTCAAGCAGGCATTGCTGTTTGGGGCCCAACAAAATACTGTGCTCAGCTTGAAGGCTCAAAAGCATTCGCCAAAGCATTTATGCAAAAATATGGCATTCCCACAGCGTATTACCAAGTCTTTACAGAAATTGAAGCCGCCAAGCGTTATGTGCGTGAAAAAGGTGTGCCTATCGTCATCAAGGCAGATGGCTTGGCAGCAGGTAAAGGCGTGATCGTCGCCATGGATGAAGCGACGGCTTTTGATGCAATTGATGATATGCTTGATGGCAACAAATTTGGTGATGCAGGCAGCCGTGTGGTTATTGAGCAATTTTTATCTGGTGAAGAAGCATCATTTATTTGCATGATTGATGGCGAAAATATCCTACCGATGGCAACCAGCCAAGATCATAAGCGTATTTTTGAGGGTGATACTGGTGCTAATACAGGTGGCATGGGTGCATACTCACCAGCACCTGTCGTCACACAGATGGTGCATGATAAAGTTATTGAGCGGGTAATTCGCCCTGTTGTTGAGGCGATGAAGGCCAATGGCACGCCTTATACAGGATTTTTGTATGCAGGGCTGATGATCGACGAGCATAGCGACCCTTATGTGATTGAGTTTAATTGCCGATTTGGTGATCCAGAGACTCAGCCGATTATGATGCGTCTTAAAAGCTCTTTGACTCGCCTAATCCAAGCAGGTCTTTTGGGGAATTTACCAAGTGAAGCTCAGTGGTTGGATCAAGTAGCTTTGGGTGTGGTTTTGGCAAGTCGTGGCTATCCTGAATCCAGCAGCAAAGGCAATATCATTACAGGACTTGATACCCAAACGGACCGCTTAAAAATCTTCCATGCTGGCACCAAACAATCAGGCAATGACATCGTAACTGATGGTGGACGAGTTTTATGTGTGACAGCACTGGCAGATGATATTCAAACCGCCCAAAAAGATGCCTTGGCTGCCATTGAGAGTATTTATTTTGATGGCATGCAATATCGCCGTGATATCGGCTGGCGTGCCATCAAACGCTAATTTAATCAACAAAAAAGATGGTTAAACCATCTTTTTTAATTTTGTCAAATATCTTTTAGGTTTGACAGATGTTAAATGAATAGAAATTTGCTATAATGCAACCATTAATAACCATATTATTTATTGCATCACAACAATGAGCCAACCAATTAATAAACTCAAAACTTCGCCTTTTTCACGCCGTCTATCGATTGCAAAAACTTCTTTAAATATCGGTAAAAATTGGGCAAAGTCCAGCATGAGTGGTCTTTTAATGACCAAAGAAGAGCGAGAGATTGCCAAGCATACTTTAATGCAAGAGCAAGCGGGTTATTTGGTCGGTGAGCTTGGTAAATTAAAGGGTTCGGTCGTCAAAGTCGGTCAAATGCTTGCACTATATGGCGAGCATTTTCTACCCAAAGCGGTCTTAAATGCCTTGCATACACTGGATGCTCAAACGACGCCGCTGTCTTGGCATGTTATTTATGCAACACTCAAAGCAGAACTTGGTGAGCAAATCGCTGACTTTGATATCGACCGCACACCCATAGGTACGGCAAGTTTGGCACAGGTTCATAAAGCCGTACATAAATACAGCGGTCAAGATGTTGTACTTAAAGTGCAATATCCAGGGGTTGCCGATTCAATTGATTCTGATTTATCTATCTTTAAGCATTTATTAAAAATTACCAATGCAGTACCACAGACCAAAGCATTAGATGCTTGGTTTGAGGAGATTGGTGAGCTTTTGCACCGTGAAGTGGATTATCGGCTTGAGGCAGAAACCACCAAGCGTTTTGCTCATTATTTGGCAGATGATGTGCGTTATGTTGTACCGACAATTTATGATAATTATAGTACTAACCGATTGATTTGCATGAGCTTTGAAGCAGGTATTTCGCTCAATGATCCAATCATCACCACGCTACCCCAAGACCGTAAAAATGCACTCGGACAAGCCGCCATCGAAATTGTCATGCGTGAGTTATTTGAATGGGGCGAGATGCAGACCGATCCTAACTTTGGCAATTATTTGGTACGCTATGAAGATGGCATTGATAAGCTTGTCTTATTAGACTTTGGGGCAATCAAGCAATTTGATGATCATCTTTTGAGTATCGCGCGTGGGCTAATCAGTGCAGGCTATCATCAAGACAAACAACAGATGATGGCAGCCATGACAGGTTATGCTTTTTTTGATCAGCTAAATGGTAAACCCAAATCTGATATGGCAGAAGTGTTTTTGATGGCTTGCGAGCCTTTTGCTCATGCACAGGCACTTAAGACACGCCATGGCGGTCATTCTCTATATTTAGATGAGCAAGGCTTATATATTTGGTCAGGTAGCGATTTATATGCCAGAGTAATGAATACTGCCAAAAATGGTATGCAGTCGCGTGAATTTAGCCTACCACCCAAAGAAATGATGTTCATCAGTCGTAAGTTTATTGGTGCTTATGCCTTATTGGTGGCACTTAATGCACGCACCGACAGTGACGCACTAGTTAAAAAATTTATTAATTAACTCATTAATCAATCTTAAAATAAATGAATAAAATACCAGCACAATTTGGCTTGATAACTTTATTTTAATCACTTTTTACTGGTCAATATTTAAAAACTGTAAGGCGCCATAAGCTGCCGCACGCCCTGTTGCCATACAAGCGGTTAATAAATAGCCGCCTGTTGGTGCGTCCCAATCAAGCATCTCGCCAGCACAAAATACACCCGACTCTTTGATGAGCTGTAGATCATTGCCTAGAGCAATGCGTTTGATGCCGCCGCCAGTACTGATCGCTTCATCTATTGGTCGAAAACCTGTCGCTTGAATGGTTAAGTTTTTGATATGCGTTGCCATTTTGGCGGTATCCGACCAATCTGCCTTAGGCGTACACTCCCTTAAGACAGCGATTTTAACAGCATCTAGACCAGCTTTTTTGAGTAAGGTATTCAGCGATTTTCTTTTAGTTTGACTTAAAATATGATAAATGGTATCAACAGATTTATCAGGCATCAGATCGACCGATAAATGAAAGCCATTTTCTTTTTGACAGCAACGCATTGCCCGATTGAGACGATAAATCAGTCCGCTTTCTAGTCCATAATGGCTGATGATGACATCCCCTTGATACGACTTTTGCCCTACACTGATTTGAATACGCTTTAATGGCTGACCAAATAACGGCACCATAAAAGACGACCAATCAACCAGCACGCCGACATTACTGGCATATAAAGGTGTTAATAAATCTTTATCAAACCACTGCTGCCAAGCACCATCACTGCCAAGCGCTCGGTATGACCCACCGCCACACGCTAAGATAACCGCATCATAGTCAGCACAAAAAGAGTCAATAAGCTCCGCCTTAGCATCAAGCTTATCAAAGCTTAATACCCTGCCTGATATCTGAGTGCAGCGATGGCGATAATAAAACCGAACGCCCCGACCATTTAGCCGAGATAGCCAAGCACGAACCAGTTTTGAGGCTTTCATTTCTACTGGAAAAATCCTACCAGATGAACCAATGTAGCTTTTGATGCCCAAAGATGCCATCCACGCAACGATATGATCGGCATGAAATGACTGTAAATATCCAGTCAGCCAATCATTTGGCGTGTAACGATCCACAAAAGTCTCAAAAGGCTCACTGTGCGAGATATTTAAACCCGTCTTGCCTGCCATCAGTATTTTGCGTGCGGCAGTTGGTTTATGTTCATAGACATCTACCGACACAGGATATAAAGACAGCACTTCAGCCGCCATAAGTCCAGCCGCACCTGCCCCAATCACAGCAATTTTTGGTTTCATATAACCTGCTCTTTTGCAAGCGTATCATCAAATCTGGTCTGATAGCAGGCAGGTTTGGTAAGAATAATTTCTTGACAAAGCTCGCCACGAGCCAAATATTTGATCTCAAAGTGCGTGCGTGCTGATGTTGAATCAATGGCACGCTTGGTATAAGGCAGCTGCCAAACTTCGTCCAACAGCTGGCACGCCTCATCCATATAAGATTCAATATTACTGGCAATGATGACAAATCCCCCAACTTTTAGACGAGATAATAAAAATTCAAAAAATGGCATATTCAGCCAACGCTGATTTTTATTATGCGGTTCAGGATTTGGATACAAAATAAATACGCCATCAAGCGAATTGGGTGCAATAAAATGCACACAAAAGGCAATGGCGTCAGCATGAACGAAGGTTAAATTATTCAATTCACCAAGAGCAGCTTGTTTTTGAACTGCGTTAAATTTTTCACGAGTTCTTTCAATGGCGATCAAATGCTTGTCTGTATTTGAGCTGGCAAATTGTATGGCGTGCTTGCCCTTACCTGCACCAATTTCCAAAAAAAGTGGTGTGTTTGAGGTCCATGATTGAAAAATGCTTTGTCTGTCTTGGTCTTGGACAGTTTTTGGTGCATGTAAAAATTTGGCGTCAAATAAACGGTCAAAACGATGGCTTGGCGTGTCATGATGAATCATAAACAATCTAATTTTCGGCAAATAAAGCATTATATCACACTCAAAGTCTCTGCATAGACCAAAAAATTCGCACAAAATCCTTCAATGATTTATAATAGTATAATTACTATCAATCATACGAGCAAACACCATGAGCCAACTTAATATCGCTTATACCGACGGCGCCTGTAAAGGCAATGGAAAACAAGGCGTATCTGCAGGTGGCTGGGGTGTGTATTTGCATTATTTCAATGGCGATGAGCGGCATCTGTGGGGCGGTGAGCCTGATACGACCAATAATCGCATGGAATTGATGGCTGCCATCACAGCTTTGGAGGCAACGCCTGCACAGATTCCCCTACAGCTTTGGACAGATTCAGGCTATGTTAAAGATGGCATAACTCAGTGGATTGGCGGTTGGAAGTCGCGCGGTTGGAAAAAAGCAGATGGCAAGCCTGTCTTAAATCAAGACCTGTGGCAAAGATTGGATCAACTGACCCAAAATCGCATCATTGATTGGCAATGGATCAAAGGCCATGCTGGTCATGCTGGCAATGAGATGGCAGACCAACTGGCCAATAAAGGCGTTGATGGTTTTGGAGATGAGACCTTCCCCAATCTGACCGTTCACAATGATGAAAATTTTATGATAAATACACCCAAACCAAAACACCCCTATGCTTACAACACCATCCAAAACCCTGATTATGATGGTGATACCAGTCGTACCAATACTGATTTTTGGCCAATTTTACCCAAGCCTGACAATCGAGACGCACCCGAAAGACAGCTTATCATGGATACTGAGACCACAGGTTTTGATGAAGCTGGTGGTGATCGTATCGTTGAGGTCGGAATTGTTGAATTGGTTGGGCGTAAATTTACAGGTAATATTTTACATGTGTATATTAATCCTGAAAAACACATGGATGATGAGGTCATACAAGTTCATGGCATCAGTAATGAGTTTGTGTCAGATAAGCCCAAATTTGCTGAAGTTGCTCAACAAATTTATGAATTTATGGCAGGCAGTGAGGTCATTGCACACAATGCTACCTTTGATATGAGATTTTTAAACATGGAATTTAACCGTGCAGGTTTAAGTAATTTTGCAAACAGTGTTAAAGTTACCGATACATTAGCACTCGCCAAACAAATGTACCCTGGTCAAAAAAACAGCTTGGATGCCCTAGTAAAACGGCTTGGCGTTGGTCAAAAAGATCGTACCTTTCATGGGGCACTGCTTGACTCGGAGATCTTAGCTGAGGTGTATTTGGCGATGACAGGCGGTCAAATCGCAATGGCAATTGACGATGATGACACTGGTGGTAGCAATACTCGTAGCACAGGATCTGTATTTTATGATTTATCTCAATATGCAGGCTTACTGACACCTTCTGAGTCTGACATCGAGGCTGATGCTCTATGGCGTGCCAAGGTGTTATCATGACAGCTCACATTTGGATCATACAAGGTGATGGTATTTTATGTACAAGCGATGGTTTGCCATTTGTGCTTAAGCTGCCTGATGTGCCAACCAAAGCCATTCATTTGGGTTTTGCCGAAACGCATCATAAGCAGTCTGTGCTTTTGTGTTCACTAAATCAGTTACCGATTAGCCATGCCATGGATATCAATGATGCCATCAAGCTTGGATTGATTTTTGCTTATGGTTACGGCTATGATACCAAAACGGTCAGAAATCTAAAAATCGTCAGTTTTCGTGCATTTTTGACTGTGATGGATAATAAGATGCTAAACTTGATGGCTCGTGCAATCATGCTGATCGGTTGGCACAATGACCATCAGTTTTGTAGTCGCTGTGGTGTTAAGACGACACACCACCCCCAAGGGGAGCATGCCAAAATTTGCCCAAAATGCCGTCATCATGCCTACCCTAGGGTACAGCCTTGTATTATTGTTGCCATCACTCGCATTCATCCCAAAACCCATAAACAACAAATTCTTTTGGCACATCACCACCACCATAAAAGTGGCATTTATGGCTTGATTGCAGGCTTTGTTGAAGTTGGTGAAACGCTGTCCATGGCGGTTCATCGTGAAGTATATGAAGAGGTGGGGCTATTGATTGATGATATCCGATATTTTGACAGCCAGCCTTGGCCTCATCCAAGTAATCTGATGGTTGGCTTTATCGCTAATTATAAAGAAGGTCAAATCAACATTCAGCGTAATGAGCTTGTCGATGCCCAATTTTTTGATATTGATCAGCTGCCACCCATTCCAAATCAAGGTACCATCGCATACTCACTGATTCAAGCGGTGGTAACTGCCTAACCAATAAGATATCATGATTACATACACGACAGAACGCTTAGACAATTTACCCATCTTATTTCAGCCATTAAACTTACAAAGCTTAAGCAATGCTGATCGTCAGAGCATTGCCGCTATTGATGCTGCTTTACCACAAACTCAATGCGGCTTATGCGGTCATCATGATGGCTGCCTGCCCTATGCTTATGGCATCGTCATGCACGGTGAAGCGATTAATTTATGTGTACCAGGCGGTCAATCTGTAACCGATACTATTGCAAATATACTAAACAGACCCACCCAGCCTGCTAGCCCAAGCCAATGGCAAATCGATCCACAAACCAACCGACCCAAAGAAATACGAGCCATCATCCAAGAAGCGGACTGTATTGGTTGCACCAAGTGCATACCTGCCTGCCCTGTTGATGCCATCGTCGGTACCGCCAAACATATGCATAGCATCATTACCGATCTATGTACTGGCTGTGAGCTATGCTTAGCACCCTGCCCTGTAGATTGTATTGATGTCATACCGCACTTGCGTCAATTAAGTGATGCTGACAGAATCACAGAACAAAATCATCTGCGTCGCCGTTATCATCAGCATCTTGGCCGAGTTGCCACGACCATCGAACAAGGCACAAAGCCAGTTGTTAGTACCATTGAATCTGCTATGGTGAATGCACTTAACCAACACCAAAATACTGAAATTGATGAAATCCATGCCAAAAATGCAATTGCTGCAGCCAAGCTACGCACCCAAATTAAAAAAATTAATAAACAATTAACGCTCAAAGCTGATGCAGACCTACAAAATAAGCTTGACAAGCTAAATGCTAAGCTCAGTGAACTACAGACCTGACGCTCAGTGAGAGTGCAACATGATAACCAAGACTAAAAAAGCACATCAGCATTTAGAAGTAATCAGACGGCTTGAAGCTAAAAATTATATTTTTACCCAAGATCCAAAAATCATCACCGAGGCTGTTAAGTTGGAAAATGGCACAGCATTTGATAAGCTATTTATCCGAGCCCAAAAAATTGACAGTGACGCACGCATTATGGCGGTATTATCAGACACACAGCATAGTATCTTAAGTGTCATCAGACTGATTTATCTGCTTTATTTTATCGTCGCTCTCATTAGCGTTACAAGTCTGCTTGGCACTCAAGCGATTAACTTTTTTTATTTGATGGTAGCGTTATTAGGTTGGCATACACTTTCTTTAGTTTGGTGGCTAATATCACTTGCATTTTTGCACCGCCCATCGATGCTTAGCGACGTCGTGGAACATATCACCCTTAAAAATAAGCTGCTTGAGAAGCTAAGTGCTCGTGATAAAAACATCCAAAAAGTTTGTTTTAGCGTCTTAAATGATACAATGAAACCCATCAAGCGATGGCAGATTGCCAGTATCTTACACGGCGCTTGGCTATTTGGCTTAATGGGCAGTATCTTGGGCATGCTGGGCTTATTTTTATTCAAAAGCTACAGCTTTCATTGGGAATCGACACTGCTGACTGAGCATCATTTTGATCGTTTGATAACTATCATTGGCTATATCCCCAGTCAGTTGGGGATTGTGTTGCCCAATGCGTCAAGTCAGACACCTGCACAATTTGCCATATTGGCGATGACAAGCTTTATCATCTATGCGATTTTGCCTCGTTTGGTGGCATATTTATATAGTCGCATCAAAGCACGCCAACAGTTTCATATTGATACCAAAGCACCCTATTATGCCAATTTGATGAATTTTTATCGTCAAACCATCATTAATGCAGACGACTATCAGTCGCCTAAACCTGCAACGATTACACCTATTTTATTGAGCGATCGATTAGTCATTGCTACACTTGAAAAGCCTTATCATCATCCAATTCCAATCAATGCCATAAAAGATTTTGGCGTGATTGATACGCACGAACAAATAAAGACGCTACTTGCAGACGCTCTGAGCTTATCGGCACAAATTTATTTAATTATCAATACCGATACCGCACCTGATCGTGGCATTGTGCGTAAAGTAGAACGATTGACCAGCCATCAATTTGGCATCATAGCGATGCTTGTTGGTGAGCAGATACACGATGATGCTTGGAAAGTGGTACTAAATGAACGCCGTATCCCAATATTTCATCACTGATTAACCAAAGGAGAAAACATGCCGTTATTTGTCATTATTGGTCACGATGTTGCTGACAGCCTAGATAAGCGTACCAAAGCCAGACCTGCACATCTTGAACGCTTAAATACGCTGATGGCACACAATCGGCTCATTCTTGCTGGTCCCACGCCGATTACACATGGAGAATCTGCCATGAGTGGTAGCGTGGTGGTGGCTGAATTTGAGGATATTCATGCCGCCAAAGCTTGGGCAGAGGCAGATCCTTATATCATCGCAGGCGTGTATCATCATGTCGATGTCAAGCCTTTTATCCAAGTTCTTCCTAAGTCATAGAGGCAGCCGATGACAGACACGCTAAAAACCGCTGATATCGTATGGAAAGAAGATCACAATGGTTGTCTTGTCCCCACATCACGGCATTTTGATGATATTTATTTTTCACAAGCTGGTGGTTTAAGCGAGACTTACCATGTGTTTATTCATGGTAATCAGCTAACCGAACGATTTGGTCAGTTAACTGAAAATGAGCGTTTTGTGATTGCCGAAACTGGATTTGGTACAGGATTAAACTTTTTGGCAGTTTGTCAGCTTTGGCAAAAAATAGCCCCAAAATCTGCTCGATTACACTTTATCAGTACCGAAAAATATCCGCTTGGTCATGATGATTTTGCCCAAGCATTATCTGTATGGCGTACTGATGACAGTTTTGGCGATTGGGTAGATGCGTTGATTCAGGTTTATCCACTGCCTTTAGCAGGATGCCACCGTCTGCATCTGGGTGAAAAGATTACTTTGGATTTATGGTTTGGCGAGGCTTTAGATACCCTTCATGAAATTGGCAATAATCAACATGAGCATAGCATACGCATTGATGCTTGGTTCTTGGATGGTTTTACCCCTGCCAAAAATCCAGATATGTGGAGCGATGCACTATTTAAGGCGATGGCACAGCTTTCACATCACAAGACCACAGTTGCAACCTTTACTGCAGCAGGATTTGTACGCCGTGGCTTGATTGATGCAGGGTTTGATATGGTTAAATCGGCAGGCTTTGGGCGAAAAAGACAAATGTTATGCACAGCACCAATGCCAAATCAGCCTAACTTAAGCCATTATCAGATAGGTTTTAAGCCCAAAAAAATCGCAATTATCGGCGGCGGTATCAGCGGCGTAAGTGCCGCTGCTGCCTTGAGCCACCGTGGGCATGTGGTGCATTTGTTTGAGCCTGATGATATTATGGCAGGTGCTTCAGGCAATCCGTGTGCATTATTTTCACCCAAATTAACCCTGCTGGATAATGCCTCCAATCACCTGCCTACGGTCAGTTTTTTGTATTCATATCGCCATTATAAAGCAATGAATTTGCACTCACAAATATTTGATCAGATTGGCGTTCTTGATTTTTTATTACCCAGTCAAAAAACTGCCAAAAAAAGACAAGCACTGATTGATGAATATCCAAAATCATTAATCAGTACCCACTATCCACAAAAAGACAGTTCTGCACTTGGCCAAGATCTGCGACAAACAGATATCGTTGCACACATTCCCATGGGCGGTATTTTATACCCGATTAACATTGCCAAGTTACTAAAAAAGCATTTTATACATCGCCCTTTTAAGGTCGTACGCCTTCAAGAGCAAGAAAATAGGGTGGTATTGACAGCTTTTGATGGGCAAAGTCATCAAAATTTCAGCTTTGATCAAGTCGTGATTGCTGCAGGATTTGCCAGCCATTTCATTGACGATCGGCTGTTTAATTGCCGAAAAATTCGTGGTCAAGTTACTTGGCTTGCTCTTACCAACAGCGATGATCCAAAAAATCCAACCGAAGCGACCAACGCCATCAAATACGACGGTTATAGCGCCGAGTTTTTTGACCCTAAGAGCCAATCAAAATCTTTACTATTTGGTGCAAGCTTTATTCGCAATAATACAGAAACAAAGCTAAGCGATGATGAACATCTTAGCAACTTTCAAAAGCTCAGCCAAGCTTTACCCAACTATTGTAAGTCTTTAAATATCTCTAAAGATACTCATTTTGAAGGTCGTGTTGGGATTCGTGCCCAAACACCAGATTATCACCCTTTGGTCGGTAAACTTTCTAATAGCGGCCATATTTTTTGTCTGTACGGCATGGGATCTAAAGGCTTTAGCTTTGCCCCTTTTTGTGCCGAAATATTGGCTGACATGATGGATGAGGGTATTTTGCCCGTGTCATCTAAGCTATTGGCGAAACTATCGCCAAACCGTGATCGGCTAAACACCCCCATCCAAGAAGAAGATTAAAGATATTTTTGGTTTTAATTATTTGGGCTGATTATAATAAATTTGGAAAAATGGTTCTTAAACCTGCCACAACGATTTCTATCGCCAAGGCTGCCAAAATAATCCCCATAATACGATTAATGATATTTAAGCCAGTATCGCCAAGCAATTTACTAATCCGCCCTGCTGCCATTAAAGACAAATAGCATAAAATACTGATGCATAAGCCTGCAACAATGATGAGCGACATTCCCACAACACCACTTACTTGAGATGAGTAGATAATGACGGTGGAAATACCGCCAGGCCCAACCATCATTGGTATCGCAAGCGGCACCACAGCAATGCCAGTCAAAGAGCTTGGATCTTTTACCTTGGGCTGGGATAATTCCAGCTCATCTTCATTGGGTTTGACAGGATTATTACCATCATTCATCATGCCAAGTGCAATCAAAAATAGCAAGATACCGCCTGCAACTCGAAACGACCCCAACGAGATGCCCAAACCACGCAACATGATCTCACCAAATAATGAAAAAAATGCAATCGCAATAAACACTGTTGCACTGGCAATCCGTGCAACACGGCGTTTATCTTCATAGCCATAGCCATTCGTAAAATTAACGAACATTGCCAAAGCTGCCGATGGGTTAATCAGCACGATAAAGGCTAGAATAATTTTGATAATCTCAACTTCCATTCATTCCTCGGTACAGCAAATTTATATCGATTATGGTTACTTATTTTATCATGCTTTGGTCGTATTTGTATTGATGAAAGGACTTTACCTAAAAAATAGTTGAAATATGTCATAATTTGGAGTATCTTTCTTGAAACTTTATCCAATGAAATATCATATGAATAATAATCAAAATGCTGTTGTACTATTTTCAGGTGGTTTAGATTCGACCACCTGCCTGTACTGGGCAAAATCACAATTTAAAACTGTCACTGCGGTCAGCTTTTGCTATGGCCAACGCCATTCAAGTGAACTTAATGCCGCTCAAAATATCACCAAAAAGCTTAGCGTTAGACATCATGTCATTGATATTGATATCGCAAAACTTGGCGGTTCGGCATTGACCGATATGAATTTATCGGTACCAAATCACGATGAATCTGTCACTTACAGCGACGCTGATCAGGTCGCACCGATTACTTATGTACCTGCACGCAATACCATCTTTTTATCTTATGCGTTGGCAGTTGCTGAAGTGACACAAGCATCCGCCATCATCATTGGCGTAAGTTCGGTAGATTATTCAGGATATCCTGACTGTCGCCCTGACTATATCGCTGCCTTTGAAACTATGGCAAACCTTGCTACCGTTTCAGGTAGGCAAGGCAACCACCTATCCATTATTGCACCATTACAAAATTTATCAAAAGCCGATACCTTAAAGCTTGGTATCTCATTGGGTGTGGACTACTCAATGACTGTTTCATGCTATCAAGCCGATGCGTTGGGTCGTGCGTGTGGTCACTGTGATAGCTGCCATCTGCGTAAACAAGGCTTTATGGATGCTAAGATTGCCGATCCAACACGCTATCAATAAAACAGATTCATTCATTACCATAAATTAAGCCCTGTTTGGTAACAGGGCTAATCATGTTAGTAAAATCAAATACCAGCTAAGATTGTATGAAGCTTATCATTAGGATTGGATGCATTTGTAATTGAACGCCCTATGACCAAATAATCCGAGCCATTTTGTAGTGCTTGAGCTGGTGTGCAAATGCGAGCTTGATCATCTTTGGCATCCTCGACCAAGCGAATGCCAGGTGTGATTAGTTTAAACTGTTTGCCAAATTTTTGTTTCAGAAGCTGTGCTTCTTGAGCTGAACAAACAACGCCGTCTAATCCTGAATCATGAGTCAATCCTGCCAAATGGCGTACCTGCTCACTCACCGAACGCTGAATACCAAGCTCGGATAAATTGGCTTGCGTCATAGAAGTTAGCACAGTGACCGCAATCAACAATGTATCATAGCCCCCATCTTGTAAGCGGCTCTTACACAAACGCATCGTATCAGTGCCAACCATGGCATGAATATTGGTCATCCATACACCCATATCAGCTGCCGAAAGTACTGCTTGTGCTGTGGTATTTGGGATATCGTGGAATTTTAAATCTAAAAAGACCTCAAAGCCACGCTCATGAAATGCCTGAATGATTTGGATACCACATACAGTAAATAACTCTTTACCCACTTTTAGGCGGCACAGTGCTGGGTCTAAGCTGTCCGCCAAGGATAATGCGTCGTTTAAATTATGCTTATCAACAGCTACAATGATGGGTGAGGTAATCGCCATAAAATATCCTTGTGACCAATCATAAAAAACCGTAGATGGTGGCTTTTTATTGAATTATGACGGCAATCATAGCATATTTTAATGGTGTTCGCAATTTAGAATAACAGCCATCATTAATCGGGCGTTGAGTTATAAATTTGGATGATGATAGCCATCATTGGTAACTTGTTGTAAAGTAGCATCAGCCAAGGTTGGCTTATTTGTCTGATACTCAAGTTCTAATCTGCGAATTTCTTCAGCTTGTTGTGCCAGTTGAAGATTGGCTTCACTAAGCTTGGCTTGAATGGATGCTTTTTCTTTTTTGAGACGACTGATTTCCCACTTATTTTGAAAAACACGAAATAATAACAGTGCAAGCAAAATCCCAATCAAAATGCCTAAAAAAATTGTTGCAACTAAAACTAAACCCAAGCTCATATTTGCAACACTTGAAAATAATAAATTAACAGCGATTGCTTGATTATTGAGAACGACAAGTGCCAAAGAATAAGCAAATGCCAGCACCAATAGGATGATTAAAATAATATGCATAATTAACTCTTCATTTAGTCAGTCATTAACCAAATTTACTGATTCTCGCAGTGCCTTACCAGGCTTAAAGTAAGGAGTGGCTTTGGCCTTAACAGAGACACTCTCGCCTGTGCGTGGGTTACGAGCAATGCGTGCAGAACGGTGATGTAAACAAAAGCTACCAAAACCTCTAACTTCAATACGCCCATCATACACCAACTCATTAACCATCATCGCAATCATTAGGCGTACTGCTTCATCAACAACATCTTCTTCTAACTCTTCACAGACTGATGCCAAATTTGCAATCAAATTAGATTTATTTATTACCGCTTGCATACGACCTACCTCAATCACAAATCAAGTTTTTTATCAAATAACCTGAAAATAATAACTTAAAACACAAAAAAAGAAAATGATTTTTTTGTTAAAGCGTCACACATTCAAAATACATTCAAACTGTTAAAAATGATATTGAATCAATTTACTGCAATAAAAAGAGCGATGACCAACACCGCTCTTTTTAATAGGCTTAATCATATTCAGGGCAATCAGCCTTTAAGCTGCTCACCGAAAATATCGCCAAGTGTTTTTGGCTGTGTTTCAGCTGCTGTATTAGAAAGCTCTTTAATGGCTTGACGCTCATCAGCTTCATCTTTTGCCTTGATTGATAGGCTGATATTGCGAGATTTGCGGTCAACGCCGACAATTTTAGCTTCTACTTCATCACCAACGCTCAAGACTTTAGAGGCATCTTCGGTACGCTCACGAGCAATATCTGCAACACGCAAATAACCTTCAACTTCATCAGCCAAAGTAATCACCGCACCTTTAGCATCTACTTCTTTTACCGTACCTTTAACGATAGCACCACGATCATTTGATAGCAAGTATTCATTAAATGGATCAGAGTTTAGCTGCTTAATGCCTAGGCTGATACGGTTTGCTTCTGCATCAACAGATAATACGACCGCCTCAACAGTATCACCTTTTGAGTAATTGCGGATGGCTTCTTCACCAGACTCAGTCCATGAAATATCAGACAGGTGTACCAAACCATCAATACCACCTTCTAGGCCAATAAACAGACCAAAGTCAGTGATTGATTTGATGGTACCGCTGATTTTTTGACCTTTTTCATGGTTTTTATCAAACTCAGCCCATGGATTTGGCATGGTTTGTTTGATACCAAGGCTAATACGGCGACGCTCACCATCAATCTCAAGAACCATCACATTCACCTCATCGCCCACTTGAACAACTTTTGATGGGTGAATATTTTTGTTCGTATGATCCATTTCAGAGACATGCACCAAACCTTCAATACCTTCAGCAATTTCAGCAAAACAGCCATAATCAGTTAGGTTGGTTACACGCGCTTTGGTGATGGTACCGACTGGATAAGTTTGCTCAACTTCAGTCCATGGATCAGCACCCAATTGTTTTAGACCCAAGCTAACACGGTTACGCTCACGGTCAAATTTCAGAACTTTTACTTTAAGGTCTTGACCAACTTCTACCGCTTCTGATGGGTGCTTGATACGCTTCCACGCCATATCGGTGATGTGCAATAGACCATCAATACCGCCTAAATCAACAAATGCACCATATTCAGTTAGGTTCTTAACGATACCCTCTACTTCCATGCCCTCTTCTAGCTTGGCTAGTAGCTCATCACGCTCTGCTGAATTTTCAGCTTCCATAACAGCACGGCGTGATACAACGATATTGTTGCGTTGTTTATCAATTTTAATGACTTTAAATTCAAGCTCTTTGCCTTCTAGGTGAGTCGTTTCACGAACTGGGCGAACATCTACCAATGACCCTGGAAGGAATGCACGCACTGAACCAATCTCAACAGTGAAACCGCCTTTAACTTTAGATGAAATAACGCCTTTAACGATTTCATCATTTTCGTGTAGTTGCTCAAGCGCACGCCAGCTTTCTTCACGCTTCGCTTTTTCGCGTGAAAGCACAGTTTGACCCATGCCGTTATCCACAGCTTCAACCACAACATCAATGCTGTCGCCTACTGCCACTTCAAGCTCGCCAGCTTCGTTTAAGAACTCTTCACGAGCAACGATGCCCTCAGATTTTAGACCTGTGTCAACTGTAATCCAATCGCTGTCAATAGCAACGACTGTTCCTGAAATCACTGAGCCACGCTCAATATTAAGACCTTGTTCTGATTGGCTTGCTTCAAACAGTTCAGCAAATGATACCATTATATTTACCTTAAAAAATTAGCCGTAGCCTGTCCAGCACAGTACGGTTCAAGTAATGCATGGTCATTAAGAAATGCTGGTTTTAAACTTAATGACAACACAAAAATATATTAAACCTGTCAATTATAGCAGATTACTATCCCAATAGATAGTATTTTTTATGTTTTACCGCTTAAATAACAAAATTTTGATAAAGTTATGTGATGGTTAGCGTATCATTATTTAGATAATGATTATTTGGATAATTTTTGCTCTATAAACCGCACTGCTTCTTTAAAAACCAAATCGGCTGACTTATCTGAACTATCAATCAATAACGCATCATCAGCAGGACGACTTGGGGCAACTGATCGATTTTCATCTCGCTCATCTCGTGCGATGATATCCGCCAATATATCATCAAAATTTGCCTGTTTTCCTGCCTGAATTAATTGAGCAACCCGCCTTTTAGTGCGAGCCTGAGCACTTGCAGTGAGATAAATTTTTGCATGGGCATGAGGAAAAATCACCGTACCCATATCTCGCCCATCTGCCACCAAGCCAAGCTTGTCATCTGCGATATTTCTTTGTAAATCAAGCAGTGCTGAGCGTACTTTTGGAAATGCTGCAACAATAGACGCATAGCCGCCGACAGCTTCATTACGGATATCATCAAGCAATGGTTTTTTATCAACATAGATATCAATGGCTTGTGTTTTGACATTTGGGCAAAAACTTAAATGAAGCGACTGCACCAAATCAGACAAAGCAAGCTCATCAGGGATGTTATCAAGTAACCCTGCTTGATGTGCCATCAGCCCAACAATGCGATATAACGCACCGCTATCTAATAGCTCAAAACCAAAATGCTCTGCCAACCGATAAGCCAGCGTGCCTTTGCCTGCACCGCTTGGACCATCAATGGTGATAATGATTGGTTTATCTGAATTTATATGTAAATCAGTCATAACATTGCGTTCTTTTATGGATATGTGAGGTATGTTAAATTGTTAGGCTTGGGCTTTTGATGCCCTTTTTTCTTGGCGTCGTTGTCTAAAAAAACCACTCAATAAAGCACTACTTTTATCTGCCAAAAGTCCGCCATAGACACTTAAGTGATGGTTATAAAACGCTTGTTCTGGTAATTTTAGCTGACTGATAACAACGCCAGCTTTCGGTTCAAATGCACCAAACACAACACGGCTCACCCGAGCATGAATCAGCGCACCAAAGCACATCGTGCAAGGCTCTAGCGTTACATAAAGTATGCATCCTTTTGGTAGGCGATAGTTATTTAGCGTCTCACACGCCCGCCGTACTGCCACAATTTCAGCGTGTGCTGTCGGATCTTGGGTAGTGATTGGGCAATTATAGCCTTCACCTAAGATCCTACCCTCATGCACAACCACTGCACCCACAGGAATCTCACCAAACTTAGCACCTTGTTTGGCGATTTCCAAAGCATAATTCATCATCTCAACATCACGCATCGACCAAAAGTGATACTGATCATAACTGATATCAGAATTATTAATGTCATGAAATGGCACTATCATATTTGGTAACTATTGAGGCAAAGCCCAATTGATCGGAGTTTTGCCATGGCGTTGCAAATACTCGTTTGTGCGTGAAAATGGTCGAGTACCAAAAAATCCCCCACGATTTGCCGCCAAAGGTGAAGGATGGCTTGCGGTCAGCACCAAGTGTTTTGATGTGTCAATAAATCGACCTTTATGTTTGGCATAGCTGCCCCATAATATAAAAACCGTCTGGTCGGTATAATTATTAATGGCTTCAATGACGGCATCAGTGAACTCCTCCCAGCCTTGTTTTTGATGACTGCCAGCAAGACCTGCCTCAACGGTCAAGGTAGCGTTCAGCAGTAATACGCCTTGCTTAGCCCAAAAGCTAAGATCACCATGACGGCTGATGGGCATACCCAAATCATTTGATAGCTCTTTTAAGATATTTTGAAGGCTGGGCGGTTTTGGGATAAGTTTAGGCACCGAAAAAGATAATCCCATGGCCTGACCTGTGCCATGATAAGGGTCTTGACCTAAAATGACCACTTTAACTTGAGATAATGGCGTTAAATGAAATGCGTTAAATATTTGATTTTTTGGGGGATAAATATTTTTTTGTTGATGATATTGCATCTTTAAAAAAACACGCAATTTATCCATATTTTCGCTAATCAAGGCAGGTGCAAGTGCCTGCTTCCAGTCATTGGGCAACTGTACTCGCTCAAGGATTGCTTGTTGTTCTGGCGTCATGATTTTCTCACTCATCTGATTTTTTCTTAAATTTTACCTCAGATGTCTTCACAACAATAGTACCTGCCAATTTGTCATGCCAACCTTGTTTAATCGGACTGCGTGCTGCCATAATATAATTAATCATCAATAAAATCAATGCCATATTAATGGCGATTGGCAAAGCACTTGCCAACTGATAGATAAAAAATAGCACGACAACACGCAAGACGAACCGCTTGAAAAAATTTGGTTTTTCTAAAGTTTGTGTATCTACAGTACGAATGCCTGCGACCAGTTTACCAAATGACTGTGCTCGAGCTATAATTAAGATAAGCTGAATGATTAAGTATGTAGCAATCAAAATGCTAGATAGTGTCATCGTTTGTGCAGGTATCTGCGTTGCCAATTCTTGAGCATAAGCCATGCGTGTCTCAAAATCACCTGTGTTTAGTAGAACTGGATCAGGATTTAGTGCCATAAATTGCTGTAAAAAAGGCATCAGTGCCAACATAAATAGCACAAAGTTAATCATCACCGCCATAAATCTTGAACCAATGGTTGCCAAAACTGCCTGCGTATTCTGACTAATCGCCACATCAGATGTTCGACTGGACGGCTGATCATTTGGGCTGGCAGGCGACTGAACGGGTTTTTTACCATACAGCTCATCTACACTGATACGCTTAGGTTTATCGGTGGATTGGGTGCGATCAGGGTGAAAATCCACATTATCACCAAATCCTCTTGTTTTGGTTTTGCGCTGAATCTCAGCCAAAGTTGCTGGTTTAGGTGGTAGTGTATTATTAGGCTGATAATAGGATTGATTTTGGGTTAAGTCGCCCAAGCGTTGCCAAGCAGTCATTGGCGAGTGCCAAATCAAATCATCAAGCCATACCTCACCAGATGCCAACATGGTATTAAGCTCTTCGAGTGTATACGGTCCTGCCTGCACTTGGTTTCTTGCCAAATAAATTTTCATAAATCACTCAATTAAAATAAATTCTTATCATAGCACTATTGTAAACCAAAAGCCCAAAATAAAAAAGACATGGTCGCCATGCCTTTTGTCTGTACAAATGTTTTTTGATTGCTTGATTGAATAAATAACAAATCTTTTAACAAAATAATATATTAGTAAAAATTAATTATCGTTTGTGCTGGTAATCACCAAACCACTCAGCTACCTTAAGCTACTATCGTAAGGCATTGCCTTTGTAGGTGAGTTAATTGCCATTGATAGGTTTTGTAGGTTTGGACTGAATTTATGGATAAAATTTCAAAAGCATCTGATTAAATAGATGCTTTTGATTGGTCTTATTAATTAATATATTAAATTAATAATGAATTATAATTTTATACTTTTTTGAGTAATACCGATCCAATTGAATAACCAGCACCAAAAGAACACATTACGCATAGATCTTCGCTTTCAACACCTTCTTGAGTTTCATGAAACGCTACCACAGGGCTTGCTGAGCTGGTATTGCCATATTCTGCAATGACAACAGGTGCAATGGATTTATCTGCATCTTTTCCAACAACCGTACGCAAAATCAAATCAATCATATTAATATTGGCTTGATGTAGCCACATACGCTTAATTTGATCGGCTGATAAGTTATTTTCGGTCAAATGTGTGGTAATGATTTCTGAAACTTTGGGGCAAACTTCACGGAATACCTTACGCCCTTCTTGTAAGAAAAGCTTATCAGTAACTGGCTCTTTGATGTCTGCATACATTTGTGTATCTGCTGCCAAAAACTCGCTACGATCCATAAAACCATACTCATTTTTGATATTGGCAGAAAATTGTGTATATAGCTTACTGTCAAGAATTTCATAACCTTTTGGGGTTGACAATTCCTCAACAATCGTCGCAGCCGCCACATCACCAAAAATAAAGTGGCTATCACGATTACGCCAATTAAGATGTGCTGAGGTAATTTCAACATTTAGCACAGCGATTTTTTTACCAAGTCCTGCTTTGATACTGCCTACCGCTTGGGCAATGCCAAAAGTCGCCGCACTACAAGCCACATTCATATCATAAGCAAAGCCATGCTGCATACCGATGGCATGTTGAATCTCGATGGCAATGGCAGGATAGCAACGCTGGAAATTTGATGATGCACAAATAATACCATCTAGTTCATCAGCCGTCAGATCAGCACTTGCCAAAGCATCTTTAAGTGCTGCTAAACCCATCTCCGCCATCACGGACAGCTCCTCGCCAAGCTTGCGAGCAGGAAAAATGGGTGCCATAATTTTGGGGTCTAAAATTCCTTTTTTATCAATCACATAACGAGATTTGATACCAGATGCCTTTTCGATGAATTCGCTTGATGAGTGCTGAAGTGCAACCTTATCACCTGCTGCGATTGCCTTAGCGTGTTCGGCATTATAATTATCAACATAAGTATTAAATGCAGCCACCAACTCATCATTGCTAATTTGATAAGCAGGCTTATAAAGACCTGTTGCCGTTAAATAAATTCCCATAAATTACTCCTAGTCATCATTGGCTTAGCATGGATAAAACCCATGGCATATCCTTTTGGTAAATTTTTAATCTCAATAATTTTATCACAAATAAATGTAACGAGTTGTAAAAATATACGCTTGTTTACATAAAATATTTGCCAAATCAAAATAAATAATTGATTTTCAGTAAGTTACGATCATTTGGCAAATTTCTTAAACATTACAACCCGTATCACTCAAAAAACAAATTATCGTTAGATGATAGCCAAGCCCCATATCCAGTGCTATACTACAAATTTGCCCTGATTGTTAAAGGAATATTTCATCATGAGCGTACGCCATTTTCGTAATCTTTTAGATATAACGCCTGCCGAGCTTGAGGCTATCATCAGCCGTGCAAGTGAGCTGCGTCAAATGCAGCAGTGTGGCAAGATTTATCGTCCGTTTGTGGGGCGTACGCTTGGCATGATTTTTGAAAAATCTTCAACTCGCACACGCATCTCTTTTGAGGCTGGTATGGGTCAATTTGGTGGCCATGCCATCTTTTTATCGCCAAAAGATACACAGCTTGGTCGAGGCGAGCCTATCGAAGACTCCGCCAAGGTGATTTCAAGCATGGTTGATATCATCATGATTCGCACTTTTGAGCATGCCAAGCTAGATTTATTTTGCCAATATTCGTCTGTGCCTGTGATTAATGCGTTGACCGATGATTTTCATCCGTGCCAGTTGCTTGCTGATATGCAGACCTTTCATGAACACCGAGGCAGTATCAAAGGCAAAACTGTCACTTGGGTCGGTGATGGTAATAATATGTGCGCCTCTTATATTTTGGCAGCTCATCAATTCGGCTTTCAGTTGCGTGTGACGGCACCCTATGGATTTGAGCCTAATCCTAAGCTCATCGAAGAATATAGCCACTGCGTTACTTATATTGAAGACCCTCAAGAGGCTGCCAAAGGGGCACATCTGATTGCGACCGATGTTTGGGCGAGTATGGGTCAAGAATCTGAACAAATGACGCGTGCACGCCGATTTGCCCCTTATCAGGTTAGCCCTGCTATGCTTGATAAGGCCGATCCTGATGTTTTATTCATGCACTGCTTACCTGCCCATCGTGGCGAAGAAATCAGCTTTGATCTATTAAATGACCCACGCTCTGTGGTTTGGGATGAAGCCGAAAACCGACTACACGCTCAAAAAGCACTGATGGAATTTCTTCTTAAAGATAAAATTAATTTAAATTCATAACCATCATGCCATACCTTGATGACAACGACAAAACTTGGGGGTATATCTGTATAAAAGCATATACAATGCTGACTTATGTCAGCGAATGACAGCCTTAAAATCAATCAATCATTTGGCTTAGAAATTTTAACCCTGATTATCCATCATGATTATCCATCATGTTTAAAATTGTGGTGAGTTTTTGGTCGTGATATAATAGCGTATATTTTTTTAGGATTTATTATGATATTAATTAAGCCTTTAAGCTTGGTAATGATAAGCTTACTGAGCATCGGCATTGCCTATGCCAATACTGATGGAGATATTATCTCAGGTGAGGTCATTGTCCCAACCCAAACTGATGATACCGTCATTCATAGTATCGAACAAGGGGGTAAGCGTACAACAATACACAATTTGGACGAATACGCTCGTCGTGTCAATGAGTCGCTATGGACACAAGACATGAAAGTCAATACTGCCATGACCGTAAAAATGCAAGTATTGCTTGACTGGAATCATGCCTCCCCTGGCCCTATTGATGGTGGTTGGGGTATGAATTCAAAAAAAGCATTAATGAATTTTCAAAAAATCAAGGGGCTTGAGCCAACGGGTAAAATGAACCAAGCTACTTGGGATGCGTTAAACCAAAATATTGCGACCAATCAACCTGTTTTGGTTAGTTATACCATTACCGAAGCTGATGCTAAAGGTCCTTATAAAACCCTACCCAATGATGCAGAATCTCGTTCAAAGTTAAAAGCTTTAGGCTATGAAAGTATTCAAGAGATGCTTGGTGAAAGGTTTCATATGGATGTGGCATACCTAAAAAAACTCAATCCAAATAAACGCTTTGTTGCTGGCGAGAGCATTACGGTTATTAATACTGGCAAGCCATTTGAAGGCGTTGTTACTCGTGTGGTTGCCGATCGCAAGGATAAGATTTTATATGCTTATCATGAAGATCAGCTTGTCGCCACTTACCCAACAACTGTTGGCGGTGAGGCAAGTACAACACCAGGCGGTAAGTATAAAATCATCAATAAAGTTAAAATGCCAACTTATAAGGCCACGGTCAATCGTGATGATGAAGACAAAAAAGTCTATTATCTACCACCGGGGCCAAACAGTCCTGTCGGTGTGGTTTGGATGGGATTAAATAAACCCAGCTATGGCATTCATGGTTCGCCCATACCAGAGGGCATTAGCCGTCAATCATCGCTGGGCTGCATTCGTCTGACCAATTGGGATGTGCTAGAATTGGTCGCTGTCATTGAAAATGGTGCGACGGTTGAGATTCGTTAATTTTTTAACCAACCAATAAAAATAGCTTGAAAATTCAAGCTATTTTTTATATTTAGGACATCTTTGTATGATTTATCATGAGATTACTTGGGTGTAATCATTACTTGGCGTGATAAGCAAGCTTAACGCCCAAGGCATAGCCATCATTACTATCAAAGTTACCCACTGTATCTTTGGTTGGTAGCTGTGCTTGAGCATCTCCAAATTTAAAGTATTTGCCACCCAAAGACAACGACCATTCAGGTGTAACATTATAACGCGCACCTAAGCCCAATGAATAATAGCCTTTGATAGGACCTAAGCTACTTGCAGGGTTACCTGCACCACTATCCCAACCTACCGCACCTGAAACAGCCAAACGATCGCTAACACGCTTACCCAAACCAACTTCAGCCGACCATTGGTCTTTGTCATAGCTGATGATTGGTAAACCCTGTGGATAACGAAGTTTTGTAGTTTCTGTATACTGTGTTGGGCGAATGTCAAAATCAGACCATGGCACATAGCGTACTTTGGCAGTTAATAGCGTTGTTGGATTCACACCAGTTTGAAAATCTAAGTTCCATGAGTCAGGCAAAGTAACTTTAAAGTCCTTTTTGCCCACATAGCCAGTCACAGGAATGGTTTCGGCAATTTCAGAGTCATGCTCAATCTCAGAGCGATAGGTCAAAGCGGCTTTTAGGGCAATTTCGGGTTTATAAAATGCCAAACCTGCCGCCCAGCCTAATTGAGTATCTGTTGCAATTTTGGCATCATAGCCAGTCATGACTTGATAAGCAGGACCACGCAAATGAACCTCGCCCTTAACTCTTTGAGCCACAGGACCGCCATAGATTTGGAAATTTTTATTAGCACCCAGTTTGGCACCGACCAACATGGTTAAGTTGTTGGTACGAATTTCGACATTAGTCTTTTGGCCGTCAGTTGCTTCTGCATGTGCAGCCGCTGCTCTTAATCGGTCAGCAATGGGTTTGGCTTGTGCTGAATTGGTTTCTAAGGTTGATGCTACTGCCAAAGCACGCTGAGGTGATTTAACACTGTCTAAAACTGGCTTAATTGCTCTTCTATAAGTAAAGCTATCGTTTAATTGTGCTTTTGTAGCCTGATTGATGGCTTGGGCAAAAATTGTTGCTGTTGCATTTTTATCTGCCACAAAATTGCTATTACCATCATACTTAATTGCTGCACCAAATGGCTCATCGTACAGCACACCCACACTAAAGGTGTCGTTGATGTCTGCTTTAACGCCATAACGGAAAAAATCATAAGCTTCGGCAATATCACCTGTATCTTTGCCTGCGGTATCTTTACCGGTAACATTGGCATCAATATAAGTATAAACGGTTTCGGCATAAGTGCCATCTTGTAAAAAAGCAGTCACATCTTGCCCTGAGCGATCCAGGCCTGCTGCTTGTGCTGCGGTTGCGGTTAGGGTTGAAAATACCGCCAAACTCAGCGCTTTGTATCCAAATTTTAAGCTCATCACTTTCTCCAAAAAGTCAGTCCTTACAATATGTAAAACTGTCCATACTTCCTTTTTATAGAACAGTACAAAAGTCTTACACATTTGTATCTTAAATGAAATTTAATCACAAAACAAGTAAAATATATATATTTTCTTACAATTTTTAGCGTTTATTTTCATTTGTTTGATTGTGTAAATCAATATTGGGTAAATCAATCGGATTTAATAATGTGGCGGTCTATCAGCCAATAAATCAAATGCAGCAATGCCCACATCGTCTTGCTTGGCTTGGATATGTTGGTACATTAGTTTTAACTGATCTTGCAAATCTCTTAAATCACGGTCTTGGCGAGCAATAATTTTACTAAGCTCATCACAAGTATCCTCCAAAAAGCTGATGCGTGTTTGTAGATCAATTAAGGCAAAATCTTTGGTAAATAAGACATCAGGCATAAAAATATCAACTCATTTATTGGGTATTTATTGGGTATTAAGGTTTTGGATTAAGGTTTTTGGGTAAATCTTTGACCAATTTGGCTTATTTTACGACATAACGCACAATTTTTGGTTAAAATTTGATATGATAGTTAGTCTATTGATTTTTGACAATCTTTCATCACTTTTTTATCATTGATTTTACTGTATCACTTTTCATCTTATGGCTTTAATTCACTTAAAAAATATTCATTTAGCCTTTGGCACAGCACCGATTTTAGATGGCGTTCATTTTACCCTAAAACCCAATGAACGCGTTTGTTTGATTGGTCGAAATGGCGAAGGCAAATCCACCTTATTTAAGCTGATTATGCGTCAAATACACGCTGATGATGGTGAGGTACTCATTAAAGATGGTACAAAAATTGCCATGCTGGCACAAGATGTGCCAAATGAGTCGGCCAGCGTCCTTGATGTGGTAATGGGGGGTGATGAAACGGTTGCCCAAGCCTTAAAAAACTATCATCAAGCCAGTGCAGACTGTGCCATGGGCGACAATAAAGCTTGTGATGCCATGAGCAGTCTTCAGCAAACACTCGATGAGTTAAATGGTTGGGACTTGGAGCGGCGTGCACGTGCATTGATTGACAGCATGGGGCTTGACGCTGATGCTTGCTTATCAACATTATCAGGGGGTCGTAAACGCCGTGTTCTGTTAGCACAAGCTTTGGTAACAAATCCTGATGTGCTACTTTTAGACGAGCCAACCAACCATTTAGATATTGAAAGCATCACTTGGCTTGAAAAATTTTTATTGAATGAACGATTAACCGTTCTTTTCATCTCGCATGATAGGAAGTTTGTTGATACACTTGCCACTTATATCATCGAGCTTGACCGTGGTCAACTCTCTGGCTATGATGTGACGCAAGGTGTGGGTGGCTACGCACGCTACCAAGAGTTAAAAGCGCTTGAACTTGCCAGTGAAGAAAAATCATTTGCCGAATTTGATAAAAAACTTGCCCAAGAAGAAGTTTGGATTCGCCAAGGTATTAAAGCACGCCGCACCCGTAACGAAGGTCGTGTCCGTGCCTTAAAAGCCATGCGTGAAGAGCGAAAAGCACGCCGTGATGTGTTGGGTACTGTCCAAATTAGCCAAAACAATAGCGAAAAATCTGGAAAAATTGTTTGTGAAGTCAATCACTTAACTTTAGAATACGACAATAAAACCTTAGTTAAGGATTTTTCAACGCTGCTTGTTCGTGGTGATAAAGTTGGTATCATTGGCAAAAATGGCGTTGGCAAAACAACCTTAATTAAAAGCATTTTGGGTTTGGATGATTCAGCGATTCAGTCAGGTTCGGTTAAGCTTGGCACCAATCTAAATATTGCTTTTTTTGACCAACTCAAAGACGACCTAGACCCTGAAAAATCTATCGCAGATAATGTTTCAGAAGGCTCTGACCATGTCGATGTTGGTGGAAAAACTACGCACATTTTAAGCTATTTGCAAGATTTTTTATTCACGCCAAATCGTGCTCGCACACCTGTTAAAGCACTATCAGGCGGTGAAAAAGCACGCGTTTTATTGGCCAAATTATTGCTAAAACCTGCCAATGTTTTGGTGCTTGATGAGCCTACCAATGATTTGGATATGGCAACACTTGAGCTTTTAGAAGATTTTGTGGTCAATTTTAAAGGCACGGTATTGCTCATCAGCCATGACCGTGCTTTTATGGATAATGTTGTTACTCAAACTTGGGTATTTGATACCGATAAGCACGGCGATGGTATTGTTTTGGAATATGTTGGCGGTTATGAAGACTATGTACAACAGCATCAAAGATGGCTTGCTCATCACGCCACAGACAATAAACCTAAGGCTACAAAACCTGCCAAGCCTACCCAAATCAAACCACCTCAATCAGGCGTTGCCCAAAAACGCAAACTAAGCTATAAAGAGCAGCGTGAACTTGAAGATTTGCCCAATGAAATTGCTGCACTTGAACAAGAACAAGCACAGCTTGCCAAGAAGATTGAAGATGGTTCATGGTTTAATACCGATTTGGCGGCAGCAACGAAGGCTGGTGAGCGATTGGTAGAGATTGATGAGCTTTTGATGATGAAGCTTGAGCGATGGGATGAGCTTGAAAACATGACCCAATAAACTTTAAAATACAGGTTTAAACAGTACCATTAATAAAGAATATGATCCATGAGTTGCCATCATCAGCATAAGCACACACCCAAACACGCCATATCTATTAAGCATATGCCAAGCTTGACAGATACTCATAAACAAAGTAGCCAAGCTGAGTCAAAATCGTTTGAATGGGCGTTTTTACATCCCAAATATTGGGGAATTTGGCTGGCGTTTGCGTTGATTTTACCGCTGATTTTTCTACCGTTGCGTTGGCAGTTTTGGATCGGCAAGCGTCTTGGCATTTTGGTACATTACTTGGCCAAAAGCCGAGTTCAAGACACTCTAACCAACCTGCAACTTGCCTTCCCCAATCAACCAAAATCAAAACACAAGGTCACCGCACGGCAAGTATTTATTAATCAAGGTATTGGTATTTTTGAAAGTTTATGCGCATGGTTTCGCCCCAATGTCTTTAAACGCACTTTTAGCATTTCGGGTTTGCACCATTTGATTGATGCCCAAAAACAAAATAAAGCGGTGATTTTACTTGGTGGACATCGCACGACGCTTGATTTGGGCGGTCGGTTATGCACACAGTTTTTTGCAGCGGACTGCGTGTATCGTCCACAAAATAACCCTTTGCTTGAATGGTTTATCTATAATGCGCGCCGCCGTATCTTTGATGAACAAATCTCAAATCGTGATATGAAAAAACTCATCACTCGGCTCAAACAAGGTCGGATAATTTGGTATTCACCTGATCAAGATTTTGGTCTTGAGCATGGCGTGATGGCGACTTTTTTTGGTGTGCCTGCAGCAACAATTACCGCTCAGCGTCGACTTATTAAGCTTGGCGATAAAGCCAATCCTCCTGTCATCATCATGATGGATATGCTCAGACAAACGCCCGATTATATCGCAAAAGGTCACCGCCCACATTATCACATCAGCCTAAGTGCTGCGTTAAAAAATTACCCCAGTGATGACGAAACCGCCGATGCTGAACGCATCAATCGACTGATTGAGCAAAATATTCAAAAAGATTTAACCCAGTGGATGTGGTTTCATCGCCGCTTTAAAACTCAAGCCGATGACACCAATTACTATCAACATTAATGATAATTATTAATTTGGAAAATACAACCATGATTCGTACACTTTTGGGTGGTAAAATCCACCGTGCTACTGTTACTGAAGCCAATCTAAATTATGTGGGTAGCATCACCATTGATGTGGATTTATTAGATGCCGCTGGTATCTTAGTGAATGAAAAAGTCAGCATCGTCAATAATAATAATGGTGAAAGATTTGAAACTTATACCATCGCAGGCGAGCGTGGTAGTGGCGTGGTGTGCCTAAATGGTGCAGCTGCTCGTAAAGTACAACCAGGCGATGTTGTGATTATTATGAATTATGTGATGATGCAGGATATTGACGCCCAAAATCATAAGCCCAATGTTGTTTTGGTTGATGCCAACAATCACATTACCCAAATCATGCACTATGAACCTGCCAATACCATTTGGTAAACTGTTGACTGACAAGTTTACTTGACTGATTATCAGTACACTGATTTGACCACCGCTAAAAAAATGGTACAATACCGAACCAACAGGCACGACCTGACTTATTACTTTGAACAAAATAACTGCTAATGAGTCAAATATTACCATCATCGCTCAAAGCCAGTACCAAGCGAGTATGGATAAAGGATTAAAATCAAAATATCTATTTAAATCAAGGATTTATTAAAATGATACTGATGATTGATAATTATTGTAGTTTTACTTATAATATTGTTCAATATTTCGGAGAACTACAGCAAGAAATGACCGTTTGGCGAAACGATGAAACCACTTTGGATCAAATCATCAAGCTTGCGCCTCAAGCGATTGTTTTGGGTCCAGGTCCTTGCAGTCCAAACGAAGCAGGCGTAACACTTGAGATTTTAGATAAACTCTCAGGAAAAATTCCAATTTTGGGCATCTGTTTAGGTCATCAAGCCATCGGACAAGCGTTTGGTGGTCAGGTGGTGCGTGCAGGTGAGGTAATGCATGGGCGGCTATCGCCTGTACACCATACCAATCAAGGTGTTTTTGCTGATATTCCAAACCCTTTTAATGCCACACGCTATCATTCTTTGGTAATTGACAAGGCAAGCCTACCTGATTGTTTAGAGGTCACCGCTTGGACAGCTCATGTTGATGGTCGTATGCAAGAAATTATGGGCGTACGCCATAAATTGCTTGATGTTGAAGGTGTGCAATTTCACCCTGAATCTATTTTGAGCGAATATGGTTATCAATTATTGAATAACTTTTTAAAGCGTTGTGGGCTGGCAAAGCTTGAAAATAGTCACTTACCCAAAGTTGCCTGAGATCAAAACACGCATGTAATTAGTTAATTTAGCATGCCTATTATTGAAACCTATGATCAAAAATTGATAACAGATTGACAATCTAAATTCACGACAGGCAGCCCTACACTGGAAAAATAAACCAAATATTATGACAAAGACCATCACCGCCGATAATATTGCCATCATGACCGATGATGATATCTTGGCTATTTTGACCAAAGCCCTTAGCCACTTGCTAAAGAATATTGAATTAACCCATGATGAGATGCGTCAAGTCATGCTCATCATCATGCAAGGTCGTTGCCCTGATGCGTTGATGGGAGCTATTTTGATTGCTTTGCGGCAAAAAGGTGAGTCTATAGATGAGATTACCACTTGTGCTAAAACAATGATTGAGCTTGCCGATACCATTGATATTGATAATCCCAATGCGGTTGATATTGTTGGTACTGGTGGCGATGGTTCAAACTTATTTAATGTATCAACGGCATCTGCTTTTGTGGCAGCGGCGGCGGGCGTTACCATTGCCAAACACGGTAATCGTGGTGTATCAACAAGCTCTGGTTCTTCAGATGTGCTAAGCTTGGCAGGCGTGCGTTTGGATATTAACAAAACCCAGACAATCAAAGCCATTCATACGCTTGGCATTGGATTTTTATTTGCACCCAATCATCACCCTGCAATGCGTCATGCTGTTGGTGTCCGCCGATTGCTCAAAGTTCGTACAATCTTCAATATTTTAGGCCCACTGACCAACCCTGCTAAGGTTAGCCGTGCTGTGGTCGGTGTTTTTAGCCCCGAACTGTGTGAGCCATTGGCATATGTTTTTGCTAAACTTGGTCTTACTCATGTCATGGTCGTGCATTCTCAAGATGGCTTAGATGAGTTTAGTCTTGCCACAGGCACGCATGTCGCTGAGCTTAAAGATGGTAAGGTACATACCTATCTTTGCCAACCTGAAGATGTTGGTATTGTCTCAAAAACTTTATATGGCCTGACTGTCAGCGATTCAAAACACAGCCTTGAAATCATCAAAAATGCACTGGGCGGTACAGCAAATGATGATATCAGCCTAAAGGCACGAGCGATGATTGCCATCAATGCAGGTGCTGCTATTTATGTGTCAGGTCATGCCAAAACACATGCCGAAGGTGTTGCCATTGCCAAGCAAATTATGGCAAGTCGCCAAGCTTTAGATAAGCTAAATGCATTTGCAAACTTTACCCAGCACTGTGAATAACAAGTCCAAACACCAAGGATGATGACAAGCTTATGACAACAAAAACCCCCAGTATTCTTCAAAAAATCATCGCAACCAAACACCAAGAGATTGCAGCCGCCAAAACCATCAAAACGACCAATGAGCTTTTAAAGTCGGCAGCTTGCCACATGCCTCGAGGTTTTGCCAATGCACTAAGAGCGGTTGATACAACAACTGATATTGGTATGATTGCAGAAGTAAAAAAAGCCTCGCCCTCCAAAGGCATCATTTGCCAAGATTTTAATCCCGTTACGACAGCACAAGCCTATGAAAAGGCTGGTGCAACCTGTTTATCTGTACTAACAGACCGTGATTATTTTCAAGGTCATGATGACTATCTTATTAAAGCTCGCAAGGCTGTTAGCTTGCCTGTGCTTCGCAAAGATTTTATGGTCGATGAATATCAAATTATTGAATCTGCCGCCATGGGAGCGGATTGTATTTTACTCATCATGGCTTGTTTAGATACTGATACCGCCTCACATTTACATCAAACGGCAACTGACTTGGGTTTGGATGTATTGATTGAAATTCACACCGATGATGAGCTAACCCAAGCGTTGAGTTTACCTAAGTCAGCTCATAATATCTATGGCATTAATAATCGCAATTTAAATACCTTTCAGGTAGATTTAGAAAATAGCATTCGCTTATCCCAACGACTATTTACCAATCTTGGGCAAGATGCCCTTGTGGTCAGCGAAAGCGGTATTCATCATGCCACCGATATTCACCGAATGCAACAAAATCATATTCACCATTTTTTGATTGGTGAACAATTTATGAAGACTGATAACGCAGGTAGTGCATTATCACAGTTATTATCACAGTCATTAAAGACAATTTAACATATTTTAATTAAATTTAAGAATAAAATAAGAGTATTATTATGAACACAACCAAAAAACGCATCCTAACAGGTATTACCACCACTGGCATTCCCCATTTAGGTAATTATGTTGGATCTATTCGTCCTGCCATTGCCGAGGCTCATCGTGCCTTTGAGAATGATGATGGAGATGCGTTTTTCTTTTTAGCAGATTATCATGGTATCATCAAATGCTTTGACCCTGATGAGATTCATCGCTCTACTCGGGCAATTGCCGCCACTTGGTTGGCATGTGGTCTTGATCCTGAAAAAGTTATTTTTTATCGTCAATCGGACATTCCTGAGATTCCTGAATTGGCATGGATACTCAATTGCTCATGTGCCAAGGGGCTAATGAATCGTGCGCATGCTTATAAAGCTGCTGTTGATATGAATTTAAGTAAAGAAGATACCGATCCTGACTATGGCATCAGCATGGGATTATTTGGCTATCCTGTCTTGATGGCAGCTGATATTTTGATGTTTAATGCCACCCATGTCCCTGTTGGTAAAGACCAAATTCAGCATATTGAGATGGCAAGAGACATTGCAGGATCGTTTAATTTTAAATACAAACCCTTATTTGTCGAGCCTTCTGCCGTTGTCGATGAAAACACACCACTACTGACTGGTTTGGATGGCCGTAAAATGTCAAAAAGTTATGGTAACACCATTCCACTTTTTGGTGATGGCAACCCCCAAGTCGATCCTGAAAAAGCGCTTAAAAAGGCAGTCATGCAGATTGTCACCAATTCTCAACCACCCGAAGAGCCAAAAGACCCTGAGCATTGCACCATTTTTGAAATCTACAAAGCCTTTGGTACGCCTGAGGAGATTGAAACATTGGCAACACATTACCGCCGTGGTATTGGCTGGGGTGAAGCCAAAGAGATTTTATTTCATAAAATCAATCATGAGATTGCCCCTTATCGTGAGCGTTATTTACATCTCATGAACAATCCAAAAGAGCTTGAAGAAATTTTACAAATGGGTGCTGCTAAGGCTCGCCGTGTTGCCCAAAAGCAGCTGGATAAAACTCGCCGTGCCATTGGCATCAAACCACTTGCCAAGCTTAAATCATGATCACCATCTCAGATAATCCAGCACCATCAAAAATAGCCGATGTACGCATCTTTGATACGCCTGTACTTAATTTTCCTGAAGATTTATATATCCCGCCACAGGCATTTGCGATTTGGCTTGAACAGTTTGCAGGACCTTTAGATTTTTTATTGTACTTAGTCAAAAAAAATAATTTTGACTTAACCGAAACTGCTATCTTGCCAATTACCGAGCAATATTTAAGCTATATCAGTGAGTTGGACGAAGCGTATTTTGAGCTTGCGGGTGATTATTTATTAATGGCAAGTACACTGATTGCCATCAAATCTGAGCTATTATTACCCCAATCTAAAGTTGATGATGATGAGATTAGCCCTAAGGCCAGATTAATCCGAAGGCTTGAGGAGTATGCTCAAATCAAAGAAGCTGCTCGGCGTATCGATGGTCTGCTTCGTCTAGAAAGAGATGTTTTTTTAGCATTTACCAGTATGCCAAGTCCCGAAGCCATGCAAAAGCAGCTGCCCAAGTATTCGCCAGAGCTTTTGGTCGAAAGCTTAATTCATATGAAAATTCGCCCTGAAGCTATTACCCATACTGTTCGAGCGGACAGCGTGCCATTATCTCAGCGTATTGCCAGTATTACACGCTTGATAAGCGAAAAAGGCGTTAGTACCTTTGCCGAACTGATTGATAAATCTCAAGGCAAGATAGGCATTGTGGTAAGTTTTGTGGCTGTACTTGAGCTGATGAAACGAGGTTTAATCGGATTTGATGAAGCCAATTCTGATAAGCTTAATCCAACCAAAAATGATACTTATCACGATAACCAAAATGGGCAAGATTTAACAAAACAAAGCTTGCATTGGCTACATTGATGCGATTAAATCTTAATCACTTAAGCATCTATGTTTAACTATTCATTGTTTAACCAATCACTAATCTGTTATGACACAACATGCCACCTCTGATTTTTTACAGGCCCACAAGCAAGCCGAAACCTTCAGCCGATATATTGAAGTATTACTACATGCCAGCGAAACACCGCTGACCGATAAAGATTTAAAAAAACATCTGATGATCGGTTCAAATGAACTTCAAGACGCCTTGGCCATTCTGCAAGAACGACTTTCTTATGGTGTATTGACACTCAATAAAACTGCCAGCGGTTATCGCTTGCAAATCAAAGACAGCTACAGCAGCCTAATTCAGCAAGTTTTTCCTGAGCGGCTAGAAAATCTAAGTCAAGCCCTGCTTGAAACCTTAAGCATCATTGCTTATCAGCAACCTGTCACACGATCAGACATTGAGCAGGTGCGTGGCGTGACGGTCTCTAGCAATATTTTGCGACAATTATTTGATAAAGGTTGGATTATTGAAAATGGGCATAAGGATACTTTAGGTCGCCCTGCACTATTGCATACCACCCAAGCATTTTTGGATGCATTTGGGCTAGATAGCTTAGATAGATTGCCACCACTGCCTGACCTTGACCACCTAAAAATCAGACAATAAACTTATAATGAACTTGTCAAAATCAGATGAATCATGTATGATGACAAGTTTTTCATCAGCGTTCGTGGGTGTTCTACCTAGGCTAATCAACCATAAACCGATATATTTCACATTGAGATAATGTTACAACCAATTTTCTGGACCTAATTTATGAATCAATCAAAACCCAAAAACAACTCCACCATCAACGAACAAAACGCAACCAACAAACCTGCTGGCGAAAAACTACAAAAACTGCTTGCCAGATTGGGTTTGGGTTCACGCCGTGGGCTTGAAGAGATCATCAAATCAGGTCGTATTTCCATTAATGGTAAAGTGGCAAATTTGGGAGATAGGGCGCTTTTAACTGACGAAATCCGCATTGATGGCCGTCAAGTACGCCTAAAAGCTGAGCGTGAAAAGCGTCGCCGTGTCATTGCTTATTATAAACCTGAAGGGGAAATCTGTTCAGCCTCTGACCCTCAAGGACGCCCGACTGTTTTTGACCGTTTACCAAAACTCACCAACGATCGCTGGGTGATGGTGGGTCGCTTGGACATCAATTCATCAGGTCTTTTGCTATTTACAAATGATGGTGAGCTTGCACATCGCCTGATGCACCCTTCTAGTGGGATAATCAGAGAGTATGCTGTACGAGTTTTAGGCGAGGTGACACCACAAATTGCCAGTCAACTCACCGCTGGTGTTGAGCTTGAAGATGGCATTGCCAAATTTGATGACATCAAAGAAGGTGGCGGTATTGGTGTCAATAAATGGTATCATGTGACCATCAAAGAGGGTCGAAAACGAGAAGTTCGCCGTATGTTTGAAAGCCAAACACTCAAAGTCTCTCGCTTGATTCGTACACGCTACGGTACTGTGATTTTGCCCAAAGAATTGCGTACAGGTCGTTTTATTGAGCTTGATACCAGTGATATTGGCAAACTGGTTGATTCTGTTGGTCTGCGTAAGCATCAAGTTACGGGGCTAAATCACGCTACCAAAGAAAAACAAGCACGCATTCACAAAAAACCGCTAAAATCTCGTGAGATACGCCGTCAAAAACACGAAGCCCATGAGCGACGAGAAGAACGCAAAAAACACACACCAAAACATCGTACGCCCAATATGAGCCGTGCCAAATTTACCAAAATTTAATAAGTTTATCTTAATTAAACAATAATATAATAAGCTGCCAAATGGCGGCTTTTTTATATGAAATTTGATACAATTTCAACCAATTTAGACCAACTTTTTTGCCAACATTTTGGCACTTATATTTAGATAAATTGATTTATATTCACAATTTTTTGATTAAAATTTATCATCAAAAATGACTCATTATCAGATTACAAAAAACTTGAATATTTTTTTCTGTACAAGCCATTGATTTAATTGAAGTTGAGATTTGAATCATAGTTTTAATAATTAATCAATCTTTTATTTTAAGAAAAAATAGGATATATTGTTGCCACAAAACCATCCATACACTAGATATGGTATATAAATTACCAAAGTGGTTGATCGACCTCATTGGGCGATACTCACTCATTTTATCACATGATTGATCGTGTATCTGACACAACGACTGATCAAAAACCGTATTCAAAACTTTTGGAGCCATAATGACGCACATTGATACAATTAAAGTCACTAAAAGAGATGGTCGCCTTGAGCCCATTAATCTTGATAAAATTCATCGAGTCATTGCTTGGGCTGCTGAAGACTTAAATAATGTGTCTGTTTCTCAAGTTGAGCTAAAATCTCATATTCAATTTTATGAGGGAATTCGCACCCGTGATATTCACGAAACCATCATCAAAGCTGCCGCTGACCTGATTTCGGTAGAAACGCCAGATTATCAGTATCTGGCAGCTCGTTTGGCAATTTTTCACCTGCGTAAGATTGCTTATGGAAAGTTTGAACCGCCGCATCTGTATGCTCATGTTAAGCACCTTACCGAACAAGGTAAATATGATCAGCACATTTTGGCAGATTACAGCATTGATGAGTTTAATGAGTTAAATGATTATGTGGATCATAACCGTGATATGAACTTAGCATATGCTGCTGTTGAGCAGATGATGGGTAAATATTTGGTGCAAGACCGTGTGACCAAACGGGTTTATGAAAGTCCGCAATTTTTATATATGTTGGTGGGCATGTGTTTATTTGCACGCTATGATAAAGCACAACGCCTTGACTATATCAAGCGTTTTTATGATGCTACCTCAAATTTTTACATCTCCTTGCCCACACCGATTATGTCAGGGGTGCGTACACCAACACGCCAATTTAGCTCGTGCGTTTTGGTTGAATGTGGCGATAATCTTGATAGCATTAATGCCACAACATCAGCAATTGTGCGTTATGTCTCACAGCGTGCTGGTATTGGTGTCAATGCTGGTGCTATCCGTGCACTTGGCAGCCCAATTCGTGGTGGCGAAGCACAGCACACAGGCTGCATTCCATTTTTCAAAATGTTCCAAGCTGCCGTTAAATCATGTTCTCAAGGCGGTGTTCGTGGCGGTGCAGCAACTTTATTCTACCCAATTTGGCATTTGGAAGTTGAAAGCTTATTGGTGCTAAAAAATAATCGTGGTGTTGAAGATAACCGAGTGCGTCATATGGATTATGGCGTACAGATTAATAAAACCATGTACGCCAGATTAATTAAAGGCACTGACATTACTTTATTTTCACCCTCAGATGTCCCAGGGCTTTATGAAGCATTCTTTGCCGATCAAGAAACTTTCGAGCGATTATATACCCAATATGAAGCCGATGAAAATATTCGTAAACGCAAAGTGCCTGCCCGTGATTTATTCAGCCTAATGCTGCAAGAAAGAGCAAGCACAGGCCGTATTTATATTCAAAATGTCGACCACTGCAACACACATAGCCCCTTTGATCCGACGGTCGCACCGATTCGCCAATCTAATTTGTGCATGGAGATTGCCCTACCAACAGCACCTTTGGATAACATCAATGATGAAAAAGGTGAGATTGCGCTGTGTACTTTATCAGCAATTAATTTAGGTAAGATTGAAAAATTATCCGATATCGAAGAGCCTGCTGAACTGATTGTGCGTGCGCTTGATACGTTGCTTGATTATCAAGACTACCCTGTCATCGCCGCCAAAAAAGGCAGTATGAATCGCCGCACTTTGGGCGTTGGCGTAATTAATTATGCGTATTATTTGGCAAAAAATGGCACCCGTTACTCCGATGCAGCGGCACTTGGTTTAACCCATCGCACTTTTGAGGCACTGCAATATTATTTGCTCAAAGCATCAAACAAACTCGCCAAAGAACAAGGTGCTTGCCCTTGGTTTGATCAAACTACATACAGCCAAGGCATTTTGCCCATTGATACTTATAAAAAGGATTTGGACAGTATTTGTACCGAACCTTTGCATCTTGATTGGGAAAGTCTACGCACAAATATCAAAGCCTACGGTTTGCGTAACTCTACCCTATCCGCCTTGATGCCATCAGAGACCAGCTCTCAGATTGCCAACGCAACCAACGGCATTGAACCGCCTCGTGGTTTGGTATCCATCAAAGCGTCTAAAGATGGTATTTTAAAGCAAGTCGTGCCTGAGATTGAACGCTTGGCAAGTCAATATGAACTGCTTTGGAATATTCCTGATAATAATGGCTATCTGCGTTTGGTTGGAATCATGCAAAAATTCATTGATCAGTCCATCTCTGCCAACACCAATTATGACCCCACTAAATTTGAAGGTGGTAAAGTTCCGATGAAAGTGCTGATTCAAGATCTGCTAACCGCTTATAAATTTGGCGTCAAAACTTTATATTATCATAATACGCGTGATGGTGCTGATGATGCCCAAGGCGACTTGGATGATGGCTGTGCAGGTGGTGCGTGCAAGCTTTAAGATATCGCCCAATTTGTTTGACAAGTTGGGCGAATTTTATATTTATGGCATAATATCCCTTAATCATGAATTACTGAGTTTGGATTTTCTTGCATTTTTATCACTCAAATTATATGCTATAATGTGTCAATTATTTACATCACTAGGAAGATTGCCCATGAATATTCAAGCATTAATGCAGCAAGCCCAAGCCATGCAAAAACAAGTTGAAAAAAATGTTGAAGCCGCCAAAGCAAGTCTTGCAACCAAGGAAGTACAAGGCGAAGCAGGCAATGGCTTGGTCAAAGTTACCATGACAGGTCGCCATGTCGTTAAACGCTTAGCCATTGACCCAAGTCTTATGGATGATGAGCCTGACATGATCGAAGATTTGGTAGCTGCCGCAATTAATGATGCGGTGCGTCAAGCAGATGAATTGTATGAAGAGGTGATGGCTGGTGCGACAACTGGCATGGGTCTGCCACCTAGCATGAAAGGCTTGTTTGGCTAAATGCTCACCCCAAAACTGGATAAACTCATCAAAGAGCTACAAGTCTTGCCAAGTGTGGGACAAAAATCAGCTCAGCGAATGGCACTACAGCTTTTGACCAAAAAACGCACCCAAGGATTATCTTTGGCGGCTGCACTTGAGACTGCGATGCACGACATTAAAGAATGCTTGCAGTGTCACTCCTTTAGTGATGATGAGATTTGCCCAATTTGCTTGGATCATCGCCGTGATGATGGGCTACTATGTGTTGTTGAGAATGCATCAGATGTCATGGCGATCGAGCAAAGTGGTGCTTATCGTGGCAAGTATTTTGTACTTGGTGGGCATTTATCGCCCATCGATGGTATTAATGCCAATGATTTGCATATTGATCAGTTGATTCATCGCATCAGACATGAAGCGATTCATGAGGTGATCTTAGCCACTGGTGCCACGGTTGAAGGTCAAACCACGGCTTTTTTTATTCATGATGCCATCTGTGCCCATGTACCCAAAATCACTCGTCTTGCTCAGGGCATTCCTATGGGCGGTGAACTTGAATATGTGGACAGAATCACACTACATCAAGCACTACAAAATCGCAGTAATATATCGTAGTAATATATAATGATCAATTATGACTATACCAACTCTTGAGTTTCCAAAATTTACCATCGATCAAGCGGCTTGTGATGGGCTGCCAACCATTTGGGTACAAAATGATGATGATCTGTATGCACTGATTGATGAGATTGATGCGAGCGATGTGGTCGCACTTGATACTGAATTTATCAAACGAACAACCTATTACCCAATTTTGGCACTGATACAAATCAATACTGGCAATGCCATTTATCTGATTGATGCACCTAAGCTGGATTTGACCGAATTTTGGCAAGCACTTGCTGAAGTACCAACAATGGTATGGTACGCATGTGGCGAAGATTTGGGGATTTTTTATTTACTGGCCAAATGTCCACCACTGACCAATATTTTTGATGTACAAATTGGGGTAGCGTATTTATCAGGTAAATTACAAGCTGGTTATAGCCAAGCTCTTAATGAAATGCTTGGCATTGAGATTGATAAAGGCGAAAGCCAGTCAAATTGGCTAGCAAGACCATTGTCTTATGAACAAGAAACTTATGCTGCTAATGATGTCCGCTATCTATTAAAATTATATGAAGTTGTACGCACCGAATTGGCAGCTCGTGGCATTTTAAATTGCGTCCTTGAAGACAGTAATCACTATGCTCGAGAACTGCATACCATTCAAAATCAACCTGATGAGACGCTGTATCTAGACTTATTAGCACCGATTTATAATCGCCGTCAATTGGGAGTACTTCAGCAGCTCGCCATTTGGCGTGAAGCATTGGCAAGAGCAACCAATGAACCCAGAAGCTTTATTATCAGTAAACAGGCACTTAGGGAAATTGTTCAAGACATGCCTGATAGTATCAAGCTTTTGGCGCGTACTACCATCAACCGATCTGTACTAAGACGCTATGGTAACGAAATTGTACGCATCATTTGCCAAGTCAAAAATACACCTGATGGCAATCTGCCTGCATTACCACCACCGACTTATCACAGTAAATCCAAACCTTTTAAGAATGACTTAAATGATATCATCAATACCTACAGCCAAAGCCACCACATTCCTCCCAATTTATTATTAAAAAACCGTTGGATGAACGACTTATTGGTCTTGGTTGCTTATGATGGCTCGATTGAAGAGTTACCGCTTGAATTGCTTGGTTTTCGTAAGAGTTTGATCATAAACGATATTTTACCAGCGTTAAGACCTTATAAAGCACATATTTTAGAAGTTTTAAATACACCTGAATATAACCATTGATCATACACATGACCTATCAAGATAAATTTTCACACATCGTCGTCTATTGCGGTTCAAACTTTGGTGATACACCTGCTTATTATCATGCCGCCCAGAGCTTAGGTAAAACCTTGGCAGAGCATGACATCACCTTGGTTTATGGTGGTGGCAATGTTGGCTTGATGGGGACCATTGCAGATAGTGTTATGACACATGGCGGAAAAAGTATTGGTATTATTCCCAGATTTTTGAGGGACAAAGAAGTCGCTCATCATGGCTTAAGCGAGCTTATCATCACAGAAGATATGGCAAGTCGCAAACTAAAGATGATATCCTTAGCAGATGCTTTTATTGCTCTTCCGGGTGGTATTGGTACCTATGAAGAGCTTTTTGAGGTTGTATCACTGGCACAATTGCGTCAGCACGCCAAGCCGATTGGTGTTCTTAATGTTGATGGGTTTTTTAACCCTTTTCTTCAATTGCTTGAACAGACAGCAAAAGCAGGCTTTATGCCCATCTCAAATATTAATTTGATTTGTGTGGCCGACAACATCCCCACACTACTGACAAAAATGGCAACTTACCAGTTTACCGAATCTCAAAAATGGGTCAAGCCCAGCTGGATGGATGAGACATCGGCTTATACTGTACCCAAATTTACCTAAACAGAAACCAGTTTGCCAAATTGTACCAAAATATGACAAAAAACACTTGCAATAAAATAAAACGAATGTACACTATATAAAGATAATTTTTAAACCATCTTGGCTGTTTGCTTAATCGGTGGTAAGTTTTGCTCGCTAAAGGCGTGGACAGCCTTTTGACTGGCGTAATATTAACATTCTTATTTTTATCAAGGTAATACTGATGGACATCAAAAAAATTCGTGAACTTTTAGATCTGATGGAAGAAAAAGATCTGTTAAATTTGGAATATGGTCATGATGACAAATACATCAGCCTTACTCGTAATACCGCCGTGCAGACAGTCGCTACCACCCAAGTTGTTTCGGCAACACCTTCAGCCTCAACTCCTGCTGTCGTCAAGCCAAGTGGTCAGCTTGAAACTTCGCCCATGGTTGGCGTCTTTTATTCAGCACCCAGCCCTAATGACCCTCCTTTTGTCAAAGTGGGTCAAAAAGTTGAGGCTGGCGATACGCTTGGTATCATCGAAGCCATGAAAATCATGAATCCTTTAGAAGCCACCCAAAGCGGTATTATTGAAGAAATCTTGGTTAAGAATGCCGAAGTGGTCGAATTTGGTCAGCCTGTCATTCGCTACAAAGCCTAACAGGAAGACGCTATGATTAAAAAACTTCTCATTGCAAACCGTGGCGAGATTGCTCTACGCATCGTTCGTGCATGCAAGCAATTGGGTATTGCAACAGTAGGCGTTTACTCTACTGCTGATAAAGACTTGATGCACTTACGCTTTGTTGATGAAGCGGTATGTATCGGTAATGCACCCTCCTCTCAAAGTTATTTGGATATTAATGCCCTGCTGGCTGCAGCTGAGATTACCGCAGCTGATGCCATTCATCCTGGATATGGATTTTTGTCAGAAAATGCTGAATTTGCCGAACGGGTCGAAGAGGCAGGCTTAACTTTTGTTGGTCCGCACCCAGAGCACATTCGATTAATGGGCAATAAAGTTTCTGCAATCAATGCCATGAAAGAAGCTGGCGTACCAACTGTACCAGGTTCTATCGGTGCAATCACTTTAGGTAATGCTGAAGAGCAAGCCCGTGAAATTGGCTTTCCATTGATTGTCAAAGCTGCAGCTGGTGGCGGTGGTCGTGGCATGCGAGTTGTTGAGCGTTTTGAAGAACTGTTAAACCAAGTTCAAGCCGCCAAAACCGAAGCTCAAAATGCCTTTGGTGATGATACGGTCTACATGGAGCGTTTTTTAAAAAATCCTCGCCATATTGAGGTACAGGTGCTGGGTGATGGTGATGGTAATGCTTTGCATTTATTTGACCGAGACTGTTCATTACAACGCAGGCATCAAAAAGTACTTGAAGAAGCACCTGCTCCAGATATTCCTGATGAGGTTCGTACACCAATTTTAGACGCATGCGTTCACGCCTGTAAAAAAATCGGTTATCGTGGTGCAGGCACCTTTGAATTTTTATACGAAAATGGTGAATTTTTCTTTATTGAGATGAATACCCGTGTACAAGTTGAGCACCCCGTAACCGAGATGATTACAGGCATCGATATCGTGGTCGAACAATTAAAAATCGCCGCAGGGTATGGCTTATCCTATCATCAAGATGAAATTACGATTCGAGGTCATGCCATCGAATGCCGTATTAATGCTGAAGACCCAAAAACTTTTATGCCATCACCTGGTCAAATTCAGCGTTTATTCACTCCAAGTGGTTCAGGGATTCGCTTTGATTCACATCTTTATCAGGGCTATACCATTCCAAGCTACTATGACTCTTTAATCGGTAAGCTCATATGCCATGCCCAAACTCGCCGACAAGCCATTGCTAAGACATTGCACGCTTTAGATGAGCTGGTTATTGAGGGCATCAAAACTAATATTCCTTTACATCGAGATGTCATCTTGCAAGATGAGGCATTTTGTGAAGAGGCACAAAATATTCATTATCTTGAAGGTCATATGCTAAAAACGCAGTGATTGGGCATTTTTCAATATGTTATAAAGCAGTCAAAATTTGACTGCTTTTCATTATTTTAGCATAATTATTTGATACACCAAAAAGACGATCGCTAAAATCTACTCAAAAGATTGAATTTATCGCTAACAATCCCAATGTAAGCGTTGTTTGATTTCATCACATGGCAATTGGTTGATTATTTGATTATAATTTATCACTGTCAGCCAAGGTATTTGCCACAATAAAAGGAATATTCTTTGAGCATCACTCGCACCATCCAAACCAATCTAAACACGCATGAATTACGCACTTTGCTTGGCGAATATAACAAGCATATCAAATACATTCAGGAACGACTTGAAGTCCAAATCACTCAGCGACAAGATCAGTTTATTATTACAGGTGAGCTTGATTTGGTTGAGCGAACCGAAATTATCATCAACAAACTGGTAGAGCTTGCTGGCGAACAGCATGATATTAGTGGAGAAGAGCTTCATTTAATTGTTCAATCAAGCTTATCTCGTGATCATGATTATGCCAACACTCAAGGTAAGCACCATGATCATGTTGGCAACTCAAAAGATAAAAGCGATACTAATGTCGCTTTGCGTACACGCAAAGGCAAGATTATACCAAGAGGCTACAATCAGCAAGAGTACACAAAAAAAATCTTGATTTCAGATGTATCTTTTGGTGTTGGGCCAGCGGGTACGGGTAAGACCTATTTGGCGGTGGCATGTGCGGTAGATATGCTTGAGCGTGGAGAGATTGAACGGATTTTACTGGTTAGGCCAGCCGTTGAGGCAGGTGAGAAATTGGGGTTTTTACCAGGTGATTTGACCCAAAAAATTGACCCTTATCTGCGTCCTTTGTATGATGCACTGTATGAGATGCTTGGCTTTGAAAAAGTTGGTAAGCTGCTTGAGCGTCAAGTGATTGAAGTTGCACCGCTTGCTTATATGCGTGGACGAACACTGAATAACTCATTTGTCATTCTTGATGAGGCACAAAATACCACGCCAGAACAAATGAAAATGTTCTTAACGCGTTTGGGCTTTGGTTCTAGAGCGGTGATTACAGGCGATATGACGCAAGTTGATTTGCCTCGTGGTCATAAATCTGGCTTGGCTCAAGCTTTACAAATTTTATCCAAAATTGATGAAATTCATATCACTCGCTTTGATAGTAACGATGTGGTACGCCATCATTTGGTTCAAAAAATTGTTCAAGCGTATGATCAATTTGATGAGGCACAACAGGCAGCAGCTGCTGAAAGAAAAGCACTACATCTGACCAAACAGTCAATTACCAATGAAGAAAAAACCGAATTACAAGGGGCTGTCGATGCCCAATGAAATCAAGCTGGGTTTTGATGATGATTTAACAAAAACTGCCCAATCTTTGTATTTTGATATTGATTTAAACAAGATTGTTGAGACAACCTTATCAATCATGACCCAAAAACTACATGATGGGATTGATTTTGTTTATTTTCCTGATGCCATACAGATTTGGAATATGCCCAAATCTGTCAGCATTTATGTGGTTAACCATGCCAAAGGTCGTGCTGTAAACTTAGCGGCCAGAGGTAAAGATTATGCCACCAATGTGCTTTCTTATCCAAGTGAGCTGCCCACTGAGGTGATAGCATTACTCGGAGAGATTGAGCTTGGTGAGCTGGTGTTGTGCCACGAGGTTGTTCTCAATGAAGCAGATGAACAAAACAAAAGTTTTAAGTCACATTTGACACATCTGATTGTGCATGGTTTATTGCATCTACTTGGCTTTGATCATGAAATTAGCGATACTGACGCTGACCAAATGGAGGGTTTTGAGATTGAAATCTTAGCACAGCTTGGTATTGATAATCCTTATCTTGAGCCTTAACCTTAAACCTTAAAAATCACTAAAATGCCATGTTAATACATGGCTTTTTTATAGGCATAAAAAATGACTTCATCAGCACATCTTCGGCACACTGTGTATCTACTACCGTTGCTACCTTCCGGTCCTGGCGGGGTTCATAGTACATAGTTGCGAAGCTACCGATGAAGCCAAGTCAACATTATAATTAATTCTTTATAAGTTTGCAAGGAAAATTTTGATCGTTTTCAAAAAAATATTAAGAGTGATTGGGAATAAACACATCTTGGGTGGTTGCTAAACCTTGAGCCAGAACTGACATTTGCAAAATCCGTGCTTCTGCTAACTCAAATGATGCTGGGCTTAAATTCTCAAGCTTGGCAACCATAGACGCCACAATCGGCATATGGCAAACTACCACAACACATTTATCATCTAAGTCTTCACCGAATTTTGCACGCACGATATCCTCAAGGTCATCGATAGCAATCATAGGATTTTCATCGGGCGTAATACTGCTTAAGCTCATAAAACTTGGATTTTGACCTAAGGCAAGCGCCTGTGATAATAAAATCTTAGCAGTCTGATCGGCACGATTATAAGGGCTTGTGATAATGAGATCAAGCTGATAATGTTCGGTAAGATACTGTGCTGTCTGCTGTACTTGCAGACGCCCAAATTCGGTAAGATCTCGCCCCGCATCATCTTCACAATATGGTGCCGCTTTTCCATGTCGTACAAAAATAACTTTCATAATTAATCCTTGATGCCGTTGATATACCAACACTAAGGCATATCACTGGATTGAATTTCATCTTTGGGCTTAGCATTAGCACTGGTCTTTAGCACTTCACTAAACTCATGGCTTAAGCGTACATTGCTTTCATCATGTGGCAAAACAAATTCCACATCACTTCTAAAGCCTGTTTCCATCAAATTAAGTGCAACACCAAGCGCAGATTTATTCTCATATAATACCGCATGCAGTGCATGAGTGATGGGCATATAAATACCCAACGCTTTGGCACGAGAATGCACTTGAAGAATTGTATTGACGCCTTCAGCGGTCTGACCTAATTTTTTGATGGCGTGATTAAGACTTATGCCCTGACCAAGCATATAGCCGATGCGATAGTTACGGCTTAGCACCGAACTGCAGGTAGCATATAAATCCCCCACGCCAGACAGACCTAAAAAAGTCAAAGGATCAGCACCCACCGCCACGCCAAAACGACTCATTTCGGCTAATGCACGAGTCAATAACATGGCTTTGGTATTTTCACCCACATCATACGCTGCCGCCATACCCATGGCGATGGCATAGATATTTTTTAGTGCACCGCCAAGCTCCACGCCTTTAATATCACTACTGGCAAAAACACGAAAAAACGCACTATGTAAAGCGGTTTGAATAGCTTTTCTAAGCGGTTCTGATTCTGAGGCAATGACTGTTGCGGTAGGCATATTATCCATAATTTCTACCGCTAAGTTTGGTCCACTCATGACACCAAAGTTCACCTCAGGCAACACCTCTTGGATGATATCACTCATCATCGCAAAAGTCTCTTTTTCCATGCCCTTAGTCAGTGAAACCACAGCTTGGTGTGTAATAAAGGGCTTAATATTGGTCAGCATCTCTCGAAATGCCGAGCTGGGTACTGCAACAAAAATCACATCCACGCCTGCCACTGCTGTTTTCAGATCGTGACTAAATTTCAAACGCTCATCAAGCTTATGATTTGGCAAATATTTTTTATTGATTCGAGTTTTATGCAGAGACTTGACAGTGCGTTTATCTCGTACCCACAATGTCGCATCACAACCATTTTTGGCTGCCAAATTTGCCATGGCAGTGCCAAAACTGCCACCGCCCAAAAAGGCAAAACTCATCTGATGACTATCCGATGCGATCTGTTCTGTTGCCTGCATCGATTCAACCAGCTGAGCTGATTTTTTCTTTTTTAGTCCAGTCAGCTCAGCGATGCTAGAAATCAATGGTTTATTTGGCAGGCCTGATTCTTTGATAGCGCTTACCGCATCATCAATCCCAGTGCTGGCAGCATCGACAATTTTTTGTACTTTTTGGTTTTTGACATTCGGTTTGCGCAGCTTCATACGGCATGCATCCTTTCAATGGTCATAAATAATCAGTTATTGGCGATATTCAACATAGTCAGATAAATCCACATTCTCACGATCTGGCATCTGAACACTACTTGAACCTGTATAAATCAAGCCACAAATGGTATTTTGTTTTGTCACACCAAAATAATCTTTGACTTCAGGCGTGTTACACAAAGGGCCTGTACGCCACACACTGCGATAGCCCAAAGACTCAAGCACAAGCAACATATTTTGGGCGGCCGCCCCTGCACTGAGCAATTGTTCAAATGGCGGTACTTTTTTATGATACTGATATTCGGTTGCAATCACAATAATCATGGGTGCTCTAAGTGGCATATTCAGCATTTTTTTGATGGCAACTTCATCTAATGTCTCACCACATGATGCTGCTTCATACTCAGCTGCCGATAACAACACTTGACCAAATTCAATCAATGCCTCTCCTGTCAATACCCAAAATCGCCATGGCTTTAACTGTTTATGATCTGGTGCGACCATCGCAGCCTGCAATACCACTTTTAGCTCAGCATCGTTTGGCATGGGCAAGGATAGGTTGCCGATACTACGGCGTTGGTGAATTATGTTTAAAATCTCATTTGTCATTATTTTATCCTTAATTTTTATTAAAAATCAATATCACCGAATTCATCTTAATCCAAGCGATGTTCTTCTGCCAAGTATTCTTCTGACTGCATTTCAAGCAGGCGTGAGCGAGTCCGCTCAATCTCAAATGCCAGCTTTTCACCCTGGTAAAGTGTCAAAATAGACTGCTCGGCTCGTATCAGTAATTTGACTCTGCGGTCATAAAATTCATCCACCAAATAAATAAAGCGGCGTGTTGGATCCATCAGCGTATCATTTAGTGCAGGTACATTATCCACCATAACGGTATCAAAATCATTGGCAATTTCAATGAAATCTGCTGCCGAACGAGGCTGCATGCAAAGCGCCCGAAAATCAGCCAGTAGCATGGTTTCTGTACGCTTAATGACATCAATATTGCGGCCGCCAATCACAATCGGTGATGTGCTGATGGTCTGACCACCTGCCAAGGTGTCAAATCGCTCTGACAGCCAATCTTTGGTGTCATCGGTCAAAGGCGAGCTGTATAGTTTGGCCTGCTTTAAAAGCCTGAGACGATAATCAATACCAGCATCAATATTCATGACTGTCGTATGTTTTTCAACTTGAGCGATGGCAGGCAAAAATCGATCACGATGAATCCCATTTTTGTATAGCCCTGATGGTTCAATGTTAGAAGTTGCCACTAATGTAATGCCACGATCAAACAACATGCTAAATAAATCGCCCAAAATCATTGCATCTGATACATTTGACACAAAAAATTCATCAAAGCAGATGACAACAGCTTCTTGATGAATGATATCGGCAACTTTTTTAAGGGGGTCAGCCTGCCCTTGAAGTGCCACCAATTCTCGCTGAACACGCTGCATAAAGTGGTGAAAATGCATTCGCATCTTACGCTTGATTGGCAGGCTTTCATAAAACATGTCCATCATCCAAGTCTTACCACGCCCCACCCCGCCCCACATATACAGACCTTTTGGCATGACTGGTTTGGATTTAAACAGGCTTGAAAACCACCCACCGCCTGAGCTGTCTTGTGATTTGATAATTTCATGATACAAATTATCCATATAAGTCACAGCCGCCAGCTGAACGGCATCTTCACTAAAATCGCCAGTAGCCAAAGCAGCCTGATAACGCTCTAGTGGCGTTTGATTTGACATAATAAATCCTTGTTATATTTTTAATTTAAATTTATTTAAATTTTGGTGTGTTTTTGTAAACTCTGCCCAAGCTCAACCAATTTGCCATGGAAAAAATGTCCTGTTGAAAGCACGGTAGTGGCAATGTCTCTTTGTTTGGCAAACTGCGCCAAATGCTTAGGGCCGACCAGTTCATCTTGATCGCCATAAATCATAAATGTATGATCAGCCTGCCAACGCAAAGACGCCATGCCAACACGCATCACTGAAGGTGCAATGAGCGCTAAATTATGCAAATTCACATCGGCAAATTCTTCATTATCCGTCATCAGACTTGCCAAGCGTGCAGCAGTATATCCACCAAAACTAAAGCCCCCCAGCCAAAGTTTGCGTGCTTTTGTATGCTTTAAAGCATAACGCAGTACTGTCAATGCATCTTCAAGCTCACCATCGCCCGTGCCTGTTTGACCAGTTGAACGCCCAACACCACGAAAGTTAAACCGTAGCACATCCATGCCGGCATCACGACAAAATCGGTACATAGTACTAACCACTTTATTATTCATCGTGCCGCCTTGGACGGGATTGGGATGGCAAAGAATCGCCAAGCCATCTTTGGTCTGCCGCTCCCCCGACTGCCAAATAGCATCCACCTCTAGCACACCTGCAGGTGCATCGATCAGTAAAATCTCTTGTTTCATCGTTAAAATCAGTTTGGTAAATGAATCGCATTATAACATAATTTACGGTTGTGCAAAACTTAGTATGATATACAAAAAGCCCACAGTGACACAAAATACCTGACTTGAAATGCAGCGATTTCTTGTTATACTGATTAAATGAATTAATCTACAATTGGGGATTTATGATGAAAAAATTACTAGCAGTTGCCGTCTTGGGCGGATTATTATCGGCTTGCACCAGCACATCTACGACCGCACCTGTCATTACACGCACTGATGGCATTCACGAAACAACAGGTTTGGGTGCAACCAAAACCAAGGCACAAGAGTCTGCCTTGGCAGCTGCCAAAAAGCAATGCGGTATCCGATCGCCTATCGTGGTATCTGATAAGATGACTTATAATGGTATCTTTAATGAACGCACAGGTCGTATGATTGAGCAAGGCGTGAGTGTTGCGGGTGCTATTTTTGGTCAATCAGCACCAAAACTAAGCCGTGATGATGATTTTGAATATACCGTAAAATTTCGTTGCCAATAATTAATCAATAAAAAATAAGCGATAGATATTTGCTTGTTTTTTATCTAGCCAGAACTTATTTGACTTAATATTCAGTCAACCAATCTGCTAATCAAAAAATTTTGTATAAAAAACAGCCATCATATGACGGCTGTTTCATAAGTACTTAGGCGTCTGAGCGATTAGCGAGTGCGTGGATAAACTTCGTCATCACCAAAGAAGTAAGCGATTTCTCGTTCGGCAGATGCCACAGAGTCAGAACCGTGTGCTGCATTTTCATCAATGCTGACAGCAAAATCTGCACGAATAGTACCTTGTGCAGCTTCTTGTGGATTGGTTGCACCCAAGATTTCACGGTGGGCTAAAACAGCGTTTTCACCTTCAAGCACTGACACAACGACAGGGCCTGATGTCATAAAAGACACCAAATCACCAAAGAAGCCACGCTCTTTATGCTCAGCATAAAAACCTTCCGCATCAGCTTGGGATAGATGCTTATATTTCATGGCAACTGGCTTAAGCCCTGCTTTTTCAAAACGAGCGATGATATCACCGATATGGTTTTTGCCAACGGCGTCTGGCTTGATGATAGATAAAGTGCGTTCGATAGCCATAGTTTTTCCTTATGCTAGGTTAAGTGACAGTAAAATCGTGATTGATTATAACAATTTTTCTAGCAACTTGCATCTTTTTAAATCAGTTTTTAGTGAAATTTTTACCGCTGGTTTATAGACTTATCAAATCATTCTAAATAAGTTGTCTGACGGTTTTAGCTTGTAAATTCGTCTTTTTTGATACCTTAATTTGATAAATTTTGGTATAATGACAAAATTTCACACAACATACGAGAATTTATTATGGGTTTTAATTGTGGTATTGTCGGCTTACCAAATGTTGGTAAATCCACCTTATTTAATGCACTCACCAAAGCAGGTATTGCTGCTGAGAATTTTCCGTTTTGTACCAAAGACCCAAATACTGGCATTGTCCCTGTCCCAGACCCACGCTTAAAAGCACTGGCGGCTATTGTCAACCCTGAACGCACCATTCCAACCAGTATGGAGTTTGTCGATATTGCAGGTCTTGTGGCAGGTGCTTCTAAAGGTGAGGGTATGGGCAACCAATTTTTAGCCAATATCCGTGAAACTGACGCCATCGCCCATGTGGTACGCTGTTTTGATGATGACAATGTTATCCATGTTGATGGGCGGGTCAATCCATTATCTGATATTGAAACCATCAATACAGAGCTTGCTTTGGCGGATTTGGAGGCGGTCACTCGTGCCATCACAAACTTAAATAAAAAAGCCAAAGGCGGTGATAAAGACGCTCAAGCTGCCCTTGCGGTCTTCCAAAAAATTGAACCTTTACTTGCTGATGGCAAGCCTGCACGGTTGGCGGGCTTAGATGCCGATGAAAAAAAGCTGATTAAAAGCTATGGTCTTATCACCTTAAAACCCGTCATGTATATTGCCAATGTGGCAGAAGATGGATTTGACAATAATCCACATTTAGATGCGGTGCGTGAATTTGCTAACAATGAAGACGCCATCGTGGTTGCCTTATGTAATCAAATTGAAGCTGAAATCGCCCAGCTTGATGAAGAAGAAAAAGCAGAGTTTTTGGAGGGCATGGGCATGAGTGAAGCAGGTCTTGACCGTGTCATTCGTGCAGGCTATGAACTGTTAAACCTACAAACCTACTTTACTGCAGGCGTCAAAGAGGTGCGTGCTTGGACAGTGCCTGTCGGAGCGACCGCTCCAGAAGCTGCTGGGGTGATTCATACCGACTTTGAGCGTGGCTTTATTCGTGCTGAAGTTATCGGCTATGATGATTTTATTGAATACGGCGGTGAAAAAGGTGCCTCTGCCGCTGGTAAGTCTCGCTTAGAAGGCAAAACCTATATTGTTCAAGATGGCGATGTGATGCATTTTAGATTTAATGTATAATCAATCAATATGTCAAATTTTGTCAGCCAAGTTATGCTTGGCTGATTTTATTGATGTGTGGTATTAAATCCATCATTATCTCATAAAAAATTTTGGCTTGATTTGAAATTGTTGGTTGGTTTTGCTATATTATCACGGTCAATATTTTTAATGATACTCATTTCGTTTTAAAGGATAACTATGAACCAAAAATTACTTTTAGCGTCTGTGGTGGCAGCTTTGACTTTAACCGCTTGTAGCAAGCCTGCCGATGAGTCTAGTCAAGCAAATCCCCCAGCCAAGCAAGTTGCCAATCCTGCTACCTCAGATGACGCAGCAGAGCATACAACTATGCAAGAAGAGCATGATCACGCACATGAGCATCATGATGACCATGCAGGTCATATGCATGTCCACGCTGATGGCGATGCGTATCAATGTGGCGATCAGACAGTTCATATTGTCGTTCATAATCATGAAGGTGAAATTGAAGCTCACCTAAATCATGATGGCATTGAGTATGATTTTAATCAAGATCCCAGCAATAAAAATCAATACACCAGCAATCATGGATTTGCTGATAACCAAAAAACCATACTCACCATTGATGGCAACAAGGCTGTCGTAACTGGTGACACCAATCAAGTTCTGCTTGACTGCATCAAAGCCAGCTGATCGGTCATTTTAATACTTAATATAAATCATTTTAAATCACTCATTGCTTTAAATGAGTGATTTTTATTGATGATCTTAAAATCATTACCATCATAATGTATATTAAACGCATTGATGTTAAAAATTTTAGCAAGCTTTCTTGAATTACTTGCAACTGGCAAGGTTTTTATCCATAATATACAGTTATTCACTCAATCTTTAAGTTTATCACTGGACGGACTATGAGCATCGAAAAAACAACCAACCGTGAACAAAAAAAGCGTCAAACTCGCCAAGCATTTTTTAATGCCGTGCTTGATTTATGTATGAGCGGTCAAGGTTATAGCTCAATTAGCTTGCGTCAGGTAACACGAGAGGTCGGTGTCGTGCCAACCGCCTTTTATCGCCACTTTGATGACATGGAAAGTCTTGGTAAAGCATTGGTTGAAGATGAGCTTGGTGGCGCACTTGCCACACTCAGAGAGCATATGCAACTTGGGCGTAAACGCAGTTTTGACCGCCAAATTGCCAAAAGTGTTCAGCTCTTTTTTAAGGCGGTCGATGCCCAGCCTCGCTATTGGCAATTTATCGCCAGTGAACGGTTTGGTGGGTCAGAAGCGGTTCGCCGTGCCATCAATGAACAAATCAATACCTTTGCCAAAATTATGAGCGCTGATTTGGCATTACAGCCTGCTTTTGAGCATATCAATAGCTATGACCGTTATTTATTGGCAGAAACGGGTGTAAATTTGTCTTTTTCATGGATTATTGAGTGGCTGGATTTGACGCATATGCCAATTTTTTTGGACGAAGAAGAACGATTATCGCCTTGTGAGCTGGACACCAAAAAACAGCAAATGCTACACCGCTGTACACGCCAAATGCAAATGGTACTGTATGGTGCTTATAACTGGAAATCTAGCGAAGAAACTTTATTGGATGAACCTGCCAATATATAGCACCCCGCTTAGATGGGTATTTTACCCTTGTTAATCTTGATATTAAGTACGACTATGACAAAAGTTCGCAATACACCAAAATCGATTCTCAATAACAGCCAGACCAAGTCTCAAATCAACCCAAAAGAAGATACATTAGGCGCTATCTTGCCCAAACAAGCTGCCACTTTGACCACCACAAGTGTGCAAAAAACACCCAAATCTCAGGTTGTCGCCGTTAAGCCAAATGACATTGTGCCATCTAAGTCAATCTATCAAGATGCCAATCAAGTGCTTCGTGTCGTTTCTATTAATGTCAATGGCTTGCGTGCGGCTGAAAAAAAAGGATTCTTTGAGTGGCTGGCTGTCAGTGATGCCGATGTGGTCTGCATCCAAGAATCACGCATCACTCACGAACAATGGACGGATAAATTTCGCCCCAAGGGCTGGCATACGCATCTATTTGCTGCCCAAAAAGCAGGCTATGCGGGAGTTGCTATTTATAGCCGCCTACCTTTTGTGTCGGTGGTAGATGGCTTGGGCTTTGATCTTGCCGACAGCCAGGGGCGATTTATCTGTGCACAGTTTGATTTGTCCGCCCAAGGCATCGACCATCCAGTGTACATTGCCTCTTTATACCTACCTTCTGGCTCATCAGGCGAAGATGCCCAAGCCAGAAAAGATCTTTTTTTAGAAAAATACCGCCACATTCTCAAACAGTGGCGAGATGAGAATAAATCACTCATCGTCTGCGGTGATTATAATATTGTGCATAAACGCATTGACATCAAAAACTGGTCGGGTAATCAAAAAGCATCAGGCTGCCTGCCACATGAGCGAGCTTGGCTTGATCACATCTATGACGAACTTGGCTATGTTGATACATTCAGAGTGGTTCGCAAGGATGCCGATATTTATTCTTGGTGGTCAAATCGTGGTCAAGCCCGTGCCAAAAATGTGGGGTGGCGTATCGATTATCACGCCTGCTCACCTGATTGGAAAAAACGCACTTTGAACGCTTGGGTCTATAAAGATTCTTGGTTTAGCGACCATGCACCTGTCATTATTGATTATCAATTATAAAGTTATTTAGGGTGCTATGACTGCTATTTTACGCTCTAAATGACATCGTATTCATGCTCACATCGCCAAATCCTAAGATAGCAAAATACGATAAAAAATATCCATACCCTACCCCAATCAAAAAGCAGATTATCTTTATTTTAGATTTTAAGTCATTAATTTTTGGCATTTAATTTTTAAAATTGAACAATTATTATTTTCATTTAAAATTGTAGCCATTATGTAAAATTTTAGGTAAAATAGCATACTTTTTGTTTTTATCTGTAAATAAACATTCATAATTCATAACATAGATAACTCAAGCCCAAATCTTGATTGGTTTACCTTTTTCTTAGACAGACGCTCAAGCCATTTTGGCATACAGCTGCTGTTGGCTTAAAATTATGCAAACAAGGAGTGAGCATGCTTACCTTTTTGGCGATAGTGCCGATTATTATTGTCTTTTTATTATTGGTGGTGATACGACTGCCCGCCAAATATGCCATGAGCTTGGCGTACCTTGCAACGGCCGCTTTGTCATATTTTGTTTGGCAAACCAGCGGTAACCAAGTTGCTGCTGCAACCATCCATGGCGTACTGACTGCGGTGAATGTTTTATTCATCGTTTTTTCTGCCATTTTGATTTTAAATACCTTAAAATACAGCGGTGCGATTAATGCCATTCGTCAAGGCTTTATGGATATCTCTGCAGACCGCCGAATTCAAATGATTATCGTAGCATGGCTATTTGGCTGTTTAATCGAAGGCTCAACAGGCTGGGGTACGCCTTCGGCAGTGGCAGCACCACTCCTGCTTGCGTTGGGGTTTCCTGCAATGGCATGTGTGATGGCGGTTTTAATCATTCAGTCCACACCTGTATCTTATGGTGCCGTTGGTACGCCACTTTTGATTGGTGTTAATTCAGGTCTTGAAAATAAAGACGACCTTGCTCAAGCACTGGCAAATATTGGTATGGATTTACCTGCCTATATTTTCAATATCTCAGGTAATGTGGGCATGATTCATGGTATGGTCGGATTTTTAATTCCGTTAATATTGTGCGGATTTTTGACACTATTTTTTGGTCAAAAACGCTCATTTACCGAAGGTCTAAAAGCGGCACCCTTTGCAATTTTTGCAGGCTTGGCGTTTACCATTCCTTATGCCTTGACCGCTAAGTTTATCGGCCCTGAGCTACCATCGATTGTGGGAGCGGTCGTTGGTTTATCCTTGGTTATTCCTGCTGCCAAGCGTGGGTTTTTAACCCCAAAACAAACCTTTGACTTTGGTCCACGAGAAGGTTGGGAGAAAGAATGGGTCAGCGAATTTACCATCACCGATTCAACCAGTGATGTCGCTCCAAAATTTTCGGTCATGCGTGCATTTTCACCCTATCTACTCATCATTACCATTTTAATCATCACACGGACGATTGCACCATTAAAGGCATGGCTCACCAGTGATGCGGTTTCTATCGTTTTTGCCAACATTTTAGGCACAAATATCACCAATAAAACCCAGTTACTTTATTCTCCTGGTGGCGTGCTTTTATTGGTGTCAATTTTGTGTATTTTTATTTTTGGCATGAAAGGCAATATGGTCAAAAAAAGCTGGTCAGAGTCAGGCAAAACCATGCTTGCTGCCGCACCTGCGTTACTATTTTCGGTGCCGATGGTGCAGGTATTTATCAATTCAGGTACATCGCCAGATGCTGCTGTACAGATTCTTGCCATGCCAAAAGTATTGGCCACCTCAGCAGCACAAGCATTTGAGGGCATGTGGCCTTTGGTTTCACCTTGGATTGGCAGTCTTGGCGCATTTATTGCTGGATCTAACACAGTTTCTAATATGATGTTTTCACATTTTCAATGGGGGACAGCAACCCAAATCGGCTTGGGTGTTATGGATGCCGCTAAAGTTGTTTCCTTACAAGCGGTGGGCGGTGCAGCGGGCAATATGATATCGGTTCATAATGTTGTTGCGGCATGTGCTGTTGTTGGTTTGGTCAATCGTGAAGGTTATGTCATTCGTAAAACCTTAATTGCCATGTCCTATTATGTGATTCAAGCAGGTTTAATTGGTATGGCGATTATATTTAACCCAACTTATTGGGTAGGTGCTGTCATCTGGCCAATATTATTCTTATTTATCATGAGCAAGGTGGGTAATAAAGCCTAGCATGCCCCCAAAGACAATATTTTAACACTCATTAAACTAACCCAATCTTAAGGTTGGGTTAGTTATGCCATTTAAGATAAAAATAAGCATTTGGTTTTAGTTTTTACTTGCCGATTTAAGATAAAACCAAGTAAAATACCCATTGATGGCTAAAATTATCCAAAAACATGATATCAACGATTAAATACTCAAAAAATTAAGCGAGAAATTACCATGGCTGATTTAAGTAAAATTACCGAAATTGAAGATCTGCGTCGTATCGCTGAGCGTAAAGTACCACGAATGTTCTATGATTATGTGGATTCAGGTTCGTGGACACAAACCACTTACCGTAATAATGAAACGGACTTTGATCGCATTAAGTTGCGTCAGCGTGTCCTTGTTGATATGGATAATCGATCGCTTGCCACACAAATGATTGGTCAAGATGTCAGTATGCCTGTGGCAATTGCACCGACTGGATTTACTGGCATGATGTGGGCAGATGGAGAGATTCACGCAGCGCGTGCCGCTGAGAAATTTGGTATTCCATTTTCACTATCAACCATGTCAATTTGTTCGATCGAAGATGTTGCCGAAAATACCACTAAACCATTTTGGTTTCAGCTGTATGTCATGCGTGATAAAGAATTTATGGAAAATTTAATCAAGCGTGCTAAGGCTGCAAATTGTTCAGCATTGATTTTAACGGCGGATTTACAAGTCTTAGGTCAGCGTCATAAAGACATTAAAAATGGACTATCAGCACCCCCAAAACCGACACTAAAAAATATCCTAAACTTAATGACCAAGCCTGAATGGTGCTACAATATGCTTGGTACAAAACGCCATACTTTCAGAAATATCGCAGGTCATGCCAAAAATGTGTCTGATCTATCCAGTTTATCGGCTTGGACAGCAGAGCAATTTGACCCAGGCCTTAGCTGGGATGATGTGGCACGCATTAAGGATATGTGGGGCGGCCCTTTGATTTTAAAGGGCATTATGGAACCTGAAGATGCCATTATGGCGGCTCGCTTTGGTGCTGATGCGATGGTAATTTCAAACCATGGCGGTCGTCAGCTTGATGGCGCGCCAAGCTCTATTGCTTCTTTGACCGACTGTGTACAGGCATCTCAAGCCGAAAATTCTAACTGTGAAGTTTGGCTAGACAGCGGTATTCGCTCGGGTCAAGATGTACTAAAAGCCATCGCCTTGGGGGCAAAAGGTACGATGATTGGGCGTTCATTTTTGTACGGCTTGGGTGCTTATGGTGAAGATGGTGTGCGTCGCACGCTAGAGATTATCTATAAAGAATGTGATGTCACGATGGCATTTTGTGGTCATACCAATATCAGCACGGTAAATTCTGATATTTTGGTTAAGGGTACTTATGAGCATCTCAAAGCCAATCAGCCACACATTACGCCAATTCGCTGGTAATTTCAATAAAAAGTAAATTTACCAAACTAATAAAACTTACCAAGATATTCCCATCAAAAAAGGCTTTGGCTCATAGATTATTAGCCAAAGCCTTTTTATTCTATCATACCACTATGATTAAATTTTAATCATTCATCGACAAGTATTTTAAAATTTAGATCGCCAATCATCGACCCATAACTTGTATTAATGGCGGTGATTGTCATTTTGCCATCTCAATTAAAATGCGGTCAAAGCCCAAAGCCTCTTGCACATTTTGGGCATAAGCTATCTGTGTATCATCAATACAGCTTAGTAATGATTCAAGTTTTGAAGAGTCAAGCTGAACTTGAGCCAACAACGCTGCCACATCTATATCTTGATGTAAGCTTGGTATCCCCAAGAACACACGCCATAAATCCATCAACATCACTCTTGATAGCGTGATAAATTCAGCCAAAGTTAAGGTTTTTTGCCAGTAACTACTGGCGGCACTGGCGGTACGCTTGGATAATTGTAGAGCGGCGTAGGTTTTTAGCCAAAGTGTACGCTGATCAAACCATTTGGCAGAAGATAAGCTCTTAGCCTGCAAGACCGCCCCATCGCTGATATCTAATAAAAGCTTTGATAGCTTAGGTGACATAAATTCATTCAGATAATCAATCGCCTCTACTTTATCTATATAATATAAAGGCATTGTCTGTACACGGCTTTTGATGGTGGGTAAAAGCCTAGAAGGATGGTCGGTAATGAGTATCAAAAATACCCCATCTCGAGGCTCTTCAAGCGTCTTTAAAAATGCATTGGCAGCACCCAATGTCAGTGTATCTGCCCCATCAAGCACAATGACTTTTACCCCATGCCCTTTGGTTTGACTGTATTCTTGGAGCGAACGAATATCATCAATTTTGATGCTATCACCCTGCGGCAGCACCAATAAATCAGGATGTGTTCCAGCACGCAACCATTGACAGCTCTGGCAGTGACCACACGCACCATGTTGATTTTTTTGCAAACACAATAAATACGCCACAAATCGCCAAACAAACTCACGCTTACCGATGCCTTTTTGACCTGCAGCAAGTAAGCCATGTGGCATACGCCGCTCAATAAATTGACCTGTCAGCTGCTGCCAAGCCTGTTTTTGCCAAGGAAGCAATGGAGCAAAGTAGGGTAACTGTTCTTGCTCGCTCATGGCGTATCGTCCATGTGAATTTCGTGGTAGTGTTTTAGCATGATACCGTCAAATTCAAATGCCATTATCCACGGAAATTTATGCTTATTGGCATTAAAATCCTGATAACCAAAATCCGCCTGATAATACTTAATGATGGTAGATAATGCCGTACCGTGCGTGCCGATGACAATCGTCTGATTGGGATAATTTATCAAAATTTCATGCAACATAGCAATGTTTCGTTGCTGGACACGGTGCAAACTTTCACCATTTTTTAGATGAAATCCAAAATCTTGCCACTGCTTTTGGCTAAATTCATCAAAATTATCCACCCAAGTGCCAATCCGCCTTTCACACAGCTTTTCTTTTAGATGGATGTTTTTTTTGCGACTGTTGGCAAGCGGATAAATCGTATCCACCGCCCGTTTGTAAGGGCTTGAAAAAAACACATCAATATCAATGCCCCCAAATACATCAAGCAACCGTTCGCTTTGGGCAATGCCTTTTGGGGTCAATTCTCGGCTAAACTCATCACGATTGGCATAATTGGGTTCGGCATGGCGAATAAAATAAACTGTGGTCATCGCTACCCCTAAAATTTCAAAAACTCATCAATCGGCATGGCATTTAGTCTGTCCAAATCCTCTTGTGTGTCCACCCCAGCTGGCAGTGCAATTTGTGCGATATCAATGGCGATACGCTCACCATTTTCAAGTACCCGAAGCTGCTCTAAACTTTCTAATTTTTCAAGCACCCCTTGAGTCCAGTTTGTGAACTGCTTAAGCATACGCACACGATACGCATATAAGCCCAAGTGACGAAATGCATGATTGGGCATATCCAACAAGCCATCACGGTCATAAGGAATTGGTGCACGACTAAAATATAAGGCATGCTTTGCCTGATTCATCACCACTTTGACCACTGAGGGGCGAAAAAACTCCTCTTGGTTGTAGATTGGCTCACATAAAGTTGCCATCGCACAATCTGGATTATCAATCAACAGCTGCGTCACTTGCTCAAGTAGTACCGTTGGTACCAAAGGTTCATCGCCTTGCATATTCACAATAATATCATCATTATCAAAACCCAAATCCGTGGCAACTTGAGCCAACCTATCCGTTCCAGATGGGTGGACGCTGTCAGTCATGACCACATGTATGCCTGCATCGGCACAAGTCTGATAAATGCTCTCATCATCCGTTGCCACACAGACGGTGTCTACAAAACTTGCTTTTAAGGCTTTTTTTGCTGTCCATAAAATCATCGGTTGACCGTGCAAAAGCAATAAAGGCTTGCCTGGTAAACGGGTGGATTGATAACGAGCTGGAATAATCAGATGAATTTTTTGCATAGCTATCCTTAAAAATTAAATTGGTATATTTTTATGCTTATCGTACCATATTATAAAGATAAAGGCATTTTCAGATAGAAGTTAGATAGAATTTTCAAGATAAACACCCAACAATCCCAATCGTTTAATTTAATTGATACTTAACAATTAAATGATTAATCTGCTCCATAATACCATCAGATAATACCATCTCCACAGGCAGCACCCAAATATGATTAAAAATATCATGGGCAGTTTGTGTGGCCAAATGACGCAATTTTACCGCATCTTTACTGGTGACAATGATGGGATGATTGATCAAATCTACCAAATCCTCAAGTCTAAAATCATGATGGTCTCCAAACGGATGCGGAATAACCAAAAACCCCTGATCTGATAAAGTATCAAAAAACCGCTTAGGATACCCAATACCGCTGACCGCATGAACATATGTACCTGCAGATGGTACAGGGCTTTTATGATTGCCCATCAGTGGCTCAATCCGCCCTGCTGTTAGGCTCATTGCCATCGCTTCATTAGGATATTTGGTCATATCTTTATCATGATAAATGACCAAAGCGTCTTGTAATCGGTCAATGGGTTCTCTTAAAAAACCCTGTGGCAGAAGCTTACCATTACCAAAACCTCTGGCAACATCAACCACAATCCACTCTTCATCACGATGCAGTGCATAATGCTGCAGCCCGTCATCACTGATGATAAATGTCGTCTCAGGAAAATTTTGTAGTAATAAATCAATGGCTTGACCACGATTTGGCGCAACTGCCATGGGTAGAAATAATCCATCAGAATGCAGGCTTTGGGCAATTAAGCAAGGTTCATCACCCACTTCATTGGGTGTACTTGTTGGCGTGACCAATTTAGGCATTTGTGTGCTGTCACCGCCATAACCTCGGCTGATGACAGCGACATTGATACCTTGTTTGAGTAAAATTTTAGTCAAAGTAATGATGAATGGCGTTTTACCACTGCCACCAACAGTGATATTACCAATAACAAGAACAGGTACAGCCGCCCGATAAATTGGGCATTTACCCGAGTGATACAAAGATTTTCTGGCATGCGTAACCACACGATATAGCCCCGATAGAGGTGTTAATACCTTTAGCCAAGCTGCATTTTTTTGCCACGCCTGCGTCAGCACCAACTCAAGCTTCTTCATGACCATTGCCCTGCTAATCTTAATGTCTGATGATCAATAATCTGATATTTGGCATAGTCTATTTACCAGCTCGCCAAACTCATCATGGTCATAAAAGAAAATCTCCACACTGCCCTTACCATCTTTGCCTTGCTTTAATTTAACCTTAGCACCCAATGCATCTGATATCTGCTGAGAAAGTGCCAAAACTTCATGATTGGGCTGAACGATAAGCTTAGGATTGGGATCTAAAATTGATTTGACCAGCCTTTCGGCATCTCGCACTGTCATGCCGCCATCAACAATTTTTTTAGCGATGATGGGCTGTTGCTCTTGGGAGAGTGATAAAAGAGCGCGTGCGTGTCCCATATCCATCACACCATCTATCATATATTGCTTGACTTGATCGTGCAGGTGATTTAATCGCATTAAATTTGAAACAGTGGTGCGTGCTTTACCAACCACTGATGCAATCATTGCATGACTCATACCAAACTCAGTATGAAATCGTTGCAGCGCCGCTGCTTGCTCTAAGACATTTAAGTCTTCACGCTGAATGTTCTCAATCAACGCCAAAGCAATGGCAACCTCATCAGATAAAACCCGCTCAATGGCAGGAATGGTCTCAAGCCCCGCCAATTTTGCCGCTCGCCATCGACGCTCACCAGCGATAATCTCGTGCGTTACCGTATCGCTGGACTTGCTCTCATCTGACAAAAGCGGGCGAATAACAATCGGCTGCATCACGCCATGTTGTTTGATGGACAGTGACAGCTCATTGAGCGCCGCTTCGTTCATATCACGCCGTGGCTGATATTTGCCCGATTGCAGGCGATTGGTGGCGATTTGAACAAGCGCCACTTGCTCACCCACGCCAACTTTTAAAGCTGGGTTATTGTTACCTGCTTTTTTATCTGCTGTAGATTTTTTAGTGACTTTGGTGGTCTTTTTTGAGGCTGTAGGCTTAGTTTCGGTCTGCTCACTGGCGGCACTTGCCACCAAAGACTGGGCGCCTGCGATGATTTTTTTCTCTGCTGAAATGTTGCCAAGCAGCGCATCTAGCCCACGATTTATACCCAATCCACGCTTTTTAATCATGAAAATTTCCAGTCTGCAATTAATAATTCAGTTAAAATTTATGATTGACGCATGCGTCACATCAGAGTATCACGGCTCAGCCAAACCAAACTGCCAAAACAAAGCGATCTGTTTTTGTTGATATTTGGGCAAGTTATCCAAACCGCTCACCGCCTTATCATCAGCACTTTGATGAGTGGTATCAGACTCAGCGGTGCTTGATACCGCTTGCGGCTTATCGTCAGGTTGATTATCATCTGCCATCACCATTTTGGCATCATCAATCACATCAACAACTTGGCGACTCACCTTTGTACCGCTTAAGAGTGTATCCAAACCGTATTTGACCCCAAGTCTGCGTTTTTTTGCCATGGCTATCTATCCGTTTGATTTGGCTTTAGTCTGTGCAATCACTTCATTCATAAGTTTATGATAAGCGATTGCACCTTTGGATGATTTTTCATAAGTAAAAATTGATTGCCCAAAACTGGGCGCTTCTGCCAACCGAACATTTCTTGGGATACTGGTTTGATATACCAAATCACCAAAATGGCGTTCAAGCTCACCAGAAACATCTTGCGCCAATGTGTTACGATAATCAAATAAAGTACGCACCACGCCACGAATATGCAAAGATTCATTGATGGATTTTAGCTTATCAATCGTCGCAATCAAATCCGCCACACCTTCAAGTGCATAATACTCACACTGCATCGGAATGATCACGCCATCAGTTGCCGCAAAGGCATTTACCGTAATCATACTAAGACTTGGTGCACAATCCATCACGATATAATCATACTCAAGCTTGCCTGCTATCTTGGCATCTGCCATCGCCTGCTTAAGTAAAAAAGGTGCATCTGCCACGCCTGCAAGTGATACATCAATACCTGCCAAATCTCGGTTGGCACCAATGACATCCAAGCCAATGTCGGTAGATAAGATGGCATCTTGTAAAGACACGCCATCAAGTAGCACATCTGCCATTGTATATTCTAAGGCATTTTTATCCAAGCCGACACTGGTGGTGGCATTGCCTTGGGAGTCCAAATCAATCAGCAGCACCTTTTTTTTGGCAATCATCGCCAACGCCGCCGCCAAATTGACTGTGGTTGTGGTCTTGCCAACACCCCCTTTTTGATTGGCAATTGCAATAACTTCCATAATAAAACCTTCAAAATATATAATAAAAATGATTAAAAATTACTGTTTTGTGAGATAAACCACGCACCTGTCGTCATTTAATTTGGGTACTAAGATGGGCTCAATGTCTATATGCCAAGCCTGTAAATCTGCCATCTCTTCGGCGGTCGGGACTTTGCCTTTCATCGCGTATAAGACACCCGACTCAGCCAAGCACGGCTCGGCAAGGCTGACAAAATCAGCAAGTGACGCAAATGCGCGTGAAGTAATCACATCGTACGCATTCGCCTTCTGGGCATGATGGTGCTCAATTCTAGAAGCAATTGGTGTGATATTTTTTAAGCCAATTTCACTGGTGATTTGGCGTATAAAGCGGATTTTCTTTTGATTGCTATCAAGAGCATCAATGTGCCAATCAGGCTTTAAAATCGCTAAGATCACCGACGGCAATCCTGCACCTGTACCAATATCTAGCAAAGATTTGTTTGGTTGCGTGACAAACGGCAGCATGGGTATAATCGCCATACAATCAAAAATATGCTTCACCAAAGCCTCATCAGGGTCTGTGATAGCGGTTAGATTGTACGCTTTACCCCACAATAAAAGGCCATCTAAATACCGTAAAATCTGCATATTTTGCACATCGGTGATCGTCAGTCCAAGCGATTGGGCGGCCTCATCAATGGCAGCGGCGAAGCGTTGAGATTTATGGGAGATTTTGGAAAATTTGGGCGTCATATCATCGTTCTTAATCAATTTAACCAATCAACAAACAACACAAGATTGCCAAATAAGGCAGTAAAAATAAAAGTTTGCACACAGCAAAGCCTATTTTATCATGCTTTAATCTGCTAAAATACCCTTTTTAACCAACCCACTGCGTTTTTTGGGCATTTCGTTCATATTTTACTATTTTGCACAAAAGATAGCAGGCGAAGCTGATTTTGATTTTATGAAAGATAATGCATATCATCGTTTAAAAAACAACTACCGATTACAAGCCTGCGACTTAAAACGCTACACCGATCCCAATCATTTGCCCAAATCTAGCTGTCTGCGTCTGCCCAAACCTGATATTGCATTTGGTCAAAGCCGTGCTATTAAAGCCTTAAACACCGCATTAGATATACACGCCAATGGCTATCATGTGTTTGCAGTCGGTGAAAATGGGTTGGGCAAGCGTACACTCATCACACGCCTTTTGGCTGAGCGTGCCAAGCATATGCCAACACCAAATGACTGGGTGTATGTGCATCATTTTGAAGACATACGCCGACCTATTGCCATTGATTTCCCTGCTGGTATGGCAATCATTTTTCAGCAAAAAGTCCATAAACTTTGGCAAAATGCCAAAAAAAAGCTGGTCGCCAAACTGCTTGGAGATACTCATCAAAACCACATTGAACTGATAAAATCAGCCATACCCCTACAACAAAACAAACGATTTGATGCCATTAATGCCGATGCCAAACAACATAATTTGGTACTAAAGACCACAGGTGATGGGCGTGTGCATTTTGTGACAATTGATGACAGCAAACCCATAGATAACAAAAAGCTCACCCAGCTTCAAAAACAGCTTTTAGAGGCACAAATTGAGCTTAGTGAGCTTGAAGACAGTACCCATGATGCACTTGATGAGCTACATCAAAGTACCGCCAAAAAAGTACTTGAGCCCATGTTTAACGCTGTGATGGCAAGCTTTGAGAATCACCCAAAAGCCATCCGTCATCTCATGGCAGTTCAAGATGATATGGTCAAAAACATCACCCATATCATCAATGAAGATGATGATAATTTTATCGCCACCAGTTTATCACAAGTACCAAGCCGATATGTCGTCAATATCTTGGTCAGCCATCAGCCATCAGCTGGTGCACCGATTGTATTTGAAGATTTGCCAACGCATCTAAACTTACTTGGGCATATTGAATATACCACCGAACTTGGTACTGTTTTAACAGATGTTAGCATGATTCGAGCTGGTGCATTACACAAAGCAAATGGCGGCTATCTTTTATTAGAAGCCCAAAGCCTACTTGAACATCCCTATGCATGGCAAGGCTTAAAGCGTGCTTTGCAATCAAAACAAATCAAAATATCAAGCCTTGAGCAAATGCTCACTTTGACAGGCAGCTTATCACTTGAGCCTGATAGCGTGGCATTGGATGTCAAAGTCATCTTACTTGGTGAAGCTGATTTATATTATGAGCTACTAGAATTTGAACCTGAATTTAACTCAGTCTTTAAAGTTCGTGCCGATTTTCATGATGACATTCAACGAGATGACTGTAGTGAATATGGCATGGTGTTAAAAATGGTAGATATGATTAAAAGCCATCAGCTGCCCAATTTTGATAATACCGCATTTGCTGTTATCATTGATGAATTATCCAAGCTTAGCGATGATAAAAATAAGCTGGACTTACACGCCGATCGCTTGTCAGGATTATTGGTTGAATCTGCACGCATCGCTACCCTTGAAAACAACAAAATAGTATCCGCCAAGCATGTACAAACCGCACTTGATGACATCACTGAACGCAAGGGGTATTTAAAGGATTTATATTGGCAGGAGATTTTAAACGGTCAGCAAATTATCTGCACCAAAGGTTGGGCGGTTGGGCAAATCAACGCATTAACCATCATCAGCTATGCTGACAGTGAGTTTGGGCTACCTGCACGATTGACCGCTTTGATTCAGCCTAACTTTGGTCAAGGTGAGATTTTAGACATTGAACGAGATGTTGAGCTTGGTGGTAGCTTACACGCCAAAGGTATGCTCATTATGTCCAGCTTTCTGCGTGCCTTATTTAGCGAATTTCATGAATTAAATTTCAGTGCGTCTTTGGCATTTGAGCAAAGCTATGGGCAAATTGATGGCGATAGTGCAACGCTTGCCGAAGCGTGTGCCTTGTTATCTGCTTTAGCCAATATTCCCATTGCCCAAAACCTTGCCATCACAGGTTCAATGAATCAGTTAGGACAAGCTCAAGCGGTCGGTGGCGTGAATGCAAAAATCGCTGGATTTTTCGATGCTTGCCGTGATAAAGGGCTTGATGGCAATCAAGGGGTTATATTACCACGCGCTAATATCGCCCAACTGATGCTGCGTGATGACATCGTACAGGCTGTTAAAGATGAACAATTTCATATTTATGCCATTGACCATATTACCGACGCCCTTGCCCTTTTGTCAGGCATGCCCATTGATGACAAAAATAAGCATGGCGAGTATAAGCGTAATACATTGTTTGGCAAAATTATCAAACGCCTTGAAAGCTGGGTACAGGATGATAAAGACGACAAAGACAACCGAACAGCTAAAAACTAAACCAGCATGCCACAAACTGTAAAACTATGACAACCAAACCCAAATTAACTACGAGCAAAACGGCTAACACGCCGCCCTCACGCCCCATGAATGTCAACAAGCGTTTGGCATTTTTCCAAAAACTTGCTAAGCATATCAAAGAGCCTGTCACCGAACTTCACTATTCTTCAGAATTTGAGCTACTGATTGCTGTCATGCTATCAGCTCAAGCTACCGATAAAAGTGTCAATATTGCCACCGATAAATTATTTAAAGTTGCCAATACTCCCAAAGCTATTTTGGATTTGGGATTAGATAACCTAAAAAGTTATATCAGCTCCATTGGATTGTATAACTCTAAAGCTGCCAATGTCATCAAAACTTGCCAAGACCTCATCACTAAACACAATGGTCAAGTACCCCGCACTCGCTCTGAACTGGAAGCTTTAGCGGGCGTGGGTAGAAAGACTGCCAATGTGGTGCTAAATACCGCTTTTGGTGAACCCGTCATGGCGGTAGATACGCATATTTTTCGTGTTAGTAACCGCACAGGATTGGCCACAGGTAAAACCGTCCTTGCTGTTGAAAAAGCCTTGATGATGCGTATCCCTGATGAGTTTTTGGTGGATGCACATCATTATTTGATATTACATGGGCGTTATACTTGTACAGCTCGCAAGCCCAAATGTGGTGCTTGTGTGGTATTTGATGAATGTATGTTTAAAGACAAAGAGCGATGGGCGTTAAAAGATTTGGATTAACTTGCTTTCTGGCATTTTGAGCTAAATTGATAAAAATACCTATTGCAATCATACTTTGATTTGGTTATCATATATTATGAATGATAACTATTATCATTCATAATATATGATGTTTATTGTTGATACAGTTCATTTTGTTTGCTTATTTCATCAATTAGGCAACTAAGTTGCACAGATTATCACACATCTGATCAAGCCTTGGAAAGATTTTATGACACAACCGACTTTCACCGAGCGTCTCAAAGAAGATACTCGCAACATACACGACAGCGTCGATGAGATGGTCATGTCAGTTAGACCTTTTGACAGTGTCGAAAATTATATTAAGTTTTTAAATCTACAATCTGTTTTTCATAAAATTGTTGATCCCATTTACAAAGACCCAGCACTAAATCAATCCATTGAAAACTTAGCATCAATGGCGCGTTATGATGCCGTTTTAAATGATTTAAAAGACCTAGAACAACAGCCAAATACCTTTGAGACAGAATTGCCAGCACCAACGGGTGCCAAAGCCATTGGCTGGCTTTATTGTGCTGAAGGTTCCAATATTGGTGCAGCCTTTTTATTTAAAGATACAAAAGAAAAATTGGGTTTTGATGAGAATTTTGGTGCAAGTCATTTAGATGCTCATCCTGATGGGCGTGGTAAGCATTGGAAGGCATTTCGTGAATCTTTAAACCAGCTCAATCTTAGTAAAGATGAGCAAGATACAGCCATTCAAGGGGCAATAGAAGCCTTTGAATTTTATAAAGTGGCACTTAAGTGGATTTTTGGGTAACGGATTTTGGGTAAATAAGTGCATTATCTTACACTGATTGCTTCACCTTAAACAATACCTTAATTATCCAAGATGATAAAACCCAAGTTTATCGTTTTGAATTTGGGTTTTTATTGGGCAGTCAAATGCCAGATATGATGGTTATATTGCTTTTACGGTATTTTCAATTGTGCCAAAAATACTTTCGCCTGTTTCATCAAACATTTCAATCCGTACCACATCGCCATCTGTCATAAAAGGCGTTTGCTGTTTGCCTTCAATCGCCTCATACATACGAAGCTCTGCCAAACAACAATAGCCTACCCCGCCATGCTCAACGCTCGACCCCCAAAGGCTGGCTTGCTTATTTGACACAGTGCCTGAACCAATAATAGTGCCTGCTACCAAATGACGAGTTTTGGCAGCATGGGCAATCAATTGCCCAAATCCAAAAGTCATATCCTCCCCAGCATTAGGGCGACCAAAAGCTCGCCATTGAGATGGACTTGAATGGGTAGGTGAAATTTGGCAGCTTGATTATCCCAAGCTCTTATTTCATCAGGTGTCACAGCAACTGGGCTAAATGCAGAAGCAGGCTTACTTTGAAAAAACCAAACCCCTTGGCAAGCTCCGATGGGATAAGATTTCTTAAAGAAACATCATTCACCAGCATCGCCAATCGGATTTGTTCGGCGGCTTGTTTTGGCGTGCTACCCAAACTAACTTTACCTGTAATAACCGCTACCTCCGCCTCCATGTCAATACCCCATGCCTCTTGACGCCACAATATCATCTCGTGCCCCAATAAAGCCATCAGAACCGCCTTGATACATCAATGGGTCATCATAAAAAGATTCAGGCGCCTCTGTCGTGCTTTGCGAACCAATTCAACATGATTTAAATAAGCCGAACCATCTGCCCATTGGTATGCTCTTGGCAAAGGTGAATGGCATTGTGTTTGATCAAAAGGCAATCCTGTACGATTGTCATTTAAATCCTGATAGACCGCTTGTAGCTTGGGTGATATCACCGCCCAATCATCCAAGGCAGCTTGCAGCGTTGGCGCAATATCTTCAACTTTACGATATTGACTTAAGTCACGGCTGACCACAACCAAACTGCCATCTGTTCCGCCTTGTTTTAATGTTGCTAATTTCATAAAAACTCCTGATTATTTTTGTCAAAAAAAATCCATCACACATCAGGCGGCTCTGTGCCATCATGTACCCATTGTGCGTGTTTGGGTGCTTTTTTTGTTTGTGCCCATTCATTGAGCATATTCCATTTTACTTTATCTAAAGCACGGTTCATCTGATCGGTTGCGATATCGCAGGCAAGCTCAACACGATGACCATTTGGGTCAAAAAAATAAATGCTCTTAAACAGCGTATGATTGACAGGCCCCAAAACTTCTAAGCCTGCATCAATCAGCTTGTGCTTGGTGGCGTTTAAGGTCTCTTCGCCATCAACTTTGAGTGCTAAATGTTGAGTTCATATGGGCATATTTTCATCTCGTCCCATCGCAGGCTTGGTCAGAAGCTCAAAAAATGCTAAGATATTACCACCGCCTACATCCAAAAAAATATGCATATATGGATCAGGTTCACCCGTTGATGGTACTTTATCCTCAGCAATTGCCAAAACAAAGTCCATATTCAGATGCTTTTGATACCATTCAACCGTTTCTTTGGCATCCTTGCAACGATATGCCACATGACGCACACCTTGAGTGATAGACATTCAACCCTCCTGTGAATGAATATTAAAATATTATCTATCATGATAATCAGAATATTTAAAGCGTCGCTGCCTTTGATCATCATGATTAAAAATTGATAACAATGTATAATTTTAAGTCAGTTTGATATAAAAAATGCCAAAGGCAGGCACGCTTTGATAAAGCTAAGAGACCTTAAGAGACAATCATCATAAAAGTGATGGCTAACATGATGACCGTGCCAATTACCCTACCATTTCATCAAAAAATCAGGCTAAGATAAAGTGGGATTTTTTGGATTATTTATCGGTATTTACGATAACTTATCAAAAATAAATAGACCAATTAATTTTTTTAAAAATAAAAAACCCAACCATGACTGTATCAAGTCAAGATTGGGTTCGTTGGTTATCAAATAACCAAGTCATGCCAAAAAGTTATTTTCACATAACTTTGATAAGATGATTAGATAAAAGTGGACTATCAGGGTGAATACCAACTTTTATCCGATGTTATCATTAGTAAAATCATGCTCACTTAAGCATCATAAGGGTCACGCAACACAATGGTTTCATCACGATCAGGGCCTGTTGAGATGATATCAACAGGGCAACCGACAAGCACCTCGATGCGTTTGATATATGCTTGAGCATTGGCAGGCAGTGAATCAAAGTTAGTTACGCCAATCGTCGATTCGCTCCAGCCTGGTAGGGTCTCATATTTTGGTATCACTTTTTCATAATATTCAGCATCATAAGCACCAGCACACTCACCTTCTGGTACTTCATAGCTGGTGCAAATATTAATCTCATCTAAACCATCTAAAACATCAAGCTTAGTCAAACAAATTCCGCTCATTGAGTTTAATACAACCGCACGGCGTAAGCTGACCGCATCAAACCAACCACAGCGGCGAGCTCGGCCTGTTGTTGCACCAAATTCATGTCCAACTTTTGCTAAGTGAGCACCAACATCATCAAACAGCTCTGTTGGAAATGGTCCTGAGCCGACACGAGTGGTATAAGCTTTGGTAATACCTAACACATAGTCTAAATATAAAGGGCCTAAGCCTGTACCTGTAGATACGCCGCCTGCTGTTGTATTTGAGCTGGTGACAAATGGGTAAGTACCATGGTCAATATCAAGCAATGTCCCTTGAGCACCCTCAAACATCAAATTTTCACCATTTTGTCGACGGATCTCTAGTGCATCGGTCACATCAATGACCAAATCCTTAAGCTCGGCTGCCCATTCTTGGCATAGTTTGAGCGTGGTATCAAAATCGATGGCATCTACCTTATAATATTCGGTCAGTGCAAAGTTATGATATTCAAGTAAGTTTTCTAGTTTTTCTGGTAAATCTTCACGGAATAAATCAGCAACTTTGAGTGCACGGCGTGAGACTTTATCTTCATAAGCAGGCCCAATACCACGACCTGTTGTGCCAATTTTGCCACTGCCTCGTTTGATTTCACGAGCTTGGTCAAGTGCAGTATGATAAGGCATGATAAGCGGACATGCAGGTGAGATTCGCAAACGCTCACGCACAGGCACGCCTTTTTCGATTAAACCATTCATTTCCTTAAGTAGTGCCTCAGGAGATAAAACAACCCCATTGCCAATGAAACAGGTTACGCCCTCACGCAAAATACCTGATGGAATAAGATGTAGAACGGTTTTTTCACCGCCAACAACCAGTGTATGACCTGCATTATGCCCACCTTGAAAGCGGGCGACCGCTGTGGCTTTTTCGGTCAGCAAATCCACGATTTTACCTTTGCCTTCATCACCCCACTGACTACCCAGCACGACAACATTCTTACCCATAATGTATCCTTAAAAGTTACTCAATAAATCAATCAACAATATCAATCGGTGACACTCAGCTCTCATCACCAACCAATCGCACCGCCCAAATCGGCTTATCTTGATCGGTGTCCCAATGCAAAACACCATCAATCTGGTTAGGCTTATCATCTACAGTCAAAGGCTTAATGACAATACAGCCTTCAGATTGCAAGGTTTTAATTTGTGTGGCCAAATCAGCTTTTGTGTCTGCATCAGCATTTTGCAAATCGTGATAATCCACCAAAATCACAGTATCTTCTTCAAGCTCTACAAATTCAAGCAAACGATTAATATCCATGCTAAAACCAGTTGCACCCCTTGCCACGCTGTGAGTTGAGATACCATCAAAGCGACCGCCTCGTACCAAAGCTTGAGTCTGTGTGGTTCTATTACCCAAATAGACATTAAATACCACGCCAGTATGATAATGATATCCTGACAACTCAGTCACATCAATACTCACACTCATACCCACCACTCTGATATGTGCCGCCAAAGTAGCAAGCTCATTTGCCGCTTGGATGATTTGATCATCTTGGCGAGCTTTATCGGACAGTTTACTTAATAAAGCCTCGGCATTTGGTGTCCGATTACTGCTTAATGTATGCTTAGCCAATACCAAAAAATCGGTTGCATCGCTTGGGCTGTTTAGGCTGTTGCCAATATTTTGGCACCATTTGGCAAGTTCTGGCATGGCTTTTTTATGGTAAATGCCAATCAGCTCATCAGCATCTTTATTTGAAACGCCATGCAACTGACACAAGCGATCAAAAATAGCGACATGACCAATATCCACATGTAGCATCTCTCGGCCTAGTCCGATCTCATCTGCCAATGCGACCAGCAGATCAATCAACTCAAGCTCGGCACGGATATCATCTATCCCAAAAATCTCAGCACCCAATTGAAGCGGTGTACGCAGCCCAAACAGACCAGTCGGTAGGGTTTTGACAACTTGTCCAACATAACAGTAACGGCTGATGCCTTGACCATATTTGCTATCAATGCGTAGAATTTGTGGCGTAATATCGGCACGCAAACCCATCAAACGACCATTGAGCTGATCGATAAATTTGAAAGTTTGGCGTTTTAGATCTTCGTCAGCATTATTTAGCAGACTTTCGGTATACTCTATTAATGGTGGCGACACCAAGCGATAACCGTGTGCGGTTAGCACAAATAGCAAGGCATCACGCAGGCTTTCTTGTTTTTGAGCATCGGTAAATAGTACATCAGCCACACCATCAGGTAAAAGCCAATTTTGCTGAATGTGTTTTGTATCCATTTGGTGTTCGGTGTTAAAATTGGTGGTGCTATGCTTTGGCACAAAAAACCCCTGTCAGCAAATAAAAACAGTCAAACAAGCGTTTGACCAAAATACGGTGTCATGAAATACGGTATCATGAAAAAATAACTTGGGCTTATAACAAGCTTATAAAATAAGCATCATAATTACAAATGAGTTATATTGACCCATTTGTGATCACAGTAAGCATTTAGCATTTTTTCTTGACTAGTGTACCATACCTTAGCAGGCTTGCAAGGTTAATTTGAAAAAAATTTTATCAATCGCTCAATTGTCAATGAAGTCATCATTTAACTGATGAAAAATTGCGACAGTATTGCTATAATAACCCACTGAATATAAATTTGCTCTATAGTTTAGGGTTTTAATACACCGATCATCACAAAATGTGCGATTTTTTGGGGATTTTATGACACAGCATAATACACAAACCGATCACACCCCAAATCCAAACGACCTGACCCACCCTACCGAATCCGCCACTATATCTGATCTTAATCCTATCATTCATCAAGATGAGCTGTTTGATGAATCAGACATGATCAAAGTCACCAACGACCCTGAGCACACCCCTGAAAGTGCTGAAACCTTCCACGATACTCAAGACAGCTATATCTATGGCGATGCTGATGCCACAGATGAAGATACCATTGAGACAATGACAGTCTACGATCCTGATGCTGACCGCTTAGAAGATATTGAGCAATCTGGGGATAATGAAACTGTCATCTGTTATGCTTACTCTCGTAAAACAGGCGCGCCCATTGAGCCTTTAGCAATCGAGGATGTCAGTCGTACGCTCACCAATAACAATCAATTTATCTGGCTTGGATTATACGATCCAAGTCTTGAAACCGTTCAAGAGGTTCAAGATGCATTTGACTTACATGAGCTTGCCTTAGAAGATGCCTTTGCTGATCACCAACGCCCAAAGGTTGAAAGCTACGGTAATGATACCATCTTTGTGGTTGTGCGTACTGCTAAGCTTGAGGATAACCAAATTCGCTACGGCACAACCGCCATTTTTATGGGTAAAAATTTCATCATCAGCGTCCGCCGTGGTGCATCCAATTCCTACACCCCTGTCCGTGAACATTGCCACCGCCGACCTGAAAAATTGCGTTTGGGCCCAATTTTTGTACTACATGCAATTTTAGACTTTATTGTCGATAACTATTTACCAATCACTGACCGATTGGGCAATTATTTGCGTGAGCAAGAACGCAATATCTTTTCACATGAGTTTAGCAAATCCACCCTAAAAAGTTTATATGAACTAAAATCTCAACTGGTGCATATGCGAGCGGTGATTTTGCCTGTTCAAGATGTGTGTAACTTTTTTATTAATCATAAAAAAAATGAATTGGTCTCTGCTTTTCCTGTTGCCGCCAAACCTTATTTTCGTGATGTCAATGACCATCTTTTACGCTCTATTGATGCCGTCAATGGTCTAAATGAAATGCTCTCTGTGGCAATGGATACCTATATGGCGATGGTGACAATGGGGCAAAATGATGTTGTCCGAAAATTGGCGGCTTGGGCTGGTATCGCTGCTGTACCAACGGCGGTTGCTGGTATTTATGGCATGAACTTTGATTATATGCCTGAGCTGCATATTCGGTATGCTTATTTTGTTGTTGTTGGTGCGGTCATGCTGGTTTGTTTGTTTTTATATACCAAATTTAGAAAAGCAGGTTGGTTATAATTGATCAATTCAACCGATTGCTCATCACACGACGATAATTTTATCATCTGATTTTATCGTATAAGTTTATCATTTTTGATTTTATTAGCACAATACTTAAGTTTGCATTAAAATGGCGGCTTAATGATTTGTGCTTTTTTATTCATTCATCACCAAAACAAGGAATGGCTATGGCTGAAGCTGGTATGGCAAGCGAGCTAATTCAAGTTGTGACACTGCTTGGAGCTGCCGTAATCGCAGTACCCCTTTTTCGTAAAATTGGCTTAGGGTCTGTCCTTGGTTATTTGGCTGGTGGTCTGATCATCGGACCGTTTGGTCTAGGGGTATTTACCGACCCGCAGACCATCATCCACACCGCTGAACTTGGTGTGGTGATGTTTTTATTCATTATCGGTCTTGAAATGCACCCATCGCATTTGTGGAGTCTTAGATGACAAATCTTTGGGCTTGGGTTTTTACAGGTATTAGGTGCAACCGCTTTAATGATGTTGATACTCAAGATATTTGGGGTATCATGGCAAGTGGCATTTGTGGGTGCGTCAGGGTTTGTGCTGACCTCAACGGCAATTGTCATGCAAACTTTGGGCGAAAATAATGGATTGTCTACCGCCAAAGGTCAAAGCATGGTATCCATCTTATTATTTGAAGATTTGCTGATTGTTCCGCTGTTAGCCATTGTGGCTTTTTTATCACCTGTGGTGCATACCAGTGAAACACCAGCTTGGCAAGCGATTGCTGTGGCATTAGGTTCATTACTAGCATTGTTGATCGTTGGGCGTGTACTGATTAATCCATTATTTACGATACTTGCCAAAACTGGCGTACGAGAGATTATGACAGCTGCAGCGTTATTGGTCGTGCTAGGATCAGCACTACTGATGGAGCTTGGCGGTCTATCGATGGCGATGGGTGCATTCGTTGCAGGTGTGCTGTTATCTGAATCCAGCTTTCGGCATCAACTTGAAGCAGACATTGAGCCTTTTCGTGGTCTTTTACTGGGCTTGTTCTTCTTGGGCGTCGGTATGGCACTTGATTTATCCATCGTGACCAAAAACTGGCAGCTTATCAGTCTTGGTGTCATCGCACTTATGCTAACCAAAGGCCTTTGGATTTATTTCGTGGCTCGTATCACTAAAGCTGGGCATGCCATTGCTATTGAGCGTGCAGTCATGATGGCACAAGGTGGTGAGTTCGCCTTTGTGCTATTTTCAGCGGCGGCGGCTCATTCGGTCATATCCGCCGATATACATGCTAATTTAACAGCAATCGTTGTGATGTCCATGGTACTTACGCCGCTATTTTTAGTGATTCATCAAAAATACACCGCCAAATACAAAACGCCAGTGTCTGTAAGAGACAGCGATTCCATTGATGAAGAAAATCCTATTGTTATCTTAGGACATGGCAGATACGGACAAGTTGTCAATGGCGTGATGACCGCTTGTGGTTATCAGACCACATTGATTGATAGTGATGCTGACCATGTGGATGGTTTATCAAACTTAGGGATTCAGACTTATTATGGTAATGCCACACGATTTGATTTGCTTGATATGGCGGGCATCGCCAAAGCCAAACTGGTATTAATCGCTATCGATCATCCCAAAGAGGCACTATCCATCGTACGCCATCTACGCCACACCTACAACGATTTGCCAATCGTGGCTCGTGCTTATGATCGTATTCATGCCTACCAATTGCACAAAGCAGGTGCCAGTGCGGTGATTCGTGAGACTTTTGATTCAGCGGTACGCAGTGCCCGTACAGGGCTTGAGCTTTTGGGGATGGATAGCGAGATTGCTGAACGCATCGCACATCTGTATCATCATCGAGATCGAGATGGTGTGGCGGCAGCTGCCGAAACATACGACCCAAACATCAGCCGCTATAAAAATACGCATATGATTAGCATGCTCAATCATCATCGTGCACATACCAAGATGATGATTGAAAAAATCTTGCGTGGCGAAGAAGTCACATGGCAACCAAAACGGGGTACTTATTTAGGCCAAGAAAATCAATAGCCAAAAAATGCCTTGAAATCGTTTCAAGGCATGAAATATTAAGTATTCAAAAAAACTAAAGCACCATAGCGGCAATCCAACCAAAAATAATCAATGGAATATTATAGTGGATAAAAGTTGGAATCACAGAATCATGAATATGGTCATGCTGACCGTCTGCATTAAGCCCCATGGTGGGACCTAATGTAGAATCTGATGCAGGTGAGCCAGCATCGCCTAATACGCCTGCTGTCGCAATCAAAGCCACTGTCGCAGGTACACTAAAGCCCATCGCCATACACAGTGGTACATAAATGGTCGCAATGATGGGGACAGTCGAAAATGATGAACCAATGCCAAGTGTCACCACCAAACCAACAAGCAGCATCGATACTGCCGCAAGCATTTTGTTATCACCAAAAAGACCCACCGCCCCATCTACCAACGCATTAATCTGCCCTGTAGCTTTCATCACCTCTGCAAAACCTTGAGCGCAAATCATGATAAAGCCAATCATCGCCATCATTTTAATGCCATCATTAAAAACCTCATTGGCATCACGCCATTTAACAATACCTGTTGCCATAAATATTGCAAAACCCACGAGTGAACCAATCAATAAAGAATCTGTCATTAGCTGTGCGACAAATGCCGCAACAATTGCCGCCATTGCCACGACGATATTAAGCGTACCGACTTGAATAGACGCATAACCGACCGCCACGACTTTTTCTTGATAATGACGAGGTTTACGATAAGTGACAAAAATGGCAATCAAAAGTCCAATCAGCATACCCAAAGCAGGAATCATCATGGTTTGCATCATTGAGATGTTGTTGGTTATCATGCCTGCTTCATTGATATTTTTAAGAATGATTTGATTCAAAAAAATATCGCCAAATCCATAAGGAATAAACATGTATGTATTGACCAAACCAAATGTTAAAATACATGTGATCGCACGGCGATCCAGCTGCAAGCGATTCATCACCAATAACAGTGGCGGCACGATTAGGGGAATAAAGGCAATATGAATCGGCACAATGTTTTGAGACATGATCGCCATAATCATTAAGATAAAAAATAACAAAAACTTAAGCCCGCCTGTGCCATCAGCGTGCTGCACCCGAGTAATCAGCTTATCTGCCAATATCTGCGGTAATCCTGAATGGGCAATCGCCATCGCAAAAGCACCAAGCATGGCATAAGATAAAGCAATTTGTGCACCATTTTTAATACCATCTTGAAAAGAAGTCAGCGTATCAGCGACCGACATACCCGCCATCAAACCGCCAACGATCGCCCCAACCACCAAGCTTAGCACCACATGTACCCGTACAAGCGATAAGCCAACCATCACAATGACGGCAAGCAAAACAGCATTAATCATCATCACCCCCAAATCATACCTATCAAAATTAAATTCTGTATTATACCCAAAAAAAATGCGTAAAATTTTTTAAAAATATTATGATAAATCAATAAGTTATACATTTAATTGTGATAGACAATTTTTACAAAGCCAATCATTTGGTCATGATGATTAAAAAAGCGAATGATTTGCCAAGTTTTTGATATCAGGTCTTGCAATTTACGCTATAAGCCACCATAAATCCAGCATCATTTTAAAAATATAAGGAATGCTAAAATGACAACCCCAAATACAACTTATGACAATGCCAATAATCATCATAATTTACAACAACTGCCCTTAATTGCTGTTCGTGATGTCATCATTTTTCCGCAGACACAAGTCGCCTTATTTATCGGTCGTGAGCAGTCCATCAAAGCCATTGAACTTGCCCAAGAATCACATGAGGGTAAACTGATTGCGGTTGCCCAAAAAGATTCACTGTCTGAACAGATTGATATTGAAGATTTACATCGCTACGGAACACTTTGCCGAATTGTCAGCACCATGCCACATGACTCCGATGATAAATGCCTAAAGGTGTTGATTGAGGGTCTTGAGCGTGTTGAGATTGGTCGCATTCAAAATGCCAATGATGATACTGATGATAGCCTTATCGCTGAGTTCACGGCTGCTGATGTTGATCTCAATCTTAGCCAAGAAGAAGCCGATGCTCAAAAGTCAGTACTACTTGAGCTATTTAGTGACTATGCTGAAAGTACGCTGAGAAATTCACGCGAGCTGATCCGTGTTGCCAGCGGTTTTGATAATTTGCTTGAGCTGATTTACTTTGTCGTGACACGCACACAGCTACCTCTTGATAAAAAGCAAGCGTTGCTTGAATCGGGTGATGCTGATGAATACTTTAAGGTACTGAGTGAATATTTCACCAACACCAAAACCGAGCATAGCATCGAAAGTCAGCTACAAGATACTGTTCGCAAGCAAATGGAAAACAACCAACGCGAGTATTTCTTAAATGAAAAAATGAAAGCCATCAAATCAGAATTATCCGATTTGAATGATGGTGCCGATGATGACGATGTTGAGCTTGAAAATCGCTTAAAAGAAGCTGATTTGCCCGATGATGTCCGCAAAAAGGCCGAAAGTGAATTTAAAAAGCTCAAACAAATGCCAGCGTCATCATCAGAGGCATCGGTGGTACGAGGTTATGTTGAGTGGATTTTAGACACGCCATGGAACAAAGCCAGTAAAGTCAGCATTAATCTTGATAAAGCCAAACAAACACTGGATAAAGATCACTATGGGCTAGATGATGTCAAAGACCGCATTTTGGAATATCTGGCAGTACAATCTCGAGTGAAACACCTTAAAGGACCTATTTTATGCTTGGTTGGCCCGCCAGGTGTGGGTAAAACTTCCTTGGGCGAGTCTATTGCACGCGCAACAGGTCGCAAGTTTGTGCGTATGGCATTAGGCGGCGTGCGTGATGAAGCTGAAATTCGTGGGCATCGCCGCACTTATATCGGTGCAATGCCTGGTAAAATCGTACAATCACTTGCCAAAGTTGAGGTTAAAAATCCGCTATTTTTACTCGATGAAATTGATAAGATGGCACAAGATTTTCGAGGAGACCCAGCGTCTGCCTTACTTGAGGTGCTTGATCCATCACAAAATAAATCCTTTAATGATCATTATTTGGACTTAGATTTAGACTTATCACAAGTGATGTTTATTTGTACTGCCAACAGCATGAATATTCCACCTGCATTGCTTGACCGTATGGAGGTCATTCGCTTACCTGGCTATACCGAAGATGAAAAAATGGCCATTGCCAATAATTATCTAACCCCAAAAGCTTTAGAACAAAACGGCCTAAAACCCAATGAGCTTGATATTACTGATGATGCATTAACCAGTATTATCCGCCATTATACCAAAGAAGCAGGCGTTCGTAATCTTGAGCGTGAGATTAATAAGATTAGCCGAAAAGCGGTACGCTCCCAAATCGAAAAATATGGCATCAAACCCAAAAAAGGTGTTGATATCGAAAGCTTGACCATCACCGATGATAATATTTCAGATTATTTGGGCGTCAAGCCATATGATTATGGTTTGGCTGAAAAAGACCCTGAGATTGGACGCATTACAGGTTTGGCGTGGACTTCGGTTGGTGGTGAGCTTTTGACCATCGAATCTGCAACCATGCAAGGTAAAGGCGAGCTTGTATTTACAGGGTCGCTTGGCGATGTCATGAAAGAGTCCATTCGTGCTGCAATGAGTGTTGTGCGTGCCAATGGTGAGCGATTTGGGATTACTTATGAAAAATTTAAAAATACCGATTTGCATATCCACATGCCTGAAGGTGCAACCCCAAAAGATGGCCCATCGGCAGGTATTGCCCTAACCACTGCCATCGTCTCTGCCATGACAGGCATCGCCATTCGTGCTGATATTGCCATGACAGGTGAGGTTACTTTGCGTGGTAAAGTATTACGCATCGGTGGATTAAAAGAAAAGATCTTGGCGGCACATCGTGGTGGCATCAAGCATGTCTTGATACCCAAATCCAATGAGCGTGATTTGATCGAGATTCCTGACAATGTCAAAGAAGGTCTTGTCATTCAATCTGTTGAAACCATTGATGAGGTGCTGGCGGTATCTTTGGTTGAGCCAATTTGCCCACTCCCTCCACAAGCGGTCACTCACAAGACCAGTAGCGATACTGTACGCAGCTAAACAACAGCACACCTTGGCCAAACATTGTCAGGTGTGCTTTTTATTTATGAAAAGATATGCATCATGAAAGCCTTATTTGACTATATTCCACTCATCATATTTTTTGTTCTTTATAAAACGACCGAACCAACAGACAACACGCATCCGATTTTACAACTCATTGGATCAGCAGGTACGGATAATAACCACATTTTAGTGGCAACATTTGGGCTGATTGCCGCAACTGTAATTATATATGGGTATTTATTCATCAGCCAAAGATTTCACCTAGAAAAGCAGCAGTGGTTTGTGTTACTGATGACGGTGGTTTTTGGTGGAATCACCTTAGCACTTAGTGACGCATTTTATATCATGCTAAAAGCAGTGTTAATTAATGGTGCATTTGCACTGGGGCTACTCATCTCCCCATTATTTAGTAAAGATAAAAGCCCTATCATCAAACGCTTGTTTGAGCCTGTATTTCACCTAACGCATCAAGGTTGGCAGTATCTTAATTTGGCTTGGGTGGGTATGTTTACTGTGATGGCAGGTTTACATACATTTTTTGCATTCATTTTTGCAGAGGGGAAATACTGGGGCGAATTTACTGCTTTTGGTGATATGATTGTCATGTTTATATTTTTGGGTGTGATGTTTTTTTGCCTAAGAAAAAATATCAAAAAAGACATTACCGAGAGTTCTAAACAATCACTTAATAAGTAATAACCTAATAAAAAGCACTGTTTTAACAGTGCTTTTTATTATCTTTGATTTGATTAAATCCATCTATTCGCTGACAAAAGCGATTTTGCCCAGTCCTGCTTTTGATGCCTCAGCCAAAACCTGTGCGACGGTATCGTATTTACCCTCTTTATCAGCACGCAAATTAATTTGAGGGTTTTTACCTGCATTAACCTGCTCGGTGAAACGCTGACTTAGCTCATCTAAGCTCAGTGCTTCACGGTCCCAATAAATCCCCCCTGCCTCATCAATACTAATTTGTAAGACCTCAGGCGGTGCATCATTCACCGATGCCGAAGTTTTTGGTAAATCAAGCGGTACACTTGGGTTTAGCACCGTTGCTGTTACCAAAAAAATAATCATCAAAACCAACATGATGTCAATCAGCGGAATAAGGTTCATCTCATTCATGCCGCTATTGTCATGATCACCCAACTCAAAAGCCATCAGACCCTCCTTTATCGTACAATCTTAGACAGAATTTGATGGGCTGTATCAGTTGCCAGATGAATCGCTTGCTTGTTGATGCGTGTGGCAATGTTATAAAAGATCACCGCAGGTATTGCAACCGCCAAACCCAAACCTGTCATAATCAATGCCTCACCCACAGGCCCTGCCACTTGTGCCAAGCCTGCTTGACCTGTTGCACCGATGCTATGAAGGGCATGAAAAATCCCCCAAACCGTACCAAACAGCCCAATAAAAGGTGCGATGGAAGCTGTTGTACCAAGAACGGGCAGACCTTTTTCAAGTTCATAACGATGACGAGCGATTTGTTGGAGCAGTTTTTGCTCTGTTGCCATCTTGCGTTGGTCAAATGGCAGGTCACCCAAGTTTTGGATATTGATTTGGGAGGTTAGCTCATCAACAATATTTGCTATGCGACGCCGAGAGTTAATCACACGCATGATGCCCACAACCCAAGATGTCATTGATAAAGCCAATAAGACAAAAAACAGTGTCTTACTCACCGCATCGGTATGCGACCAATAAAATCCAAAATCCATAAATTCACCTCAAATTTTCAAAACTCAATCAGATGACCAAATATTTGGGCAACTCAACTAAGTTATCATAAGAATTATTGCTAAAAATTAGTTAAAACCACAAAATTAGTTGGTACAAGACTCATCTTTTTGTAATTTTAGCGTAATCGGATAAATTGCAGTGCCAACACGCGTGATGTTACCCTCTCTAAACGGATGTAGGCGACCACGACCGATTTGACGGGTAATCTGTCGGTCTAATTTGGCATCGCCTGTTGAGCCATTCAAATTGACATTAGAGATTTTACCCTCAGCATCAACACGGAAACTCACTTGAAGCGTGGTGTCAATATCACTTCTTGCTGAACAAAAATTATTCACTCTGGGCTTGGTTTTCCAGCTGGCATTACTGATATTAATGCCGCCTTCCACAGTCTGATTTTGGGCAGGCTGACCGCCCCCATGATTGCCTGCTTTTTTGGCAGCATTAGCAGCCGCTTGGGCAACGGCGGCAGCTTGTCTTGCAGCAGCTGCTTGGGCTTCTTTTTGTGCTTGTTCTCGGGCTCTGCGTTCGTTGTCAAGTCGCTCCTGCTCACGCCTTGCGTTTTCTAAGCGTTCTTGTTCTAGCCGTTCTTGTTCCCTGCGTTCATTTTCAAGGCGTTCTTGTTCAAGTCGCTCTTGTTCTTGAATTTTGGCCAATTGTTTTTGCTGGGCAACCCAAGCCTCTTGAAGCCTTTGTTGTTCTAAGATGGCTTCTACATCAATCTCAGGCTCAGGTTCAGGCTCGGGCAATGGCTCAGGTTCGGGTTCAGGCTCAGGTAATGGCTCAGGTTCAGGTGGCGGTTCAGAAATGGGTTCAGGCGGTTCAACAACCTCAGGGGTAGCAACCTCTGGCTCTACAACAGGCTCTGGTGTAACAACAGGTTCGCCTGGTGGTTCGGGCGACTCAAGGTCATTAAGTGCGATGGGTTCAGGCACTGGTTCTTTGATAAATTCAATCTCTAAAGGCGGTGTGACAGGTGGCGGTGTGATTGGTTTTATAGTCATATTCGCCAATCCAAAACCTACCAACCCATGCAAAACAGCTGCGATAGAGATAGCCAACACTTTGATTTTTTTGGAATTATCCACTTAAAACACCCATAAACAACCAAATATGGTATATCTATTGACAAAAATTAAAAATAAAAATAGTAACGATAACGATTATCAGTTGTCATATTATGAACGATTTAGTTATAAATTGCAATCTTTTAGTAAAATTTATTTCACCAAAATTAGTTGCCGTCTGATGATACAGAAAGTTATATTATAACACTAATAATCCATCCGCCAACCCTTGTCAAACAAGTTTGTGCAATTTATAGTACGGTATTTTATCTTGGCAATTTTGATCACTTTGCTAGAGTTGAAAACCTGTTTGTTGGGTTATCATCATCAAACCAATAATGACAGCCAATGCTATGCGGGCGATCTAAGCTTGCTTTTGCGACCAAATAAGCGCACATGGTGAGATTAAGCGCTTGAATTTGGCTTTGGGTAGTGAGATTTTGGGTAGATAGATTAGCCAAAGCTCCCGCCAAAAGCTCGACAGTTTTTGCCACATCCTCTTGCCTGCGTATTACCCCAAGATGTTGCTGCATCAGCTGCTTAATCTGAGCGACATCCAATGGCATACTTGATGCCAGATTAACATTCTTTTGATGCGTTTGAACCGACCAATTGGGCAGTACATCACGATTTGACCATTTCGCCAAAGGTTCTTGCAAAGATTTGGCAGCATTTTGACCCATTACCAAACATTCCAGCAATGAATTACTCGCCAACCGATTAGCGCCATGCAGCCCTGTATATGCCATCTCACCCAAGCAATACAAACCCACCACATCACTTCGTCCGCTGACATCTGTCAAAACACCCCCACAAAAATAATGCTGTACTGGCGTTACAGGAATTGGCTGCTTGGTTATATCCACGCCTTTGGCTAAGCACGATTGATAAATTTTTGGAAAATGCTGCTTGATGAATTCATCTGATTGATGACTGATATCCAAAAATACGCCCTGAGCGGTACGCTGTGCCTCTTTGGTAATGCTTCTTGCGACAACATCTCTGGGTGCAAGCTCTAGACGCTCATCATAATTTGACATAAAGCGTTCGCCTTGAGCATTGATGAGCCGCCCACCCTCACCTCTGACTGCTTCTGATATCAGTGCTGTTTGAGCCATACCGTCATCAAAACCTGTTGGGTGAAATTGAACAAATTCAGCATTCACAATGCGGCAACCTGCTCGGTACGCCATAGCAATACCATCACCAGTGCACACCTCTGGCGCTGTGGTATATTGATAAATCTGCCCTAAGCCACCAGTGGCAAGCACCACTTTATCGGCATCATATTTTTTAAATTGTTGATTGATGAGACATACCACACCTTTACAATGCACTTTTTTTGTCTTTGCATCAATCTCAGTCAAAATATCTGTAACAAAACACCGCTCAAGCACATGGATATTTGGGCGAGTTTGCATGTTTGCCCAAAGACACGCCATGACTGATTGGCCTGTATGATCAGCCACATGGCAAATACGGCGTCTACTGTGTCCACCTTCTTTGGTTAAGTGTAAACCCTCTTTCGTTGTACTAAAAGGCACTGCCAAAGAACTAAGCCAAGCAATCGCATCAGCACCTTGACGAATGATTTGCTCGGTTGTGTGGGGGTCGCACAGACCTGCACCTGCAATGAGCGTATCTGTCACATGCTCCTGAATGCTGTCGGTTGGTGCCATTACCGCAGCGATGCCACCTTGGGCAAAGCGGCTTGATGTATCAGCAATTTCACCTTTGCACATTAACAAAACTTGGCAATCTTTTGGTAAAGATAACGCTGCTGTTAAAGCCGCTAAACCGCTACCAACAATGATCACATCATAAGAATCTGGTTTCATTTATGCAACTCCCAAACCATGAACCGTGGGTTTTTTGGGCAATGTTTTTGAAAATTCAATCATTTTATCCAACGCATGGCGTGCATCATTCATCAAAGACTCAGTCAGCTGAATTTCACCTGTACCATATTTGAGTGCTTGATAAACCCCTTGGACACCATTCATGGCCATCCAAGGACAAAATGCACAGCTTTTGCAAGTTGCACTATTGCCTGCTGTCGGTGCTGCAATGAAAGTTTTTTGTGGTGCGTGCTTTTTCATTTCATGCAAAATCCCCAAATCGGTTGCAATGATGAAAGTTTTTTCGGGACGATGAATGGCAGCTTGTAATAGCTTACTGGTAGAACCAACCACATCTCCTTGAGCGACCACACTGGCAGGGGACTCTGGATGCACTAAAGTAATCGCTTCAGGGTGTTCACTCTTAAGCTGCTCAAGCTCTATTGATTTAAATTCATTATGCACAATACAAGACCCTTGCCATAAAATCATATCCGCCCCTGTTTTTTGGCGAATGTACTCTCCCAAATGACGATCAGGACCCCAAATGATCTTTTCCCCTTTGGCATGTAAATGACTGACAATTTCAAGTGCAACCGAAGAAGTGACCACCCAATCAGCACGGGCCTTGACAGCGGCACTGGTGTTGGCGTAGACAACCACCGTTCTATCAGGGTGTGCATCACAAAATGCACTAAATTCCTCAATTGGACAACCCAAATCCAACGAACATTCAGCTTGCAAATCAGGCATTAATACTGTTTTGTGCGGACTTAATATTTTGGCACTCTCACCCATAAAACGAACCCCTGCGACCAATAAGGTCTTGGCGTCGTGTGCCGCCCCAAACTTAGCCATCTCAAGCGAATCCCCAACACAGCCACCTGTCGCCAATGCCAAATCTTGAATGTCAGGATCAACATAGTAATGTGCAATAATCACCGCATCTTTTTGGATAAGCAGATCCTTAATATTGTGTTGGTATTGGGTCAGTGCGTCTTTTGGTAGCTCAGGCGGAATCTTTGCCCACGCTTGCTTGATGCGACATGATGTCGTTGGCATATTTGATAAAGGCGCTTCATAATCAAACGCTTGCTGGGTATTTTTGTGCATCACATGCTCCTTTTTGCATCAGCTTAAATGATTACTCAGATGATTTATGCTCATTTTGAGTATTAATTTGACATATTATGCTCATTTTGAGTATAATGTAAAGCAGTTTTTGATAGGATATCGCTTTTTAATCAGTCTGGTTATCAAAAGTACATTGAAAATTAGTAAGATTTTTTTTAAAATGATGATTTTTCAATGGCTGTGAATTATGAGCATACATTCATCAACCAATACTTCTCAACAAACTGACGGCTTGGTCGATCTTGTAACGGTTTTGGCTGCTGTTACTGATCATAAAGCTCGTATCTTAACGGTCAGCGGTGGTGATAAGTTGCCCAGCGGTCAGCTGACACCCATTCATCATTCGCTACAAGCTGGTGTTAAAGACTGGGTACGCACCCAAACCGCTCAGCCAATGGGTTATGTGGAACAGCTGTATACTTTTGTAGATGGTGAGCGTAAAAACGCACAAGGTATGCCCGTTTTGTATGTCAGCTACCTTGGGTTGGTTAAAGAAGCCACTGCCCACAGCCTAAACCCTGATGCCACTTGGCAAGATTGGTATGATTATTTTCCATGGGAAGATCGACGCCATAGCGGTGAACCCATTGAGATTTTATCAGGCCTGTATGCTTGGGTGGATGCTGGCAACGATACCCAAGAACGCCAAGAACGGCTAAGACGGGTTCAATTATGCTGGGGTTTGCCACCTTATTCGTGGTCAGAAGAGCAGGTACTACTACGCTATGAATTATTGTATGAAACAGGATTGGTTGCCGAATCGCCTTGGCAAAACCCAAATTTTGCTTTTCACCATACTGGTCGTTTTATGCAGCATAGCCATCGCCGAGTACTAGCCACGGCACTCGCCAGATTGCGTGCCAAGATAAAATACCGCCCTGTTATTTTTGAATTGATGGCAGATGAGTTTACCTTATTTCAGCTTCAAAAAAGCGTCGAAGCATTATCAGGTCAAGAACTGCATAAACAAAATTTTCGCAGGCAAGTTCAGCAGCAAAACCTGATAGAAGCCATTGAAGGCAGGTTTGCTCATGAGCGCGGTCGGCCTGCACAGCTTTACCGATTTAAAGACACGGTGCTACTTGAGCGTTTGTTATCTAACACTCGCCTGCCTGTGAGCAAATGATTTAAGATAATGATTAATAAGATAAGGATAAATTCATGAAAACGCCATTATTTGCATTGCCTGATGCCCTACTGATACCCACAGTCCAAGCAGCACTTTTAGAGGATTTGGGGCGGCGTGGTGATGTTACCTCCGCTGCTGTCATCGCCAAAAATAGCACAGCAAATCTTGCCATCGTCAGCCGTGATACAGGCATTTTGGCAGGCATGGATTTGGCAAGGTTGGCTTTTGAATGTATTGATAAAACAATCAACTTTAGCCCAAATGCCTCAGATGGGGATACTATCAAATCAGGTCAAGTTTTGGCTTATGTATCGGGCAATACCCAAGCCTTATTACAAGCCGAAAGAACAGCACTAAATTTTTTGACACATCTAAGCGGTATCGCCAGCATGACCGCCAAAGCAGTTGCCCAAATATCGCACACACACGCCAAAATTACCTGCACACGCAAAACCACACCACTTTTAAGAAATCTACAAAAATACGCTGTGCGAGCAGGTGGTGGCTGTAATCATCGAATGGGGCTAGATGATGCGATCTTAATTAAGGATAATCACTTGATTTATTCAGGTACGCTTAAACAGACCATCGCCAACGCCAAAGCAGCCGCAGGGCATCTTATCCCCATTGAAGTTGAAGTGGATACCATCACACAGCTTGAAGAAGCCTTGGAGGCTGGAGCGGACTTTGTTTTGCTTGATAATATGGATAACGATACCCTAAAGCACGCCGTATCACTTTGCCAAGGCAGAGCAAAAACAGAGGCATCAGGTGGCATTACCTTTGAACGACTAAAAACGGTGGCGGATTGCGGTGTTGATTATATTGCTTTGGGTTATCTCACCCACAGCGTGATCAATCATGATATTGGCTTGGATTTTTTGGATTAAGACAGTAAGAACTTTTTAACCCATAATTAAATTATACTAAAGCACCATTAAGGTGCTTTACCTTAAATACTACACAACATTTATTTAACACTAAGGGGCGTTATATACAAAAAGTACTCATTATTTTAGGTTATGTACACCCTGTTATTGCACTTATCCGAACTTATATCATAGCTGATAAATTTATTTAGCTATTTTTAATACCCACCTGACTAATCTTAGGGATATGTTTGAGTACCATTTAGGGTAATCCTAGGGGTAATTGACACAAAACAATTACCCTAAAATTACTCTGCTCCAACACTTGCCATCAAATCAGCATGATGTTCACGCAATAAGCTGTCTAAAAGCTCAGTCAAATCCCCTTCCATGATGGCATCAAGCTTATATAAAGTTAGATTAATGCGGTGGTCTGTCATGCGTCCTTGGGGGAAATTATAAGTACGAATTCTTTCTGAGCGATCACCTGAACCGACCAAATTGCGTCGCATATCGCTTGTTGCATCAATTTGGGCTTGAACTTTGGCTTGCTGAATGCGAGCTACCAACATTTTCATGGCTTTTTCTTTATTGGCATGCTGAGAGCGTTCTTGTTGGCATTCAGCCACCACCCCTGTTGGGATATGTGTGATGCGTACTGCTGAGTCAGTTGTATTGACATGTTGCCCCCCTGCACCACTTGAGCGATAGGTATCAATACGCAAATCACTTGGGTTAATCTCAACAGTATCATCAATCTCAATCTCTGGCATCACCGCAACTGTACACGCTGAGGTATGTACACGCCCTTGAGATTCGGTGGCTGGAACTCGCTGGACACGATGAGCACCACTTTCAAATTTCAATCTGCCATAAACACCGATACCAGATACACGCGCGATGATTTCTTTATAGCCGCCATGCTCTCCTTCATTGGCAGACAATACCTCCACTTGCCAACCTTGAGATTGCGCATATTTTTGATACATTCTAAACAAATCACCCGAAAAAATTGCCGCTTCATCACCGCCCGTGCCTGCACGAATCTCCAAAAATGCCGTCGCTTTATCATTAGGATCTTTAGGTAGCATCATCACATTAAGCCTCTCCTCGAGCGTCTCAATGTTTGCACGAGCTACCTCAATTTCATCAAGCACCATTTCTTTCATCTCAGGATCGCTCAAAAGCTCATTGGCAGTTTGTAAGTCTGCTTCTGCTTGCACAAAGTCCTGCCAAGTAGTGGTAATCTCAGACAGGTCGCTATGCTCCATGGATAACTCACGGAACTTTTTGTTATCGCTGATGGTATCAGGATCTGACAAAAGTGCGGTAACCTCTTCAAAACGGTCAACCATTTGATCTAGACGGTGGCGTAAGGATTCTTTCATAAATTTAAATCAACTAACTGTTTGTTAAATCAGTTATTTTGCCATACTTTTTAGGTTTTTGCACCGTTTTATCAGTATCGTTGAATGGTTATAAAGCTTATTCCTTAAATTTGGTTGTTTCATCATACTTTATTGTGCTAATCTGTCGCAAATTATCATCTTTTATCAAGCAGTCTTTACAGTACTGATACGATATGGTAGGGCTTCATAAAACGCAGCCACTGCGATGTTTGAAATTTTTTGAGTATGAATTATGACCGATATCACCTTAAACCAAAGCCAGAAATTAACTTGGCGTTCATTTGGACCAGGTATTTTAATGGCTTCTGCTGCCATCGGCGGCTCACATTTGGTCGCCTCAACACAAGCTGGTGCTTTGTATGGCTGGCAATTGGCAATTATGATTATCCTTGCCAATTTTTTTAAATACCCTTTTTATCGCTTTGGAACAGAATACGCCTACTCAACAGGCAACAGCTTAGTGGCGGGTTATGCTAAAATTTCCCGTGTCTATCTTTGGGCATTTTTTGTCTTATGCATCATTTCAGGCATTATTAGCACAGGTGCGGTGGCACTACTGTGTGCGGCCATTTTGGGGCAAATTTTGCCTTGGGAACTCAGCACTCTAGAGCTTTCACGCATCGTAATGGTAAGCTCAGGCATTTTATTGGTGGCAGGTCATTATCGCCTTTTAGATGGTTTAACCAAGTGGATCATCGCCCTGCTGACAGTGGCGACGATTGCAGCTGTATTTATCGCTGCAGGTAAGCCCTCTGCCATATCAGCCGACTTTATTCCTGCCTCACCTTGGAATTTGGCAGCACTTGGATTCATTGTTGCACTCATGGGCTGGATGCCAGCACCACTTGAGTTTTCTGCCGTTACCTCAGTGTGGACCGCTAAGAAAATTCGTACCGATCACACCAATCGCTTTCAAGGTTTTGTTGATTTTAATGTTGGTTATTTTACATCGGCGGTTTTGGCACTATTTTTCTTGGCACTTGGCGTGTTTGTACAATATGGTACAGGCACCGAGATTGCAATGCAAGGCGGTGCTTATGTGCCACAGCTGATTAATATGTATACCGAAACCATCGGCAGCTGGGCAAAAATGCTGGTCGCCACGATTGCTTTTTTATGCATGTATGGTACAGTCATCACCTGTGCTGATGGTTATGGTCGCACCAATTCAGAAAGCCTATCCTTGATTTTGACCAACAGCACAAAAGCGACCGAAAACTATGTCGCTTTGTGGACGGTATTTATGATTGTGGCAGGCTACGGCTTAATCGAATTTTTTCTAGGTCAGATGGCGGCACTGCTCAAATTTGCGATGATCTCAGCATTTGTGACTGCACCGATTTTTGCTTATTTAAATTACTCTTTGGTCAAAAAAGAAGGTCATCTAAGCACCATCATGAAATGGTATGCACTGGCAGGCATTGTATTTTTGACAGGCTTTACCGTATTATTCTTATTACAATTTTTTGGTATGATTGGCTAACATCACCCATCTTATCCGACCTATCGCCAAGTTAAATTTGCTTGGCGATTGTTATTTTTATTCGCCAAATAAAACCATCACCAGTCATCAAAAGCTCATAAAAAAGCAGCACCTTTTGCACTGCTTTTTTTATAATTAAGGTTTATTTGCTGATATCCATACACCAATATTTGGTGGTAATATACTCTTCAATACCATATTTTGAACCCTCTCGCCCAAAACCTGATTGCTTAACACCACCAAATGGTGCAACTTCAGTTGATAAAAGCCCTGTATTTTGACCAACCATACCATACTCTAGTGCCTCTGAAACACGCCAAGCACGAGCATGGTTTTGGGTATAAAAATATGCCGCCAAGCCATAAATGGTATCATTGGCATGATGGATCACCGCTTTTTCATCTTCAAAAATCATAATCGGAGCAATCGGACCAAATATCTCTTCATGGGCGATATCCATCTCATCAGTGATATCACTGATGACAGTTGGAGTAAATGATAGTTGGCTTGCGTCATGTGGCACGCCACCTGTGATTAGCGTTGCCCCTTTGTTTAGCGCATCATCCAAAAGTGCCTGCACTTTTTTGAGTGCTTGTTGATTGATAAGCGGTCCGATATCAGTTGCTTCATCAGCACCATTGCCAACTTTTAGCGCTTCTACTTTTTGTTTAAATTTCGCTAAAAACTCATCTTTAATTGAACTTTGGACATAGATACGGTTGGCACACACACAAGTTTGCCCAGCATTTCGATATTTTGAAGCAATCAGCCCTTCTGCCGCCTTTTCAAGATCGGCATCATCAAAGACGATAAAAGGTGCATTACCACCAAGCTCCATAGACAGCTTTTTGACGGTGCTTGCACATTGCTCCATCAGTACTCGCCCCACCTCGGTAGAACCTGTGAATGACAGCTTATGAATGCGTGGATCTTTGGTCAGTACCTCGCCGACCACAGAGGATTTACCAGTAACAATTTGTAATACACCTTTAGGAATGCCTGCTTGTTTTGCCAAATATCCCAGTGCCAATGCAGAAAATGGCGTCTCGGTGGCTGGCTTGATGATCATGGTACAGCCAGCCGCTAACGCAGGTGCAGCTTTACGAGCAATCATCGCCGAAGGGAAATTCCAAGGCGTAATCGCAGCACACACACCAACTGGCTGCTTGAGTACCACATAGCGTAGCGACTGATTGGTACTTGGAATAACATCGCCATAGATGCGTTTACCTTCATCTGCAAACCAGCGTATGAAGCTATTGGTATAATCAATCTCACCTTGTGATTCTGTGATGGGCTTGCCTTGCTCATAAGTCATGATCAGTGCCAAATCTTCCTTGTGTGTATCGATCAGATCCGCCCAAGCATGCAAAAGTTTGGCGCGCTCACTGGCGGTGGTATTTGCCCAGCTTTCTTGGGCAGCATCAGCACACTCAACGGCGTTTAGAACGGTTTGTTTTGATAAGCTGGGTATCGTACCAAGCACATTACCTGTGAATGGATTGGTAACTGTGATGGTCTCACCAGAATCAGCACCAACCCACTCTCCATCAATCAAACAGGCTTGCTTTAGCAGATTGGGGCAGTGAAGCGGAATCGATGAGGGTTGAGTCGTAGATTGATTTGTAGGTTGGTTCATAGCGTATCCTTTTTACTGATAAATAATGACTTAAAAACCGTTTAAAAATCATATTTAAACATCATATCGGGTAGACTAAAATTTATGTTCTATGTATTGAACATAAGTTATATTAAACATAAGTTCTTGATATTGTAAAATATAGCACTAAATATTTTGGAATACAAGACCGCCCAAAGTGCTTCTCCTGTCTCTGCTGCCACCATCGCCAAAGAGCTTAAGCTGACTCGCTCAACAACTTATAATATTCTACAAGCACTGAGTGCAAAAGGCGTACTGCACAAAGATGTCAATTATTACCATTGACCGAGCGTGGGGTGACTGATTTTAATCAGCTAAAAGATGAATTTCTTCACATCAAGCACAGACACGACTATCGCTTAATGATGGGCAATTGCGACTTGGTATGACCTGTATTGGTACCTACTTCAAAGTCCAGATAAAGTTAAGCTTGGCATCGCAGTATTACTATCTAGTCTAATAGTGAATATGATGACAAAAAAGTACAAATTGGCGATGCACTCGTCAAACTTGCCCAAGCCATCGAAAATCGTATGGGGTTTGGTAGCATGTAATCTGGTCATCTGATGATGATCACAAAACAACCCAAGCACTAGGCATTTTAAAACAATGTAAAAACAAAAACAGACTTTATTTGTTTGTTGTTTATCCATTCACCATATTTGGCTCATCTGCCCTATTTTTCTTTTGCTGACCAAAAACTGCTGATGGTTTGATATACATCTCAATCAAATATGATACATGCCATCAATTAACACAACTGAGTGATTAACATAATTTTCAAACACAATTTAAAATAACCCGCCAGCCAATAGGCGATGGTCATTCATTAGATTATGACATATCAAACCATCACTATTTAAATGGCTTAAGATGTTAACAAGGATTTTTTGCGTAAAAAATCTTGTGCCACTTTTCTTTCATTTTGACCTTGATTTTCTATCAAGTCATTTAATTGTGCCATCTCCTGTTCTGAAATTAGCCCGTCCATTTTCATGAGTGCAGACTCAAGTTTTGGGTACTTTTGTAGTGCTTCTTGTCTGACAACCGTGCCTGCATGATAATGGGTATAAAATGCCTTATCATCTGTTAGTACTTTTAGATTTGGGTTGGTAAGAGCGCCATCGGTGGTTGAGATACTGACGACATCAATTTGACCATTATTAAGTGCTTGGTATTTTAGGCCAATATCTAAATCTTTGGTATTCTTAAAGTGATAACCGTAAGTATCGCTTAACGCTTGGTAACCGTCATCACGCTCAAAAAAATCATACTCAGCACCAAAAGTAAGATTTGGGCTAACGGGTGCAAGCTGACTAAAAGTAGCAATTTGATTAGCATTGGCATAGTCAGAACGCACCGCTAAGCCGAAGGTATTATCAAAGCCATACATACCCACCCAGCGAAAGTTATATTTGTCTTGATAGCTTGTTTTAAGATTTTCTAAAAGCACAGCTTGATCGAAGATTGGCTCATTTTTTAGGACATACAGCCATGCCGTACCTGTATATTCTGGATACAAATCAAACTCACCTTTAAGCATGGCAGGATGGATATTTGCTGTACCCCCACCGATACCTTTAGTAATTTCAACTGCTGTGCCAGTTTCTTGCTCGATGAGTATGGCAAGCATTTCAGCGATGATGAATTGTTCGGTCATGGGCTTGGTGGCAATACGAATTTTATCATCTTGACTTTGGCAGGCGACCAATAGAACGCTCATAAGTAGCAGAGCAGATTTTTTAAGCATGAGATTTTCTCCATTTGATTGATTTTTCAAAATACGCCAGCACAAAGTCAGCCAAAAACGCAATAAGCATGATCAAAATACTACCAACTGCGGTCATGGCGGTGCTATTGGTGGTGATACCACGATATACCGCCACACCAAGCCCACCTGCACCAATAAAAGATGCAACCCCCGCCAGTGCAATGGTCATCACCAGCATCGTACGAATGGCTGATAAAATAATCGGTAATGCCAAAGGCAACTTAATACGGCGTAAAATCTGCCAGCGTGTCATGCCAAAGGACTCGGCGGCTTCTATCAATCCCATATCAATCTGCCGAAGCCCTGTGCGTGTGCCATTAATCATCGGTAACAGTGCATAAATTACCAGTGCAATGATTGCTGAGACATTACCAATACCACTCACCAAAATCAATAAGCCAAATAAAGAAATGCTTGGGATGGTATAAATGATATTGCTTGTTTGAATGACAAACGGTGCAAACTTCTGATGTTCGGTGATTAGCACACCAAGCCCAACACCAATCACGATCGCACAGCTTGCCGCAATACCGCAAATCATCAAATGCTCAACAAACAGTCGCATGAAAAACTCAGAGCGAGTGGTCAGAAGCTGTAGCATCTCTTGAATGATCATCACGCCATGTCCTTTGATGTTTTTATAAATTTATTTAAGTGAGTATAAATAATTAATCTGTCATTTTATACGACCAAGACACATATTACAATGTTCAGCGTTATAAATATTGTAAAAGTGGGTAACGGATTATCAAGGTGAGTGCCGATAAGCGACTGACATACCTGCCATTGCTTACAGTTATCGGATAAAATCTTGATTATTTGCGACCAATAATTATCTTTAATTTAGACCGCCCATCTTAAATACTAACCGTCGTTAGTAATTATGTAAAGATACTAGACGCTTGCCTCGTAAAGGGGTATGATAATCATAGTTTTATGGGTGAGATGCTCTGATACCCGATACCACGGAATGACTAATTTATTAAATTTTATTTATAATAATATATTAATAAATTTATATAAAAATATCAATATTAATAGGCAAAAAGGAGGTTTACTGTAATTAAAATTAACAACCTAAAACAACACAAATCATCACACAATTTGCAATAAATCATATAGACAACATCTTATAGATAATAAGGATAAATGATGAAAATTTTAATGGTATTAACCTCACACGAAAATCTTGGAGACACTGGTAAAAAAACGGGTTTTTGGTTAGAGGAATTTGCTTCGCCATATTATGCGTTTAAAGATGCTGGTGCTGACATTACCTTAGCGTCCCCTGCTGGCGGTCAACCACCGCTTGACCCAAAAAGTGATGAGCCAGACGCTCAGACCGAATTTACTGAACGATTTAAGCAAGATGCCGCCGCCAAAGAACAGTTGGCAACCACTCATAAACTGGCGGATATTAAGGCTGCCGATTATGATGCAGTATTCTATCCAGGCGGTCATGGCCCAATGTGGGATTTGGCAGTTGATGAGCAATCCATCTCATTGATTCAAGATTTTGTGAACACTGACAAGCCAGTGGCTTTTGTTTGTCATGCACCCGCCGCACTCAAAAATGTGAAAATTGATGGCGAATATTTTGTTAAAGATAAAAAAGTAACTGGCTTTAGCAATTCTGAAGAACAAGCCGTCGGTCTGTTAGATGTCGTTCCGTTCTTGTTAGAAGATGTGCTAAAAGAAAATGGGGGCAAATATGAAAAAGTCGCTGATTGGCAATCGTATGTGGTAGAAGATGGCCTGTTAATCACTGGTCAAAACCCTGCTTCATCTGAAGATACTGCCAAGCAGTTAATCCAAAAACTACAGGCTTAATCAACCACCGCTGACCATGTCCATGATGATTACTCTGATGGGATGGTCAGCCCAGCTTATTGATTGCTTTGGCTATGTCGTCGGCATAGCATACCACCCAAGCAATAAATAACCCATATGATATTACAGGTGCAATAAAGTGTTTTTATTATAATAAATAATTTGGTAAATATCTAGATGGATTATTTAATTTAGGTTTTCAATCTTAATGATATTAATTTAGTTATATTCATAAAATTAAGTAGATTTTTTACAATATTAGCAACTGGATAACGATAAAATAAACGCCACCCTAAACCAAGGCTGCTCTGTATAACCATACATCGCCCCAAAGTAGTTTGCTCTTTCATAAAGGGTATCAATGGTATGATAGCCACTAGAATTGGCGACCGATAAAACATTCTGAGTAGATGTTTTGATATCGCTTGCTTTTCCATAATGATTTCTATTTTTTCCTACATAACTCAAGGTCTCTCTTATCATACGATGGCAATCATTACCATTTGATTGATTAGTACAGGTTGTACGCAATTCTTCATCTTGTTTTTTTGATATCTCATCGTATTTTTTATTAACTATAGTAATATATGTTTTCTCAAACACACAAGCGTTTAATTCAACAATTTTGTTTTGCAACTCCCTATGCTCAAATAATTCCACTGCACCTGCCCCACATTGTTAGCAGTACTTGCAGTATCACCACCAACAGTTGCACCAATGCCTGCTGATAGGGCAAGCAAAGCAGAGTGTCGCGCTGTTTCATCAAAACCTTGTTCTTTTAGATACTCATCAATCTTTGGGATGGTGTAAGCAGTTGTGCCTGCTGATAGTCCACCCTCCACCGTCCCCGTTGCAAGCAGTCCCATTGCTGTATGTAGTGCGGTGCGATAAACCCCACCTTCACTCCATTTATCAATCTCTTTGATGGTATTTTGATACTCATCAGAGGTGATGTCAATATTTTTGTTATTAAGTTCATCTAGGTTTTGAATGAGGTTAAAAGCTTGCTTGTCAGCAAACTTTGCCACTGCCTTTGGTGCTTCTTTGCCAAACTCTGTGGTAATCACCACCTGAGCATTTAACTCTTTAAGTGCTTGCTCTTTGTTAAAGTCATTGGTGAGGATTGGGTTAAGCTGTTTTTGAACTTCTTCTTGTTTGAAATTCTTTGTGTTGATATGGCTAAGCCCTGCTTGGTCAGTGATGGCAGTGTGGGTGGTACTGGTTTTATTGACTGGGTCTATTTTACCATAGCCTAAGCCTTGTAGGGCAGGTTTGGCTTGGTGTGTCCGTTAACGTATAGGCTGATGATTGTCTCGCAATGCTCTTGGATTTTTGCCGCCCCACCAGTATTTACGGCATTCGTTGTCAGGCCTCCAAGATACTGATATGAAAAACCAGCGTTTTTGGGTACGAATATTTAAATCCATACCAAACTCAATCATAATTTCCCCTTTGCAATACACATCTCCTTTATCTGTTTTTAATAGCATAAATTGCCTTTTATTTATTTGCTTTTTAATTTCTTCTGTTTTATCAGCTTGAGACCATCCCCTTGTTAAAGAACTGGGCGAAAATTTGGCTTTTTTTATGTAAAAATTATGATCATAATTTTGGTCATAATTCGTCAATTCATCGATAAGTTTCCTCAATTGCTCTTCGGTTGGTACGTTGTAATATTTGCGATCATACAAATAAGGATTGGCTTGCCGATAAGGGTCAATTTGCTTTGGCTTATAAATTTGATAAAGATAAAAACCAATTACAATTGCACCAATCATCGCCACAACAACTTGCATAATTCGAGTCAATAAATTCATCGTAAAATCCCCAAATCTTGTAATGTCTTTTTCTCCTTGTCCGTCAATTGACGCATAACACTGCCATTAACACCAATCTGCGTAGTGCCAACGCCTGTGGTTACAATGACTGCACCGTTTTTACCTTCGCCTTTGGATATACCCAAACAGCCGAAATGACAGCCTTGTACTCCAAGAGATCTTCCTTCAATAGCCTTATCAACTTCTTCGGGTTTGGTTACACCAACAACAGTTCCAACCTGAACAGAACCACCGATTGTCGATTTTAAAACTCTTGGCGTTTTGCCTGTTCTGGTATCTTCTTTAATTGTTGTCATCAGATCTTTTGGAAATTCGCTGTGCAAGATTTTATATTTCTCTATATTTTCTAGTAAAAAATAAAATCTAATTTGTGTTTGATTTTTTGATTCTTGTTGCAATAAGATATTGTATATTAACAAAATTATTAACAATGTAAAACTTAAAATAATGAAATTTTTAGTTTTAGTATGGTTTTTATTGTATTTCACCATATAAACATCCATCTTTGCCAGCATTCACATGAGAACGCCTGATTTTTTCCAC